>Ga0304730_1000002_pt1 | contig 448270 bp, 389 predicted proteins | sample M_130628_MF_Meta_FD_190474 | JGI IMG/M metagenome (GOLD analysis project Ga0304730, IMG submission 190474) | Freshwater microbial communities from Lake Montjoie, Canada to study carbon cycling - M_130628_MF_MetaG (v2) (version 2) | ecosystem: Environmental > Aquatic > Freshwater > Lake...
AGCGCTCACGGTGAACACCATAAAACTCTGAGGCCTCGGCCAAGCTCAGTCGGGTAAGCTTCATTGCAACAATGCGAAATCCTGCCTTGTTAATGTGGTTGAGAATGGCTCCGACGTGTCCGTTGGCGACGGCATCGGGCTTGAGTATGGTAAAAGTGCGGTTCGTAGCGTTCATGATAAGTTTAGCAGAGTAGACGTGAATTCGGCCGCAAAAGTACGAAATTTGCTCCATGCTCCATGATGTTCTCAGGACCCTTCGCCAGCGTCCCTACCAAATTCTAATAACTACCCACTGGGCGCCAGACGGCGACGCAATTGGTTCTTCATTAGGTTGGGCGCACTACCTAAGGACCTTGGGCCATCAGGTCACGGTGCTTTTGCCCAATGCACCTTCCAAACCACTGCAGTTAAGCATGGGCTACCGTGCTTCTTTTGTGCGGATTGCTGAAGATTCTCTCAATCAGGTTGAGGAACTCTTTCAAAAAGCGGAGATTCACTTTGCCCTGGACTACAACAGTCCGTCGCGGGTGGGAGCGGCCTTGGAGCCCCTGGTCCGCGCCTTTGCCGGCCGTCAGGTTCTAATTGACCATCACCAGCAGCCTGACCCCTTGTTTGTCGAGGCCTACAGCGATACCCTCAAAAGCTCGACCTCTGAAATGATTGCAGACGTCATTGTTGCCGACGAGGGTTGGAGCCGAGTGGATCAAGCCTGTGCCGACAACCTTTTAATGGGGATAATTACCGACAGCGGCTCGTTCCGCTATCCGTCGACCAGTGCGCAGACATTGTCTACCGCTGCACGCTTGATGGAAGTCGGAGCTGAGCCAAGCGTCATTCACGAGCGCTTGTTTGACTCCAGCTCCTTGAGTCGGGTTCAAACCATGGCTTGCGGACTGCAATCAATGCAGATCATAGCCAATGGCCATGCGGCCCTGATGAGCTTGAGTTTGGCAGACCTAGAAGGTGCTGGCTACGTGTCGGGGGACAGCGAAGGCCTCGTGAATTGGGGCCTCTCGGTAGATGGAGTTCGGGTTAGTGTTCTCGTGCGCGAAGACGCTTCAGGGCTGGTAAAAATGTCCTTTCGCAGCAAGGGAGATCACGACGTGAATGAGTTTGCCCGAAGCCACTACGCAGGCGGCGGGCACCGAAATGCGGCAGGTGGAGCCTCAAAGCTCCCGCTAGATACTCTTCGTGCCGAGCTGGTTTTAAAGCTGACCGAATGGCTCGCGCACTAATTTTTTGCGGACTTATTGCCGTCATGGCTTGCCAACGCCCCGAGGAGGGTAAGGCTGCGGCTCAGCTAACGGCAGTGGAGGTTCAGGAGCGCCTCATTGAGCAAAATCGGGCTGTTCTTGAGCAGGAACGTGCTTTTATTAGCCGTTTCGTCGACTCAACGGGTTGGCCCTTTCAACCGGCAGGATCAGGCGCTCTCGAATGGAAGGTTCAGTCGGGCAGTGCCGCGCTGGTTAAGGAGCAGGAATTGCTGCGCATTAACTACCGCTTGAGCGGATTGCGGGGCGAGGAATTTGGTGCTGGAATTCAAGAGGTTCGAGTACTTCGGGACGCAAAAGCAGTCTGGGGTCTGCAGTATGCCCTTGCGAGAGCAAGGCACGGAGACAGTTTGCTGCTGCTGCTCCCGGCCCATCTTGGGCACGGTTTAGCGGGCGATGGAGAAGTTCCGCCAATGAGTCCTCTTCTGTATTATCTTCGCGTGCTATGAACAAAACCTCGCTTCTTGCCGCTTCGGCACTGCTAGCAGTGGCCTGCGGCGCAACACCTGAAATTCGCGTGAATAACCAAGAAATCAAGGTCGGAGACGGCCTATATGCCCTGTTTGAGACAAGCAGAGGCGACATCCTCGTTCAACTTGAAATGGAAAAGGCCCCCATTACGGTAGCCAACTTCGTAGCACTTGCAGAGGGAAACCATCCCAAAGTGCCTTCCAAGAAAGGCGTTCCGTTTTATGACGGGCTCATTTTTCACCGCGTAATTCCGCAGTTCATGATTCAGGGTGGAGACCCCGACGGTCAGGGCTCGGGCGGACCAGGCTACCAGTTTGCCGACGAGTTCCATCCCACGCTGCGCCACAGCGTTCCGGGAATTTTGTCCATGGCCAATTCCGGACCCGGCACCAACGGTTCTCAATTTTTTATTACCGAAGCCGCTACGACTTGGCTTGACGACCGCCATAGCATTTTTGGCAAGGTTGTTTCTGGAATGGAGAAGGTAACCGAGATAGCGAACGCGGAGCGCGATCCACGCGACATGCCCAAGACCCCGATTACGATGAACGTCAAGATTATCCGTCAGGGCAAGGCCGCTAAGGATTTTGATGCTCCCAAGGTGTTTACTGAGGGTCTTGCTGGAGCAGAAGCCAAAGCGGCTCAAGCCGCCGCCGATGCCGCGGCCAAAGGTGCCTTGCGCGCCGCCGAGTTTACCTGGTTCAGCAATGGAACGGTGAATTCCGCCGAATTCGAAAAGAAATACGCAGAATGGCTTTCTAAGGCCGAGACGCGTGCCGAGGGCTTAAAAGTTCTCGTAGTTACCGAAGGCGAGGGCGAGCCCATGGTCGACGGCGATCAAGCTTTGGTTCATTATGCGGGCTACCTCAACAGCGGCAAACCCTTTGACTCGAGCGTGAAGGAAGTTGCCTTAGTTTGGGGCCAGTACAACCCCCAACGCGAGCCCTACCAGGGCTTCCCGGTAACCTGTGGAAATCAGGGTCAGGTAATTAAGGGCTGGCAGCAGGGCCTCATTGGGCTTAAGAAGGGCAGCCATGCCAAACTCATCATTCCACCAGCCTTGGGCTATGGAGCGGCAGGGGCTGGAGACGTGATTCCACCGAATGCTACCCTCATTTTTGATGTCTGGATTGACGACATTAAAAAGAAGTAGACCTAAAGAAGTAAAAGTTTAGTGCATTGTACCAAGGGCCTCGCCGTTTCGGCGGGGCTTTTTTGTGGTTGCTATTTTTTGGGGCGTTTAGGTTGCCGCAGAAAGCTGGGTGATGGCGTCGCGCAGTTCTGCCGCGCGCATAAAATCAAGCTCTTTAGCTGCCTTCTCCATTTCGCGCCGGAGCTCGGCGGCTTTCGCTTTGCGTTGCTCTGGGCTGGCGTACTTAGGCAAGGCCTCTGCTAGCGTAATGCGACGCACCTCGGCCGCTGCGGACTCCGCTGCCTTTTGATTAAAGACGGTCGAGCGGTCTTTGCGTTCAATAGCCGTGGGGGTAATTCCATGCTCGGTATTGTAGGCTTCTTGCGTCGCGCGTCGGCGCTCCGTCTCCCTCATGGTCCGGGCCATGGAATCGGTAATTTTGTTGGCGTAAAAAATGGCCATTCCGTTGACGTTTCTCGCGGCTCGGCCAATGGTTTGCACCAGCGATCGCTCGCTTCGCAAAAATCCCTCCTTGTCGGCATCCATGATGGCAACCAGAGAAACTTCGGGAAAGTCCAGTCCCTCGCGAAGCAAGTTTACCCCGATGAGTACATCAAAAAGTCCGGCCCTAAGGGCATCCATGATTTCGATTCGCTCCATGGTTTCTACGTCGCTGTGGATGTAGCGGCAGCGTATTCCGTACCGAGTGAAGTACTTAGACAGCTCCTCCGCCATTCGCTTGGTTAGCGTAGTGACCAGCACGCGTTCGTTGCGTTCTGACCTCAGTCGAATCTCTTCTATTAGGTCGTCTACCTGGTTTTCTATGGGGCGCACCTCGATGATGGGGTCAAGCAATCCGGTGGGGCGTATTAGCTGCTCCACCACGACTCCTTCGGATCGCTGCAGTTCATAGTCCGCTGGAGTAGCCGAAACATAGATGGTTTGGTTCTGCAGCTGCTCAAATTCCGCAAACATGAGCGGCCTGTTGTCCATAGCGGCGGGAAGTCGGAATCCGTATTCGACCAAATTTTCTTTGCGGCTCCGGTCGCCACCGTACATGGCCTTAACCTGCGGTAGGGTGACATGGCTCTCGTCGACGATGACCAAAAAATCCTCCGAAAAGTAGTCGAGCAGGCAGAACGGACGTGTGCCTGGTTCGCGTCCGTCGAGGTAGCGCGAGTAGTTCTCGATCCCAGAACAGTAGCCCAATTCCCGAATCATTTCGAGGTCAAAGACGGTTCGTTCCTCGAGTCGTTTTGCCTCGAGGTGGCGACCCATTTGGGTAAAATGCGCGATTTGTGCTCCGAGATCCAGCTCAATACTCTTTATTGCGGAGTTGAGCATGTCGGGAGTGGTTACAAACAAGTTGGCCGGGAAGATGCGAAGGTGTTCCATTGCGCCCTGCCGTTCGTTCGCGACCGGATCCCACTGCTCGATGCGTTCGATTTCGTCGCCCCAAAAAAGGATGCGGTAAAAGATGTCTCCGTAGGCCGGGAAAACGTCTACGGTGTCGCCCTTGACCCTAAAGTTGCCGCGCTTGAATTCTCCTTCGGTGCGGCTGTAAAGGGCCTGTACTAGGGAGTGCAAAAACTTTTGCCTGCTCATTTTTTGCCCGGAACTAATCTGGACCTGCTGGCTTTTGAAGGCTTCGGGGTTCCCCATGCCATAGAGGCAGCTAACCGAGGCAACGACTAGTACGTCCCGTCGTCCGCTTAATAGGGATGAGGTGGTCGAGAGCCTGAGTTTTTCGATTTCTTCGTTGATGCTGAGGTCCTTCTCGATGTAGGTGCCCGAACTCGGCATATAGGCCTCAGGCTGGTAGTAGTCATAGTAGCTTACGAAGTACTCTACTGCGTTGTCCGGAAAAAACGACTTAAACTCCTGGTATAGCTGGGCCGCCAGGGTTTTATTGTGCGAAAGCACCAGGGTAGGGCGCTGCACGCGTTCTACCACGTTGGCCACACTAAAGGTCTTTCCGGACCCGGTAACTCCCAGAAGCGTTTGGTTTCGTTCTCCTTCGAGTACTCCACGCGTTAGCGCATCGATGGCCTTGGGCTGGTCGCCCGTGGGTTTGAAGGTGCTTTGGAGCCGAAATCCACCGTCTGACCCGTTGACAACCAATCCGGTTGTGCTAAGGATCTTGCCGCCGTGGTTTTGAGGACGGCCTTCCATCATTTAAACTTTGGCGCGGTCCTCTCCGCTCTCGGGGGCTAAACTGCTGGCAATTTTGGCGCGCTCGGCTTTTTGATATTCCGCAAAGGCTTTTTCGGCAACCTCAAGTTCTTTGCGAGCCTGTTCCACCTTGTTTAAGGCGTCCTGCACAATGGGACTGTCGGGCTTGGCGTACTGAAAAAAGCCCATGTTATTCTCCATTTGCGCAAACTTGCGTCGAGCCAACTCAATAGCCTGGCGGGCTGATTGCATGCCCTGAGCCTGTCGGTAGGCTACCTGCTTCACAGCGCGCTCCTCGCCATGGGCGCCGCGCAAACTATCAAAAAACACGTTTCCTGCAGCGCGGAATCGAGCCCAGAGTTCGTCGGTGGCCTTTTTGGGCGCGAAACCGGAGTCCTTCCACTCCTGCTGAAGCTGCTTCATTTCTTTTGAAGCTTCGGCAAAGTCCGTTCGCTGTGCTAGCGCCTCTGCCTTCATGACAATTTGCATCTTCACGTCCAGGGCGTTCTTGAGTAGCTTTTTACGGTCGCGGTAGAAGCTGCTGCGCTCCTTGTAAGCCCAGCGATCTACGGCCTTAAACCGATTCCATAGCTCGTCACTGGGTCCTCCAAAGGTTCGACCAATCTTGCCCAACTCGGTGCGAAGCTCATTGAGCTTTTCGGTGACCTGCTCCCAGGCCTTATGGCTGGTCGGTACTGTTTCTCGAAGCGCTTCTGCCTCGACAATTTTTGCAATTTTGGCCTCGAGCCTCTGCCCATTCTGGGCTTTCTGCTCGTCGAACTTAATGCGACGCTTCTCATGCAGTACCGCAGAGGCAGCCTTGAATTCTTCCCAAAGCGGCTCCTTTTGATCTAGGGAGACGGGTCCAATTTCCTTCCAAGCCGTATGAATGTGCTGCAGTTCAAGCCCCACGCTGGCGGACCAATTCTTGGTAGAAAGCTCCTGGATTGCACGAATCAGCATCTCCTTAGCCTCCTTGTTGACCTTATAGTCCATCTCGCGGAGCTCCTGGCTCAAGCGGAGGTTGTCGTAGAACCGGTCTACTAAAAAGCGGAAGGTTGCATTGAGGTCGCGAGCGTCCTCTGCCGGCACAGGACCAACTTCCTTCCAGCGATCAAAAATCGATTTAAACTTGGTGTAGGTATTGCGGTCGGGCAGGTCTTCGTTGCCAGAGAGCGCCTTGAGCTCATTGACAATCGCTTTTTTGAGGTCCAGGTTGACCGTCAGGGCGAGTGTTTGCTCCGCCCTCCACGCGGTTCGGCGCTTCTTGAATTCGTTGAAGGTCTCAAAAAAGGATTCGCGAATCTTTTGCTCAAACCTAAAGTCCATAGCCACTCCGCCTTCTGCCACGAATTTATCGAGCGCATTTTGGCGCACTTCGTCAAGGCGCGGAAGTAGGGTATTGCGCAGGGCCAGCATGGGCAGCCTGGCTTCGGCAATGGGCACTTCGCGCAGTACTCGCGCGGCCTCTGCCACAAGGGCTTCGTCGCTTAGTTCGCTGTAGTCCGCCTGGTGGTCTTCATGGGCTTCGCGTTCTTCTTCGGTATGGCTGTCGGACTCCTCAAGGGCCATGGGTGCCTCAAGGGCCGCGGGCGCGTCAGGGGTCGCGGGCGCGTTAGCTGCAGAAAGGGTAACTTCTTCGGCCAAAATTTTAGCCTCTTCTGGTTCGGATTCTACCGACGGAACGTCCTGTACCGGGGCTTCGGCGACGGGAGCATGCTCCAGTGCCGTCAATTCTTCGGCCGGTTCTTCTAACTCGGTGGCTAAATCGACGGACTTAGGCTCGTTTGGAACTTCGGACTCAAGGGTCTCGGAGCCATTGGGCTCTAGAGCTTCCTCATTGGTCTTGAGTGAGTTAACTGCATCTTGGGCCTCGGGCGTACTCCCTTCGAGGGGATTTTGGGTATCTTCCACCATGGTGTATGGCTTAATGGGTTGAAATGGGCCTCAAAAGTCGGCTATACCGAGCATACTCGACCAATAATCCCAAGCTTTTTTTGCCTGCATTTCCAACATTGGCATTCCATTAAGCACTCGGGCCCCTGCTTGGGCAGCCTGAACCTCAAAAAGACTGGGTTTGTCGCCATAAACAGCATCCATTGCCCATCCGCCCTGAAGCTTGGGCCAAACAACCTCAGGGGCAAGCCCAGACTGCTTGCCATGACCCAACGAGGTTGCATTTACTACCAAATCGGGCTGGGGGGCTTGAGCCGTGGAAGAAAAGGGTAATTGGTTCAATCCAAAAAAGTCGGATCGAGGAGTTCGAGCAAAAACAAGGACTTCAAAGCCGCGCTCCATCAAAGCATAGGCAATGGCCCTTGCCACTCCGCCGTTGCCTAGGAGCCAAACTCGGTGGTGTTGAGGCTGGTAGTTGCCCCATGCGGACTGCCAGGCCAGCCAAAACCCGTCTGCGTCGGTATTGTGGCATTGCCATCCTGATTCGGTGCGGACCAGGCAATTGGTTGCGCCTACTGCTTGGGCCACTGGAGTCCGGTCCAAAACGGCATTCCATACGTCAATTTTGTGCGGAACAGTAGCGTTAAATCCGCTCCATCCATGCTCGTGGGCGACTTTGAGCCATTGCACCCAGTCAATCCCGGGCTCGACATCTAAAGTTAGGTAGGACCAATCCTTGCTCTGTGGGTGACCGCTCCATAGCCTTTCATACAGTTCTGGTGAACGGGAGGTCGCCCCATGAGCCTTGAGCAATCCAAACCGATGCACGGCCTATGATTTAGTCCGCCGGACTTGGGCCCATCGGTCGAGTCCGAGCAGTAAAACAGCACCCAAAAGCGCGGCTGAAACTACTGCAAACCATGCTATACTTTGCCCGGTTTCGGCCTGCCAAACTGAGGGAGAAACAGGAACTTCCCAGCCGCTTACTAGGCTTCTGAAGGGCCAAACCTTAATCAAGGAGCCGATGATGAATCCAGTCATTAGCGACACCGTCGCCTGCTCAAAGCGCAAAAAAAGCCAACGAAGCAGACGGCCGAAGGTGAGCAGTCCAATGAGGCAGCCCGAAATAAAAATTCCAACTATGCTTAGTTCGCGATCGTGCAGGGCGTTGAGAATTGGTTCGTAGGCTCCGAGCAGCACGAGGATGAAGGAACCCGAAATACCCGGTAAAATCATGGCGCAGATGGCCAAAAATCCGGCAAAAAAAGTAAAGACGGGATTGAGTTCAGCGTGGCCCGCCGGCATGGACGACAGCAAAAGCCCGAGTACAATTCCGAGTCCCAGCATGAACCAGGCTCCTTTGACGTCTCGAGCAAGCATTTTTAAGCTGGCAACGATGAGTCCGAAGAAAAAACTCCAAACCACTGTGGGGTGATGGTCCAGGCCCCACAGAACTACTTTGGAGAGGCTCAGAATAGAGATTGCGATGCCCGCGAGGAGGCTTAAAACAAACCAACCGTCGAGAACCTTCCAGGCGCTCGCAATTCCCTCTTTGCGAAGTGCCGTCCACATTGGTCCGCCCGCTGCGTGAATTGCGTCGAGCAATCGCTGGTAAATACCCGTGAGGTAGGCAATGGTTCCACCCGAAACACCGGGAACCACGTCGGCGGCGCCCATGGCGATACCCTTGAGGAAGGTTATAATAAAATTCATGCGGACAAAGTTATTCCCTCGGGAGCAACCAAATTTGCGCTACGACCGGATCAGTGCAAGCCAAGGGGTAGAATTCCATTAGCGCAAGGTGGAAGGGTTCGCCAAACCGCAACCAGGAATGCTTAATGCCTTCGATCGCTGGGGGAAGGTCTGCCGCCAGACTCCATAAGAAGCCAAAATAAATGGCCCACATTTCGGGGTCTTCGGCATAGCGCTGAACGCCGGCTTCGAGTACGGTAATGGCAGAATCTACATGACTCATTTCGACCAGAATTCCTGCGTATTCTTGAAGGCCACGGGGATTTTCTACCCGAAGTGCATGCAAAATAAGCTGCAGGCTCTTTGCGGCTTCACGCTGTAGTCCGAGTTGTGCATAAAGATCGTGGGCCACCATGTGGTAGTCCGGATTATCGGGGTCTAAGGCAATGGCCTTTTGGGCATTTTGAACTCCCTTGAGGGCATTTCCCGCCTCGCCCTGCAAAACGGCTAGCTCAATCCAGGCCTCGTCGAGCTCTTCATCAAGCTCAATAGCTTCTTGAAAGATGCGGAGCGCCTCTGCGCTTCGGTCAAGGGACTGCAAACAGACCCCTTTGCGGTAGAGGGTGTAGCCATTTTTCTCGCTGTGCTCCATCGACTGGGAGTAGTAATCCAGGGCCTCTGCGTACTGTTCTTGGTCTTCGTTGAGGCGGCCAAGGTCAAACAGGGCAGCGCTGAACTTCTCGTCGATGGTAATGGCATAGCCAAAACTGCGCCCTGCGGCCTCGAGCTGGCCTTGCCGAAACTGCGCTACGCCAAGGTGGTACCACCCGGTCTCGGAATAGGGGTAGTCGTTGAGGTAGTTTTCAAAAAAAGAAAGGGCCTTGTCGTCGCGGTTGGCCATGTCAAAATTGATGGCCAATAAATAAAGTAAATGCGCATCCTCGGGCTCTTCCTGCAGCATCGCCTTAAGAATTCTTATGGCGTGCAAAAACATTCCCGCTCCCGAATAAATAGAGGCCAGCGTACCTTGAATAGGGAAGGGGTCGTCGGAATTCTGTATCGCCTTGCGCAGCGATTGAATCGCATCTTGGGTCTTGCCCTGCCGCATCATGAGCATTCCGCGCGCCCACTCGATGTCGGGGTGGTTCGGGCTCAAGCCTTCGGCCCGCTGAATCGCCTCCTGGGCTTCCTCGAGTTGGGAGGATTGAACCAAGTAGCGCGCCATTTTTGCTGCAAATACCGTGGCGTAGGGGTGCTGGGCTCCGCCCATGTCAATGGCCTTGCGGGCTCGTTGAAGCTGGCCTGTTTCGAGGTAGTAGTCGGTTATTTCTTCAAATTCCTCCACATCAAAAAACAGCAGGGAGTCATCGCGCAAGGCTTGCTCAAAGCGTTCAATTAGGGGGTCAGAGTCGCTGTTGTTCATCAGGCATAGTAAACCTAAGCAATTTTAGGGCGGATTTTGGGTCAATTTTGGCGCGTTGTTAACCGCGTTATTCACCGCGTAGTATTGCGGCCGGCCTGAGTTCTACCTTTGGGGTAACACAAAAACCTCGCCATGACTCTAATCGCATCGGTATCAGGAATTCGCGGAACCATTGGGGGGGCCGTGGGCAGCAACCTAACTCCCCTGGATGCCGTGGCATTCGCCAGCGCATACGGCCAGTGGCTGCGGGCCCAGTCCGGCAGCGACCGCCGACTTCGGGTTGCCCTTGGTCGCGACGCGAGAACCTCGGGCGAGGCCCTAAGCGACTTGGTAGTTTCTACGCTGCGCTTTCAGGGAATCGATGTGCTCGACCTCGGACTTTCTACCACGCCAACGGTGGAAATGATGGTTCCCTGGGAAGGATGCGACGGAGGCATTATTCTCACTGCTTCGCACAACCCCGGAGAATGGAACGCCCTGAAGCTTCTCAATTCGCGGGGTGAGTTCCTCAGCGCCGAGGATGGAGCTAAAATTTTAAAAGCCCGAGAAGAGGGCAATTTCAACTTTGCCCCAGTATCTGAGTTGGGGCTTCGAATCGAAGTTCAGGACGGTATTGAGCGGCACATTCAAGCCATTCTAAACCTTGATTTAGTGGATGTCGATGCCATTAGGGCCTGCGGATTTTCTGTTGCGGTTGATGCGGTGGCGTCGACCGGCGGAATCGCAATACCCATGCTTCTCAAAGCATTGGGCGTGGCGCGCATCGAGGGGCTGCATTGCGAGCCCACGGGGCATTTTCCGCACAATCCCGAACCATTGCGCAAGCACCTCGACGAGATTTGCGCGCTAGTCCCAGAAACGAAGTGCGACCTTGGTATTGTCGTAGATCCCGACGTCGACCGCTTGGTCTTTGTCAGCGAAGACGGTGAGCTCTTTGGTGAGGAATACACGCTGGTTGCGGTAGCCGACTACCTGCTGAAGCATCATCAGGGCCATGTGGTGAGTAATTTGAGTTCTAGCCGTGCGCTTCGCGATATCGCCGAGCGCCACAATTCAACCTACTCGGCATCCGCGGTTGGTGAAGTTCACGTGGTTGCAGAGATGAAAGCCAAGGGCGCCGTCTTGGGCGGCGAGGGCAATGGTGGAATTATACTGCCTGAACTTCACTACGGCCGAGATGCCTTGGTTGGGGTGGCCTTGTTCCTGACCTACCTCGCGCAACGGGGCGTAACCTGTTCTGCATTGCGGGCAACCTACCCCAACTACGCAATGGCTAAAGAGAAGATGGATCTCGATCCGAGCGTAGATACCGATGCGCTGCTCGCTCGAGTGGCTGCGGCGCACCAAGAATTGCATCCATCCACCATTGACGGAGTCAAAATTGACTTCCCAGATCGCTGGGTGCATTTGCGCAAAAGCAATACCGAGCCCATCATTCGCATTTACACCGAGGCACCGACCCAAGCGGAGGCTGAGGCACTCGCCACGGAATTTGCGGCTAAGCTGTCATCCCTTTAAGTCTGTTTTTATGAGCATATACCTCGATAACGCCGCAACAACTCCCCTTTGCCCTGAGGCTAGGGAGGCCATGGTTGCCGCTTTGGATCTCTATGGCAACCCAAGCTCTACCCATGCCGAGGGGCGCAAGTCCAAGGCCCTCATTGAGCGGGTGCGTAAGGATATTGCCGCCGCTCTAAACTGCCTCCCGGCAGAAGTGATTTTTACTTCGGGCGGAACCGAGGCAGACAACTGGGCTCTTCAATCAGGTGTTGAGTTTATGGGTGTTAAAAAATTATATTACAGCGAATTAGAGCATCACGCTGTAACGCATATGGTCGAGGCCTTAGTAGGTCGTGTTGAGGTTGTTTCTATTCCCTATAACGAGCATGGAGACCATGACTTGGACTGGCTGGAGGTTCAACTCGAGACCGATCAGATCGCCGGCCGCAAGGCAATGGTTACCCTTATGCACGCCAACAACGAAATCGGGAACCTCGTCGATTTGGCTCGGTTGTCAGCCATAACCCGTGCATCCAGTGCCATTCTGCACAGCGATACGGTGCAAACCATGGCACACCTGAGTCTTGACTTTGGCGCAACTCCGCTCGAATTTGCAGCGTGCAGCGCGCACAAGTTTCATGGACCCAAGGCCATCGGCTTTGCCTACGTCAAGCAGGGTTCGGGAGCGCAGCCCTTCATGCGAGGCGGAGGGCAGGAGCGCGGTCAGCGTGCAGGAACCGAGAACGTAGTGGGCATCGCAGGTATGGGTGCTGCCTTTGCGGTGGCTATGGCTAACCATGAGCGGGATGCGGCTATGATGCTCGACGTGAAGTCCTATGCCATCGAGCAGCTTAAGATGGCTTTTTCTTCGGTGCGGTTCAATGGACGTTCGGGCGAGCTCGATAGGAGCCTTTTCACGGTCCTAAACTTTTATATTCCCGAACTCCACGAGGGTGGGATGCTGAATTTTCAGCTTGATCTTCAGGGATTTTGCGTGTCGGGAGGCTCAGCTTGCAGCAGCGGCGCAGTGGGTGGTTCGCACGTGCTAGCTGGCCTAAAAGTACCGGGTGGGACCCGAGTGAGTTTCTCTCGGATGACCAGCCGAGCAGACATAGACGCGCTTATACACGCGCTGCAAAACCTGCCCAAACTCGATTAACGCACCAGATTTACGGTCCCGTAGAGGGTTCCGTCTTCGGTATCAAATCGATACACGTAGGTATCCTGCTGGGCGGGTTTGCCCTTAAGAGTTCCGTCCCAAAAAACCTCAAAAGGTCGTTCGGTTTCAAAGACGACGTTGCCAAAACTGTTTAGAATAGTGAAATAGTCGGATTCGAAGCAGTTGTTCCCCGCAATTTGTAGCAGTTCGTTTCGCCCATCTCCATTGGGGGTGAAGGTATTGGGAATCCATACTCGCTGGTCGTAGCGAAGAATTACCGACGAAAACTCATAGGGGTAGACGGCGTTGCAGACTGTATCAATGAGCTCAAGCTTCACGAGGTAGTTGCCCGAAACAGGCACTCGGTAGGTCGCAACTTTGCCGGTATCGACCACTCCGTTCGGGAATATCCAACGGTACTGGTAGTCAATACTGTCAAGGGTGTAGCTCACGTTAACTCGTATTCTTCCGTCTTTGCAGGAGTCGGGGGACACCCGCACGTCGGGTGCCGGAAGGTCCGGATCAAAAAAGACCATTCCGAACGCGGTATCGGACGTGTTGCAGTTCGTATCGATGGCTATCAACCGAATGGTATGCATTCCGGGCGCGTTGTACCGGTGGACCACCGAATCTCCGGTCACCGTCGAGCCGCCGTCAAAGCTCCAGTTGAATTGCTGGGCGTCAAGGCTAGTGCTATGGACGCGAACTTCAAAGTTGCGGTCGCAGGCCTTGTACCGTTGGTCAAAAGAGGCCTCTGGGAAAATTCCACGGTCGTGGACAATAACAATGGATGCAGTGTCTTCGATGTCGCAAATCGTATCATATGCCGTCAGGCGAATTCGGTAGGTTCCGCGGGAGAACCGAACGCTGGGTTCAAACATGGTAGAGGTTTGCCCGTTGCCAAAATCCCAGAAGAAGCGATTGGCATTAAGGGATCCGTTGGTAAAGCGAACTACTAATTCCTCGCAGACCGTGTCTACGTCTGCATCAAAATTGATGCTTGCATTGGCGGTTACAATGGTTTCGAAGTCAAGTTTCACCACGCCCAGGTTGCAGTTTCCCGAGAGCCTCGTCGGCCCGACTACGCCCGGTGTGGTAGGGAAGCTTTGCCCTCCGCAGGCCGCGCAGACCGCCTGAAAGATGTTTCCGCCCGGGGAAAAGCGCGAGGTTCCTCCGTCTACGTGCTCGCTGGAGGTTCCGCCAAAAAAAGTGGCGTACGACAGGGATTGGGCATTCTGCGTGAGCACCATAAAGTAAAAATCGCTGCCGTCGGTATTGGGCTTGATGGCGTTGGCGGTAACGGGCAAGCCCGAGGTGGTTCCGCCATTCCCGGCATTTACTCCGCCACCCCATCCGGAGAGCAGAATGTTGAGGCAGCGGTCTACGTTAAAGGCACTCGGAACCAAATTGGTGATGCTGTTGGAGGTTCCGAACCGGGTTGAAAACAAGGTCTGATCGAGGTTTGGCCCTAGCTTGTGAATGAATTGGGCCCCGTTATTGGTTCCCCATGTGCCTGCCGTGCGGGGATAAATCCCCAGGCTCTGCCCAAAAACGTATACCGCGCCATACTTGTCGAGATCAATTAAAAAGGACTGGTCGTTGCCTGAGGTGCCGAGGTAGGTGGCTTTTTCAAGCGTACCGGTGCTGCTGAGGCGGGCGATCCAGCCGTCGATGCCTCCGCGCGCTGTCGCATGAAGACCTCCCGTAGTTCCCGGGAAGTTGGTAGATCGGGTTCCGCCCGTAACGTAGACTTTGCCGTTTTGGTCTGTTTTTATACCGTAGCCGGATTCGTGGTTGCTCCCGCCGAGGAGCGTAGCCCAGCGCATGCTAGACAGCGACGGATTGAGCGAAAATGCTACCGCGTCGGTTGATAAGTTACTGCCAGTTGCCCCAGGGAATGAGGAAGCCTGCGTCGAAGTCACGACATAAATCTGGTCCAAGTTGTCGACGACCACTTCACCCCGCATCGCGTCTCCGTAGTTCAGGAAAATCCCAAGATTGAGTCCTTCGTTCCCGGCGGTGCCCACGAAGGTCGAGGCACTTAGTGCGCTACCCGTAGAATTCACCTTGAGGACAAAAAGGTCAACACCATCGCTAAAGTCGAAGGCCAGCGGGGAACCCGATGGAGGTCCGCCATTAAACGACCCGTCGTAGGCGCCGGAAGTTACCGGGAAATTATTTGATCCGGTCGTACCCATAACCACCAGTTCGCCGAGCGAGCTGACCATCATCGAGTGCGGTTGGTCCGGACCGTCGCCGCCGATGTAGGTGGAGTAGAGGCGCTGCGAACCGTTGGCACTGAATTTTGTAATCCCAATGTCCATGGTCGAAAAGTTGGAGGTCGAGTCGTTGTAGCTAGCGTCAAATGCACCCGGAGTGGTCGGGTAGCCTGCATCAAATACGATTCCACCGCCGTAGAGGTTTTCTTGGTCGTCGTAGGTTGCGGTGTAGCCCCAGTTGTCGGCAGTGGATCCCGAAAAACTCGAGAAGACCAGGTTGGGGTCGATGACCAAGGCATCGCTTTTGCGGTAGGCACCAAGTTCAAACACCACCGTGCTGTCGTCGGCCAGGCGGTAGGCCACCTCCACGGGAATACGTCCCTTGGCACTCAAAGTGTAGGCCTGCGGCCGCTCCTCAATCCAAGTTCCCATTGGAGTGGTAAGGTGCAGCTGCCCCTCGGCGGTGATTTTAGGCATGCTCCCGCGAAACTGAATTCTAATTTGATGAGGGTCTGCCTTAGGGCTTATCCTCCATTCGGACTTTACCCCGTCGTGGGCATGCAGGGCGAAGTCAATTCCCGGGTACACTTCGCGTACTGTCCAGTCTTGAAATTCGGCCACATCCCTGGCCCATTTTGCCGGATTATTGCCAGTCAAATAGTTCCTGGGGGATTCCGTTGCATTGGATCCCGCCGAGGTAACAGCGTTTGAGGCACCCACAAATTCCGCAAAGAAGGCAAAGGCGTCGGGCCAATGATTGGGCCATTGGGCAGTGGGGTAGTGGGGGTTGGCTATGGATCCTCCGCGATGCTTGGGGTGCACAACGCGGACTCGGTATCCGTTGTCCTTCCAAAAGATTGCGCCGTCGCTCAGAGCTGTTTTTGCGGTAAAGTCACCCTCCCATTGACCCATGTTGGGAACGATCACAGACTGCGCCGCCGCAGTTAAAACTGCGCTTAGGCTCCAAATAAATGCAAGATTCCGCACCAAGGCAATTTAAGTAAATATTCTTGGCAAATTAGCCAAAGACCTCTCCCTTGGTTGGTTTGCCGCATCAGAGAGGTCAAAAACTGTTCCGGATTCAAGGTTCGAGCGCCAGCTTTCCCGGCGTGACAAGGTCTATGCTGAAGGACTTCAAAGTTTTGTAACTTTCGAGTTATGAAAGGCACCTCACTTTTTAGGCTATCGGCATTTGCTATTTTGACGGTTTTTGGACTTCGTTCTATGGAAGCTCAGGTGATTCAGGCCCCCTGGTCTGAGCCCTTTACTGCTGTTGCTTCGGGTACAGGGACCTATAACCTAAATTCTACGATACCCCTAGGTTGGACTAGGACGCCTGCTACTACCGGTTTTACTATGGCTACGTCGACCTATTTCTGGGGCGGAAGGCAGGGAGCAACTCCGACGCGCTTGGGAGGCAGTGCCACTGGCCCTGCTGCAGACCACACTTCGGGCACTGGAGGCTACGTCTACATTGAGTCGAGCGGCGGTTTAGGCGGGGCGGTTTCGTCTTTGGATAGTCCGCCCATCCGAACCGTTGGCATTGCCATGCCAGAATTGATCTTTTGGAAACACCAGTATGGAACTACTATGGGGCTACTCAAGGTATACGTGCGCGCCTACGGCACCACTGCTTGGAACAGCCCGATTTACACTGGAACCAATACCAATTTGGGTGATTTTTGGACTCGTGTGGCATTGCCTCTTCCCCTGTCCTTTGCTAACGACACTGTCGAAGTGCGCTTTGAAATGACCAAACCCGCGGGCGGCGGCGGCGGCGGACCGGGCGGAAACAACCAACTTGGCGACTTGGCAATTGACGATGTTTCGATTGCGGAGCTCGTTGCTTGTCCTGACCCAACAAGTATTGTGGCTACTCGGTTGAGCGCAACCTCTGTTCAGCTGAGCTGGGTGACTGGCGGAGCCTCTGCGTGGCGTGTAACCTATGGTCCGGCAGGATTCTTACCAGCGGCTGGTACCAAGTTAAATGCATCGACCAATCCTTTTGTGATCAGCGGATTGTCGCCTGCGACCACCTATGAGTTTCGTGTAAAGGACAGCTGCAGTGCGACCAGCGTCTCGGGCTGGTCCAACGCCGCCAGAGCGATGACAGACTGCGGACCTGTCGCGAGTCCTTGGTTGGAGAATTTCGACGGTCCCAATTGGGTAACGTCTGCAGCTCCGCAGGCATATGGTGCAATTGATACCTGCTGGTCACGCCCCTCAGGAGCTAACTACTGGTGGCGTCCGAGCAGCGGACCAACCCCGACGGGTCTTACTTCCAACTCCACGGGACCGAGTTCGGACCACACTACAGGCAGCGGCAAGTACCTTCACGGCGAAGCACTTTTTGGAACTGGTTTTGCGCTGTTGCGCAGCCCTAACGTCCTGCTTGCGGGTCTGCTCACTCCCGAGCTCCGGTTTTACTACCACCAGTTTGGTACGCAGATCGACAGCCTGGTAGTCAAGGTTTTTAGAAATGGTGCAGAGACCCGTGTGTGGGGCAATACCCAACAGACAGCGTCTTCAACCGCGCCATGGAGTGAAGCCGTAGTTTCGTTGGCGAGTTTTTTGCCGGATACGGTGCAGGTACGGTGGTACGCCTACCGCTCACCAAGTAACAATAACCGGGTGGACGTGGCCATTGACGACGTTTCAATCAACAATACCCCAGCTTGCCCAAAGCCAACCAATTTGACGGTTACGGCGGTAACCCAAACAACAGGTACCATGACGTGGAATCCCACTGGCGCAGGAACCTATGAGGTGCGGTATGGCCCCTTAGGCCAGGTTCCCTTTAGCGGAACTACCGTTACCGTAACAACCAATCCATACACACTTACTGGCTTGAGCGCCGGATCAGTTTATGCCGTATCTGTTCGCAAAGTCTGCAGCAGCACCCTTCAAAGTGCCTGGAGTACCATTGACACCATCGCCACGCTTTGTGGAGTGGTGACCGCGCCCTACACGGAGAACTTTGAGGTCGGTTTCAATATGGGTCCGGCTTCAGGTAACTTTTGGAATCAAAATTCTACGATAGGGCAGTGCTGGACTCGTTTTCCTTTGAGTGATCCGGCGCCGGCAATGTTTCACTGGGGCGGTGGTCAGGGTGCAACAAATACGCCAAATACCGGTCCCAACAACGACCACACTTCAGGCCTAGGTAAGTACGTCTATACCGAGGCGAGTTTTTCAAGCGGACTTAGAACGGCGAACTTGACGTCTCCCCAAATTCAGCTCAGCGCTCTTACTGCCCCGGAGCTTCGGTTTTGGTACCACATGCTTGGTCAAGCCATTGGGTCCTTAACGATAGAGGTTCAAACCGGCTCTGTTACTTCGCCATTCACGGTACTTGATTCCATTGTAGGGCCTCAAGGAACGCAGTGGAATGAGCGTGTCGTTTCGCTTGCAGGCTATGCTAGCCAAACGGTGCGCATTCGATTTAGGGCTAGGACTTTGGCAGCGGGTCAAGGTCAGTTTGCCGATATCGCCATTGACGACATGACGGTAAGCAACGCACCGCCCTGTCCTCCTCCGACCGCACTTAATGTTACTCCACTAACGGCCACTACCGCTCAGGTAAGCTTTACCAATTCAGGTAACGGCAGTGCTGTGCTGGAGTATGGACCGGTTGGCTTTGTTCCGGGCAGCGGCACTTTGGTAAATGCTACCTCCAATCCTTTTATTTTGACCGGATTGGTTCAGGGACAAAGCTATCAGGTGTACGTTTTTGACAGCTGCTCTGGGGGGCTCACTTCGACGAAGTTTGGTCCGGCTCAATTCAGCACCTTTACCTGCCCCAATGGCTGCGTGTACACCCTTAAGCTGCAGGATGATTTTGGCGACGGATGGAAGTCAAACCAGCAAGGCGCCTACCACCGAATGGAAGTTATTGTGAATTCCGATACGACGTCCTACACCATCTTGGACGTGCTCGCAGGCACTGTGGACACGGTAGCGAATTTTGCCATAACGGTTTGCGATAACGACGTGATAAAGCTTCGTTTTGTCGCCGCAAACAACGGAAACTGGAGCGATGAATGCGGATGGCAGTTTAGAAATCCAAGTGGGGCCCTGGTGCACAGTGAGGCAATGGGCGGAGCAAACCTTACAACAGGAGTTAAGTATACGGGAATTGCAGACTGCGCCAATCCCTGCCCGCCACCGGTTGCAGCCTTTACTACCACAGCAACGGGCCTTTCGGTGTTGTTCGACGCAGCAACTTCAGTTGGTTCCATTGTGAGCCAGGCATGGGACTTCGGTTCGGGCGCTACGGGCACCGGCCTGACCCCAAGCCATACGTTTGCAACCTTTGGCACCTACCCAATTTCGCTAATTGTTACCGACGGATGCGGCCAGTCAGACACGATAGTGCAGTCCATCAACGTGTGCACGGGCGGACTGGGTTCGGTCGGTCACAGTGCCAATGGACTGGTTGTGAACTTTACAGGGCCAAGCGATCCGGCTCAGTTTTCATCCATTAGTTGGACCTTTGGGGATGGAAACACTTCCACAAGTGCTAGCCCGACCCACACGTATACCGCGGGAGGCACGTATAGCGTAATTCTTAGTGCTACTGATATTTGCGGTAATACCTACAGCCAAACGCTATCGGTGGTGGCCTGCTCCAAGCCGATTGCCTACTTCACCTTTCGAATTTTAGCTTCCAACGGCAGTGGAATGTCGGTGGAGTTTGATGCAAGCAATTCCGTGGACGCGGTCTCCTACACCTGGGTTTGGGGAGACGGCAGCGCGGGCAGCGGTGGGCCAATTCTCAATCATACCTTCCCCGTGGCGCAGCTTGGCTACAACGTGCGTTTAATAGTGCAGTCCAACTGTGGCACGACAGACACCATCTTCCATAGGTTGACGGAGTTGAGTGAGGCAGAAGTTCAGCCCGTCGATGCCAGTTGGTTCCCCAATCCCGTGCGTTCTGGCTCTCAGATTAGCTACTCGAACCAAGGGCCTGAGGCTCCTGAATTCTGCCTTTGGTATGCCCTCGACGGCCGACTGCTCAAGGAAGTCCCAGTGGTTGACGGCCGGGCTCAAGTTCCGACCTTATCCTCGGGAATTTACTGGTTGGTCTGGAATGCGCAGCATTCGCTGCAGCGCATACCAATTGCCATTATTGACTAGTACTTTTGCTTCATGGAGCTTGCCTTAGCCTTTTTGACCCTGACTTTTTTGGAGATTGTTCTTGGTGTAGATAACATCATATTTATTAGCATCTTAACGAATAAGCTTCCCAGCGAAATCCGCAAGAAGGCCCGCAGGTTGGGTATAGCACTAGCCTTAATATTTCGGATCTTGATGCTCTTGTCGATTACGTGGATCATGGGCTTTCAAGAAGCCTTGTTTCAAATCAAGGACCATCCTGTTAGCGGCAGGGATTTAGTGCTCTTCGCTGGCGGGGTCTTTTTGCTTTGGAAGGCAACCAAAGAGATCTATGAGATCATGGAAGCAGGTGGAGCCAAGCACGGTCAAGAAACCAATGTGGCCAAGAGTTTTGCAGGAATAATTGTGCAAATTGCCTTGCTGGACATCGTCTTTAGTTTTGATTCCATCCTTACTGCAATTGGTATGACCGATAATTTGCAAATTATGATTGCTGCAATTATCGTAGCCATGTTTGTGATGCTTCAGTTCAGTGGGCCCGTTTCTAAGGTTATTGAAAAACACCCTTCGCTCCAGATTTTGGCTCTTGCTTTTTTGATACTTATCGGATTCATGCTGGTGGCCGAATCGGCCGGCTACCATATGCCTAAGGGATACATTTACATGGCCGTGGGCTTTTCTCTCGCTGTTGAGTGGCTCAACATTCGCGGCGGAATGCGCAAGGGTCCTAAGAAAGACTAGTCTTCGCTTGAGCCGGTTCTCGCCAGCGCTCGGCCAAGATTGTTCATCACTTAAACTTCGTGCACAAAAAGGTCGCGGTCGAACCGAACTCGCGGTCCATAGACTCCAGTCGATGCGCGCTTACCGGCCGAAATAACCATGCATATTTGAGCATCCTTAGGGAGATGCAGTAAGCGCTTCACTCGGAGTCCGTCCATGCCTTCCATGGGGCAGCTATCGTAGCCCTGGGCGCGTAGAGCGAGCATGAGGGTTCCGCATGCAAGAGCGGTAGACTTTTGGGCCCAGGTCGCCATGCCACTCCGAGAAAAAGGTCCGCGTGGAATAGGCTTGTAAAGGCCTACTAGATAGACCCAAAGTGATTTAAATGGGCCATAGATACCCCAAGGCCCCATATTGTAGGCCAACGGAACAATTTTGCGGTAGTACTGATAGGCTGCCTTGAGCCGAACCTTGCGGCTCTCGTCAAATTTGGCCAGCATGAGGGCATTGGTCAGGCGCCAGCGGTCTGGGCGGGCAACGGCCACGATAAGTTCTTGGGCGGTTCGCGCCGCGGGTTGGTTGAGGCAGTACTCCACGAGTTTGGCTTTTTTCTCTTTATCGCGGACCCAATAAAATTCCCAGGCCTGGAGGTTGCTCGAGTTGGGGGCAAGCAGGGCGAGGCGAAGGCACTCGCGCATAACCTCCTCGGGTATTGCGTCTTCGGTAAAAATCCTCACGCTCCGGCGGCTTTCTACCACTGCTTTAAACGCTTCTGCGTCTACCTCAATTGCAGGCTCTTGGTAGCCGTGTTTTGGGGCATCCTTAAAAATATCGACGCTGCTGCTTTCTTTAGCCATAAGAACCTTTATTAAAGGAACAAGTTACGTTCTACCTTAGTTTCATGCAGCGCGAAGAGTCCGGTACCTTAGAATTTAAGTTGCGCATTGATAGCCAGCAAAAAATCGCAAAAACCCTCGTTGCCTTTGCTAACGGTGAGGGGGGGCGCATCGCAATTGGAGTACGCGACAACGGCTCGGTTGCGGGCTGCAACGTAGAAGAGGAATTTCACATGGTGGAGGGTGCTGCACAGCGCTTTACTCGCCCCGAAGTGCCATGCTCTGCCCAACAGGAACGCTGGGACGGTAAATTGGTACTCGTGGTGACCGTTCCGCCCTCAGAGGCTCGCCCCCATGAGGCTCAAATTGAAGGTACGGAGCACTGGCTGGCCTACGTTCGGCGTGGCGCGGCAAATTTTAAGGCCAATCGGGTACTGCTGGAGGCCATGTCGCTGCGTTCTCGGGAGGCAGTCCAGGCTAGCGAGTTTCAATTGGATCTTTTGAAGCTGCTCGGCCAAAGTCCCCTTAGTGCGTCCGCGCTGGCGAGGGCCTCAAAGCTCCCGATCAGAGAGGTAGAAGACGGGCTAGCGGTGCTGCTGCACTGGGGGCAAATTCAGGCAAGTCCGGTGGAGCAGGGTTGGCGCTACACCGCCTTGGAGTAATGGCCCCAAAACAGCACCATTACCTAGGGTATCTTTGAGTTTCATGCTGCCAAGACCCTGCATTCGCGCCCAATGATGCCCGATTGGAACCCAACAACCCTTGTTGCGCTCGCAGTGGCCGCAGAAACGCTGAGTTTGCTGCTTTTTGGTCGTGCCAATACCTTATGGCGAAGTCCCGGAATGACTACCCAGCCCCAGCGCTTTTTGCTGCTTCGCTCTCTGCTTGCCTTACTTTGGGTTCACCTTGGCGCAGCATTATTGGCCCCCGGAGGCCTCGCGGCAAACTACCCCGCCCTTAACCTAGGCATTATACCCCTGCTGGCATTGGGAATGCTTGGTGGCCTCGGTCTCCTGCTGTTTGCCCTGAGCATCCGATCTATGCCCGCCCAACTGGTGTTTTTTGGCGGCAGCCTCCACCTGGTCGTGGGCGTTTTGGTCGGGTGGTTTTTGGGCGAGTCACTTTCTCTTTCTCGCGCTCTTATTATCGGACTCCTTTTGCTGGCCCAACTCACCGTGCTTTGGAATGATCGTTTTTCTTGGCGCCAATCTTGGGGTAAAGGCAGCCTACTGCCCTTTGCCGTGGGAGCCATTTGGGGCACCTACTTCCCCTTGCTCGGGCTCGCCATCAACCGATGGGGTTTTTGGCCTAGCCTTATTGCCTCGGAGTGGGCCGTGATGCTGCTCATGCTGGCTTGGGCCATTAGACGCCCCGCAGGCACCTGGCGGGATTCGTCCATGTGGCGAAGCATGACCGAACAGTCGCTTCTGAGTTCGGTAGGTCAAGCGCTTTCGGGCCTTGCCCTTTGGTGGGGCGGGGTCATACTGCACAGCATACTCACGAACTTTAACATTGTCATCAATAGCTTCATTTTTAGAATTCGCTTCGGCGAAGCCCTGCGAACGAGGTACCTCTTGTATTTTGTCGTTTACATTGCCTTTGCTGCCGCGCTGGTTTTTAGTTTTTAATCCGGGCACCAGCCCAACAATGATGGCAGCAAGCTACGTAAATTTTGGGCATGGCTTCCCGTCGGCCTAAATTGCGCACCGTGAAGCAGGTTACCCTTATGATTCCTACCCTCAATGCGGCAGATAGCCTCGCTCGCTGCATTGACTCTTGCCGCGGACTCTATGACGAGTTGCTCCTGGTCGACTCTATGTCGACCGACGCGACCTGCGCCATTGCGGAGGGCAAGGGTGCGCGAATCATCGCTAGGGAATACGAGAATTCCGCGTCCCAAAAGAACTGGGCTATTCCGCAGGCGGCCCATCCTTGGATTTTGCTGCTCGACGCAGACGAATGGCTAAGCCCTGAGTTGCATGCTGAAATTGCGGCATGGCGCGTGAGTTCGGCAGCGGAGCCGCACGATGGCTATTGGATTTATCGGGCCAACCACTTTCTAGGCCGGCCTGTGCATTTTTCTGGCTGGCAGGGAGACAAGGTAATTCGCCTCTTTCAACGCGACCGTTGCCGGTATGCCCCCAAGCAGGTTCACTCCGAAATAGAGACCTCAGGAACTGTGGGGCGCTTGAAGCATCGCATGAACCACAATTCCTTTGTGGACCTTGATTCCTGGGAGGCTAAGCTTCGTCGTTATTCAGAGTGGCAGGCCAATGACTACGACGCTCGCACACCGCGCATCACGCCCTACCATACTATAGTCAAGCCCGCTTGGCGGTTCCTAAAGCACTTTCTTCTGCAGGGCGGAATTTTTGACGGCTACGTAGGCTACAAGGTCTCTTGTTATGCAGCATGGGCCGTTTGGCTCCGCTACGACGTGCTCCGCCGCCGACGAAATGGCCTGGGCTAGTCCTCATGAGCTGGCCCTAGGCAGCAGCATTCTCTTATTGCCTAATAGCCAGATTAGAGTACTCGGATAGTGATTTCGTCCAAGAAAATAAACGAGGCTCCACCTTTGCCAGGATGCCATTCTGGCATGCCGCCGGGGTTGCTCAGGCGAATGGTTATCGAGGTTAGTTCGTTCTTTTTGCGGGACTTCAAGACCACAAGGCTTCTCAAAATGGTACTGGGCTCCTCAGTGAGTGCCCTAGATGGTAATTCAATTCGTCCCATGCTGCTTCGTCCGTTTGCGAAATGGGCCACGACTTCGATGGTACTGGGCAGTGCAATCCATGACTTGATGTCCTTGAGCAAGCCAATTTCAACTTCGATTAAATTGCCTACCATTTTTTTGCTGCTGCGCAATTCAACGACCAGGTCCTCGCCTTGAACGCCGGTCCATTCGCCCTTCCGCCAATCCACGTCGCCAAGCACTCCGTCGACAATGCTTGCGGAACCGGGATTGTACTGTGGGTTTGGATTCCCAGAAGTGATTTGGGCCGTCCAGTCGTTGGGTTTTTTGGTGCTCATCGCCACGGAGCGGTGCTGCGTCAGTCCGTCGCCTCGCTCCAATCGGCGGCTTTCGCTTAGGATTTCTTCAACCCCGTCTATTGACGCGGTGGTTTCGGTCTCAAAGCGCCGGGCAACGCGGATTCTTGGAGCGGGACTGATTTCGCCACTTATGCCGTGCTCCATGTTGCGGTAGGGGTTCAATTTTATAGCGGACTCCGCATGACGAATCGCAAGGAATTTGGACTGGATCAAATCGTTGTGATCCAAAAAACTCTGGGCAAGCACCTGGCCCGGGTTACTCGAGTGTTCATAGCCACTGTAGAAGGCGCCGCTCCCGACCCTTTTCAAGTCGGTATGGAGCCCTGTGGCGCGAAGCGCTACACGGTCCCAGTGCATTGCGCCCATGGCATACCGAGCCTCGCCAGGAACTAAGGGATAAATTCCCCAAGAACTCATCACGTACCACGAAGACATTTGGCCGCAGTCCTCGTTGCCTTGGTATCCGTCGGGCTGGTCGCTGTACATAGTGTTCAGTATTTCACCGATGCGCTCCTGACCCTGGCTCGCCTTATTGGTGACGGAATAAAGCCATGCAATGTGGTGGGAGGGTTCGTTGCCATGGGCATACTGGCCAATCAAACCAGTAATGTCGGCTTGTTCGCGCCCGACTGTAGCAGAAGGAGCCGTAAAGAGCGCGTCCAATTGGCCTTCAAGGCTGCGTCCCTGGGCAGCGAGCATCCGCTGCCAGCGAGCCAAATCGTGCACCGGAGCAAAGCTGTACTGCCATGCGTTGGCCTCCGTGTAGTGGCTATTTACCTCGCGCGGCTCAAAGCGCGCCATAAAGTCTCCGTTGTCGCGCGGACGCATTAGTCCCGTTTCAGGGTCAAGCAAGCTGACCCATCCCTGGCTGCGCCGCCAAAACTGCTCTGCCTCATCACTGCGACCTAGCCGTGCTGCTGTCCAGGCAATGGTAGCGTCGTCGTAGGCGTATTCCAAGGTTTTAGACACGCTCTCGGACTCGTCCTGAATACTCAGATACCCGTTCTTACGGTAGGTTGGAATTCCAAAAACAGGGCTTTCTGCGGTAGCAATCATGGCCTTCATCAACCGTTGCGAATCCACGGCGTAGCCTTTTGCATGTGCATCCGCAAGCACGCTCACGCTGTGGTAGCCAATCATGCAGTCGGTCTCGTTTGCGGCTAATTCCCAGACCGGAAGGCGGCCCGACTGGTCAAAATGGTCGAGCATGGTGGCGATGAAGTCCTGGGTGCGCTCGGGCTGAATCAAGGCGTAGAGCGGATGTGCCGTTCGGTAGGTATCCCAGAGCGAGAAGACCGTGTAGTGCTTATGCTCGGAATCTTGGTGAATTAGGCCGTCCATGCCCCGGTAGCGCCCATCCACGTCGCTCCATAGGTTCGGGACGCTGAACGCGTGGTATAGCGCTGTTGCATAAATGCGTTTTTGGGCGTCGGAACCGCCATCGACCTGCGCCCGATCCAATTCCGCTTGCCACAACGTGGTGCTGCGCGCAGCACAGCCCTCAAAATTCCGCGACGAAGCAAGGGTTGCGCGAAGGTTTCGCTGTGCCCCTTGGGCATCGGTTCCAGAAAAGCCAACCGCTAATTCTGCGCTGCGCGAGGGCAACTGAATCCGAACGTGAAGGGAATCCACAATGTCTACCACCGCACCGACCGGCAAGAGTACTGCGAGGTAGGCATGCTGCTCCTTGGCCCAACCTTGGCTGACGCGCTTCATATGAAGTACCGATCCCTCGAGGCGCACTGAAGCCCGAAGCACCCGATCTCGGTAGTTCAAATCAATCCATAACTCTGGGGTCTGGTCTTCAGCATACTGGTAACGATGAAATCCTCCGCGTTCCGCGGCGGTGAATTCTGCCTGCGTGCCGTTGGCTAGGCGAACGGAGTAGGTGCCCGCGCTGGCGCGCTCGCTGCTTTTATCGAATGCCACGGGAGAATCCGCAAAGGGTCCGCCCCAGGGCTTAAACAAAAAATCGCCGTAGTCGCCGACGCCAGTCCCGCTCAAGTGAGTGTGGCTGAAGCCCCAGACGGTGCTGTCGGTAAAGTGGTATCCGCTGCAGCCGTCCCAGCCCTCGCGTCGGGTATCGGGGCCAATTTGGACCATGCCAAAGGGTGCAGTGGCTGCGGGGTGAGTATGTCCGTGCCCCCCAGTTCCAATAAATGGATCAATATGGTTCACAGAAATCTGTGAAAAAGCGGCTAGGGAAAGTCCGGCAAAGGCCCCCAAAAGGAGATGCTTGGTCATGACCCTAAGATAGCCTACTCCCCCAAAAGGTCGGGCCGTCGCTCTCGGGTACGGCTCAAAGCCTGTTCGCTGCGCCATTGGTCGATGAGGGCAAAGTTTCCCGAGGTCAGTACTTCGGGAACCTTCATGCCGCGAAACTCAGCTGGGCGCGTATATACCGGCGGAGCCAGTAAATTATCTTGAAAAGAGTCCGTTAGGGCAGAGGTCTCGTCGTTGAGGACGCCCGGAATTAACCGAATAAGCGCATCGGCTATTACGGCTGCGGCCAATTCCCCTCCACTGAGTACGTAGTCCCCTATGGAAATTTCGTGGGTAATAAGCCTGTCGCGCACACGCTGGTCAATTCCCTTGTAGTGTCCGCAAACCAAGAGCAAATTATTGAACGAAGACATGCGGTTGGCCATGGGTTGGTCCAGGGTTTGCCCGTCAGGGGAGGTGTAGACCACGGCATCGTAGTCGCGCTCGGCCAAAAGACCCTCAATGCATTCAAAAAGAGGCTCAGCTTTGATTACCATTCCGGCGCCGCCACCAAATGCGTAGTCGTCGACCTGCTTGTGCTTGCCGCTACCAAATTCGCGGAGGTCGTGCAAATGAACCTCGACCAGGCCCTTGGTTTGTGCTCGTTTTAGTATCGAAGCTTCAAATGGGCTGCGAATCAGCTCAGGCAGAAGCGTTACAATATCAATACGCACCGCTTAGGCGAGTCCGATTTCGACCAAGCGCTCGTGCAAGTATGCGCCCGCAGTGATGTCGCTGAATGCCTTAGGGCGCTCATCGCTGATGCAGTGCTCGAGGCAATTCAAGGGCATGTCCTCTTTGGGGTGCACAAAAAATGGCATAGAATAACGCGGCAGATGACGCTTTTCTGCCGTCGGATTCACTACTCGGTGGGTCGTGCTCGACAGCATTCCGTTGGTCAGTCGCTGCAGCATATCGCCCACATTGATTACCAGGGCGTCGTTGGTCACGTGAATCGGAACCCATTTCTGCTCAGAAACTACTTCTAGTCCCTCTGCGGATGCACCCATGAGTAGGGTAATTAGGTTGATGTCTTCGTGCGCGGCAGCCCGAATTCCGTCTTCGGGAAGTGCTGGTTGGGCAGGGTAGTGTATGGCTCTAAAGATCGAATGACCCGAGGCCAAGGGTTCGCTAAAGAATTCACGGTCCAGTCCTATGTGCAGGGCCACTGCCTTCATGAGTTCGTTGCCTATGGATTCCAATTTGCGGTAGGACTCGCTAATTACTTCATCAAGTCCTTGAACCCGAGTACCGACCAAAAGGTTGGGCATGAGTCCACGTTCTGCCGCATTCATCGGTCCCCATTGGTAGAATTCCTTGAGGTCAGCCGACGTTTCACCCTTGGCATGCTCCACTTTAAAGGGAGTAAATCCGCGCTGTCCCTTTGCGCCATGCTTGACAAAGGTGTTTTTAATTGGCTCAGAAAGTTCAAAGAATCGCTGCACGGCCAAGTAGAGGTTTTCTCGCTCTTGGGTAGTAAATCCGTGGTCTACAATAGCGGCGAATCCGAGGCTGCGGAATGCCTGACCAAGGGACTCCGAAAAGGCAATTTGGTCCGCTGGACTGCCTTGAGTCCATTGGCTTAGCGAAAGGGTTGGAAGTTGCATAAATCAAAGATAGGACTCGCCGTTCCTTTGCACTATGAAACACAAACCAAGTCTTGAACTCTACCGTTCCCTGTTTCTCCCTCGCGCAGTCGAGGAGCGCATGCTCATAGCCCTGCGTCAAGGTCGTATTTCTAAATGGTTCTCTAGCTACGGACAAGAGGCCGTTAGCGTCGGAACCACCCTGGCAATGCACGAAGACGAATGGATTTGCACGATGCATCGAAACCTTGGGGTCTTTACGGCGCGGAACCTGCCTTTGGTCAAGCTTTTTGCTCAGTTCCAGGGACGGGTAAGTGGCTACACCAAGGGCCGCGATCGTTCCTTTCATTTTGGGACCCGTGAGCACCGAATTTTTGGCATGATTTCGCACCTCGGCGCACAGCTTGGCGTAGCCGACGGCCTTGCCCTTGCGCGGAGCATTCGCGGAGAAGGCAAATGCGTCCTGGTTTTTACCGGCGATGGCGGTGCCTCCGAAGGTGATTTTCATGAGGCCTTAAACGTGGCTGCCGTTTGGAAATTGCCGGTGTTAATAGTAGTTGAAAACAACCAATGGGGCCTGTCCACTCCGTCTCGGGAGCAGTTTGTTTTTGATTCGTTTTCCGTCAAAGGCCCGGCCTATGGAATGGAGTCGCATTCCATTGATGGGAACGACCTTGATCTGGTCCTCAAAACATCGCGCGAACTGACGCAATCCATCAGAGAAAATCCACGTCCAATTTTGCTGGAGTGCATGACCTTTAGGGTGCGCGGCCACGAGGAAGCTTCGGGAACGAAATACTACCCCGAAGGCCTTATTGAGTCTTGGCAATCCAAGGATCCAATTCTGCGCTACCGAAGCAGCATTTTAAAGGCATCGGTGGCTTCGGAAGAAGAGGTTAAGGCCCTTGAAGAAGAGCTCGCCGCACAGGTTTTGGAGTCTCTTAATTTGGCCCTCGAGGAACCTAAACCGCACTACGACGAGCAGACCGAACTTGCCGACGTGTATGCTCCCCTTGACTCCGAGCCCAGCCATGAGGTTTCCCCTGAATCAAGCCGAAGGCTAAGGCTTATTGATGCCATCAATGAGGCCTTGGGTCAGGCCCTAGAGCGGCACGATAATTTGGTCTTTATGGGCCAAGATATTGCGGAATACGGCGGTGTTTTTAAGGCGACTGACGGCTTGCTGGAACGATTTGGATCGGCTCGAATTCGCAATACTCCGCTTTGCGAATCGGCCATTGTAGGAGCCGGGGTAGGCTTGGCGGTTGAGGGCTTAAAGTCCATGGTCGAAATGCAGTTCAGCGATTTTGTGACCGAGGCCATGACTCAGATTTGCAACCAAGCAGCCAAACTTCACTACCGCTGGGGTCAGTCGGTCGATATGGTAATTCGCATGCCCACGGGAGCTGGCATGGCCGCAGGGCCATTCCACAGCCAGTCTACGGAGGCTTGGTTTGCTCGAGTTCCAGGTCTCAAAGTGGTCTATCCTTCATCGCCTGCCCAAGCAAAGGGCCTGCTGCTTCGTGCCTTTGAAGACCCTAATCCCGTCTTGTTTTTTGAACACAAAAACCTTTATCGCTCCTTTGAAGAAGAAGTTCCTGAGGAATACTATACTTTGCCATTGGACCGCGCGGTGCTTGTTAATCCTGGCGAAGATCTCACGGTAATTGCCTACGGTTCTGCAATTCATTGGGTTCGGGATTGGATGCGAACTAATCCAGGTACCTCGATAGAGCTCATTGATTTGGTTTCACTGCGCCCTGTGGACTGGAATACCTTAGAAAAGTCCGTGCGCAAAACAAACCGATGCTTAGTGGTGCAAGAAGATACCTTTTTAGGCAGCATAGGTAGCTCTATTGCGTCCGAAATTCAGCAGCGTTGTTTCGCAGTCTTGGATGCGCCGGTGTCGGTGCTGTCAAGTTCTGATACACCGATTCCTTTTGCTGCGGAACTTGAGCGGGGTTTTTTGCCGCAGGAACGACTTAATTCTGCAATTCAGAATATTCTGAATTATTAGTGAATTCATGATTTGTTTTTGCCCATTAGTTGGCATTATATTTGCCTAAATTAATACACAATTTAAACAATTTTTTAGCATGACCCCATCACAGCTCGTTCAGCACTTTCGCGACAACCAAAACGGCAACAAAACCCTGAAGACTACGTTTCGCAATCAGTTCCTAGGTAAGTTTGATTTTGAGGAATTAGAAGGCCTCATCATCTCTTGCGAGAAGGAGATCGAGAAGCGTGCTCAAGTTGAAATTGACCACCACATTGCTTGGCTAGAGGCCCAAGGCTACACGGTAACGAAATAGTAGTTAACTACGTATTTGAAAAGGAGGCTCACGAGCCTCCTTTTTTGTTGCATTAACGTCTTGAAGTACCCCGGTGCGATTTGCGGGACTAGGAACCTACCCTAAAAGCAAGAAGCCGCACAATGGCGGCTTCTTTCGGGTGGGCGAACAGGGATTCGAACCCCGGACCCTCTGCGTGTAAAGCAGATGCTCTGAACCAGCTGAGCTATTCGCCCGATTTTGGTTTGCAAATATACTTCAAAATTGGCTTTGCCAAGGGACTAGGGCAGAAATTCAGGACCAGATCGGAATACGATATGGCAGTTATCACGGCCAACCACATACCACGCGCTTGCGACCACGGTCCCTGTGGAATCCAATACCGTCGTGCGCAGGCTGTCTCCCTCTGCACTCAATGATTTCATGTGGGAGTCGTCTACCACGGCAAAATATGCCTCGTAGCCCTTGTCTAAGGCCGTAAGGGTATCGCCCGTACGCCCATTTACAGTGTATACGGAATCTGGCAGACTGGCTCCAGTCCACTGAAAACCAATGCTGCGCCATTCTTCGGTGCAGATTACTCCTTCTTTGCAGCCAAGTGCCAGAAAGCCAGCTGCGAACAGGGCAATGAACCTATTTTTTAGCATCCTTCTCAAATTCAAGGGAGGCACTGTTCACGCAGTAGCGAAGCTTGGTCGCAGTCGGACCATCGTTAAATACATGGCCTAGGTGGCCTCCGCATTTTTTGCATAAAATCTCAGTACGGACCGTTCCATGACTGTAGTCTGGCTTCTCAATTACGTTGGATTCGGGTCCCTGTTGGTCAAAGCTCGGCCAGCCGCAGTGCGCGTCAAATTTGCGGTCGCTGATAAAAAGTGAAGCACCACAGCCTGCGCAGGTATAGGTTCCTGGCTCAAAATGCTTGTCGAACTTGCCGGTACCAGGGTACTCGGTCCCTTTCTGGCGTAGAATTTTAAATTGTTCTGGAGTAAGGATGGATCGCCATTCGGCGTCGGTCCGTTCCACAGTAAAGGCTGTATTGCTCATTTTAGTAGGGGTATTTTGGCAGGAAGCCATGGTTCCAAAACCTAATATTGCTAAAAGCAGACCAAAGATTCTCATGGGAATCACTACTGCAATAGTTAGACCAAAAAAGTGCCCTGGACTGGACTCGAACCAGCACAAGCATAGCTCACCACCCCCTCAAGGTGGCGTGTCTACCAATTTCACCACCAGGGCGACACTTTCATGATCAAGAACGTTTTAGTGACTCGACTGGGATTCGAACCCAGGACCCATACATTAAAAGTGTATTGCTCTACCAGCTGAGCTATCGAGTCGTTTCGCTAACGAGGCTGCAAATATAGTTCAATTGCGCAAAAACAGAGGGCCTGCACCTAGATTTGTAATCACTAATGAACACCTGGTATTTGTGGGGCTACATGGGCTCGGGAAAATCGTCCGTCGGGCGGGCAATTGCCCGAAATTTAAATCTGGAATTCAAGGATTTAGATAACATAATCATCGAAGAATCGGGCATGAGTATTTCAGATTTCATCGGCGATCGTGGGGAGTTGGCCTTTCGCAAGCTGGAGCGGCAGCTGCTCCTGGAGCATCAGAACTTCGATGGAATCTTCTCCTGCGGTGGCGGAACTCCCTGCTACTACGACAATGCCGAGTGGATGGTTTCTAAGGGGCAAGCCGTCTACCTCAGGGCCTCCCCAAGCTGGCTGCACCATCGCTTGGCTTCAAGCCGAACTCGGGGCATAAGGCGTCCGCAATTAACGGGAGTTGAAGACCAGGATTTAGCGGAATTTATTGCAAAGCACCTTTTTGAGCGCCAGCATTTCTATCAAATGGCGCAGCATAAAATTGCGGTGGACCAGAATTCGAAAGAGCAGGTTATCGAGAACCTGGAGCGCTTAATCAAACCAAATAGGTAGCGCTCGGACTGTTCCAATCGACCTCAACGCGCTCGTGCAGCCCAGTGCTCAACGAAATTCCTTTGATGTCAGCCTTGACCGGGAAGCGTTTGTGATTGCGATCCACAAGAACTACGGTGGTAATTCGTCCCATGGACGCCGTCAGAAAGTAGGACAGGGCATAGAGCAGGGTTGCGCCAGAATTCAAAACGTCATCCACCACCACCACATGGGCGCCTTCTAGGCTTGATGCCGATGCGGAGGCTCGTGTTCCCTCCATGGTAGGCTGTCGTTTATTGACTTCGATTTCAATAAGTTCAGCGTCTACATGAGGCTTCAAATGCGTTTGGATTCGCTCTGCCAGGCTGTAGCCTGAATTGCGGACCCCTGCAAGGACCAGTCGTTCTCCTTCGCGGTGGCGTTCGAGTACCTGCCAAGCCATGCGTTCAACGGTCCGCGCCATACGGTGGTCGTCCAAAATGAGCGTGCGTTCTCCCATGGAATAAATTTATGCTTCGCTAGCGGACTTTGCGCGCAACAGCACCACCGATTCTACGTGAAAGGTTTGCGGAAACATATCAACACCCTGAACGGTCGCTACCTCGTAGGCCTCTGAGAGCATCTGAATGTCGCGCGCTTGGGTGGATGGGTTGCAGCTGACGTACACGAGTTTCGGAGCTTTAATTCGAACGAGTTCTGCTACCACAGTAGGGTGCATGCCTTCGCGGGGCGGATCAACCACCACCACGTCGGGACTACCATGGCGGGCTACAAATTCCGCGGTAAAGATTCGACGCATGTCACCAACCTCGAAGGTGGCATTGGAAATTCCGTTCCGTTCTGCATTGCGCACTGCTGCATCGACGGCTTCGCGCACGCTTTCAATTCCCACTACTTTGCCCGCTATTTGCGCCATAAACAAAGCAATGGTTCCGGTCCCGGTGTATAGGTCATACACGGTTTCTCCGCCTTTGAGGCCCGCTGCAGTCAATGCCACCGAGTAGAGTCGATGGGCCTGAAGCGGGTTGGTCTGGTAAAACGACTTGGGGCTAATCAAAAACTTGAGGGCCCGTCCGCCTTCGAGTGCGGGTTCCATTTCTTCTTCGAGTGACTCCACGCCATAGAACAGATTCAAGTCCACGTCGTACATGGAATCGTTGACCTTCTCGTTCAAGCCCCAATAGAGGCTCACGAGGCGATCAAACTTCTCCGTGATGCGGTGCATCATGGTAAATCCGTCGGGCCCTGGGTGTTCGCCCCACTGAATAATCATCATCCAATCGCCCGCCTGGTTGCTCCGGAGCATGGCTACACGCAGCGCGCCTACCTTGGCACGGGGTTGCCAAAAGCTTATGCCCAAGGCGAGGGCTTCATCGCGCACCGCATTGCGGATTTGGTTTCCGTAGTCGGGAATGAGGTGGCAGTCCTGCACGTCCAGGATCTTATCCCAGAAGCCCGGGACGTGAAAGCCTAGACCCGGTTCGTTTGCTGCATCGGGATTGGCCTCGAGCTCAGCGCGGGTTCTCCACCGGTTGTTGGTGAAGCTGAATTCCGTTTTATTGCGGTACCTAAAGGGTTCGGGTGCAGGAATAAAAGGGTGCCAGACCACGCCGTCGCGCGGAACAGAACCCACGCGAACCAACTGCTCCTCGACCTCTGCGGCCTTGAATTCCGCTTGGCTTGGGTATCCAAGGTGCTGCCAAGGGCATCCTCCGCAGGATTCGGTATGCTTGCACGAGGGTTCCACGCGCAGGGGGGACGGGCTTATTACCCGGTCCACGCGCCCTTCGAAGTAGCTCTTCTTGCCCTTGATTACGCGAACGTCAACTACGTCACCTGGAGCTGCACCGCGAATTAATACTGTTTTGCCGTCGTCGGTCTTGCCCACGGCCACGCCACGCCCACCGGCGCGGTCTACCTTAATGTTTTCTAGAATCACAGGGTAAAGGTAGGGGACTATCTTTGGGTAAATCCTTGCATCATGAAGCCCCACGACTACATCTCCCTGGAAGACCGCTACGGTGCCCACAACTACCATCCTCTGCCGGTGGTTCTTCAGCGCGGAGTTGGGCCCTACGTATGGGACGTCGAAGGCAAGAGGTATTTCGACTTTTTGAGTGCATACAGTGCTGTAAATCAAGGACATAGCCATCCTCGCATCATTGAGGCTCTAGTGGATCAAGCCCAAACCCTGGCCCTAACATCAAGGGCCTTTCACAACGACCAACTTGGGGCCATGGAGGAGGCAATGGCCACCCGGTTTGGCTACGACAAGGTTTTGGCGATGAATTCTGGGGCAGAAGCAGTCGAGACCGCCCTTAAGCTAGCTCGCCGCTGGGCCTATGACGTCAAGGGGCTAGCCCCCGACCAAGCCTTAATCCTTGTGGCCCAGCAAAACTTCCACGGCCGTACGTCGACCATTGCCTCCTTCTCGAGCGATCCCGACTCTTATGGCGGGTTTGGTCCTGCCATGCCCGGATTTCAAATAATTCCCTACAATGACCTATTCGCCTTGGAGCAGGCCCTTGCCAACCCGAACGTGGCTGCCTTTTTGGTCGAACCCATTCAGGGCGAAGCGGGGGTCAACATGCCCTCAGACGACTACATGGCCGGGGTTGCGGCCCTCTGTCGGTCAAAAAAGGTGCTTTTTATGGCCGACGAAATACAGACAGGCATCGGCAGAACCGGATCTTGGCTGGCCACCTGCGGCAGCTGCGGCTGCACCGGCGGGCGTTGTGAGCGAGACCCTAAAACCTATGTGCGTCCCGACGTACTCATACTAGGCAAAGCTCTTTCGGGCGGAGTCTACCCAATTTCAGCGGTCCTGGCCGACGACGAAGTAATGCTTACCATAAAGCCGGGCCAGCACGGATCCACCTTCGGAGGCAATCCCATTGCGGCCAGAGTAGCCCAAGCGGCACTTCAAGTAGTCGAAGACGAAATGCTTATGCAGCGTGCACGCCGCCAAGGAGCGCATTTTAGGGCGACCCTAGAGCGTGAATTTGCATCCAATCCCTTGGTAGCCAAGGTTCGCGGTCGCGGACTCCTCAACGCGGTGGTCATCAACACCCCCGAAGATTCTGATTTGGCCTGGAACATCTGCTTGGCCCTAGCAGCCAACGGGGTACTCGCCAAGCCAACGCACGGAAGCATCATTCGCTTTGCTCCGCCATTGATTCTCACCGACGCAGAGATGGACGATGCCCTTTCTCGCATCGTTAGGACGGTGAATGAATTCCAGTAAATAGGGCCTCTTCGCCTCAGCAATTAGCAGAGGTAATCCTTAGTCCTTAGGGGGCCAAGTCGCAATCCAGTCTTGGTACATCCCGTTAAAACTCTTGTGAACGCTTTCTAAAAATTCCGGAGAAACCGTTGCCCAAACGGCTGCAGGGCTTGGGAAGCGGTCGATGGGGTAGCGGTAGGTTTGCTTCATCGGACCCGCCTCGATTTCAACCAGGTAGTTCGTGCCAAAATGAAAGAGTTGGATGCGAAAGGTCGGGTGGGGGAGTTGGTCTACAACGCGCATGATGAATGGTTAAAAGTCCGCCCGAAGACTTAGATTTATTAGTCTGTTGGTGAGGTAGTTGGGCACAGCGTATTGGCTGGCTGTACTGATGTCCATTACCCAAAAATAACTCGCCGTATTGCGGATTTCTAGAAGATTATAGGCCTCCAGCGCGATTCGAGGCTGGATTCCGCGCCAAGCGGGCAAAACCCGTTCAAAACCCAAGTCCATCCGGCGGTAGGGCGGGGCTTTAAAGGGCTTGGGATTTTCAAGAGGCAGTCCAAAGGGGAATCCGCCCGTCACGTTTGCCACCAAATAGACCCTGTTCTTGGGTTGGCCGGGGAGGTGGTCTTCTATGCGCATGCTGAAGGCGAATCGGTAGTCGGTTCCGCGCCGCTGCCAACCCTCATCGAACTGTTCGCGGGCCCTGAAAAGCGACAGCGATACCCAAGATTCGGCGTCACCAACCCAAGTGCTGTGCAGTTGCTGGTCCAGTCCATAAATGATGGCTTTCCCGGGCTGGGTTCCGAGGTAGCGAATTCGCATGCCGTCTTGCTCGAAGGCAAATGCCCGATCCTGGTACTTGAGGTAGGCTTCAATTTGGTACATCCACGGTCTGCCTAGTCGCGTACCGTAAAGCTTGGTTCCAGCAATCAAATGCCAGGCGTGCTGCATGCGGGCGTCGGTTTCGAGCCCGTTGGCAGTCCAATTGCGGAGTTCGCGCACCGTTGCCGTTTGGGCATAGCTTCCGGCGTTTAGGTAGGCGAGCCAAGTGCTTTTACCAGTGGGACTTATCGAAATTGACCCCCGTGGGCTCCAACGCCACTCCCCCGAGCGGCTGTCGCGCAGTATTCTCTGGCCAAAACGCAGGTGAACGGTTCGCTCAGGGCCAACCCAATTCTTACTCCAAGTCATGGATGCCCAATTTTTCACGTTGTTTAGGAGTCCGGCGCTTTGCAGTACCGAGTACAATTCCAAGGTGGAGTCCGCAGTATAGGATGTGTCGTTCGGTCCAATGGCCACGATTGTAGGCTGGTGCATCAGGCTGTAGCCGGCAGAGTCGAGGTTGATCCATTCCTGCACTCGATCCTGGGCAAACTGCATGCGCTGGCCAATGGTCCAGTTGAGCTGCGCGGACTCGCTAAGGATGTGGCTCCCGCGCAGGGCGGTGTGCAGGTCTCGCACCCAGAGGTCATTGCGGGCATAGCGCTGAAAGCCGCCACTGCCGCGCAGGTAACTGATTTCGCCAAACTGGTCTGAACCCATGTTGCTGTTGACGTCGCCTAGTCGGTAGGCGGACTCGATGTCGGAATGCTCTACCTCCAAGGCCTGAGAAAGGCTGGCCTCGGCATCGATGACGCTTCGCTGGCCGAAGGCGCGACGGGTTCTCCACCCGGCAAAACCATTTTGAAATCCGTAGTACTCGGTTCCAGCCATGGCAACCTGGAGGCGGAGAACCTGGGTGACGGTTCCGAATTCGGTGGTTCTGCTCTCGGGGGAGAGGCGGAATCCGTTTTGCTGCACAATGCCCAAAAATTCGTGGTGCCAAGCACCGTGGCGGCCGGACCAAACCACCTGTGCGTCGCGGGAGTCTGCCCTAAAGTCGCCAAACACGTCGCCGGTTCGGGCAAAGAGCACATTGCTTCGGTACCGAATACCGATGCCAAGGTTGCCCTGCCAGACGGTGGCTCCGCCTGAAAATCCGCCAAGCCTTAATCGCGCGCGGGACGAATCAACCCTTCGGTAGTTCACCTCAAGGGCAGAGGCGAGTTTGTCGCCCAATTCGGCGTTAAATCCGCCTGCGGTAAAGGTCAAGGACGATACAAGGTCTGGGTTGAGCACGCTAAGGCCTTCTTGCTGCCCCGATCGTGCTAGCTGGGGGCGGTAGAGTTCAAAGCCGTTGATGTAGACGAGGTTTTCGTCGTAGCTACCCCCTCGCACGCTGTACTGGCTGCTGAGCTCGTCGCTGGCCACTACGCCGGGGAGGGTGCGCAAAAGCGACTCTACGGAGCCCGTGGCGGTACCAAGGCCTCCCAAAGTAGCGGACTTTAAACGAACTTCACTGGTTTGAGCACGAACGCGTTCTCCGGTAACCGTCGCCTCCTGCAGCAGGGTTTTGCGCGGAGTGCTGTCCTGGAGGGCCGCCAACAATAGGGCGGCGGCAAGTGCACTCAAGAGCTAGCGCTTTTTGAGCGATTCAAAAAACTGAGCCCAAGCAAAGGGGTTGCTCAAGCGCCCAAGAATGGCGGTTGCTCCATTGGCGCCGTAGAACCGGCCTGTATTGTAAAGCTGCTGCTCTTGGGCCTGAATGATGTACCGCTGCATTTCGTTGGAACTCATGCCCATCTGCGAAGCCTTCTCCTTAAGTGCTTGTATGGCAAGATTTTGAAGAGCAACGTCGCGCTCTGTGGTTTCGATTTTCATGCGCAGAAGTTCCCTATTCAAGTCTTCGGGGCGGGGCCAGGGGTAGAGCGTCACCTCGTCGAGTTCCACGCTGTTCCAGCGCATGTACACGGTGGCGAGGTAGCTTGTGCCCTTAAGGGAGTCCGATACCCAAAGTCGCTCATCCTCAAAGCCCAAGCGTCTGAAACGGATGCTGTCTCCCGGCACTGCCGTGATGCTAAAAAACCCGTCGTCTCCCGAAGTGGTCGTAGTCGACCGACCGCTAATCCAAAGCCTGGCATTGGGAATAGTTTGCAGGCTTGTATCGCTGGTTAGAAGGATGCCACTGACCTGCACTACGTTCTGCGCCCCTGCGGCGAGCGTTAAAAGTGCACATGCTAGGGCCAAATAATGCTTCATAATTCGGTAGTAAAGTTAGTGAGGTTGCCTACCTCGTCCCGAACCCTTACCACAAGGTTGCCCTTGGTGCTGCCGGCGTCGGCATACATGGAGTTGGATTTTAGATCTAGATGCCCCCATATCCATTTACCATTGAGGGTTATGCCAACGATTTCAGAATCCAGTTCATCCCGCACGCTAATCCAAACCCTGCCGCTAGGGTCGCGCCGAAGCAGCTCGCACTTGGGACCCTTGGTATCAATGCGGACTTCGGCAGACCCGCAGGTCTTGGAGGTAAAAACGATGCGCCCGTCTGCGCTTCGTGAACCCGGGATTTTTGCCGAACCCCGACCGTCGCGCACGGCTAAATAGGCCTTGTCCCAGAGGCTATCGGCAAGCTGGCTTGGTGTCCAAGAGTAGGTAACCGGCTTAATGGCTGCGACGTCGGGCTTTATAGTGATTTTGCTGCCATTAGCGCTTAGGCTGACGGTTTGCGCCATACCAAAGCATTGCGCGGGCAATTCAAGACTCCAATCGCCGTCGCTAATGCTGCGGGGCGCTTGGGTGCTCCCGGGGTTTGGTTGGGCAACGCGAACCCTGCCCGCCCAAATCGGGCTGCCTCCGGAATGCACCTCGAGGGAGTAGGTTCCGCCGGATTCTGGCCAAGCTTGCTTGAGCTTCCAGCCTGGTGCAGGTTGGCTCGGGCTGGGGTGAATGTGAAATCCTCGTATGCCTTGCTGGCGATGCAAATCAAGGGCAAGTCCTGCGTCAGCGCCGCGCTGAACGTCAAAACTCCATCGCTGCAGCGACCAAGTGCTGCGCAGGCTGTCTGAAACCTCCACCGTAAAGCCTTGCTCTGGGAGGGTCAGGGCCAAATCATACCAGTTATTCACCGAGGCAGAGTCTGCAATTTTGCGCCATCGTCCGTCTTGCTTAGCCCATAATTCTGGCCTGACGAGGGGTAGGGGAATGCGGAGTCCCATGGCAACGGGATCCATAATTTCTTCGCTTTCTCGGTCTCGCATTTCAAAATGCAGGTGGGGTCCGCCCGATGCGCCGCTGTTCCCGGATTGTGCGATTACTTGGCCTCCGCCAACCGGTAAGGAACCTTTGGCAGGGTATAGGTCGAGGCGGTAGGCATTGCGCCGCTCGGCTTCTTGGAGCACATAGGCCCATAGTTCGGGGCTGAATGACTCGAGGTGCGCATACACGCTGGTATGTCCGCTCGGATGGTCTACGTAGAGAGCCCAGCCGTATCCGTCGGGCCTGATGACGATGCGCCGAACCCAACCGTCGGCCACGGCATAGACGTTTTTGCCGGTTACGGCGCCGGTCCTTAGGTCAATTCCGCTGTGAAAGTGGTGGTTGCGCAGCTCGGCAAGTTCCCCCGAAACCGCGAGCACTCCATCCAGGGGTTGATGCACAATCTGGCCTTGTGCCCAAAAGGGCAAAAGGACTAGGATCCAAAATCGTACACGGGGCATGGCTCCAAGATAGAAATTCCCGTGCCAAACTGCTACCTTTGATTCATGACGGATTCTAGCGATCGCATTAGTGTCATTCAATCGCAGGTACACGATTTGATTGAGAAGTACCGGCTTGCCGTGGTTGAGCTCGAGCAGCAGGCTCAGGCGCTCACCGAATCGGCCCAAGCGGCCAAAGATTTGCAGCAAAAGGTCAGCAGTTTGCGAAGCGAGAACGAAGAGCTTCGCCTCATGCTCACGTTTAACGGTGATGCGGCCGCTCGGGCTAATTTGGTCAAGCGTCTTCAGGCCTGGTCGCGAGAAATTAATCAGGCCATTAATAAGATTCCGCAATGAGTACGGACACAATACGCATCAAGGTTGCGATCGGAGGCCGAACCTACCCCTTGACGATTCCGCGCAACGAAGAGGAGCAGGTGCGCAAGGCAGTAGCGCTACTACAGACTACTGTGGGTCGTTTTGAGGAACGATATGCAGTGGGAGACAAGCAGGATGCGCTTGCGATGGCCGCGCTTCAGATGGCCAATCAAGTGGCAAGCCTTCAGGCGGTCCCAGCGGCAACCCTTGACGCCAAAGAAGACCTTCGCCTCAAGCAGATACAGGCACAGTTGGATGCCGTTCTTGGCACCCTTCGCACTTCCTTATAAGGGACTTAGGTCGATTATTTTGGGCGAAATGGCGTTGCGCATTGCCCAGTAGGCCTGGTAGTTTGCAGACCAGGAGCGGCGGTCTGCTACGGCGCCTTCAAGCCATCCCTGATCTAGAAGGTAGGCTTCGCAAAATTGTCGAATCGGGGAATCTGTGGTAATCCAATCGTCCACCAAGCCTTCTCGGGCTGCGATGTCTTGTATGGCTTGGGTCGCCGGCCATTGGACCATTGCTCGTCGGCCGACCTTGGCGGCAAGCTCGAGGTCAAGAACGTCGTCAAAAACGAATCCCCAGTCCGCTGCCTTAATGCCCCAGGCCTGCTCAAGAATTGGGATGGCCTTGGTTTTGTCGCGGGCGTAGTAAAAGAAATGGTCGAAGTGCTCGCGCTGCGCTACGTACTCCGCGGTTGGGTTTCGCTCCCCAGTGATTAGGGCTATCCTCAGCACTTCGCCGGTTTGGTCGAAGTGAGCAAACCGGAGCAGATTAAGGCCCATGGTGTCGTGCTCACTAAAGTCGGACTGGCCGTCGTGCCTCTTGCGGCCGTTGGTCCAGACGCCGTCCCAATCCAGTGCTAAGCCCCGAATTTTCACGCTTAGTTTAGGTCTTGTATGTCAATCAATCCTAGCGCATTACCATTATCATCTTCAACTAGAAGTTGATCGACTTTGGTTTCGGTAAAACGGCTAAAGGCCTCCTGCAGCAGTGCCGCCCCCGAGATGGCCAAGGGTGGGCGCAGGGCATGCATGCTTCTGATCGAGGAATTCGTGTCGAGGTTGCTGGTACGCTCCATGAGCCTGCGAAGGTCTCCGTCGGTGAAAAGACCGATTGCGCGCTGGTTTTCTGCCAGAACCACGGCTCCGAGTCCGCTTAAAGTCATGGCCACCAGGGCCTCGCGCAGGGGCGAGTCGGGCGAAACGATGGGCTGATTGGGCCGCAAAACCTGTTCAACGCGAACCGTCATGCGCCGGTGGTCTTCGTCAAACTGCGCAGAGCCAAGGGAGGTCAGATGGTTGTTGGGCAGCTGCTGCACTACCGACCATGGAACCGTTACGGCGTCAACCCCCAGGTCCATGGCATTGCGCACGTGCTCGCTGTGGCGTACCGAAGAGAACATAACCTTAGATGGGTAGGCATGCCGGTCCTTGAAGGCCACAATAGAATCGACCAGGGCCAGCGCGTCCATGCCCTGATCCTGCAGCCGTCCCACCAAGGGGCAGACGTAGGTCGCGCCGGAGTTCATAGCCATGTAGGCCTGCTGCGGGGTGTAAATGAGGTGCACGTTGGTCATGATTCCGTCCTTGGTCAGGCGCGCGCAGGCTTCAAGGCCATGCAGCGAAACGGGAATTTTGAATACTGTAGTTTCGTGATTCAGGCCAAGACCCAGGAGGCGATTGGCCTCATTAACAATCTCTTGCGCGGAGTTTCCTAGTGCTTCGATTTGAATAATCGGAACCTGTTTGGCCGTCTCGAGAAGCCAATGGTCCACATTGGTAATACCCTGTCTCTTCAGGAAGGTCGGCGTAGTGGTAAGTCCGTGAAAAATACCGAGCTGGAATGCCGCAGAAATTTCGGAAGGGTTGGCGGAGTCAAGATACAGTTCCATTGGGCCAAAGTACGAAGCCCTGTGCGTACTTTGCAGGCAAAAGCCATCGTTTAGACAATGAAAAAGCTCTTGGTTGCAAACCGCGGCGAAATCGCCATAAGGGTGATGCGCAGCGCTCGCCAGATGGGAATCAAAACCGTAGCCATTTATTCGGAGGCGGACCGGGGCTCTGCCCATGCGGATTTTGCCGACGAGGCCTATCTGGTTGGCCCCGCTCCGAGCGCTCAGAGCTACCTCAATGCCGACGCCATTCTGGCGGTTTGCAAGGCCTCTGGAGTCGATGCAGTGCACCCAGGCTATGGATTTTTGAGTGAAAATGCTCGCTTTGCAGAACAAGTTGAGTCTGCGGGCATCGCATGGATTGGACCGCCTCCCTCGGCAATTCGGGTCATGGGCGACAAGCTTTCTGCCAAGGCAGCGGCGGCGGAATTCGGCGTTCCCTTGGTAATGGGAAGCGACGGAGCCTCCCCAACGGCAGCAGAGGCCCAAGCAGTAGCAGACCAAATTGGATACCCGGTAATGCTCAAAGCCTCTGCGGGTGGAGGCGGCAAAGGCATGCGGGTGGTTCATTCTTCGTCGGAGGTACAAGAGGCCTTCGAAAGCGCATCTTCGGAAGCCCTAAAGTCCTTTGGCAACGGCGAGGTCTTTGTGGAAAAGTTTGTTTCCTCACCACGGCATATTGAGATTCAGGTGCTGTCGGACCAGTTTGGAAATCATTTGCATCTTTTTGAGCGGGAATGCTCGGTGCAAAGGCGCCATCAAAAAGTAGTGGAGGAGGCCCCTAGCGCAGTATTAACAGCCCAACTTCGTGCGGAGATGGGGGAGGCGGCCGTCAAGGCGGCCAAGAGCTGTGGCTATGTAGGAGCGGGTACCGTGGAATTCATTTTTGACGCAAGCGGCGCTTTTTATTTTTTAGAAATGAACACGCGGCTGCAGGTCGAGCATCCAGTAACCGAGGAAGTCACTGGCTTGGACCTCGTTGAAGAACAGATTCGCATTGCCCGTGGCGAAGCGCTGCGCTACCGTCAAGAGGACATCAAGATCAAGGGTCACGCCATCGAACTTCGCGTGTATGCAGAAGACGTGAGCAACAATTTTGTGCCCGACACCGGGACCCTAGAGGTCTACCGCAGGCCCTACGGTGAGGGCATTCGTGTGGACGACGGGGTGCGCGAGGGGCAGGAGGTTTCGGTCTACTACGATCCCATGCTGGCAAAGCTAATAGCGTGGGGTCCAGACCGTGAAACGGCCCGACTGCGCCTCATCAAGGCGATCGATTCCTATGTCGTGGTAGGGGTCAAGACCACTTTGCGCTTTGGTCGCTTTGTCTTGGAGCACCCTGACTTCATCAGCGGACGCTTTGATACGGGTTTTGTGTCCAAGAACTTCAGCGCGGATGCCCTGCAGCCCCGTCCTGACAATGCCCAATGGGCCGCTGCTTTGGCGGAATCCTACCGCCCCGAGGCTTTGGAGAATCAAGATATGCCCCCGGTAAGTCGATGGAAAGCGCGGTACAACCCATGAAGAGGCTTGCTTTCGTTCTGCTCTTTACTGCTCTGGGTGCCGCGAGGGCCCAGGAAGTTCAGACCAACTACAACGGTCAAAAAGGCCAGGGTTCCGTGATTGAGGGAGATACTATTCCCTGGGTTTTTCTGGACGAAATTCTAATTGTCGACAAACCCACCTTCACCGACGTGGAGGCCCGCAAGCGTTATTTGCTTCTGCGGCGCAGGGTTATGAAGGTTTACCCCTATGCCAAAGCGGCCGGCGAGCGTCTGGATTCACTGAACATGAACCTTGCCCAAGAAAAGTCCGCGCGCAAAAGAACCAAGTACACCAAGCGATACCAGGAGTTTTTGGAGCAGCGTTTTGAGGCGGAGCTTCGCAAGCTTACCCGCTCAGAGGGCCAAATTTTGTGCAAACTAGTGTACCGAGAGACCGACCAGACTGTTTTTCAGCTGGTCCGCAAGTACCGCAACTGGATTACCGCGGTGGGATGGAGCGTTACCGGTTCTTGGTTTGATATCAACATCCGCAAGGAATACGATCCCGTGGGCAATCAAGAAGACGTTTTGATAGAGAAAATTCTGCGGCGCTCCTTTGCCATGGGAGACCTCAGTGAACGCATCCCGATGGACTCCAAGGGAAATCTTCAGGCTCGAAAATGACGGGCCAGTGGATTGCGCCGCTCCTGGAATGCGGCATCGGCAATGCCCTTGAGGCCCTTCGTTTGCGAGTGGTTGAGAACGGTTTTGCTCAAGAAGCCATGAATGCGGAGTCCATGCGCAGAAGGGCTTCGGCATTCCCAGAAGACCGGCGGGCCCTGCTCGTGAGGGTACTTCAGGACCAGAGCGGTCCCGATTGCAGCCCTATAAAGCAGGAGCATTTGCAGCGATTGGCTCGCCCTGATTCCGTCACTGTGGTGGCGGGCCAGCAGCTTGTTTCGGCCCTGGGTCCGCTTTATGTGCATTCTAAAATTGCCGAGACGGTGGCGCTTGCGGCTCATTGGACGGCAAGGGGAGTTCCTACCGTTCCTGTTTTTTGGATGGCCAGCGAAGACCACGACATTGACGAGGTTCGTCGGATTTTTTGGCGTGGCAAGGCTGTGGCCGCTTGGGATCGCCCCAGGGAAGCCATTCGCAGCGGCATGGTTGAGGCCTTGCCCGTGGCGGAGGCAATCAAGGCATGGCTTGACTCAAGCACTGTTCCCGAGTCGGTTCGTATGGCCGCGCAGCGCAGCGAAGAGGCCTATCGGACTTCTGCCAACCTGGCAGAGGCTACCCGAAGGCTGCTTGCCCACTACCATCCAGAGGTTCTGGTGCTCGATGCCTCAGACCCAATGCTTAAGGCGGCTGCAGGAGCGCTTTGGCAGGACGAGATTGCCAACCAGACCCTTTATCGCAGTGCAAAAGAAGCCTCCAAGCCCTGGGCTGGTGCCGAACCGCCGGTTCCCTTCAGGCAGTCCGCGCTTTTTGCGCTCGACAACCAAGGCAAAAGACTTCGCATTGATCGAGATGATGAAGGATTCTGGCTTCGTTCCGACGGTTTTGCCATGGGCAGCGATCGTGACGTGGCCGCTTGGGCGTCGTCGAATCCGCAGGAGGTGAGCCCCAATGCACTCTTAAGGCTTGCCTACCAGGAGTGGATTATGCCCAACGCTGCCTACACGGGCGGGGCTGCCGAGGTTGCCTATGCCCAGCAACTCGCTCCGTACTGGAGGAATTCTGGTTCTCCTCATGCGTTGTGGAGGCTTCGCCACAGCTCGGCTTGGTACTCTGCCAAGGCTCATAAAGCCAGTCAAAAATTTAACTCGGACTTTTTTAGGGGTTCCTGGAATCCCCAACAGGTTCGCCAAGATATTCTCGAAGAGGCCGGAGCACCGAACCGCAACGCACTTGTGCTCGCCGAGGAGTTTAAATCAAAAATTACCGAACGCTATGGCATGCCAGGGCTTGAGCAATCGGTGGCCGCATGGGTTAAGCGAATCGGCAACGAAGAAGGCAAGATGCTGGAGCGTGTTCGCCGAGAAATTGCACGCGGTCAGGCCAGTAGGCTTAACCATCTGGCTACACTGAGCGACAACCTTCTGCCTTCTGGAACCCTTCAAGAGCGCATTTGGACTCATTTTGACCTCGCGGAATGCGCGGGAGACGATGCCCTTGGTCAATACCTCAAGGCCTTCTCGAGCCAGCAAAATTGGGATGAAGCCGGTTGGTGGGAATTTCGCTGAACCTATTGCGGTCGCCTTACTTTTGCAGTAATGACCGACGCTATTCTTATTCTTGATTTCGGCTCCCAGTACACCCAGCTCATCGCGCGCCGGGTACGCGAGCTCCACGTTTATTGCGAAATCCATCCTTTTCACCACATCCCAAGCGATTGGCAGCAGCAGTTTAAGGCCGTCATCCTCAGTGGGTCTCCTTATTCCACGCTCGAAGAGGCAGCGCCCAATCCCGATTTATCGGAGTTTTATGGACAAATTCCCCTGCTTGGAGTATGCTACGGAGCCCAGTTTATGGCGAAGACACGCGGCGGAGAAGTAGCCCGAAGCACCCATCGTGAGTACGGCCGTGCACATATGAACTTTCTAAAGAGCGATTCACGCCTACTCGAGGGAATACCCTTGGGCAGCAGTGTTTGGATGAGCCACGGCGACAGCATCGTGCGGCTTCCGGCCAATGCGGTTGTGGAGGCTACCACCGAGAGCATTCCCGTGGCCGCATTCCGATTCCGCGATGAAGAAACCTACGGCATACAGTTTCACCCTGAAGTAGTGCATTCCGAGCATGGAACTCAATTGCTGCGGAACTTTGTCTATGAAATTGCAGGCTGTTCGCCGAGTTGGACGCCGGCAAGCTTTATTGACGAGTCAGTCGCCTCTTTAAAAAGCCAAATTGGAGAAGGCAAAGTCGTTCTCGGCCTAAGCGGAGGGGTGGATTCCACCGTGGCGGCGACCCTGCTTGATAGGGCCATTGGGAATAGGCTTCACTGCATCTTTGTAAACAACGGACTCCTTCGCAAAAATGAATTCGAGAGCGTTCTAGCTCAGTACGAGCACCTTGGCCTCAATGTGGTCGGGGTAGATGCCAGCGCGGAGTTTTACGAGGCCCTTCGAGGTCAGGAGGATCCCGAGGCCAAGCGCAAGGCAATCGGTCGCACCTTTATTGAGGTTTTTGACCGGGAGGCGCAACGCATTAAGGGAGTTGACTTTCTGGGGCAGGGAACCATTTACCCCGACGTCATCGAGTCCGTCAGCGTGAACGGACCAAGCGCCACCATTAAATCGCACCATAACGTCGGTGGTCTCCCTGATTACATGAAGCTTCAAATTGTGGAGCCCCTGCGCAGCCTGTTCAAAGACGAGGTCCGCCGAGTTGGAGCCGCCTTGGGCCTCAGACCTGACCTGCTTGGTCGTCATCCCTTCCCCGGTCCAGGCCTTGCAATACGAATTCTGGGTGAGGTCACTGCCGACAAAGTAGCTATTCTTCAAGAGGTTGACCATTTGTTTATTCAAGGTCTTCGCGATGCGGGATTGTACGATTCGGTCTGGCAGGCGGGCGCAATACTTCTGCCGGTTAAGTCGGTTGGAGTGATGGGCGACGAGCGGAGCTACGAGCAAGTGGTGGCCCTGCGGGCCGTGCAGTCCACCGATGGCATGACCGCAGACTGGGTACACCTTCCTTATGATTTTTTGGCACGAACTTCGAATGCCATCATCAATCAAGTGCGGGGCGTGAACCGGGTCGTCTACGACATTAGTTCCAAGCCTCCCGCCACCATAGAATGGGAATAATCGATCTAGAACGCTAAAAATGGGATTGCTACGCACTGCCTCGATTTATCTTTTGCTTGCCACGGCATACGCTGCCTCGGCTCAAGGCAGGGTGCATTGGGCGCTTGTGCTCCCTTTTCAGATTCAAAACGACAGTACTGGGGCCAATCCGCAACGCATGGCCACAGAGTTCTATTCTGGGTTTAAGGCTGCTTTGGATTCCGTGAACTATTCGGGCGATTCAATCACTCTTGATATTTATGATTTTGATGAGGCCATGGGCCGAATTGTAAGCATACAGGCCGACGGACTCAAGCTTTCTCAGTCGCCCAAGGAATTCATGCAAAGCCAAGATGGTCAGGTACTTCGTTATGTTATTGGCCCTTTTAGGGCCGAGGATTCAGAGGCTCTCGCGCTTCATGCGAACCCTTCGACCTATGTAATTAATCCCGTTTCGCGGGATGTAAGCGTTACGGGTCTTCCGCAGCTAATTGCCTCCGCGCCCAAAAGATACTTGGAGTCTGAGTCCCTAGGTCGATTGGCGGCCAAAGATTTTATTAGCAGACCCAATTCGCGCACCGTGCTTTTTGATCTTGGAGACAAGAACAGCCAACTTCAGCACAGGGCTTTTTTCAAGGGATTTACTCAATTTGGTGGCGACAGCACCAAGGTGCAGATTTGGGACGGTCGTCCCAATGCTAATTTAGTTGAGCGGGTAGGTCGCGACGATTTGGTAAGCACTCGATTTGTGCTTCTCGACGATAAGGTCCTGAGCGCCGCTCGAATTCTACAGGGACTCCGCCAGCGTCCTGCCAGTCAAACGGAATTTTGGACCGTAAGCAATACCGTGAACAGTCCCTCACTGGATGCCTTTCTCTTGCTTCGCCAACCCATCGTCTGGGTGCAAACCGACCGCCTTGAATTTGCCTCCTACGACGCGGTAGACGAGCAAATTCACCGAGCGCTTGGTGATTCTAAGTCTCGTTGGGCTTGGTTGGGCTACGATACCGCACTCATGCTTTTGGTCAACGAACCGGGTCGCTATACTGGCCCTCGGCGCAGCTACGACTGGGGCTCAGAGCCCCAGGGCGGAGCCTATAACAAAGCCGTAGAACTTTACCGCTACGACCCAAAGCAGGGCGTGAACTCCGTACCCATTCCTGCGTTACCCTAAGGCGATGATTGCAGTTGGAATGTTTTTATTAGCCTATGTCCTGATGGAGGGCGCAGCCTGGGCCGCACACCGTTACCTAATGCACGGGCCACTCTGGTCCCTGCACGCAGACCACCACAGTAAAGAGCCTGGATTTTTTGAGAAGAACGATGCTTTTTTCTTGATTTTCGCTATTCCATCATGGCTCTGCATCATGCTGGGAATGATGCATCAAGCTCCGGCATCGACCGCCTTTGGCTTTGGAATTGCGGCCTATGGCTTTACCTACTTCTTGGTTCATGAAGTCTTTATTCACCAGCGCTTTCGCTGGTGGGTTCACACCGACAACGCCTACTTTAGGGCCGTCCGCCTCAAGCATAAATGGCACCATAAAACCTTGGGCAAAGAGGGTTCCCAGCACTTTGGCTTGCTTTGGGTTCCCCTGAGCATGGTACGAGACGAGGTTCGTAAAATGAAGCTCGAACAATGAAGGGCTTGTACCTTTTAATTGATGCCTTGGTTTTTGCTGGTCCGCTCACGCGTGCTTTTGAGCCGCGCATTCGCTACATAGGGCAGACCAAGCACCTCGCCTTTGCGACCATGCTTATGATGCTTTTGTTCATTCCTTGGGACGTTGCAAAAACCGCTTACGGAGTCTGGGGATTCAATCCGAAGTACCTCATGGGCCCCTCTCTGTGGGGCCTGCCCTTTGAAGAATGGCTTTTTTTTGTAGTCGTGCCCTGGGCTACTTTTTTTATCTACGAAGTTCTGCAGCTGTTCTTCCCCTGGAAGTCCTCAAAGTCCGCCTCGTTTTGGTTGGTCGGATTCATCGGCCTCGCTTGTGCCGCCTTGGCTTTGACGCATACTGATCGCTGGTACACTCTTACCGCATCGGGCGGGCTGGCCTTGGGTTCTGCCTGGCTTGTTTGGCAAAGGCCCTGGTGGACGGCTGCTTTTTTGCGGAGTTGGGGCCTAGGTCTTATACCGTTTTTTATGGTAAATGGCATCCTTACCGGGGCCTTTTTACCTGAGCCAATCGTGTGGTATAATAATGCCGAGAATATGGGGATACGCCTCGGGACGATTCCGATAGAGGACGCTTTGTATGGAATGCTTATGATGCTGATTTACACTGCCGGGGTTCACTGGTCTCGTGCGAGCTTTTGGTATTCGAGCGATAAGTAGCCCGAGAGTTGGCATTGCTTGGTTGTATAAATAGTTAGTCTTAGCCAATGCTTAGGTGCTTTCTTGTCGATCAATAAACACTTTAAGGATTCAGAAGCTATAAAAAGTGCGTCACATTTTTTATTTGACCAGGGCGGAACGTCATTTAAAGCGAGCAGCAATCGTTCTGCCGCATCCAATAAATCGGGCTTTTTTTTGGTGTAACGGGATTGCAGCAAACCTGTAGCGCTTTCAAAGCACCATTTTGGCAGTCCTGAATGAAGATGGAGCGAAACCACATTTTAAACATAGTAGCATAATATTACTGAGCCATGATAATAATGTTAAATTTGCATTGAAATTACCGTTCTATGCTTACCCGACGACACCTACGCATCAAAACGATGCAAGCACTTTATGCGTACGTTCAGTCCGACCTCAGCGATGCCGAGTTGGGAGTCCGCCAGCTCGAGAAAAGCATTGGAGAAATACACCATCTCTACCTCTACGAACTCCGAATATTTTGGCATTTTAGGCACTTTATGGAGGAGCGTCTTGAGCTCGAGCCCAACAAGCAGTTCGCGAATTCGGCCAGGCAGGCTCAGCTCAAGCACTTTTTGAATTTACCCTTCTTGACGCAGATTACCTCAGACGACGCAGTCATTAAGGCATGGGAACAGAACGGAATTCACTGGGGAGAGTCGGTAGAGGTTCTGAGGTCCTTGTTTTTTAAGTACTGGACCCAGTGGAGCGATAACCCGTTTTGGACCGCCCCCGAGCTCCAGACCGCCGAGGCGCAGATTTCGCACATGCGCTTCTTCTATCGGGACTTTCTAGCCAATGAGGACGTGCTCCATCAGCTCTATGAAGCAATAAACATACACTGGTCCGACGACCTTGATGCCGCTCAGATGATGGCCGTTCAAACCATGCAGAATGCACGCAAAAATCAATCGGTGCTGGTCTCTCTTTATCGAGATAAAAAAGACTCGGAATTTGCTCGGGAGCTTTACCTGCACACCCTGCGTCATGCCCAGGAATGGAAGGATCGTATGATAAGTAAGGCCAAGCAATGGGATTTTGACCGCATGGCTCCCGTGGATCGAACCATTGTTCAAATGGCCCTCAGTGAAATCGTTGCCTTTGCAGAGATTCCGATTAAGGTTAGCATTGACGAAGCCATTGAAGTTGCCAAGCAGTATGGCTCACCCAAGGCGGGTTCTTTTGTAAACGGACTCTTGGATGCCTTAGTGGAGGACCTTAAGGCAGAAGGTCGCATTCAAAAGTTAGGAAGAGGGCTGATTGGCGCCTAATTTTGTCACCATGAATAGACGTCTTTTTACCGCCTTCGCCGCAGCAAGCCTTCTATGGTCTTCCTGCGCCAACCCAAGTGATCAGGTTAAATCCCAAGAAGAGCAAATGGCCTTGCAGGCAGTGCAAAGCGCAGAGCTCCCTGTTATTGCGTTTATGGCGGAGTCTCACGACTTCGGCACCATCAACGAAGGCGAAGTCGTCGAGACGGAATTTAAATTCACGAATACCGGAGAAGCTCCGCTCATCATTTCTGCGGCTCAAGGCAGCTGCGGCTGCACGATTCCTGAATACCCTAAGGAGCCCATTGCTCCGGGTGAAGAAGGTAGGATTCTTGTGAGCTTCAACAGCGAAGGCAAGCCAAACCAGCAATCCAAAACGGTCACTTTGACCACCAACGCGGTTCCAAGCACTAAGGTGCTCTCCATCACCGCCAACGTTACTCCAAAATCCAAATAACTATGAATCTTTTTCTGCAAGCCAATGCTGAGGGTGGAATCGCCGACTTTTTGCCCCTGATTGCCATTCTAGCCGTTATGTATTTTTTCTTTTTGCGTCCTCAAATGAAGCGCCAGAAAGAAGAGACCAAGTTCCGCAACGTGCTCGCTAAAGGAATGCGCGTGGTAACAAGCTCGGGCATTCACGGCAAGATTTCAGACCTGGACGAGCACACTTTTGTGCTTGAATCCGAGAACAGCCGCCTGCGGTTTGAGCGTTCTTCGGTGAGCAAAGAGCTCACGGCCTCGCGCTTCCCAGAGAGTGCCAAGGTCGAGGAGAAGAAGTAACTTCCTTTGATTTAAGGGGATAGGGGGAGTGATTCCCCAAGGAGAAGCGAGATTATTATATTCGCTTCAGCTGTTCCTTTAGCATTTTGAGCTGCTCTGAGAGCATGCCTTTTTCGTCAAGTTTCTTAGCTTCAGTTAATAAAGCTTGGGCTTCCTGCTTACGTCGGCGTGACATGGCCATTCCGGCCAATTGCATTTTGGCAAGGGCCTGATCGGACTTCATACGCAATCCCGTGTTCAGCGCTTTGCGCATCAAGGATTCCGCCTGAGCCAGGTTGGTCTGCGACAGCATGAGTCCGCGCAAAAAGAAGTAGTAGGCCAACTGCCCCTTGATTAGGGTTTGGTCTGGATGCTTTAGGGCGTCGAGCTGGCTGGTTGCCTTGGTGAAATTTTGCGAGCGCAGGTACCAAAGGGCCATTAAAATGCGTTCGTTGCGAAAGTGCAGAAGAATGGGGAATCCTGCAATCAAGGTAAGAAAAATGCCATTGCCCCAGCTTCCGTCGATGAATTGGTAGGTAGCAAAGGCCAAAATGGCTGCGGCCAAGGCCAGGCGTAGGTAGCGTCGAATCATGGCGCAAAAGTAGGTCAGCAGCCCCAGAGGATTTTTATACAGCGGTTGATTCTTCTTGATTTCATTATTGCTGTCCTGGTTGTGCTGTGTCCTGCGGTCGCGCAGTTCCTATTCAGGGTTTTTAAGGTTATCAACCTGGAATGTGCAAAACTTAGTGGACTTAACCTTGGCTTAATTGACTAAGGGGGTAATTTCAGCACAGATTAAATCGCTCTCTATGCCAGTTGCTTCTAAGAAGGTTCGCAAGATTTTTGTTCTCGATACCTCGGTCATTCTCTACGACCACAATGCCATCATGAATTTTGAAGAGCACGATGTGGCGATTCCCATCCCGGTGCTCGAGGAATTGGATGAGTTCAAAAAAGGGTCCGATACCAAAAATTTTGAGGCGAGAGAGTTCATTCGCATGCTCGATAAAAAGGCAGAGCACAAGTCGCTGACCGATTGGATCTCTTTAGACGGACCCAAACTCGGAAAATTCCGCGTTATTATGGATACGCCGGGTTTAGGTGTAGACGCCACTTCAATTTATGGCAAAGGCAAGATGGATCATAAGATTCTCAATGCTGCTCTGTATTTGAAGGAACAGGAGCCCCACCGCCCAGTGATACTCGTGACCAAGGACATTAATTTGCGCCTTAAGGCCAAGGCCCTGAATGTTCAAGCTGAGGACTACCTCACGGGGAAGGTTAAAGAAAGCGACACCGTCTTTACCGGAAGGGCTGAACTTGATGGCTTCCCAGAGAAGCTTCTTCAAACGCTTTATGAGCAAAAGAGTGTACTCATTGATTCCAGTCAAAAGGCCATCCAAAAGCTCAACCTCAAGCCCAACATTTTTTATATCTTGAAGTCGGGCAAGAGCAGCGGTCTGGGATTTTACAATGCACAAACCTCGGAGATGGAGTTGGTAGAGAAGTCCGCTTATTATGGCATTAAACCGCGGAACTCAGAACAAACGTTTGCGCTGCACGCCATAATGAATCCGCACATAAAATTGGTTACGTTAACCGGTGTGGCTGGAACCGGCAAAACCCTGCTGGCCTTGGCGGGTTCGCTAGAGCAAAGACGCGATTTTAAGCAGATTTACCTAGCGCGACCTATTGTGCCGCTGAGCAACCGCGACATCGGATTTTTGCCTGGGGACGCAGAACAAAAAATAAACCCTTACATGCAGCCCCTCTGGGACAACCTCAAGTTCATCAAAAACCAGTTCGGAGAGAGAGACCGCAACTACAAGCAAATCGATGAGATGGTTGCCAACGAGAAAATCCTAGTAACTCCGCTTGCCTACATACGCGGCCGTTCCTTAAGTAACGTAATTTTTATTGTGGACGAGGCCCAAAACCTTACTCCGCATGAAGTAAAAACCATCATTACTCGAGCAGGAGAAAATTCAAAGTTCATTTTTACCGGAGACGTGCGCCAAATTGACACACCCTACCTGGACGAACAGTCCAACGGCCTGAGCTACCTCGTAGATCGACTTAAGGGTCAACCGCTTTATGCGCACGTGTCACTAGCCAAGGGTGAGCGAAGCGAACTCGCTAACCTGGCTAACGACATGCTTTAGGCTAATTGGAGCGTGGACCGGCGGCTTTAATCTCGGCCGCAGTACCCTCTTCGAATTTGGTAAAATTGGTCTGAAACAGCGAAGCCAGGCGCTGGGCCCCAGCATCATACGCATCCTTGTCGGACCATGTTGCTCTCGGATCAAGAATTTCAGACAAAACCCCAGGGCATTCTGAAATTCGGGCTAAGCCGAAGTAGGAATCGGTCACGGTGGGTGCGGAATCGAGCTCTCCCGACATGGCTGCCTGAATGAGTCTGCGCGTATTCCTGAGTGAAATTCGCTGTCCGGTGCCGTAGGCACCACCCGTCCAGCCGGTGTTGACCAGCCAAACTTGAATGTCGGTTCCTGCGAGCTTGCTCATGAGCATCTCCGCATACTCCGAGGGGTGTAGGGGCATAAATGGTGCACCAAAGCAAGCAGAGAATGCAGCTTTTGGTTCAGTTATTCCTGCTTCGGTGCCGGCTACCTTGGCGGTGTAGCCACTCATAAAATGGTATGCTGCCTGCGCCCGAGTTAGTTTGGAGAGCGGGGGTAGGATTCCGTAAGCATCTGCGGTCAAGAAGAAGACATGCTTTGGGGCAGGCCCCTGCGAGGGCAGTATGCAGTTATCAATGTGGTCGATGGGGTAGGAGACCCTCGTGTTTTCGGTGATCGTCTTATTGGAATAGTCGGGGATTCCCTGTGCGTCGAGAAGTACATTTTCAAGCAAGGCTCCCGGGCGAATTGCCCTAAATATTTCAGGCTCCTTTTCTTCGGTAAGGTCGATGACCTTGGCGTAGCATCCGCCCTCGAAGTTGAATACCAGTCCGCCTGCGGTCCAGCCGTGTTCGTCGTCGCCAATGAGCTGGCGGTTCGGGTCAGCACTTAAGGTAGTTTTGCCCGTGCCCGAGAGTCCGAAGAACAGTGCGGTAGAACCGTCCTTACCCATGTTGGCGGAGCAGTGCATGGGCAGGGTGTTGTGCTGGGTGGGTAGCAAAAAATTCAAAGCGCTAAAAATTCCCTTTTTCATTTCGCCGGTGTAGCCCGTGCCGCCGATGAGAATGGTTTTATCCTCAAAGCTTAAAATTGCAAAGTTGCCTTGGCGGGTTCCGTCCCGCTCCGCTTCGGCCTCAAAACCGGGTGCATGAAGAATGGTCCATTCGGGATTCAGACCAGCAAGTTCGTCTGTAGTTGGGCGAAGGAACATGTTGTAGCAGAACAAATTATGATCAGGGAACTCATTAATCACTCGAATGCTTATGCGAACGGAATCCTCAGCGCCGGCAAAGGCATCGCGCACAAAGAGATTTTTGCCGTCGAGGTAGTTTAAAACCCGAGACTTAAGTGCCGCGTAGTGAGCTTTATCGAAGGGAATGTTCACCTTTCCCCACCAAACCCGGTCTTCGGTCAGGCTGTCGCGAACGATGAAGCGGTCCTCCGGCGCACGTCCCGTGAACTTGCCTGTGAGAACGTTTAAAACTCCGTTTGAAGTGAGCTCTCCGCGATTGGCATCAAGGGCAAGTTGAGTGAGGGTTTGAGGATCAAGCTGATACTGAAAGTTAGAATGGCTAAGGCCAGCAATTGCTAATGAATGTTCAGAAAGACTAGGGTTCATTGGAGTAGAAGATCAAGGGGGTTACCGCAAAATTAAGGTACCTTGCACCCTCATTCGAACACTGTGAAGAAAATCGCTGTCCTCGGAGCAGGTCGTTCCGCCGGCCCCCTCATTGAATACTTAGCGACCCACCCGGATTCTAGGGCTTGGGAATTAAGCGTTTATGATCAGGATTCTGAATCCTTAGCACAAAAATGCCGATCCTTTGAAAATGTTTTGTTTACTGCCTGCGACCTAAACAATGAAGAATTGCTCGATAGCATCGTTAAATCGAACGATGTGCTGGTTTCTATGCTGCCGGCATTCAAGCACCTTCCCATAGCGCGGCGCTGTGTTCAAGAAGGCAAGCACCTGGTTACGGCATCCTACATTAGTCCTGAAATGCAGGCTTTGGACCAAGAAGCGCGGGCAAAAGGATTGGTTTTTGTCAATGAGTGCGGAGTAGATCCTGGCATCGACCACATGTCGACCATGGAAATCCTGAATCGATTGACTTCTGAAGGGGGCAAAATCACCTCCTACGAGAGCTTTTGCGGAGGTATTCTAGCCCCCGAGAGCCCAACGAACCCTTGGGCCTACAAGTTCTCTTGGAATCCGCGCAATGTGGTACTGGCCGGCTCCGGCGGGGCAGTACACTTTATTCAGGAGAACAAGTACAAGCACATACCCTACCACCAAGTGTTTCGCCGCACGGAATTCTTAGAAATACCAGGCTATGGTCGTTTTGAGGGCTATGCCAACCGAGATTCGTTAAAGTACCAGTCCGCCTATGGCTTAAATGGAGTTTCTACAATGTATCGTGGAACACTGCGCCGCCCTGGATTTTGCAGGGCCTGGGATGTTTTTGTCAAACTAGGTTGTACGGACGACAGCTATCCCTTGGAGCAGGTGGATAAAATGACCCACCGTGACTTCTTAAATACCTTTTTGGCCTACCACTCATCAGAAAGTGTGGAGCTTAAGCTCATGCACTACATGAACATCAGTCAAGATTCTGACCTAATGGAGAAGTTTGAGTGGTTGGGTCTGTTTACCGACGAGCTAATAGGTATTCCTGAGGGTACTCCGGCCCAGGTTCTGCAGCATATTCTCATGAAGAAGTGGACCATGACCGACGCTGATACCGACATGGTCGCTATGATTCACCGCATTGAGTACGAGCTTTCTGGAGTCCGTCATCGACTGCAGTCTTCGCTTGTGGCTAAAGGACGCTCCAAAGACGCAACGGCTATGGCCATTACCGTGGGCTGGCCCGTAGCCATGGCTACCCGTTTGGTGGCTTTAAACCTGATTCCTGAGCGCGGAGTACTGATGCCCAACTTGGCTTCGTTGTACCAGCCAATTCTCGCAGAATTGGGCGAGCGCGGAATCCACTTCGACGAGCGGGTTCAGAGGCTGTAGAGTTCCTCTGGTGCGCAGAGGTAGAGGGTAGTCTTTGGTTTGTCGAGGCGTTCAATAAATGCGTCAACCACAGGAATGAGAACAGACTGTTCCCGACCGTCCACCTGGATCTCAAACAGATCCTGGGAAGGATACTCCAAAACCTTTATCAACTTCATCCCGACCACTATTCCTGGATTGACCACGGTATAGCCAGGCAGCTCGTGGTAGTAGAATTGATCTTCCTTGAGTTCCGGAAGCAAGGCGTCAGGAAGCCATAGAACGCTGCCAACTAGAGCCTGCGCTGCCGCTTCTCCTTCAATTCCGTCGAAGCGAACAATGGACTCGTCGGCTTTTACGCCACGGCTTGTTTCAATAAAAATGGGAATGGCTTTGCCTTGATTCTCAAGGAAGAAGGCCTCAATATCGTCATAAGGGCTCGGGTCGTCCGCGGTTATGCGAACTACAACGTCTCCTCTAAAACCGTGCTTTTTGCGGACGTAGCCCACCTGGAAGTAGCCTTCCATCGAACCGTAGTATTATTCCGTTACCGCAGCAGAATCGTCCGATTCTGTCGCTGCAGGGGCTTCTGCTTCTTCAGTAGCGGCTTCTGCTGCAACCTCAGGAGCAGCTTCTTCTGCAACTTCAGGAGCGGCTTCTTCTACAACTTCAGGAGCGGCTTCTGCTGCAATCTCAGGAGCAGCTTCTTCTGCAACTTCAGGAGCGGCTTCTGCTGCAACTTCAGGAGCGGCTTCTGCTGCAACTTCACTAGTGGATTCTTCGGAATTAGCCTCAGAAGCAGCTGCTTCTGCGGTCTCGAGAGCTGCACTGCTAATCAAAGCTAGCTTAGCGGCAATGGCACCAGCCTTTTTGGCATTGGACTCAGTCTCGGCCTTCAATCGATCAGCCTTAGTTTTTTGAGCGGAGGTAATGAGGCTTGTAACCTTATTATCGACCAGGGACTGCTTTTCGTTGAGCCACTTCTCAAAACGCTCTTCAACCTGTTCTAAGGTAAGCGCTCCTTTTTTCACTCCTTCAAGAAGGTGTTTTTTCATCAAAATACCCTTGTGCGATAAAATTGCACGGGCTGTATCGCTGGGCTCAGCTCCAGTCATCATCCACTCAAGAGCGCGCTCAAAGTTGATGTCGATGGTAGCTGGGTTGGTATTCGGATTGTAGATCCCTAGAGCCTCAATGAAGCGTCCGTCGCGCTTGGCGCGGCTGTCGGCTACTACAATGTGAAAAATGGGGCGGCTCTTGCGACCGTGGCGTTGAAGGCGAATGCGTGTTGCCATATTGGGTTAACGTTTTATAAGGGTTCTAAACCCGATTGTTAAGATTAGGGCTGCAAAATTACAAAAAAAACAGCAATCATTGACAGTACGTTAAAACTTTGCTGCCGGAGAGACTAAAGCCAGCCGCTAGGCCAGTTGGGCCAGCAGGTCGTGCTTGCTTACAATGTGGTCCGCGTCTTGGCTCCGCACAATGAGGGCATTGAAGTTTTCTCCCATCGCCTTGACTCCATCGAGCAGGCTCGCCGAAGCAGAAAGGGTAGGGAAGGGGGCTCCCATGGCGGTCCTTACGAGTTGCTGAATTCCTCCTTCGCCCGAAGTGAGCGCGTTGATTACGTGAGATTCCGTGAGGCTGCCCACGTAGGTCAATCCATCGCTCACCGGAAGCTGGCTGATGCCAAACCGTTTAAACTGCACAATAGCATTGTTAATGGGTTCTTCGGCGCCGATGGTCACAATAGGTCTTGCGGCCCTGCCTTGAACGGCTTCGCCAAGGGTCTTCCATTCCTCGCGAAGGAATCCGCGTTCGCGCATCCAGTCGTCGTTGTAAATTTTACCCACATAGCGGCTGCCGTGGTCGTGAAAGAGCACTACCGTTACCGCATCGGGCGGCAGAAGGTGCTTGAGCTGGCGCAGCCCTTGAAAGGCGGAGCCACAGGAATACCCTAACAGAAGGCCCTCCTTGAGCGCCAGTTCTCGTGCGGCGAGCGCTCCGTCTCGGTCGGTAACTTTTTCAAACTTGTCAATGAGGCTAAAGTCGACGTTCTTCGGAAGAATGTCTTCGCCGATGCCCTCGGTGATGTAGCCATAAATTTCTTTTTCGTCAAATTCGCCGGTCTCGTGGAACTTTTTGAATACCGAACCGTAGGTATCAATGCCCCAAATTTGGATGTCCGGGTTCTTCTCTTTAAGGTACTGTGCTACGCCCGAGATGGTTCCGCCCGTACCAACGCCCACCACAAAGTGGGTAATGCGGCCTTGGGTTTGCTCCCAGATTTCGGGACCCGTGGACTCATAGTGCGCCTGGCGGTTGCTCAAATTATCGTATTGATTTGGGAAGAATGAATTCGCAATTTCAGAATTCAGCCTGCGTGCAACTGAATAGTAGGAATCCGGATGATCAGGGGCTACGTTGGTGGGGCAAACGTGAATTTCGGCACCAAGGGCGCGCAGCACGTCCATTTTTTCTTTGGACTGCTTGTCGCTCATGGTGCAAATCAGCCGGTAGCCTTTAACCACGGCAGCGAGGGCAAGGCCCATTCCAGTATTGCCAGAGGTGCATTCGATAATAGTGCCGCCCAGCTTGAGGCGGCCGTCGGCCTCGGCGTCTTCAACCATCTTGATGGCCATTCGGTCCTTCGTGGAATGGCCCGGATTAAAGTATTCTACCTTGGCAAGTACTTCGCCCGGAATTCCTTGGGCAATGACGTTGAGGCGCACCATGGGGGTGCGGCCAATCGTTTCTAAGATGCTGCCGTACAGGGGCGGAATTTGTCGGGTCATCATGGTAGGGGTATGTAGGGAATGGGTCTTAAAATGCTTCGGTTTTGGCTACCCAGCACCGTTTCGCGCTGCACCAGGTCGGCAAGGCTGATGGACTTTAGAGACTGCACGGTTTCGTTCCGCACCTGAACCAAGGCATCCTGCAGGCCGCATTCTTGCGGATTTTTGCATTCTGGGCAGGGCTGATAAAACCGATGGGAGGCGCAAGGCAATAGTGCAATTGGGCCCTCTACGACCCGAAGAATCTCCGCGAGAGAAACCTCACTGGAGGCTCGCGAAAGCTGGTAGCCACCAAGCCGTCCAGGTTCGGAGTGAAGCAGGTCTGACTCCCGAAGCTCGCGAAGAATTTGCTCCAAAAACCGCCGTGGACTGCCGCAGGCTTCGGCCAATCGCACCGAAGAAAAACGCTCAGCCGGCGAGCGCGCCATCAGCAGCAGCGCATGCAGGGCATAAACGCTCTTGCGGTTTAGCATCCGTAGATGCGGTTAAGTACCATAGCCAGGCGGACTCCAGCCTGAACGAGTCGCTCTTCAAGGCGACTGTAGTTCTCGTACCCGTAGCTGTAGCTCAAGTTTTCAAGGTCGGCGGGAGGGTAGATCCCGGCCATGCGCAGTGCCTTGGATTCGTTGGCCCAATCCAGGTAGCTGCCCGATTGATGCTGCTTCACGCGGTCTTGAGTAGTCGTTCTAAGCAGGTGCTGGCTGTATTCGGTGTACGAAAGCTGGGTGCCGTCAATCAGGTCGCTGTCCCAAATTCGGTGGAGGTTGCTGCTCTTGCCAAAGTACTTGATTTTAAAGTCATTCCCTCCCTTGTCGTCGCCTCGTCCCACGTGTAAGGGCTGGTGCAGGTCGCCCAAAAGGTGTACTAAAATTTTAATGGCATTGGCTTCGCCGCCATGCTTGAACTTTTTGGTCTCAAGCTCTCGGGTAATTTCGTCTAGCTTCATTAAAATGTCGCCTTGGCTAGGCGTGCCAGCTTCGGCATAGGATTGGTGGTCGCCAATGGTGCAGTAGTGCCAGGGATCCCAATGGTCGTATGCCTTGTCGGACTTCACTTCGTCCATCCAGGTTGAGCACATGGCCAGGCTTTCGCCCTGTAAAATCGCAGCGATTTTTTTCTCGGTGCAGGGTTTGAGTTGAGCGGTGGCAATTTCTCCAACAACGCGATGGCCTGTTTGGCCCCAGCCAAAAGAAGGCAGAATCGAGACCAGTACTAATGAAACGATCCAAAATGTTTTTAAACGCATGTTCAAAGGTAGCACGCCAAGGGCGCAGGCCCTACTTTTGTGGTTCATGCAAGACCCTGATTTTTTTGTGCATCCCACTGCCGTAGTAGACGACGGCGCAGTCGTTGGCGCGGGCTGCAAAATTTGGCACTTTAGCCATGTCAGCTCAGGGTCTGTGCTCGGAGAGGGCTGTAATCTTGGGCAAAATGTTATGGTTGCTCCCGGCGTGGTTTTGGGCCGCAACGTGAAAGTTCAAAACAACGTCAGCATCTATAATGGAGTTACCTGCGAAGACGACGTTTTTTTGGGTCCCAGTGCAGTCTTCACCAACGTGACCAATCCAAGGTCCGCAATAAACCGAAGAGACCATTTCAGTGCGACAAGGGTAGGCCGTGGTGCCACCATTGGCGCAAACGCTACGATAGTCTGCGGTCATGATATTGGTCCCTATGCCTTTATTGGAGCGGGAGCGGTGGTGACCAAGCACGTTCCAGCTTATGCATTGGTTGTTGGCAATCCGTCGCGCCAGATTGGCTGGATGAGTGAGTACGGCCATCGGCTCGAGTTTAATGACCTGGGTCAGGCAGAATGTCCTGAAAGCAGGGAGCTCTATGAACTTCGAGAAAAGTTCGTAGTTAAGTTGGTATAAATAAAGACTGAATTAGCATGAATTACCCGATTGAAGCCAAGCACAGCGAGGAACTTGACCTAATACGAGCCTCGGCTGCCGAATTTGCTGCGCAGCATATTGCCCCCCATGTTATGGAATGGGACGAGGCCCAGGTCTTCCCCAAGGAACTTTTTCATGAAATGGGCCGGCTTGGATTTCTGGGTGTGCTCGTCAGCACAGAATACGGTGGTGCCGGCATGGGCTACGCGGAGTACATTACTATTGTTGACGAAATTTCTCAGGTCTGCGGCAGCATTGGCTTGAGTGTTGCCGCCCACAATTCCCTGTGCACCCAGCATATTAACCAATTCGGAACCGAGGAGCAAAAGCGTCGCTGGCTTCCTAAGCTCGCGAGCGGTCAATGGATTGGCGCTTGGGGACTTACCGAGACCGGCACGGGAAGCGATGCGGGTGGCATGCACACTACGGCGGTTCGCGACGGCGACGGATGGAGACTGAACGGCAGCAAGAACTTCATTACCCATGCCATCAGCGGTGACGTTGCGGTGGTTGTGGTCCGCACCGGAGAAAAGGGAGACAGCCACGGCATGTCGGCCTTTGTGGTCGAGAAGGGAACGCCTGGTTTTGAGGGCGGACGCAAGGAGAATAAGTTAGGGATGCGCGCAAGCGAAACAGCCGGTTTGTTTTTTGACAACTGCTATGTCTCCAACGAAAACCTGCTCGGCAAGGTCGGTGAAGGCTTTATTCAGTCGATGAAAATTCTAGACGGAGGACGCATTTCTATTGCCGCACTAAGTCTTGGCATTGCTAAAGGTGCCCAAAAAGCTGCTCTGCGCTACAGCCGAGAGCGCGAGCAATTTGGTCAGCCCATTGGAGATTTTCAGGGTATTGCCTTTAAGCTTGCCGAAATGGGAACCAAGATTTATGCCTCTGAACTCATGACGCGGCATGCCGGCTCCCTAAAAGACCAAGGGCTTAAGGTTACCAGAGAATCCGCCATGGCCAAGCTCTTCGCCAGCGAGACCGCTGTGGAGGTGGCTACGGACGGCGTTCAAATTCATGGAGGCTACGGCTACACCAAGGATTACCCTGCCGAGAAGTATTTTAGGGATTCGAAGCTTTGCACCATTGGTGAAGGCACTTCTGAAATTCAGAAACTCGTGATTTCTCGGGATTTCAAGAAGGCGTAATTCACAAACTCAATAGCAATCGCCTTTGGCGCGACCTTAGGCCCCGGCATCGGCGGTGCTTGGAGCGAAGGGGTTAATTGTGGTTTCTTTGTAGCATATGAGTCGATTGATACGTTTTCTGGCCGCTGCTGCGCTTCTTGTTCTTAGTTCTGTTCAGCTTCATGCGACCCACGCTTACGGTGGTGAAATAACCTGGAAGTGCTTCACCACAGGGCCCAATGCCGGGAAGTTTAAATTCTACATGATTTTGTACCGCGACTGTGGAAGTGGTAATGCTACACTTCCAGGCGGCACGGTGCCTTTGAATTCGAATTCCCCTGCTGGAACAATTACCTTGACGCAGGTTGGTGTGAATACGGACGTTTCTCCTACCTGCTACGTCACTCCTTCGCCAATTCGATGCAATATTTCGGCAAGTGGTGAAGGTGCACTTGAAGAAGCTCGCTATGAATCCGCATTTATAAACCTAACCGGAACCCCTCCTGCGGGCGGTTGGCAGTTTAGCTATTCCCTCTGCTGTCGCCCCAATACCCTGACGAATTTAACGAACCCCGGTAGTCAGAATTTATTCCTAAGAGCGGTAATGTACCCTTACAGTATTACGGGAACTCCCCAAAATACCAACCCTTGCTACGATTCTTCTCCGCGCTTTTTAGAGCCCCCAAAGTCGGTAATTTGTACTGGATACGAATACACCTACGCGCAGTTTGCCTTTGACGACGATTTGGATTCCATTTACTACGATTGGGCACCATCACTAACCAGCGCAGGCGCAGCTATTGGCTATGTTTCTCCCTACACGGCCATTAGCCCCCTTCCGAATGGGGGTACACCGGCTCAACTCAATAATGTTACAGGGAACATAACATTAAATGCCTCTGCAGGTGGATCCTATGCTACGTCTATTAAAATCTCGGCCTTTCGCTGCGGTCAGTTGATCGCTGAGGTGTTCCGTGATATTCCTATGGCAATTAAGAACAATTGTCCCAACCTTCCGACGGGTTCACCCAATACTCCGCCAACCTTGGCGGTAGCGAATATTCCTGGTTTCCAGGGAGTTACTCCTGTAGTTATCAATGGTGATACGGCCTACTACGAGGCGACCGTATTTGCAGGCCAGCAGGTGCGCTTTAACCTCGTGTCTCAAGACCCCCAACTGCTGCCGAACTTTTTGCCCCAAACCATTGGATTTATTCCTAGCGGAGGACAGTTTGGAGTCCCGCTGTCGAATGCAGTTTCTGGTTGCTTGAACCCCCCTTGTGCGACGGTTACTCCAGTAGCACCGCAGACCAGTCTTGTGAATCCATTGAACAACGAAGTTTTGTTCAATTGGTTGACTTCATGCAACCACATAGCCTACCAAGGTACTCAATGCGGAAGCCCCACAAATGCCTACACTTTTGCCATGCGGATGCAGGACAACTTCTGCCCGATTCCAGCGGTTTCAGTAAAGTCGGTAGTTATTAATGTCGTTTCAACCATACCCGTCCCGCCCGACATGACCAATGCCTGTGCTTCGGTGAATTCGAACGGTACGGTCAGTATTAACTGGGGTTTCCCTGCTGATACAGGAATGAACTTTGACTCCTATGTGATTTACCATTCTGCAAGTCCGACGGCACCATTCACAGTACTTGACACCGTATTCAACTATGCAACGCTTGGGTACACCCACGCGTCTCCAGCAGTTGGTGCTAACTACTACTACATACGATCCAAGGGTGGCTGCGACTATTTGAGCATACCGAGCGATACTCTTCGAACTATGGGTCTTAGCCTTAACTCACTGCCTCCGGCAAATTCCTATGTGGCAGAGCTTACTTGGAACGGTTCCTGGTCGGGCTACAGTCAACCCTACGAGGTTTGGCGTCGCGGTATCGCTCCAACCACCGCCTGGCAGTTAATTGATACCACGAGTGCACTGACCTACCGCGACACGGTAAACGTTTGCGGTCAAAACCTCGAATACCAAATCCGCACCAATACTGGCTGCGCGAGCAGCAACAAGTCTGGATTTTTTTCTGATCAGGTCAATGCAGATGTGTTGTCAATAGACAGCGTCTCTGTAGTCAACGGCCAGGTTGTAATTGCATGGACCCCAGGTACGAGCAACGACATCGTAGACTACTACCTTCTTAAATTGACTAGCGGAACATGGTCTCCCATTGATACCATTAAGCCCGGCACCACAATGCCCTACACGATTCCGGGTTCAATTGAAAGCGTCAAGGACCATTATAAGATCATCTCTGCGGATTCCTGCGGTAACTTAAGTTCAGACCTTCTTGTGACTGCCGCCAACAACATGGTGCTCACCGAAAACATGGATCCATGTGAGGGCATTATGCGACTTCGTTGGAATACCTACCGCGGATGGGGCACTGCAGGGGTGAAGCAGTATGAAGTGTGGATGGAGGAGACACCTACTGGTGGCGTTACCACCAAGACCCTCGTGGGAATCAAGGGTCCGAACGATTCAACCTTCAGCATGCGCAACCTCAGCAGCGGCACAACCTACTGCTGGTACGTTCGGGCGGTAGACACTGCGGCACTTAAGACCAGTTCTTCTAACAAGGTTTGCATTACCTCGCTCGCGGTTCAGCGTTCAAGGCTGCTTTATTTGGCTAAAGTCAGCGTGCGCGAAGACGACGGCGTAGAGTTGGTTTGCTTCATTGACCGAGATGCCGACATTGTCCACTTTGACGTGCAGCGCGCCGACGAACTTGGCGCCCCGTTCAAGTCGCTTGGCTTGCTTCCCAAGCCCATTACCGGCCCATGGGAGTTCCGCTTTAAGGATTTCACGGCAAACCCCAAGGATCATCGCTATGCCTACCGCGTCGTTGCAACCGACAGCTGCGGCAACATTGATACGTCATCCAACATTGGTCGAACCATGGTTTTGGAGGTTTACGAACAGGACAATTTGACCAACATCCTGACCTGGAACCCCTATGCGGACTTCATGGGTGGCACTGATCGGTATGAGATTTACCGGGCGGTGCAGCCGACAGGAGGATTTCAGTTGGTTGGGTCCACCGAAGACACCCTGTTTCAAGATAACACACGTCCATTGGGCGACTACAGTGGCCTGATTGCCTATCGGGTTGTAGCTGTTGAGGGTGTGAATCCGCTGGCCTTTAGGGATGCCGACGGATCTATATTCAGCTCTACGTCTACGACGGCCATGGCAGAATTCAAGCCTCGAATCTTTATTCCCAACAGCTTTAATCCGAGATCAGATGTTGCGGCCAACCGCGTTTGGAGGCCGGCCCAGATTTATGTGAGCCCAGGCAGCTATAGTCTAGAGGTTTTTAATCGTTGGGGCCAGCGTGTTTTTGAAACGACCAACGAACTCATGGGTTGGGACGGCAAGCTCAATGGCAGCTATGCTCCCCAAGGAGTTTACACCTTCAAGTTGATCTACCGCAGTATTGAGGGAGAGCTCGTGGAGCGCATAGGCACGCTCAATTTGCTGTATTAATTGCTGCCTTAAAACTTACTTAAAGTCCGTCTCTTATCTAGGGGCGGACTTTTGTAGTTTTGCTTGCAACTTAATCTAAAGTTGCTATGGCTGATTTCACCAATAAAGTCCTCGGGGAATACCTCACTTACGACGACGTACTTCTAGTACCCGCATTTTCAGAAGTGCTCCCGCGTGAGGTGCGTCTTGAATCCCGTTTTAGTCGAAACATTGAGCTTAAGGTACCTGTGGTTTCTTCGGCAATGGACACCGTTACCGAGGCCGGAATGGCAATCGCAATGGCGCAAGAAGGCGGAATGGGGGTCTTGCATAAAAATTTGACTGCGGAGCGGCAGGCTATGGAAGTCCGCAAAGTAAAGAGGGCAGAGTCCGGAATGATTCTGGACCCAGTAACCCTAACTACCGGTGCGACCATTGGCGAAGCAAAAAGACTGATGTCGGAGTACCGAATTGGGGGTATTCCTGTGGTTGATTCCGAGAAAAGGCTGATTGGCATTATCACGAACCGCGACCTGCGCTTTGAGCACGACGATCTTAAGGGGGTGAGTGAAGTGATGACCTCCGAGGGTTTGGTCACCGCAGCCGACAGTACTACCATGGAGCAAGCCGAGGTGATACTGCAGCGAAGTAAAATTGAGAAGCTTCCGGTGGTCAGGGCAGACGGTACCCTGCTGGGTTTGATCACCTACCGCGACATTAATAAGAAGCGGACCAAGCCATTCAGCAACATAGACACCTTTGGTCGCCTCCGGGTTGCGGCGGCGGTTGGGGTTACTCCCGACGTGCTGGACCGGGTCGCGGAACTCGTGGCCGCCAATGTCGATGCCATTGTTGTGGATACGGCCCATGGGCATACCCGGGGGGTGGTGGACACCCTGCAGGCCATTAAGAAGGCTTTTCCGCATCTGGATGTCGTGGTCGGCAACATTGCCACCGCAGAGGCCGCCAAATATTTGGTTAAGGCCGGTGCGGACGCGGTTAAGGTGGGAATTGGCCCAGGATCCATTTGCACTACACGCATTATTGCAGGGGTCGGCGTTCCCCAGCTCAGCGCAGTTATGGCGGTGGCTCAGGCCCTTAAAGGTTCAGGGGTTCCCGTCATAGCGGACGGTGGAATTCGCTACACGGGAGACATTGTAAAGGCTATAGCCGCAGGTGCCGACAGCGTAATGCTGGGTTCCATGTTTGCAGGCACCGAAGAAGCTCCGGGCGACACCATTATTCTAGACGGACGGCGCTACAAGAGCTACCGTGGCATGGGCTCGCTTGAGGCAATGCAGGCGGGTTCCAAGGACCGGTACTTTCAGGATGTGGAGGACGACGTCAAAAAATTAGTGCCCGAAGGAATCGTAGGACGCGTTCCCTATAAAGGAAACGTCGGTGAAGTCATGTACCAGTTTGTGGGCGGCCTGCGCGCCGGCATGGGTTATTGCGGAGCCAAAGACATTGAGGCCCTTCAGCGCGACGCCAAGTTTGTACGCATCACGGCTGCCGGGGTGGCCGAGAGCCATCCACACGACGTGACCATTACGGGAGAATCGCCCAACTACAGCCGTTAAAAACTAGGGCAAAGTGCTGCTCCGGCGCTCCTCAAACTCTTGGTAGCACTGAATTAGGCTGACCAAGAGTTCGAAGTCGGTGGCCGACCTAATGGAACTTTGATTGTAGTGGCAAAAGAGCAGAACTTCTTCGATGCGGGCTTCGGTAAGACCGGTAAGCTCAAAAAGCGCATTCCGGTTTCGGCTCTCCGCCAGCTGGTTGCGGTATTGATCAGAGGACAAGAGCAGGGTGAGTTCGCGCATTTGGCGCGGACGGTTGCCGAGTTGGTCGTACAAAAAGTCAACAGGATTTGCGAGGGTAGGCGCTTTGGCTTGCGGAATTTTGATGGCGCTTCCGCTTGGTCGGTCGGGCTCTTTAAGGTCGATGTCTCGAGGCAAATTGCTCGTTAGCTTGTATACGGTAACGGGCACTTCTTCGAGCAAGTAGTTGCGCGGAGGCAAGGTAACCCTCACGGAGTCTGCATTGCGAGCCGCTTGGTAGCGGTAGCCATAGCCTGGTCGGCTGAATACTAGGGTGTCGTTGGCTCGAGCTTCGATGCGAAAGCGGCCCGAGCGGTCGGTCATAATCCGTTCCTCAGACCGGGAGTTTACGATGACGACGTCTGGAATTCGTTCCGTAGTTTTTTCTTCAGAAACGTAGCCTTCAAAAACCACTGGTTGCTGCGCCAAAGTGGCATGCATCGTCAGCAGGGATAGCAGGATAAGGAGAAAATTCCGCACAGGCCCTAAACGTACAACATTCGTGCCTTGCTTGGCAGGGAAATTCCCGATATTTGCCTACTATTAGTACTAAATCATGGCAGACGATAAAAAGGTAATTTTCTCAATGTCGGGGGTGAGTAAAATCCTCCCGAACAACAATAAGGCAATTCTAAAAGACATTTACCTCGGATTTTACTACGGGGCTAAAATTGGTATTATCGGCCTCAATGGTTCGGGTAAGTCAACGCTCTTAAAGATTATTGCGGGTCTAGAAAAAAGCTATCAGGGAGACGTGGTGTATTCGCCCGGCTATTCCATCGGCTTTTTGGAGCAGGAGCCCCAACTCGACGAGACTAAGACCGTGATCGATCTGGTAAAAGAAGGCATGGCCGAGACCGTTGCGGTGCTTGAAGAGTACAATTCAATTAACGACCAGTTTGGTCTACCTGAGGTTTATGAAAATCCGGAGGTTATGGACAAGCTTATGGCCCGACAGTCTTTGCTTCAAGACAAGATTGACGCGAGCAATGCCTGGGAGCTGGATCAAGTTTTGGCACGAGCCATGGATGCGCTCCAAGTGCCCGACGGCGACACGCCTATTTCGGTGCTTTCTGGTGGAGAGCGACGCAGAGTAGCCCTTTGCCGCTTGCTTCTTCAGAATCCCGATATTCTCCTCCTTGACGAGCCGACCAACCACCTTGACGCGGAGTCTATTCTCTGGCTAGAGCATCACTTGCAGCAGTACCAGGGTACTGTTATTGCCGTAACGCACGACCGCTACTTTCTTGATAATGTGGCCGAATGGATTCTCGAGCTCGATCGGGGCGAGGGAATTCCGTGGAAGGGAAACTACTCGAGCTGGCTCGACCAAAAAACCAAGCGGATGGTTCAGGAGGAGAAGCAGGTTAGCAAGCGCCGCAAGTCCTTGGAGCGTGAATTGGAGTGGGTTCGCATGAATCCCAAAGGGCGCCAAGCCAAAAGCAAGGCACGTCTTAACAACTACGACAAGCTGATGAGCGAAGAGCAGAAGGACAAGGAGCAACGCCTTGAGATCTACATCCCTAATGGTCCGCGACTCGGTACTCATGTTATTGATGCTATGCATGTTAAGAAGGCTTTTGGAGACAAGCTACTCTACGAGGATTTGAATTTTAATTTGCCTCCTGCGGGAATTGTAGGCATTGTTGGCCCGAACGGTGCGGGTAAGACGACCATTTTTAAGATGGTCATGGACCAGCTGAAGCCCGACGGCGGGGAATTTAAGCTGGGCGAAACAGTTAAAATTAGCTACGTCGACCAGACGCACTCCAAACTGCACGCAGAGAAGTCTATTTTTGAGATCGTTGCCGACGGCCAAGAGCAGTTTGAACTGGGCGGACAACTGGTTAATTCAAGGTCCTACTTGTCGCGATTCAATTTTAGTGGAGCCGACCAATCCAAGAAAGTTGGTATTCTATCGGGAGGAGAGCGCAACCGCCTGCACCTTGCCATGGCATTAAAAGAGGGCGGTAATGTGCTTCTTTTGGACGAACCTACCAACGACTTAGACATCAACACGCTAAGAGCGCTCGAGGAAGGCCTTGATAATTTCGCGGGTTGTGCCGTAATCATATCGCACGACCGTTGGTTTCTAGACCGCGTCTGTACCCATATTCTAGCCTTTGAGGGCGATTCGGAAGCCTACTACTTTGAGGGTTCCTTTAGCGACTACGAGGAGAACAAGAAAAAGCGATTGGGCGGAGGTCTGGAACCTAAGAAGTTCAAGTACAAAAAACTTGTGAAGTGAGCCAAGTCCGTCCTGCAAAGGGAACCCGTGATTTTGCGGCTGCCGACGTGATGCGGCGGCGCCATGTGCTGTCGGTGCTGCAGGCTGTTTTTGAGCGTTATGGCTACGCTCCCCTAGAAACTCCGTCCTTTGAAAACCTGGAAACCCTCATGGGCAAGTACGGAGACGAGGGAGATCGCTTGATTTTTAAGATTTTGCGCTCGGGAGATTTTATGAAGTCGGTGGCCGACCCCAGCCATCCCAAGGCTTCGGAATTGGCAGATAAGGCTTTGCGCTATGACCTTACGGTTCCCTTTGCGCGCTTTGTTGCCCAAAATGCGGGGCAACTGGCCATGCCCTTTCGACGCTACCAGATACAGCCGGTCTGGCGCGCCGACAATCCGCAAAAAGGCAGGTTTCGCGAGTTTTACCAGTGCGACGCCGACGTGGTTGGTAGTTCGAGCCTATGGCATGAGGTAGAACTGGTGGCGATCTATCAACGGGTTTTTGCCGAGCTGGGCCTTGACGTGGTGGTGCGCCTGAACCATAGGGGCTTGCTTGCAGGAATTGCGGAAGTTGCCGGACTGGGCGATCGGCTTACCGACTTTACGGTGGCCCTTGATAAGCTCGATAAAATCGGGGCGGACGGAGTCCGTCTGGAATGGCGCGAACGCGGTTTCACGGAGCAGCAGACTGCAGCTTTGGAGCCCGCTCTGGAGCCAATGACCGATATGGCGGCAACCTTGAGCCGTATGGAGGGTTGGTTGTCGTCTTCAGAACAAGGTATGGCCGCCCTGGCGGACCTTCGCTGGCTCACCGAGCGCGTGGCATCCTTTGGGCCCTTGGCCTTGGACGTGACCCTTGCCCGAGGCCTCAACTACTACACGGGTTGCATTTTTGAGGTGCAAGCCAGGGATGTGGCCATGGGCAGTGTGGGCGGTGGCGGACGCTACGACAATTTAACGGGCATCTTTGGTGCTCCGGGCTTGAGCGGTGTAGGAATCAGTTTTGGTCTTGACCGAATTTTGCTTTGCCTCGAGGAACTGGGTCTTCTACCAGAACTAGCCTTTGGCCCACAGGTCCTAGTTTTTCAATTGGGCGACCAGGAGGCTGACTATGCCTTTAGGGTGGCCGAAGCCCTTCGCGCCGGAGGAATTCGTACCGTACTCTACCCTGAATCCGCAAAGATTAAAAAGCAGTTTGACTACGCCGAAAGAATTGGTGCTCAGTTCGTGGTCATGGCGGGCGCTCAGGAAGAGCGAGCACAGTCGATCCAGGTAAAAAACCTAGGGACTGGAATTCAGTCTGAATTGGCCCTCGACGGTTTGGGGTCTTTTGATTGGGCCTAGATCTTGTAGCGCATACCCAGCCTGACTATGGAAAAATCGGCTTCGAGGAAATCCAAGCCCCGGTAGTCCCGCTGCAGCGCAACCGCCGCGGACCATTTTAAATGCTTGCCCTGCTTGATGCTAAGCCCTGCAGTAAGGCGAGTGCGCCGCAGGCTTGAAAAGGGGCTGAATTGCTCGTGCCACCACTCGTAACTAACCTCAGGAGTCCATATTCCAAGGTTGCGCTGGGCATAAAGTCCATAGCGAACGGAGGCGTTTCGGTTAAAGTGGTAGCGGATTCCTGCGTTCACGTCCGCTATTTTAAGGCCTGAAATTTTAGGCTTAAACGTTTTCTCGAGGGCAAGAGTATGCCTTGGTTTTGTGCTTTGAGTCAAGGGGGCCCTAAATTCATAGAAGTAGTTCCATCTATTTTTGGCGTCGCGATTGATGCGCAAGTCTGCAAACTGATTGAATTCCGTGCCCCGCCATCGTTGCTCTATGGATGCGGAGGCATCCCATTTCTTGCTCAAGGCTGCCTTGACCGTCGCAGAAGCCCATACCTGGGTCTGTGCATTGGCCACAGGCCCTAATCCTACGAAAAGCAGCAGGATAAGAGGGGCTAAAAATTTTAGCTTCTTAGGTTCCAAGGAGCGTGGCGGCCAAGAGGATGCTTAAAATAATATAGAGCAAGGGACGAATCATTTTGTGCACAATGTCTTTGGCGTATCGTTCGCCGCGAAAGGTGAGAATGGCACGGCTCGCGTCCAGCGGGTGAGGTGCAATTATCTTGCGCAGGAGCATCTCTTTCAGGAGCAGGGTTTCTCCAATGGGAATGCCTCCCTTGGAGTTTTCGTAGCGGTAGAAAAGCCCACGAAAGTAGAGTGCGATAATTCGAAGGTCATGTTGCATGCCGCAATTTACAATTTCAGCTCTCTTGCATCCAAGCCTTTCGAAAAGCTCGATTGGCATCGTAATCTTGTGCCTGCTTGACCGTGTTGAATCGCCGAACAGGGCGGGGGTCGTTGCCTACGCCAGCCAAGTAGGCCCAATTAGCCCAATTGCTAGCCGGGTCGTAGTCAAGAAGTTGCGACTCAAAGTATGCAGCGCCATAACGCCAATCGATTCCGAGGTCGTGGATCAGGTAGGAGGCTAAATTCTGCCGAGCCCGGTTGCTGCTGTAGCCTGTTTCTGCGAGTTCTCGCATGCCCGCGTCTACAAAATCGTCGCCGGTTTGTCCCTCGACCCACCGTTGGAAGGCTCGGGCGTTGAATCCGGCTCGGGGTGGCTGCTCACGGAATCCCTTTTTGCTAAAAAGTCGGCTGCCAGCGCGGTAGGCGACCCATTGAAAGTACTCCCGCCAAAGGAGTTCCACGCGGATCCACTCTACCTCGGGGCTTCCTCCGAGCGACAGAGAAGTGAGCAGTCCGACCTGTCTGGGTCCGCTCAGGGAATTAAAGAACTGGGCCCTATAGCGTGGCGCCCATTGGGTCCAAAGGGCTTCGGTAATCACTAGGGGCGAAGGCTGCTCATGCCGCCGTCGACTCCCAGAACCTGGCCGCTGATCCATGAATTGTCGAGCAAGAGAAGGCCAGCCTGGGCTAAATCAGCCACTTGGCCAACGCGCTTTAGGGGGTGGCGTTCTGCCGCTGCCGCCGCGCGGGCTTCGTTGCCGAGTATTTTGTTGGCCAGTGGAGTATCGGTAATGGACGGGGCTATGGCATTAACACGTACTGCAGGGGCCCATTCCGCCGCAAGGGACCGCACGAGACCTTCTACTGCGCCCTTGGCCATGGCGATGCTTGCATGGTAACTCATTCCCTGAGAAACGGCTACCGTGCTAAAGAGCAGGGCGGAACCTTGGGCTGCGCGAAGCGCTTTCTCGGCCTTCTGGAGCGTTAAGGCTGCAGAAAGAGCATTGATTTCGAAGTCGTTCTTAAAGTCTTCAATCTTATAACCTTTGAAGGGTTTTAGGTTGATGCTGCCTGGAGCGTAAACCAATCCGTCGAGTTCTTCGGGAAGCCCAGAACCGTCCCAGGTTAAAACATCAGCTTGAATTTCGCGAAGGTTGGCATGCGAAAAGTCGGCCGGCTGGCGCGACAAGCCAAGGACGAAGTCTCCGCGCTGAAGAAGCAACTCGGCAAGGGCGCGACCGATTCCGCTGCGATGGCCAATTATAAAGTATGTTTTCATAAGAACACTAACACGCCTCGCGCTACTTTTGTTGAAACCCTAAACTTATGCCATTGAACGCACTAAACCTAACCGCCGAATGGACCCTTAGCCAGTGGCAGAGCGTTGCATTGGGCCAGGCGCAGCTTCAGCTTGAGCGCGCTGACCGAGAAGCCGTAGCGTTAAATCGCCTTGTTTTGGACCGCGGAATTGAAGAGGGTCGCATCGTTTATGGGGTAAATACCGGGTTTGGCGCGCTCTGCACCACAGCAGTAGAGCGGCAGAACCTGCAAAGGCTTCAACGCAACCTAATTATTAGCCATGCGGCAGGGTCGGGACCCTTGGCGGAGCCGGCTATTGCGCGCTTAATGCTCGCAGCCAAGGCACGCAACTTAGCCCTCGGACACTCGGGCGTTAGGCCCGAACTTTTGGATGCGCTGCTCGTCCTACTCAAGGAAGACGCCCTGCCGGAGGTGCCCATTATGGGATCCCTCGGGGCTTCGGGCGACTTGGCACCCCTGGCACACCTGTCGCTTGCCTTGATTGGCGAAGGCTTTGTGCACCATCGCAGCCAGCGCAAACCCGCAACTCAGTTTTGGGCGGAATTGGGCTTGACCCCGCAAGTACTCGAGGCCAAGGAGGGCCTTGCACTCATTAACGGAACCCAGTTCATGCAGGCAGTCGGTTTTGCCAGCGCAATCAAGGCTGCGGCAATTGCCCATTGGGCCGACGCTGTGGGAACCGCATCCCTACTTGCCTACGACGGAATGCCCTCGCCCTTTGAGGAACGCGTTCATGCCCTGCGTCCGCACCATGGCCAGGTTGGGGTAGCGCGAAACGTACGCACTTGGGCCGAAGGTTCGCCCGGGTGGCACTACGGCAAAGACCACGTTCAGGATCCCTATTCGTTTCGCTGCATGCCCCAGGTTCACGGAGCCAGCCGAGACGCTTGGAGCCATGCCTTGCGGGTGCTTCAAACCGAGTCCTGCTCGGTAACCGACAATCCCTTGGTTTTCACCGATTCGGGCGACGGCGTTAGCGCAGGTCATTTTCACGGCCAGCCCCTTGCCTTGGTCTTTGATTACGTCAAGATTGCCAGTGCAGAGTGGGGCAGCATAAGCGAGCGCCGCATCAACCAGCTATGCCTTGGCAAGCGCGGACTTCCCATGTTTCTCGCTGCGGACAGTGGCGTAGAGAGTGGTCTCATGATCGTACAGTACGCAGCAGCAGCCCTAGTTAGCCGCAACAAGCAGCGCGCTACCCCTGCAAGTGCTGACAGCATCGACAGCAGCGCCGGCCAAGAAGACCACGTGAGCATGGGCGCCAATGCCGCGACCGACCTCTACGAAGTTTTGGGCAACGTTGAGCGCATACTGGCTATGGAATGGCTTTGTGCGGTTCAGGCCTCAGAGCGCAGCGACCGCAGCCTAGGCCCCAAGCTGGAGGCCTTGAAAGCATCATTCCGCCAGGAATTTGCCGCTAGCCCCGGCGACTACTACGCCCACGAAGCAATGGAGGCAGCACTGCATTTTGTGCAAACCCAGGCCCTGGGCGGGCTCGATGAGGTTTTTTAGGCGCCCAATCGCTGGGCAAATGCCGCAACGGCATAAAGTCCAGCGGTTTCTGTCCTTAGTCGGTGGGGTCCCAGGTGTACTAGGGAGAATCCCTTTGATTGCGCTGCCGACACTTCAGACTCGTTGAAGTCTCCCTCGGGGCCAATAAAAACCGACCAGGATTCTCCTGGATTGCTGCGAATCAATGGCGGCAGAAAATGAGAATCCGCGCCGTCAATTAAGGCCGCAATGGCTTTTTGCTCGCTGGTACATTGCTCCAATGCTTGCGCAAAGGGAATGGGGCCGTGGAGCAGGGGGAGTCTTCCTTTGCCGCTTTGCTTGCAGGCTGCCTGCATGACGCGTTCCAGTCGGTCGAGCTTTAGCCTTCTTCGCTCGGAACGAGCGCATTCCAAAAGGGTCAAGGAATGCATGCCCATTTCTACGGATTTTTCAAGCAGCCACTCCAGGCGGTCCAGGTTTTTGGTCGGAGCCACATAGAGGTGAAAGGAGCCCGAAACTGCCCCGTAGTTCGGGACTTCAAGAGCATTGACCACCATTGCCTCTCGTTTGTTGATAAATTGAAGAGGACCTTCCCAGGCTGACCCCTCTCCGTCAAGCACCCTCACGAGTTCACCGTCTGGGAGCCTAAGCACGCTTCGAGCATGCCGGCTTTCTTCTTCATTTAAAATCAAATTACGGCCCTGCCTAAGTCCCCAAAAATGGTGCATTTAGGCTCCGATTTTGTCCTTGGACTGAGCCTTAGACTGAAGGTGGTTTGCAGCGACGTAGTCTATGATGTGGCCGGCCACGTCGATGCCGGTGACGGATTCCACTCCGCCCAACCCTGGAGAGGAATTGACCTCCATGATCAAGGGGCCACGGGCGCTTTGGAGCATGTCTACTCCTGCGACCATAAGCCCTAGGGCTTTGGCAGCCTTCACGGCCATAGCGCGCTCGCTTGCCTTGAGCTTGATGGGAATTCCCTGACCGCCTCCGTGCAAATTGCTCCGAAATTCGCCTTCGCGGCCTTGGCGTTTGTAGGCGGCAACGACCTTGCCTCCCACCACAATGGCGCGAATGTCGGCTCCTTTGGCTTCTTTAATGAATTCCTGTACCAGAATATTGGCGTCAAGGGAATAAAAGGCCTCAATTACGCTTCGCGCAGCTGTTTTGGACTCGGCTAAAACGACGCCCTTGCCCTGAGTGCCCTCCAGGAGTTTGACTACGAGAGGGGCTCCGCCTACTTCTTTAATCAGTGCGTCCACGTCAGAGGGCTGCTTGGCAACGGCGGTTCGAGGAATGGCCACCCCTGCTTTGGCTAGAATCTGCAGTGCGCGAAGCTTGTCGCGGGACCGTACTAAGGCAAGGCTGCTTACGGGCGTGAAGACCTGCTTCATCTCGAGCTGACGGAGCATTGCAGCGCCATAAATGGTAATGGATGCCCCAATTCTTGGAATTACCGCATCGACCCCTTCAATTCGGTGGTCTCCGTAGTAAATATCGAGTTCATTGGCAGAAAGCACCGCATAGCTGCGTCCAATATTCATGACCTTGGCCTGGTGTCCGCGGGATTCCGCAGCCTCCACAAGCCTTCGGGTGGAGTAAAGATTGCGGTTGGCTGACAAAATAAGTATAATCATGGAGTGGCAGGACTTGGGGGGATGGTTCGCGAAAGGTACTTCGATGAGGAGTTTCGCCGCCGCACGTTCACTATAAATCCGCGCTTCAAAAAGGTTCGACCTAGAAGCAAAGGGTTCCGCATGCGAGAGCGATCTGATAGGCTGAATTCTTGGTTAAAATCTTCGCCATAAACGCGAAGCTGTAGGTAAACTAGGTAGCGTTCTTGCCGGTCTCCAAAACTGGATTTTACGGTCACCTTCCGAAACTGCTCATGCCGCGTGACCGTCCCGCCCTGCCAGGTGACCAGTAGCGCGTCGCCGTCTAGGTGAAAATTGATGCAGTGAATGGCACAGTGGTAGGCCCCGCTGTCGATGACTGCGTTGGCACCAAGCCATTGGAGCTGCGGAAGGTCTACCAACTCGGTACGGCCTAGGCTGCGATTTGGGGCATCATTCATGAAGGGAAGGTACTTCTAGCCTTGCGCTGGCGGCTTCATGGAGGGAACTAAAACGTCCAGACTTATATGCGTAGTAGGCGACCGCTCCAATCATTGCGGCGTTGTCGGTGGCATAGCTAAGGGGTGGAATGCCTACGGGAACTCCCCGCCGTGCTGCCCAGGCTTTTGCTTCGCGGCGCAGCAAGGAATTGGCGGCAACTCCGCCGGCCAGTACCACGAACTGATGTTCGGGGCCAAGCGCGCGGTCGAGCCGTTCGAGCAAGGGTTGAATCAGGGTCTGCCGAGCCGACGCGCACCAGTCGTTGAGGCGATCCGTCAAGGTGTTGGGGTTGCTGCGCAGTTCCTTTTGAAGGCTATAGAGAATGCTTGTTTTGAGTCCGCTGTAGCTAAAGTTGAGACCGGCGGTCTGCATTTTGGCAAAAGCAAAGGCGTTGGGGTCGCCCAGTTCCGCGAGCCGGTCCACCTCGGGCCCGCCGGGGTAGGGAAGACCAAGATTTTTGGCAGTTTTGTCGAAGGCCTCGCCCACGGCATCGTCAAGGGTTCCGCCCAAAAGAACAAAATCAAAAGCGGACCGCACATCAAAAAGCTGGGTGTGACCGCCCGAAACGACTAAGGCCAAAAAGGGAAAACCCTGAAGCGGATTTTCTTGAACACCCGGTTCGATAAGGCTGTGGGCAAGAACGTGGGCTTGAATGTGGTTGACGCCAATGAAGGGAATTTCAAGGGACATCGCCAGTGATTTAGCCATTCCGTGGCCGACTAAGAGCGATCCCAAGAGCCCTGGCCCCTCGGTGGCTGCAACTGCATCGAGGTCGCTAAAAGCAATCCCAGCCTGCTCCATCGCCGCCCGAACCGTGGGGACTGCCATAAGGCTGTGCGCTCGGGATGCGAGTTCTGGAACGACTCCGCCGAACTGCTCGTGCACGGTTTGGCCGTAGACGACATTAGACAATACTGTCTGACCCCGAAGTACTGCCGCAGCGCTGTCGTCGCAGCTGCTTTCGATAGAGAGTATTAGGGGTTCATTGCCGGCCATGGCGCAAAATTAGGTCCGTAACTTCACGGCATGGCTGCGCGAATTGTTAAAATTTCACTTTGGACTATAACTGGTCTATTGGGGGCATTGGGGCTTACCCTTGCCTTGCTCGCTTTCAACCCTGTTTGGATCAGCCGTCCGGCAGAGAACTGGATGCGCCACTACCTCGAGGCGAATCCTTTGGCGGACTCTGCGCGCATGGAGTTCCGCTCCATTACCTGGAAGCCGCTTCGGGGAATTGAGATTAATGGAATTCGCATTCATCGGGCCGAGGAGGGATTGTTCTTGGGCAGTGCCGAACTCAGGGGCCTGGGTTGGCGCAAGGGAAGGCTCTATGCAGACCGACTCATTCTGGATTCCCTGGTAGTTAGTGGTATACCTGACTCGAAGTGGCTGGACTGGTTCAGTCCATGGACCGATACCTCAGACACCAGCCCCTCGGTATTTTCCTGCGAGATTGGTGAAGTAGAGCTGGGTTTTTGGGCGCGCGACGTTCAGGGAGACACTTTGGTTGCCCCCTCGAAGCTTCGCATCAAGCAGCTGGTTTGGGCCTCGAATTCCCTGGGACTTGACGCGAGCTTGGGACTTGATCTGCCTGGTGCTGGTCTTATTGAGGCCAAGGTTCGCATGGATTCTGTCGCCACAGAGGCAGAAGTGCGCTGGTCCAACCTTTTGGCCGAAGTGAATTATTCGCCCAAGGCAATTCGCATAGCGGTATCGGACGACTTGTCGAATGCGGTCGTTTTAAATGCATACGAGAGCAAGGGCGAATGGGTGCTTCCCGAGCAACGCGTACAATGGGGTCAATTCGAGGCGAAGGCCCAGGGTAGATGGGGCGAATTAGGTCGCGAGCTCGAGCTCAGGGCACCGGGCCTCGCCCTGCGGGCGAGTGAGCGCGACGGCTCGGTTATAGCTAGTTTGACGGCGGATTCCACCAAGCAGACTGATGGCAGCAAGTGGCTGCTTCACGGGGGGCTCGAGGCAAACTATTCCGCTTCGAACTGGGCGGTGCAAGGCAAAAACCTGAATGCCCGATGGTTGGAGCAAAGAGCGCAGTTTACTTCGATTGATTTAAGCGGAACAAGCAACCGCTGGCGAGCCCTTGTGGGGGAGTCGACCTACGGCAGCATTGAAGCACAGGGAGACTACGATCTGGGTTCTGTTGCACTCTTGTGGCGGCCTTTAAGTCCTTTAAAACCCCTTGAGGACCTCCCCGCGGTGCATCGGGTGCGGGCGCAGTGGTCGGCATTAGAGCCTTATTCCTTGGTCGCGTCGGCCGAAGATAGTCTGGCAACCGTGGCTCGGTTCAAGGCAACCCAGTTAAGGAAGGCATGGAACATGGAGGCATCGTGGGGGGGCTACCAGCTTAAGGCCTTGTTCAAGCGCAGCCCGGATCAATGGAGCCTTGGAGCCTTAATTAGTTCGGATTTAGCATCGCAGCTTGTGGCGGGCAAACTGCAGGTGCTGGATTCCCTTGGCCTGAAGAAATTGGATGCATCCGGGCCCTCGCTGGAGGTTCACCTCGAGAACAGCACTGAATTTACCCGCGGCTCGGCTAAGTACCTCGATAAGGGCCAAATCGGCCGATGGGACTATCTGGCTAATGCGTCCATAGTCCGCCACGAACTTACTTGGGACGGTCCCGAGAAGGCAGAGGCTGTTTTGATTGCTCGACCAGGAGACAGCCTAAATGTTCAGTTGACGTGCCTAGCAAACCACCCGCGGGGTGGGGAGTTAGAGGCTCAATTGCAGATTTGGCCCTACGGAAGCAAGTGGAAAGGCCGCTTGATCGACGGATACGGCGACGCGTGGTACAAGCCTGAGGACGGCGACAGCCTGCGAATTCACGGAATTTTGCAGGGAGCAGACCGATTTTCCTATGATTTTAGCAAGGGGCGCGTGGCCCTGGACGAGGCGCTTTTTTGGAACGGTGCAGAGGGGCAGTTGGCTTTAGACGGTGCCTGGAGCCCCATCGAGGGAGAGTTTTTAAGGCTCCGCGCGCGCGGGCTCAATCTGCCCTTCTGGACCAAGGTTGCGGGCCTTGAGCAGTTTGAATTCGGTGGTTCGGTCTCGCTGGATGCAAAGTTCATGAACCGGCAGGCTGGCTGGGCGGTCTCGGGCGGACTTCAATCCGAAAACCTCAGCATGAAGCAGCAGCCCTTGGGTGTGGTTTCGCTTGGTCTTGATTTTGTTCCCGATCGGGAGGCTGCCGATTTGAGCCTGCGCTGGGATCATGGAGACACGGCAATTTTGCACGTTAATGGCAGCTACGGCATCAATGGCCTAGAGGCGGTCAGCGAGCAAATTAGCATTCCGGTGCGCTGGGCAAGGCCCTTTGCCGACGGAGCGATAAATGCGCTTGATGGTCGAATTAAGGGACGAGCTCTGTGCTCCGCACAGTCTGATTTTTCGAACATACGGTGGGAGGGGAGCGGATTTTGGATCAACGCTGGCTTGACTATTCCCGCTTTGGGTCTTGGCTTGCGCGGCACGGCTCCTTGGGTTTTGGGGCAAAAGTCCTTTAGGATGGGACCAAGCCGGTTTGCCGACCACCGGGGAGTCGGTTCCGCAGAAGTTTCGGTCAATCTCAATTTTGAAGCGCAGCAGCTTATTGATTTAAGGTTCAAGACCGAGGGAATGGTGGTTATGGATTTACCGCCTAGTCCCAAGGCAGATTTTTATGGGTATGTGGTGGCTTCGGGTACCGGAGACCTCAAGGGAAGCGCCTCGTCTCTTCGCATGAATGTCAGCGCTAAGTCCATTGACTCCTCGGTTTTTGTACTTCCCTTGGACGCGCCCGTTTCACTCGAAGAGGTGAAGTTCTTAACCTTCCGCAGCCGTGCCGAGCCACTCAAGCCGCAGAAGCGCAACTCGGAGGATTTCAAGTTTGACCTTCACTTAGATCTCGAGGTGACCGAGGATATCCTGGCTCAGTTGATCCTTGATGAAACGCTTGGCGACGTTATCGAGGCCCGCGGAACCGGCCCAATATCCCTAGACGTTCCCTGGGTGGGCGACATGATGCTTCGAGGCAACCTGACAATGGACCGTGGAACCTATCTGTTCACCCTCGGCAACCTAATCAACAAACCCTTTAGTCTGGTTCCGGGCGGAACCATACGGTGGACCGGCGATCCCTATGCGGCTCAAATGAACCTTACGGCGCTCTACCGCACTCGAGCCGACGTCAAGGACTACCTCTCGCTCCCTGATGCGGGCCGGCAAAACCTGGACGTGCGCCTGACGGCAACGGGTCCGCTTTTTCAGCCCCAGCTCGCCTTTGACATTGGAATGCCCAATGCAGGAGAAATCGCGCAAGCCGCTCTAGCAAGCCGATTGAGCTATGCTGACGAGCGGACTACTCAAGTGCTTAGTTTGTTGACTATTAGCTCATTTTGGTTGGGTTCTTCACCCCTGTCAGCTCAAGGTATGCAAGCCGTTGAAAGCAATACCACGCAGGTACTAGCCTCCCAATTCAGCAATTTTGTGACCCAAGGATTAGGAGCCGATTGGGATGTGAACCTAGCCTATTCAAGCAACAGCGCCGCCGCTCAGCGCGAGATGGAAGCCACTATTGGCAAGAGCTTTTTGGACGATCGACTCACCATCCAAACCGAGTGGGGCATACCCATAGGTCAATCGCAGCCCAGCATAGGTCTTGGAGATATTGAAATTCGGTACCAGCTGTCTGAAGACGGTCGATGGTCCACCAAGGCCTACCAGAACAAAAACAACCAAATGCTTCAAACGGGGGTTGTTGGAAGCCAGCGCCAAGGCGTTGGAATCCGTTTTGAGCAAAGTGGCACTTCATGGCGCCAGTTGCTGCTGCGCCCAAAGAAGGATTAGTAGAGGCTTTCGTTGCTCACTATTTGCAGGCCATAGCCGTCAATTCCAACACGACGCATAGGATTCTGCGTGAGAAGCACAACCCTTCGCAGACCCAAGCCGTGAAGAATTTGAGCGCCGACTCCATAGTCCAGAGGGTCTTGGCCCATGGATCGAACCGCAGTCGGGGGCGACGAGGGGTTCCATTGCGTCCAATCAGGGGCAAGTCCGCGCTGGTTGAGGCAGACGATGCAACCCGATCCACGCTCGGCAATTTTTTTCATAGACGCCTCAAAGTGAAGCGAATTACTTCCCTCTGATGCCTCAAAATGCTGCCATGGAGAAGTGCCAAAGGCTCCGCTCTGCATGCGGACCAAAACATCGTCTTGCTCGTGCCAAGAGCCAAAGCTGAAGCTCGCATGCCGTTGGTCCGAAGTTGACTGCCCATAAATGCGGACCTCCCAGGGGCCATAGGGGCTTTCAAGACGGTAGGACTGCAGCTCGTGAACAAGGCGATCCCGTTCCATGCGGTAGCGAATCAGCTGCTCGATGCTGATAATGCGCAGGTCGTGCTTCGCCGCCATGACCTCAAGTTCGGGAAGCCGGGACATACTCCCGTCTTCGTTCATGATTTCTACAATAACTCCTGCCGGACGGCTTCCTGCAAGGCGGGCTAGGTCAATGGCCGATTCGGTATGCCCTGCGCGGCGAAGTACGCCTCCAGGACGAGCACGCAGTGGGAATATGTGCCCCGGCCTGCGAAAGTCCGCACCGACTGTATTGGGGTTAGCAAGGGCATTGATGGTTTTTGCGCGATCTTGGGCGGAGATTCCAGTACTAACTCCATGGCCTTCAAGGTCTACGCTCACGGTAAATGCGGTCTCGTGGGGGTCTGTATTGCGCTGAACCATGGCATGCAGGTCGAGCTCGTCGCAGCGTTGGTCCACGAGCGGAACACAGATGAGTCCTCGTGCGTGTGTGGCCATAAAGTTGATGGTTTCGGGGCTTACCCCCTCTGCCAATGCAACGAGGTCACCCTCGTTCTCGCGGTCTTCGTCGTCCACGACAATGATCATCTTGCCGGCCCTTAGGTCGTCGAGCGCTTCTTCAATTGAAGCAAATGGAGTGCTTTTCATTCGTTGGTACGTGGAGTCGGTTCCCAGACACCGTTAGTGCGGCCGCGAAGGTAGCGCAGGAATCCAAGGCCTAAAGCGAGGTTCATTAGCAGCAGGTGATTCAGGAGGCGCAGACCCGGAACTTTGATCATTCTTGAATTATGCCACAACCATAAATGGAATGCCCTTAAAACTAAAGTATAGGCCGATAATCCGGCAAAGACTGTCCAGGCAATCTGTGCGGTCTCGGACCAAGTACGGCCGGGGATAAGTCCCAAGAGAATTCCACCAAGAACCAGGAGCGGCGCAGCCCAACGCAGTAGTTTATGCCCCAAAAAAACCAAGAGTACCGGCAATCGAAGCCGGTGAAGGGAGCCAACAAAGCGTCCGATATTCTGCCAATTTCCGTGCGCAATGCGCACTTTGCGGTTGAACTCTGAGTTGCGGTCGTGGCTAACGTCTTCACTTGCGACTGCATTTAGGGACCAGGCAACGTCTTCGCCACGAAGCATGGCAGAAAAGCTCAGGTAAAAATCCTCCATGAATGTCCCGAAGGGAATGGGGCGAAATGCTTCACGTCGAATGGCATACAGTCCTCCTTCAACTCCCATAGCGCAACCGGTTCGGTCGTACTCTACACGCTTGGCAAAATTCTCCCAATTGATGTACCAGCGCTCTTGGTCGGCGATTCCTCGGTTCGAAGAATCACCCATACCGCGGTAAAACAAGGATCCGCCTACAACAGTTGCCTTAGAGTTAAATTCAGCCTCGCGGAGCAGTTGGCTTATGCAGTCGGGGGCAAATAAAATATTGGCGTCGGTGCCCACCAACCAATCTCCCTTGGATTCGCTCACCAAACGATTGATTATCTGTGCTTTGCCAGAGCGCTGCTCCATGCGAATCCAATGGATGGAGGGGTGCTTTGCGCTGTACTGCGATAAAATTTCGTCGCTTCGGTCGGTACTTTGGTCGGAACCCACCCAAACTTCCAATTCGCCGGGGTAGTCCTGCGCTAGGAGATGGTCGAGCATGCGGGCCAGGTTTGCCTCTTCGTTATAGGCCGCAAAAACAACCGTCACCTTGGGCATCGTGGACGCTAGCCCGGAATCTACCTCCCTCTTCGGTTTTTGACCTAGGGCTCTCAGAACCAAGGGAAAAAGACTGTAGGGAACCAGAGCAAGCCCCCAAAAAATCAATGCAATTGCTTCCATTAGTGGCTAAAGGTCGCAAGTTCCGTGCGGAGTTCCAAGGCAACCGCTTCGTCGCTAAACGTTTGCCGGGCATGGGCCGCAGCAGCATTTCCGATTCGGCTGCGAAGCTCCAGGTTGCTGCAGAGCAGGTCTAGGGCAGCGGCAAAATCCTCGGCGGAATCCGCCAGAAGGAGGTGCACATTATGCTGGGCTTTAAGGCCTTCTGCGCCAAGGCTCGTGGTTACAATGGCCTTACCTCGCGCCATTGCTTCGAGAAGCTTGATTCGCATTCCGCTGCCGCTCCGGATTGGGGCAACGAATACTCCAAATTGTTGAAAGTCGAGGTCACGGGTTTGGTGCTTGACAGGACCTGTAGAAGATTCAAAGGGCCAGTGCTTGCTAAAAACCTCAAGTTCAGCATGCCTTAGTTTGGGCGCAGCCTCATCGATGAACCACCGCATTCCTCGGATGTTGGGCGTCCAATCCATGGCGCCAAGATGGTAGGCCGCCGCAGGGGAGGCTCCGCTTTGCTCCCAGGAGCCATTGACAAAATCAACGCTGCAGGGCAGGCACTGAACCGCTCCAGGACGCGCTTGGGCAAACCACAGTTGGTCTTCGTTGCTGATGGTCCAAATGCGCGAGGCATGAGCAGAGACCTCTTGTTCCCATCGTTTTAAGCGTTTTGCCTGTAGGGATACATAAAATCTTCGGAGGATTGGTTCTTCGGAGAGTCCGCGCTGCCAAATGGAATGCTCGACGTTGTGTGCGCGAAGTACGCTGGGTTTGTTGCCAATATGCGGTAGGTAGACGGCCATAAAAAGGCTGTCAAAAACCACTAAGTCGCATGCGGCTGCGAGAATTTCAATCCGCCTTGCTGCCTCCGCACACCAAAACCTACTCGCGTAGTAGCTCTGCCGCTCAAAGAGGTTTACCAGGGCCGTGCTCCAGCGTGGTGCAGTTTGAATATTAATTGCTTCGAGGGACGTCCCAGCAATCGGGGAGGAGGGATGCTGCACCCAATGCTTGTCGGTGTTTAGCGCAACAACCTGCACCTCATGCCCCAGGGACGCCTCGATGCGAATCATAGCCTCCATGGCCAGGCTGCTCCCGTCGCGCCCAGGGAAGGGCACCTTGTTGCATAAATGCAGAATTCTCACTGTGCAGTGGTTTTAATGCGTCTTCGAATCCAATCTATAGGCAATTGGCCGTCGATAGAGGCCCACCATACCATAAATAGGGCAATCGGCATCAGGGCAAGGTTTGGCCCCCAAATGGCCCAAAATGGACTCAGTACCCAAGTGCGTCCGAGTTTTTCAGAAACCATAGTGAGTACATAATGAAGCAGGAATAAGAGCACACTCGAAACAAAAGCCCAGCCAAAGCCCCCGCGTTGAATGATGCTACCCAGCGCGGCGCCAATGAAGAACAAAAGAATGCAGGCCACCGCGACACTGAATTTTTTATGCCACTCCAAATAATGCCTGGAGAGGTGTTGGTTGCGCCAATCCAACTCTGAGGCTATTTGATTCATGTAATCCCTGTTGCTCTGCGCCAGATTCAGGGCGCTCTGGGTCGCCCGATAGCGGTGAATGGGCTGAATCCTTTCTGCAACCGTTAGTTTGGGGTCAGCCTCTGAAAATCCGATTAGGCTGTCGCCAACCCATCCTCCCAGCTTTCGCTGCATTCCGAGGGAAACCTCTGCAACACGGGCTTTGATTTGGTCTTCAATAAGGTCAATGGAGGTGTCGAGCTGGCTTATGGTAAGCATGTTGTACTCGTTGCTGCGCTGAACCCCACCTAAATCTCCTAGCAAAAACGAGGACATGTCAAGACTAACTACCATACTGTCAAATTCGGCCACTAGTGAACCCTGCCGAAGCCGCTCCTGCCGTATGGATTCTTTCACGTCTAGGTAGCTTCTTCCGTTGCGAAGCACGAGCGTCATCGTTGGGCTTCCCTCGGGGTAGCGCACTTCGCCTTCGGGAGCGGTCAAGACCCCAACGTTCCCTTGGCCCCGTTCTCGATGGTCATAAAGGATTACATCATAGATTCGGTTCTCTTCCTTTCGGCCAATTTTCACGCTGAATCCGTCGAGCCCTGCCACAAAAACCCCAGGCTTTAGTTTGAACGTGGGTTTCTGACGAGCGATGTTCAGCAATAAATTCTCTCCCTTGTAGTTGGCGACGGGAATGAAGTTGTTGCTCACCAAAAACATGAGTACTCCAATAACACTCAGTACCAAAAACAGAGGCCTAAGCATGCGAAGAAAAGAAAATCCCGAAGCCTTAGTGGCTGCATACTCTCGCGATTCCGCCCATTGACCATAAACCATGATGGCTGCAAAGAGCACGGCAATGGGTGCCGCCATGGGTAAAATAGACACCGACCAGTAGCCCATTAGTTCGAGGATGCGCCAAAGCGAAATTCCCCGACCGGCAAGGTCATCCATATACTTCCAAACCATTTGCATGAGCAGTATGAACACGCTCATCGCCAGTGTTTTGGCAAATAATTGTATGAAGTTCGCGATAAAGTAGCGGTCTAGCTTACCCAAATCGCTTACTGTGCTTTAGGCGCGATGTATTCGTAGGTCGCCGGGTAGTTGGATCGCTTGAACTCCACGTCGTTGGCAGTCAAACCCTTATTGGTTTCATAGGACAGCATGGTGACGGTTGACTTTGTTCCATTCCTTGCCTCTTCGGTAAAGCTATACAGCTTCAAGGTTTTGGCATCGACGCCAAGAATCACTTTAGCTACGTCGGGGTCGTTCTTGGGTATCATACTGACGAACTTGATGGTCTTGCCAGCGACCGTTTGCGATCCTGCCCATGCAAACGCAGAATTCTTCTCGTACTTGCCAAGAAGCACGGCAGGAGTATACTGGTTGGCATCGCCATTGAGTTTGCGGACCGTTATTTCTTCGTCTTCTGGGCTAACGGTGGTCACCACTCCGCTCTTGAAAAAGAAGGTTTGCCCTTGGAGCACCAACTTGGCGGACTCTCCCTTTACCCAGACCTCACCGCTTGTTTTGCGCTGTACCCTCTGGCCGTTGCGCCCTGGGGCGTCAAGCACCGAAGTAAAGCCAATCTTCTGGTCGGAATAGGTCAGTGCCTGCTTCTTCACTCGCTGAACAAAGGCCAATGGAGTCTCGGACTGCGCTGCCGAGCAATAGGAAATTAGGCAAAAGCCCGCGGTAAAAAGCAAACGATTAATCATAGATTTTTGAGACGTTCGTTAAGTTGTACTTCATCCTGAATCAGAACTTGGCGTGCCTTGGACCCCTCAAAGGGGCCAATGATTCCAGCATCTTCGAGCTGATCGACCAAGCGACCTGCGCGATTGTAGCCAAGCTTAAGTTTGCGTTGCAAAAGCGATGCCGAGCCCTGCTGGTGAATAACTACCATGCGAGCGGCCTCTTCAAACATACTGTCGCGTTCCTCTGCACTAAAGTTGCCGCCTCCGCCAAAGCTGCCCTCTTCGGACTCGTATTCTGGCAGCTGGTAGGCATCGGGGTAACCCTGCTGGCTCCCAATAAACTCGCAAATGTGCTCCACCTCGGGGGTGTCCAAAAAGGCACACTGCAGGCGAATCAAGTCGTTGCCGCTCGAGATAAGCATGTCGCCCTTACCAATTAATTGTTCCGCACCGCCAGCATCAAGTATGGTGCGGGAGTCAATCTTGGCACTAACCTTAAAGGCAATGCGCGTCGGGAAGTTCGCTTTAATAATGCCCGTGATAACGTTTACCGAGGGGCGCTGAGTGGCCACAATCAGGTGTATGCCAATGGCGCGTGCAAGCTGGGCAAGCCGAGCGATCGGCATTTCAACTTCCTTACCGGCAGTCATGATTAAATCGGCAAACTCGTCAATCACCAAAATTATGTAGGGTAAATAGCGGTGGCCCTCCTCAGGGTTGAGTTTGCGGGCCGTGAACTTGACATTGTATTCCTTAAGATTCCGCACCATGGCAGACTTCAGCAATTCATAGCGCTGGTCCATTTCAATGCACAAGGAGTTCAGCGTGTGAATGACCTTGTTGGTATCGGTAATAATAGCCTCATCGTCACCGGGTAGCTTGGCCAAAAAGTGCCGTTCAATGGTGTTGTAGAGGGTTAATTCCACCTTTTTAGGGTCAACCAATACAAACTTCACCTCTGCTGGGTGCTTCTTGTACAAAATCGAAGCTATAATCGCATTGAGTCCCACCGACTTGCCCTGACCCGTAGCGCCAGCCATGAGAAGGTGGGGCATTTTGGCAAGGTCAACAATAAAAACTTCGTTTGAAATGGTCTTGCCCAAAGCCAGGGGCAGATCCATGTCGGAATTCTGAAATCTTTCTGAAGCAAGCACCGACCGCATACTCACCATCTGGGGGTGGCGGTTCGGCACCTCAATACCTATAGTCCCTTTGCCGGGAATAGGAGCAATAATTCTTATGCCCAAAGCACTAAGACTTAGTGCAATGTCGTCCTCAAGCGACTTAATTTTACTGATGCGGACTCCGGCCTCGGGAACAATTTCATAGAGCGTTACTGTTGGACCCACCGTGGCCTTGATTTTAGAAATCTCGATTTTGTAGTTCCGCAGGGTTTCAAGAATCCGCTCCTTATTGGCCTCCAGTTCCTCTTGGTCCACCTTGGCCGTCGATTGCCCGTAGTCATTGAGCAGCTGAAGGGGAGGCGTTTGGTAGCGCGAAAGGTCGCGTCTCGGGTCGTAGGGCCCCATTTCAGAGGCTGTCGCCGGTTTGACCATGGCAGGGCTGGCCTGTGGAGCCTCAACTGTCGGTTGAATCTCAAGATCGAGGTCATCTTCTGCGGCCATGGTTGGCTGCAGCACAAGGTCCTCATCGGCTTCGTTCCATGGCGGACTTTGGATTGGCTCGTTGCCAGACAGGTCAACCACCAAGGGGCCTTCGTCGGGAATTAGTTCAGCATCTTCATTGATTGGGACCTCATTCAGGGCGTCACTTGCCGCAAAGCGGTTGGCCAGGTGCTGCCCGAGCATCTGCGGACGCAGCTGAAAAACCCAAACCGTGTGAATCAGAGCAAGGACCAACCAAGTCAAGCAGGCCCCGAAAAGGCCTAGCCAGTGTGTGGACCAGGTTGCAATAACTCGACCATAGTCACCGACCACGGCGTCGCCGGCGTTCCAAGGCAGCAGTGCAAGCCCTGAAGTAATTAACAATGCCCTAAGCAAACTGCGCCTCGCCCAGCGAAGTGCCCTGAGTTCGATTCCCAAACCCCAGCGCAAGCCAAATGCCATGATCACAGTCCAAAGAAGGAGGGAGGCGATACCAAATCCGCGCACCGTTACCACCATGCCCACCGCTGCACCGATGGAGCCGAGGGTATTTTGAATGACGATGTCGCGCTGGCTCAAAACCTGGGCAAAACCAAGCTCCAGGGCACTGTAGTCCGAAGTCCAAGTGAAGAGGGTCGAGGTGCTGGCGACAAAGCCCAAAAGTCCGATAAAAAGGACGGTCAGACCGAGTACTGCGTTAAGAGATGGGCTCTGCTTGACGTCTAGCCAGGCTGACTTTAGGTCGCTTAATCTCGACGACGTGGAGTTTTTGGAAGTTCGGGCCATGGACTGCGTTCAAAGGTAGGCCAATTCCTACCTTTGGAATATGCTGCAGTTGATAACGGCCATGTCTGAATTGGGAGCAGGCACTCGAGGATCAAGCCTCGGATACGCCGCCATTCGAAGTGCGTCCTTTCGCATTCAGCCGAAGTTTTTTAGGTCCCTGCAGCCCCGCAAGGTGCAAACCAACAACGCCCTTCTTTACCGGCATCCTGAGACTCCCTATGGCAAAAGGATTCGAGGAATCGTACGAATGTACCGCCGCATCTCGGCCGTTGTGGCCGAAACCCTTGACGACGGGCAGTTTCCGCTAATCATCAGTGGCGACCACTCGAATGCAGGCGGAACCATCGCGGGAATCAAGCAGGCTTTTCCCCTTGCAAGGCTCGGGGTGGTTTGGATTGATGCGCACGCCGACCTGCATTCCCCCTACACCTCTCCCTCGGGCAATCTGCACGGAATGCCCTTGGCAACCGCCTTGGGCGAAGACAATTTAGCTTGTAAAATAAACGAACCGAGTTTGGTAACCCGTGAATCTTGGATTAAGCTCAAGGGTCCGACCCAAAGAGTGCGTCCTGAGGACCTGGTATACATTGGTCTGAGAAGTACCGAAGGGCCCGAGAACGCTCTCATAGCCAAATACGGCATAAAGGTTTTTCGAGTGCCCGAGGTCCGCGCACAAGGAATCGAAATCATTGTGGATCAGGTAATCAAGCAAATGGCGGAATGCGACATGATTTATGTGTCTTTTGACGTGGACTCCATGGATCCAAGCATTTCAGTGGGCACCGGGACTCCCGTTCCGGGAGGTTTTGAAGAGTCGGAAGCTAAGCAGATGCTTGAGCTGTTTGCCATGGATTCCAAGGTCCGCTGCATTGAGTTTACCGAAATCAATCCTTTGCTCGACAAGGGCGGGAACGCCATGGGATCCGCTGCATTCCGCCTGCTCCAAAATACCGTATACCGATTGCAGGATCGTTTAAGCCGACCTTCCAATCGTTAAGCTCCATGACTGAAGCATTAGTTAACGCCGTTTCTGCGGTTCTGCGCGACCTCTATGGCTGGGAGGATTCTTTGGAACTTCAGCCAACTCGCAAAGAATTTGAAGGAGACGCCACCTTGGTGGTTTTCCCCTTTTTAAAGCTGAGCCGCAAATCCCCTGTCGAAACCGCAAACGAAATAGGATCCGCTCTTCTCAAGGCCACTCCCTTGGTTACCCGGTTCAACGCCGTTCAAGGATTCCTGAATTTAGTTCTGGCCTCCGACCAGTTTGAGTCCCTCTTTGACACCCTGCGAAGCAGTGCGGACTGGGGATGCTGGCCTGTGGATGCAGAACTGCCGTCGGCAATGGTTGAATTCAGCAGCCCAAACACCAACAAGCCCTTGCATTTGGGCCATGTGCGCAACATTTTATTAGGATACAGCCTAAGTCGGATTCTTGAGGCCAGCGGGCGAAACGTAGTAAAGGTGCAGATCGTCAACGACCGTGGCGTGCACATTTGCAAGAGCATGTGGGCCTGGCAGCATTTTGGCGACGGAATGACTCCGGAGTCGGCGGGCCAAAAAGGCGACCATTGGGTCGGAACCTTTTATGTTCGTTTTGACCAGGAGTATCGTGCTCAGGTTCGCGAACTCATGGATGCTGGCCACCCTGAGGACTACGCCAAGAACCATGCTCCCTGCATGCTCGAGGTTCAAGAAATGCTTCGCAAGTGGGAAGACCGCGACCCCGAGGTGCGGGCTCTATGGTCCACCATGAACGAGTGGGTCTATGCAGGTTTCAATGCAACCTATAAGCGGCTCGGCATTTCATTTGACCGCAACTACTACGAGTCTGAAACCTACTTGCTGGGCAAGCAAGACATTGAGGCTGGTATTCAGAGCGGAGTTTTTTACCGTCGGGACGACGGTTCCGTTTGGATTGATTTGAGGGAAGACGGGTTGGACGAAAAACTCGTGCTTCGCAGCGACGGCACCTCGGTCTACATGACCCAAGATATTGGCACGGCCATTCAGCGTTTTAAGGACTTCTCCATCAATCGCCTCACCTATGTGGTGGGCAACGAGCAAGACTACCACTTTAGGGTTTTGTTTCTTATTCTCAAAAAACTAGGCTACCCCTGGGCGGACGAGCTCTACCACTTGAGCTATGGCATGGTCGATTTGCCCAACGGCCGCATGAAGTCCCGGGAGGGCACGGTGGTTGATGCCGACGATTTGCTGTACGAGATGGAGGCTAGCGCGCGGTCTTTGAGCGAAGAACTCGGCAAAACAGAAGGTCTAAGCGAGCCCGAAAAATCAAAGCTTTACCAGGTTCTGGGTCATGGAGCATTGAAGTACTACATTCTTAAGGTGGATCCTCGCAAACGCATGGTCTTCAACCCCGAGGAGTCTATTGATTTCAACGGCCATACGGGGCCCTTCATTCAATACAGCCATGCTCGAGTACGGTCTATTTTGCGCAAGTCTGATGGTCTTCCTAGCTCTTGGTCTTGGGCCGACGTTCGCCTCGACGAACGAAGCAAAGACTTGATTCAGACAATATACCGCTTTCCGGAGGTTGTCGAGCAGGCAGCGCGGACCTATAGTCCGGCCGTGGTTGCCCAGTTTGCTTACGACGTCGCCAAGGCCTTTAATGCATTTTATCAGGCTAATTCCATTCTCAACGCGGAATCGGAGGCCTTGATCGCCTTCCGCATCGACCTGAGTCGAGCGACGGCCTCTTCCCTTAAGCGGGCTTTGGATCTTCTGGGGATCGAGGCGCCTGAGCGAATGTAAAAAAGTTCCGAGTCATGGCTCGGATTTAGAACCAGCCTAAGGAGTAGGTCTTGCCTTCACCGCCCGGTAACCTTTTTGGCTTGCCCTAGGGAAGCCCTAGGAGCTTGGACTTATTGAAAATTAGGCGCGACTGGGGCGTCTTTGGTTCCGTTGGCGTAGTCGTAGAATCCGCGTCCCGACTTGACGCCGAGGTCACCGGCGGTCACCATGGCCACAAGGAGTGGGTTGGGTGCGTACTTGGGCTGGCCAAGGCCTTCCTGGAGCACCTTTAGGATGCTAAGGCATACATCAAGCCCAATAAAGTCCGCAAGCTGGAGTGGGCCCATTGGGTGGGCCATGCCCAGTTTCATGATGGAATCAATGGCATCTACGCTACCAACCCCCGTTTGAAGCGCCTCAATGGCTTCATTAATCATGGGTATTAAAATTCGATTGGCAACGAATCCAGGGAAGTCCTGGCACTCCACCGGGATTTTGCCGAGCTCCTTACTTATTGCCACCACCGCAGCCGCCGTGGTGTCCGAGGTTTTGTAGCCACAAATGATCTCTACCAACTTCATCACCGGAACCGGATTCATAAAGTGCATTCCAATGACCTTGTCGGGTCGCTTGGTCGCCGCCGCGATGCGACCAATTGCAATGGACGAGGTGTTGGAGGCCAAAATGGTTTCAGGCGCACACAATTCGTCGAGCTGGGCAAACAACTTGAGTTTGATGTCCACGTTCTCGGTGGCAGCCTCTACGACCAGGGCGGAACCGGCCACGGCCGGTGCCAACTCTGTGTGGGTGCTGATGCGGGCCACGGCTGCAGCAGCATCTTCGGCGGACAGTAGGCCTTTGGCCACTTGGCGCTCGAGGTTTTTTGAAATGGTGGCTACGGCGCGCTCCAAGGCTGGGGCGCTGATGTCAAAAAGAGAGACATTCCATCCGCTGGTGGCAAAAACGTGGGCAATTCCATTGCCCATCGCGCCGGCGCCGAGTACGCTAAGGTGCTTCATAGCCCTAAAAGTACGGCTCAGAAGCTACTTTCCGCGCCCCTTGAGCACCGTCCAGGCGGTATATATAAGCACCTTAAAGTCGTTGTGCCAAGACATATTTTCAATGTAAATCAGGTCGTACTCCATGCGGCGGATCATTTCATCTACACTGCTGGCATAGCCGTATCGGACCATTCCCCAACTCGTGATTCCCGGCCGAACCTTGTAAATGTGGCGGTACTGCGGGGCTCGTTCTATGATTTGCGATGCATAAAATTCCCGCTCCGGGCGAGGTCCCACCAGCGACATGTCACCAACAAGCACGTTCCAAAACTGGGGAAGTTCGTCAATGCGGTACTTGCGCAAAAAAGAACCAATTCGGGTAATCCTTGCGTCGTTGGTCGAAGAAAGCTGCGGTCCTTGAGCCTCCGCCCCAGCGATCATGGTGCGGAACTTTATAATCTGAAAGACTTTACCCTTACGTCCGAGTCGATTCTGCCTGAAGAGTATTGGCCCCTTAGATCCTGCAACGAGCAGAGCCACCAGCAGCAAAAGGGGAGTAAGGAGGGCCAAAGCTGCAGCCGATAGAACGATATCCGCAATCCTTTTGCTGTTTCGCTGCCAGGAGTCCATTGGCTCATTGTGCCATTCCATGAGCGGAACTCCGTGCTCGTCGAGCCGCACCATGCCCGAGAGAATGCCGTAGGTGTCCGGAAACATAAAAATTCGCAGACCAAGCTGCTCTAAATCAAGCAAGAGCGGGGTCAGTTGGTAGTGTTCCTCCGGAGGTAGGGCAATAACGACGTCTTCAATATTCAGTCGCGTTGCCCAGTGGGCAATTTCTTTGGGCGTTCCCAAGAGCGGCAAGCCAATGCATGGAGCATTTTCTTTAAGGCCCGAGGTAGAAATCCACCCTGCGAGCACTTCGCCCGAAGCGTCTGCGTGCTTGCGAACCTTGGCTTCATGGGCTTCAATAATCGACTTTTCACCAATCACGAGGGTCGCAAAGTGCAGGTGTTTTTGAGCAATCCGCCAGCGGATGTGGCCCCCTATCGCTAGTCGAAAAGCTACGCTTGTCAAGAGAAGTCCGCCCCCAAAGCGCTGCAGCGAGCCCCAATAGGCGCGGTAGTTTTTCACGTAATCGTCAAGGATGAAGAGCAAGAAATAGGCAATCACAAAGACTGCCAGGGCTTGGATTAGGCGTCGGACCTCCGTCAGGCGCGATTTGCGCAGCAGAGCCTGGTAAAGACCAATAATAGCCATAGTACCTACCCATAATAGGGCAGTAATAACCATTCCAATAGGGTAGAAGGCATCCCATTCTAGGGATTCGAGCCCAAATCGGGCCGGCTCGACGACGCTTTTGCGGTAGTCATAGAGCCAGGTATAGGCAATGCAGGCTGCGGTGAAGTCCGCCAGTATATAGGCTAGGGTGTAGCGTCGCTGGCTGCGTTTAAGGGATGCGCTTCGCGGGCTCAACGGTACACCAGCTTTAGGTTGTCCAGCCAAAGGGTATCGGCCTTGTCAGGACGCGTGCGGACGGCACCCACAAAAAGGTTGTAGTCAATGGCGCTCGGGAATCCAGAAACCTCGGTAACCAAATTCACGTAGGCCTTGGCCCACACTGATTTGTCGCGAAAGGTGACCGTAGACTGCTGGGTCGTCTGGCCGGGTTGGTTGGCGACGACGCCCATGCTGAAGGGCATGGTGGATTTGTAGTTGAATTCCAAATAGACATTCTGTCCGCTCCGGGGCAAGACGTAGGCCTGCTGAGTAATTGCCTCAAAAATCTGCTGTCCTGGTCTTAGGATGATCATGCCGCTTGCGCTGTTGCTTTCTCCAAGGGGTGGGTTGAATCGTTCTGCGGAAGTAAGGGTCCAAACCGTATCGCTGCGCTGGCTTGGCGCGAGCTGAATTCCTGCGGACTCAAAATCCTCTACAATAACGACCTTGGACCAGGTTTCGTATTCCAAGACGGCAGGGCCCATTGGCGGCCACTTAACCGTACTGCCGAAGCTGCTGTTTAGTTCGCGTTCGTAGGGTTTATAAAACTCATAAATCGCTTGAAAAGAGCTGATTCCGTTTACCTCTACGCCCGGATAAATACGCACTTTGGAGGCAGGATTGCTAAGGGGCAAAGGGATTTTGGCAGGGAGTGGGAAGACCCCAATGTTTTTCCCTTCGGACTCCACCCATACCGAGCGGATGTGGGCACTGGATGTTCCGCGAGACGGGTCGGGAGCAAGGGTAAGGCTGTCAATTTCAAGAATTACGTAGGGCGCAGCTTCATTGCGGTCGCAGCCTGCAGTTATTCCTACTAGGGTCAAGGCGCAAGCCGCTAAAAAGATGTGGATAATTCGAGAACCGCTGCCCATAGACCCCAAAGGTACGGTTGTACTTTCGGGCCGTGACTCCCGACCTGCCCAAACACCAAGGCCAACGCCTGCAGCTTCTCGCGATTTTGCGGAGCAAGGGTATAGACAACGAGACGGTTCTTGCAGCGATGGGGAGGGTTCCCCGGCATGCATTCCTCGAGAGTTCCTTTGAGGAGTTTGCCTACCAAGATGTGGCCTTCCCCATTGCTTCAGGCCAAACTATTTCACAGCCCTATACCGTTGCATTTCAGTCCAATGCCCTGGGGCTCGCGGCGGGAGCCAAGGTTTTAGAGATTGGTACCGGATCAGGCTACCAGGCGGCTGTGTTGGAAGAATTAGGCTATCGAGTGTATACCATAGAGCGCCAAAAGGCCCTTTTTGACTTCAGCAAACGATTGCTTTCGGAACTTGGCTACACGCGCATGAATCAAAAGTTTGGCGACGGCTATAAGGGTTTGCCTGCCTTTGCTCCCTTTGACGGCATTATAATTACCGCCGCCGCACCTGCGCTCCCCGAGGAACTTCTCGACCAATTAAGCCCAACTGGCGTGCTGATTGTGCCTATAGGAGCCGTAGAGGCCGAGCAGCGCATGCTCAAAGTGCGTCGGGGCAAAGACGGCGAATGGCTTCATGAGGACCTTGGTAGCTTTCGCTTTGTACCCATGCTCAAGGACGTTTCCTCGTCTCGATAGCTATTCGCGCGCCGCATCGCGATCGATGTCGCGCTCTTTCAGGGTGGCTCTTTTGTCGTAGAATTTCTTGCCTCGCGCCAGGGCTATATCGAGTTTTGCCCAGCCTCGAGGTGTAAAGTATAGCTTTAATGGAATTAGGGTTAATCCATTGTTTTGCAATTCTTTGCGAATTTTTTTTAGTTCGTTTTTCTTTAGAAGCAATTTGCGCTCCCGCAGTGGTGCGTGGTTGGCATAGGTTCCGAATTTAAATTCCGAAATATGAAGGTTTTTGATCCAAACCTCGCCGGCCTCTGAAACGTAGGCGTAGGCATCGCTCAGATTGGCCTTGCCGTCTCGAAGGGCCTTGACTTCGGTTCCCGCCAGCATCAAACCGGCAGTGAACTCTTCCTCAAGAACGTATTCGAAGCGCGCCCGTCTGTTAACAATGACCGGATTCATACTGCAAATCTAACCCCGGCGCTACCTTTGAAAACTCAATGCTTTATTCTGCTCTGCTGCGCCCCCTTTTATTCAAACTGCTGTCTCCCGAGCAGGCGCACGATCTTGTCATGGTCGGACTCCAGTTTGCCTCCAACAGTGCCTTGGCATCGGCGGCACTCCGTGCCACTTTTGGCAGTATTCCTTCGGCGCCAGTAAAGGCCATGGGCTTAGAATTTAAGCATCCGCTGGGCCTTGCCGCGGGAATGGACAAAAACGCAGTAGCGATTAGAGCTTGGGAGGCCCTCGGCTTCAGCCACCTCGAAATCGGCACGGTGACTCCGCGGGCCCAGCCAGGCAACCCACAGCCTCGCATGTTTCGCCTGCCCGAAGACGAGGCCCTCATTAACCGCATGGGCTTCAACAATGGGGGTGCTGAGGCTGCCGCAGCACGAATTCGCAGTTCTAGGCACCAGAGCATCATTGTCGGAGGAAACATCGGCCGCAACAAAACAACCCCCAACGAAGGCGCAATTCAAGACTACCTCGCGGCCCTAAACGCCCTATACGCCGAGGTGGACTATATCGCCGTCAACGTATCGTCTCCCAATACGCCTGGCCTGAGGGATTTGCAGACAGCCAGCAGCATGCGGGAGCTCTTGCACGCCGTCTGCACTGAAGCTAAGCGCTTGGGTGGCAAGCCCGTGGCCCTTAAAATTGACCCAGACTCCGACAAGGACCACGTTCAACGCACGGCAGTTCTTGCCGTGGAGTGCGGGGTTCAGGGCATTATTGCGACCAATACCACCATCGGGCGCTCGGGCCTTTCCACCCCAGAGGGCCGGCTTCAAGCCATTGGAGCAGGGGGTCTTAGTGGTGCACCAATAGCCAAGCGATCTACCGAAGTGGTCGGTTGGGTGCGCGAGGCGGTAGGTCAAAGTGCTTCTGTAGTGGGTGTTGGAGGCGTTCGTCGGGCCCAAGACGTTACCGACAAGCTCAATGCCGGCGCGGATTTAGTGCAGGTTTACTCAGGATTTGTTTACGCCGGGCCCGCTATGGTTCGCCAACTTTCGCCGGCATGGAAGCAATAACCTGGATCGAGTGCCCTCGGGACGCCATGCAGGGCTATGCTACGGTGTTTCGCACCGAAGACAAGATTGCCTACCTCCGCCGTCTTTTGGCCGTGGGTTTTGACTGCCTCGACATGGCGAGCTTTGTTTCGCCCAAGGCCATTCCGCAAATGGTGGATTCGGTTCATGTACTTGACGCACTTGCTCCCGACAAGGGCCTCAATAAATTTTTGGTTATAGCGGCGAACGGTCAAGGAATCGATGCCGCATTGGCTCACGAAGCCGTAGACGCCGTTGGCGTTCCCTTTTCGATAAGCGAGCAGTTTCAAATTCGCAATACCAAGCGCTCCCAGGAGCAGGCCTTAGACGATTGGTCCGCCTCGGTGGATCGCCTGCACTCGGGCGACAAGCAGCTGGTGGTCTACCTCTCTATGGCTTTTGGGAATCCCTACGGCGAGGCCCACAGTATTGACTTGGTGGCCGAGTGGACTGCAAGGGTGGTGAAGGGATTTAATCCTCATGTGCTCTCAATCAGCGATACCGTGGGCAATGCAAACCCTGAGGGAATTCGCTCGGTCGTATCCGCGGTACGCAAGGAGGCGGGAACTGCGGAATTGGGACTGCACCTGCACATGCCTGCCGCCAATGCTTTGAGCAACGGACTTTTGGATGCGGCATGGGATTCAGGCATTCGGCGTTTTGATACCGCGCTGCTGGGCCTGGGCGGATGCCCCCATGCCCAAAATGAACTGGTGGGCAATTTACCTACCGAGGCCCTGCTGACATTCGCGACGGCTCGCGGAGCCACCTTCGGCATAAAACCCTTGGCTCTTGAGAGCGCTCACAATGCGGCGAGGGAATTTTTCAACTACCTTTAAAGTGTTCGTGGTGCAAGCCCTGAGATCGACTTAGGACTCTTGCTGAAAAGGGAATCCGGTGCAATACCGGAGCTGTGCCCGCAGCTGTTAATTCCATCCAACTCTGCGCCGCAGATACCCACTGGGAAACCGGGAAGGGGGCGCTCGAGGGAATGAGCCAGAAGACCTGCCTCGAACCATAATCCGATTGCGCCGGGAAGAGTGCAGCCTGAAGATGAACCTATGCTCCCAGCGTGGCCTTAAGGCTGCGTGGCTTTTAGCGATAACCCTATACGGCGCACCCCTCGGTGCTCAGGCTGCTCCTTGGAGCGACAGCCTCACTAGTGCATCGCTGCCTGAAGTGTCTGTTTTGGGCGGGCGCTGGCAAACAGGAGCCAAGCCAAGCGTTCAACTACCTTCCAAACCCATGGGTTGGTCGGCGTCGGCGTTGCTGCGTTCGGGAATCGACCTTCGCCAAACAGGCCCCACGGGCAGTGCCTGGATTTCTTTGGACGGACTCCCCTCGAACCATACCTGGATTCAGTGGGAGGGAATGGCTTTATCTGCCGCTGATTTGGGTATAATGGATCTGCAGCTTCTGCCTAGCGCCGGGCTTAGCATGCAGCGCAGCGCAGACGGACTTCGTTTAAGCAGCGACAGCATTGGGTCCCTCTCTCTGGAATCATCGACCCTTGGTAATGCCGGCTTAAACCTTTGGATTCCAGGCAAAACGGCAGATTTTGGATTGTCGGCTCGGCGCGGACTCAATCGCTACCGCTACAATAACTATCTGGGCGACTCCTACTGGCGCACTGGCGCGGGCACCGAGCGCTTGGAGTTCCGAAGTTCCCTGCGGTCCTCAATCGGGCAGATTAAGCAGTCCACTCATTTTTATGCAGTTTGGCTAGAGCAGGGCTTGCCAGAGTCCGCCAATGTGCCTCGGCGTTTGGGCGCAGTGCAGCAGGATTTGCGCGCTACAGTGATTCAGCGTCAGGAATGGAACTCCCATCGTTGGGAATGGAGCAGTATGCAGCACGCGGTTCTGGCTAACCAGACCTACGACTACCCTTTGTTTGGTGGGATTCAAGACAGTAATAGGGTTCAGACCCTTGGTATTCGAATTCAATCGGGCTACCGACGTTCAGGCCATAGCCTTCGAAGCTCGCTCGACGTGGATCGGCTCATGGCCGAAGGACCTAATAAATCCGAAGCAAGTATTCTAAGAATGCAGTTAATGCTTCGCGGAGAGGGCATTGTAGCACCCATGCTTCGGTATTCATGGGGTTTAAGCCAGCTTCGTCAGGGTGACGAACTGGGTACCCTTCTGCCCTTTGCAGAACTTCAGCGCAAGAGTCTGGGTCAAAAGGCATCCTGGAATGTAAAGCTGCACCGGCACCAGCGGTTCCCCACTCTGAACGATCTCTTTTGGTCGCCTGGGGGCAATCCAGAGCTTAGGCCAGAACGTGGTTGGGAATCCCGCGCAAAAGCAAGCCATAGAATGGGGTCTTTGGAGGCCTACGCAGGGATTCTTCGAGACGCCATTTTTTGGATGCCGACAGGGTCTGTTTGGATGCCACGAAACGTGGAATCCCTTCGCCGCATTGGAATGAATCTTAACAGCACCTGGCAAAGGGGGCCATGGCATTGCCAAATTGCTGCGCAATGGGTTTATAGCATCAATAATTCTGTAATGCGAATGCCCTTCGTGGCTCCGTTCACCCTTAATATTCCGCTTAGGTACCAGCACAAGAAGTGGGAGTTTGAGGTCTTCAATCGCCTTAGGTCAGCCACCCCGACGGCATGGAGTACCAGTCGAGATACTTGGATCGGACCTCAGTTTCAGCTCGATGCGAGCCTGCGCTGGAAGGGGCAAAGGTCCTCAGTGGAATTCGCACTTACCAACGCAACCAACCAGCCAATTTACCTTCAGCTGGGCTACCCCTTACCAGGCCGTCAGTTGAGCCTGACCTGGCACTGTCCCTTAACGGGCATTGCCCAGTAATTCATAATTAACTTAATTATTTCTATCAAAAAACCATGAAAACAACCTTACTGCTAATCGGTTCTGCATTTGCTCTTTGGTCTTGCGAACCCAATAAACCCATGAACTCCTTTCAAACGGGTCTTTACATTCTCAACGAGGGTGCCTTTATGGGCGGAACCGCAACCCTGACGCATTGGTCGGACCAAGATAGCATCACGCCCGACGCGTTCTTTGTCGCAAACGCAAGGAATCTAGGGAATTTGGGCAATGGACTTCGGGCTGACGGCAACAGGATTTATGCGGTTTTAAGCGGAGCCGCTTCGCTTGAAGTAATGGAGTACCCCGATCTTGTCTCGATTGGCCGAGCCACGGGCTTTGCCTCGCCCCGCCATGCAATGGTTCTTCAGAACGGAGATATTGCCCTTAGCGATTGGGGCCGAAACCGGGTCTATCGAGTGAGTAAATCCAGCCTTGCCATTGTGGACTCGGTAGATGCAGCGACAGGCCCAGAGGCACTTCTTGCCTACCAAAACGAGCTCTGGGTAAGCTGCAGCGGAGGCTACGCAATCGACAGCACGGTGGCCATAATCGATGCATCCACCTTTGACTTAATCGCTACGGTTCCTGTTGGAATCAATCCCACCTCAATGGTCCGAATGGGCAATAGCATCTATGTACTCTGCTCGGGCTTCACTGACTATAGTGGGGCAGGAGGGGACCGAGCCGCTTCGCTGGTGCGGATTGACGCAACGACCCGCGCTGTGACCGCCAACTACCCCGCAGTAGGGATTGCTGACCGTCCTACAAGGCTTCAGTCCGACGGTCAAGTTTTGTACTGGATTCGCGACGGCTATACCGGCGACGTGATGAGAATGGATCCCACTGCCTTGGACTACCCCGCATACCCTTGGATTGGTGGCGGAGTTTACGGACTCTATGTGGACCCTACTACGAGGGATGTCTATGTTTTAGATGCCAAGGATTTTCAGCAAAATGGTGAGGTGCGCCGATACAGCTTCTCAGGCCAACTGATCTCACGTGCTGAGGCCGGAGTCGTTCCGACCGCAGCGGTCTGGATGCCATAAAACGCAAAAATCCGGGGACTGCCCCGGATTTTTTTGTGTAACTAGTTGCTAGTAACTAAAAGCTGGTTAGGCGTTTACCCTGCGCTCGACGCGCTGCAGCGCGAATCCTATGGCGTATCCCCATAGGGTCGTAGCTCCAAACGAAATACCAAAAAATGGGAGGCCTGCCAGGTAGATTAGACCCAAGGAGGATCCATGGCCTACGTACCAAACGGCAAAATTACTCAAGCCAAAAAAGATAAGGTTGCTGGCGGCACTGTGCCCGATCCACGCAAGTCCATCGGCCTTGGGTTTGGCAAGCTGGGCGTAGGCGAGTACGGCCAAGTGTGCAGCATAAACTCCGAGGCTATCGGCAAAGCCCCAGGTAAATCCCTCTTGGTACGCGGAATAGACGGTATTGTTAAGCACCAAATCTGTGGCATACAGCAAGGCTAGGGGCAGTAGCATCTGCATCCAAGGCTTGCGAAACCAGGTTCCGCTCAGGGTATTGGCGGCGAGTAGGGCAGAGCCATTGGGAATAAGAAGGAACCGACTCGCGGCTGCGAGCACAAGGGCTACAAAAGGGGTAAATCGCATGCTTTTAGAGTAAACGTTTGAAAATATAAATTACCATGAGCAGTACAAAAATACTTAAAAGGTAGCGGTAGGCTCCTCGGTAGTGCACTTCGTGGGTTGGTCGATCAACACGGTAGCTCCAAACCAAGTAACCCAAAAAAAGTAGGGCAAAAAGTCCAGCAAAAATCCAGTGTCCGGTTCCAATAGTTTCCATTGCGTAATTTCAACCAAAAATACAGCCAAATGAAGGAGTTACTTGATTCTGTTTCTGAATTTCACCGCACCTACCGCGTACCCATGCAGGATGCGCCATTGACCATGCCCAGCGAGGATTTAGTGGCCCTTCGCCACCGACTAATGGCCGAAGAAAACGAGGAATACCTAGATGCTGCGCGCGCTGGCAATCGGGTGGAGGTAGCCGATGCCCTTGGGGACCAGCTCTATATTTTGTGCGGAACCATCATCACTCACGGCATGCAGGACCTTATTGAAGAGGTGTTTCGAGAGATTCACCGCAGCAACCTCAGTAAGCTGGGGGCGGACGGCCAGCCCTTGTACCGCGAAGACGGCAAGGTCATGAAGGGCCCGAACTATTTTAGGCCAGACATTGCCGCTATCCTTGACGGACGCTCACCCCAACGATCGGCATAACCGGGCAAATAGCTGGGTGCCTTTTCGTTGACGGCACTCCCGCTGGGACTCGGATAAAAACGAAGTTCGTCGATGCCTCCCTCGGATTTAAACCAAAGTTCGATTCTCCCTGACTTCATGCGGCTTGCAGGCCCATCCTCAGGGTAGAAAAGGGCCTCCGCGTTGGTTTCCAGATCCATGCGCTGCATTCTACCGTTTAAAATTCGAGCGCGCATTGATTCTGCCGCCATTTGGTTGCAGCGGCCGCTGCTGTCTGACGCTTCTCCCAAATGAACACCCTCATTTGCCCATAGGCTGTCGCCAGGACCCATTTGGCTCAGGGTGAATTCCTTTGCAATGATTTGGTATTCTTCGCTCCAGACCACGGGGCTTCCCTCGAGAAGAAAGAGGGAATCCCTGCGATGGCCCCGCCAGCGCTCAGCCCGACCGCTCCATGAAGGCATGGCAACCGAAGCGTTTCCGCGTGCATTAATGCTATCGGGGGTTGTAGTAAGCAAGTCTGCCCATAGTTCGGTACTATCACCCTCCCAGTCGGCGAGGTAGGCCGACCCCGTCCATTCCGATCGATCGGCATCAGACCACCTTTGGAATCGATCGGCGCTAAACTGCCGTGACGGCCCCCAGCCCTGGACGCCATTGCTGAAATCAAAGTACCGGGATCCCCTCAGATTTAGGGTTCCGCCGCCAAACACTAAGGAATCCTGATCGAAGCGACCGGACCCTCCAAGGGGTAATTGCACACTTCCCTGCTCCGATCGGTAGTCCATTTGTTCGCTGTAAAGCCGGTCATTGGCACTAGCCCATCGAACATCACCTAGAAATCGATAGCTGCCTCCATTGAAATCTCCGCGTCGGCAGGTCAGATTGCCGTCTTTGGTGCTGAGTTCTGCACGCTGGCTAAAAATCCCTTTTTTGGTCGAGGTACTGTAGCGCAAGCTCGAGGTTTTCAGGCTTTGATCGCCTTCTGAAACCGTAACTCCGCCCGAGAAGTAGCTCTCGCCATTGAGGTATTCCAAGACTCGAGACCGAATTACTAAGCCTTCACGGCCGGCAAAGCGCACGTTGTGGTAGGCAAAAAGACGGTTCTCACCCCGATACCAGTCGGCGCTGTCGCAGGTAAAAACGCCTTCGGTGCTCGCGAGCTTGACCCGGCCGCGAAGTTTGGTCACGCTGCGACCATCAAAATTTACCACGGTGAAGCGGTCGGCCTGCTTGAGCTGTATCGTTTGTGCGCCGAGCATGCCTGCAAGCAACAGCGCGAGCGAAGTAAGCTTGGTTCTGCCTAGCGTCGCCATAGGGTTTGCTCGCGGTCGGGGCCAACCGAGACTAAGACCACCGGAACTCCCGTGAAATCCTCGATAAAACGCACATAGGACGTTAGGGTATCAGGGAGATCCGTTGTTTTTCGCACTCCCGTCAAGTCTTCGCTCCAGCCCGGGAGGCTTTGGTAGACCGGCTCAAGAAGCTGTGCATCAAGTCGGTAGGGAAGGTGGTCTACCTCTTCACCGCGGTATCGGTAGGAGGTACAGACCTCGAGGCTGTCGAGCCCGCTGAGCACGTCGGCCTTCATCATCATAAGCTGCGTAACCCCGTTAACTTCAACAGCGTACTTAAGAGCAACTAAATCAAGCCAACCCGTGCGGCGCGGCCGGCCGGTTGTCGAGCCAAACTCTCGGCCAATTTGGCGGATTTTTTCTCCCAATTCGTTGTCTAACTCTGTAGGGAAGGGTCCGCTGCCCACGCGGGTGCAGTAGGCCTTAAAAATTCCAATGACCTCGCCGATGCGGTTGGGCGCCAAACCCAAGCCCGTGCAGGCACCTGCAGCGGTCGTGGTGGAGGAGGTTACAAAGGGGTAGGTTCCAAAGTCGATGTCGAGCATAGTGCCCTGAGCGCCTTCGGCCAAGATTCGCTTGCCCGCGCGGTGAGCATCTTGAATCAAAATGTCGGTATCTGCCAGGGGAAGCTCAAGCAAACGGGCAATGGCTGCATGCCATTCCGCTTCGGCTTCGTCAAGGTTAAAGGCCGGTGCCGCGCCCTCCAGCATTTGAAGGTGCTTGTCTTTGAGGGCTTGGTAGCGCTCTGAGAAGTCAGGCAGTTCAATGTCTCCAACCCGAAGTCCGTTTCGCCCAGTTTTATCCATGTAGGACGGACCAATACCCTTGAGGGTTGAACCAATCTTGTTTTTCCCTTTGGCAGCCTCCGATGCCGCATCCAGCAAGCGGTGCGTAGGAAGTATAAGGTGAGCCTTGCGCGAAATCCTTAAGCACTCCGCAAAAGAGACTCCGAAAGGTATGAGTTTATCGATCTCACGCATGAACACAACGGGGTCGATAACGACACCGTTGCCCACGATATTGATGGCCTTTGGGTGAAAAATTCCGCTGGGAATCGTATGAAGAACGTGCTTAATCCCATTGAATTCAAGAGTGTGTCCTGCATTGGGTCCGCCCTGAAAGCGCGCAACCACATCATAGTCCCTGGTAAGGACGTCCACAATTTTACCTTTGCCCTCGTCGCCCCACTGCAGGCCAAGGAGTATGTCAGCACCCTTCATTGTATGTTTTTTGATTTAGCGTAGATGTATAGTTGGTGCCCGGTAACCTCCACTCCAAAGAGCTCGGCAATACTGGCTTTAATTTGCTGGATTCGTGGATCGCAGAACTCGATGACCTCACCATTATCGACCATTAAAAGGTGGTCGTGCTGGCGGTTAAAGTAGGATTTCTCGTAGTGCGCCTGGTTGGTCGCGAACTGATGGCGCCGCACTAAGCCGCATTCCACCAGAAGATCCAAAGTATTGTAGAGGGTGGCCCTGCTCACGTGGTAGTTCTTGGCTTTCATTCCCGAGTACAGCGTTTCTACATCAAAGTGCCCAGCCTCGGCATACACCTCGCTTAAAATCGCATAGCGTTCCGGGGTTTTGCGTTGACCGCGCTCCTTGAGGTAGCGGGTGAACACGTCGCGTACACGATCTAATTGCGTTTCAGACATTGAGGTATAGGCCAAAAACCAAAGGTAGGTGCTCTGCGCGTACCTTGCAGCCTATGCTTAGGCGGATTTTTCTCTTGGCAGTGCTGGGTTTCCCGGCACTTCTCCTTGCGCAGTCCAAGGCTGAAGTCCTTCGTTTTCAGAAGGCAATGGAGTTGCTGCGATCGAAGCCGCCCCAGGTTCAAAAAGCGCGTACTCTGCTCGAGAAGGTGCTTTCATCGAATCCCGGATATGCCGCAGCATGGGTAACCTTGGGTGAAGCCTATTCTGCCTTTGAGCCCCTAGACGATCAAAAGGCTCGCGCTGCCTTTGTTAGCGGGGCTGCCGCGGGTGCAGAACGTCAGGCAATGTTTCGCTGGACGACCAATGCCATGCTTCAAGGATGGTACGTTCACGCTGATTCTGCAGCCACTGCATATTTAGCACTTCCTAAAACACCCTCCGCGCAGCGTCAAGAGGCGGAACGGATTAGAGCCTCGGCCAGATTTGCCCAAAAGGCATTGCTCCGCCCTGGTGATTATGCCTTTTCTAGGCTTAGTGATTCAGTTAACCAGCTTGAAATGAACTACTTCCCGAGCATTTCGGGCGACAACGCTAGCCTTTACTTCACCGCTCGGCAGCCCAGTGCGCGCGGTGATGAAGTAATTATGGCCAGCCAGAGGATTGAGGGCACTTGGTCCAAGGCCTTTGCGCTCCCTGGCGGACTCAACACCATAGGGAATGAAGGGGCGGTTAGCATAAGAGGCGATCAAAAAATGATGGCTTTTGCAGCCTGTGAGCGAGAAGAAGGCTACGGGTCCTGCGATGTCTATTTTTCTTTTCTACGCCCGGACGGCAGCTGGTCCGAAGCGCAAAATGCCGGCCCGGCTATCAACACGGGCCAATGGGAATCACAGCCCTGCCTTTCGGCGGACGGTCGAGAGCTTTTTTTTGTTCGGGAATCGCGTCAAGGCGACGGAACCGCCAATATTTGGCATGCCTGGTTGCGCGACGGACGGTGGACCCAGGTTGCGCCCTTGCCCGCACCTATTAACTCCATTGGCGCAGAGTCTACCCCGTTTTTGCATGCCGACGGCAATACCCTCTATTTCGCCTCCAGCGGTCGAGAAGGAATGGGCGGATTAGACTTATACCTAAGCCGGCGAACTTCAGACACCACTTGGTCTGAGCCCCAGCATCTCCCTCCGCCCTTGAATGACCACCTTGATAATTTTGGTTTGGTGGTCCGCCCCGACGGCAAGGAAGCTTTTTTTGCACGCGGCGGACTCCTTGGTGAGGACGCTGGGCGAGTTGATCTGTACCAGCTTTCGCTGCCCGAGGCTTACCAACCCAGTCCAATTCTCTGGTGGACGGTCTGGGTTGCTGACCGTGCCAAGGGAAGCCTGGTTTCCGATGCAAAATGGAAGATTTCGGACCCAAAACAGTCAAGTGTGGTAGACCACCAGGGCCCAAGCTATCAAGTGGCGCTGGTCGAGGGAAGTCCGCGCGGATTTCAAATACAGGCAGCGGGCTACCAAATGCTGAGCGAACGAAGGGTTTTTACCGAACGCTTCAAGGATTCCCAAATGGATACCCTTTGGCTGCAGCCCATTGAGTCGGGCCAGCGCACAAGGCTTGAAAACCTCTATTTTGCTACGGATTCCGAGGTGCTTCTGCCCCAATCGCGGCCAGAGTTGCTCAGTTTGGTTGCATGGCTCAAGGCCAATTCCAAGGTTAGGGTTTGCATCGAGGGGCATACCGACAACGTGGGCAGCCCAGCCTATAATCTTGATTTGTCGGAGCGCCGCGCCAAGGGAGTTGTTCTTGAACTGATTAATGAGGGAGTTGATAGCAATCAATTGGAATTCAAAGGTTATGGCCTAAGCAAACCGCTTGAATCAAACCAGACAGAGCAGGGTAGGGCGCGAAACAGGCGCACCGAGGTCCTGATCCTTTGAGCCTAGGATTTTGACCCGCGCTACACCTGTTGTTTTAGGGGTTCCGCCAGAGTTCCCCGGCCTCAATTCCCAATCCAAAAAGCGCAAAATCCAATCGGGCAGGATCTTCTGGGTCAATCAGGCGCAGGGCTTGGTCGAGTTCCTTGACCGCTAGGGCGTCGTTCTGCTTGCGCTGCAGCAGTCCGATTCCGCGCGCGACTCTACCGCTGTGAACATCCAAGGGGCAGCTAAGGGCAGACTTTGGCAGGTGGGACCAAATTCCCAAATCGACACCGCGACGGTTAGGGCGAACCATCCAGCGCAAAAACAAATACAGTCGCTTTGCCGCGGACCCTGCTGCAGGACTGGCAATGTGCTTTGCGGTACGGGTGGTTATTGCATCGCCAAGCAACTCGATCCGGGCGCGATCAATGGCAGGGCCAAAATCGGTTTCCCCGGGCTGCAGGGCAAACAAGCCCGCCAGCGAGCCCCTTTTGCGAAGCGCTGTTTGCAGTCCAGCCAATATTAGGGCGGAATCTTCCGCCAGTAGGGTTCGGTGCCGCCAAGGCAGTTGCTTGAGGTCGGATTCGTCGGCCTCTATGAGCCATTGTGCGGGTCGGTCGCCCATTTCGCCCACGGCTCGTTCTGCCGAAGCGATGATGGATGTCCTCGATCCCCAGGCAATGGTAGCGGCCATGAAGCCTACTAATTCGGCACTTTGGGGGTCGTCCATGAACCTACGAGGCAGAGCGATTGGGTCCAATGGCACGAAATCAGGGCGTTCTACACGGTCCGCCCAAGACAAGAGAAGGTCAGCTACGTCCATTGCCCGTCCTGCAGGTGCAGGCGTCGGTCTGCCTTGCCTGCGAGCCAGTCGGAATGGGTAGCCACAACAATGGCAACGTTCCAGACTTTGCGGCACTCGTCAAGAAGCCGGTAGAGTTCCTCAGACCGCCCACGATCTAAATTGCCCGAAGGTTCGTCTGCAAGAAGCACTTTGGGTTGATTAATGAGCGCCCGGGCAATGGCGATTCGTTGCTGTTCTCCTCCACTGAGCTCGTCGGGGCGGTGGTTCAATCGGTCGGCCACGTCGAGGCGTTCGGCAATTACTCGAGCTTGCGCTTCAGGTTTTGTGCCGTAATTACCCGCAATCATTGCCGGGAGAAGGATGTTCTCAAGGGCCGTGAGTTCCGGCATTAAGTGGTGAAACTGAAAGACAAGCCCTAGGCTCTGGTTGCGAAACAGGTCAAGGGCCTTGCCGGATTGCGCATAAGGCAATCCCTCAAATGCAAGTTGGCCCTGGTCTGGCTGATCAAGCCCTGCTAAAAGATGCAGAAGGGTAGATTTGCCTGAGCCGCTGGCCCCCGTAATCGCAACAAATTCTGACGAATTCAAACTAAAGTCAATTCCTTGAAGCACCTGAAGGCTTCCGTAGCTCTTGTGCAGGTTTTGGGCTTCAATCAAGTGGCTCATTCCTCAAAAGTACGGGTGAAATCAGCGCTCTCAGACGTACTTTTGCGTGGTCCTTTAAAGAACCCTAAATCCCAATAACTATGAATCTTCACGAATACCAAGGCAAAGAAATTTTGGCTAGTTATGGGGTTCGCATTCAGCGAGGAATCGTAGCCACAACACCCGACGAGGCGGTGGCTGCTGCGAAGAAACTCACCGAACAGACCGGCACATCATGGCATGTGGTTAAGGCTCAGGTTCATGCAGGCGGACGCGGAAAAGGGGGAGGCGTGAAGCTGGCCAAAAGCCTTGATGAGGTGCGCGAACGATCCAGCCAAATTTTAGGCATGATGCTCGTTACGCCCCAAACTTCTGCAGAGGGCAAGAAGGTCCACCAAGTGCTCATTGCAGAAGACGTGTACTACCCCGGTGAATCACCCACAGAGGAATACTATATGTCAGTTTTGCTTGATCGAGCGGCAAGTCGTCCAATGATCATGTATAGCCCAGACGGCGGAATGGACATCGAAGAGGTTGCGGAAAATCACCCAGAACGCATCTTCACCGAGCACATTGATCCCTCCGTGGGACTCCAGGATTTTCAGGCGCGTCGGATTGCGTTCAACCTGGGCTTAAACGGAGCAGCCACTAAGGAAATGGTAGCTTTTGTTAAAAGTTTGGTCAAAGCCTACGAGGGCGCTGACGCTGCCTTGTTTGAGATTAATCCTGTCCTAAAGACCAGCGACAATAAGATTATGGCGGTAGATGCTAAGGTCGCTCTCGACGACAACTCCTTGTTTCGTCATCCTGACCTTGAGGCACTTCGCGACCGCCGCGAAGAGGATCCGACCGAAGTCCGCGCTGCCGAGGTAGGGCTAAATTTTGTTAAGCTCGACGGCAATGTTGGCTGTATGGTAAACGGCGCTGGTCTCGCCATGGCTACCATGGACATCATTAAAATGGCCGGCGGAAACCCTGCAAACTTCTTGGACGTGGGCGGAACGGCAGACGCACAGCGAGTTGAGACTGCATTTAGAATTATCCTCGAGGATCCCAATGTAAAGGCGATTCTCGTGAATATATTTGGTGGAATCGTTCGCTGCGATCGGGTTGCTCAAGGAATTGTTGATGCCTACCGGAGCATTGGTGAGATCCCCGTTCCCATCATAGTGCGCCTTCAGGGAACCAACGCCGCCGAGGCAAAAAAACTCATTGAAGAAAGTGGACTAAAGGTCTATTCTGCCACATTGCTTCAGGAGGCTGCCGACCTGGTTGGCCAGCATGTAGGCTAGCAAAGCCCCAGTGTTCGCAATTGAAATTCTATCGGCCCTGCTGAATGTCGGCTTTGTCGTGGTCTTGGCTTTGCGCATTCGTTGGGCCTGGGTTCTTGGATTTTTTGGATCCTCCCTCGCGGTAATTCTGCTTTTTGACTCCAAACTTTATGCGGAATCCTTTTTAAACTTGAGCTACGCCCTGCTTGCTGTCTACGGCTGGTTCTCTTGGGGCGGTCCTGCGTCCGCATCAGGGCCAATAATTAGTCGTCCTCTTGGACTGCTTTTGACGCTGGGTTTAACCTTTGGGATTGCTTGCTTGATGATAAGGCATACTGACAATCCTCGTCCGCTCGCAGACGCCGTTTTGTTTTCGGGAGGACTTTTAGCCACACTTTGGCAAGTTCAGCGCGACCGATGGAACTGGCCCCTTTGGCTTGCTCTCAACGGCATTGGAATCTGGCTTTATGCCGACCGAGGTTTGTGGGTCTACGCTTTGTATAGTGGCCTAATGGCAGGCCTGGCCTGCTGGGGATGGTTTCGCTGGAGGCCTGAGGTCAAAGCCTCAAAAGCCACTGCGAAATAGCCTGCCAGCTGTCGGGGGCAATTCCGTGGCCCATCATAAATCGCTGAACCTCGATTCCGGCGCCCGACTGATTGGCCTCAGCATAGCTTGGTAGCGAAAGGCTGGGAGGTATTACCCCGTCTTCGTCGCCTACAACAGCTAAGTGAGCTAGAGATTCGGATGCATTCCAGCCTAAGTTCCCTTGAAACCAATCGTTGGGAAAGTAGCTCGCCACGGCAACGCAGCCAGAAATTAGCTCGGGGTTCGAAGCCGCAAGGGCATTGGCGACAATGCCGCCCTGTGAAAAACCAAACAAAATTGGTTTAAGTGTGGCTTGTTGTAAGAGCTCTCGAAGCTCAGTTAGGCTTTCCAAAACCTGATCCATGCCAACTTGCCGCACCCCATTACTATCAAAATGCAGGTCGTACCATGCATAGCCTCCGGTAGGTAGGGGGCGTGGCGCACGAAGCGAGCGCACATTCCAGTCGCTCGGAATCAGTCTGGCTAAGCCAAATAAATCATTTTCGTCGCTTGCGTAGCCGTGCAAAAACCACAGCTCTTTTTGAGCATGTCCCTGAGCGGGTCGCCAGCAGGAATGCGCAAGGTCAATCAACGCTCAATATCCCAGGTAAGGTCCGCCAAGAGGCGAATTGAATTGAGGAATTCCATGGCGCTTCTTTTGGAGAGCGACCATTCTTCAGGACTTAGCATCGAGAGAATCATAGTGCTGTCCTCCTTGCGGTAAAGGTGGTAGGTATGGTTAATCACGGGCTTAAAACTAAGTTTTGCGGAATATACCCATTCTGAGACTTCGCGGCGGCGCTGTATTGCCTTGGCCTGCTCGGCAAGAAGCTCCATCTGCTTTCGAAGCAGGTCCATTTGTTGGTCCGTCTGGTAGGCCATGGCCTCCAAAGACTGGTGCTTGATAACCCCTTCTTTAGTGGGCACAATCGGAGGCGAGCTTACGCTGTGTGCATAGGGCAGCAAGCCTGGATTTTGTGCAACCTTGTCGATGTCGATGGGGTTGACCGTGATTTTGGGCTTGTTCATTGCAGCGAAGTTAAGACTTGCCAAAAAGACGTTCGTTGGTTTGCCAACGGAATAAGAAAATTTGCTCGAGCTTAGGGCGAACAATAATGGGGTGCATCAATGCCCCTAGGAATCCGAAGGGAACCTTGTAGTGGACAACGTCGCGCATGAGCACGCCACCTTCCACAGCCTTAAAGAAGTGTTCGTGATGCCAGATGGCGTAGGGTCCTACGCGCTGCTCGTCCACGAAATACTCGCCTTCTGCAACATGGGTAATCTCCGTAACCCAAGTCATGGGAATTCCCAAGAGGGGAGAAACAGTGTATTCAATGAACAAGCCTGGGTACATGGAGTCTGGCATTTCCCCATGAACCTTAAAGCCCAAGCTGGTTGGTGTGATTTTAGACAAGTTCTTGGGTGAAGAAAAAAACTTCCAGGCCTCCTCTTTAGATATGGGCAGAAACTGCTCGCGTTCAATTTTGTACATAGGAGTGAAACCCAAATTTTAGACTAAAGGTTTAGGCCATTTCAGAAAGAAAGACCCTAAAGCTACCATTGGGCACCAGGACGACCTGGTCAAATTGCTTTGCGGTTTTGGTCAAGGTGGAATTCACCTTCACGTCGAAGACGGGATAATGCGTTGCGATCGTCTCATTGTTAGGTCTTTTTTTTTGACGCTCGCCCAAGACCACATATTCAAGATCAAAGTCCCGGTAGGCTCTCGCAGCGCTTTGCACCACGCTAAGACTGAGTTTATTTCGACCACTTAGTATATGCGAAAGGACCGCACGTGACACGCCGAGGTTGCTAGCTACCGAGCTTGCACTTTGGTTTTGAGAATCTAGCCACTCCTTAAAACGTAAATTCTCTAAGGGTAAACTCTGCATCCATCAAAGTTACAATTCGTAGGAAGCGTTTACAATTGTTTCTCCCTTAGGGCTGAAATATTCAATGTCGAGTTTCTTCTTTGAAACCTTGATTACTGTAAAGTGCTTTTGATTCACCGGATTCCCTCGAATCGTTGTATTGGCAGAGGCTTCAAGGCTGCTTGGAGCAAAGACCTTGGAGGTCAAGGGCGAGGAGCAAACTTCAATAAAGCGCTTGCCTTGAAAGGTCATCTCTTCGATTTCCCCATGGTGACGGTCGCCCGTTAAAAACACTACCTGGCCTTGGAATTCGGCGCATCGCTTAAGTAACTCGAGGCGTTCGTCTGGGTAGCGTGCCATATTTTCAAAAGACTCATATAGGTTAAGTACCTGCGATCCAATCGCTATAAACACCAAGGGAGCATCGTGATGGGCCTTCAGGACTTCAGAAATCCAATCCAGTTGACCAATCCCGAGGACCTGGGTGCCCACTGGACCACGGTGCGTTCGGTCATCAAGACCAATAATAAGCACGGATCCCCGTCGTTCCTGCCACCTGAGGTCTCCGAATTTAGCCAAAGAAAAGGGCGTTTCCATAAAAACAGAACTAAAGATTTTTGCGCTAACCCCCTTAAGCGCATAGGTGCTGTCTGCATCATTGGGACCGAAATCGTGATCGTCCCAAATGGCACGCTGGCTGGTGCTCTGCATCATATGCGCAAGGGGTGGACTTGCATGCCTTCGCCTCCAGTTTTCTACCATCCGAATGCTGTCGTTCCATTCCCCGTTGGTATAGTAGGTGTTGTCGCCTAGCCATAAGAAAAAATCCGGTTTTTTAGCCTCAATTTGGGTGAAAATTAGCTCGCTTTCGTGGTCGCTTAACTCCGCGCAGCTGCCCATCGCAAAGGTTAGTTCTTGAGCATTGGCTGATGTGCCCGTGAGGGCAAAAGCCAAAATAATCGCTTGTACTTTCATATTCCTAAGTTAGGTCCTCGTATACACTACTTTTGAACCTGTGCGTTACCAAAACTTTAGCATTCGCTCTCAATTGCTCGCCGAAGCGGCAGCATTTGGCGGTTGGGTTCTTCATAATATTGCTCCTGCAGAACGGACGCCTTTTTGGCTTTTGAATCACCCGGATGCAGCAGGAGGGGAGCTTAGGGTTGCTTGGTCGATGATGCACGGCAACGAACCGACCGGCTTTGAGGCCCTGCTGCACTTAATTCGCTGCGGACGGCCTCAATGCGATTGGACCCTTTTGCCCTTGGTTAACCCCACTGGTGTCGATGCATTTACTCGGCTCACCAGCGAGGGTGTTGACCTTAACCGAAGGGCGCGAGCTCATGGTCCGCTTGAGTCCGACCTGCTGAAGTCAGTATTGGCCTCACGATCGTTTAAGCTGGCCCTAAACCTTCATGACCAGCGAAGCTTGTTTTGCCCGAATGGGCAGGCTATTCCTAGCAGCCTTAGTGTATTGGCTCCCCGTTTCATCAATCAAGGCCATGAATCCTTTTCGGAACCTGCCCAGGCTTGGGCCGGAACCATTAGTAGTCTAATGCAAGAGCTTGAGCCCAACTGGGGCTATGCTCGGTTCGACGATGCCTACTACCCAACGGCTTTCGGAGAGTGGACCCAAGAGTTGGGGGTTCCTACCGTTACTGTTGAGACTGGCGTAGCCCTTGAGGATTATTCTCGAGAACGGGTATCCCTTCGGCTGGGCGAGGTACTGCGCAGGATTGACGCAGCAAGGAGTCCCCAGCTTGAGGGGATCACGCACTACCAGAACCTTCCGCTCAATGCATCATGGGGAGTTGATTTGGAGCTACGGTTCGGCAATCAAAGCAGCCACTGGCAGGTGTGGGAAGAGGTCCAAAGTCAGTCTCACTCCTCCGGAATAGCTAAGGCAATTCCTCAAGGGAGCAACGCATCTGTTCCGTATCAAACGTTTAACCTGCTTAAAAGGGAGTTTGACGAGATTCAGGCTAAAGACTCATGGACCTCTTTAGAGCTCTATGCCGTTTCTTCGACCGACTTGCGCTCCTTTGCAGCGGCATTACCCAAGTAGGTAAAGTCTCGGGCGACAACGTCGGTTCGGTTCACGGACTGCTGCTCGGTATTAGTGTAGCTATAGTACGATAGAGTGCCTTCGATGGCGCAGAGGTCGCCACGCTTTAGAATCTTACTCGCCCTTGATGCCAGCTTATTAAACATTACAACATTGTGCCAGGTGGTTCGATCCTCGTAGGCTCCTTCTGCATTCTTCACGCGGTCGTGGGTTGCGATGGAGCATTTAAGGCGCGATACCTCATTTTCAAAGTTGCGGAATTCGGGGTCTTGCCCCACATAACCAATTAACTGAACTTTATTTTTCATGATTTATAAATTTTAATTAAACAGGGCAAAGCACGCCCGGCAAGTCCACTTCATTAGGTTATAAACGTAAGTTCCTGAATTTATTAACATCTTGTTAATTACTCGTTTACCTTGTTTTTTGTTTACAAATGTTGACATACTTTCGAAATAATTATAATTATTAACTCAAAATTCCTATTAGCCATGCAACACAGAGATAACAGGTTTTGTATTAACTGCGGCCTTCCAGTTTTTGGAAGAGCAGATAAGAAGTACTGCGACGATCACTGCCGGAATGACTTTCACAACAGTCAAGCAGTAACCAATTCTAAGTTCATGAGGCCTTCGCACAAGAAGCTTCGCCGCAACTACGAAATTCTCACGGGAGTAATCGATGCGGGAGTCTGCGAAATTGCCAAAGACGAGCTGCTGGTTTATGGCTTTAACATTAAAGCGATGACTGAACTCGATCTTCGAGAAGACGGGACGATGCTTTATGGCATATATGACATTCAGTACTTTGAGAAGGCAAACCGCATGATTGAAGTCTATCGAAAGTCCGACCTGTCGCCGCAATGGTAGGCTTCGGTCTACCTTTGACTCTATGTCAGAGCGTTTGGTAGTCGTAGGTGGAGGAGCTGCGGGTTTTTTTGCCGCTATTGCAGCAGCAGAGGCAAACCCTCAAGCTCAAGTTTATCTCCTTGAAAAGTCCGCACAATTCCTCGGAAAAGTTCGAATTTCAGGGGGAGGGCGATGCAACGTAACCCACGCTTGCTTTGACCCTCGCGACCTAATAGACTATTACCCAAGGGGCGGGCAGGAATTGCTTGGCCCCTTTTCTCGTTTTGCCTGTGGCGATACCATGGAGTGGTTTGAAGATCGTGGCGTATCGCTTAAGGTCGAAGAAGACGGGCGAGTTTTTCCTGTTACCGACGACTCTCAAACTATTATAGACTGCTTGCTCTCCATGGCGGAGTCTGCTGGCGTTCGTTTCGAGCTGCATTCAGGTCTAAAAAACCTTGTTTCACAACCCGGCGGCACCTGGAGTTTAGCCCTAGAGAGCGGCCGCATTATTGAGGCGGACCGGGTACTTTTAGCCCCCGGATCCAGTAAAAAAACATGGGATGTTCTCGCCGAATTAGGCCATCAAATTGTGCCGCCAATACCTTCGCTTTTTACCTTTAACGTTAGGGATCCGCGCATAGAAGACCTGTCGGGAGTTTCCCTCGCCAACGTGCGCGTAACGGTTCCCGTTGGCGGACTCGAAACAGAGGGGCCAATGCTCATCACGCACTGGGGCCTAAGTGGCCCGGCGGTGCTTAAAATGAGTGCATTCGGAGCGCGATGGATGGCCAATTGCGACCACCGCTTCACTATTTATGTCAATTGGACGCCCCAGTTTAGTACCGAAGAGTTGCTGGACGAGCTCAATGCTCTTCGCAAGGACGTCAACCACCAGCGCAAGCGCGTTCGTTCCAATGCCCTTTTTGGCATTCCGCTTCGTTTGTGGCAGTCCCTAGCAGCCTTTGCTCGGATTCCTGATGCCGCCAATTGGTCTGATTTAAGCAAACCCCAGCTGCGCAAGTGGGCTGAGGTGCTCACGGAATCCGCATTCAATGTAGTCGGAAAATCCACCAACAAAGACGAGTTTGTTACCTCTGGCGGAGTTGCTCTCGAGGAAGTTTCGTTTACCACAATGCAAAGCCGCCTACATCCCGGGCTCTATTTTGCAGGCGAAATACTGGACATCGACGCCCTCACGGGTGGATTCAACTTTCAGGCAGCTTGGACGACGGGGTGGATTGCGGGACATGCCATGGCGGGGGCACCCATCTAAAAAAATTTGAATAAATTAAAATTACTAACTATATTAGCATACTAATTTTAAGAACATGGCACTAGCAGAACAAATCAAGAACCATCGCAAAACCAAAGGATGGACTCAAGCTCAGCTCGCAGAGCGACTGGGGCTAAATCGTGCCCAAGTGGGTTCCTACGAAGAGGGGAGGGCGGAGCCGAAGCTCGACAGCCTCAAGGCCATGGCTCAGTTGTTTGCCTGTACTATTGATGCATTGGTGTCGGGAGATTCGCGGACCACTAAAGAACTGTCGGGTCAAAAGCTTCGCGTGCTTACGGTAGCAGTGGACTCTCGCGAGGGGAGTGAACGAGTTTCTGTGGTTCCGGTCAAAGCGGCAGCGGGCTATTTGGGAGGCTATGGCGATCTCGATTTCATCGAAGCCCTACCCCAGTTTGCACTTCCTCTCCCCGAGTTTTCGCAAGAAGAAACACGAAGGGTTTTTCAAATTCAAGGAGACAGCATGCTTCCCATTATGTCAGGTTCCTACGTGATTTCAAGCTATGTTCAAGACTGGCGAAGCATTAAGACTAATGAACTCTATGTCTTTTTGACTCAAGAGCAGGGCGTGGTCTTTAAGCGTGCCATCAACCGCATTGCCGAGGCTGGCTGTCTGGACTTAGTATCCGACAACCCCGTATACAAACCCTATTCCCTGCACGTTGATGAGCTCATTGAGGTATGGAAGGTTCAAGGCTTTATTCAGCTTGATCTGACAACCAAGCCCAATATGGATCAGGTAATTCTCGCCCGACTAGAAAACCTTCAAAGTGAAGTACACGAACTTCGCCGCTCGCTGAACCAGCACGTGGCTTAAGGATTCATGGATCGCACCGTACTCCACATGGATCTTGACAGCTTTTTTGTATCTGTTGAGCGACTTATGGACAGCAGACTGCACGGAATTCCCGTGCTCGTGGGTGGAGTAAGCGATCGAGGTGTGGTTGCGGCCTGCAGCTACGAGGCCCGCCAGACGGGCGTACGTTCAGGGATGCCTATGCGTATGGCACGCGAATTATGTCCCGAGGCGGTAGTTGTTCGAGGCAACTCCATGGAGTACACCAAGCACTCCAAAGTGGTGACCGAGATTGTGAGCGAGGCGGTCCCTGTGCTTGAAAAAGCGTCTATTGATGAATTCTATGCAGACTTAAGCGGCATGGACCGATTTTTTGGAACCTATCAGTTTGCTCAGAACTTGCGCGATCGAGTAATTCGCGAGTCGGGACTCCCGATTTCCTTTGGCCTATCTACCAGCAAGACCGTTGCCAAGGTGGCTACAGGAGAAGCCAAGCCAAACAACCATCGCCACGTACCCCGAGGTATTGAGCGGCTGTTTATGGCTCCACTCTCAGTGCGTAAAATTCCCATGGTGGGGGAGAAGACCTACCAGTCTCTTCGTGCCTTAGGTGTTCAGCGAATTGCAACGCTCCAAGAGATGCCCTCAGAACTGCTCTATCAGGTTCTTGGCAAACCCGGCTTAGACCTCTGGAGCAAGGCCCAGGGAGTGGATGATCGCCCCGTCAGGCCCTACCATGAGCGTAAGTCGATTTCAACCGAGCGAACTTTTGAGCAGGATACGCTCGATGAGGTAAAGCTCAAGGGCATGCTTGCGGCGATGACTGAGAACCTCGCCTTTCAGCTACGGCGCGGCCATCGGCTCACGAGCAATGTTTCGGTGAGAATTCGCTATTCTGACTTTCAAACGGTTTCGCGGCAGCGTCAAATCCCATACACTGCTGCGGACCATGTGCTTTTAGAGGTTGGCGAAAGTCTTTTTCGGCAGCTTCACGATCGGCGCCAGAGGGTTCGCCTAATCGGAATTCGATTTAGCGGACTGGTAGGAGGAGGGGAGCAGTTTGGCCTCTTTGAGCTGGATGACCGGGGTTATCGATTGAGTGAGGCAATGGATCGAATTCGGATTCGCTACGGAGACCGGTCTGTCGTCAGGGCCTTTGGGATGGCTGCGCAAACCATAGGAAGACCCAACCCTTTCAGTGGGGATCCGCCGCCACTTTTGGCCAATAGAAAGCAGTAAAAGGGGCGATAGGTTTTAACTATATAGAATTATAAGTAATATATAACCAGTGTTTTAATAACAATAAATTAAATTAAAGAATCAATTAATTATGTGCGGTCGCTATGTTCAGGTATCCAAGCTCGAGGTGCTCCAAAAGCGCTTTGGAGCCGAAGCGATTCAGCCGGAGCTATGGCGCGCAAATGCCAACATTGCTCCGGGTAGCGCGACACCAGTTATTACCAGTGATGCACCAAAACAGATCCAATTCTATCAGTTTGGGTTTCGTCCCTCTTGGGCCACCTCGAAGATGATGTTCATCAATGCCCGAGCGGAGGGCGATCATAATCCCGACAACGATCCGCGTTACAATGGAGCCAAGGGCATCATTCAGAAGCCGAGTTTTCGCAAGGCTATACGGAGTCAGCGTTGCTTGGTCTTGGCCGATGCCTTTATTGAGGGTCCGTTTGACCGCAAGCTCAGCGAACCCTACTTGGTTTACCTCCAGGGCAAAAACCGCCCGTTTGCTATGGCTGGAATATGGGATTCTTGGCTGGATCCAGACAGCCAGCGCGAACTGTTTTCGTTCGCCATTATTACTACCACAGCAAACGAGGTGCTCCAGCATATTCGCCATCCGCGGTCGCCAGTCATTCTTTCGCAAGAATCCGAAGCCGCTTGGCTCTCCACCGATACTCCTTTGGCAGACGTCACGGACTTGCTCCGGCCATGGCCCTCAGAAGGCATGAATGCCTACCCGATTAATCCGGCGATTAAGCACCCCGGAGCTCAGGGATTGGACCTTCTTCAGCCCATAGGCGAGCGCGTAATGCCCGAAGAGGCACTTATTCTGCGCAGCAGCATCGATAATCAAGCCGGCAGGTAAGGCCGTGCGCATTACTCACTCAGCCATGAGCATGCGCTTTGGGCTGCATGCACCCGAGCAGGTGCTTCGTCTTGCGGAGCAGTGGGGCGCTGGCCCGCGACTCATTTTTGCAGAAATCAACAGCAGCGGAGCCTGGCTTCAGGTGCTGCGCAAGACCAGTATCGCGCTGCAGCCCGGCCTTGACTGGCGTCAGGGCGGAATCCGAACCCTTTTGCTTTTGCCCCGATCCATGGAAGCCTATCGATTTATTATGGATTGGGTAAGCCAGATGCGCAACCAAGGAAGGGTGGGGGATCCCTCCGACTGGCAGCAAGGGCCACTACACGCTGAGGTTGACGTTATTTTCCCAATTCAGCGATCGCCAAAGCGCCCCCTGGGCCCTCGGGAGTGGTTGGGCACTGCAGACCATGAGCAGCTTCGAGCTCAGCGCCACCCGGAGGCAAATCGGGCCCTAGCATGGAAGACTTGCGTATTTATGCGACCCGAAGATCCGGAACTGCACCGAGTGCTCCGTGCCGTGAACCGCAACGGAACCCTTGCCAACCTGCCCTTGCACGAAGTCATCGAAGAGCGTGACCCCTGGTGGGAATCCGCAGAACGAACCCAGCAGCGCTTTGAGCCCTGGATTTGGCGTCAAACCGAGCGCTTTTTGGGCAATCTGCCAAACTGGACCTACGACCAGTGGCGCGGAACCGGAAACCAAAACCAGTCCAGCTACACTGGTCGATCCGGCAAGGACCAAGCTCTGCTTAGAATGCTCTGCGAAGACGCATTGCCCGAGCGCTATCCGGGGCGATCCAGCGACCCCCAGCTGCGAGCTCGCCTCGAGAAAGAACTGGACCTCATTCAGCAAAAGGACTTTGTGGCCTACTTTCTACTCAATTGGGACATTATTCGCTATGCCCAAAAGCAAAATTTCTTCTACGTAGGGCGGGGGAGTGGAGCAAACTCTGTAGTTGCCTATCTACTTAAAATTACGAACGTTGACCCTATTGAATTGGATCTTTACTTTGAGCGATTCATCAACCTGTACCGCAGCGCTCCCCCCGACTTTGACATTGACTTTTCCTGGCGCGACCGACCCCGGCTCACGGAATATATTTTTACACGCTTTCCCCACACCGCACTGCTTGGTGCGGTAAGCACCTTCCAGCACCGGGCCGTCGTCAGAGAACTGGGCAAGGTTTGGGGGCTCCCAAAATTTGACATTGACGAACTCGCCGACGGCAAACTGCGCGATCGCGACGAAACTGCCCGAAGCATTCTGCGCTACGGCCGCCTTCTGCACGGACTTCCGAACCGCATGACGCTGCATTCCAGCGGAATCATTATTGCAAAGGCGCCGCTAACTACTTGGTCAACAACCTTTATGCCGCCCAAGGGCTTTCCGACGCTTGATTTTGATATGCATACCGCCGAAGACGTCGGGCTTCATAAATTCGATATTCTCGGCCAACGCGGACTCAGCAAAATATCAGAGACGCTAGATACCCTCCGCGCTGCAGGCATCCCAACGGCTGACATCCACGACAGCCATCGCTTTAAAAACGATCCGCACTGCCTAGAACTACTCCGCAACGGCGGCGCTATGGGTTGCTTCTATGTGGAGTCGCCCGCAATGCGAATGCTAATGACCAAACTACAGACTTCCAACTACTTGGAACTCGTTGCCGCCAGCTCTGTAATTCGCCCGGGTGTTGCTTCTTCGGGAATGATGAAGGCTTACATCGACCGCCATCGCGATCCAGTCCGTCGTTCTGAAGCGCATCCTATGCTTTTAGGGATTCTCCCAGAAACCTACGGAGTCATGGTGTACCAAGAGGACGTCATCCGCGTTGCGCACGAGTATGCAGGCCTAACCTTGGCCGAGGCAGACGTCCTTAGGCGAGGAATGTCCGGGAAATTCCGTTCCCGCGAAGAATTCAACGCAATGGAAGTGCAATTTTTTAAAAACTGTGCGGAGCGGGGCTATCCTGCCGAAGAGTCCCGCGAAATATGGCGGCAAATCGAAAGCTTCGCTGGCTATGCCTTTGCCAAGGGACATTCCGCTTCCTACGCTGTGGAAAGCTTTCAAAGCCTCTACCTTAAAGCATACTTCCCGGTTCCCTACATGGTTGCCAGTGTCAACAACGGCGGCGGCTACTACCGTGCAGAACAGTACCTGCAAGAAGCTCGACGCCACGGCGCGCGGATAGAGCCGCCCTGTGTCAACGAAGGAAGATCGTTCACCCTGCTTCGTGGCCTGCGCGTAATTCTCGGAACCGACCGGATTCGAAGCCTGGATTCCGAATTTGCCCGCCGAATAGAGCATTCCCGTCAGGAGGGAGGAGCCTTTCTCGATTTGGACGACTTCATAGACCGCCTACACCTTCCAAGCAGTCCCGTTCCGCTTGATTCCTTGCTCCTTTTAATCCGTGCCGAAGCCTTTCGCTTCACGAACTGCTCCGCTCGCAAACTGCTTTGGGCAGCACACCGCCGCCTTGGACACCGTCCGCCACCGTCGCCCGGGCCCAGTTTGTTTGATTCTCTAGCGGAGTTTCGAAGCAAGGAGCTCCATGTACCAATACTAGAAACCAATGAATTAGAGCAGGCCTACGAGCAAATTGAACTCTTCGGATTCCCCCTGTGCGACCCCTTTTTGCTGTTTGAAATCCCTGAAATCAAGAATAGCGTCCTGCCCGAGCATTGGCCGGAACATCCTGGATTCTTCACCGAAATCCTGGGCTACCTAGTAAGCCTTAAAAACACCAAAACACAGCGTGGCGATTGGATGCAAATCGGAACCTTCGAAGATCGCCGAGGAGTGGTATTCGACGTGGTACTTTTTCCGCCGGCTGTGGCTCGTCATGCAATACGCCGCCGCGGAATCTACCAAATGTCAGGAAGGATTTCTACAGAATACGGCTACGCAAGCCTCTCCGTGCAGCACTTGAATCGATGTTCCGCGCTCCTGGATCCGCGCTTTGACGAAACGCCTGCTCACTTGATACCCACGCCAGCCAAACCGAATCGCGCCTCCACGGTGGGTCTGAATCCTATCAAAGTACATCTTCGCAGCAGCTGAATGATTCAAGCAGGTTTAAAGCCTTGAGTTTACTGAACTAAAGACCTTGATATTTTATCCTATAATATATATTATGTTAATTAGTATTCTATAACCACAGTATAGCCGACAGCCTCCTGACAACCTATCGCCAAGAAAAAAGCCCGCATAAGCGGGCCTTTATTCAATAAAGTAGAATCCTCTACTACAACTCACTAATCGCAGCAGCAATTCGCTTCACGTCTTCGTACTTACCCAACTTGTAGTAAACCTCACGAAGTGCCTCAAGAGTTGATGAATCCTTTGGGTTCAGCACATAGGCGCGCTCAAAAAACGTCAGGGATTTTTGAAGTTCTGCATTCTTCTTCTTATCAAGATCATCAAACTGCTTTTGGGTCGCATTTCTAGGCAAGCCGTTGATTTGCTCTACGTACTTATTGCTCTCGTCGATATACACCAGACCAAGCATGTAGATTGCATCCACATAATTAGCATCGGAATCAATTGCCTTTTGGTAGTATTCAATACCCTTAGGGATGTTTTTAAGCTTCTGGTGATGCAAAAAACCAGCATTATACAAATACAGAGGATTACCTGGCTCCTTGATCAAGGCTTCCTCGAGCTTCGCGATGGCACCCTTGAAATCTTCGCGATCCAGGTAAGCCTGAAGCTCAAGCTTGAGTAAGTCGTCGTTGCTCGGGAACTTAGTTCTAGCCTCTGCGACGAGCAAATCAAAATCTGCGCTGCGTTTAGCCTCAATGTACATAAACAGAAGTCGCACATAAAAATCAACCTGAATGCTCTCGGAGCGCTGAGCATCACTGGCTTTCTCTAGCTTTAGGTACATATCTAAAGTAGCCTTGTCGGGGAATGGGTAGCGCTTGCCGTCTTCGGCAAGGACTGCAGTCCATTGAATACCCTTGTAATCCAGTTGAATGAGCCGCTTGAAAAGCTCTTCTGCTTTGACTTTGTCTCCCACTTCAGCCGACAAATAAGCCAGATAAGAGATGTTGGTGGTGTCCAATTGCCCCAGCTTACCACGGGTTGCAATGGCGCTTTCGTAGGCTTGAATTGCGGACTTTTTATCGTTTTGATTAAAGTTAAAGTCCTCAGCCATCTGAACGTATGCCTGTGCCAGCAAGGGGAGCTTCTCCTGCGCAGCGACTCCAAGCTTGACTTTGCCCAACTTGGTTTCGTAGTCCAGTAGGTCGCCATAAGCAGCCGCGGCTTCATTGAGGGTCTCAATGTTTTTGCTCGATGGATCGCTAAACAATGCATAGTAAATATCGCCTCGATACAAAAAATACTTGGGCATTAACTTGGGGTTGCGCGCCTCAGAAGCAATGGCATCAATGGATGCCTTCGCCTCATCAATATACTTTTTTGCCTCTACTAGATCGCCGGCATTAAGGGCAATTTTGGCACTTGAAATGGTGGGTCCATCTTGAGCAAGAGCGGCAAAGGCTGCAAAAAACAGAACCGGGAAGATGATATTTTTCATAAATCCAATAAATTTTAACAAATGTAATTACTCATAATAACTAAGCCTTCAGGACAAGCATTAAGCGAAGATTAAACAACCACCCTAAATGCATCAACCACCCTCCTATTCAACCGCCTCTGTGCCTGCTTCAGAACCTAAATCAGGGCCTAATTCGGGACCGGTCAAATCTTCGATGCCCAATTCAATAAGCACTTCAGTGGCCGGAACCTTTGCTACGGATGCAATAGACTCTCCTGACTTGAGATTAATAAGCCGCACGCCTTGTGTAGCGCGACCCATCACCCTAAGGTCTGCCGCCGCCATACGAATCATGATACCGCGCTTGGTGGTAATCATCAAGTCCTCTTCGTCAGTAATGTACTTTATGGCAATAACGTCTCCCGTCTTTTCGGTAACATTCAGAGTTTTAACCCCCTTACCTCCGCGGTTGGTAATCCGGTAATCCTCAACCAGGGTGCGCTTACCGTAGCCATTCTCGCTTACAATTAGAATGGAATCCTGCTCGCTTGAGGCACAGACCATGCCCACCACTTCATCGTTGTCGGTGTCCAGGGCCATAGCGCGGACTCCTGAAGCATTGCGGCCCATAGGTCGAACCTTCGCTTCAGGGAAGCGAATTGCCTTACCGCTGCGCACTGCCATGACAATTTCATTGGTTCCGTCGGTTAGTCTTGCTTCAAGCAATCGATCGCCATCACGAACGCCAATAGCATTAATTCCGTTTGCCCTTGGGCGACTGTATGCGTTCAGTGAGGTCTTTTTAATGATGCCCTTTGAGGTACATAGAACCACAAAATGACTATTCACATAGGCCTCGTCTTTTAAATCTCGAGTATTGACATAGGCTCTGACCTTGTCGTCGCTCGGTAAATTGATCAGATTGACAATGGCCTTGCCCTTACTGGTGCGGTTGCCTTCGGGTATTTCATAAACCCGCAGCCAAAAACAGCGTCCGAGTTCGGTGAACAGGAGCAAATAATTGTGATTGGTCGCTACAAATACCTGCTCAATAAAGTCTTCGTCCCTCGTGGTCGCTCCTCGAGAGCCTACCCCTCCCCGACTCTGGGTCTTGTATTCTGATAATGCGGTGCGCTTGACGTAGCCTAGATGAGAAATGGTAATCACTACCTCTTCGTCGGCTATCATGTCTTCCATGCGCATGTCTCCTCCGGCAAAATCAATGATGGTCCTGCGCTCGTCACCAAACTTATCGCGGACTTCAATTAACTCGTCTTTAATAATTTGCATTCTAAGGTCAAGCTCGTTAAGTATGCGGTTGAAGTATGCAATTTGCTCCATCAACTCGTTGTACTCTGCCTTGAGTTTGTCGCGTTCCAGTCCGGTCAGCTTTTGAAGACGCAGATCGAGGATGGCCTTAGCCTGAAGCTCGCTTAAGCCAAACTGGCTCATGAGTCCATCCTTGGCCAATTCCACAGTCTGGCTGGCGCGAATAAGCTTTATTACGGCGTCGAGCTGATCGATGGCAATGAGTAAGCCCTCTAGGATGTGCGCACGCTTCTGCGCCTCAGACAGTTCGTAGCGAGAACGTCGAACAACTACCTCGTGGCGGTGATCCACAAAGTGCCCAATCATTTCCTTGAGGTTAAGCATCATCGGGCGTCCGTGCACAAGGGCAATATTGTTGACGCTAAAGCTTGACTGCAGCTGGGTGTACTTGTAGAGTTTGTTGAGCACTACGTTGGGCACCGCATCTCGCTTGCAGACATATACAATGCGCATTCCGTTGCGGTCTGACTCGTCTCGAATGTCGGCAATGCCGTCCAACTTTTTATCGTCGACCAAATCAGCGGTCTTCTTAATCATGTCTGCTTTATTGACCTGATAGGGAATCTCCGAAACAATGATGCAGTCGCGTCCGTTTACCTCCTCAATGTGAGCCTTGGCACGAAGTACAATACGTCCACGGCCCGTTTCAAAAGCTTCGCGCACTCCCTCGTAGCCATAAATGGTACCGCCTGTAGGAAAATCTGGAGCCGAAATATGAGCCATTAAGCCAAGAGTATCAATCTCCTTGTTCTCGATGTAGGCTATAGTTGCATTGATGGCCTCGGTAAGGTTGTGCGGAGGCATGTTGGTGGCCATTCCCACGGCAATACCAGAGGCTCCATTGACCAAAAGCGCCGGAATGCGGGTTGGCATAACCGTGGGCTCCTTTCTGGAGTCGTCGTAGTTCAGTTTAAAATCAACCGTTTCTTTGTCAATGTCCCGCACGAGTTCCTCCGTGATCTTGCGCATGCGCACCTCGGTATACCTCATTGCTGCTGGAGAGTCGCCGTCCATAGAGCCAAAGTTCCCTTGACCGTCAACAAGCATATAGCGCAGACTCCACTCCTGGGCCATGCGCACAATGGTATCATAAATTGCGGAGTCGCCATGGGGGTGGTACTTACCCATAACCTCACCAACAACTAGGGCAGACTTTTTATAAGCCTTGTAGGAGTGGTTTCCCATCTCATTCATGCCGAAGAGTACGCGGCGGTGCACTGGCTTAAGGCCGTCTCGCACGTCAGGAAGAGCACGAGAAACAATTACCGACATGGAGTAGTCGATGTAGGAGGTCTTCATTTCCTCCTCGATGTTTATTGGTATAATGCGTTCGCCTTCGGCCATAATGTCAGTTCACTAGTGTAATTCCCAAATTTACGATTTTAGAGCGGCTCAATAGTCCGAACTTAGCTAGTTTTTCAGGGCTTTTATGCACATTTTGATGTTTATAAATATGATTTGCACCTTCACTGCCGCACTTGGCACAGCATTCGTTACTTTGGGGTCATGGACGAAAATTTTTCACCCCGAGTTAAGGACGTTATCGGCTACAGCAAAGAAGAAGCCCTACGCCTTGGGCACGACAGCATTGGCACCGAACATCTGGTTCTTGGCTTGATCCGCGAGGGGGCAGGTTCCGCGATTGAACTGCTTCAAATACTTAATGTTAACCTTCAGGAGGTGCGCGCCAAGGTCGAGGCTTTGCATCAAGCAATCGAAAATCCGTCGCTGAGTCGCAAGAATATTCCACTTACCCGTCAGGCCGAGAAGGCATTAAAGACCACCTTTTTGGAGGCCAAACTTTACGGTAGCCCGGTAATTCGCACGGCGCATTTGCTGCTTTGCATCCTTCGCAACGACAACGATCCGGTGGCTGCGGTTCTTCGCGGATTCGGCTTAGACTACGAAACCCTCAAAAGCGAGTACCAAAATCGTTTTATGGAGGACCGCAAGCCCGACCGTGGCGCTACCAATCCTTCGGCCGCACTTAGTGGCGACGACGAGGACGACGAACCCCTACGTGGCGGCGGTTCAAAGGCCTCAAAACCCGGCGAAAGCAAGAGCAAAACTCCCGTTTTAGACAATTTTGGCCGAGACCTTACCAAGCTCGCAGAAGAAGACAAACTTGATCCTGTAGTCGGTCGAGAGAAAGAAATTGAGCGGGTAAGCCAAATACTGAGCCGCCGCAAAAAGAACAATCCCCTACTCATTGGAGAGCCGGGTGTGGGTAAATCCGCAATTGCCGAAGGCTTGGCTCTTAAAATTGTTCAGAAAGAAGTTAGCCGAGTCCTATTTGGCAAGCGAGTGGTCACCCTTGACCTCGCAAGTCTTGTTGCAGGCACCAAATACCGCGGACAATTCGAAGAGCGCATGAAGGCATTGATGAATGAACTCGAGAAAAACGACGACATCATCCTATTTATTGATGAAATCCACACCATTGTAGGCGCTGGCGGAGCGACCGGATCCCTGGACGCCAGTAATATGTTTAAACCGGCCTTGGCCCGTGGTGAAATTCAGTGCATTGGGGCGACCACCTTTGACGAGTACCGTCAGTACATCGAGAAGGACGGAGCGCTTGAGCGCAGGTTTCAAAAAGTTTTGGTGGACCCCCCTAGCCCAGAAGTTACTCTGGAGATACTGCAAAACCTCAAGCCGAAGTACGAGGAGCACCACAATGTTACCTACACCGACGAAGCCTTGGCGGCCTGCGTAGCCTTGACGGTTCGTTACGTTCCCGATCGGTTCTTGCCCGATAAGGCAATAGATGCCTTGGATGAATCCGGAAGCCGAGTGCACCTTGGCTCCATCAGTGTACCGCAAGGGGTCCGAGAGCTCGAGGACCAGCTCGAAGAGGTCCGCAAGCTAAAAATGGAGGTTGTTAAAAAGCAGCGCTACGAAGAGGCGGCCAAGCTTCGGGACGACGAGAAGCAGATTGAGGTCAAATTGGCTGCGGTTCAGGCCGAATGGGATGACGAAGTGCGCAAGAATCGGTCGCCAGTGACCGAGGATGACATTGCGGAAGTAGTGGCGATGATGACGGGAATTCCCGTTCGCAAAGTCTCTAATAACGAGCTTATTAAGCTCGCAGCCATGGAGCAAGACATTAAGAATAAAATCATTGGACAAGACGAGGCCGTTCGCAAGGTGGTTCGTGCAATTCAGCGCAATCGCGCTGGCTTGAAGGATCCCGAAAAGCCGGTGGGTTCCTTTATTTTTCTCGGACCGACTGGTGTAGGTAAAACCCAGTTGGCCAAAGAAATAGCCATACAGCTGTTTGATTCTGTCGACGCATTGATACGCATCGACATGTCGGAATACATGGAGAAGTTTGCGATTTCTCGTCTGGTTGGAGCGCCTCCGGGATACGTAGGCTATGAAGAAGGCGGCCAATTGACCGAGAAGGTTCGACGCAAGCCCTATACTGTGGTGCTTCTTGACGAGGTAGAGAAGGCACATCCTGAGGTTTTTAACCTCCTGCTGCAAGCCTTGGACGAGGGGCATATGACCGACAGTCTTGGCCGAAAGGTGAGCTTTAAGAACACCCTGATTATCATGACCTCGAACATTGGCTCACGCCAGCTCAAGGACTTCGGTACCGGGGTTGGATTTGGCACGCAAACTCGCGAGGAGAATTCTGAGGAACTTGCCAAAGGCGTTATTGAGTCCGCACTAAAAAAGGCATTTGCGCCGGAATTCCTAAACCGAATTGATGACGTAATTGTATTTCAACCGCTTCTCAAGGATGATATTTCTAAAATTGTCCACATCGAATTGCGCAGCCTGCTCAAGCGAATGGAGCTGCTGGAGTACCATGTGAAGCTTGAAGACAGCGCCGTGCATTTTCTCGCAGACAAGGGTTTTGATTCCAAGTTTGGCGTGCGCCCCTTGCAGCGGGCCATTCAGCGATACATTGAAGATCCCTTAGCCGAAGAGATCGTAACGGGAAACTTTCATCCTGGAGATACCGTGGTCTTTAGTGCGGTCGAGGCGGCAGAAAAGCTAAATCTTGCCATTCAATTGAATGAAGTAGAGGGTTCCGATGCTCCAATCCGGGAGGCTTCTAGTGAGGTTAAGGACTCCGATACCGAGGTGGCGAGCTGAATGCAGTCGGGAACTAAAGGCTAATTAGGCCTTTTATGTCCCGTGCTTTTTGGTATCGCTCCACTACGGCATCAGGATCTATCATTAGCTCCCTTGCAGTGAACGATACATAGTTGCCTTTGGATGATGGACGCAGAGAAAGCTCGGCCACTTCGGGGTCAAACAAGTCCTGAAGCTGCGCGATGGCCTCATTGTTGGCGGGGCAAATGAATTTAAACATATAGAGCGCTGGCCATTTGTAGTTTTGCTCGAGAAGTTCTCGAAAATCAGTTTCCTCCATGACTCAAAGTAACAGTATAACCCGCAGAATTGTGCTCACCGGAGCGCCCTCGACTGGAAAAACCTCAGTAGCAGAAAGGCTCCAGGTTCTTGGGCATGAGGTGAAGCGCGAAATTTCGCGAGATATTATTACTCAAGAGGGCACCAAACTTGGCGGAATAGACCCTTGGCGAAACCTCCTGGCCTTCTCAGAGGTCATTTGGAAGCTGCGCTCTGCGCAGTATGCCGAGGCCGAGGGTGTGGTTGGTTCGGTTTTTTATGACCGAAGCTTGCTGGATACCCTGAGTTATATGCAGGCGGGCAGCAAAGAAATTCCCGTTTGGATGGATGCACAGCCCTTCCCCTACTACTATAAGGTCTTTATCTTCCCGCCTTGGGAAGACATCTACCGCACGGACCAGGAACGCTGGGAGCCTTTTGAGACCGCAGTAAGGGTGCACGATTCTTTAGTATCAACCTACTCGAGCGGCGGATACGAACTCATCGAAGTTCCGCGCAAACCCGTCGACGAACGGGTTGAATTTATTCTCCATGTCCTGGGCAGAAGCTAATCGGCTTGAACAGGTCTTGCAGGAGGTTTGGGGCTATGCGGCCTTTCGCCCGCTGCAGCTACCGATAGCAGAATCGGTCCTTTCCCAACGCGATACCGTAGCACTTCTGCCAACCGGCGGGGGCAAATCCTTATGTTTTCAGGTTCCCGGCATAGTACTCGGAGGCACCACCGTAGTGATTTCGCCCTTGATTTCGCTAATGAGCGATCAAGTTGCGCAGCTCAAGCAGCGAGGAATCGATGCTCGCTCTCTTGCGGGTGACCTTAGCGCGGCAGATTGGATGGATCTGCAGCGTAGACCGCCGCAGTTTGCCTACGTTTCTCCCGAACGAGCTCAATCGCGGAACTTCTTGGCAATTCTGGAGCATTGGGACGTGCGTCTGCTCGCCATTGACGAGGCCCATTGCGTAAGCCAGTGGGGTCATGACTTTAGGCCACAGTATCGGGAGCTCTTTGCACTCCGGGAGTTTTTGAAGGGCGTACCCTGCATTGCGCTCACGGCGTCGGCGACGCCGGACGTGCTCAAAGACCTGGTCAAACTTCTGGGTTTACGCGATCCCAATATTTTTCAAGCATCCTTTGCACGTCCTAATTTGATTTGGACGGTTCGAGAAGTAGCAGACGTAGCGCAGGCCTGCATTTCTTCGATCCGACCCAATGACGGCCGGCAAATTGTGTACGTGAGAAGCCGCGACGGCGCAGTCCGATGGGCCGAGGAGCTAAAACGAAATGGAATTTCGGCGGCAGCCTACCACGCCGGGGTGGCCCCAGATTTGCGCTCGCGGTTGCAGGATTCCTGGTCTACTGGAGGCATAAGAACCATGGTTGCGACCACGGCTTTTGGTATGGGAATCGATCAGGCCAATGTGCGGCAAGTGATTCATGTGGAGCTGCCCGAGAGTCCGGAGTCCCTCTACCAAGAAATCGGACGGGGCGGTCGGGACGGTCAGGACGCACAGGCCCTAATTCTGCTTAATGCCAAGACTCTAGTCCAATTTAGGCGCAAGATGGAGCGCACCATGCCCACCTATGAACAATGGCTTGCACAGTATCACGAGCTGGCCAGTCGTTCACAAATAGCCGTGGGAGACGGGGTTGGAGTCCGAATTAACCCGCAAACTCCGGCTGATGAGCGCATTCTCGGAATAATGGTGCGAAAAGGCCTGGCCGAACTTCTTGAAGGCACCAAAACCAGCGCTAAAATTCAGCTTCGATCAGGGGGAGAGGAATTGGTGGATATGGCCGAAGCCAACCCCAAGTATTCCGAGCTGCTTTATGCTTTGGCGCGACGGTTTCCGGGAATCGTCACCCAGCCCGAGCGTGTGGAACTCAGTGCTCTTGCCTCGATGGGCGGTTGGACGCTGGCTCAGGTTCGGAAACTATTGAACGAGGCCTCAGGAAGGAATCTCTTGCATTTTGAGGCTCCTGGGTCGGGCACTGCCTATCGGTGGATGCATCCTCGGTATCCGCCTCCTACGAGCCCAATTCTCAAGTCGGATTGGGAGGTCGACCGCAACCGCATACTGCATCGCGCAAGAGCGGTGGCGGCAATGCTCGACCCTAATGCGCTCGACTGCCGGTTTGGTCAGCTGCTGGAGTATTTCGGGGAATCACCCTCCGACTGCGAGCGATGCGACGTTTGCGAGTCCAAGAAAAGTCCGACGGATGCAGCGGAGAACCTGGTAATCATGCTGCGCGAGTCGCCCGGTCGAAGGATTTCGGTGACCGAGGCCTTTGAAAATTTGGGTATTCCGAGGCAGACCTACATCGCTCTTTTGGGTCGAGGTGCGACCCTTGGCTGGTGGTCCATTGATGCCGACGGCTGGATACAGGCTTAATGGCGACCTTTGAGGCATGATTCGAATTGTGTTTTTTGGAACTCCAGACTTCGCCGTGACCTGCTTGAATGGGCTCTTGGCTGCCAAAGGCATTGAGGTAGCTGCCGTGGTAAGCGCTCCCGATAAGCCAGGCGGACGGGGTCGTCAGCTTCAAGCCAGTCCTCTTGCTGCCCTAGCCCGAGATCGCGGACTACTTCTTTTGCAGCCCGAGCGACTTAGGGATGAAGGTTTCATTGCCACACTCCTATCTCTAGATGCCGACGTCTTTGCCGTGGTAGCATTTCGCATGCTCCCCGAGGTTGTTTGGAGCATGCCGCGATACGGTTCCCTGAATATTCACGGCTCGCTTCTGCCCGACCTACGGGGAGCTGCTCCAATTCAGTGGAGTATAGCCTTGGGCGACCGCATGACGGGACTCACGGCCTTCTCACTAAACCATGCTATTGATGAAGGGGACATTCTCGCCCAGATCGAGGTCGAGATCGGCCCCAACGAGACCTTTAGCTCGCTGTATGACCGCATGGCTGCCCAAGGAACCAACCTCGCTGTGTCGGTTTTGCAAGAAATGGGTACATCAGAGCATCGAAGAATCACTCAGAATAGGGAGGTGAAGCATCGTTCCGCGCCGAAGCTTGGGCCTGAATTCGCCAAATTGGAATCTTTAGAGACGGCAAAAATGATTCACGATCGCATAAGAGCCTGTGATTCAGTCCCTGGAGCAAGTTTACCTAGCCCAATTAATCCTGCTGAACGATTTAAAGTGTTTTCAAGCAATTGGTATTCTGAGAAACTGACGAGTAGCCCGATAAGTATTAATTATATTATTGATAATCAGAGTATTAAAGTCTTTGATTCCGACGGTTTTGCGGATATTCTTGAAGTTCAGTGGCCCGGTAAGCGCCGAATGCAGACCTCCGAATTCCTTCGCGGGTCACTTCTCCGGGGATCTTTTGCACTAAATGGTCAAAAATTTGAGTGAATCCGCGTATGTATTGACTTTCCGACTATATTTGAAAAGACTTAAACGTTTAATAATTAAAAATCAACAAGCATGAATAAGGCAGAACTCATTGACGCAATCGCTGCAGACGCAGGAATTTCTAAGGCTCAAGCAAAATCAGCATTGGATTCCGTAACAAATAATGTTGGAAGTGCATTAGCTAAAGGTGGCAAAGTGTCATTGGTAGGCTTTGGCACGTTCAGCGTGTCCGCTCGTGGAGCCCGCGAAGGCCGTAACCCACAAACCGGAGCGACTATCAAAATTGCTGCGAAGAAGGTTGCAAAGTTCAAGGCTGGCGCTGAGCTAGCTGGCAAACTGTAATTGCGCGTAATCACCTAAACGCAAAGGCCGCCCTCGGGCGGCTTTTTTTATGCCCCTGGCCTAGCGAGCAAGAGCATAGATGGACTCAATAATCTCGACCACCTTTAATCCTTCGAGGGCATTGGTCGTGATTGGGCTGGTGCCTTCGAGCACGTCGCGCACATTTTGATACACAAACATGTGGTTTGCAGCCGAACCCTTATAGGGTCCGTAGTCGTTGGGCGGATTGCTCGCCGCAAGTTCCGGCATTTGATAGCCTTCAATGTGGCAGTGAACTACCTCGTTCATGTATTGGCCCGCAACCTTGATGCTCCCCTTCGACCCTATTACGGTCATGGAGCTCTCTAAATTGGCATCCCAGACGCTGGTGCTGTAGTTGAGCGAGCCCAATGCAGCTCCGTGCTGCGGAAGGGCAAAATGAACCAACCCGCTGTCTTCAAATGCAATGCTTTTGCTGTGGTTGTAGTTGCGCAACAACGCAGAGAGGGGCTTAACCTCACCAAAAACCCAATACAGAATATCAATAAAATGGCTGAATTGGGTAAAAAGGGTTCCGCCGTCCAAATCCTTGCTGCCGTGCCATCCCCCACTCCGGTAGTACCGGTCGTCCCTGTTCCAAAAGCAATCAATGTGAACCTGAAAAATTTCACCCAAACTTCCGCTTTGCACTACGGACTTTAGCCATTCCGAGGGCGGAGAATATCGATTTTGCATTACTCCAAACACATAAAGACCTTTTTGTAGGGCAAGGTGAAGAACGCGCTCTGCATCAGACTTAGTCAGGGCCATGGGCTTCTCGATGATAACGTGGGCTCCTGCATTAAGGCCAGCAATGGCCTGCTCTGCGTGAAGCCCATTGGGGCTGGCTATGGCCAGCACGTCAACTTGGTGCGCAGCTAGCAGTTCGTCGAGGGATTGGTAGTGAGGGGAATCCTTTGCTAAACCGAGTTCAGACGCCGTCTTCAGGTCGCAGGTGGCAACAAGCTCGGCTCCCTCTAGATTGCGGATCATTTCTATATGGCGCTGGCCTATGCGCCCGCAGCCTACTAGGGCAAAAGTTGATAGCTTCATGGTTGTAGTCGTTGAATGGTCCATTCTCCCAAAGGTTCGCGATTGAACCGTATGCGGTCGTGCATCCGGCTATCTCGGCCTTGCCAAAATTCTATATGATCCACACTTAAGGCAAATCCACCCCAATCGGGAGGGCAGGGAACCTGGGTCGGATAAGCCTCCTTGGTAAGTCTGAGTTGGTCATCCATTGCAGCCCGGTTTGAAATGGGCTCAGACTGCTGGGACGCCGCTGCTCCCCATTGGCTTTTAATGGGTCTGCTTGCGAAGTAGCGTTCGCTTTCGTCGCGCGGAATTCGCACAACCGAACCGAGTATGCGCACCTGCCGTTCCAGATTGGACCAAAAAAACAAGGCATGGGCGCGTGGATTCCTACTTAAATCGCGGCCCTTCTTAGAGTTGTAGTTGGTGAAAAAAACCAGTTTTTCGTCTCGAACCTCTTTGAGGAGTACAATCCTCGAGTCGGGATCACCATTGCTCGAAACGGTACTGATGGCAAAGGCAGTGGAGTCTTCCGCTCCAGTATCTCGGTATTCCTGAAGCCACAAGCCAAACTGGACCATTGGATCATGATGAAACCCCTGGTCGTCGAGGCTTTTTTTAAGGTATTCTTTGCGGTCGTCGTGCAGGCCCATATTTGCGCTAAATTAGGAAGCATGCGGGGGAATCCAGGCTATTTTTTAATGGCGCATCCACTAATGGAGGATGAGCATTTCACGCGCTCTGTCCTTTTGATGACCAAGTGGGATTTTGAAAGGGCTGAAGGGCTTATTATCAATAGAATAAGTCAATATACCTTGAATCAAGCCTTAAATGGAGCCTGGCCCGACTGGCCTCTGTATATAGGTGGTCCCGTTGCTACCGATAGCCTTTACTACGTTCACCGGAGGCCCGACTTAATTCCCAATGCCGACCAAGTTGGACCTGATTTGTTTTTTGGCGGAGATTTTGAAGCGGTGAGGTCCGCCATAGAAAGGGGTGAAATAAACTCCTCTGAAATTCGGTTTATGGCAGGATATGCCGGGTGGGCTCCCCAGCAACTGGAGGCAGAACTCGAGCAAGACAGCTGGATTGTGCGAGAACCCTCTGCCCTTTCGACCTGGTGGAACCGCGAAGAACTCTACCGATCCTGGGCTTCAGAATGGCCCGATCGCCACAAGCTTTGGCTGAATTCGCCCGAAGAACCTCACTGGAATTGAGCATTTTGGGCTCTTTCTTGGACCAAGGCCTGCATTAACTCTGCCTTAGCGCAAGCAAATTCCGTCTTGCGAAACTGGCGCACCGCCGATACGCCTTGTAGGGCATTGGTCAACCATACTTCGTCGGACTGCTGAAGAGCAAAAGGACTGAATGCCTCCTCACGCACACTGAGGCCCAGCTTCGACGAAAGCCCGATAACCACTTCTCGCATCACGCCTTTCAGGGCACCGGAACTTAAGGGTGATGTGATCAAGGTATCGCCTTGAAGGAGCATTACATTGGATTTTCCGGCTTCGATTACTTGATTCTCAGGGTTGAGAAGAAGAACGTCGTCAACCCCTTGTTCGCGAGAAAACCCTGCTGCAAGCACATAAAGCACTGCACTTGTGGTTTTTAGGTTGGCGAGCAAGCCCGAATTTTTGCGGTGTTCTTGAAAAAGTCCTAGCAGGGGTCGGTTTACCGGCATAGGGTATCCAATACTGTCCAAGGCCGATGCCTCCACAGACCAATCAACTCCTGATTCGGGATCTGGCGCATAGCCCAGTTTACCCTTTCTCCACACGGTGAGCCTTAGGCGGTGGTCCACCCTTGGGTCGAGTTTGTCGAGCTCCAAGGCTTGTAGCCAACCTTCAGGACTCCAGCTGCTGGGTATTTGCATGCGCAGAATACGCATGCCCGACATGAGCCTAAAATAGTGTTCTTCGGGGTGAAGAATGCGACCACGGTGAATCCTCATGGTCTCAAATAAACCGTCTCCGTAGGCCTGAGCCCTGTTCATGGTCAAGCTTTTACGCCGAAGAGTTCCGCCATGCGCTTGCCAATGTGGGCCGGAGAATCCACCACATGCACTCCGCACTCTCGTAGAATCGCTTTTTTGGACTGTGCCGTGTCGTCAGAACCACCTACGATGGCTCCCGCATGACCCATGGTGCGGCCTTTAGGCGCCGTTTCACCAGCTATAAATCCTACTACGGGCTTGCGGTTGCCGTCGGCTTTAATCCAACGCGCTGCCTCGGCCTCGAGCTGTCCGCCGATTTCGCCGATCATCACAATGCCTAGGGTCTCGTCGTCGTTCATAAGAAGCTCAACCGCCTCTTTAGTGGTGGTACCAATAATGGGATCGCCACCAATTCCAATGGCTGTGGTAATCCCAAGGCCAGCCTTGACCAACTGATCCGCCGCCTCGTAGGTAAGGGTTCCTGATTTTGAAACGATTCCGATGCTTCCTTTTTTAAAGACAAATCCGGGCATGATGCCCACTTTGGCTTCATCCGCCGTAATTACCCCTGGGCAGTTTGGACCAATAAGGCGAACTCCGCGCTCCCTGACGTATCCTTTTGCCTTTGCCATGTCTGCCACAGGGATGCCCTCGGTGATGCAGATAATTACCTTAATGCCCCCGTCGGCGGCCTCCATGATGCCGTCTGCCGCAAAGGCCGGAGGAACAAAAATGATGGAGACGTCTGCACCAGTAGCCTCTACGGCCGAGCTTACGGTGTTAAAAACGGGAAGGCCGAGATGGGTTTGTCCGCCTTTACCAGGGGTAATGCCTCCGACCACTTGGGTGCCGTACTGTAGCATTTGCTCGGCATGGTAGCTACCTTCTTTGCCGGTAAATCCTTGTACAATGATTTTAGAATGCTTGTTGACCAGAACGCTCATGACAATTTCAAGAATTTGCGGTTATTTGAGCTGCGAAAGTACGAAGCGCATTGCCCATCAGGGCCAAGGTATCTAAGGAGGTTTCGAGTAAAATTTATGGTTTAGCTGCTGGGCAGTATCCTCCCAAAGCCTGCTTCTGCCAATGCATCGGAGTCATTGAACCCAATGCCTTGACGCTTAGGTCAAAAGTCCGCCATCGACCTGAAGTACTTGACCGCTGATGTAGGACGACAGGTCGCTCGCTAGAAAAACGCAGGCGTTGGCTACGTCTTCAGGACTGCCTCCACGCTTCAATGGAATGGCATCGCGCCATGACTGGACTACTTTAGGGTCTAGGACATCGGTCATTTCGGTTTCAATAAAACCAGGTGCGATTGCATTGCAGCGGATTCCGCGCGAACCGAGCTCTAGGGCGACCGATTTGGTAAAGCCAATGATGCCTGCCTTGGATGCGGCGTAGTTGGACTGGCCGGCGTTGCCTTTGATTCCGACAATGCTCGAGATATTGATGATACTTCCGGAACGCTGTTTCAAAAAGTGTCGCTGCACGTGCTTCGTGGTATTGAATACGGACTTCAAGTTCGTTGAGAGTACCGAATCAAAATCTTCTTCTGACATGCGAAGCAAAAGGGTATCGCGGGTGATTCCGGCATTGTTGACCACGATATCGATTTGACCAAAACGCTTCACAACGTCTTCTATGAGCTGCTCGGCTTGAGCGCCGCTCGAGGCATCGCTTCGAAATCCTGCCGCCTCTCCATTCTTGGATAGCTCGTCCTCAAGCGCTTGGCCACGCTCTACGCTGCTCAAGTAGGTGAATGCAACCTTTGCCCCTTCTTGCACAAAACGCTCAGCAATTGCCCTACCAATGCCTTTTGATGCACCCGTGATTAGTGCAACTTTACCTTCAAGTAATCCCATAGTTTTCAATTTTGTTGCCCAAGATACGCTCGGCGAACCAAGCAGCACCAAGTCCAATGGCCCAACCGGCCATTACGTCTTGGGTCCAGTGGTAGTGTAGTATAATGCGACTTAGGCCTACCATTACTCCAAAGATTAGGGTGAGCCAAGCCCATTGGGGCTTGCGGTAGGCCAAAAACAGGGCAAAAAATGCTCCTAGTGAACTGTGTCCTGAGGGGAAGGATCGATAGTATGCCGGGTCAAACAACGTTGAAAAGCGGAGTCCTTCGATGACAGCGTGAGGTCGAGCGGCCTCCGGCCATAGGAGTTTGCCGAGCTGAGGCATTAGTGAGGCCAGGGTAAATCCGACCAGAAATACGAGCCAAATGGATCGATTACTCTTTTTCAAAAAAAGCCAAAGCACAATGATTAGTGCAAATGCCCCGTCACCCAGTACGGTAAAACCATGCATCAGCTCAAACCAGGGGAGTCGATCCGACAGGATGTGCAATTGTACCGCTCCAAAATAGATCCTCAGCAGCGTAAGTGCCGCTGCCGATAGACTAAAAACAATAAGGGCTCTCTGGGTACTTAGGACCCGATTGCGCGAAGCAAGGTCATTATTTGGCTTTGCCATAGGGATCTCATTTCAGACTCCTCGTCTTGCTCAATATAATCCGTTACGGTAAGCAGGCCATCTCCTGTTAAATCGTCAACATCAATTCGAAATTCGAATGAAAAGCGATTGGCGCTGTCGTCGTGATCCCACTTGTATTGAATGAAGTAGTTGGTCTTTTTGCGCACAATACTCGCTGATTCTTCGGTTTCACCCCAAAAGAACCGGTAGGTATCACCCCGAGAATTCACGTCGTCGCAGAACCACTCCGACAAACCACTCGGTGTGCTTAAGAACGTATACAGCATGGCCGCAGAGCAACGCACTGGAAACTCGATTACTAGCGGAACTCGGTCGGACATTGGATTATTATGAAGAATAAGGTGCAATATAAACGCACTAGGGAGTTGTTGGGTTATTATTTTATTGTTTTTAGTTTCATTTTTTTGTTTGGCCCTTACCAGGCCTCAAAGAGCGGTGAAACTGAAGGAGGATACACGCGGCTTCTCCTGCCTTCTCGCGGCACTTGATGAGGTCGGACGTTGGGGGGTGCGGCGCTTTGGGCAATGTCTTCATTGCTTGGTACTCGCTTATACCCTACTTTTGCCGCCCGATACGGCGAGGTAGCTCAGATGGTTAGAGCGCAGGATTCATAACCCTGAGGTCGGGGGTTCAATTCCCCCTCTCGCTACGAGGAACACCAACCCAGGCCTTCGGCCTGGGTTTTTTCATTTAGCGCCGAGCCAAGCTCGCTTGAGCGACGGCAATAAATGAAAAAATCGAGGGCAGCGCAGCTGCCTCAGGTTGGTGTTCCGAGTAAAGCTCCCCCCTCAGGAAACATGGGCCGCTCCGCGGCCCACTAATTCCCCCTCTCGCTACGAGGAACACCAACCCAGGCCTTCGGCCTGGGTTTTTTCATTTAGCGCCGAGCCAAGCTCGCTTGAGCGACGGCAATAAATGAAAAAATCGAGGGCAGCGCAGCTGCCTCAGGTTGGTGTTCCGAGTAAAGCTTCCCCCCACAGGAAACATGGGCCGCTCCGCGGCCCACTAATTCCCCCTCTCGCTACGAGTAAATCAAGGACTTACGTTAAATCGTGGGTCCTTTGATTTTTTAATGCAGTCTAGGTTTTTTTAGAACTGTTTTTAATCTAATTATTATTCCTATGAGGATTATCAGATAAGTAATACTTGATAATATCAATTTAAAAGAGTTGATTCCAGATCCCATCGAAACTAATGCATCTGATATTAGACCTGAGTTTAAATAGGTTTTTAGCATAACTAATTCAAAGTAATTCTCTGCCCAATCGGCAATCATACATAATATTGGAATAATCAATAATAGTGGTCTGTTGTTAAAAAAATACATAATCCAAGATGCGTACATCACAGTATAAAAAAATGCAAAAATTGAGTCCCAAATTTGAAGAAATTCCCTATAACAAAAAAGTTGCGCCTGATTCCTCGATTCAAAGAATTTTTCAACCATTTCTAAAGAATAAGAAAAAGAAAGTCCTAACGAATTAACTCCAGAATCTAGTTTGAAGCAGCTACTAAAAGGAGTTAAAATGTATGTTATGTATAATAAAAAAACTATGATAAAACCTATAGCTAAATATAGAGTTCGGTTTTTCTTGAAATATGTAATTGCTTTGATCATTTATTATTTCTAAAAGTTTACAGCCAAAAGAATGGTAAATATAGCTGTTGCGTTAGAGCAGCCAGCAGCCAACGAAGCCCAATTACTTCTTTTTCTTCGAACCACTAGTGAGTGGCTTCTTGTGCTTTATGGCCATTTTCATCCTAAGCTTTTGACCCCCACCGAAGTTGTGTGTTTTCTTGTTTTTATCCTTTTTCTCGTGAAAGGCAGCATCTGGCTTGTCTTCGGTCATACTCCTGATTGTTGGGCGTTAGCACGAAAGTAAACCACAAATCGTGTGGACCTACTCACTCTTTGGCTTGAGAACCACCGCTACCTCGGTCTCCAAATCCACCTCAATCCGATTCGCATGCTCGCGCTCGTTCGCCAAATCCACCTCCCAACGGTAGTGCCGCATCGCATACGCAGCCAACTCGTGATTCAACTGCAACTTGGGGTCCACATTAAACGCCGACCTCGGCGCAAACTCGTCCTTGAACATCGCAAGCGAAGCCCGCAACTCCGCATCCCGCTCCACGCGCCGCCAGGGCATCGAAGCCAAGCCCACCAAGGCTATCACTCCGACAGCCACAGCAAACCTCGGCCTCCGCACCACCTTGGTTCCGCCCAGCGCATTACCTAGTCCTAAAGCGACGAACCCCAGCGAAGTAATCAAATAAAAATCTCGCTGCTCCTGCGTCACCATTAGCGGAAGCGAAGCGCATAAGCCCAAAGCAAGCATAGCAAATGTCCTTCGGTCCATCGTAGCTCGAACCAATCCGAAACGAGCCCAGGCCACCAAAAGTGCCGAGCCGAGAAGTACCACCCACTGGCCAAGCAACGGCCCTAAAAGCCACATCCGGTCTGCAGTCGTCACCGCACGATCTTGGGTGAACGTCCGAACCAATCGGTTCCCTGCGTTCCGCAGAATCGCCTCGCGCGCATCGTCCCAAAACCAAAGGCCCACTGCCAATGCGAGTACCGTCGTAAGCACGATTCCGAACCTGCGAACCGCCTCCTTTAGCGGAACCAGGCCCAATCCGCCCGCCAAGGGCAGCCAAACCAAGGGAAAAAAGCCCTGCGGCCCCTTAAACAAGGCTGCCGCCACCGTCAGCACTCCGCCGATCCATACCCAGCGCGCGTGAGACATGGCCACCACCGCCCATAGGGTAAATGGAGCCATCCACATTTCTTGAACATGGTTGCCCATGCCCCAGCCCACCAGCGGAGCCGAGCTCCACACCGCAACAACCCATAACGCTGAATCGCTCCCCCGCTCAGGCCAAAAACGACGCTGCAGGGCCCAAATTCCTGCGGCAGTCGCAATCCATGCAAGGGCCATAAAAACGCGTTCTGTCCAAACAGTTCCGCCCAAAACTCGGAACAGCAGAGACTCCATTCCTGTAAACATTGGCAGCTGCTCAGAATACGGGTAAGGTGCCGATGGCTGGTAGACCGGGGCCCAAAACGTCCCTAAGCCATCCGCTAAATTTTGTGCGACGGCCGCATAAATCTGGCCGTCCATGAACATCCCACCTTGGAGCCAGTGCGGCATAACCCACCATGCGAGCAGGGCCAGCAGCGCAAGGGTTGCCAATCTCATTCGCGGCGATTAGGGCGTTCACTGCGGTACCCAGGCCCCGGCTGGTGAAAATCCCTGGCCTTGGGTCCCACCCTACGTTCTGTGGGCGCCCCGTCGCTGTCTCGTACCGCCCACATAAGCTGCTCGACCTCAGAATCAGTGAGTCTTCGCCATGCGCCGTACTCCAAACCATCGTCGGTTAAGTGCATGATTCGGCGGCGTGATAGCAAAACCACCTCATGACCCACGTAGTCCGCCATGCGTCGAATTTGGCGATTCAAGCCCTGAACAAGGGTAATCTTATAGGAGTTGGCGCTGATGCGTTCCACTTCACAGGGAAGAGTCGTCGTTCCGAGCATTGGAACCCCCTGGGCCATAAACCTCAAATCTTCGTCGCTTATGGGATTCCTTAGCCTGACCCAGTACTCCTTGGGGTGGGAATTGCCCGCTCGCAGAATTTTATTGACCGAATCTCCGTCGTTGGTAAGCAGCAAAAGTCCGCGCGAATCCTTATCAAGGCGCCCCACCGTGAATATTCGATCGGGGTAGTTCAGGTAGTCCACCACATTGCCCCGTATGCCCCTGTCGGTAGTGGAGGTAATTCCTTCTGGCTTATTTAGTAGAAGGTAAACAGGCTCTGGCTTGGCCTCAGCCTCAATCTTTTGGCCATATACGCTTACCTCATCTCCGGGCTGCACCAAATCACCGAGAACGGCAATTCTCCCATTGATGCGCACCGCAGAAGCTTCAATAGCACGATCCGCTTCGCGCCGGCTGCAGATACCGTGGCTGCTAATGTATTTGTTTAGGCGAATCCCAGGCTCCACGTTGTCTCGAAGTTTGGGTTCTTACTTCTGCAGCGATCCAAAAACCTTACGCAGAAGCTCGGAGGTTCTTCGAACGGGGTCGCGGCGAATGCGCTCCTCTTCCTTAGCAATTTCACTAAAGAGGGCTTCGGTCGCCTTTTGATTCACATAGGCCACTAGATCAGTCTGAATGTCCTCGGTCCGGCCTAATAGGCGTTTATTTTGGTTGATTGCATTAGTCAGGGGTTCCCAGTATCGAGCAATTTCAACCTCATCCAGCGCGGACTGTACCGCCGGTCGAAACGCTTCTTGAAGGGGTCGCTCCGTTTCATTGCGTAGGTAGCGCGTTGCGGAACCCTCGCCCCCACCTAGAATTCCAAAGGCGTCGCGCACCGACATGGCAAGCACGGCTTGCTTAAAGATGGGAAAAGACTTAGAGGCTGCGCGCTCGGCACCCTCGTTGAGTTTCTCTTTAAGCTCTTGAATTTTGGGCATTAAGGCCGCTCTCAAAAGCGGATTTGCGTTAATCTTCGCCTCAATATCGGCAACCTCTGGGGGCAGTGCTAAGCGGTATAGCTCTGAGGCAGCGAAGCCTCCGCTAGCACCCAGTAAGTCAGAACCGGTCTTCACGCCTTGAATTAATGCTTCTTTAAGACCGTCTGAAGCATCGGTCTCCGTAAGAGCCTCTGCTGACTTAGGCAAAAACTTTCCCGCAGCCTTGGATATTCCGGTTGGGATTTTAATCTGGGCCTGGCAGGACAGGGTAAGCAAGACTGCTGAAAGGAGAATTACGCGCATAATGACTACCTGTTCAAAGACCTTGCCTAAGACCAAACAAACAGGGGTCGGCCTGCCATCATGGCCTTAACCTTATCCCCTACTCGCCGCTGAACCGAGAGATCCTCGGGCTTACTCAGCACGTCGTCAATGAGATCAACAACCGCTTCCATGTCGGATTCCACCAGGCCACGGGTGGTCAAAGCGGGAGTTCCAAAGCGAATTCCGCTCGTGACAAAGGGAGACTTGTCGTCAAAGGGAACCATGTTCTTGTTGGCGGTTATGTGAGCGGCCACTAAGGCGTTCTCGGCCAGCTTACCCGACACGTTCTTGCTGCGCAGGTCCACAAGCATTAGGTGGTTGTCGGTTCCGCCACTCACAATATGGTAGCCGCGATCAACCATGGCTTGGGCCATGACCTTGGCATTGCTGCGCACCTGGCAGATGTATTTAAAGTATTCCTCGCTTAAAGCCTCTCCATAAGCTACTGCCTTACCGGCAATGACATGCTCCAGGGGTCCACCCTGAATGCCAGGAAAAACAGCCATGTCAAGCAAATGAGACATCATGCGAACTTCTCCTTTGGGGTTGGTTTCGCCCCAGGGGTTTTCAAAATCCTTGCCCATCATGATCATTCCGCCGCGCGGACCACGGAGCGTCTTGTGCGTGGTGGTGGTCACAAAGTGGCAGTGCGGCATGGGGTCGTTGAGAAGCCCACGCGCAACCAAACCCGAAGGATGGCTTATGTCGGCAAGAAGCAATGCGTCAACCTCGTCTGCAATGCTGCGAAATTCGGCGTAGTCCAAATCACGGCTGTAGGCACTGGCGCCGCAGATTATCATTTTTGGCTTCTCGCGCCGAGCGATTTCGCGAATGGAAGGATAATGCAGCGTGCCGGTCTCGCGCTCTAGGCCATAAAAGGTGGCTCGGTAGGTCTTGCCGCTAAAGTTGACCGGCGATCCGTGCGTTAGGTGCCCGCCATGGCTGAGGTCAAAGCCAAGGATGGTGTCGCCCGGCTTGAGGCAGGCGAGGTATACTGCAGCGTTGGCCTGAGAGCCGCTGTGAGGCTGCACATTGACGTATTCCGCGTCAAAGAGTTCCGCTGCGCGGTTGCGCGCAAGGTCTTCAACGAGGTCAACGATTTGGCAGCCGCCGTAGTAGCGTTTGCCGGGGTAGCCCTCGGCGTACTTGTTGGTGAGCACTGAGCCGACCGCCTCCATTACGGCAGGCGAAGTGAAATTTTCGGATGCAATTAGTTCAATGCCTTCAATTTGGCGTTGATTCTCAGCAGTAATAAGGTCGAATAGGGCGGAATCGCGGTGCATAGCGTGTAACTTGGCGTAAAAATACGGTCATGGTCAGCTTTATTCCGGTTTTAGCGCATTCAGATTTCAGCTTTTCTAATCTTCCATGGGCTGCGGTCCGCTGGAACGACGGCAGCGTTCATCTTGCGACGCGGATTGGCGATCGTGTGCTGAGCCTCAAAGCCCTCCGTGCCGAGGGAAAGCTATCGTCTTGGCCTGAGCTCGACCTAGAATCGTTTAACCGATTTATTGATCGAGGTCCAGAGGCCTGGAGCGCGGTTCGGGCGGAACTCATTGAGACCTATCGCGAGGGATCCAGCTGGGAGCATGACTCCAGACGCAGCCACTGCGAATGCGACTGGCAGGAGGCTCCGGCGGTGCTGCCCGTTACCATTGGGGACTACAGCGATTTTTATGCCTCACGGCAGCATGCCACCAACGTGGGAATGATGTTCCGAGATCCAGAGAATGCATTGCTTCCCAATTGGCTGCACCTCCCTGTCGGCTACCACGGCAGGTCTTCAACAATATCGGTAAGCGGAACCGACGTGGTTCGCCCCAACGGACAGCGCAAGGGCCCCAACGATCCAGCTCCTGTGTTTGGACCTTCCGTGAAAATGGACTTTGAGCTCGAGGTCGGAATCATTCTGCGCGGCGGCCCTACGGATGCTTCCTGGATCCCCGTAGAAAAGGCCGAGGAACACATTTTTGGCTTTGTTCTTTTCAACGACTGGTCTGCGCGCGATTTGCAGCAATGGGAGTACGTACCACTTGGTCCCTTTTTAGGCAAAAACTTTGCTTCTACGATGAGTCCGTGGATAGTCTCTTATGAGGCGCTCCAGAACAGCCGATGCGCCGGCGAGTCCCAAGATGCCCCCCTCCCACTGCCCTATCTGCAGCAGAATCGAAGTTCCTCGCACTGGAACATCGAGCTTGAGGTCGCGCTTGCTACCCCCGACGGGCAAGAGACGGTGCTTTCGCGATCGAATTCAAGCAACCTTTATTGGAGTTTTGCTCAGCAGATTGCCCACCACAGCATCAACGGTTGCATCATTAGGAGCGGAGATTTAATGGCATCGGGAACCATTAGCGGCAACGACCCTGATTCCTTGGGCTCGATGCTGGAGCTTTCTTGGAACGGTAGCAGGCCCCTTTTACTTCACGACGGCAGCAGCAGAACCTTTCTTGAAGACGGCGATACCGTAGTACTCCGAGGAAGAGCCCAAAACGGCGGCCGAATAGGCTTTGGCGAGTGCCGCGCAGCCCTTTTACCGGCAAAGCGATGGCAGAAGTAGATTTCGACAAGGTAGTAAGAGCTCAATACAGGGCCTTAGTCAAGTCCGTTACCGACCGAGGTGCAGACAAAGACGACCTTGACCTAATAAAGCGGGCCTTCAAGGTTGCCGAAGACGCACACAAAAACGTGCGACGAAAGTCGGGCGAACCCTACATCACCCACCCCCTGGCGGTTGCATTGATTGTCGCTCGCGAAATTGGTCTTGGTCCCCTGTCGATTGCTGCGGCACTCATGCACGACGTCATCGAAGATTCCGAGTACACCAAAGAGGATTTAGATCATTTGTTTGGAGCCAATGTGGCCTACATCGTGGAGGGCCTGACCAAAATTCAAGGAATTTTTGACATGGATACCTCCATGCAAAGCGAGAATTTTAGAAAGCTCTTGATAAGTATCAGCGACGACGTGCGGGTAGTGCTTATTAAGATGGCAGACCGGCTGCACAACATGCGCACTATGGACTCCATGAGCCATTCGAAGCAGCTCAAAATTTCGTCGGAGACGATGTACATCTTTGTGCCACTGGCCCACCGAATGGGTTTGTATTCGTTTAAACAGGAGTACGAAGACCTGAGCCTGAAGTATCTAGAGCCTGAAGTATATAAAGATTTAGAGCAAAAGATGAGCGATGCCGAAGAGCTTGATGGGGGCTACCTCGAGCAATTCAGCATGAGCCTTGAGGATTTACTGCGCGCAGAAGGTTTTCAGTTCTCCCTTAAAAGGCGTACCAAGGGGATCTACAGCATACGCCGCAAAATGGTCAACCAAGAGTTACCCTTTGAGGAAGTTTACGATAAGTATGCCGTGCGGATCATTCTTGATGCCGGAACAAAGCGAGAAATGGCCGAAATATGGCGGGCCTATTCGCTTATCACCTCGATCTACCGACCCAATCCGCGGCGGCTTCGTGACTGGGTTACAACCCCAAAAGCCAACGGCTACGAATCGCTGCACATTACGGTGATGGGCCCTGAGGGGCATTGGATTGAGATTCAAATCCGCTCTAAGCGCATGGACGACAATGCGGAGCAGGGATATGCCGCACATTGGCGGTATAAAGAAGACGGCTCGGGCAGTACCGCCCTGGATTCCTGGATTAGTCGAATAAGGGAAGTTATTGAAGGACAGTCTGATAATGCAATTGAGTTTGTCGATAACTTTAAGCTTCAGCTGCTTACCGACGAGATTTTTGTCTTTACTCCAAAGGGCAAAATGCTGACCCTCCCCAAGCACTCCAGCCCCCTCGACTTTGCCTTTGAGATCCATTCTGACTTGGGAATGAATACCCTGGGAGCCAAGGTTAACGGCCAGCTTGTGTCTCTGAATTACATACTTCAAAGCGGCGATCAGGTTCAAGTTATTAGTAGCGAAACCCAAAGTCCACAGGAGTCTTGGCTCGACTGGGTCAATTCACCCAAGGCAAAATCCAAACTACGGTCCTACTTTAGGGATCGACTCCGCACCAACGAGTCCGAGGGAAAAGACCGAATGGAGCGCTTGCTTCGGCGGGCCAAGATTGAGCCCAATCAGTCGACCATACAGCGAATGCTAAATTTTTATGGACTGCGCACCCCTAAAGAACTCTACCTCAAGTTTGGCAAGGGAGAGTTGGACGGCACTCGATTGAGGGATTTTTTGCGCGAAGACCGCGGCGGTTTTTACCAGTACATTATTCGTCGATTTAGGCCCAAGAACAAGGATGGTGCGGTAAAAGAAGTAAGCTCGGCGACAGGGGTTCTCTTTGGCCCCGACGAAGTGGTACTAGAATGTGAACTTGCCACCTGCTGCCGGCCCATTCAGGGAGACAGCATCTTTGGCTACATCGAAAAAGACGGAATTCAGGTGCACCGCACCGACTGCCCTAAGGCACTTAAGCTGCAAAGCCAGTTTGCGGAACGAGTGATCGCCGCAATTTGGAATCTTGGGAGCCGTCCGGGCTTTAATGCCCTGCTTCGTTTTTCTGGAATTGACTCTAAGGGCTTGATCCTAAAGGTCACCAAGGTAATTTCAAGCGACATGCAAATTGACATTCGGGCCCTTCACATTGACGGAAGCGACGGAGTTTTTCAAGGCACAGTGAGCGTAAATGTCTCGGACCGAAGCCACCTGACCGACCTGGTGCAGCAACTAAAGGCCGTCAAGGGCATCGATCGGGTCGATCGAGAGATTTCTGCCCCTTAAGGCATCCCAATGTATTTGTGGGCTTGAAGGCCAAGGCGCCATTGGGGATTGGACTCCAGGTATGCAATGATTTTGGGCAGATTTTGGTCGCGGCGTGACCATTCCGGCTGAAGAAAGCGTTCAACTTGGGCCCCGCACTGCTCGGAATGCATTTCTGCCCACTTAAAATCGTCGTCGTTAAAGACAATTACCTTGAGTTCATTGGCTATACCATACCACTCGGGTTTGGGCGATTTATTTTTTTTAGGCGAAAGGCAGACCCAATCCCAGTTGCCGGTGAGGGGATAGGCACCACTCGTTTCGAGATGAACCTTGAGTCCGCGCTCTTTGAGGCCTTCGGTGAGCGGACCCATGTCCCACATCAAGGGCTCCCCCCCGGTGATCACTACGGTAGTGTCGTTGGGGCCTGGCATCTGAATCAGATCCTCGAGTTCCGTCAAAGGGTGAACGCTTGCATCCCAGGATTCTTTGACGTCGCACCAATGGCATCCTACGTCGCAGCCACCGATCCGCATAAAAAACGAAGAGCGCCCTGTGTGCGCGCCCTCACCCTGAACGGTGCGAAAAGCCTCCATGAGGGGCAGGGCCTTAGATTTAGAGACCACGTGCAGCTCGTAGCGTATTCATTAGAAGTCCGACTCGGGTCATTAGTCCAACCCCTCCAGGTACCGGCGTGATGGCCGAAGCGATAGGTTCTACCGCGGCAAAGTCTACGTCTCCAACGAGCTTGCCATCTACCCTAGTGATGCCCACATCAATGACGACTGCACCAGGCTTGACCATGCCAGCCCTTACAAAATTGGGTTTGCCTGCCGCCGCAACAAGAATATCGGCTGATCGGCACAATTCCTCTAGATTGGTGGTGCGGCTGTGGGCCATGGTCACCGTAGCGTTGCCCATCTCGGTATTGCGACTCAGGAGGATGCTCATGGGCATTCCCACGATGTTGCTACGGCCAAGAACAAGGGCATTTTTGCCCGCAGGACTGAGTCCGAAATGCTGAAGAAGAAGAATGATTCCATAGGGAGTCGCAGGCAAGTAGGTGGGCAAGCCAAGAACCATAAGCCCCACATTTTTTGGATGAAATCCATCAACATCCTTGAGCGGATCAATAGCGAGAAGTACCTCGTTGGGATTGATGTGCTTCGGCAAGGGAAGCTGCACGATGAAACCGTCTATATTGGGATTCCGATTGAGTCCTTCTACCTGCTTGAGCAAATCCTGCTGGCTGCAGTCGGCCGAAAGCTCAATGAGGGTTGACGTGAAACCGACCTCTTGGCAATCGCGTACCTTACCTCGAACGTAGGCTTGACTCGCGGGGTCGTTCCCGACCAATACGGCTGCGAGGTGCGGAGCACGTCGGCCCTGAGCCAAAAGCCCGGCAACTTCTTTGCGGATTATGGACTTCCAGGACTGGGCCGCTTCTCGACCGTTGAGAATTAGGGCCATTACTTTATGCGGTTCATCATAGACATGAGCTGGCTGCGACCGCCCGGTCCCTGCATCATCTTCATCATTCGACTCATTTCGTCGAACTGCTTGATCAGTTTATTCAGGTCTGAAACAGTGCGTCCGCTTCCTTGGGCAATTCGAATTCTCCGGCTGCCGTTAATAATGCTAGGATTGCTCCGCTCTGCAGGAGTCATAGAGCGTATCATGGCCTCTAGGTGCTTGAATGCATCGTCGGGAATATCCATTCCCTTCATAGCCTTGCCGACTCCCGGAATCATGCCCATGAGGTCCTTCATGTTGCCCATCTTCTTAATCTGCTGAATCTGCTCGAGAAAATCATCAAACCCAAACTTATTGGTGGCAATTTTCTTGTTGATTTTGCGATTGGCCTCCTCGTCAAACTGCTCCTGCGCCCGCTCGACCAAAGAAATGACGTCTCCCATTCCCAAAATTCGGTCGGCCATGCGGTCGGGATGAAAGACATCGAGGGCATCCATTTTTTCGCCGGTCCCGATGAACTTAATGGGCTTTTGAACCACCTGGCGAATGCTAAGGGCCGCTCCGCCGCGAGTATCACCGTCTAGTTTGGTTAGAATTACCCCGGTAAAGTCCAAAACATCGTTGAATGCTTTAGCTGTGTTCACGGCATCCTGGCCGGTCATGGAGTCTACGACAAATAGAATTTCTTGGGGCTGGGTGGCCTCTCGAATCGACGAAATCTCGCGCATTAAAACCTCATCTACCGCTAAGCGACCGGCCGTATCGATCAGAAGGTAGTTGAATCCGTTTTGCTTGGCGTAGGACTGTGCCTCTCGAGCAATTTTTACCGCATCCTTCTCGCCTTCGATGCTAAATACCTCAACACTTATCTGCTCGCCAAGCGTTTTAAGCTGGTTAACCGCAGCCGGACGGTGCACGTCTGCAGCAGCCAAAAGAACCTTGCGGCCCTTTTTACGCTTGAGCATGCTCCCAAGCTTTGCCGTGAAGGTGGTCTTACCAGAGCCCTGAAGGCCTGCCATAAGTACGGTCTGAAGTCCGGAACCTGAGGTGAGTTCGCTGGCGGTTCCGCCCATGAGTTCGGCGATCTCGTCGCGCACAATTTTGACCATCAACTGGCCAGGCTCCAAGGACTTGAGCACGTCTTGACCCATTGCGCGGTCTTTGACGCGGTCGGTGAAGTCCTTGGCGAGTTTGTAGTTTACGTCAGCGTCAACAAGGGCACGACGTATGTCTTTGACGGCTTCGGCAATATTGATGTCCGAAATTTTACTGCGTCCCGACAAACGGTGCAGCGCGGAATCAATTTTTTCACTCAGGGATTCAAACATAATCCCGGCAAAGTTAGGCTACAGCGGGGAGCCTCAGGGGCACATCTATGGCCAAAATGAAGCAGGACGTCAGCGCTTCTACCGACACTTCGGGCGCTTCACTCAGGGCGATTCCGTCACGGGCTTGTAATGCCTGGCCCTCAATTAGCGCGGAGCCCTCAATTACAAAGAAATAAACTCCATTGTCGCTTCGTTTGGTGGAATAGCTTCTGGTCGTTCCGGCCTTCATTCGGGTCAGCGAAAACCAAGCCTGCTGGTGAATTGGCATAGCATCCCCCTGCCCCATAGGATTCACGACCGCATGCCATTCTCGGTCAAGGGCCTCAAGATCATAAAAGCGCTGCTCGTAGCGAGGCTCCACACCCCGACGCTCCGGGAAAATCCAAATTTGAAGGAGCGAACAGGGTTCGGTCTTACTGGCATTGTATTCGGAGTGCACCAAACCTGTTCCTGCGCTCATGGCCTGAACTTCTCCCATGCGAAGCACCTCTTGGTTCCCCATCGAGTCCTGATGCTCTAAGGCTCCCGACAGGGGAATAGTTACAATCTCCATGTTGTCGTGCGGATGCTTGCCAAAACCTGTTCCGCCGGCAATCCAGTCGTCATTGAGCACGCGCAAAACACCGAAATGGTTGCGCTCCGGATTGTGGTAGGATGCGAACGAAAAGGTATGCGAAGTTTTGAGCCAGCCGTGGTCGGCGGACCCTCGGGATGCGGCGGAGTGAAAAACAGTCTTCAATGATGCATTTTTTGGTTGTGTAAAGTTCGAGTACCATGCTCTACTTTTTGCCGCTTGTCTTAAATATTTTGGACCCTTTGGATTCACTTGGAACTAAAAAAACTACCTTTGCAGAGTCTATGATTTATGGTGAATTCATTCTGCCGAGCGTTCAAGTCGTGGATCCTCGCTCCCCTTTTCACGGACGTACCGTGGACCTTCTTGTTGTTGACGGCCAGGTCAGGGCTATCGATGAGGCAAACAGCCTGAGCAATGCGCCTCTTATTGAATGGGCACGCGGACTTTTACTAAGTCCGGGTTGGATTGACGGGCGTGCTCGTTCGGGAGCACCGGGGCATGAGGAGCGAGAAAACTACGACTCCCTGGTAGCAGCAGCCTGCAATGGAGGTTTTACGCACGTTGCCTTGATGCCGTCAACCCATCCCGCTAGAGACAATCGGCCCAGCATTGAAGCAATTCCCGAGTACGACTCTCTAGCATGGATTCCTGTCGGAGCACTCACCCAAGGCCTTAGAGGCGAACGATTGGCCGAGCTCTCAGACATGAGAGAGGCTGGTGCCTTGGCATTCTCTGACGACAAGCACCCAATCGACCACCCGCATACCCTGCAGCTTGCTCTGGAATACGCACAGGGCTTGGATGCACGGGTTTGGAGTTTTGCAATGGAACGCAGCCTGTGCCCAACCGGCGTGGCGCACGAAGGAGCCGCCGCCTTAAAATCAGGCATGGCCGTGATTCCGCGTTTGGCCGAAACCGTCCGCGTGCAGCGCGACTTGGCCATTGCCGAGTACGCCGGAGGGGCAATTCACCTCTCTGGCCTGTCTTGCGAAGAAAGCGTTGAACTCGTTCGCCAAGCCAAGCTCAAGGGAATAAACGCGACCGCAGACGTAGCCATTGCTAACCTTGTGGGCAGCGAATCCGACGTGGAATCCTACAATACCGCCTACAAAGTTCTTCCTCCCCTTCGTAGCGAGTCCGATCAAATGGCACTTTGGGCCGGACTCTTTGACGGCACCATCGATCTTGTGGTTAGCGACCATGACCCCATGGATCATGAGGTAAAGAATTGCGAATGGGGCAGCGCCAGCTTTGGCGCAGCGACCATTGAACGAACCTTTGGATGGTTTTTGGCCAAACAGAGCAGTCAAGACGCATTAGAATTGTGGGTTGAGTCCGTGGCTCACCGAGCTCGGAGGATTTTTGGACTAGGCACCGTGACCGTAAACGTCGGCAGCCCCGCAGACTTTACCCTTTTTCGACTCGATGGCGAACCGAGGAAGCGCGCCAGCTTAGGGGTAAACTACCCCGACTGGCAGCAAGTCGGAAGAGCAGAGGGCGTGGTCCTAGACTGCGCGGTTTGGCAGGCTGGTTCCTAAACTACACTTCGAGGCGCAGGCCGTCGTAGGCAAGGTGAATTCCATCAGGAAGCTCAGCATCAACCTGGTCGTGAAGGCCCATTTGATGCGAGATGTGCGTCAGGTAGACCCTTGGGACCTTGGTTAATTGAGCAAATTCAATGGCCTCATCAAGGCTAAAATGAGAAGAATGAGGGGTCTTTCGCAAGGCATTGACAATCAGGACTTCTGCACCAGAGATTTTAAGTCGCTCCGACTCATCCATGCCCGATAAATCAGTTAGGTAGACTATGGGGCCAACCCTAAAGCCAAGTGTCGGGAAGGTTCCGTGCTTGCCTAAAATGGGAATCCACACTTGATCACCGATGGTAAAAGTGCAGTCATAGTGAATGCGATTCACCTCGAACTCTGGAGCGCCAGGGTAGCGTTCGCTGCTGAATGCGTAGGCAAACTGCTCGCGAAGCCTCCGCTCCACCCGTTCGCTGGCCCATAGGGGCATGGCTGCACGGCTGCTGAAAATGAGGGGCCTTAGGTCGTCAAGGCCCGAAACGTGGTCCATGTGCTCGTGGGTAAGAACCACGGCATTTAAACTTCGGTGCTCCGAACGCAAAATTTGCTGCCTGAAGTCTGGTCCGCAATCAATTAGAACAGAGGTCGACCCCGTGGAGACCACAACGGATGATCGAAGCCTTGCATCCTTGGAATTTGGAGAGCTGCAGACCGGGCAGTGGCATCCGATAATTGGCACTCCCTGACTGGTTCCGCTACCAAAAAAATCAAGTACAATTGGGGGCATTGATTCAAATGTACGCTACCTTTAGGGTATGGATGATATGGTGTTAAGCGCCGCGCAAAAAGCGCTTCGAACCAACCTAAACCCCAATATTTATGGGTCTTTTGCAGAAATTGGCGCAGGACAAGAGACCGTGCGCCACTTCTTTAGGGCAGGTGGTGCCTCGGGGACCATTGCCAAGGCCATGAGCGCCTACGATAAGGAGTTCTCTGATGCCATTTATGGTCAAGAATCGGCTGGTCGCTACGTTACTGAGAACCGTTTGCGCAAGATGCTCAACCATGAGTACCAGCTCCTACACGAGCGAATCAGTAGAGAAACTTCTCCTGACAAGTGCTTTTTTGCCTTTGCCAATACCGTGGCCACGATAAACTTTGCTAAAACATTCAAGGGTCATGGCTGGTTGGGAGTTCGCTACCAAACGCGTCCCGATCGCGAGGCCAACGAGGTTATTGTTCACGTTCGGCTGCACGAGGACAACCCCAAGTACCAGCAGGAGACCATTGGCGCCATGGGTGTCAACCTTATTTATGCGGCTTATAACCTCTATGAAGAGCCTAAGAGTTTTTTATTAAGCCTTTATGACGGCATTGATCGCACGGCGATTGAAGTGGACCTCATTAATTTTTCTGGTCCGGACTTTGACCACATCGACAACAGGCTTATGTCGCTGCAGCTCATCAAGAATGGCTTTACCGACGCCGTTATTTTTGGACCCGAAGGCAAAAACCTACTGCCTGCGGAGTTGCTCTATAAGAAGAATATTTTAGCCATGCGCGGCAGCTTTCGCCCAGTAACAAGGGTGAATATGGACATGATTAAAAAGGGCTATAAGCAGTTTATTAAATCCAAGAATGTTCAAAAAGATGATGCCGTTGTTCTCTTTGAGATTACGCTCAACAACCTGCTTGCAGACGGGAAGCTTGACGAGCAAGATTTCTTGGATCGCGCCGATATTCTCTGCAGCATTGGCCAAACTGTTTTGATTTCAAACTACCAGGAGTACTATCGACTGGTAGACTACTTCGCGGGCTTTACTAAAAAGCGCATCGGACTAATCATGGGCATACCCTCTCTTCAAGAGATTTTTGACGAGAAGTATTACGAACACCTAACCGGCGGAATCCTTGAGGCCATGGGTCGACTCTTCAGCAAAAGTTTGGTTATTTATGCCTACCCCTTTCGCGGAGAAACAAGCATTAACACAGTAAGCGATATCGTGGTAAACGATCTGTTTAGGAACATCTTCGACTACCTGAAACAGGCGCGACGGGTTCGCGACATTGAAGATTTTGACCCTGATATTTTAAGTATTTGGAGCCGTGAAGTGCTGCGCAAAATCCGCACCGGAGAAACCGGGTGGGAGGAATCCTTACCGACCTACGTAGATAAAATTATTAAAGAAAAGGGCCTTTTTGGTTACCCCAAGGCCTAGCGCTTAAGTTGGCTTTAGCCGATCAAACCCTTTAGTAACCTGCCGACAAGGCAGACTTGTATCGTTCAAGGCATCTCTGGCGAGCAAACGAATGATCGACTATTGGTTCAGGGTATTTTGAGGTTCCAAATTCAGGGACCCATCGCTTAACATAGACCATCTTGGGATCAAACTTCTCTAATTGACTCTGGGGATTGAAAATTCTAAAATAGGGTGCAGCATCATTGCCAGATCCGCTTGCCCACTGCCAACCCCCTACGTTACTTGCCTGGTCGTAGTCCAGTAGTTTTTGCGCAAAGTAGGCCTCGCCCCATCGCCAATCGATCAGCAAGTGCTTGGTCAAAAAACTTGCTACCACCATTCGTACACGATTGTGCATGAATCCGGTAGCGTTGAGCTGGCGCATGCCGGCATCGACCATGGGGTAGCCGGTGCGTCCCTCGCACCAAGAATTGAAGTTTTCTTCGGATGCTTCCCATTGAATCCGGTCGTATGCGGGCTTCACTGCCTTGCTCGGACTTTCGGGAAAGTGATAAAGGAGCATCTGGTAAAAATCCCTCCAAATAAGCTCACTGACAAAGGTCTCGCTATGGTCTACCGCATGGCGAAGCAGGTTCCGAATGCTCAGGGTTCCGAAGCGAAGGTGAAGGCCAAGGCGGGTGGTTCCCTGTTCCTCCGCCGGAAAATTGCGTCGCTTGGCGTATTCACGAATTACCTCATCGGTCCACACTCGGGGCGGAACAGGAAAATCCGACGGACTAAAGCTCATGGATTCTAGGCTTGGAATCGCCTTGACCGACGGCTCTTTGCGGAGTCCGCTAGATAGAAGCCCTAATGAATTAAAGTGATTAATCCCCTCTTGGGCCAAGCGCTCGCGCCATCTGCGGCTGTAAGGGGTAAAGACAGAATAGGGCGTACCGTCGCCTTTGGCAACCTCAGACTTCTCAAAAACAACATGGTCTTTGGAGCCTTTGAACCACCTTCCCTCACTTTGGTAGAGTTCCTCTATTTGCTTATCCCGCTTACGAGCATAGGGTTCATAGTCGCGGTTGGCAAAAACCCCTTGAATTTCAGGATGTTCCGACAACCACTGGCGGTGTGCCTCAATGGGGCTGCCGTAATGCACCCAAAGCTGGCCGCCCCAAGCAGCCAGCTCCGTATTGATTCGATGCAGCTCATTGTGTATGAATTGAACCCTTGCATCACTGCGGTTCTCGAGCTTGTCAAGGATTTCGCGGTCGAATACAAAGACCGGTTGAACCGGAACTCCCGTTTCAAGAGCCCTGAAGAGTCCGGAATTGTCTTCGAGACGAAGGTCGCGACGAAACCAAAACAGAACCATGACTAGGTCTTGATTGCCTGGAGGAATTCAGCGCGAGCGGCGGGTTCACGAAACTTACCACTGAAGTGGCTCGTTACGGTTGAACTGTGTGCGTCTTCTACCCCACGCATTTTAACGCATAGGTGCTCGGCATCGAGGTAGACAGCCACGTCTTCGGTTTTCAGCACCTTTTTAAGCTCCGCGGCGATTTGCTCGGTCAGGCGCTCCTGCACCTGGGGCCGCTTGGCAAAGTACCGCACCAAACGATTCAATTTTGACAGCCCAACTACCTCACCCGAAGAGAAGTAGGCCACATGGCAGACGCCCAAAATTGGCACAAAATGGTGCTCGCAGGTCGAGTGAAGCGTGATGTTTCGCTCGAGAATCATTTCGCCGTACTGGTATCGGTTCTCAAAGAGCGTAACCTCCGGTTTATTCAGGGGATTTAGCCCAGCAAACTGCTCCAAAACGTACATTTTTGCCACCCTTCGCGGAGTGTCTTTTAGGGAGTCGTCGTTGAGATCCAGTCCAAGAATCTCCATTATGTCGCTGAATTTGCGGGCAATGCGCTCGATTTTATCGTCGTCGGGCTGCAGAAGATTTTCTTCAATAGTCGGTGTTGCACGCTCTCTGCCGTTAGCCGGGCGCGTTCCGCTTGCTACAAGGGTTCCGTGAAAGGTTTTATTAGGCTCCATGGTATTCCACAAAATTTCGGGGTGTCTCGTACAGGGTGATGTGAAGTTCTAGGGTCGCGGGCAAATGAGGCCTCAGCCAGTGCCAAATCACTACCGCGATGTTTTCTGCGGACGGAACTCGGTCGGCAAATTCCGCAACTTCTTCGTTGAGGTTTCGGTGGTCAAGTTTGGCCTCAACTTCACTTTTTATTAGGCTTGAAAGGGTACCCAAGTCAAATACATAACCCGTCGCCGAATCAATCACTCCGCTTAATTTAACGATCAGCTCATAATTGTGACCGTGGTAGTGCGGATTGGAGCACAGGCCAAAGTAGGCCTCGTTTTGGGCGTCTGTCCAGTTCTTGACATAGAGTCGGTGCGCCGCATTGAAGTGCGCATGACGACTTACCGAAGCCCGTTGGTTATTAAAATTCATAGCTTTAGTTGGCTTTGGTATTCGCGGAATATAATTTGAAACCAGGCCGTGAAGACCTCTGGATGCGCGGTCATCTCTTGGGCGAGTGCATCCATTGATACCCACCGCACGGATTCAACCTCGTCCCTATCGAGCTTCAACGCCCCGTCGTAGCGTCCGATTATGACATGGTCGAGCTCGTGCTCAATGAGTCCGTTGTCAAATTCTGCCCGATAAATAAAGTGAAACGACTCGCGAAGCTCATTCAGTTCCGCGCTGTTTACTCCCAATTCTTCACTTAGGCGTCTTGTTGCCGCCTCAAGATTGGTTTCTCCCTCGCGTTGGTGGCTGCAGCAGGAGTTGGTCCACAGCAAGGGGGAATGGTATTTACCTGCGGCTCGCTGCTGGAGCAGGGTTTGGCCTTCAGAGTTTATAAGAAAGACAGAGAAGGCGCGGTGAAGAAGTCCTAGTCGGTGGGCCTCAAGCTTCTCCATCCGCCCGACCGGTTCATCGGCCTTATTGACGAGGATAACATTTTCCATAATTATAGCAGATTCAGAACGTGCCTCACGAAGGAGCTTGCAAAAAGTCGGTACTTCTTGCGGTTGCTGATGCGAATCCGCGTCTTAAATACTTCGGACGACGGAGTGCGCATTATTTTTTGAAAGAGCGCGTAGTAGTACATGTAGGCAATGTATACCCCAAACCGAGAGCCTTTGGGCAACTGCAGTATGCCTTCGTAGCCCTTGCGAAAGTCCCGCTCGATGTCTCGCTCAATGGCCATTTTTGCGTCGTCGTCAAAGTTGCTCAAATCTACATTTGGGAAGTAGGACCGACCAAGGGACTGGAAGTCCTGTGCCACGTCACGCAAAAAATTAATCTTCTGAAAGGCTGAGCCGAGCTTCATGGCAAAGGGCGTAAGCTCTTCATAGCGCGCCTGGTCGCCTTTGACAAATACCTTGAGGCACATTAGGCCAACAACCTCTGCACTCCCTAGAATATACTGTTCGTAGGTCGCCTGATCGAAGTTTTGATCGACCAGGTCCATCTCCATGGATCGCAAGAAGGTGTTGATTAGCCCACGGTCAATTTGGTATTCGTTGACTACGTACTGAAAGGATTGAAGCACCGGATTGGTCGAGATGCCCTCGTCGATGGCACGATCGGTTTCCCTCCAAAACCGCTCCAGCAGATCGCGTTGGTTTTTGCCGTGGAAGGTGTCTACAATTTCGTCGGCAACCCTCACGAAGCCATAAATGGCATAAATCGGCGGGCGGAGCGGCTTAGACAAGCCTAGAATACCCAGAGAAAAGGAGGTAGAGTAAGCCTTAGTGATTTCTTTACTCGTGGCAATCGACGTTTTGGTATAGAAATCCATTAGGCGGAGGGATGTTCTTTAGCAACCTCACGGGCGACCACTTCACCCGATATGATACAGGGAGGAACGCCAGGCCCAGGCACGGTAAGCTGGCCCGCGAAGTATAAGTTATCGAGCTTACCCTTGAGGCTTGGTTTGAGAATTGCCGTTTGGTCGAGCGTATTGGCGAGACCGTAGGCATTGCCAAGGTGCGCGTGGTAGTCCTTAACGAAGTCGCGGTAGGCAAAGCTTCGCTGAACCACTATGTGGTCGCGAATGTCCATACCGATCTGCTTTTTAATGCGCTCCGCCACCATACCAAGATAGCGATCGCGAATGGAATCGTCGTCTTCGAGGCCTGTGGCCATAGGGATTAAAATAATGAGGGTATCCTTGCCCTCTGGAGCCATGGATGCATCGGTAGCCGAAGAAATACTCAAGTAAAAAAGAGGCTTTTCGGGCCAACGCGGATTCGTATAAATAGCGTCTGCGTGGGTATCGAAGTCCGCATCAAAAAAGAGCGAATGATGCTCAAGTTCAGGCAGTTTGGTATCCAGACCTAGGTAGTACATAAAGGCAGACGGTGCCATTTTTCGTTTTGCCCAATAACTGGCCGAATAGCGGCGAAACTCAGGCTTAATTAGCTTTTGCTCGATGTGGGCGTAGTCAGCCGAGGCTACTACCACGTCGGCGTCGTAGCAGGTTGAGCCCACATAAACTCCGGTTATCGATTTGCCTTCGTAGCGGAATCCCGTTACTTCTTGGTTAAAATGAAAGCGTGCACCCTGCTCCACCGCGAGTTGGTGAAAACCTTTGACAACTGAATACATGCCACCAAGAGGGTACCATGTTCCTTGAGCAAAGTCCGAGTAGTTCATTAGGCTGTACAAGGCCGGGGTGTTGCTCGGAGTTGCTCCAAGAAAGAGCACCGGGAATTCTAAGAGCTGCTTGAGTTTGGGATTTTTAACCACCTTGGCGATGCTACTACGTATGCTGCTCAGTAGGTCCATTCGAAGCAAACCGGTGAGGATTCTCATGTCGGCAAACTCAAAAACACTTCGAGAAGGCTTTCTGACTAGGTCGTCAATGCCCACGCGGTATTTGTACTCGGCGTCTTTCAAAAAAACCTTAAGTTTCGCTGCAGATCCTGGTTCCAGACGTTCGAAGAGTGCCTCGATCTCATCCATACTGGCTGGAATGGGCATGGGTCCGTCTTCAAAGTAGATGCTGTAGGATGGGTCAAGTCGCTGCAGCTCGTAGTAGTCTGAGGTTTTCTTGCCAAAATGGCCAAAGAACGTGTCAAAGACGTCAGGCATCCAATAAAAGGAAGGCCCGAGGTCAAAGGTGTAGCCCTCATGGATCCACTGGCGACCGCGGCCTCCTGGCATGTCATGCATTTCAAGTACGTCCACCGAATACCCCGCTTGAGCCAGGTATGCGGCGCTCGACATTCCGGCAAAACCGGAACCGATTACTATGGCTTTCTTAGGCATTAGGCGTGTCCGCGGATTCCGCGCAGTTGCTCGATCATTTTACGGCGAGCTAAGAATATTCTACTTTTTACCGTTCCGAGTGGAATTCCCATGTGGTTGGCTATTTCTTCGTATTTGTAGCCGTTAAAGTACATCATGAAGGCATCAAGATAGGTGCTCTCCACCAGCTCAATTCTATCTTTTATGTTGGTCATTTCATAGGGGCTGTCGGCCTCGTCTTCTCTATTGGCCATCATGCCACCAAGGACGTACTGGTTCTCGCTGTCGTCGAGGTAGGTGTTTTGATTCTTCTTCTTGCGGTAGTTGTTGATGAAGGTATTCTTGAGAATCGTATACAACCAGCCACGCAGATTCGTCCCCGGTTGGTACTTAGTCTGGTTCTTAATGGCCTTGAAGAAGGTTTCTTGCACGAGGTCCTCAGCGTCTTCAGAATGGCGCGTTAGCTTGAAGGCAAGCGCGCGCAAGAATTGCTGATGCTGGTAAATTTGAGGACCGAAGGTGTCGTGCTGCATTTCTTTTGTTTAACAAATGATGTTCAAAGTTAAACATTACAGAGCCATTACCGTGCCACTTGTAAAGTTTTAGTTAAAAACCTAAACAAAGTAATAAACTCGGAAGCGCGCTAGGAACTAGCCTAGGCCATTGCGGCTAGCGCTTGGCCTAGTTGAGCCAAAGACGGATACACAACAATGCTAGAGTCCATGTTGGTCCATTGCGATGTAGCGAGCCCGGTAACCCAGAGGGGCGTGGAGCCCATAAAAGAGCGTGCATCCTTGGCGTACTGCGCTATTTGTTCCGGCAAGGGCTGAGTGGTCCAGACACTTACGACGACCTTGAAGGAGGTCGAGTCCTTAAAAATATGCTTCAAATGCTCCAGGGGCAGGGACTGCCCAAGATTCACAACGACCTTGCCCTCGGATTTTAGCAAATAGTGCAGGTAGAGAAGACCGAGTTCATGCAGCTCGTCTTGCGGGAGGTAGAGCAAAATGCCAGGGTTTTGGGCAGACATTCGCTGGTCCTCCAAGCGGTCTAGGGCTGCATAAATCTTTTGCTTAATGATGTTGCTAGCAAAGTGTTCGTGAGCTACACCCAGCGCGTCAGTCTGCCACATGTAGCCAATTTGATGAATGAACTCCCCTACCAGCTTTGTGAAGGTGGCCTCCTCGCCCACATCCTTGATGCTCGCGTCCAAAATCTCTGAGAAGGAGCGTTCGTCGAGGTCAATGCAGGAATGAACCATTCTGGTAACTTGAGCGGATTGGCTCCCGTTAAGTACCGCTTCGTCAAAAACGGTTTTGCAGAGTTGTTCTTTAGATAAATCTGCGATCTTGCTAATTCTCCAGCCTTTTTGAATGAGGACCGATACATTGAGGAGGGTTTTTAGGTCTTCATCGCTGTAGTACCGAATATTGGTCTCTGTTCGCATCGGAACTACAATATCATAGCGCTGTTCCCAGATGCGCAAGGTATGTGCCTTGATCCCGGTCATGTGCTCTAAGTCCTTGATACTGTAAGTCGACTCCATGATTTGCTTAACTTATAATGCTTCAAAAGGTTCAGAGCATGACTGCCTACCTTTGCACTCCGCAAATTAGTCACTATGTCGAATTTAATCACGGAGCTTCAGCGCCGCCGAACCTTTGGAATTGTTTCGCACCCCGACGCAGGCAAAACCACCCTAACCGAGAAGCTTTTGCTTTTTGGCGGAGCCATTCAAGAGGCTGGTGCGGTAAAAAGCAATAAAATCAAGAAGGGGGCCACCTCTGACTTCATGGAGATCGAGCGCCAGCGGGGCATATCGGTCGCTACTTCGGTAATGGCGTTTGAATACCAAGGTAAGCACATCAATATTTTGGATACTCCTGGCCACCAGGATTTTGCAGAAGATACCTACCGTACCCTAACTGCCGTTGACAGCGCCATTGTAGTGGTCGACGTAGCCAAGGGTGTAGAAACCCAGACCGAGAAGCTGGTCAGCGTCTGCCGCATGCGCCAAACTCCCATTATCGTATTCATCAATAAGCTTGACCGCGAAGGGCGCGATGCCTTTGACCTGCTTGACGAGATTGAGGCCAAACTTGGCCTGCGACTCTGCCCCCTCTCCTGGCCCATTGGCATGGGTGCCGAGTTTCAGGGAGTCTATGACCTTTGGTCCAAGTCTTTATTGATCTACAACCAAGTGAGCAAGCAGAAGGTTGCTGAGGGACTGTCATTTAGCGACTTAAGCAGCCCAGAACTCGTGAACCGCATCGGAGAACCGGCAGCAAAAGCCTTGCGCGAGGAGCTGGAACTGGTTCGAGGAGTGTACCCGGAGTTTGACCGTGACTTGTACCTGAGCGGAGAGCTGCAGCCTGTGTTTTTTGGTTCCGCATTGAATAACTTCGGAGTGCGCGAACTCCTGAACTGCTTCACTGAAATAGCCCCAAGTCCGCAGCCCAAGCAGGCCGAGGAGCGAATGGTCCGCCCCGACGAGGTCAAGTTTAGCGGTTTTGTCTTTAAAATTCACGCGAACATTGACCCCAACCACCGAAGCCGCATAGCCTTTGTGAAGGTTGTGAGCGGAACCTTTGAGCGAAACACGAACTACTTTCACGTCAGGGAGGGTAAAAGCTTAAAATTCAGTTCGCCAATGACTTTTTTGGCGAGCAAACGAGAAGTGGTTGAAAAGGCCTATCCCGGCGATATCGTTGGCCTTCCTGACACGGGACTGTTTCGTATCGGCGACAGCCTCACTGCGGGAGAAAGTCTTCATTTTAGCGGAATTCCGTCTTTTTCACCCGAGCACTTTCGTTTTATCAATAACGCAGACCCCCTTAAGTCAAAACAACTCGCAAAGGGCGTGGACCAGCTTATGGACGAGGGTGTGGCCCAGTTGTTTACCTTGGTGGCCAACGGACGCAAAGTAATCGGTACGGTTGGCGCGCTGCAGTACGAAGTGATTCAGTACCGCCTAGAGCACGAGTATGGAGCAAAATGCTCCTACGAACCCTTCCCCGCTTACAAGGCTCTTTGGATCGAAGGGGATTTAGGCAGCCAGCTAGAAGAGTTCCAGCGCATGAAGGCCCGCCAGTTGGCTACCGACAAGTTTGGACGCTTGGTATTTTTGGCCGATTCTCAGTTTGGACTACAGCTCACCCAAGAGAAATTCAGCACGCTTTCTTTTCACGAGAAGAGCGAGTTTTAGCATTCGTTAGCATCAGAAAAAGGCATCCCTCGATGGGGAAGCCGACTAGCATAATTGCTTATTCAGCGCCCTTCATGTAGGCGTCGAGCACTTCTTGGCTCACGCCCGTATTGCTAAATCCGCCATCGTTGTAAAGGTTCTGCATGGTTACCCGACGGGTCATGTCGCTAAACATAACGACGCAAAGGTTTGCGCAGTCCTCTGCGGTGGCGTTACCCAAGGGGCTCATTTTGTCGGCAAAATTCAAAAAGGCATTGAAGCCTTTGACCCCACTCCCGGCAGTGGTTGGCGTGGGCGATTGACTGATCGTATTCACCCGAACCTGCTTACTTATGCCGTAGTGGTATCCGAAGCTGCGGGCAACCGACTCCAGATAAGCCTTGTTCTCGGCCATGTCGTTGTAGTCTGGGAAGGTTCGCTGTGCTGCTATGTAGCTCAGGGCAAGAACACTACCCCACTGACTCAGTGCGTCCATCTGATAGGCCGTTTGAAGCACCTTGTGAAAGCTAACGGCCGAAACGTCCCAACCCTTGGTCAAGAAATCGTAGTTGAGGTCGGTGTAGGGCCTGTTTTTGCGCACGTTAACAGACATTCCAATGCTGTGCAGAATGAAGTCAATCTTGCCGCCAAAGTGATCCATGGCACCTTGGATAAGGTTTTGAAGTTCTTCAAGACTCGTGGCATCCGCTCCTATTACTAGGGCACCCGTTTTTTCTGCCAGGGCATTGATTTCACCCATTCGCATGGCCATGGGTGCGTTAGTAAGCACGAGCTGGGCTCCCTGTGCATGGCATTGTTCGGCGACCTTCCATGCGATAGAATCGCTGTTCAGGGCACCAAATACGATGCCTTTTTTTCCTTGAAGTAGGTTGTTGTTCATAGTGCAAATATCGCTAAAATCATTGGGTAGACGCCATCAAGGCCTCAGCCTGCGCCAAGGCCACTTCACTCAAGACACCGTCAGAGAGAAGGCGGGCAACTTCTGAAATGCGCTCAGTCTGGTTTAAGACCTTGAGTATCGTGCGCGTACTGTCTTTTTCGACGGATTTCTCCACAACCCAGTGCTGGCTGCCCAGCGCAGCTACCTGGGGCAGGTGGGTAATGGCAATCACTTGGGCGTCTCGACTCATTGATCGAAGCATCTGCGCCATTTTGCTGGCCGTTCCGCCCGAAACCCCGGTATCAATTTCATCAAAAAGCACCGTAGACAAGCCCTGACGTTGGGCAAGGAATCGCTTGAGCACGAGCATGAGACGACTCCGCTCCCCCCCTGAAGCTACCTTGGCGAGGTCCTGCATGGATTGTCCCGGGTTGGCACTGAATTCCAATCGGTAGCTGTAGGTTCCGGTGGCACTGGGCGCAGAACGGAGCTCGGCTATTACGGCAAACTGAGTCTGGGGCATTGCCAAATCAGCCAATCCATCCTTTACCGCTTGGACCAATTGGGGTTCAGCCTGCATCAAATTTTGGTTCCAGGCAGAGCCTGCTTGCTGCACGTTCTTTAACGCGGACTCTATTGCAGCATGGGCCTGAAGACGCCGCTCCTGTCCGGCATCCCAAACCTCGAGCCTTTGCTCCAGCAGGGATTGATGGTTTAAGAGCGCCTCTTCGTCAGAGCATTGGTGCTTGCGCTGTAGTCGGTCGATTGCGGCAAGGCGTTCTTCGGCAATTTCTAGTGCCAGGGGGTCTGAATCGAGCCGTTCCACCAGATCGCTCCAGCGAGCTCGGAGCTCTCGGACCTGTTCTTCAAGGGCGAATCCCATGGCAGACAGTTCCTCATTGGAAGGGCTCAAACGGGCCACCCGCTCCCCCAGTCTGCGCACCTGGGCTGCGATGGATTCTAGTCCGAGTTCTTCGCGATCAATGAGCGAGAGGGCTTCTGCGCTCGCTTCACTCAGTTCCTTTTGGTTGCCTAGGAGGCTCAAGAGCTCGCGCAAGGAGGCCTCTTCGCCGGGTTTAAGTGCTAAAGCCTGCAGCTCCTCGACCATGAATCTTAGGTATTCTGGGTCTGACACCGCACCAATTTGCGATTCCAAAAGAGCTAAATCAGAGGCGGCGATTCGGTATTCAGACCAGGCCCTGGCGTATTCTGCGCGAACCTCTTGCCCTTGGTGCGCAAAAGCCTCAAGAAGCAAGACCACGCCCTCGCTGCGAGCCCAAAGACCTTCGTCTCGCTGGCTATGAATGTCAACTAGGGAGGCAGAAACTCGCCGCAATTCGTCGAGGCGTACCGGCGAATCGTTAATAAAGGCTCTGCTTCGTCCGCCAGGAACCACTTCGCGGCGAAGCACAAGAAGGGCTTTGTCTTGGTCGGTCCACCAATCCCATTCGGTGGAGCCAAGATCGGATTCGCGGGATTGGGGCACCGAGAACTCCGCTTCTACCAAACTTCGGTGATTTGCTTGACCGATGCTGGCAAACTCTGCCCTGCCGCCCAAGGCAAGCTGAAGTGCGCCGAGAAATATTGACTTACCAGCCCCTGTTTCTCCCGTAACCACGGTGAATCCTGGCTCGACAATAAGGTCTAACTGATCGATTAGCGCAAAGCGCTCAATGTGCAGACGACGAAGCATGGCGCAAACCTAGGGCTGTCTAACGAGACTTGCCCATGTTTAAGTACTTACTTGCGTTTGAAGCATCCATTACCTGGAGCACCTCAATCAACTCCTGCAGGGCAACAGTGGGTCCGCCCGAGAAAATTTGCTGAATCTCCACCGACTTGCTGTCAAAAAACCAACGCAGCAAGTAAATATTGGGCTGACGGGTATGAATGGGCTGCAGGGCTTTCAAAGAAGCTATGATTGAACGCTTTGCCTCCAGCTGGGTATCGAGGCTGGCAATGCGATCCATTCCTTCGCGGTGGTATCGGTACCAAGACTGCAAAAAAACGTCATTCGCTGGATTAAGCAGGTCTTCAATGAGCCAAAAACGGTTTCGGGTAGAGGTAAAACGATCCCAGCCACCCCCAGCTCCCGAGGCCTGAGCCATCTGCGCTATTTGCATGGCAGACAGCAGCGAAGCCCTGGCCTGCGCGTCAAATGAGGCCTCATCCAACCCGAGCGCTAAGTAGGCGTAAAAACCGAGCAAAGAGGGTAAATCTTGGAACTGGTTGGGCTGAAATTCTACAATTTCGTTGGGTCGGTACCTAAATCGCAGATCTGGATCCTGAAAATTGAGTGTCGTAGTATTGTAGTCTGCTCCATAAACGGGACGCGCAAACGAAACCTGCAGGTTGCCCGACATTTGACCGCTGCTTTGGTCGTAGTCTCTGATGGTCAGCACTAAAGAGCCGCGAATGCGCTCATCCTGCTCCCAGGTTCCCTCGGTCCAAGCTCGGTTATTGACCAGGTCGCGAACCACCTGCTCTAATTGCGTAAAAACTTGACGATCATTGGTTTGAACCTCTGGTGCTTGAACCTTAACTTCAATAAAAAATTCCTGAGCCTGCACGGTCATGCAAGCCAACCAAAATATCGAATGAAGAACGATTGATTTCATACCCTGAAGTTAGTCCTTGGTCGCGAAGCGTTCAACCCAATCCAAAATTCGGCTGGCAACCTGGGCTTTAGTCTCGAGCGGACCCCGCTCTTCTCGGCCCTCAGTAACCAGGGTTATCTGGTTGGTGCTTGAATTCATGCCCGTTTGCTCGGTTTCGTAGTTCAAAACCATGGCATCAGCACCTTTGCGAGCCAGTTTATTTTTTGCGGAACTCAAGCCCTCGCCCGTTTCAAGGGCAAAACCTATAATTACCTGACCCGGAATTCTGCGCTTGGCTAAATCTTGGAGAATATCGGACGTAGGCTCAAAATTTATGGTCGCGGATAGTTCTGATTTTGGAATTTTTTCGCTGCGGACTGAAGTGGGACACAGGTCCGACACCGCGGCGGCGGCTATGACCACGACTGCATTCGGCAAGGCTTTTACCGCTGCAGCATGCATTTCTGATGCGCTTCGCACGGGAACGATTTGTACCGCATCAGTCCAAGTTCGGTCCTCTCGGCGCAAAGGCCCGCGAACCCAATGAATCCTGGCTCCGCGCTGCTCGGCTTCGGCGGCAATGGCCTCCCCCATGCGTCCGCTGGAACCGTTGGTCACAAAACGCACCGGATCAATCGATTCCTCCGTGGGTCCAGAGGTGAGCAATAAGGTCTTACCTAGCCAAAATGGACGAGCAGCAAAATGCAGTTCCAGAGCGCGAAGCATGAATTCCGGCTCCACCATACGCCCGGCGCCACTCAACCCTGAGGCAAGCGAGCCCTCTGGAGACGGCCAAACTTTGTGACCCATGCTTCGCAGCCGGACTAAATTCTCTTGGGTGGCCGGGTAGGCAAACATGTCAAGATCCATGGCAGGCGCCCAAAAAACAGGACATTTTGCCGAGAGCACAATAGACAGGACCAAATTGTCGCATAGCCCGTTGGCGGCCTTTGCCAGAGTATTGCTCGTAGCAGGTGCAACTACAACGGCCTCGGCCCATTCAGCAAGATGAACGTGGTTGTTCCAGGAGGTACGGCCTCCATGGCTCAACACCAAATGCTGTTCGGTCGCAGTACCCGAGAGGGCCGCAAGCGTTAGGGGTGAAACAAATTCTTCGGCGGCTGGAGTAAGGGCCACCCGAACTTCTGCACCCTCTTGCCGAAGGCAGCGAACCAATAAAGGAATTTTGTAGGCGGCGATGCCCCCACTTAAAGCCAGCAGGATGCGGCGACCCTGCAGAATCATCAATTAAGCCTTGTCGCTATCGGTCTCCGGATAGCGGTAAAATACCTTGCCGTCAAGCCATTCGCGCACTGCCATAGCATGGGGCTTGGGGAGCACTTCATACTGGCGAGACATTTCAATCTGCTCCTTGTTCTCAAAAACTTCCTCGAGGCTATCAGTAACTACTTCAAAATCAACAAGCTTATCATTGATTTCAGCACGCAAAGTCTCATTGATTTGCTCTGCACGACGAGAAATCTGGGCAATTGCCTCATAAATGTTGCCTGTGGCGGCATCCAGCTCGTTAAAATCCAAGGTTTTGGTAGTCTTCGAGGCGGCGAGGTGGGCTTTATCCATAATTGAGGTAACTAAGTTGCAAATTGGAGGGCAAAAGTACGATTATTTTTGTTTGTTCAACGTGATTTGCTTCTCGAGCGATGCAACATCGGCAGCGTAGGTTCCGCCAGGGAATGTTGACCGGTACTCCTTCACGTAGGTTTCGGCCTCCTTAAAACGCTCGGCCTTCTTGGCATCAATAGAATTTTGAGCGTACCTCACGGCAGACTCCAGTCTAAAGAACATGGCCTGCTCGCGGCGAGGGCTAGACGGATGCTCGGTAAGCATGACGTTAAACGACACTACGGCGCTGGAGTACTGATTGCGATGGTGGTAGCCCTTGGCAATCAAATAGCTCTTTTCTTCGAGCCTTCCCCGAAGCTCGTCAATGTGGTCATTGGCCTCACTCAAAAACTTAGAATTCGGATGGGTATTGATAAAAAGCTGGAGCTCATCCATCGCTTGGTAGGTATAGGCCGGGTCAAGGGTGACCGAAGGGGCTTCGAGGTAGGCACAGTAGGCACCTAGGTATGCTGCTTCTTCTGCGAACTCGTCGGATGGAAAGGTCTGAGCAAAACGCTTAAAGTGATAGGACGCAAGAATATAATCGCGCTGGGCATAAAGGGTTTTGGCGAAGTAGCGGTAGACTTCTTGGGCCTTGGTGGTACCCCGGTACGAGGTCATTAGCTCATCAAAAAGCGGAAAAGCCTTGCTGTAGTTGCCCCCTTCGTAGTACTTTATGGCCCGCTCAAGCCGGTAGGCGGGGTCGGGGTTTTTAAGGACTTTACCGTAGTCGCCGCACGAGCTTAGGGCCACTACCGCAGCCAATAGGATCCAGTTCTTCATAGTTCGTGCTGCTGCAATTCTCGTACCGATTGGGCCAAAGCTGCATCGAGTTGGGGTGAGACGGGCCACAAGGGCAGTCGAAGTGCGGGGTGAATGATACCGAGGTGCGCGAGGGCAGATTTGATTCCGCCCGGATTGCCTTCGGCAAAAAGTTGCTGGGTGAAGCCAAGCATGGCGTAGTGCCCGACTTGGGCCGCGTCCATAGTGCCAGCACGGGCATCGCGTACCATTTGGCTAAACGTTTTGGGAAAGGCTTGGCCGCTTACGGAAATGACCCCATGGGCTCCGCAGGCCACCAAGGGAAGCGTCAGGTTGTCGTCGCCACTCAAAACGTCAAAGCCTTCTGGGGCGCCGAGTACAATGGTCATGGCCTGCTCGAGGTTACCACTGGCTTCTTTAATCGCTACGGCATGCGGAACCTCATTCGCGATGCGTAGTGTGGTCTCTGCAGCCATGTTTGAACCCGTGCGGCCCGGAACGTTGTAGAGAATAATGGGCAAGTCTGTAGCGGCTGAGACATGGATGAAGTGGCGGTAAATGCCCTCTTGCGTCGGCTTGTTGTAGTAGGGCGAGACGCTCAGAACGCCAGAAATTCCCTGACGCAACCCCGCCTTGAGTTCAGCGGCCACTTTAGCGGAATCATTACCTCCTACCCCTTGGACCACAGGGACACGGCCCGCAGCTGCATCGCAAACGGCCGCCACAACACGCTGCTTTTCTTCCGCGGTGAGGGTTGCTGTTTCGGCAGTCGTTCCTAAAGCTACAAGGAACTCCACTCCGCCGTCAATGCAATGGTTAACTAGACGCTTAAGCGCTGGATAATCGACTTCATTTTGAAGCGTGAAGGGTGTCACCAAGGCTATGCCTGTTCCGCGAAATGGGTTGATGCGAGCGTTCATCGAGGAGGAATTTTAGCGAGCCATGCGCTCAAAGCACGAAAGTAGTCCATAGGAAGGCGGTCTGCGCTGTGGTAGCGCACGTCATAAAAGTCATTGGCACCCGTAATGCTCACGCGAAGTCCCGAAGGAGTGCGCGCCACAATGTAGTCAATGGGGCTGTCTTGGCCTCGGTGCAGTACGACCACAAGGTCAAACTCGGTTTGCATGAATTCCAAGGCATTGCCCCCTTGCACAGCCCCGTTCCATGCAAAGTCGTCGGTAAAGATGAGCTGGCGGCCTGAATAGAGTGCGTTTTTGGGACGCATTTCGCCAGTCCAACCAATTAAATTGACCGATCGCTGCTGGGCCTGTAGGGCAGAAACTACCTGGCGCATGGACTCGAGGTAGCCTTCTTCGGCCCGTGAGTCAAATACGATTCCTATGCGACGAACCTTCTCCCATCCCGGCCAATGAGTGGTTGTGGGTCGTTCATTGGCGGCATTGCGCCAGGCCTTCTTCTGGAGCGGAGCGCTTAGTCTGTAGAGCCAATCCATAGTTGATATTCTTCTTCGGTTAACCATTGTACTCCCAGGGCCTCTGCCTTGCTGCGTTTGCTCGGCCCCACCCCTTCTCCAGCCAACAAGTAGTCTGTTTTGCTGCTTACTGAGCTGCCTACGCGTCCGCCATGCTCTTCGATGGAACTCTTGATTCCGTCGCGGCTAAAATGCGCAAAAACTCCGCTCACAACAAAGGTCTTGCCCTGAAGGAGCCCAGAGCCTGACAGCGTGGATTGGGCCTGCTCCAGCTTGATTCCAATGGATTGGAGTCGGTCGAGTTCATGGCGGTTTTCTGGGTTTGCCAGCCAAAACTGAATGCTCTCGGCAATTTGAGGTCCCACGTCGGGCACGTCGAGCAATTCTTCGTGGGTCGCGTTCATTAAATCTTCGATGCTAGCAAACGCTTGCACCAGTTTTTTAGCCACGGTTTCTCCCACATGGCGGATTCCAAGAGCAAAAAGTACGCGCGAAAAGGGGCGATCTTTGCTGGCTTCAAGGCTGGCTAGGGCATTGCTCACGGACTTTTCTTTAAACTTCTCGAGCCGGCTCCAGCCCTTCTCGCCAAGGTCGTAAAGGTCAGCAGGAGTGTGAACCCAACCCAGATCGACCAAACGATCTATGGTTTCGGTTCCGATGCCGTCTACGTCCATGGCGCGCCGATGAATGAAGTGCTCCAGACGACCTTTGATTTGGGTAGGGCATTTTTGGTGGTTGGGGCAAAAGTGCTGCGCCTCTCCTTCGCGACGTTCCAAAGCAGAGCCGCAGTCGGGGCAGCTTGTGGCAAATAAAACTGGAATAGCTCCTGGGCTGCGACGGTCCAAGTCAACCGACGTGATTTTAGGAATGATTTCTCCGCCCTTCTCTACCCAAACCCAGTCGCCAAGATGCAGGTCGAGCTTGAGAATCTGGTCTGAATTGTGCACCGACGCGCGCTGAACCTGGGTGCCGCTAATCCATACAGGCTCAAGATGGGCCACTGGGGTGATGGCTCCGGTGCGGCCGACCTGGTACACTACATCGAGCAATGGGGTGCATGCCTGCTCCGCATTAAATTTATAAGACATTGCCCATCGGGGCGATTTGGCGGTCGAACCCAGTCGCTGCTGTTGCTCCACCCGATCAACCTTGAGGACTACCCCATCCGTAGCAACCGGGAGGTTTTGGCGTTTTTGGTCCCAAAAGGTGAGAAACTCCTTGACTTGGTCTGCTGTTTCGCAGCGCTGCGACCATCGCTCCTGCTGTGACGGGACTGGGAATCCCCATCGAGCCAAACCCTGCATGGCCTCGGAGTGCGAAGCAAAGGGACTTTGGCTGGAGTAGGCCGCGTAGGTAAACATGCTGAGTCGGCGCTTGGCAACCTCAGCCGAGTCCTGCATTTTAAGGGTTCCTGACGCGGCGTTTCGGGGGTTGGCAAAGAGTTCGAGTCCGGAGTTTTTGCGGCGGTCGTTGAGCCGCTCAAAGTCCGCATGCAAGAAGACAATTTCGCCCCTCACTTCGAGATCAAGGGGGGCATCAGCGGGGAGTTGAAGCGGAATTCCTTGGATGGTGCGAACATTGACGGCCACGTCATCTCCCTTCAGGCCGTCGCCTCGGGTAAGTGCGCGCTCAAGCAGTCCATTTTGGTAGCAAAGCGAAATAGCTACCCCATCAAATTTGAGTTCCGCGTTCCAAAGTATGGGGTCGCCGGGCACAAGCTCCTGAGCACGATTAATGAACTCGTCGAGTTCCTCGAAGCTGTAGGTGTTGGCAAGACTCAGCATGGGCCTCTGGTGGTCCACCTGTTCAAAGTTCTTGGTGAAGCCTCCTCCCACTCTTTGGGTAGGGCTGTTGGCGTCCCTTAACTCCGGGTGCGCCTGCTCTAATTCCTGAAGCTCGCGGAGCAGTCGATCAAATTCCGCGTCGCTTACCTCTGGATTGTCGGTGACGTAGTAGCGACGGTTGTGCTCGTGCAGTTCCTTGCGCAACTGGAGAATTCGATCGATCGCGGTCATGCCTTCAAAGGTAGGGCCTGACTGCCTGGCTTTTGAGCCCAAACCCAACGCGGCGCAGCAAATTGATCCTGCATCTCCTTGGTTTGGTATCCCGCCAATTGGGCCAATTCCGCGACATCGCTCACCCGGTCGCGATGGCATTCAAAGCCGATCTGGTTTGCGTCAAGTAGTTGGGCCCATGCAAGCGCGCGTCGGTAGTAGAATAAGGAATCCCCCAAGGGAGCATAGAGCGCCAAAGAAGGCTCAAATTCCACTACTTCGGGCTCGAGATACTCCTCAGGACTGATATAGGGAGGGTTGCAGAGTATGGCGTCTGCAAGCAGGCCCTCGGACGGTTCGTCGCGAAGGTCCGCTTCAAAAAAACGCAGGTCAAGACCGAGCAAACCCGCGTTTTGAGCAGCTACTTCAATTGCGAGTGGCGAATAGTCTATGCCCGTGATACTCAAGTCAGGGCGACGGTTTTTGAGCGCTAGAGCAATGCAGCCGGAACCCGTACCTAAATCAAGAACCCTCGCACCCTTAGGTATTCGGTCCGCAGCGAAAGCCACCAGCTCTTGGGTCTCAGGGCGCGGAATGAGGACATAGCCGTTGATCTGGATTTTTAGGCCATCAAAATACTCAAAACCAATAATTTGCTGAATGGGCATGAGGCTATTTAGTGCAGCAGCATGAGCTGTAAATGCCTGAAGTACGCCGTTGGGGACCGGCTTGCCTTCTTCCAGAAACAAACGACTTGGACTGAGTCCCGTTTGGGCATCAATCCAAAGCCGCCATTGCGCTCTGGCCTCGGAATCTTGAAAATGACTCCTGGCCAAGAGAAATGCTTGCTGAAGTTCACGCCATGTCACGCGCCAAAGGTAGCGCAGTACCTTAGCCACGTGGTGATGCAGCGCGAGGAGTACTTCATGCGTCGAGCCCTTGATTTGGCGGCTCAGGGGAGTGGTTTTACCCAGCCCAATCCTTTGGTCGGAGCCTTAATCGTGCACAACGACCGGATTTTAGCCGAGGGCTACCACCATCGAGCAGGTGAAGCGCACGCCGAAATTATGGCCTTGAATCAACTGCGGACCGAGGACCTCAGCCTTTTGCCGGAGTCCACGCTTTATGTGAGTTTAGAACCCTGTAGCCATCAAGGACGGACTGGCCCATGCAGTTTGGCCATTTTAAATTCCGGCATAGGCTCTATCGTGGTGGCCCACCAGGATCCGAACCCCTTGGTTGCAGGGCGCGGACTCGCCATGCTGCGCGATGGCGGACGCAGTGTCATTCTCGGAATTTTAGATAAGGAGGCCGAAGAGCAAAACAAGCGGTTTTTTACTTCCATTGCTAGGGGTAGGCCGCATGTTACCCTCAAATGGGCCCAAGACGCCCTAGGCCAGGTGGATGGTCCGCGCAATAACCACCCCGACCCTTGGCCCATCACGGGGCAGGAAGCTCAAGTTTGGACGCATCGGCTGCGGCAGGAATGCGGGGCGCTCCTAGTGGGCGCAGGAACCTGGCTGGCAGACGCGACTCGCGGAGGAGTTCGGGCCGTCGCTGGGCCAGAAATTCCGCGATACCTATGGGCCGAACGGCCTTTGAATGCTGTCGACCAAGAGCGTGCCGACCGCGAAGGATGGACCTTATGGAGTCCGCGTGAGGGCGAAACCAGTGGTCAAGCTTTAGGACGCAACCTTAGGGCATGCGGCCAGGTTGGGCTTTTGGTAGAAGGAGGCCCAAGAACACTTCAGCTTTTTATGGATCACGGTTTTTGCGACGAAGCCTACAGGCTAGTGAGCCGAAAAGCACTGCCCGAAGGCGGACGCTTCGCTCCCAAAACGTCCTGGAACTGGGATTCGCAAGCAAAATGGGGTTCTGATGAACTGCAGCAGGCTCGACTCCCTAAATTAGCATTGTGAAGAAATTTTGGCTTCTTGCCTGTCTTGCGGGAACGCAAGGAATGCTTGCCCAGGAACTTGAGTCCCGACTTACCTGGGGCGAGGCCAGCCTCAACCCTGCAGTAGAATGGCGAGAGTATGCGACTCGGGAGACCCAATGGCTTCGTTACCAGCGGCTGCAAGGCTACCTCCAGGGCATGCCCATTGAGGGCGCAGAGGCGCTGCGAGTATTGAAACCAGATGGTTCTATGGCTATGCTTGTCGAGCCCATTCTGCCCGACCATCCGGCTGGCACCCACACCCAGGCCTCCACTCCTGACCCCGTATGGCTTGTGGTGGGCATGCAATGGCTGCCGGCAGAGCGTCGCGAAAGCTACCAGGCAAGTCCCCTAAAAAGAGTGCGCACTTGGTATGACCAGTACGGGCGACCTCTTGATTCTTTGGACCTGATCCGCCGCTGGGATACAACCATTGCCGCGAAGGTCTTTTTGCCCGACCCCCTTTCGGTGGCCAATGTGCCCTATGGAGGGACGTACGTAGATGCCAACGACGGCAATGCGGCGGTATTGGACCAGCACCAAAGTTTAATCGGACTAAAACTCACTTGGAACGGATCAGGCTTCGTTTTGGCCAACTCCGCAGCGGTGGTTCAAGAATTTGATCCTCCGACTGTTGCAATACCCATACTGCCTGGACCAAGTGCATTCTACAGCCGCAGCGACGCGGAATTTGAAATGATTAACGCGCTCTACCACATTTACCAATGGAAGCAGCGCATGGCCAACCTGGGTTACCCGACCATGGTCTCCTACCCCATTCCCATTGATGTGAATGCCTACAACGGCGCAGACCTTAGTGCCTTTGACTTTGGAACCAACCCACCAAGGCTCTACTTTGGCGAGGGAGGAGTTGACGACGCCGAGGATGCCGACGTAGTCATTCACGAGTACGGCCATGCAATGGCCTACGGTGCGGCTCCTGGAACCAACATTAATACCCAACGCCAGGCTCTTGAGGAGGCCATCTGCGACTATTTTGCGGTGTCTTGGTCCTTGGTCCACAGCCCCAACCGATGGCAGAATGTCTTTACCTGGGACGGGCACAACGAATTCTGGAGCGGGCGATCGGCCATAAACAGCCAGCTTAAAATGTACCCTGGCCTACTGTTCACGGGGCCCTACAGCCACACCACGGTAATGGTGGACGCGCTCGTGCGAGGAAGACAACGCCTCGGCGGGACCATCATGGATGGTCTGGTTATGGAGGCGCTTTATGGCCTGACTTCGGGCACCACCTTTCGCCAATTTGCCGAACTTGTGCTGCACGCAGACAGCGTCAAGCACAACGGCCAGCATGCCGCGGGTTTACGCCTTGATTTTGCTGCCTGGCAAATTTTAGTTCCGGGCCTTGGCAGCGGGGAGTTTAGTAATGACATGACCGGCGACGTAATCGTACTTTCAAACGGAATTTGGCCGAATTCACTTCCGCAAATCCTCAGGGTGCGCGATGCAATGGGCAGGGAATTGGTACTGGAACAATTCGGGGCGCTTCCTTCAGCGGGCTGGTATGCGAGCCCAGACGGCAGGCGCATTTTGGTGACTCCCTAGAAGTACGGAGCCAAGGCCTCAAGAAAGGCCACAGGAACCGAGGTGGGGCGCCCCGTTTCGGTCGAAGCAAAAACCAGGGTCGTTTCGCCCTCGGTGCAGAGTTCTGCCTGCTCGTTGTGTATCTGGTACTTAAAGTAGATTCTGCTGCCCTGAGGCAGGCTTGGAATTTCAGTGGTCACGGTAAACAACTCGTCGTAGCGAAGCGGAATCCGGTAGCGAAGAGAGAGGTCGCGCACAGGGAGCATTATGCCGCTTGACTCGATGTCTGCGTACCGTATGCCCAATGTTCTCAAGGCCTCTACCCTCGCCACCTCTAAGTAGGTCGGGTAGTTGCCGTAGTAGGCGTAACCCATGCGGTCGGTTTCGGCGTATCGCACCCTCATTTTATGTGTTGTAACAAACATTATTTCAACAATTAAATTACTAGTTTTAAATATATTATGAATTTTTTAACAAGGGAAAATGAATACTAATAATTATATAACAACGACAATATTTTTTGTAAATCAATAGGTCCGATGTTTTTTTTCAACATATTTAATTGACATTTTCGCAGTCCGAAAGAGCGAGTGTTTTTAGTGCCCCCTGAAGCCAAACCACAGTCCTATTTCGGCACCACAAATTACTAACCTAAACGCAACAATGGAGCGCACCGCCGAAGCCGTATGGAGAAACTGTCTGAACTATGTTCAAGACAACATCAGTCCACAGGCGTTCAAGACGTGGTTCCTGCCTATTAGGCCCATGAAGCTGCAGGGTAAGATCATTACCCTACAGGTTCCTTCTAAGTTTGTCTACGAGTGGCTAGAAGCCAACTACGTAAAGCTTTTAAAGTCCGCTATCACCAAAGAAATGGGCAGCGACGCTCGTTTGGTGTACTCCATTGTGATGGACCAGGAATCCGCGCACCTAGGGACCTCCAACATGGATATTCCGTCGGCAAACCGAGGTCCCGTCGAAAATCCTCAGGTTTCTTTACCTGCTCGCATCGGAGACGACGGGATTCGCAACCCCTTTGTGATTCCCGGCTTAAAGAAGGTGCACATCGAGTCGCAGCTGAATCCGAACTATACTTTCGAGAACTTTATTGAGGGCGACTGCAACCGTCTTGCGCGAAGCGCGGGATATGCCGTGGCTCAAAAGCCGGGCGGAACATCCTTTAATCCCTTGCTTCTCTATGGAGCCAATGGATTGGGCAAGACCCACCTTGCCCATGCTATTGGAATTGAAATCAAGGATCGATTCCCGGAGAAAACAGTCCTTTATGTTTCGGCCGAGCGGTTCACCCAGCAGTTCATTGACTCGATTCGCAACAATACGAAGAACGATTTTGTGCACTTCTACCAGCTCATCGATGTTCTCATCATGGACGACGTACATTCCTTTGGCGGTAAAGAAAAAACGCAAGACGTATTTTTTGAAATTTTCAACCACCTCCACCAGCAGGGCAAGCAAATCGTTCTGACCTCTGACCGGGCACCGGTGGATCTTCAAGGAGTCGAGCAGCGCCTACTCTCCCGCTTTAAGTGGGGTCTTTCTGCAGACCTTCAGCGCCCAGACCTCGAGACAAGAATGGCCATTTTGCGCCAAAAGCTCTATGCGGACGGCATTGAGATGACCGACGACGTGATTGAGTACTTGGCCTATTCTATTACCAACAACGTGCGCGAACTCGAAGGCGCCCTTATTTCACTGCTGGCGCAATCTTCATTGAACCGCAAGCGCATTACGGTTGAATTGGCCAAGTCGATGATTGACAAGTTTGTCAAAAACACCACCCGCGAGATATCCATTGACTTTATTCAAAAGGTGGTTTGCGACTACTTTGACATGCCCATCGAGCTGCTGCGAAGCAAGACGCGCAAGCGCGAAATCGTGCAGGCCCGTCAACTGACGATGTATTTTGCCAAGCAGATGACCAAGAGCTCTTTAGCGTCTATTGGTTTGCAAATTGGAAACAAGGACCACGCCACCGTTCTTCACGCCTGCCGTACCGTCTCTAACCTGACCGAAACCGACAAGCGCTTTAGAATCTACGTGGACGACATCCGCAAAAAATTGACGCTGGCCTAACCCGTGCCAAGCGATAGTGCCCATATGGCTAAGTATGGAACACTGCACCTAATACCGGTGCCCCTGGCCGAAGGCGGACGATGGCTGGGCTCAGAACTTGAAGCCCTTGTGGGTGCCATCAAGCACTGGATTGTAGAAACGCCCAAAACGGCTCGAGCTCAGTTGCGAGCCATCAATTCTCAAATTGATTTACCCAGTTTGGAACTCTCGAGTTGGTCCAAGCACGGGTCCAACGAAGCCCTGACCCTTCTACAACCCTGCCTGAACGGGAATTCGATGGGTTTAATTTCTGATGCCGGCGCACCGGGAATGGCAGATCCTGGTGCTGAGGTAGTTGCAAAGGCTCACCAGTTGGGCATAACCGTAGTTTCTTGGCCCGGACCTTCCTCCTTCCTTTTGGGTTTAATGTCAAGCGGCCTTAACGGCCAAAGGTTCCGCTTTCACGGTTATTTGCCCCACGATGCAAGCTTGCGGCGCGAGCAACTAGCCCGTATGGAGCGGGATGCCAACGAAGAAAGCCAGTGGTTTATTGAAACACCCTACCGAAATGCCAAGCTTTTTGCGGAGCTGCTTCAATTTTTGGCTCCAAGCACCAAGGTTTATGTTGGCTTCAATCTAACAGCAAGCCAGGAATGGTCCTGCACCAAGTCTGTTGGCGAATGGTCCTCCACTCCCCTGCCCCCGCAGCTCGAGGCCAAAGTACCTGCCATTTGGGCGATTGGCAGGTAGTAAGTCAAGCAGATGCATCGACCAACCTACCTTTGAGGGGTGAATGATCGCACCATTGTTGCCCTTGCAACCGCCAGCGGATTGGGCGCCTTAAACGTCCTTCGGATTTCGGGCCCCGAAGCACTGCGCATTGCGACCGAGCGATTTAAATCGGGTTCGGACTGGACTCCGCGGCAGTCCATTTTAGGGAAATTTCTGGACTCCGAGGGCCGAATGCTTGACGAAGGCCTTGCTACCTTTTTTAAAGGACCATGGTCATTCACCGGAGAGGACGTCGTGGAATTCGGCCTTCATGGATCCCCTTTTATTGCCGCTCAAGCCGTTGAGGCCCTTATCGCCAGCGGCGCGGAGCTCGCTGCTCCAGGAGAATTCACCCAACGAGCCTTTGCCAATGGCAAGCTTGACCTTGCTCAAGCAGAAGCAGTGGGGGATTTGATTGCCGCCGAGTCCCGCGCAGGCCACGAACTGGCCCTAAAGCAGCTCAAGGGAAGCGTGTCTAAGCGCTTGAGTGAACTGAGGCAACAATTGACTGACTTTGCAGCACTCATCGAATTGGAACTCGATTTTGGAGAAGAAGACGTGGAATTTGCCAATCGAGGCCAACTGCTGGCCCTTTTGGAGTCCGCCATGAGGCAGAGTTCGGAGATGCTTTCAACCTTTCGGCAGGGTCAGGCTATGCGCGACGGGATTCCCCTAGTTATCATTGGCCCGCCTAATGCAGGCAAAAGCACGCTTCTGAACCGATTGCTGCGCGAGAACCGTGCCCTTGTTAGCGACGTTCCTGGAACCACCCGCGACAGCGTTGAAGAACGCTTCAGGCTGGGCGATTATTTGTTTCGCCTAATCGATACCGCTGGAATTCGCGAAGCGTCCGATTCCGTCGAACGCATGGGAATAGAGCGATCTTGGGTAAAGCTTCGCGAGGCCCACCTGGTTTTGCTGCTGATTGACCCCCTGGACTGCGACGCCCAGGATGCAGCCAAACTCCTAAAGGCCATTGAGAACGAAAACCCCGAGGCCTCGGTTCTTTTGGTTCTTAGCAAACGTGATTTGTGGACTGGGGACACTACTTTGGATTTCCCCGCTCACCTCATGCTGGGCCTTGACGATAGGGATTTGGACGCATTGGAGTCCGCATTAATTGATTTAATTAAAATTAATCAGGTTCCGGGTGAGGTCATGATCGCCAACATCAGGCATGCCAACGCGCTCAGGGCAAGTTTGGAGGCTTTGACGAGAGCCCGAACTAGCCTTGAGGCCGGCACCAGCGGAGAACTTGTCGCCTATGACCTTCGCGACGCCCTGAGGCACCTTGGTAGCATTACGGGAGAAATTACCGCAGACGATTTACTGAGTTCCATCTTTAGTAAGTTTTGTATCGGCAAATAGCCCGGTAGTCTAGTTAGGCTTTTTTAGCCAACAAATGCCTTGAATTCAGACCAATACCCAAAGAAAGCTGAGGTAGGTCGCGAAGAAAAAGACCCAAAACAGTTTATAAAATCGCTTGACACTGGTCTGGTCATCAAGACGAACAGTCCGCACATGGATTAGAAATGCAAGGCCAAGAACACTTAAACTAAGTAATAGTAAAGTCTCGGACTCTTGATAGCTCCAAAATATGCACCAGGCATAGGCGGCTGTGACCAAAGCCGCGCCCAAATAAAGCGCGATTTTGGGTGAGTATAGCAGCGGAAATGTGCGGTATCCAAAATGAGCGTCCCCTGCTCGATCGGGCAAGTCCTTGTACCAGGCAATGGCTAAACTAAAGGCAGAAATGAACAGGGTGAGCGGGTATATGACCGGCTCGATGGAATAGGTATGGTCAAGCATGCCCGAAAAATGCAGAGCCATACCCAAATTAACCAAGACGCCTCTGACTATGGTTATGGATAGGGCAGCCGGTAAATGATGTTTTTTAAACTGAATCGGCGGCATAGAGTAGGCAATTCCCAAGAACAGAATTACCGCAATCAGCAGCAGCAGCAAACAATGCAGAAGGGCCGCAGCAACCAGCGCAATGATTCCTGAAGCAAGTACAATCTTCTTTGCGGAATTTGCATCCAACTCCCCAGAGGCTATGGGTAGTTCCGGCTTATTAATCTTGTCTAATTCTACATCAATGACTTGATTTAACCCTGTGATGCATAGATTACAGGCTAAGGCCGATACCAGTGTTACCAATAGAATATACCAATGGGTGATCACGCTGCCACCCTGCAGCAAGAATAAGACGATAATACTAAGGGTCGATCCAATAATGGTGTGGGGACGACTGAACCTCCAAAGAATGCTTGCGGTCATGATAGAGCGGGTTGTGCCGATAAAACAATGAGGTTGCCGCGCAGTTGCGGTAATCGTTCTACGTGAATTACGTACTCGTTGTCAGAAATACCTCCAACCAGGTCCTGATACTGCTTCATGGTCTTACTTTTTAGCACCGATAGCCAACCGTCCCAGGCCACCGTCGCAAGCTGTATGGGCACAACGTAGGTAGTCATTATTCGGAGGAATGAGAAGGGTCGAATTGCCCATGCGGTGAGCGGTTGCACCAGCAAAGCAGCCAAAGTAACCTGAATAAAGCTTAACAAAGAGGGTTCCATAACTTCTGCAATGATAAATCCAGCCTTGGCCTCTTTCATCTTGGTGATGATTTGTTTTTGTTCCTGCGAGGTGAAATGGTGAAAAGCATTGAACATACTGTACTGCTGGTATGCCTGAGGTTGAAAGTCAAGAAGGTTAAGGGGCACAGGGTCGTATTCCATGTGCTTCAAAACTACCTTGGAAGCCGAATTGGGATACCAATCAGTAAGCCTAAAAAAGACCGGATTAGTAGCCTTGTTTTTAATGTACAAGGCGGGCCAGCCGCTTCCGCTTGCGAGGTCAATCCATTGATTCGAAGGAAAGCGTTCTAGTATTTTGCAAAGAGGCCGGTACAATTCCAGGGTAGCACTGATCCATCCGACGTATTCCAACTGCATTTTTCGCAAAGAGGAAGGAAACCAAGGATAATCTTCCAGCTCTTTCAAAAACATGTGGTTAATTTACGGCTGATACCACTGAATGCCGTCTACCCTACTTTTTTCTTTAGCCGCAGCTGCTGTTTTGGCGTTCACCGTATTCATTGAGTTCGCAATCCGCAGGGCTTGGCTTCCCTTTTTTATAGGTAGAAAGTTGCTCCATGTACTGGCAATTAGTACCACTGCCTGGATTATTGATATAAGCCAAGATTCGCTGACTCTGGGCCTAGTTCTCGTTGCGATTGGAGCTCTGTTGATGGTTGTTCTACTTAATTTTAAATGGTGGCTGCAGCAAGAATTCTCTTATGGAATTGCCTTGTTCCCCATCTCCCTTGGCGGTTTGCTGGCACTTGGTGTTTCGGCAAGTTGGATTGCCACGGCCGCCTGGGTGCTTGCCTTGAGTGATGCCAGCGCTGGATTAATTGGCAGAACATGGGGCGCACCAAAACTCAACTTTTTATCGGAATCGAAATCCTACCAAGGGGCCTTTGCTTTTTTTGCCACTGCCTCCCTAGTTATGGCTGTTCGGTTCCCCGATATGCATCTGGGATGGTGGCTTCTTCTTTCTTTGATTCCCACACTGACCGAACTTTTCTCTTGGCGGGGGAGCGATAACTTCTTTCTTCCCATTTTTACCGTTGGCTGGATTCAATTGGTACTTCAAAGTCCCTTTATAGGATCTTGGATTGGGGTGCTCGTCGGCGGAGTCATTGTGCTGTTTCTTGTATGGTTCGTTCGAAGCAGAAACTGGTTGGACCAAACTGGGAGTATAGCCGCCCTGTGGATTGCGGCGATACTTTGGATGAGCGGCGGCTGGAAGGCCTTGTCTGCGCCTGTTTTTCTATTGGTTGTGGGATCCATCACCGGCAAACTGATTCGGCCGAACCATGCATCCGAAAAAAGGACCGCGCAGCAGGTGTTTTCTAATGGCCTAATTGGGGTAGTCCTCTACATGCTCTATGGAATGACGGGGCAGTTCCATTGGCTTCTGCTCGCTTGGAGTTCCTTTGCGATCAGCGTTTGCGATACCATTAGCAGCGAAGTGGGTGTTGCCGTTGGCGGACGTACCTACAATGCGGTAACGCTCCGCAGCATGCAACCGGGTCTCTCGGGCGGAATTTCTCTTGCTGGAACAGCAGGAGGTTTTGCTGCTTTGCTGCTTTTGGTACTTTTTCTATTTATTATTTTGCCAGTTAGCCCAATTCAATTGCTTTGGGTTTTGAGTACCGGATTGGTCGGCATGCTGGTGGATAGCATTCTAGGAAGTAAGTGGCAAGCCTTATGGAGGCAGGGTGACGCTTGGAGTGAGGTTTCGAGCAGCAGTCCGCAGGAAGTACTGGTCAAGGGCTTGCCTTGGCTCGACAACCACTGGGTGAATTTTTTGAGCAATGGAATTACCATGACCTGCTCCTACCTGGCTTATGCCTGGTTTTTTCTATAACTAACCACTATTGAACTAGCAATGAACATCGTATCAGTCTTTAGAATGGTCGCAGTAAGCGAGGGATACAGCTACCTGGCATTTGCCGCAACCATGCCTTTGAAGTACGGATTGGGAATTCTCTGGCCCAACAAAATTGTTGGGGCCACACACGGAGCCTTGTTTCTCGCATTCGCGGTTTTGCTTTTGTTGGTTTGGATCCGCGAACGATGGACGATTGGCCGAGTGGCTGCCTTTGGACTGGCTTCCCTCCTGCCCTTCGGGACTATTTGGTTGGATCGACGGATTTTTGCTAAAAAATAACCAGGATAGTTTGCTAGTGTTACGGACTACGTTCCTACAGCCTGCAGCAGATTACCGCATAATTTTAGGCAAGCATGAAAAACCCCATCCTACTCAAAGTAAATTCACCTCAAACCGTCCTATATATTGGAGGATTCGGACGCACCCATCCTTTAGATTTTGTGTTCGAATGAAGTCCGCCCTTATTGTACTTCTCGCAGGCCGTGGAATGCGATTTGGGGGCCCGAAGCAACTTGAGCCTGTGGGACCCAATGGCGAATGCATCGCCGAACTCAGCGTTAGGGATGCCGCATTGGCCGGATTCAACGGCGCAATTCTGGTGATTCGAGAAGAGCACCGCGCACTTTGGGAGGCCAAAACTTGGCCGATCCCGACTTCTATTGCGATTCAGAGCCAAAGCCTCGGAACCGGTGATGCCCTGGGTGTCGGCATGAAATTGGCCGATTCCTTGGGCTATAGCAATTGGGCAGTGGCGAACGGCGACGACTACTATGGTCCGATTTGGAACGAGGCTTATCGCCTTCTTTCCCTAGGTTTGAATGCAGCAATCGCCTACCCGCTTAAAAGCGTGTGCAGCCACTCGGGCTCGGTAAGCCGGGCAATTTTGCATCAGGACGAAGACCGTCTTTTAACCAGCATCGAAGAGATGCACAACCTATACCCCGAGGACGCTGCTCGATTGGGTAACCCTTGGGTCTCTATGAATGCATGGGTTTTTCAGAAGGAACTTCTTCCATGGTGGACTAAGGTGCAAATGCAGCACCAAGGCGACCGTGAATTTGGAATCCCCGATGCATTGCGCGTCGGAATCTCAATGGGCGCATCCATCGAGGTAGCGCAAGTTGGTGAATCCTGGATTGGAATGACCCATGCGGCAGACAAGGAGGCCGTTTTGATGTACTTTAAGGGCAGTTAAAACCCCTTGAACCCATGAATCGTCGTGATTTTTTGCGGACCACTGGCTTGGCCACTGCCGGTGCTGCTATGCTTCCTTCTTATCTCTATGCCTTGTCGCCCGAGGTTCGAAAAACCATTCGAGTTGGATTTATTGCCACAGGCCTCCGGGGGCAAAACCATCTTGAACTCATGCTTCAACGAGACGACGTTGAGGTCGTAGCCCTTGCCGATCCCCAAGCGCATATGCTGGCCTCTGCCGTGAGTATGATTGCAAAGTCCGGCAAAAAAGTAGCTAAAACCTATGGCAATGGGCCCAAGGACTACCTGAACATGCTCGAAAAAGAGCGTTTGGACGCCGTTTTTGTAAGCAGCCCATGGGAGTGGCACCGCGACCACGGCGTCGCTGCCCTGCAAGCTGGAGTGGCGGTAGCCATGGAAGTCAGCGGAGCAATAAACCTCAAGGATTGCTGGGATTTAGTGGAGGCAAGCGAGCGCAACCGAACTCCGCTCATGGCGCTTGAAAACGTTTGCTACCGCCGTGACGTGATGTCGGTCTTGAACATGGTCCGCCAAGGAATGTTTGGCGAACTGGTTCACGGGCAAGGTGGCTACCAGCATGACCTGCGTGGCGTGCTGTTCAACGACGGGAAATCACCCTACGGCAAGGGCGTTGAATTTGGGGCAGAGCAGGGATACAGTGAATCGCAGTGGCGAACAGACCACTACGTCAAGCGCAATGGAGAACTTTATCCAACGCACGGACTAGGCCCGGTATCGGCCATAATGGACGTTAATCGTGGCAATCGTTTGACGCATTTGACTTCCATGGCAAGCAAGTCGCGTGGTTTAAACGACTACGTTACCCGTCAAGCGGGCAAGGATCACCCGAATGCCAAGGTGAATTTTACCTGCGGCGACATTGTAACAACCACCATTGGTTGCGCCAACGGTGAAACTATTCTGCTAACCCACGACACCTCCCTTCAGCGTCCCTATAATTTAGGCTTCCGAATTCAGGGTACGCGCGGAATTTGGCAAGATTTCGGCTGGGGCGGACTGGATCAAGGGCATATTTATTTTGAAGAATCCATGAAGCAGAGCCACCGATGGGCCGACACCAAGTCCCTAATGGAAGCCTACGACCACCCACTTTGGGCCAAAAATTCGGCAGCAGCAGCAGGTGCCGGTCATGGCGGAATGGATTTTTTTGTAGACAACGCCTTCATCGAATGCCTCAAGCGAAATGAACCTTTTCCCTTTGACGTCTACGACCTGGCCACGTGGTATGCGATTACGCCCTTGTCAGAAAAGTCCATAGCCGAGGGCTCCCTGCCCCAAGAAATTCCGGATTTCACCCGCGGAGCTTGGCTGGAGCGAAAACCCATTTTTGGGTTCTATGACCAGTATTAACTGGGATGAATGGGGGCTTCCGGCACCCTTGACGCTAAAGTCCGTGCCGGGAGGCTTAATTAACCGCAGTTTTAGGGCGGAATTTGCTGATGGTCCACCCAAGTTTCTGCAAGGCCTGAACCGGCAGGTTTTCACGAATTGGGGCGCTATCGAGCAGAACATGAACTTGATTTTCGGGCATCCGGTCCGCGAATTGTGCGTACTGCCCATAAGGCGAAAAGACGGTAGAATCCATAATGTCGATGGGTTGCGAGTTTTTGAATTTCTGCCTGACTCCAAGGATTCTACTCGACCAACACTGGAAGAAATGGGTAAATTTTGGGGTAAATTCACGGCATGCCTTCAGGAGCAATCGCTACAATGGGAGACTGTTATTCCTAATTTTCACAGCGCTAGGTGGCGATGGATGGAATGGGACCAAAAGGTGCACCCTGTGCCTGACGAGTTTATGGACTTAGCGCTCGACCTAGAGACCATGAGCACCCCTTTTCTTGATTTAGAAAAACGCCTACCCCTCGCGGTACAGCACCATGACGCCAAGTTGCCCAACCTAATTTGCGGACCTTCTGGAATGCGTGCCGTGGACCTCGACACCCTTCAACCCGGCTACCTCGGCAGCGATTTTGGCGACCTCGTGCGAAGCGCCGCAGCCCGACGGAACGAAGACGACCCGGAGCCAAATTCAGCGAATTCTGAGTCATTTGAGGCGCTTTGGACGGGCTATTCAGCGGGATACCCTGATGCTTTAAGCATTTCGCACCTCATTAGGCTAATGCCAGCCTATCTCAGCTGGATGCAGGCCTTGCGCTTTGCAACCGATGCATGCAATGGGAGTATTTACTACCGCGTGGACTACCCGGGGCAAAACTGGGTCCGAGCCAAAAACCAAATTGAATTAGCCAAAGACCTCCTGCGCCTCGCATAGATTGCGTAGGTTTAAGCAATGAATATATCTTTTTCTATTGAAACCCTCGACCGCAATCGCTTGGACCCTTCCGTTCAATCGCTTTTGGACGCCGCCTGCCAGGCATTGGATCAGGCCTATGCGCCTTATTCCGGATTCAGGGTCGCTGCATCGCTACGCCTAAGTGACGGGCGGATTTTGACCGGAACCAACCAAGAAAACGCATCCTACCCGGTAGGAATCTGCGCCGAACGGGTCGCTATTAGCGCAGTCAACAGCATTGCTCCAGGCGCGATTGTGGAGTCCATGGCTATTGCCTACCGTCCCTCCGTGGGCAAGGGTGATAGTCCACTTGCCCCCTGTGGCATGTGCCGACAAGCACTTGTGGAGCAGCATTCGCGTCAAAATCAGCCCATCGAACTTATTATGGCGGGCGAGAGCGGTCCAATCTGGCGCTTGGCTGACTCCAGCGCGCTTCTACCCCTCGCATTTACCCCAAAAAGCCTGGAATGAAGCTGCCTTCTTTTGGCCAAAGCATCTTCTCAGAAATGACGGAGCTCGCTCAGAAGCAGGGTGCAATAAACCTGGCCCAAGGTTTTCCCGAATTTGGACCGGATCCTGAACTGCTTCAGTGCTTCCACCATGCGCTCGACACCCATTCCGCCCAGTACGCTCCGATGCCCGGACTTTTAGCACTGCGCGAAGCTATTGCTCAAGACCAAAACCGCCGAAACGCCCTGAGCTACGACGGAGCCTCAGAGATTACCGCGGTTGCTGGAGCCACGCTGGGAATTTTTAGCGCCCTGCAGGCACTTTGCGGTCCCTCTGACGAGGTGGTCATTCTCGAGCCGGCCTTTGATTGCTATCGGCCAGCGGTACTCATGGCTGGAGCCACGCCCATACCTCTTGCCCTTAAACGGGTTCCGGACGGGTTCCAAATCGACTGGCCCGCATTAAAATCCGCACTGAATTCGAGAACCAAAGCCATACTAATCAACAGTCCCCACAACCCCACTGGCATGGTTTGGACCATCGAAGACTGGGAGCAGCTCGCGCGGATTCTGCCCAAGGAGACCATGGTCATGAGCGATGAAGTTTATGAAGCCATGATGCTCGACGGGCAAAGCCTTGCCAGCCCCCACCACCTTCCCGAACTACGGGAGCGGAGTCTACGCTTTATTAGTTTTGGCAAGACCTACCACGCCACAGGCTGGAAGCTTGGTGCCGTCTTGGCTTCGGCGCGATGCACCAGTATGCTGCGCAATGCCTACCAATTCATTGCTTTTTCGGCGTCGATTCCGACTCAGTATGCCCTTCTGGAGTTCATGAAGGTCCAGCCCCACTACCCCGATCGATTGGGGGAATTTTTTAGGGCCAAACGCGACCTCCTTCGAGCGGAATTAGAAGGCTCTGGATTTAGGCCCCTGAGTACCCAGGGCGGCTACTTTATGATGGTTGATTATTCGGAGACCAGCTCGCTGCCCGACCGTGAAATGGCCGAGCTGCTCACTATTGAGGCGGGCGTAGCCACCATTCCCTTGAGTCCGTTTTATCAAGGTAATCAGGTGCAGAGCGGACTCCTCAGGCTTTGCTTTGCCAAAGAAGAGGGAACGCTCCGGGAGGCAAGCCAGCGCCTAAGGGTCTGGGCCAGTCGGTAGTTCAGGTACGGCGCAGCCCCAGCAATTGCTGCTGCTGATTTAGGCTAATCGCCCTTCAATGATTTCTTCGACCACTCCGGGATCAATTAAGGTGGAGGTGTCGCCCAGTTCGCTAAAGTCGCCGTCGGCAATTTTTCTTAAAATCCGCCTCATAATTTTACCCGAACGGGTTTTGGGCAGGCCCGATACCACTTGGATTTTGTCGGGCTTCGCGATGGGTCCGATGATGCGGCTCACGCAGTCCATGATCTCTTGAATGGTTTTGGCGTCCCAGTCATTGCCACTGCAGAGCACGAAGGCATAAATACCCTGCCCTTTTATGGGGTGGGCAAAGCCAACCACGGCGGATTCCACCACCAGCGGATGCATGTTGAGGGCGTTTTCGACTTCGGCAGTTCCGATGCGGTGTCCGCTCACGTTGAGCACATCATCGACGCGACCCGTGATGCGGTAGTGGCCGTCTTCGTCGCGAAGGCAACCGTCGCCGGTAAAATAGAGGCCTGGGTATGCACTAAAGTAGGTCTGGCGGCATCGCTCGTGGTCGCCATAGGTTGTGCGGAGCATTCCCGGCCAAGGCGCGCGAATGCACAAATTTCCGCTCACCCCATTGCCGTGAATTTCAGAACCATGCTCGTCGACCAGCACGGGGTCAATACCCGGCATGGGAAGGGTAGCAAACGTAGGCTTGGCCGGGGTCACGCCCGCGAGGTTGGTGATCATAATACCCCCTGTTTCGGTCTGCCACCAGGTGTCAACAATCGGACTCTCGCCCTTGCCGATGTGGCTGTGGTACCAGGTCCAGGCCTCTTCGTTGATGGGTTCACCGACGGTTCCGAGCACCTTGAGGCTGTCCAAGCGCTTACCCTGTAACGGGTCCAAACCAAATCCCATCAAGCTGCGAATGGCGGTCGGAGCCGTGTACAGTATGTTCACCTGGTGGCGGTCGACGATGTCCCAAAAGCGTCCCGCGTCGGGCCAAGTAGGAACTCCTTCAAACATCACGGTGGTTGCGCCCGCGAGCAGGGGTCCGTACAAGAGGTAGCTGTGGCCGGTAATCCATCCGAGGTCGGCGGTACAAAAGTGAACCTGCCCCGGTTGGTACTGAAAGGCGTTTACAAAGGTGTAGGCCGCCCAAACCATGTAGCCGGCGCAGGTATGCACCACTCCCTTGGGCTGCCCGGTGGATCCGCTGGTGTAGAGAATGAAGAGCAAATCCTCGGCCTCCATAACCTCAGGATCAACCTCTGGGTTGCCCATGGCCTGGACACGGTCGATCTCGTCATGCAGCCAAAGGTCCCGGCCCTGAACCATACCGACCGGGATTTGGCAGTGAGCTACCACCAAAATGGTCCGCAGCGAAGTGCAGCCTTCTGCCGCTTGGTCGACTACCGACTTGAGCGGAATCACTTTAGCCCCGCGGTTTGCGCCGTCGCAGGTGATGACCACCTTAGCCTGAGCGTCGTTGATGCGGTCGGCCAAGGACTGGGCGCTAAAGCCAGCAAAAACAACCGAATGCACGGCCCCGATGCGAGCGCAGGCTAGCAGGGCAATGGCGAGCTCGGGAATCATACCCATGTAGAGGCAAACCCGGTCGCCCTTCTGCACCCCGTTATTTTTGAGCACCCGGGCAAACTGCATGACCCTAAAATGCAGTTCGCCGTAGCTCAGTACTTGGGGCTCGTCCTTAGGATCGTTGGGTTCGAAAATTAGGGCAGGTTGGCCCGAACTGGCGGCTAGGTGGCGGTCGAGGCAGTTCTCGGTAATGTTCAACTGGGCTCCGTCAAACCAGCGCACCGAGGGTTCGTTAAAATTCCAATCCAAAACCCTGTCCCAAGGGCGCATCCAGGTGAAATGCTGGGCGAGGTCTGCCCAAAAAGCCTCGGGATCGGCCAGAGAATCCTGCCTTGCGCGATGGTATTGGTCCAGGGTTCTAATTTGATAGGGATAGGCCATGAGGCAAACCTAAGAAATCATTAGGTTTGCTCTTCTATGCGAACCCTCTTTAGGCTGCTGATTCTTTCTGCTATTTTGCTAGTGCTGTCGAGCGCGGACCATCCCATGCACCTCGCTTCGCACGAGCTGAGGGTGGGCCCTAAGCGAATCGATTGGACCCTTCGAATTTTTACCGACGACATAGAAGATGCCATCAACGCCCGCAATAAATCGGGAAAAGTCCGCTTAGAAAGCGCCGAAGGCAGAGCCATGGCCGAACGCTATCTGATTGAAACCCTTAAAGTGAATCGCGGTAAAAGACCGGTACCCCTGCATTTTGACCAATACCGCTACCAGCCCAGTACCGTGGAGTTTAAATTTCACGTCGACGGAGGATTGCCATTGGTGGTAAGCGACCAAATTCTGCATGAGTTTTTTCAGGACCAGCAAAACGTGTACTTCGTTCGCAGCCCAAAGGGCCGCCTTAATGCCGTAAGCACGACTGCCAACCCTATAATCGAATTGCGGTGAACATTCCTCCCATTGCAGAATTGGGCTTCTATCACATCCTGGACGTCGCAGCCTGGGACCATCTTCTCTTTGTTGCAGCCCTAATTGCTCCATTTGCCCCGCGCGACTACAAGCTTTGGCTCGCAGCACTCACTGCTTTTACACTGGGACACACCCTCTCCATGGCGACCCAAATCGCACTTAGTTTACCCTTGAACGAACGCCTCGTTGAAGGGGCCGTGCTCGCCACGCTGGTGCTTACCGCCGGGCGCGTAGTGTGGTTCAAAGGCGCACCAAAAATGAGCCGCCGCGGATGGCTTGGACCTGAACTCGCTGCGGCAGCAGCCTTCGGTATGATTCACGGCCTGGCCTTCGCAAATGACCTTGGCCCGCTCCTGCCCATAGAAACTGGTGCATTGTGGTCAGCCTGGGGCTGGTTTGCGGGCGGAATAGAGCTCGGCCAACTCAGCGTAGTCGCAGCAGTATTCGTCCTTCGCTGGATGGCATCGGCTCGGGGATTCAATCCACGGGATTTTGCCCTGGCCTTAGGGGCAATCTGCCTCGGAGTTTCGCTACATTTGGCATCTCAATTTTATTTAGAACTATGAAAATGAATCAAACTTGGACCCTGGCTGCACTGGCTTTTTCGGCCGCATCTTTTGCCCAGCACGTTCCGGCTGACCGACTGTCGCACAGCAAGTTCCGTCAGCTGGAGCAGGAACTGCCCACACCCAACAGCTACCGCAACGCTGCAGGGGCTCCCGGCCATGCCTACTACCAAAACCGCGCGGACTACGACATCAAGCTGAACCTTAACGAAAAGACCCACGTGCTTACCGGGACGGAATGGATTACCTACCGCAACAACAGCCCCGACGCCCTGGCCTACCTCTGGGTGCAGCTCGACCAGAATATGATGAAGCCTGGCTCTATGACGGACCAGAGTAAAAAAGGCAGCATTCCTGCCTCGATTACGCCCGAAAAAATTCAGGATGAGTACATTGACGTCTACCAGGGTGGGTTCAACATTACCGAGGTCAAGTCGGCAAGCAACAGCAATTTGCCCTACGTCATCAACAATACCATGATGCGTGTGGACCTGCCCACAGCCCTAGCTCCGGGTCAAAGCGTCCGGTTTTACATTGCCTGGAACTACCTGATTAACGACCGCATGAAGGTCGGCGGACGCAGCGGATACGAGCATTTTAAGGATGAAGACAATACGCTCTATACCATTGCCCAGTTTTTCCCGCGCATGGCTGTTTATGGCGACAACGTGGGCTGGCAGCACAAGCAGTTTTTAGGCCAGGGCGAGTTTACCCTTCCCTTTGGAGACTATAAAGTGGCCATTACCGTTCCGAGCGACCACCTGGTTGCTGCTACCGGAACCCTGGTCAATGAGTCGAGTGTTCTCAGTGCAACCCACCGTCAGAAGCTTGCAGAAGCCCGCAGAAGCTTCACTAAGCCGGTCATCATTGCCACGGAAGCCGAGGCTCGGGAGCGCGAAAAAACCAAGGCAAGCGGAACCAAAACTTGGGAATTCAGTGCCAAAAACGTGCGTGACTTCGCCTTCGCCAGCAGCCGAAAGTTCATTTGGGATGCCATGGCCGTCAAGGTGGGTAACCAGACTACCCTAGCGGAATCGTTCTACCCCAAAGAGGGCAACCCGCTTTGGGAGCAATTCTCTACGCGCGCCGTAGCCCAAACCATTGAGACCTATTCTAAGTTTACTATTGACTACCCCTACGAGCGGGCCATCTCAGTGCACACCGCAGACATAGGCATGGAGTATCCTATGATCTGCTTCAACGGAGGCAGGCCCGACGCAGACGGAACCTATTCTGAGGGAACCAAGCACGGAATGATAAGCGTAATCATTCACGAGGTTGGCCACAACTTCTTCCCCATGATCATCAACAGCGACGAGCGGCAGTGGACCTGGATGGACGAAGGCCTCAACAGCTTCGTGCAGCAACTTGCCGAGCAAGAGTGGGACGTCAACTACCCTTCTCGCCGCGGACCAGCCTACAATATCGTGGACTACATGAGGTCCCCGGCCCTCAACCAGGTTCCCATCATGACCAATTCCGAGAGCATCATGCAGTTTGGCAACAACGCCTACGGAAAGCCTGCCACCGCGCTTAATATTTTACGCGAAACCGTGATGGGGCGCGAGTTATTTGACCATGCATTCAAGTCCTACTGCAGCCGATGGGCCTTTAAGTCTCCCGCTCCGGCAGACTTCTTTCGCAGCATGGAAGATGCAAGCGGCGTAGACCTGGATTGGTTCTGGCGCGGTTGGTTCTACACCACCGAGGCGGTTGACCAAGAGCTAGGCAAGGTGCGCATAGCGGCAACTCCAACGCTTGATCCCGAGGAACTGGAATCCCAGCGCAGGGCCAAGAAAGAAGCTGAATACGAGGGTTTCATTGGGAACCAGCGCAACGCGATCAGCAACCGACCCACCAAAGTAGACAAGGACTCTGCCTACCGAGATTTTTACACGAGCGAGTACAATCGCTATGCCGTCACTAAGGCAGATGCCAAGCGATTAGAAGGCCTAAAGGCAGGCCCTCAGGGATTTCTTCACGAAATAACCGTTAAAAATGTGGGCGGACTCATTATGCCCGTCATCGTGCGCTACACTTTTGGAGACGGAACGTCTCATGTGGAGCGCTGGCCTGCCGAGGTTTGGATTCTGTCGGAGCAGGAATTCACCAAAACTGTTTATTTGCCCAAGAAGGCGGTTTCTATTGAACTCGATCCCTTCAAGGAACTGGCCGACATTGACTTATTCAACAACTCTTGGGGATTGGATGCCGACCTGCATTTGGAGGCATTACCCGCGCCTAGCGGTGCAGACCGCTGGAGGAGCAATCCGATGCGCGATGCGCGTAAATAATCGCTCCAAGCGATGAACGGTTCGGCACTTCGATTCCCGCTTCTTGCGGCTGCGACCCTTTTGCTCATGGCTTGTGGGTCGGGTGATTCACCCGAAACCGAAGATTCCACGATCTCCAAGAGCTCCGGAAACTATCTTAAAGACGACTACATCGAGGTTCCGCTCGATCAGTACCTGCGCATTAAGGATGCCTTGGTTTCGTCGAATGCCCAAGAAGCTCAGGCCGCCGCACGGCAGCTTGACTCGCTTTGGACCATTGCAAGCCCTGGGGATCAATTGCTCTCCTCGGTTCGTCAAATTGCGGCGTCGGCTGATTTAGAAGCCCAAAGGCTAGCCTTTCATTCGCTCACCCAGGCCTATTTAGTGTCCCTGGAATCGGCGCCATTGAGCGACTCCCTTTATTTGCAGTTTTGCCCCATGGCCTTTGACTATGAGGGGGCTACTTGGATCAGTCGCGAGCGCAAGGTGATGAATCCCTACTTTGGGGATGAAATGCTAAACTGTGGGGTTGTGCGCCGCAGCATTGGTTCCGCTGGCTTAGAAGGCGAGCAGGCCGAGTAGGTCTGGACGAGTTCTAGTCTCGCATTAAGTTTTGCACAAGACTCAAGCGGTTCGCCGGGTCGTATTACCTTCGCATCTGTGGGTAAAATCATAGCAGTAGCAAACCAAAAAGGCGGAGTCGGCAAAACAACTACGGCCGTAAATCTAGCGAGTGCGCTTGGGATACTGGAGCAGCGAGTGCTTCTCATCGATGCAGACCCTCAAGCCAATGCAACCTCTGCTCTGGGTTTTGACCCCTCTGCACCGAGAATGGGAACCTACCAAGTCCTTGAACATGCAATAAAGCCCTATGATGCTACTCTTGTCTGTGGCAATCCCAACATGATGCTGATGCCGGCCCATATGGACCTTGTCGCAGCAGAACTCGAGTTGGTTGACAAGGTGCGCAGAGAATACATGCTTCAAACTGCCTTAGCCGAAGTCAAGGACGACTTTGATTACATCATTATTGATTGTGCTCCCTCCTTGGGTTTGGTGACGCTGAACGCCTTAACCGCCTCCGACTCGGTACTTATTCCCATTCAATGCGAGTACTTTGCGCTTGAGGGACTGGGCAAATTGCTCAACACCGTGCGCTCGGTTCAAAATTTACAGAATCCTGATTTACAGATCGAAGGAATTCTTCTTACCATGCACGACTCCCGATTGCGACTGAGCAACCAGGTGGTCGAGGAGGTTCGACAGCACTTTCAGCAGCTCGTTTTTAGTACCATTATTGCCCGCAATGTTAGGCTGAGTGAGGCACCCTCTTTTGGTGAACCCATTATGGTCTATGATGCCGCCTCGACTGGCGCGGAGAACTACCTCAACCTAGCGCGAGAACTTTTGGCACGAAATGCGCAGGTTAGCGTCTGAATTTCTGTTATTCCTAGTTTTTTAGCCATGCCTACTACCCTTCGTCCCCTAGTTTTTGCCGCAGCCATCTTCGCATGCTCCTTGGCAGAGGTTCTTGCACAACCCATGCTGGCCGACGGAGTGGTTGCCGTGGTAGGCAATGAGATTATTCTACAGTCTGACGTGGTCATAATGCGCGAAACCCTAAAGCGCGAGGGTCAGGATCGCAGCGAATGCGAAATTCTCAAGGAGCTGATTCTCGAGAAGCTCTTGATTCACCATGCGGCCATTGATTCGGTAATTGTCGAAGAAAGTGAGATTGACGACAACATATCCCGGAGACTGGAGCAGCTTGTAGCCCAAATTGGGAGCGAACGCAAGCTGGCCGAATACTACAAGAAGTCCATCCTTGAAATCAAAGAAGAAATGCGGCCCCTGATGAAGAACCAGCTCACCGCACAGCGCATGCAGGGCACCATTACCGAGAATGTTAAGGTCACCCCAGTAGAAGTGGAAAACGTGATAGGCAAAATGCCCCTTGATTCCCTGCCTTTAATTGGAACCGAGGTTGAGTTGGGTCAGATCATTATTAATCCCAAGGTCAGCGACAAGGCCGAAGAAGAGGCGATAGCCCGACTTGACCAGCTTCGTACCCGAGTTTTAAACGGCTCGAGCTTTGCCACTATGGCTATTTTGTATTCTGAAGACCCAGGGTCCAACCGCAACGGCGGAGAGTACAAGGGCATCAAACGCGGACAATTTGTCAAGGAATTTGATGCGGTTTCATACAATCTAGAAGTAGGCGAAATTTCAAAGCCTTTTCGCACCGAGTACGGCTACCACATTGTACAGCTTCAGCTCAAACGAGGTGAGGAGCTCGACCTGCGCCACATACTGGTCAAGCCTAAACTTGAGCAAAAAGACCTTGATGCAGCGCAGGACCGCCTAGACAGCATTAGGCTTGCCGTAGTCTCAGGCACGATCACCTTCGAAGAAGCGGCTGAGCAATTTTCTGAAGACGAGGAGACCAAGCTCAATGGCGGAATCATGCTGAACCCCAATACCATGGACCTCAAGTTCAACCTAGACCAGCTAGACCGTGGCGTTTTTTATGCCATACAGAATTTGACGGTCAATGAGATTAGCGAGGCCGCTCTGGTACGCGACCCGCAGGGTAAAGAGTTTTTTAGAATCGTTCAACTTCGCGGAAAAATTGAGCCCCATCGTGCCAATTTGGATCTTGACCTCGCCCTCTTAAAAAACTATGTGGAGAACGTGAGGCGCCAAGAAGCGCTCGAGGGCTGGGTTTCGAAAAAGAAGGCCGAAACGGCATTGCGCGTCAACGCAAAGTATGACGACTGTAAGGTGTTGTTCAAATAGTTCTTTTTACTAACTTTGCCGCCCCTAGAGGAATTTCGCCAACTGGGATTTTGCAGACCCAACCTCTGCTTCAAAGTGAAGCACGTTGCCGTTTGAATTGCATAAACAGGAGATCATGGATCTAATTAAGTACGTTGAAGACACCTACGTGGTGAAGAAGGACTTCCCATCGTTCAAAGCCGGTGATACCATCACGGTGTACTACAAAATTGTCGAAGGTGAAAAAACCCGTACGCAGTTCTTTCGCGGAGACATTATTCAGCGCAACAGCTACGGAACCACCGAAACTTTTACTATTCGCAAAATGTCAGGCGCCATTGGCGTCGAGCGGATTTTCCCAATCAACATGCCCAACCTCGAGAAGATTGAGGTGAACAAAACGGGTAAGGTTCGTCGTGCACGCATCTTCTACCAGCGCGACCGCACTGGAAAGAGCGCTCGCATCAAGGAGCGCCGCATAAAATAGCAGGCTTTTTTAGGGTAAAATCACGAAGGCCGTTCGCCGATTGAGCGAACGTCCTTCGTTGCTTTGGTTGCTACCCACGGGCTTCGAGGATCCGTATCCCTTGGCGCTGATTCGAGTGGGGTCCAAGCCGAGCTCAATTAATGCGTTCCTAACACTTTGTGCCCGCTGCTGGGAGAGAACCTGGTTCGTCCGCTCGGTACCGACTTTGTCGGTGTGCCCTTGGATTTCAATTTTAAAAGACGGATGGCTTTTTAGGTAGCCTGCAAATCCCACCAGGGCAAGCTGGTCTTCGGCGCTAAGCTGAGCGCTGGCGCTGCTGAACAAAATACTTCTTAGGGCAAACTCTTCTCCGGCAATGGCTTTGCGCGCAATCAACGCAGGTATAGGCTCTTGATCGTGCTCCGCCTCAAGGCGAATGGAGGTGTAGCCTAAGTCTGGATGATCGAGCGACAAAACGGATGCCGCAAGGTCTTCGCGAGCGATTACTGCGGTAAAGGTTCGGCTGAAGGCATCGACCAGTACCGATTGGCTTGTTTTGGATTTTAAGTTATCAATGCGAATTTGGGTACTGCGCCCCTCTTGAGGTAAATCACCCTCAACGGTACCGCGCACAAAGGCGACTTCCCTACCTGAAGCAGAGGATGGAAGTTCAAACCGTAGCATATCAAAGCCGGTAGCGTCGCTTCGCTTGCTAAAATACCCTAGGGCTTCGTTGGCGTGAACACCAAAACCGAGTTCGTCCTGGTCGGTATTGATGGGGAAGCCTAAATTAATCGGCCTGATGCTGAGGTCTAAGTCCGTGTAAAACACATCGAATCCACCCATACCCGGATGGCCGTCGGAAGAAAAAAACAGGGTTCGACTGTCCGCGTGCAGAAAGGGTGACTTTTCGTCGCCTTCGGTATTGATTTCGGAACCAAGGTTTACCGGTTCTGACCATGCTGCGTCAGATAGCCTATGCGAAGACCAGAGATCAAGTCCTCCCCTGCCGCCTGGCCGGTCGCTCGAGAAAATTATGCGGTCGGCATTGGCCGATAAAGCGGCCTGGGAATCCCAAGACTTGGGCAACGATAATTCTGTGATGGGGCGCAGAGTGGACCATTCGCCCTGCTCGCGATGAGCCATGAATAGGTCGCAGTTGCGGTAGCCCGAAGCATCAGCAGCACAGGAGGTCAGGACCATCCATTGGTCGTCTGCACTTACCGAAGGACTGCCTTCGTTGAGGCCAGAATTAAAGGGGTGGTCAAGGGGGCTGACGTTCATGCCTGCGGCATTGGGAATTCCTTCGCAGAGAAGTTCTTCAATGCGGGTTTGAGCTGCTGGGCCGCTCTTGCGGTCCACTACTTTGCGCCTCAGCGTAAAGTACCACTTGCTTCCGTCCGGACTTCGAACTGCCAAAAACTCGTCTGAGGGGCTGTCGAGGCCCGCAATAGGCTCTGGCTTGAAGGGCACTGGATTAGCCCTTAGGGAGTCTTCTAGGTTAAAACGACGAAGCCAGCGATTTGCCTCGGGTCCGGAATTGATACTGCTCCAATACCGAATAGCCTCCTCTCGTCTACCCTGCCCAGCATGAAGGGCCCCAATGCGAAAAGCAAGGTCGTCCAGGTAATCGGGGCAAACCATGAAAACTTTTTCATACCCGGCAAGGGCCGCGCGATCCTCACCCAAAAGAAGAGCAAGTTCCGCATCGAGGTACCAAACGTGAATGGACTCCGGCTCCTTGCGGCGCAAACTCGACAGGTATACCTGCGCCATTGGGCGGTCACCCTTGGCCAAAGCTCCCTCGGCCTTGAGCACCATGGCAGAAGGGGGCGGTGCCTGCTCGCAATCACCGAGTTGAATACTTTGAGCATTCAATGACCAAAATCCGCAAGCCAGAAGAACTCCTAAGCCTACTCTGCCCCGCGCCATTGTTTTTCGCTCGCGGCTACGTGCAGTGCTACGGCTGCATCACTAGTGACATTGACCACGGTTCGGCACATATCGAGTATGCGGTCCACCGGGAAGATCAAAGCAATCCATGCAGGATTGAGACCCACGGCATCCAAAACCATAATGAGCATAATTAGACCGGCAGAGGGTATGGCCGCAGCACCTACCGAGGCAGCTACGGCAGTGATTACAATCATTGCCTGCTGGGCAATGGAAAGATCCACAAAATGAAACTGAGCCAAGAAAATTACCGCTACGGCCTGATAAAGACTTGTTCCGTCCATGTTTACCGTAGCCCCAATGGGAAGGGTAAACTGGCTTACCTGCTCGTCAACCTTTAAATTGTCGTTTACGCATTCCAAGGTAACCGGAAGGGTGGCCGCCGAAGAGGAGGTACTGAAAGCCAAAAGTTGGGCAGGACGCATTCCGCGAAAAAAGAATTGAAAACTCTTCCACCAGGACCAACCGTATTTGCGCGTTGCCAACCAAACAAGGGTGGGATACATTGTGACCAAAAGGACTGCGAGTCCCAAGAGCACGGTGACCATATAGGTACCGTAGGTCTGGAGCAAATTGGGCAAACGGTCTGGATCGTCGCCCGTTAGCTGGGTCAAGGTACCCGCCATAAGGGCAAAGACAAAGAAGGGAGCTCCCTTCATCACCACAATTACCATGTGAATAAACACCCCTGACAATTGAGCAATTAGGGGACGAAGTCGGTCGGTGTGCTCCCGAGGCATGAGCACAAGTACTACCCCAAAAAAGATGGCGAATACAATAATTTGAAGCATGCTACCCGCACTAAGTGCTTCAAACACATTGCTCGGAACCATCTCATGAATCCATTCTAAGGGACCACGTCCAGAAGACTCCACGCTGGCAATTTGCTCGTTGAGTCCGGTGTCGACTGCGGTAGAAGCATCCGCTGCCGTTGCGTCGGTGAGCCATTGTCCGTCGGGGCTTGGCTTGCCGGTTGCATGCAACCAAGCCTCAAAACCCCTACGGTTCTCCATGCGCTGCTCCTCTGAGGCGGTAAAGCCAGGCTTAATCAAATTCACAACAAATACACCCATCAGAATTGCAGCCAACGTTGTGATGAGGTAAAGGCCAAGCGTTTTGCCACCAATGCGTCCTAAAACGCGCGGATCTCCTACCTGGCCCACACCGTCAATAATGCTAAAGAGCACAAGAGGTACGGCAATGAGCTTAAGGGCATTAATAAAGAGGGTTCCAAAGGGAGCAATAAAGTCGGCTGTAAACTGAGCTCCGCCGGCAAAGGCAGATCCGATAGCCCAAGCTAGGCCCAAGCCCATTCCTAGTAGTATTTTTTGATGAAGTTTCATTGTTCCTATTATTTGAGATGGATTTTTTGTAAAAGTAACGCGTCGGCAAGAGCTAGGGCAGCCATGGCCTCTACAATGGGCAGTGCACGGGGCAAAACTAAGGCGTCATGACGTCCATCAATCTTAAGTTTTTGTACTTGACCGTCAGAAGAATAGGCTAATTGATCTTTAGCTATGCTTGAAACCGGCTTGAATGCAATTCGCAGGGTTACTGGACGCCCGTTGCTGATTCCGCCGGTGATGCCGCCCTCGTGGTTGGATTGAACAGTGCCATCCAGGGAAGGCGCATCGTTGTGCTCGCTTCCCCGCAAATCAGCGCCGGCGAAGCCGTCGCCAAATTCAACTCCTTTTACCGAATTAATACTGAGCATTGCATGGCCCAGAGTGGCATGGAGTTTATCAAAAACGGGCTCGCCTAGGCCAAGGGGCAGGCCGAGAATTTCGAGGTAAACGATTCCGCCTGCAGAATCACCTTCCTCCCTAAGTCTTGATACTTCAGACTCCATGGCGGCACTGGCAATAAGGTCCGGGCAAGCCACAGGGCTCAGGTCTCGGTTTGCCCAATCCCATGCAGACGGAGGCATGGCCTGTATTCCTGCGGCGCGTTCTACCGCTGCCCTAATAACCACAGAGGGCCCAAGAAGCTGTTTTGCGAGTGCCCCTGCAACTACCCGTGCTGCAGTTTCTCGCGCGGAACTTCGCCCCCCGCCCCGCACATCGCGAAGACCATACTTGGCCTGATAGGTTGCGTCGGCATGGCCAGGGCGAAAAACGTCGGTTAGCGCATCGTAGTCGTTAGGCTTGGTATTGCTGTTGCGGACCATAAAGGCGATGGGAGTTCCGAGGCTAAGGCGCCGGCCTTGGGAGTCCGCGTCAGGATGAAGACCCGACAGCCACTCTATGGAATCGTCCTCACGACGCGGAGTACCTGCCTGGCCTGTGGGCCTGCGACGGTCCATTTCTAAGGCGACCAAACCAAGGTCTAAGGCGATTCCCGACGGAAAACCATCCAGCACCCCGCCAATGGCCGGGCCGTGGGATTCCCCGTAGGTCGTGAGTTGCAGAATTCGTCCAAAGGTGTTGCCAGCCATCCTTCAAAAATACGCGAAGCGTACCTTCGCATAATGCGCATACGCTATACCCATCTTGCCGGCGTGGTCGGGAGTCCAGAAGGCCTTGAAACGGGTGCGCTCTGTGGTCCTCAAATGAACGACTTGCCGATTGTGCGCGACGCTTTTGTAGAACTTGTGGACGGCAAGATTGCGGCCCTAGGCAGCATGACCGACTGCCCTGAAAGCGATGCCGGTTGGGACGTTCGCCCGGCTAAGGGCCAATGGATGCTCCCTGGATTCGTAGACAGCCACACCCACCTGATTCATGCAGGGGCGCGGGTTGCTGAGTTCCGCATGCGCCTTAACGGGGCCAGCTACCAAGAAATTGCTGCGGCCGGCGGCGGAATTTTGAATTCGGCGTCTGCCTTGGCGCAAACCGACGAGTCAGCCCTACTCGACGCCCTTCTGGAGCGCCTTGAACTGGCCCGATCGACTGGAACTGTGGCGGCTGAGATCAAAAGCGGCTACGGCCTAACCTTTGAGGCTGAACGCAAGATGCTGCGCGTGGTTCGGGCAGCGCAAAGCGCCCAAAGAATGCCCTTATGGACAACCTTTCTTGGTTTGCACGCCCTGCCCAAGGGTCAAAACCTCGATCATTTTGTGGGCGAAGTCATTGACCGATGGCTACCGGCCCTGGCTGACGAAGGATTAATAGATTTTGTAGACCTGTTTTGCGAGGCCGGGTACTTTAGGACCTGTGACCTTCTGCGGCTTGCCGAGGCGGCCGACCAAAGGGGAATTAGGCTAAAAGCCCATACCAACCAATTTCACAGCATTGGTGGCGTATCTGCCTCCATTCAGGCCAAGGCGCTCAGCATTGACCACCTTGAAGTACTCAGCGAAGAAGACCTAATGGCACTCCAAACCGCGTGGTCCCAAGGGATTGCTCCCATGCCGGTGGCCCTACCGCATTGCTCGCTTTTTTTGAATATTCCCTTTGCGCCCGGCCGCGCCATAATTGACGCAGGTCTTCCCCTTACACTAGCCTCGGACTGCAACCCCGGATCTTCACCTTCGAGCGACCTGCGGATGGCTTGGAGTTTGGCCACCAGCCAAATGAAGCTCCGCGTTGACGAGGGTCTGGCCGCGCTCACTGCCAATGCGGCCTTTGCATTAGGTGCCCAGGAGCGAATGGGACGAATTCAACCCGGAATGGAAGCGCACGTACTTTTAACAAAGCCAATGGCTGATTACGCGCAAATTCCGTACTTCACCAGCGAAAACCACCTTGCACAAACATTGATCTATGGCCAGTAAAAACGGAACCAAGGGCTACAAACCGCGCCCAGGAGAACTTCGCATTGGAGACTGCCTGCGCCTGCCGGGCGATGCCCCCTTTGTCTTGTTCGGCATTGCCGAAGACTTAGGAATTCGTAACAACGGCGGACGCGCCGGAGCCGCTAAAACCCCCGAGGGAGTCCTGACCGCCTTGCTGAATATTTCCATCAACGAATGGGTGCCCGACAACCTGCTCGCTTGGGGCGGAATTCTCGACCTGCGCAAGGCAACATCGGTGGACGAAATCGACAAGATGGTCTATGCCACGGTGTTCCCCTGGTTTCAAGAGGGCTACATACCCCTGGTTATCGGAGGAGGCCACAACAACTCCATGCCCCTGCTTTGGGCCGCGCACGATGCCCTCAATCAGCCCGTGAATGCCCTTAATCTGGACCCCCACCCCGACGTGCGTGCCCTTGAAGGACGCCACAGCGGGAATGGATTCAGCTACGCCCACAACCGAGGCTACCTAGACCGCTACGCAGTACTGGGAATGAGCGAGAATTCTGTGAATTCAGCGAGCCTTGCACTCCTGCGAAGTACTCCGGGCTGGACCTTTGAAACCTACGAAAGCTGGGCGGTCCGAGGAGAAACCTCCTGGGAATTAGCCATGGACCGCATGCTGCTGCACGTGCAGAATGCGCCGTTTGGCTTAGAAATAGACGCAGACGGCATCACGGGAGCCCCGGCAAGCGCCCAAACGGAGAGCGGCTGGTCATGGACTCAGGCGCGCCAACTCGCCTACCGGGCCGGGCAAACCGGGAAGGTTGCCTACCTGCATCTCAGCGAATTAGCCTTGGGCTTACTGCCCGAAGACGACCATGGAGGACATTCTAAGGCAGCGGCCATGCTCTTGCTTGATTTTGTGCGCGGAACCCGCAACCTGCCCTGGTAGTGTTAAGCCCAAAGGCTTGGCTGCAGTGCGCAGCCAACATTTCTGAAGGACGTGACCTGCACATTATCGATGCACTCTGCGCGGCATTAGAGCAGGTTCCTGGAGTTCATCTTTGGCATCGAGACATTGGACCCGACGCGAACCGCAGCGTACTAACATTCGCAGGAGAGGCTCGGCACATGATCGACGGATGCGAGTCCTTAATTGCTGCAGCTGGAGAGCACATCGACATGCGAAGCCACGAAGGCTCGCACCCGCGTATTGGAGCAGTCGATGTCTGCCCCCTTGTGGCCCTTAGGCCCGAAGACGAAAGTTTGGCAAAAGAGTCCGCGCATCAGGTAGCAAAGCGAATTAGTACCCTTAAAGCCGGTGGCTGGTTTTACGGACTAAGCGCCGCACGCCCAGAATACGCCCTGTTAGCCAACCTGCGCAGAGGCCAGTACGAAGGCCTAGCCCAAAGGTCCTTAGACTTTGATTTCGGATCCTACCACCCAAGATTTGGTGCAATGGCCCTAGGTGCTCGTGACTTTTTGCTTGCCTACAACGTCAACCTGTCAGGCCTCAACGCACCAGCCGCCAAGGCAATTTCCGCACAAATTCGAGAACAACCTGGAGGCGGAATGCCCGGACTGCGCTCCATTGGTTGGGATGCGCCTCTTTTTGGCTGCAGTCAAGTAAGTTGCAACATTACCGACCTCAACCGGCTCTCGCTCAAGGAGGTCTATGACCGTGTTGACGCCTTGGCCGCAGACTTTGGTATGCGTGCAGCAGGCAGCGAACTCATAGGCATGGCACCCCTTAAGGCATTTCGCGGATTCCGCTCTGCCCAGGAGGGCGCTGACTACTTGGGCCTAAGCTCCGTAGCATCCTTTGATTCATCCAGCCGAATAATCGAGGAGCGATTCCATTAATTGTGCTTTTCGAAGCATTTAACCCCTAACCTTTTGGGGATGCGAGTCTAGGATTCATCACCATAAACCACAGGGGCGGAACCGCTGCGAGCACCATCATGGCCGGGTAGCCAGCGGGCATTTGGGGGGATTCGTCGTAGTGGTTCATGAGCGGAAAAGGCCGGTAGGGATTGGCATGGTGGTCGGAATGCCGGGTGAGCTCAAAGAGCATAAACCTTCCAAGCGGGTGGTTGGAATTCCAGGAATGCTGGGGTTCGGTGTTTTCGTACCGAAACTCTGTCACCTTCACCCGCGTAAGGCCGTAGTGCTCGATGTAGTTCACGGTCTCCAGGAGCAGAATACCAAAGAAGGACGACAAAACCAGAGGCAGCAAGGCCTCGGGCGCTAAGGCAAAAACAAGACTCAAGTAAAGAACCTCCGCGACGAACATGCCGGCCATCAGTCTGGGTTTTAAGCGCCAAGCGGTTCGCCAAACGCCTACAATGCTTCGAATCCAAAACAAATAAAGAACCTCCCCGTAGCGCGCGGTTGAGGAATCCTCGGGGGTGGCAACATGCTTGTGGTGCCCAAAGTTGTGGTCAATAAAAAACTGGCCGTAGAGGCTGCTCACCAAAAGGCCCTGCGCCAACCTTTGATAGGCTGCTTTGGGCCGGTGGCCGAGCTCATGGGCTACGTTAATCGCGAGGGTTCCGCACGATATACCCAATGCGGTTATGTGGCCGAGCAGTGTAAGCAGGTCGCCAGAGTTGCGATCCTGAGGCACAACTGCGATAAACAAGGCAATAGCTCCCAAATGAAGCGGAATTTGCAGCAAGACAAAAAGGTCATAATGGGACTGACTTAGGTACCGAGCTCGCTCGGATTCTGTAAGGTTGGACGCAAAAGTGGGCAGGATTCCTTCAAAAAACGGAACCACACCAAAGGCAAAAATTAAGGCGGCGAACGATAAGGGTCCCTGACTTAGGAGCCCTAAGTATACCGAAGCCGGAAGCAGGAAGGCAAGAAGGTATCGAAATCCAATCATAAATTAAATGTAGGCCTCGGCTCCCAGCGCTGCAATACCTTCATTCTAAGGAACATTTCTTCGCTGTACCACTTAAAATCGCGGGTTTTGCGTATCATCGAAGAGTGCTGCCGGCTGCGGTAGGCAAAGTCATCCAAGGCCTCTGCATTGCGCCAAACGCTTAGTGTGGCCTGTTCCACCAGAGGCAGTTCCCCTACTCCCTTGCTAAAAAGAAGGTCGGGCAAGCGGTTAAGGTGCTTGCTTGCGCCCGGAACATTCCACCAAAACCTGTGGGCTTGACTCCAGCGAATTCGCGCACGGGTAAGAACAGCTACCTCGTCCTGTGGCTCCAACGTGGCGAGCTCAGAGCCTTCGAACAACTCAATTCCGCCCCAGCTTCCGTGTCCCCGAACTGGGAGGGCGTCCCATCCCCACTCGAGTTGGGCAGAGCCCTGCCACTCCTTCCATCGGGCGCTGGTGGCAAAAAAATCTTCTGCCTCTTCGGGAGAATCCCAAACGGCAAACCAGGCGTAGGTGCTGAAGTCCGGCCAAATAGAAAAACCTTCTCCGGCCCCCGAACCGAGCTGCTTAGCAAAGCGAAGACCTGGTGCCTTCCATGGCTCGCGCAGGGCAAAACCCATGGAGCCAAATGCCCGCCACTGATTGCCTCTACCCTGCCATTGTAGAAACCGCACGGTAATAAAGTAGGATTTTGCCATTTTGTCAGTCACAACCCTAAGATAACCTCCTTGGCATGCACCTTGTTCCGCTAGGAGTGCATTAAAAATTATAAATCATGGCCACTGGTAAAATCAACGTATCTGCTGACAACATCTTCCCGATTATTAAGAAGTTTCTCTACAGCGACCACGAGATATTCCTAAGGGAACTTATTTCGAATGCCGTAGACGCGACCAACAAGCTAAAAACCCTGAGTAATCTGGGCGAATTCAGCGGAGAACTGGGCGACCTGAGCATTCATGTGGATGTCGATAAAAAGAAAAAGACCATTACCATTCGCGACCGAGGTATCGGTATGTCTTCTGAAGAAATCAACAAGTACATCAACGAAGTAGCCTTCTCGGGCGCTACGGAGTTTGTCAAAACCTACGAAGGCAAGATCGACAAGGGGGCTATGATTGGTCACTTTGGACTTGGGTTTTACTCGAGCTTTATGATTTCTACCAAGGTAGAAATTCACAGCCGAAGCTGGAAGATGCCTGAGTCCGAGGGTGCATTTTGGTCCTGCGACGGCTCGCCCGAGTACAGCCTGGTCAGCAAGAAGAAGAAGGATCGCGGAACCCACATCATTCTTCACGTCGACGGAGATTCCGAGGAGTTCCTCGAGGAATTCAAAATCAACGAACTCCTAAAAAAGTACGCCCGGTTTATGAGCGTGCCCATTGTTTGTGGCGAGAAGGACGAGCGCAACAACGTCGCTGAAGAAGGTGAAGAAGCAAAGTGGGAAACCAAAAAAGTACCCAACGTCATCAACCCTGACAGTCCAGCCTGGACCAAGAAGCCAAGCGAGCTCAGCGACGATGACTACAAAGCGTTCTACAAGGCTCTATACCCTTACACGTTTGAGGAGCCCTTGTTCCACATCCACATGAATGTGGATTATCCCTTTGATTTGACTGGAATCTTGTTTTTCCCTAAAATCAAGCCCAACATGGAGCTCAATAAGAACAAAATACAGCTCTACCAGTCTCAAGTATTTGTTACCGACAACGTCGAAGGCATCGTGCCGGACTTTTTAATGATGCTGCACGGGGTAATCGACTCCAGGGATATTCCGCTCAATGTATCGCGCAGCTACCTGCAGGCCGACAGCAACGTCAAAAAAATCAGTGGACACATTACCAAAAAAGTGGCGGACAAACTGGAGGAGATGCTCAAAAACGACCGAAGTGACTTTGAGCAAAAGCTCAAGGATATTGCCGTTATAATCGAGTACGGAATGGTTACCGACGAGAAGTTCTTTGAGCGGGCCCTAAAGTTCAACATGCTGCGCAGCGCGGTGGATGAATCGGCGTCTACGATTGACGAGTACCTCGATAAAATTGGCACGCTTCAAACCGACAAAGAGGGCCAACGCGTAGTGCTTTACACCTCCAATGCAGAGGCGCAGCACAGCTACATTCAAAAGGCTAAGGCAGAAGGATACGACGTGGTAGTGCTGGATTCGCCCATTGCGGGTCACTGGATTCAGAAAATTGAGGGTGCCAAAGAGAAGGTCCGGTTTGCTAGGGTAGACAGCGATATGCTCGACAAACTGATACCTAAAGACGGAAACCGAAGCCATCTGCTGACGGAAGCCGAGCAAGAGAGCCTCAAAGGCTACGTGGAGGCTGCCATTAACGATAAAAACTACAGCGTCCGCATCGAGGCATTAGCCAGCGACGACATGCCGATGATGGTGGTAATGCCGGAGTTTATGCGCCGCATGAAAGAGATGAGCGCGTCGGGCGGAGGCGGATTTATGGGTATGGGAAACTTCCCGGACCATTACGACGTCGTGGTCAACGGCAACCATCCCTTGGCCGGCAAAATTCTGAAGGCCGAAGAGCCTGCAGACCGAGAGCAATTGGTGCTTCAGGCTAAGGATCTCGCGCTGCTTCAGCAGGGCTTGCTAACAGGGGAACGCCTGACGGCTTTTGTCAGCCGTTCGTTGGACCGTCTTGTTTAATTCGTAATTTTAACCCTATGAAATATTCCATTATGATTGCTGCGGTTCTGTCAAGTGCCGCACTTTGGGCTCAAGACCTGCCCCAAATGTCTCCCAAAACGACTTTTGAACAGCGCATTGGCCTAACGGATGCCAAACTGACCTACAGTCGCCCAAGCGCCCGTGGACGAGACATTTTTAGCGAAATTGTACCCCCTGGAGAGCACTGGCGCCTTGGAGCCAATACCAAGACCCTTTTGACTCTGAGTTCTGAGGTGAATTTTTCCTCCGGAGCATTGCCGGCAGGAACCTACAGTCTGTCGCTCTTCCCGAACGACGGAGATTGGGTATTGGTCATTAATAAGGATCTTGAAGGCTGGGGCATCTATGAATACAACGAGAAGAACGATGCGCTTAGGGTACGTGCTCCGATGGAGGTTGGTTCCATGATGACGGAGTCCCTGCTTTTGGCGTGGGATAATGTTCAATCGAACTCTGCTGACCTTATTGTTTCTTGGGGCGACCGAATGGCGCGCTTCCCGATGAAGGTTCCGACCGAACGCCTCGCCAAGGAGAACCTTGCCAAAGCCCTGGCTGATCCCAAGGCGGAGTGGACCGTATACCGCAATGCCGCACGCTACGCTCGTGAAAACAAGATGCCCGAAGCGGAATCTTGGGCAAAAACCGCCGTTAAAATGAAGTCGGACAACTGGGGCACCCACTACCTACTTGCCCAAATTTTGGAAGAAAATGGCAAAAAATCAGAAGCCTTAAAGGCGGCGCAAAATTCATTAGAGGCCGGATTGGCCGACGGCAAAAAAATGAAGAAAGCCTTTGCCAACGAGTCCGACGTTCAAGCACTTATTTCGCGATTGAAGTAAGTCTCTAAAACCACCAAAAGGGCAAGAATTCCAGGTCAAATGGAATCCTTGCCTTTTTCTTTTTCACCCTTTGACCTGATATGAGCACACTAACTTCCCTTCGAAACGCCCTTTTTGGATTGACACTTATGCTCTCCGTGAGTAGTGCAGCGCAGTCAACCCTGCGCGGAACCGTTGTCGACGATGCAACCAACGAGCCCATACCTGGAGCCGTAGTGCGCATTGACGGCAGATCGACCACGGGATTAACCGATTCTGAGGGCAAGTTCCGCATCGAAAACCAAGCAACGGGCCTGGTCAATGTGCGCATCGAAGCCATTGGCTACAAGGCCTACACCGCATTTGAAGTACTTCTTACGCGAGCAAAAGCCGTCGAGCTAGAGGTGAGACTCAGGGAGTCTACCCAGCAGCTGGAGGAAGTAGAAATAACGGCGCAGGCTCAGTTTCAGCGCGTAGACCAGTCGCCCGTTAGCGTGCAGAGTATAGGAATCAACGAGATTCGGCGGAATCCGGGTGCAAACCAGGACATTTCTAAAGTAATCCAATCCCTCCCGGGCGTGGCAAGCGGAGGAGCAGCATTCCGCAACGACTTGATCATTAGGGGTGGTGGCCCCAACGAGAACATCTTCTTTTTGGATGGAATTGAGATTCCGGCCATCAACCACTTTGCGACCCAAGGCGCGAGCGGCGGTCCGGTGGGAATGATTAATGTGAATTTCATTCGCGACGTTGACTTTTACACCAGCGCCTTCCCGGTGCAGCGCGGAGGAAGCCTCAGCTCGGTCATGGAGCTCAACCTGCGGGACGGTTCCGAAGAAAAAGTCAATGGAATTTTTCAGGTTGGGGCCTCTGAAGTTGGACTCACGCTTGACGGACCCTTGTCGAAGAAAACGACCTACCTCGCCAGCGTTCGCCGAAGCTACCTTCAGTACTTGTTTGGGGTTATTGGCCTTCCCTTCTTGCCGACCTACAACGACTATCAGGTTAAAATCAAGCACAAATTCAACCGAAAAAATCAAATTACCTTCCTCAGTCTTGGGGCCTATGATGTGAGCGTACTCAACCTCGAGCGCAACGAAACCGAAGACCAGCGCTACATTTTGAACTACCTGCCGTCCTACAACCAATGGAACTACTCCATCGGAGCCAAGTACACGCACTTCGGACGGTTTGGCGCAACCAATATTGTACTGAGTCGCTTCATGCTCAACAACGAGTCGGAGAAATACCTCAATAACGACGTGAATTCCGACCTGCTTCTTAACTACGGCAGCCAAGAAATTGCCAATAAACTGCGCGTGGAGCAGCCCTGGAAGTTTAAAAACTGGGAAGGGCTCGTTGGTTTTGGTGCCGAGCAGCTCAAGTACAACACCAGCACCTTCGACAAACGCTTCCCGGGCGGATTTATTCTGGACTACGATACGGACGACGTCTACTACCGCGCATCCATGTTTGCCAATGCCGTGGGAAAGTTCGTGGACGGACGCCTCAAGGTTTCGCTCGGTTTACGCACTGATGCGGGAACCTTTAACGAAAACACTCGAAACTTCTTGGACCAGCTTTCTCCTAGACTGGCGCTGAGCTACAACCTTACCGAAAACTGGACTCTGGACGGCAACGTCGGACGCTACTTTCAATTGCCTCCCTTCACCGCTCTGGGCTACACGGGAATCGACGGAGACAACCGCTCGCTGCGGTTCATTCAGGCGGACCACTACGTGGTGGGCAGCACCCGTTTTTTACCCTGGAACGCCAAGGCAAGCGTGGAGGGTTTCTACAAGTCGTATCAGTACTACCCCTTGCTTCTTCGCGACAGCATTTCACTGGCCACATTGGGCGGGGACTTTGGCGTAATCGGCAACCAACTGGCCACTCCAACCAGCACGGGCCGAGCCTATGGTGCGGAATTTACCTACCAGCAAAAGCTTTTCAAAGGCATGTTTGGAATTGCCGCGATAACCCTCGTGCGAAGCGAATTTGCCGACTTTTTTGGCGACTACATTCCCTCATCGTGGGATAACCGCATGATTGCCACCTTCACTTTTGGTAAGAAATTCGCCAAAAACTGGGAACTGGGAGGCCAATACCAACACCTCGGTGGCGCGCCATACACCCCACTCGACCTCGAGCGCAGCGCCAACAGGCAAAACTGGGATGTGTTTGGAAGAGGCCTGCCCGACTACAGCATGCTGAACTCAATGCGTTTTGGCGAGTTTGACCGCCTCAACCTGCGCCTCGATAAAAAGTGGTTTCTTAAAAAATGGAACCTAGACTTGTATTTTGACGTGCAAAACGCACTGAACTACAAGCTCGACGGACCTAAATTCATTGATGTGCAGCGGGATCCTGCCACCGGAAGTCCGCTTGTGGACCCTAACAATTCAAGCCAATACTTGACTAAATTCCTGGACAACCGTCAGGGCATCGTTCAGCCAGGCATTGGCATTATTGTGGATTTCTAAGCCCTTAAGGCTTGGGGGACGCTGACCGAACCTTCCTACGCCACCATGGTTTGCGCGGCTGCGGTTGCGCCGGCAAAGTTTCTTGCTCAAGACTCGGGGTCACGAGGCCCGGCTGGTAGTCGGTTATGGACTCATACAGGAGGTAGCGCTGACGGGCCAGATTGTACCGAAGAACGTCGCTAAAATAGGAGGCCTGAAATTGTCCTGCGGTCCAGCCCTGATCAAGGGCCTGCATAAGCGAAGAGGTCCCCGAAAGTCGGTTAATGAAGGTCCGCGCAAAGGGCGGGTAAACCGTCAGACTGTCTGCTATGCGAAGGGAATCGTAACGGTACTTTGCCTCCCAGAGGTGCGACCAATCGATTCCTAGCGGCGCAGGCACCTTGCGTAAATCTACTCCGAGCACGGTGTCGCCCTCGTGCGGAGGCGATGTAGCGCCAATACGAGAGACCGGAACAAACCAATGGCTGGAATCGCCCCACCAGGGAGCGCCGTATTGCTCAAAAGGAGCATCGGTTCCGCGACCCACCGATACGTCGGTAGCCTCAAAAAAGCATAGGGAGGGGTACCAGTTAATGGCATTTTGATTAGCTAGGTTGGGAGAAGGCGGCGACGAGGGGTAGATCCGCTCCCGGCGGTAGTGTTCCACGGGGACCACCTGCAAATCCAAAGAATCCGCACCGCGCACCCATTGTTCTCCCTTGGCCATAAGTGCGTATTCCCCCGATGTTAGCCCATAAAGCACGGGGACCGGATGCAAACCGACAAAACTCCGGTGCCGAGCAGTATCGAGTATTGGCCCGTCGACCACGTCGGCAAAAGGGCTCGGGCGGTCAAGCACAATGAGGGTCTTTTGATACTCTGCGCAGGCCTCCATGACATAAATTAGGGTCGAAACGTAGGTATAAAAACGGATGCTCAGGTCTTGAAGGTCGTAAACGACTACGTCGATGCTATCCATGTCGGCGGCGGACGGCCTGCGGCGGTCCCCATAAAGCGAAACAAGGCGCAGTCCGGTTTGCTCGTCTCGCGCGGACTCCACCTTCTCGCCTGCAGACGCAGTACCCCTGAACCCGTGCTCTGGGGTAAAGACAAAACGCAGGTCTACCCCGCGGCGAAGCAGGCGGTCCACACTGTGCTCGGAATCGGCTAAAGAGGCGGCGTGCGCAACTACTGCTACCCGCTTGCCTCGCAAATTTTGCATGTACAGCCGTTCGCGTTCGGCACCGAGGCGCAGGTTTTGGCCCTCAAGCCATAGGGAGGTAAAAAGCAGTCCCATGGCGAGGACTAGCCTCGTACTTTTGCTAATGATGGCACTGTTCCAACGCATGAGTTTTTCTTGGCTGCTCGGTCGGCGCTGGAGTGCATCCAGCCATGGGCAACGCAGGGCCAAGATAATAGCCACCGCCGTGGTGGCAAGCACCTTTGCGACACTCACCCTCGCTACGTCTTTCTCGGGCGGACTTCAGTATGCTATCCGCCAAAAAGTAGGCTTGTTTTATGGCAGCGCCCAAATTCGGAGCCTGGACCAAAACAGCCCCTACGAAACCCAGCCTCACTACCAGATATTGGACCTGGATTCCACGAGATGGATGCAAATGGCTTGGAAGGCTGGAGTGGCCTCCGGTCCCGAGGGCATGGAGGGTTTGCAATGGCTTGGTTGGCAGCGATGGAATCCACAGTGGGATCAGCTTCTGGTAGACGGGGATGCCCCGCAAAGCACCTACGACGTGGTACTGAGCCGCAAGCTAAGCGCTCGACTTGGCCTGAAGGTCGGCGACGAGATGCCCTTTTATGCAAGCCGTGAAACCGGAACCGCCCCTACCCTTCGCTACCTCACCGTAACCGGACTGTACGAAACAGGACTTGCAGAATGGGATTCACAAACTGCGGTAGGCCTGCTCGACGGAATCCGCACGCTGCAGCGATGGCCCGACAGCGCCCAAGCGACCTGGGTGCGCATCGACGAATCTGCACTCACGGCCGCAGAGGTAAAGCTGCTTCGCGAGGAGATTCCCTTTAATCTTGAAGTCTATTTACCTAAGGATGATCTTGTTGCCCTGTATCAATGGCTGGATTTGTTCGATGCCAACGTGACCATTTTGGCATTGGTATTAATGATTGTGGGCGCCGTGAACCTAGGAGGAACCCTTCTTATACTTTCTCTTGAGCAGCAGCGAGCCCTAGCCCTGATGCGCGCTCTGGGTTGGTCAGCGTCTCAGGCTCCCTTGGCTTTGGCCGGAATGCTTGCGCCCATGATGCTTCGCGGGGCTCTGTGGGGAACGGGGATAGCCTTTGCTCTTCTCTTTACCCAAGAAATGACGGGCATAATTCGACTTAATCCCGACACTTACTACGTGGATCAAGTTCCTGTTTCATGGGACTTTAGTCGTTTTTTATGGCTCTATCTGGCGGTCTTTTTGAGCTTCACTCCCTCCCTATTTTTACCCTGGATTTGGATTAAAAAAATGCGACCGGCAAGCATTTTAAAATCTACCTAGACCGCGTATATTTGCAGCCCTTCTGGTGCGGTAGTTCAGTTGGTTAGAATACCGGCCTGTCACGCCGGGGGTCGCGGGTTCGAGTCCCGTCCGCACCGCCAGAAACACAAAAGCCTGCTTAATCTGCAGGCTTTTTTGTTTGGTTCAAGCACTGTTTGGCTCAGAGTGAATCACTTGATTCTAAGTCTTAGGCCTTTATTGGTTGCCGCACTCCTCAGTAGTCCAAGGCTTTATGCCGGATTTAGTGCCAATAAGCGGTTCATAAAATGTAGGTAATTCCGGGTTATTATAGTTTAAGCTCCGGTATTGGGCTTCGTATCTTTGCGTGACTAAACTTCACTAATAAATTGAAAACATGGCCTTAGACTTCACTGCTGCAAATTTCAAAGAACTCGTACTTAGCTCAGACCAGCCAGTCCTCGTTGACTTTTGGGCAGAGTGGTGCGGACCATGCCGCGTGGTAGGGCCCATCGTTTCGGAGTTGGCCCTTGACTTTGAAGGTCGCGCTACCGTAGGTAAGGTTAACGTAGACAGCGAGGGTGAACTCGCCGCTCAGTTTGGAATCCGGAACATTCCTACCCTGCTTATTTTTAAGGGTGGCGAAGTGGTCGACAAGCAGGTTGGCGTCGTTCCAAAGAACATTCTTGCTTCGAAGATCGAAGCACATATTTAGGCAGCATGACTGCTGTTTCTACCGCAGTCGTTTTAGCAGGCGGTAAGGGAACCAGGCTTGCTCCAGCCTTCCCGGGTTTAGCCAAGCCCATGGTTCCGGTTGACGGAATCCCCATTGCAGAACACCTGGTGCGCACCTATGCTGCCCAAGGTTTGCGTAGGTTTATATTCACTCTTGGCCACCTCGGGGAGCAGCTTCAAAGCCACTTTGGCGACGGTTCAGCATGGGGAGTTTCCATTGATTATTTTGTTGAATCAGAGCCTCTTGGGACTGCTGGAGCCCTTGCGGAACTTTGTGATTATTTAGGCAACGAGCCCTTTTGGGTTTTTTATGCCGACACCTTGAGCAGCATTGACCTGGGGCGCATGGAGGCCTACCACCGACTTAATCAGGCCGATGCCAGCCTTTTGGTGCATCCCAACGACCATCCCTACGACAGCGATTTGGTCGATGCCGACGCCGCAGGGCGAATCCGAGCGGTCTATGGCAAACCCCACCCCGCAGAACGAGAGGTCCGCAACGCTGTGAATGCCGCGCTTTATCTCTTTGAACCGAGCGTTCTCCGGCATATTCCACAAGGAATATCCAGCGATTTTGGCCGCGATTTATTCCCGGTTTGGGTTGAAGAGCTCCGAATGTTCGCCTACTCTAGCCCAGAGTACATTAAAGACATGGGCAATCCCAAGCGACGCGATCAGGTCGAAGACGCCCTTCGCAGCGGCAAGGTCGAGGCCCGCAACCTGCGCAACCCGCAGCGCGCAGTGTTTCTGGACCGCGATGGAGTTATCAATGTAGACAGCGACTTAATTAAAAGTCCGGACGAAATGGAACTCATTCCCGGGGCTGCCGAAGCAATTTACCGGCTCAACCAAAGCAATTTTATTGCAGTAGTGATCACCAACCAAAGCGTTGTGGCGCGGAACCTGACCGACGAAGCGGGCGTGGATCGCATTCATGCCCGCATGGAACGCTTAATGGCCGATCAAGCCGCTGCCTTTGTGGACGCCATTTACTACTGTCCGCACCATCCGCAGGGAGGTTTTCCTGAAGAAAACCCCGCCTACAAAATCGAATGCAGCTGCAGAAAGCCCAAGCCAGGCATGCTGCTTGAGGCTGCGGCGCGTTTTAATATTGATTTAAGCGAGAGCTTCATGGTGGGCGACAGTCCGCGCGACATTAAGGCAGGCCAGGCAGCTGGGCTTGCAGCGACTTTGCGCGTGCGCACGGGGCACGGACTTTTACCGAGCGATGCGATACCCACTGCTCAGGTAGACGATTTGACTGCGGCTGTCGATTGGATTTTGGAACGTGAAAAGGTGCGAACTTCGCCCCAATGATCATTAGCCGCACTCCCTTGCGAATCTCCTACGTCGGTGGGGGTTCTGACCTGCCCGCCTACTACCGCGAGCACGGAGGCGCCGTGCTTTCTAGCACCATTGATAAGTACCTCTACGTCAGCAGCCACGATTTTTTTGAATCGGGACAAATCCGCACGAAGTACTCGAGCACCGAAACGGTTTCAAGCGTTGGAGCCCTTCAGCACCCCCTTCTTCGGGCCATTCTGACCCGCTTAAAACTTGGTACCGGACTAGAAATTAGCAGTATTGCCGACGTCCCTTCGGGCACCGGAATGGGCTCGTCGTCGTCGTTCACGGTAGGAACCCTGCACAACCTAATGGCAAGACTAGGGCGTGCCGACGAAGCTTCAAAGTCTTGGCTTGCGGAACAGGCCTGCAAGGTAGAGCTCGGAGATTTGGGCGAACCCATTGGCAAGCAGGATCAGTACGCGGCGGCCTTTGGGGGCTTTAATATCTACCGATTTGAGCCCGACGAATCCGTAAGCGTGCACCCTGTGGCGCTGCCCGACCCGGAGGGATGGCTTCGGCACTTAAGGCTGTATTATTTGGGCAATCAACGCTCTGCCTCGGCTATTTTGGCCCGACAAAGTTTGGAGAGCGCCAAGCGAAGCAAGCAGGATGTTTTGCGCGAAATGGTTCAGCTTGTGGACCCCTTAGCGGCGGCACTGGGAACTAGTAATTGGAGGGAATGCGGCCGATTAATGCACGAAAACTGGCTTCTCAAGCAAAGTCTTGCCAGCGGAATCAGCGATTCGGCCATTCAAAATGCCTACGAGCGAGGAATGAAGGCCGGAGCCCTCGGCGGCAAACTTCTTGGCGCAGGAGGCGGTGGGTTCATGCTCTTTGTAGCGCGACCGGAGGACCATACCGCCCTGGATGCGGCATTAAGCGACCTTCGCCTTTTTCCCTTTAACTGGGACAGTGAAGGTTCTCGCATCATTTATTCCGACGAACAACCGAACTTGCAGCGCTAAACTGAACCAAGCATGAATCCCACCGAATACCGCAGCCTTCTCACCCAAACGCTTGATGCGTTGGATATGAGCGCCATTGACCAGCTTGCTGCACTTTTTTTGGATGCCCACGAGCGCGGAGCCCAGATTTTTACCATGGGCAACGGAGGCTCGGGAGCCAGCGCAAGCCACGCAGCCGGGGACTTCCTCAAAGGTGCCTCCTATGGCCTGAACAAGCGATTTAAAATGATCTGCCTGAACGACAACCTTCCCAGCATGATGGCCATTGCCAACGACATTGGCTGGGACGACATTTTTTTAGAGCCGCTCAAAAACTACCTTCAGCCCGGGGATCTGGTCATTGGAATCAGCGGTAGTGGAAACTCGCGCAACGTCCTAAAGGCAGGGGAATACGCCCAAGCCAATGGGGCTACCCTAGTGGGAATGACCGGCTTCAAGGGCGGTTTACTCCGAGAAATGGCTGACCTAAGCATCCACTCCGTGGCAATGGACATGGAGGTTGCCGAGGACGTTCACATGGCAGTGTTCAACATGGTTAAAAAGGTTTGCATGGCACGCCTCTTGGGCGAGAAGCCGAGCATGGGCACGACCTACGACGCCCGATTCTAAGGAGCACTTTGTGCGGATTAACTCCCGCGCACAAAATGGCCTACGATTGTGGAGCCCAACTACCTTGGAGCCATGGGCAAGACCTGGGTCTTGCTGCGTACAAAGCCCCAAAAGGACCGGGGTTCAATGCGAACCTCCGATTGGCCTTGCACCACCTCAAAAGACTGAATAAGCCTGCCGTCTGCCGCAAAATACTCCAGGCGGTCGCTGCTGCGCAGGTCCATTCGACGCAGAATCCAAGCTCCGTCGTTGGATTGGTTTAAAATCCAAGGATGAATCACTGGGGCGCTGTTTAGCCCAAGTCCGTTGTAGACCAAGGCAAAATTCGGAATGCCGTAGCCCAAAAAAGAATCCGGCGCAAAGGCCTGACTGGCTGAGAGGCGAACCCTCTGAATTAAATCTTGAGCAGAGTATCCGCTGGGAAGCATCTTAGCCGCCTGAACCAGGCTGGCCATGGCCCCTGCCATAATCGGAGACGAAAAACTAGTGCCCGAGGAATTGGCTACGTTTCCGGTGGAATTAACTACTGCTGCGCCAAGGCCTCGAGCGGCGACGTCGGGCTTGATGCGGCCGTCGAAGGATGGGCCCTGGCTGCTGAATCCTGCTCGAATGCCAAATTGGTCAACGGCACCGACGGCCAAAATAGAATCAGCGTCTGCGGGAGCAGAAATGTACTTCCAGCTGGAGCTGCCCTCATTACCGGCCGAAATGCACAGTATCATTCCGGTGCGGGCTGCCGCCACTGCCGCTAGTGAAATGGGCGTGCTGCGCCCGTCCATGTCGGCATAGCCGTGGTCGTCGATTCCGTTGTCAAAGGTGGTATACCCTAAGGAGGTATTGATCACGTCAACGCCCAGGGAGTCGGAGCGCTCGGCTGCCATGACCCAATGGTATTCTTCTGCAATCGTTTCTGTCGCTTGATTCTCGGTCTTAAATAGGTAAAATGAGGCCTTGGGCGCAGTACCCACAAAGGTGCCGTCGAGGTCGGAGCAAATGGTACTCCATACACTCATGCCGTGGCTCCCGAGGTGGAAGACGTTGCTGTCTCCGTCGACGTAATCCCAGGTGCCCAAAACCCGCCCCTGCTGCCAGGCCCCAATAAAGGCCGAAAAGGATTCCGCGCCCGCATAGCCGCCGTCCATCAGGGCAATCTTCACTCCGGCGCCATCAAAACCGTCGTCGTGAAGCACATCCAGTTGAATTTGCGTGACTTGAGCCAAGGAGGCCCCGTACTGGTAGCTCTGAATTCCCTCTTCTTCCGAGGACAGTTTGGGCGAAAGTGACTTGGTCGCGGGGCCTGAAGCGTCGGACTTTGTGGCTATGGCAAGAGAAGCCGGAAGCTCGGTCAGGGTGCGCTTCATAATGCCCACAGGCTGAAGCGAAGTAACCTCCGGAAGAGACTTAAGCTGTACAATTTGAGCAGAATCCGCCCTGACGACCACGGCCCTCAGCCATCGGCTTCGGCCAATTACGTCGGCAACCTCGTTCACTGCAGTCACAGCGGATAGCTGAAGGGCAAAGTCACTGGGCCGCAAATTAATACCCTGGGCGCTACGACGAACCAATGCGTCAGGGCCGAGCATGGGTTGACTAAAATCAACCGCAGATTCATTCAGGTATACCCAGTATTTCTTTGCGGAGTCTTGAGCCCACAAACCACTGGACCAGCAGACCATGGCAGAGAGGAGGAGTGTTTTTTGCATCAATTAAAGATAACCCCTGATCCCACTAAATCTCCACCGTCGTACCAGGCTGCAAACTGCCCTGGAGCCACGGCCTTCATTGGTTTGCGGAATTCAATCCAGAGTCCGCCCTCTGACCTCCAAAGCTCTGCTTCGACCAGAGCCTGACGGTAGCGAATTCGCAGGGAGTAGGTCGCCCTTTCTCCCGGGGCAAGCTCGCGCCAGGGCTGAACCCAGTGCAGGTCTTCTGCGGCGATCCAGATCGCGCTTCGGTACAAACCGGGATGGTCCTCGCCCTGGCCAACATAGACCACATTGCGCACCACATCGGTCGCTAAAACAAAGAGCGGAAGAGGCTTGCCTCCTACCAAAAGTCCCTTGCGCTGGCCAATGGTGAAGTAATGAGCGCCTTGGTGCAGGCCAACGACCGTACCGTCTTGGGGCTCAAAGTCCCATGGTTTGCCCCGCGGAACCGGAGTCAGCTTAGCCGAATCCGCAGGAATTTCAACGATCTGACCTTCCTGGGGTTTGAGCTGCTGCTGCAAAAAATCGGGAAGGCGCACATGGCCTATAAAGCAAAGTCCCTGGGAATCGCGCTTGGCAGCGGTGACCAGTCCTGCTTCGGCAGCAAGGCGTCGCACCTCAGACTTTTGGAGTCCGCCGATGGGGAATAATGCCTTGGACAGCTGATCCTGACTCAGCTGGCACAAAAAATAGGATTGATCCTTGCCTGCGTCGAGGCCCGCGCGCAATCGATACCGAGCCTGGTCGTCTTGCTCCACGCGCGCATAGTGCCCAGTAGCGATAAAGTCCGCACCGAGCCTGCGAGCGGCCTCCAAAAAAAGATCAAACTTGATCTCCCGATTGCACAGCACGTCGGGATTGGGCGTGCGGCCAGCCTGGTACTCCGCAAACATATAATCCACAATGCGCACCTTGTACTCCTGCGACAAATCCAGCACCTGAAAGGGAATGCCCAGCTTCTCGGCCACCAGCAAGGCATCGTTGGAATCCTCAATCCAGGGACACTCCTGCTCCAGCGTGGGAGAAGCGTCGTTCCAATTGCGCATAAAAATTCCAATGACCTCATGGCCAGCCTGCTGCATCAAAAGAGCAGCCACCGAGGAATCCACCCCGCCCGACAAACCAACCACCACACGAGCCACTACTTAGAAGTGTCTTGAAGAATTCCGCGCCGGTAAACCTCAGAACGCAGCAAAACGCCGCGCTCCAAGTAATTCCACTTGCCCTCGCGCAGGTCTTTTTGGTAGCTTCCCACCACCGACGTGCGGCCGTTGGAATCAAACTCAGTCCAGGTACCCTGAAGCATTCCCTCTGCGTAGGTTGCGATTCGTTCCTTGGCGCCAACGTCGCTAAAGCGCGTCCAAACTCCGGTTTTTAGGCCTTTGGCGTAGTCTCCGCGCTCCATTACTTGCCCGTCGGGGTAAAACATGGTGTAGGCACCCTGTAGCTCGCCGGCCGCATAGGTCGCAAGCTCCAGGCGAGTACCGTCAAAAGCAAAAATGGTCCAAACGCTGTCGCGCAATCGATCGGACTGGTACTTTCCCCGAGCCATGAGCTTGCCCTTTTCGTCAAACTGCTCCGACATGCACAGGCCAGTACGGCCCCGATAGTCCATCTGGGCGCTTCGAAAACCATTCTCGTGGTAGTAGACAAAACGCCCCACCGGAACGCCGGCATCAAATGTGCCCTCATAGCGCGGCTGACCGCTAGGGTACTTGGCAGACCATGCACCGCTGCGACGGCCTTGAGCATCGACCGCATTTTGGGCGGTAGCAGAGGCCATAGCAAGGCAAAAAATCAGTAAGGTACCTAGGGTCTTCATGGTCTAATCCAGGCGCACTGCTGCGTGAAAGTGCTTTAGTTGATCGAGGTCCGCCAAGAGCTCCGGAGTAATTTGTACCCCGCGCCCGCGGCTGGGCATGCGAAGCTGGGTCTGGCTTGCCGCATCTCCAATGTGAAACTGCAGCCGCTGCTTTCCTGGGCTGGAACCCAGAATATTCGAAAGCTCTCCCCAGGTGCTGGGATTGATGTCTTGCACGGAAGCATAGAGGGTCAGTCCCCGTGCTTCGCGGTCAAAAAGCTCGCTAAGAAGCTGAATTTTGTGAATGTCGGCCACTAATTTGGCTTGACCCTCGTCGCGAGCCCATGCCGGGCGCTGCACCCGACCGCGGACCAAAACCATGAGGTCGTTCACAAAAAAGCTGCGAAGTTCGAGAAACTGCTGGCCAAAAACGACAAATTCGGTAGAGCCGTCGACGTCTTCAAGCACAAAACTCCCCATCTCTCGGCCGGTCCGGGTAGTCCGCACTTGGGCATTGGTGATGATTCCAGCCACCGCAAATTCTCGAGCGCCTTTGCCGTCTACAAAGGCATCTAGCGACGACAGCTCGTCTACACCATGCTTTCTAAAGGTTTGAAGCTCAAATCGATGAGCATCCAGAGGATGCGCACTGACGTAGATTCCAATTACCTCCTTCTCGCGCTTGAGCAATTCAAGGTTGTTCCATGGTGCAACCTGCGGGAGGGTCGGCTCGGGAGTATCAACCCCACTGTCTTCACCAAAGAGGCTTACTTGGGCGGAATTGAGCTGGTCCTGGTAGGCCTGTCCGTAGCGCCTAAGGCGTTCCACAAAAGGACGGCCGTCGGATTCCTCGGCAAAAAACATCGCGCGGTGAATTCCGTCAAAACGATCAAAGGCTCCGCCCAGGGCCAGGGATTCCCAAGTGCCTTTGTTGACTAGCCTCAGGTCAAGACGGCGGGCTACGTCAAAAACGCTCGTGAAGGAACCTTTATCGGCTCGGTTTGCAAGCAAAAAGTCCACGGCTGACCCTCCTACCCCCTTCATGCCAAGGAGTCCGAATCGAAGAGCGCCCTCGCTATTGACCGTGAAGGTGCCCTCGGATTCATTGACGTCAGGACCCAAAACAGGAAGCTTCATGCGCTTGCACTCCTCCATGAAGAAGGTCACCTGCTTGATGTCGTTCATGTTGTTGGACAGCACGGCAGCCATGTATTCTGCAGGATAGTTCGCTTTCAAGTAGGCCGTTTGGTAGGCAATCCAAGCGTAGCAGGTGGAGTGCGACTTGTTGAAGGCATAGAGGGCAAAGGCCTCCCAGTCCTTCCATATCTTCTCCAAAACTGCTTCGGGGTGCCCGCGCTCTGCACCTCCCGCGGTAAACTTGGGCTTCATCTGGTCAAGAACTGCCTTGATTTTTTTACCCATGGCCTTGCGCAGCATGTCGGCTTCACCCTTGGTGAATCCGGCCAGTTTTTGCGAGAGCTGCATAACCTGCTCCTGATAGACCGTGATTCCGTAGGTTTCCTTGAGAAACTCCTCCATTCCCGGAACGTCGTAGGAGATGGCTTCGGTACCGTGCTTTCTGCGAATGAAGCTGGGAATGTACTCCATTGGGCCCGGACGGTAGAGCGCGTTCATGGCAATCAAATCTCCAAAGACTGTGGGCTTCAGGTCCTTTAGGTGCTTTTGCATCCCAAGGGATTCGTACTGAAAAATACCCACCGTGTCGCCCCGCTGAAAGAGCTCGTAGGTTGCCACGTCGTCGAGCGGAATGGCCTCAATGTCAATTTCGATTCCGTGGCGCTTGCGCACAAGTTCCACGCTGTCCTTGATCAGGGTAAGGGTTTTGAGTCCCAAGAAGTCCATCTTGAGCAGTCCCGCCGATTCAACCGCAGCGTTGTCAAATTGGGTGGTCCACATCGAGCTTTCTTTGGCCGTGGTCACCGGTATGATCTCGCGAATGTCGCCTGGCGTTATAATTACCCCGCAGGCATGAATTCCCAAATTCCTCAGCGATCCCTCGAGCACCTTAGCCTGCTTGAGGGTTGCGGCCTTGAGGTCATTGCCCTTAGCCATTTCGCGCAGGGCAACCGCCTTGTCGTAGTCTTCGTTGCGGAACTTTTCGCGGATGGTGGCATCGTCGGAGTCCAAAAGAACCTGTAGCGTGGAGTTGTCGGGCACCGACTTTGTTAGTTTATCGGCGTCGTCGTAAGGAAGATCCAGCGCGCGGCCTGCATCCTTTATGGCGGATTTTGCCGCCATGGATCCGTAGGTAATGATCTGCGCAACTTGGTTTGATCCGTACTTATCAATGACGTACTGAATCACACGATCGCGCCCGCGATCGTCAAAATCAATGTCGATATCAGGCAAACTCACCCGGTCAGGATTCAAAAATCGCTCAAAAAGTAGGTCGTACTTGATGGGGTCCACATTGGTGATTCCCGTAGCATAGGCAACGGCAGAGCCTGCGGCGGAACCTCGACCGGGCCCGACGCTGACCTGCATTTCGCGTGCTGCCCGGCAAAAATCCTGAACAATCAAAAAGTAGCCTGGGTAGCCCGTGCGCTCAATGGTTTCTAGTTCAAAATCAAGACGCTCCACTATTACTTGATCGAGGGGCTCACCGTATCGCTTGGCGGCTCCCAGGTAGGTCAAGTGACGCAGGTAGGCATTTTCTCCCCGCTTGCCTCCGTCTTGGGCGTCTTCGGGCATCAGAAATTCGTTCGGAATCTCAAAATTGGGCAAGAGGACGTCTCGGGCAAGCCCATAGTTCTCCACCTTGGCGAGTATTTCGCCGAGATTCTCCAAGGCTTCTGGCCAGTCCGCGAAGCGATTGCGCATCTCTTCTTGGGTGGTCAGGTAGAACTTGCTGTTGGGGAATCCGTAGCGGAATCCGCGTCCGCGCCCGATGGGAGTTGACTTTTTCTCGGACTCTTTGACGCAGAGCAGCACGTCGTGTGCCTCGGCCTGGGCCTCGTTGAGGTAGAAGGAGTTGTTGGCCGCAACCGCCTTGACCCCGTGCTCAATGCAGAAGCGCTTAAGTACCTCATTGACCGCGTCCTCCTCTGGAAGGCCGTGTCGGTTGATTTCGGCATAAAAATCAGACCCAAATTCCTTCTTCCACCATAGAAAAGCCTCCTCGGCCTGCTTCTCACCAACATTGAGAATTAATTGGGGAACTTCACCCATGATTCCGCCGGTTGTGACCATCAAGCCCTCGCGGTGAGCCAAAAGCAGGTCGCGGTCGATGCGGGGTAGGTAGTAGAAGCCCTCGATGTAGGCGATGGAACTGAGTTTAGCCAGGTTATGGTAGCCCAATTTGTTCTTGGCCAGCAGGGGGATCTGGAAGCCGTCGTCTTTTTGGCTGCGGTCCAAGTGGTTGCGGCAGAGGTAGGCGTCAATGCCCACAATGGCCTTGAGCTCGAGGCTGCCCTCAGGACGGTTCTTATTGTGCGCCTGCACTCCCTGCACAAACTGAAAGGCACCCATCATGTTGCCCAAGTCTGTGAGGGCTACCGCAGGCTGGCCGTCGTCGGCGGCACGCTTAATCAGCTCTGGAACCTTGGTCGTGGCCTGAAGCACGCTAAACTGGCTGTGGACGTGAAGGTGAAAAAAGGGAACTCCGTCGGGAGCAGCGTCAAGAGCTCCGCCTGTACCTGCTTGAGCAGAATCAGGGTTTACAGGGCTAGTAGTCGGAACAGCGTCCGCGGACGGCTCCCCATCTTGAAGGCCTGCCTTGAGGTCGGCACTGGCTTTTTTGAGGTCGCGGTGCTTGATTCCAATGGGCAGGATCCCCTGAGGATGGGCTTCGACGTAGCGGTCAAGCTGGGCTTGCTCCATGCCCAAGTCTGCAGCTTGCCAATGACGGCGGCGAGTGAGTTCCCAAAAGCACCGAGCAGTGGCCTCCACGTCAGCGGTAGCATTGTGGGCCTCCTCAAAGGGCGCATTGAACAGCGTGCTGTGGAGTTCAGTAAGTTTTGCTGGCTTGAATCCTCCTCGCCCCGGAATCCCCACCAGTGCAGCCGTCTGGGGCGTCATGGTGTCAATTACGGGTAATTGAATCCATTCCGGTTCATGGCCGATTCGCAAAAATTCGGCACCAAGAACGTTAAGGTCAAACTTTAGGTTGTGCCCGACCATGAAGGAGGTCTGGCTCAAGGCCGCCTGAAACGCTTCGAGGGCCAAAGTCAGCGGATGTCCCTGCTCTCGAGCAAGTTCGGTGCTGATTCCATGAATTTCTTGAGAACCAAAGGGTATGTTGAATCCCTCTGGGCAAATAAGGTAGTCGCGAGCCTCGATTAATTCCCCGTCTTGACCGTGAAGCTGCCAAGCGAGCTGAACCACCCTAGGCCAGTTGCTTAAGTCACTTAAGGGCGCATTCCAATCCCTTGGTAATCCAGTGGTTTCAGTGTCAAAAACGAGGTACATGGCGAATGCTAAAGTAAGCACGACCCCTTCCGTTTACCACGGTTTACATGGGGTAAGTTGTTAACACTGATGCGGGAGTCCGGTTCTAACGAACCTTTGCAGAAGGCAAGACGAATCCATCAAAATCAGCCCAGGTACAATTCTCAACGGGTGAACTACCTGAAAGCCAAAACGGCTCCCAATAAATGGTTGCCCATGACCCATGGGATCCTGCGAGGATCCGAATTTCCCGCACAAAATCGGCTTGACCTTGGGGCGTCGCAGCAAATCCTGGCACCAACAAGGTGTTTGAACCGACAAGGTTATGAGTACTGTCGTTCCACGACCCGGTCCATGGAGCCATAAATTCAAAGATTGCCGACTGCAATCCTTGCGATTGAATTAGGTCAAGGGCAGCACCTAAACTGTCCAAGTCGGTTCCGTGCCACCATGGGTAGTACGAAAGTCCGACCCCATCAACACCAAAGGACTTGGCCTCAGCGGCATAGGCCTCTACTTCGCGGTAGCCCGCAAAATGCATCCATACTGACATGTCTGGATTTGCCGATCGGGCAGCTTGAACTGCGGTGGACATCGAAGCAACCCAACCTGAAGGATTGGACCACCGATTCCCTGCAGGCCACATCCATCCGTGGTTCGTTTCATTGCCCAACTGGATGGCATCTGGATCAACTACCGCCACGCATCGGGTGACGTAGGCTGCAATACTATCGTGCACGACGGAATCTGGCAAACCCAACCACGCAGAGGGAGGACTCTGTTGACCGGGATCTGCCCAAGTATCTGAAAAGTGGAGGTCCAAAAGAACCAATGCCCCATGTTCCCTGGCTGTTGCGGCCATAACGGCTACTTCGTCAAGACTTCCTGATGCGCTTGAGGGCTGGTGCCAAAGCCTTAGTCGAACTAAACCAATGCATCCCTTCTCAACTTCAGACCAAACATCCGTAGATACCCCGTCTCGTTTTAGTATAGGTTCTGCAACTGATGGTAGGCTTGAAAGGTCGGCGCCAATAAGCACGCTCCTCGGCGGACAGGGTTCAATACCAGGTCTGCAGCCCAAAACTGCAAGAGCAACTGCAATGAACCCAATCCTCATGCCAATTCCGCTTCTAAATCATATTCCGTAGCGCCAGTAATCCTAGCCGAAACGAAGGTTCCATGCTTTAAATGAATACCAGGAGCCTCAATGCGAACCTCATTGTCTACGTCAGGGGAGTCAAACTCCGTCCTGCCGATGAAGGTCTCTCCCTCGGTTCGGTCGATGATTACCGCAAGCGTTTGCCCGATAAGGGACTCGTTGCGCTCGAGGGAAATCTCCCGCTGGATCTCCATAATAGCCTGCTGACGACCATGCTTCACCTCTTGGGGAACGTCGTCTTCAAGACCAAAAGCGTGGGTGTTCTCTTCGTGGCTGTAGGTAAATACGCCCAAGCGTTCAAAGCGTTGAACGCGCACCCACTCCGCAAGCTCCTCAAAGTCGGCCTCGGTTTCGCCGGGGTAGCCCACAATCAGGGTCGTGCGAATGGCGATTCCAGGAACCTTCTCGCGCATCGCTTGGAGCAGACGGTCGGTTTTGGCATGAGTGGTTCCGCGCCGCATGCTTTTAAGGACGCCGTCGGCAATATGCTGAAGCGGAATATCAATGTACCTGCAGACCTTTGGATTCTCGCGGATTACGTCGAGTACGTCCTCCGGAAAGCCCGTTGGGAAGAGGTAGTGCATGCGGATCCACTGGATTCCGTTCACCCCACTGAGTGACGTTACGAGCTCTGCGAGACGGCGTTCTCCATAGATATCTAAGCCATAATAAGTTAAGTCCTGGGCGATGAGTATTAGCTCGACCACTCCCTTAGCCGCAAGCTTCTCGGCCTCGGTTACCAGGTCCTCAATCGGTGTGGATCGGTGTTTGCCCCGCATCAGCGGTATCGCGCAAAACGAGCAGGGGCGGTCGCAACCTTCTGATATCTTGAGGTAGGCAAAATGCCGCGGAGTCGTGGTCAGGCGCTCTCCCACGAGTTCCTTTTTGTAGTCCGCGCCGAGGGCTTTGAGCAGCAGGGGCAGGTCGCGCGTGCCAAAATACTGGTCCACATTGGGAATTTCACGCTCAAGGTCTGGCTTATAGCGCTCGCTCAGGCATCCGGTGACAAATATTTTATCAATAAGGCCTGCCTCTTTGGCGCCTACGGCTTCGAGAATGGTATTAATCGACTCCTCTTTGGCGTTCTCAATGAACCCACAGGTGTTGATAACCACGATTCTCCCCTCTTGCTCGTGCACTACGTCCTTGCCCGATGCCTTGAGCTGTCCCATGAGTACTTCGCTGTCGTATACGTTTTTGGAACAGCCTAGAGTGATGACGTTGATGCGATTTTTCGCCGCGGACTTGGTGCGCATATACTTATATTAAAACTTTAAGTGTCTAACAGAAAGACCCTGATTCATAATTTCTTCGAGGGTTTCAATTCCGATGCTAATGTGGGTGCCAACATAGTCTGACGATACCTTGGCGTCACTGTCGCTGGTCTTGACGCCTTCAGGGGTCATTGGCTGGTCCGAAACCAAAAGCAATGCGCCTAGGTTGAGGCGGTTGTGAAAGCCGGCAGAGAACAGCGTGGCCGTCTCCATATCGATGGCAAGAGCGCGGATAACGCGGAGGTATTCCTTGAATTCCTCGTCGTGCTCCCAAACCCTCCGGTTGGTGGTGTATACAGTGCCCGTCCAGTAGTCCAGGTTCCGGTTTCGAATTACGTGCGAAGTGGCGCGCTGCAGCATGAATGCAGGTAAGGAGGGTACTTCGGAGGGAAAGTAGGAGTCTGAGGCCCCTTCTCCACGGATTGCGCCGATGGGGAGGATGAAGTCGCCCACCTTGGTTCGCTCGCGCAGTCCTCCGCATTTGCCCAAAAAAAGTATGGCCTTGGGTTGTACTACGCTAAGCAAGTCGCAGATAGTTGCCGCATTGGGGCTTCCCATTCCGAAATTGATTAGGGTCATTCCTTGGCCCTGGGCAGTGGGCATGCTGCGGTTGGCATCTACAATATGCCCACCCGTCATTGCGACGAATCGGTTCAGGTATTCATTAAAATTAGTCAGAAGAATGTAGTCCGACATTTGCTCTACGGCCACCCCGGTATAGCGGGGCAACCAATTGGCGGTGATTTCGGCTTTGGTCTTCATCGGGCTTTATTCTTCAGTAATTATGTGTTTCGACTTAGCTCAAGAGAGCCTTGAGAAAGTTCTTGGCATCAAATTCCTGAAGGTCGTCGACCCCCTCGCCTACTCCGATGTAGCGCAGGGGAACCCTGAGTTTTTCTGCGATGGCCAGCACTACTCCGCCTCGGGCTGTTCCGTCCATTTTGGTCAAAATCAGGCCCGTTAAGGGCGTCACCTTCGAGAATTCAAGAGCTTGATTCACCGCATTCTGGCCTGTGGACGCGTCGAGAACAAGCCAGGTCTCGTGGGGTGCACCCACCACGACTTTCTCCATTACTCTACGAATCTTACCCAGTTCGTTCATCAAATTAACCTTGTTGTGAAGCCGGCCTGCGGTGTCCACCAGCACAACGCCTCCGCCATTGCGTACTCCCGCCTCTACTGCAGCATAGGCAACCGCTGCAGGATCGGTATTCATGCCCTTCTCGACGAAGGTGGCTCCCGAACGGTCGGCCCAAATTCTGAGTTGGTCTACCGCCGCAGCGCGGAAGGTGTCTGCTGCACCCAAAACAACCGTATGGCCTTCGCTGCGGAACTTCTTGGCAAGCTTTCCTACGGTAGTGGTTTTGCCTACGCCGTTGACCCCGACCACCAGAACTACCATGGGCTGACCTGAAGGGATTTCCACCGGCTTGATTGTGGCCCATTGGGCAAACTGATCGGCCAATTCGTTTCGAATGAGCTCTTTAAGACCCTCTTCGTCGACGTACTTATCTTTGGCTATCCTTGCCTCGACCGCCTCTACCAGCCTTACCGATGTTTCGACTCCCACGTCGGCCGAAATCAGCGCTTCTTCAAGGGCATCGAGGGTCGCGGAGTCCACAACCGATTTGCCGCCAAACAATTTGCTGATTCCAGCAAAAAGGGCTTCCTTAGTTTTAGCGAGTCCGAACAATGACATACGTTAAGATATAAAAAAACCGCTCGTGGAGCGGTTTATAATTGGTTGTGATCGAGAACTAGGCCTTAAAAAAATTAGGCACATCGTCTTTAACCATAATCTTCTCTTCGAAGCCGTAGCCACCGCTAGAGGTTTTAACGACCTTAATAGCCCGTGCGTAGGTAATACCACCGGCTTTCTTGAGGGTTGCAACTACTTTCTTTGCCATTTCGTTTACTTAATTTCTTTGTGAACAGTCATGCGCTTTAGTACGGGATTAAATTTCTTAATCTCCATACGGTCGGGCGTGTTTTTCTTATTCTTAGTGGTGATGTAGCGTGACGTTCCTGCCATGCCTGACTCTTTGTGCTCAGTGCACTCGAGAATCACCTGTACGCGGTTGCCTTTTTTTGCCATGATTCTTTAGGATTAAAGCGGTACGTTACCGTTAACGCGGGCTTCGGCCAAAACGGCTTCAATACCCTTCTTGTTAATGGTCTTAAGAGCGGCAGCTGAGATGCGTAGGGTGACCCACTTATCTTCTGCAGCGATGTAAAACTTTTTGCGCATCAAATTGACATTGAAGGTGCGCTTATTTTTTTTGTTCGAGAACGACACATGGTTACCAACCATGGCCTTCTTACCGGTAATCTCGCAAACTCGTGACATAATCGCGCAGTGTTAATCTTTTTACCGTTCTGCAACGGGAGTGCAAATGTACAGCGGATTTATCAATGTATCTAAGGTGAGTCGGCTAAAAATCCCCTTAATCTACTTAAAACCTCCAAAACGGATTTGCGAACACTGCGTTCTCGATGGTCTCCCATTTGAAAACGCGCAGCCCAATCAACTCCTGGCCCACTCACCGCAAGCCACACGGTGCCCAAGGGCTTAGCCGCAGAACCTCCGTCGGGACCCATAACTCCGCTGCTTGCAAGACCCCAATCTGCGTTGAGGCGCTGGCGAGCTCCGCGAGCCATGGCGCGCACCACTTGATCGCTGACCGCGCCGTGCTGAGCAAGGTCCGCCTCAGGCACGCCAAGAAGCTGAATTTTAGCCTCATTGGCGTAGGCTACGATTCCACCCTGAACGTACTGCGACGACCCCGGGATCCTCGTGAGCAGGGCTGCGATGGACCCTCCCGTGCAGCTCTCAGCGGTGGCAACCGTTTGCCCGCATGCCTTGAGCAGTTCGCCCACCACCTCTTCAATGCTTAAAATGTTCTCGGCAAAAATATCCCGACCAAGCAGGGTACGCAGGCTGGCCGAAGCATCCTCGAGCAGCAGGTGGGCAGCGTGATCGCTGGAGGTGCGGGCGGTCAGGCGCAGCTTGACAATTCCCGGCGAAGGCAAATAGGCCAAGCTGAGGCCATTGGCGAGACTGGATTCCCAATCGACCATTCGCTCAGCAAGTTCCGACTCCGGAATGCCCTGAACCATGAAAAACCGGTGCTCAATGTGGGCATCCGACTCGGCCCTGATGCGAGGCAAAACATGGGATTCCATAATGTGCTTCATCTCAAAAGGGACTCCGGGAATGCTCACAAATCGCTGGCCTTGGCGCTCAAAGAGCATACCTGGTGCCGTACCTACAGCGTTAGGCAGCCACTCACAAACGTCGGGGATCTCTGCCTGCTCTCGGTTTAAGGCACCCGGCACCCGGCCCATTCGGGCAAACAAAGCTTCAATGTGGCTATAGATTTCAGGATGATAAACCAGGCGTCCACCGAAGAAGTCGTTTAGAATGCCTTTAGTCAAGTCGTCTTTAGTCGGACCAAGTCCGCCCGTGATGATGACCCACTGGGTATCGGCCATGACTGCATTCAGTGCAGCAAGCACGTCGTCCACTCGGTCGGCCACCACGGTCTTGCGGCGCAGGGTAACCCCTAATTCCGACAAACGCTCTCCAATCCAGGCAGAATTCGAGTCGATCGTTTGACCCAGAAGAAGCTCGGTTCCGATTGCAATTACCTCAGCCTGCACGCTCTATTGAAGGCGTTTTATGCTGCAGCCGATGTTCTTAGTCTGCGCTACCGGCACTGGTTTGCGGCCTACCATGGCAATCATGGCATCCTTGAGCCAGGTTTTTTTTACTTTTTTAGCGGAATCTAAATTGTCGTCAATAGCCCCTAGGTAAACCAAGGTCTGGGTCGCGTCAAACAAAAAGACGTGCGGAGTCGTCCGTGCGCCGAAGGCATCGGCAATCTTATGGTCCTGGTCAAGCAAGTAATACGCCTGATACTTGTACTTTTTGGCGCGAGCACGCATCTCCTCAATCGACTCACCCTGAGCTCTCTTGGCCTCGTTGGAATTCACCAAGGCTATTCCCACCTTGAGCTTTCCTGCCAGCGCGACGATTTCTCGGTACCTCCCCTCCCATCCTTCGGACTTGGGACCATTACCCACAACAAAAGGACAGGTATTGCTCGTGAAAATTACCAGAAGGCCCTGCTCAGTAGCCACGCTACCAAGGGCAATAGAGGCGTCGTCTTCTCGAGTCGCGTTGGCCAGCTCAAGACCTGCCATGGGCAAAGTGGCGCCGAGTTCGATGGTTGCCGGTAGTTTTTGAGCGAAGGCTACTGCGGTCGTTAGACCCACAATGAGGGAGAGAATTTTTTGCATACTGCAAGGTATAACAGCAACAGAAGGCAATGAACAGGTTAAACCAACCAATACTGCAAGAAATTGTGCCGCAAAGCCATGGGAGAAATTACCTTTAATGGCTTCGAAAAAGCCTTTGAAGCCCAAGTCAGTTCGTGCCATGCGCATACTTCTATCTCCGTCAAAATCAATGAATGCCATTGGGGCTCCAGCCGCCAATCAGTATGCTCCCCTAATGGACACTGCAGCTCTTTTAGCCGAGCGAGTCCGCAGTCAAACTAGGGACTGGGCGGCCTTCTATGGCTGTAGCCCGCAGCTTGCCCAGCAGGCCAAGGAGCAATGGGACCTCTGGAACCCGGCTTCGCTTGGGACTCAAGCTGCCTTTACCTTCACGGGAGAGGCCTATGGACGGCTTAAACCCGAAACCTGGGCTGCGCCGCACCAAGCCCAAGAGCGGTTACGAATCCTCTCGGGCTTGTATGGAATCTTAAGGCCGCAGGATGGCGTTTTGCCCTACCGGCTCGACCTTGGGCAAAGCCTCGAGGGCAAACGACTCACTCACTACTGGAAGGATTCCGTGACCGACTGGTTGCTGAATGATGCGGGAAAGTCTGCCGTTCTGAACTGCGCCAGCGAAGAATACACTGAAGGAATCGATTCCGCAAAATTTTGGTGGATTGATCTGGTTTTTCTTCAGAACGTCAAAGGGAAGATTCGATCGGTTTCTGCGCTCAGCAAGCAGGCAAGGGGTGCGATGGCTCGGTTTCTCGCAAACCATTCCAGCAGCAACCCCGAAGCAGCACAAACGTTTAAAGACGAAGGCTACGCATTTGTTAAGAAAGAGTCGAACGAAAGCCGCTGGGTATTTGTTCGCAAGTAATGCTGCACGTAGTTTGGTCAAACGGGATTTGCGCTGGGAGGGCCTAACCCAGGCTTTGGTTGTCGCTTTTGAAGCGTCCGCTTGAGAAGTTGCGCAGGGCCAAATGCTTGGTTTTGCGCCCGTCTACTCGCTCGCGCCACATTTTAAACGATGAGGCCTTCATGTGGTGGCGCATCAGGGCTCTGACTTCGTTCTCGCGAAGGCCAAACTGAGCGTAGATCGCATCAAAGGTCGTGCGATCTTCCCATGCCATGGCGATTACCCGGTCAATGTCGGTATCGTTTAATCGTTTTACGGAGTCTGGTAAAGCCATAACCTCATAACTCCAAAGCAGTTCCAATGGTTCAGTTGAACAGCGCGCTTAAACTTGTGGAATTTTAAATTCTAAGGCGCACAGGCTTAACTTAGGCTTCTCAAAAAATGCCAAAAAACACGAACCAATTATGAACGACCTTATTCAAGCGGGAGCATTCCTCGTTGACGTGCGCACTGAAGAAGAATTCCAATCCGGCCATGTCGAAGCTTCGGTTAACATTCCCCTCGACGAAGTGGCCGACCGCATTGAGGAGTTTAAGGGCAAGAGTGCCATAATTGTTTTTTGCCGCAGCGGAGGCCGCAGCGCAATGGCCAAAGCCATTTTAGCTCAGGCAGGAATCACCAACGTAACCAACGGTGGCACCTGGCAAGACGTCAAGGAGCACATAAAATAATCAACAGAGACCTTGGTGAGGGAATTCATTTCAATCCCTGGCCTTGTTGGTTCTCGGGGGCTGCCATAGCTTTTACCATGTTTGCCCTCCTGCTCTTTGGGCGGAGTTTTCGACTTTCGAGCAACCTTCGGACCCTTTGCGCCATCGCTACCAACCGGCAAAACACGTACTTTCACTTTAACCGAAAAAAGCAAGCCTTGAACCTCGTTTATTTGGCAGGAGCGTTCGTCGACGACTACCTCACTTGCTTCTTACTTTAACACCTTTACCCTTAGAAAGTGACTTTGCGCGAAGCCCACGAAGGCGATCTTAAATTTCTTCAGCAGATCACCCAAACAGGGGGATGGCTGGCCAACATTGGGCCGCGCGGAACCGAATCCCTCGACGGCGCTCGCGCCTACCTCGAGCGGAGCTTTCTGACACCCTACCGCACCAATGGCTGCGGAATGTGGATCATCGAACTCGACGGAGTCGCCGTGGGTCTTAGCGGCATCGTCGTGCGCCCGGGCAACGAGTTTCCTGATCTGGGCTACGCTCTGCTCCCCGAATTTGAGGGGCGCGGAATCGCTACCCTCGCTGGCCAACGCGTCCTTCAGTGGGCTTCCGAATCCGAACGCTGGACCCACCTCGACGCTTTTACCATGCCCCATAACGAGGCATCCAACAACGTCCTTCGGCGGCTCGGATTCGAAGACCTCGGAATTGTGCATCTTGAGGCTTTCCAAGGTGAACCCTCGCAGCACTGGCGAAAATTGCTTACTAGCTAATAGGTACGTCAGCCAAGGAGCTAGTTCACCAGTACCAACACCTCAAATGCCGCAATTGCCATCGAGGTTCCCAGAGATTTGGATTCCGCACGAAGTGCATCGGTCCAATCGGTTTCGCGCAACGCGGTCGGGAGGTTATAGGTTACCGCTGCTGCGCGCGTATTGATTATCACGAGTACTCGCTCGCCGTCAAGCTGACGCTCAAAAGCCAAAATATTGGGGTGAGAATAAGGCTTGAGCGAACCGTAGCGAAGGGCCTCGTGCTTAAGGCGCAAGGCAAAAAGAGCTCCAAATCGCTCCTGCAAACCCGGATTATCCGACCAGTTGACGGGGTCTTTGGCAAAAAAACTTTGGGTCCCTGTCACGCCGACCTCTTGACCGGTGTACATCAAAGGAACCCCGCCCATCAGTACCGCAGCGGCTTGTGCGGCAAAGGACGCTTCTAGCCCACCAAACAGCGTCACTGGAGTGGCCTCCCAAGCGGACTGGTCGTGATTGGTCGCGAAGCGAAGGCGGATCGCGGGCGAAGAATTGGCCTCCGCAGTGTTCGCCGTAAACAAATTGGTTGCGGGGGCTTGGGCTGTTCCAAACACTTGCTGCAGCTGGTAGTTCCAGGTCCATCCGTAAATCAAGGGCATTCCGGCCGCATAGTGGTCCGTGCGCTCGCCCTCGGTTAAAAACAGCAGCTTGCGATCTGGGATTCCCTTTAGACTGTCCATTGCGGACTTCCAGAATGCAAAGGGAACGTAGTCCGCCGCATCAAAGCGGAATCCGTCGATTCCTAGGTCAAGAACCCAGAACTTCATCTCGTCAATCATGGCGGCGTGCAGAGCGGGGTTTGCGTAGTTCAGGTCAGCCACATCGAGCCAATTGGTTCCGGGTGGATGAACGATGCTGCCTGCTGCACTGGTGGTGTACCACTCGGGGTGCGCCGTGATCCATGGGTGATCCCAGGCGGTGTGGTTGGCAACCCAATCAACGATGACCGAAATTTTGCGCTCGTGGGCCTCGGCGATCAGCGTTTTGAGGTCCGCCATAGTCCCAAACTCGGGATCAATGGACTGGTAGTCAGCCACACAATAGGGCGATCCCACCGATTTAAGTTCGCCCATTTTGAATACCGGCATAAGCCAAAGGGTGTTGACATGCATGGACTTCAACCGATCCAAGTCGGCAGTTATACCTGCGATGTTGCCCGAGGCCGAGTGGGCGCGCGGGTTCACTTCATAGAGCAAGAGGTCTTGGGGGTCTACCACGTCTGTCAGCGAATTCCAGGGTTGGGGTTTGGGGTCGGGGCGGCAGGAAGCCAAAGAGGCAATCAAGAAGCACCAAATTAAAAGTTTATTCCATTTCACTGCACGTAAAACTACAGGGTAATCGACCTTTACCGCCATGAATTCTACTGATGTGAAAAAATGGAAGATGCTCTTGCTCAATTGGCTCTTCGTATACCCACTGATCAACGTAATCATTCCAGTGGTCTTTCCCCTGACCGACGGCTGGCCAATGCTATTGAGAACACTTTTACTGACGGCAATATTGGTGCCGACCATGGGAATCGTTTTGCCCCGGCTTCATCAGTATTTTAGTGTGTGGTTGCGCAAATAAGCGCTTAATTTAGGTTACGGATGAAGCGACTCACTTTGTACCTCGGACCGCTTGGATTTCTGGCCTTCCAGTTTGCCGGAGTCCCAAGCCAACAAGGCATTGTTATGGGTACCGCTTTTTGGATGCTCCTTTGGTGGTTTACTGAGGCTATTCCACTTGGAATCAGCGCTCTGCTTCCGCTCATACTCTTCGGCGGAACGGGCGTTCTAACCAACGAACAGCTAGCCAACGCTTACGCCAATCCCCTGATTTACCTCTTTTTAGGCGGATTTTTGCTTGCGCGGGGCATTGAGCGCCACAACCTGCATCGCAGGCTTGCACTAGGGATTTTGCGGCGCGTTGGCCACCGGAGTGAGACGGTGCTGGCGGGCGTCATGCTCGCCACCTTTTCCCTCAGTTTGTGGATGAGTAACACGGCCACGGCGGTGATGATGCTTCCCTTAACCCTGTCGCTGCTTGGCCACATTCCAGGCAGCAACGAAAAGTTAGAACGTGCCGTGCTGCTTGGTATGGCTTGGGGCGCAAACCTTGGCGGAATCGGCACCCTCATTGGAACCCCTCCCAATTTGGTCTATGCCGCCTTTCGCGAAGAAACCATTGGAGTGCAGACCGGATTCATGGAGTGGTCTATTCTAGCGTTTCCCCTGGCCCTTGCACTGCTCGTCATTGCTTATTTTGTACTTCGCCGGGGGCTTCCCTCGGTTGACTTGCGAAACCTTGAGTGGCCCGAGCCCAAGGCTTGGACCAAGGGCGAAGTCCGCGTTGCCCTAATTTTTGGAGCCACTGCGGCCTTATGGATGACGCGTCAGTGGATGGAGCCCCTTGTTGCACCATTCGGCTGGACCCTACCCGACCAGGTGATCGGCCTTGCCGGAGGTATTTTGATGTTTGTGGTGCGTGACGGGCAGGGAGGTCCACTGCTTCGCTGGAAGGACGCTCAAAAAGTTGAGTGGGGTATTTTGCTTCTTTTTGGAGGCGGACTATCTCTTGCGGCGGGCATGCAGGCTTCGGGATGGTTGGATGCACTCGAAGGCCTATCGGGTAAAGCCATGCCTACCTGGGTTTGGATTTTTATCTTCACTGCGGTCGGGGTTTGGACCACGGAGCTCTTTAGCAACATGGCTTTGGTCAGCGCAACCCTCCCGATCGCCCTTGCGGTAGCACGTGCGCAAGGTCTCGAATTTGAGCAGCTGGCACTGCCCCTAACAATTGGAGCGAGTTGTGCATTCATGCTGCCGATGGCCACCCCACCCAATGCAATTGTATTTAGTTCAGGCAAGGTCACCGTTCCCTACATGGCAGCGCGCGGATTTTGGTTGAATATCTGGGCAACGCTACTGATTGGCATAGTATTTTGTCTTGTAAAAGGGTGATAAACATGAGTTATCGCCATGTTTTTTAAAGAACGCACAGTGAACGGTGCGACCTTGCATTACCTATTTATGAAAAATTACCCATTTACCGCCTTGGCTCTTGCGGCCGCCATTCTCGCATCTTGTTCCATTACCAAAGATGCACAGCACGGAATTTCTTTTGAGTTCCAGCAGCTGCACCACAGGGGGCACAATGAGGTCGGTACAGGCCCTGCAGCCGCGACTGCGAAGGCAGGAGTGCAGGCCCAATATCAGGTGCAAGAGTCCGCTCTAGAGACGGCTCTCCCCGCCGAAGGCCTGGGATTGTACCTAACAATACCCGAGTTTGTAGACCCAACATTAGGCGCAAACGACTACCTCGGCGACCCTAAAATGGAAATGGAGTCCATTGATCAGGCTCACATGATCCAAGAAGTCGACAGTCCAAGTCCTGTGACTCCTGCTATTGATGCAGCAGAGGATGAGCCAAGTATCCTTAAGGCCTGGATTATGTGGGGGATTCCCGTACTGTTGATGTTTTTTGGCATTGGGTTTTTGCTCAACTTTGGCCTGCATTGGTACTACTTGGGCAAGATGCGTCGAGCGAGCAAGTCGACCTATATCTGGGCTTTAACGCTCTCAGCGAGCCTGGTTGCGGCCGTTTTAAATTGGTTGGAGCTGAGCATCCTTGTGGCGCTTGTCGGAATCTTCGTCCTTCTGCCGCTAGTAGCCATTCAGTTGATCAGGGTTATAAAAGACGCCAGTCTATTAAATAAGATGGCCAAGCGTGCGGCCCGCAATCCCCTTAAAGCCAAGCAGCGCTCCGCCTAAAGGCCCTTACCTTGAATTGGCTTTTTTTGCCTAGTCTAAAACGTAAACCCAAAACTCATGCTGCGAATCTCGCTAATCCTTGCCGCAATTCTCGCTCTCGCCTCATGCTCCCTGCAGCTTGATTCCCAGTACGGCTTGCGCTTAAAACCACAACCGGTGCGGAGTTCGGGGATCCCTTCAAACAACACATTTGAAGCTGCCGTTGATGCAGTGTCTGAAGCACGTTACGAGCACGTTTGGAGCTCTGAGGCTCCCAACACGCAAGAACTTCAAATCGATAGCCCGTACGAATTCGAAGTGCTACCAACTCAGACCGCATCCATTCAAGGTGGGCTAGAAGAGCTTCATTCAACCATTTCACAAAGTGAATTCGAGGCGAGAGCAGAAGAACCGACAAACACAAGCAAAAAGCGCCATTCCATTCCATTTTGGGTTGAGGGCCTCCTCGGAGTTTTACTTGCGTTGGTGGCCATTGTGCTACTTACAGGTTCATTTTATGCCCTCATATGGGGAATTTTGAGTTTTGGCGTCGGTGACATCGCCTTGGGTTGGATCCTTATTGGCGGAGCGATAGTAGCGTTCACCTTAGGTTGGATTCTCTTTTTCTACGCGCGACCGATGCTCCCTGAATTACCTCCATTTTTGTTCCGATTCCCCTTCATCTAGGGATTTTTTGGAACTTTAGCTGCATGAAACTACATAAAAAAGCAATTTACATGTCATCGTACCGAGGTGCTGAACTGCATTCTTTTTTACCCGTTCTTTAGGTGATGGATACGTTTTACCCAATTAAAGTATTTAGCAACGTGTGGTGGTGGGGCTGGGCCTATTTTGGCGCCTACTCCCTATTCTTGACGTTCATTGCGAGGGCCAACGACAACCTGCGCCTGTGGACCGAGCGCATACTGGGCTACAGCCTGGCCGCGCTCTACTTGGGCGTGCACGCGCACCAGATCGCGAACGGGGTGTGGAGTCCGACCACGTCGCTCCCCGGCCACCTCTGCTCGATCAGCTTTTTGCTCGCAGTCATTTACCTGACCACCGGCAATACCAAAGTCTTGCTGCCCCTCACCTTTTGGGGCATCACTGGCGGAGCGCACGCGCTAATTACCCCCGGAAGTCCATTAGGCGACCACCCACTTTACCTCATCGAATTTTGGGTGCAGCACACGACGATTGTGTTGGTTCCGCTCTATGCGCTTCGCAGCGGAGCCTGGCTAATCCCCACCCGTGCATGGGTCAAGGCATTCTGGGGCAACCAATTCTTGCTGGTCCCGATTTTTGTACTCAACCGCGTCGCCGGGGCCAATTACCAATTTTTGCTGTCGCCTCCCGCGGTCAACAACCCCTTAATCATCGGCCCATGGCCGTGGTACTTGGTCGGAATCGACGCGCTAATGCTCGGTCACTACTGGCTTATACAAAAGTGGTTGGGCAAGCGTAGCTAAAGCCTCGCTTTGCAGCTACTTGTTGCTTGCTTCTAGTTTTTCTTCGGGGTGTGCGGCTCGAAGATTTCGCAGATTCCGCCGGAGATGGGATTAAGTTGTTTGAAAATCAACCCGTTTTCAAACGGCTTTGTCCGAAATTTTGGTTAGGTTTGAGGTGATGAAACCAAATTCATTGTCCCTGAATTCTGAGATGGACGCCCTAACTGAGGTCGAACTGGCTGCTGGGTACCGCATGAGTAGAGCGCTGTACGCGACGTTGAGCCCTAGCGAAATAGCGTCGCTCAAACAAGGAATAGATGACATGATTAACGGACGAACAGTCCCTCACCGCCAGGTGATGGACGAGCTCTACCATGAGTTTGCGCCAAGTTATTTGGTCAAGTCACTCGAAAAATGAGCTCACCCGCACCTTGCGGTTCTGGAGCAATAAGAACCAAAGCGAATCCTACAATAAACGTTTAATTCGGTCCATTGACCGATACCTAGGTTTTATTCAAAAATATCCCGCAGCCTCGCGTCAGGTTCAACCTGGGATTAAAAGAATTCAAATTCTTCGATTTCATCTTTATTATCGCTACACAGACACAACCATTGAGGTCCTCGATTTTAAGGATGCTCGCAGCCAACAAGATTTACCGCACCCATAGAAATCCGCGCCCAAACCCCTGCCCTACCTTTGGCTCATGAAGCACGTGCTGCTGTTTATCGGACTCTCTGGCTCAACCCTCTTTGGTTTGTCACAAAACGCGCCAGGTGCTGCGGGTAAGGCCTCGGCGGGCGGCTCGGCACCTAACTCAACGTCAGACACGACCAAGGTTCAGGAGCTCGTGCTCCGCGAGGTGTACGTGATTCCGGCCCACATTGGGCACGCGCAGCAGCAGATTGTGTTGACGCCAAAAATGCCGGCGCAGCACCTGCCCGAGGTACTGGAGGCCAACGCAGCCAGCCTCGACCTGCGAAGCCGCGGGCTCAACGACCTGCAGACCGACCTGTCGGTGCGCGGTTCCACCTTTGACCAAGTGCATGTGGTGGTTGACGGCATTCCCTTCACTGACCCCCAAACGGGCCACCACAGCGCCATACTGCCGATTCCTATTGAGGCAATTCAAGAAATCCGGGTTTTACCCAGCGGCGGCTCCTACCGCTACGGACCCTTTGCCTTTGCCGGCGTGGTTGAACTCCGCTCCCTGGATGCGCGCAGTGGGCGTGGATACGCCAGCGCTTCGACAGGAGCCTATGGATACACGAGGGCAGCCGGCGGGGTTCCGCTGCGCCGAACTGCTCGATTTGGGTCGAGGCTGGACCTTTCCTACACGGCCTCCGACGGAGCCTTGCCCAATACCGACTTTGCCACTTGGCAGGCCTACTTGAAGGCCGTGCGAAGTTTTGACCACCAGGGCGAACTATACCTCAATGTGGGCTATGCGGTTAAAATGTTTGGTGCCCAGGGATTTTACAGCTTTGCCTATCCCCAGCAGTTTGAGCATTTGCGTTCGCTTACGGGGTCCGCAGGATATGTGTTTAAAAACTTTGAGGCTAAGGTTTATGCCCGGCAGCTTCTGGATCGATTTGAACTGTTTCGCGAGAATGCTCGGTATTATGTGCCCCATAGTGCAGGAAGGTGGATTCATGCGACGGACTCCAACCTAACTCCGACTTGGTATTCTGGAGCTAACGTGCACCGCAACCGAAGCTACGGAACCCAGGCTACCTGGCGTTTTGACCGCAAAGCACAGCATCTTATGCTGGGTGCCGACGTACGCCACGACGAAATCACGAGCAATGCTTTGGGAGAGCCGATGCCAGACACCGTCCAGACGAACTGGGGTAGCTTTACCCGTTTTGAATCGCGTCAAAATGCTGGGCTTTTTGCATCCTACCAGTTTTTACCCAACAGCCAGACCTCGATTCAGGCAGACCTTCGCCTCAACGCAAACAATTCTTATGGCTTGGATTGGCTCCCGAATTTGGGCATCCGGCAGCGTCTTTGGCAGCAAGGGTCCTGGGAGGGTTTGGCCATTGCAAGCAGCAACCGCAGCTTTAGGCTGCCAACCTTCACCGACCTTTACTACCGCCTGGGTGGCGCCCAAGGGTCTACTGGCCTGAGGCCGGAGTACGCCTGGAATTCGGAGCTGGGCCTGCGCCTAAACCGAAGAAGCGAGCCCCGACGTGGCATTAACGGGGCGGCAATCACTGCCTATGAGCGGCGCGGAACCAATTTAATTGACTGGATCTACCGGACCGTTGACGGCTCTCAGGTACTGCAGGCCGATAACGTCACCGACGTTGCCATTCGCGGTATGGAGGTTGAGGTGACCGGCACCTTGGTCGGATCCTGGTCCGCGCGTGCCCAGTTTGCAGGCCACCAGGCCAGCGACGTGAACGGCCAGTCGATTTATGTGCTGGACTACTTAGCTCGACGCATTCAGTTTACGTGGAGTTCTGACTTGAGGTCCATGGAGTGGACTTCGCCCTTGCAGTTTGGCCTGACGGTGGTGGGTCAGGATCGAGCGGGTTCTTATGTTATGGCTTCGGGAGAATTGATGCCCTACATGCCCTTTACTATGGTGGATTTGCGTGCGAGCTACCGTCTTGGCGACCTCTTGCTCTTCGCCGACGGGATGAATTTGCTTAACGCAAGGGTAATGGACCACGGAAACCTTCCCTTGCCCGGCCGCTGGATCAAGTTTGGTCTGCGTTTGGAGTGGGAGTAGTGAGATTTTGCATCTATTTAAACCAAAATTGGCATCAGATTTAAACTGAGTCCTATTCCCATAATAGGAGAGGATTTTTCCTGTTTAAAAAACGTGTACACCTATCTTTTTGATTTGAAAATTATTTCCTTCACAGGACCATACTATGTCATTTACTTTAAGGAAAAATTACTTTTTTGGTCAAAGAAATAATGTTACTACATTAAATTTTCGCTAACTCCTTTTTATTTATTCGCACATAATGATTTATACCGTTAGGATAGTCTCCTGCATTGCCATTTAGTAATAGAATATCAACATAGTCCGAATTGATAGAGCTTCCACTAGACCCATTGCTCACATACATGTAGTTTCCTGACCTAAGAGATGGTAAGTCGATCTCTTTTAGACTTCCCTGCAGACCTTTCTTAATAAATAAACCATTGTTCTTAATACATAGGTAAAAGAAAGATCCCTGGTATTCAATCAGGCGAATACGATTGATATCACCCCTTTCCAATGGAATAGGGGTTTCAGTATATTGCCCACTTGAATCAACTTCTATTTGGAAGTAGCTCGATTTCCAATCCTCTGAGGGATCGAGCTTTTTTTGATAAATACCAATAACCATTTTCGAGGAGGTCAAAAATAATTCGCAGTTGTCTACTAATTGACTTCGGGTCGCCGCTAAGGGGTGGTTACTTAAATCGCAAACAGTTTGGTTTGTCCATGTGCCATTAAAGCGGTGAAAGAATTTATTTTTAAAATAAATATTAGGTAGCCCTGGACCAAGATAATCATCTTGAACAGCCAAGACACAGGGACCTTTGGATGTTGCTAAAACAAAAGGATAGTAGTAGGAATTTCCCAAATTTTGTCCAGCCATTTCTTCGACCCAATTAGGAGCATCAATATGCTTGTAATAGAGTTTAAGATCTTGGTATAATCCAAAGGATACATACAAAACATCGTCCGCCCCGATGGATGCACCAAAGCGTATGTTTACGGTTTCGCTGGTACCCGGAGTATGGTCTTCAATTAGATCAATAATGTGGGTAAAAATATCGCCACTTTTAGCATTTGGAAAAGAGTAGTGTTTCAATTTTCCTAGAGACCCATTTTCAGATGGATCCGTTTCAGTTGGTTCAAAAACGATTAAATGAATCGTTCCTTTTGAATCAACTAGAATATTTGCGGGTCGTGAAGTGGGAATACCCTCGCCTTTAACCCAGGGTCCATTGTCTGTTTTGCAATAGAGGTAAACGGTTGAGGGATTGCTTGCGTTGGGTAAACCATTAACCAAATTATCATTCTCGACTACCGTCATATAGACTTTATTTTCGAAGCGAACAATCTTTTGCTGATTATAGCCCCACCACGTTCCATTTTGCTGGTGGTATTTACTACCCGGAATACTTTCGATGTATACTTCTATGTTACTTGACTGATTTTTTTCACAGGATAAGAGGGTCGCAATTAAAACAACCGCAACCGATAGCGTATAAATAGAATATTTCTTAATCATGGCTTTTCTAAGGTATGAATTCAGCCTAAATTCTCTAAAGACTTAATCAAATCTGACTTTGATTCCAGTCCTTAAATAGAGCCCAAGTTACAGAACTCAACCTGATCTTGTTGCTTATACTTTAGAAGTTGAATACAATAGGCGCTCCGAATTCCGAGACACGAAGCCCGGCCGCCCTGGGCGGCCCGTCTTTTTGTTTTGAGGCCTTTGGTGCGCGAGCGCGCCACGGCCCCCAAAAAAAAGTTGAATCCAACAAAAAACCCGCTGCACTGCAGCGGGCTTCTGTCTCTTAGTGACCCTGTTAGGATTCAAACCTAAAACCTCTTGATCCGTAGTCAAGTGCTCTATTCAATTGAGCTACAAGGCCATTTTATTAGAGGGGACAAATATACAGCTAAAATCAAAATCTGCATTATTGCGGAGTCGCTATAATGTCGGAATTTGCAGGCCGATGCCAGCCTTACTTGAACTCGCCTGCTTTGACCCTCAAGCAGCCGCATTGGCGGAATCTTGGGGAGTAACCCGAATTGAATTCTGTGCAGAAGCCCTTGAAGGAGGCACCTCGCCCAGCGCCGAAGACGTAGACCGGGTGCGAGGCAGCTACTCCGGCTCGCTGGGGATCATGCTGCGACCACGAGGCGGATCCTTTACCTACTCTGACCAAGAATGGTCCGCAATGAAGAACGAAGTGCCGCGCTTGGCCAATCAAGGCGTGGATTTTATAGTAGTCGGCGCCTTGAACAAGACCAATCGCCTGGACGATCGCCTGCAAGAGCTGTCAATACTGGCAGCATCAGCTGGCCTAAAACAGGTACTGCACAGGGCCTTTGACGCCACCGCCGACCCCTTTGAGGCCATGGAGCAGGCCGTAGAATGGGGATTTGACCGCATACTGACCGGACTCGGAGCACCTAAAATCGAAACCCTCCAAGCTCTGAAGCAGGCGGCGGCGGGGCGCATTGAGGTACTTGCGGGTGGCGGAATCCGCGCTCATAATGCGCAGCGCTACCTCGAGGCGGGATTTGATCAAATTCACTCGGCTGCGCTGCTGGACTACCGCGCGAAACCTCCCCTGCCCGACCGGACTGAAACCCTTGCCATGCTAGACCTATGCCGCCGGTACTAATTCTAACCTGGGCCCTGAGTCAATTGGGCTATGCGGGGCAATCGGTGCTGGTGGCGGAGCGCGTGGACGGCCCCGCATGGCTGATGTTCAAGGGGGTGGAATCGGATGCCTGGGATACACTGGGCTTAGTGCCCGGTCCCTTCGTGGCTCTGGAATTTGATCTTCCTAAGGGAGCGACCGGGGCGGACTCGGTGGCATATTGGTTCCCGGATCCCTTGGCGTTCGCGGCCCAGCGCCAGGCCGCCGAGCCATTGCCCTACCCGACCGATAACGATCCCCTGCGCCTGAGCCAGCACCTGCGCAAGCCGGCGGTCGAATTCGGATGGGATTTTGCGCGCCGCCAGATTCGAACCGGCGCACCGGCTCCGCGCCTTGACGAGCCGCCCGGCCCTCTGGCCCGCCCGTTGATTTACGTGGAATGGATTCCGCGGCCGGCAGGTCGACTCGGAATCTTCGACCCACAGCACCGCTGGGCCTTAACCAATTCGCGGCTGGTGACCGACGACCCGAAGCGGCCTTTTTACCTTGAAGTGAACGGAAACCCCCAGTTTTTGCTGGGCGTGAACGCGGTGGTTCCGGCAGACCCGGTCCGCGAAGAAGCACTGCGGCAGCGCCTGGTCGAGCTGCACCGCGCCGGCGGCAACACCGTGCGCTTCTGGGCCGGCGGAAGCTACCCGTCAGAACGACTTTTGACCACCTGCGACAGCCTCGGGCTGATGGTCTGGCAGGATTTTGCCTTCAGTGGAACCGCCTACCCCGGCGATTCGACCTTTCGCGCCTGGGTTCGTGCTGAGGCCGAGTACCAAGTGCGGCGCATGGCCGAGCACCCCAGTGTCGTCCTTTTTTGCGGAAACAACGAAATCGACGTGGCATGGCGCGCCTGGGGCTGGCAAAAAACCTACAGAATGTCGCCCGCGGACTCCGCCCAACTTTGGGCCAATAACCACTGGATTTTTGACGAACTGCTTCCGTCGGTAGTCGCAGCGCAGGCACCTGGCAGGGCCTACCTGGCCTCATCACCCGTCAGCAACTGGGGCCGCCCAGAGGACTTCACACGCGGAGACAACCACGACTGGCGGGTCTGGCATGGAGAGCAGCCCACATCAGTCCTCGCCGAACGCGTTGCACCCTTGGTCAGTGAGTGGGGCGTTCCGTCGTTTCCAGGGCCCTCAGTCCGCGCCCGGTGGACCGCCGAACCCGCAACCTACATGCTGAGCTACAAGGGCCTCGGACTGCTGGAACGATACCTGCGCAACGAGCAGGGCTGGCGAGGTGGTTCCGCCGACAAGCTGGCCGAATCCTCGCAGCGATGGCAAGCCAAGGTTGTCCGCCACACCCTTCGGGCACAACGCCGCGCACGTCCTTTTTGCAGCGGAACCCTTATTTGGCAACTCAACGACCTAGATGACGTGATCAGCTGGAGCCTAATCGACGCCGACAACGAGCCCAAGCGCGCATGGCAGGCTGCGCTTCAGGGCTTTCGCCGTTTTTAAATAGTTTAAGCGTCGAGCAGCGAGTTCGCCTCGAGAATTTCGACCCCATCTCCTTGGGCCAGGGCATAACTAAATCCGGGCCTTAAGGCATATCCGCCCACGCGCCCCTGAACATCCATCGCAATGAAACCGATTTGCGTATCGGCCCATGGCTTACCGCGGCGCACAAACAACTTGTGAATTTCGCGCACCGCGTCTTCGCAGGCCTGCTGCGGACTTTTACCCGACTTCATGGCCGTCACGACCCGGAACGAGCCCACGGTGCGAATCACTTCTTCGCCGTGCCCGGTCGCAGTGGCAGCTCCAACTTCGCCGTCGACGTAGAGCCCAGCACCGATGATGGGCGAATCGCCCACCCTCCCGTGCATCTTGAACGCCATTCCGCTGGTGGTGCAGCAGCCGGCAAGCCTACCCTGGACGTCGAGCGTCAGTTGCCCAATCGTGTCGTGATTTTCAATGTTAGGAATTGCCTTGTACTCGGACTTTTCGAGCCACTTCTTCCACTCGGCTTCGGACTCGGCCACCAAGAGGTTTTGCATCGGGAATCCCTGCTCCCTAGCGAATTGGGTTGCGCCATCCCCCACGAGCATCACGTGCGGAGTGCGCTCCATTACGGCCCGAGCGAGGCTCGAAACGTGCACGACCTGCTCGCAGGCGGCGACGGCTCCGATGTTACCCAGGTGGTCCATGATGCAGGCGTCGAGGGTTACGCGACCGTCGCGGTCGGGGCGTCCTCCTAAACCTACACTCCGCTCGCGCGGGTCGGCCTCGCAAATTTTTACACCCAATTCAACCGCATCGAGAGCGTTGGCTCCCTTTTTCATGGCTTCAAGGGCCGCGCGGGTCGTGTGTTCGGCAAAAGGCCAGGTTCCGATTGACATGGCGCCTGCGGCGGGGGCGTCTGCGGCGGGGGCGCCTGCGGCGCCGTCACTTGCGACGGGCTGGCCAGCAGCTAGCAACTGGTTACTGGTCAAGGCCCCAACTGCACCCAGGCCGAGGGTTTTGAGAAAGTCACCTCGCTTCATGGCGGTCTTGGACTATGGATTCAGGAATTAAAAAGTGCGGAGCCACATTGAATCCGCGCGCCTTCAACGCCCGGGAACGCTGCGTGGCGCGAACGCGAAACTCGGGGAAGTCCTCGCTACGGCGCGGACCCGTCCACAAAACCTCGGCTAAAGCCAGCTGGCGGGGCAGAATCATGTATTCAGCCTGTTCAGGGGTCAGCACGTACTCGGTCCAGAGGTTGGCCTGTGCCCCGAGGATGTGCTTGGCCTCTTCGGCGCTGAGTTCCGCCGGAACCGGATTGTACAGGTAGACTGACTCGACCGGATTGAATCCGCCGATGGCATGCGGCTCGCCTGGATCCTTGCTTTGGTAGTGGTCCCAGTAGCAGGGCGTGCCGGGGGTCATGACGGCGTCGTGGCCGGCCTTGGCGGCAGCGATTCCGCCCGCTTCGCCCCGCCAGCTCATCACGGTGGCGTTGGGTGCGAGTCCGCCTTCTAGAATTTCGTCCCAACCGATGATTTGTCGTCCGCGCGAATTCAGGTAGGCCTCAATGCGGCGAATGAAGTAGCTCTGCAGGGCGTGCTCGTCGGCCAAGCCTTCAGCCTTGAGGCGCGCCTGACACAGGGCACAGTCGTGCCAGCGCGTCTTGGGGCACTCGTCGCCCCCAATGTGGATGTACTCGCCCGGGAAGAGCGCCAGAACCTCATCCAGAACGCCTTCGAGGAAGGTGAATACGGAGTCGTTGCCAGCGCAGAAGACGTCGTCGAACACGCCCCAGCCAGTGGCTACGGGCTGTTCGATCCCAGTGCAGCTCAGCTCGGGATAGGCCGCGAGGGCCGCCCGCGCATGACCCGGAAGCTCAATCTCAGGAACCACCGTGATGTGCCTCGCAGCAGCGTAGGCCACGATTTCGCGTACCTCGTCTTGGGTGTAGAATCCGCCATAGCGCGTACTGTCGAAGCGCTGATCGCCGTAGGGGCCGACTTGCGAGGCATTGCGCCAGGCTCCGACGCCGGTAAGGCGCGGGTAGCGCTTGATTTCGATGCGCCAGCCCTGGTCCTCGGTGAGGTGCCAGTGAAAGCGATTCATTTTGTGTTCGGCCATCAGGTCGAGGTAGCGCTTTACGAAGTCCACATCAAAAAAGTGGCGGCAGACGTCGAGGTGCATTCCTCGGTAGGCAAAGGCAGGTTGGTCGCGCACCGTCATGCCGGGCAGCGATTTTTGGCCCGCTTCAGCCTGAATTATGGTCTGGATTCCGTAAAAGACGGCGGCGGCGGAGCCTCCGGCCACGACGATTTTGCCAGGCGAAACCTTGAGCGCGTATTCCTCGGCCGGTACCCCGGCAATAATGCGGAGTTCCGCCGATACCGAGCTGCCCTTGGCGTACTGGGACGTTGCCTTCCACCAAGTGCGCAGTAGGTCCGCCTCCCCTTGAACGGCCGGCGTGGCCACGATATATAGGTTGCCCGCAACGGGCAGGGCTTCACCCTCGAAGACCACGGACTGGGGCTGCGGAATCACCTGCAAGCTCTGGGTAAAACCTAAGTATCCAGTTGCGAGCAACCAGCAGCTGGCGAGCCACTTCACGGCCTGCGGCGGTACTGCGTGACTTCGACGATGCGTCCGTCCTTCCACTCGAAGAACTCGGCGAGGTGCTCGTCAAATACGCGCCCGTCGGCGTAGCTGCGCTTCTCTTGACCTCGAACGACCACGACGTCCTTGCCGTCGCTGTGCCCGACGTAGTCAATGCTGGAGATGTCCCAGCTGAACTCGGGGGTTTCGGTCAAAAAAGCATTCAATCCTTGTCTTGTGACCCAAACGTGGCGGCCGTCGGCAGCATGCACCAGGATGGAGTCGACCAAGGCCTGGCCCACAGTGGCGGTGTCTCGTTCGACGTAGGCGCTGGTCCATGCTTCCATTTTCATGACCAATTCGTCTTCGGGCGAGGTAACGGGGACGGCTTCGTCGGGAGCGGAGGTGCAGGCCATCAATAAGGCCGAAGCCAGGGCGCCATAGAGAACTAGGTTTTTCATAACGTTAAAGTACGCAGAATCAAGCGGCCCTGCTAGTCCTTCCCTCCTTCTTCAGGCTCCAGCCCGTCGAGAAAGCGCTTCATGGCTCCGCCCGTAGTGGGCGTCAGCTGATAGTAGGGCAGGCCATCTTTGGAGGGCAGCGAGCGCTTCTTGGGGTCCACCTTGGTTAAGGCTTCCATAAGGCTGCGATCGCTGGAATAGAAGCGCATGTTCCCCTTTTTATAGGTCAAGAAGTACTCGTTTGAGGGCGCCAAGTGTAAGGTGAACTCGTCGCCTCCGCGGCGTTTGCGCAGCTCAAGGGTTCCGTCTGTAAAGCGGTGAACCGGGTCCCCGGCAATAGAACCGATACCGACTCCGTCTTTGCTGCGAAAGGCGCGAATATTGGGCTTCCAGTCCAGGTCGACCTCGTCAAGAACAACGGTTTGGCGGAATTCCTTGGGCATGCGGTCGTTGAGCCCTGACTCATAGTAGCGCTTGAGGTCTTTGGCATCGAGCTTGCGGCGAAGGGCTTCGCCGAGCACCTCGTTGGCCGGGTCGGTGGGTCCGCCCGAGGCAGAAAGAAGGGCGGTCTTAAGGGGTTTCGATAGCTCTTCGGGCATTAAAAAATCCAAGGTCAAGGCCACCTTAGCACCCATGCGGCCAGATCGAAGCCGGTGCTCGATGCGCCCATAGGCCGACATTTCGACCCGACCCATTTTAGCGCCAAGCGACATTTGCCCGTAGCCGGTGACGGCACAAGACTGGGTATTGAGCTCCAGCCAATTGTCGGGAGCCTCTGGGTCAGCCACACGGCGCAGGCTGCTCACAATGTAGGACTTGCTGCTCTCGTCGTAGTAGAGCACTCCATTGGTACTAAAGAGCTCCACCGCGACATTGGGGTTGTTGCGCCGCACAAAAGCCGTGTAGGGCGTGATGGAATCCTGCATGAGGTAGATTCCGTTGTACACGGTTTGCGCTGGGCGGGCCGTATCGGGGTCGGGCAAAGCCACTAAAATATCCATGGGATCGATGCGCGTGCGCGTAATAATCCAGTCCGTCTCTAAAGCAGGGCATTCGGCGGTTATGCGAATGCGGCCGTCCATTTCTAGCTGGGGATTTTGCGCCTCCATGCGCACGATTCCGTAGTACCTAAAATAGGGGCTTAAAAAAAAGTCGTCTTGAATTCCGAGTTCACCCTGAGCCACCATTTGGTCGGAACTATCAACGTCAATGCGGCCCATGGGGATGCGCCAGCTCTTGTTATTTTGGTCGAGGTAGCGATAAATACCACTGCCATAAAGGTCTAAGCGGCCCTGAATTTTTAACTCTGCGGAATCGATTTTATGGTAGGCCCCTACCCTGCTGGCCAAAATACGGGCATTGTGAAGGGGCTGCATGTCGGCGAGTTCCTTGATGGTCGCGCGGCCGGAGTCGGGAACAACCCTACTGTCTGCAATATCAATGTGGGGCACGCCATAGGCCTCTAAGCGACTCGGAATCAACCAAAACGTAGCACGACCCGCCAAAAAATTGAGTCCGTCTTGGCCAGGGTGGGTGCTGGTCATACGGGAATCCAGGCCGCTGCCCTTTTGAAGGCTAATGCTCTTCTCGAGGATGTCCCAACTGGCCCGGTCCATCTCGGCCTGGTACTGGTTGCGCGGAAAGTCCACGCTGCGGTCGCCGTCGAGCAAAGAGAATTTGCCTTTTTCGGCCACAAAATCCACGTCAGCGCTTGCATTCTTTAGGCTGAAGCCCCATTGGGCCTCGGGCTCGCCCTTAACCCTGAAGTCCGCCATGCCGCTCTGGATCCACTTGTGGTGAAGTTTGAGGTCTGCGCCGCTTAGTTCTGCAAGGTTAAAGGCCGCGGTTCCCTTGAGGCTCAATCGATCGGGCTGGTAGGTCAGCAGGCCGCTGGCCGTGGCTGGGCGAGCGGAATAGGTAGCCATGGGCGCTCCCAGGGTGGTGGCGTACCATGTTTTAGCATAGGGATGCCAGTTGCTGCGCACGTCGGTCCCTTGAGCCGAGGGGTGGCCCGCTCCACGCGCTGCACCGGCCAACTCCTGAAGATCAAAGGTTCCGCGGCCCTTGGTCGAGTCCGGATAAAGACGAAATTCATCGGAACTTCCCCGGGCCCTCTGGTAGGTAAGGTCGCCCTTGAATCGGAATCCGCTCAAAGACAGCTGAACGCTGCCTCGGACCTTTCCCGCGTCAGAATCCATCGAGGGGTAGGCCGCCCAACCCTCCTGGCCGGTTTCTTCGATGAATCCGAGGGAATAATCTCGCTGAACCTTGATCACCTGGCGACGAGCGGCAAAGATTCCGGCGCTCAAGAATGTTGACTCAAAACCAAGGCTTTCGGTGCGTGCGTTGTCGAGCGAATCAATGGTAAATGCATCGAGGTCCACATAAAACCTAGACCGTGCATAGACACCCTTCTCGACCTTGTCGTAGTATATTTTAGCGCCCTTGCCCGACTTAAAAATGGGGTATTCGGGGCTAAACAGGGTGCTGGACTTGTTGTCGGGCCGGTCAATGTAGAGGTCTCCTGAAATATCCTCTAGGGTGTTGCGCACGCGCACCAGGGGTCGCTCGCCCTGCTCGTTGAGCTCAAAAGCCGGCACAAAAAACCGCATGGAATCCACGGCGGGCATTCTAAAGCTGAAATCCTGGTAGTCGAACTGATGCTCGCGACCAAAAAACTCAAATCTTCCGGCGCGAATGAGTCCGTCAAAGTCAAAATCCAAACCCTCGTGCAGCAGCAGACGACCGCCGACGGGGTGCAGGCTGACTTTTTGGGAATCGCTGAGCCAAATTCGGTCTACACCTACCACCTCAAGGTCGAAGTTCAAAAGGTTGAGCTCGGCGTTCATCCCTTCGGGGACTACGGACTCAAACTGAATAACGTCGTAGTCGCGCTTTTTGAGGTGGTTCATGACGTACTCACCCGTTTTAGGAAGAACCTCAAGGCTGCGGTCTTCGGTGCGGTAGCGCACAAAGCCCTGCAAATGGTACTCCATCATCAAGCGCTCGCAGGGGTCGACGGGCATTCCCATGCCAATGGCAACGTCTTTAATGGTCATGCGCGCTCCCATCGCACCTTGGCCTACCTGGTCGAGCAGAACCAAGGGATTCTCGCTTTCAAATCCTTGCAGGGCCACGTATCGGGTGTTGCGGTAGTACTGGTCGCTCTCAATGGTCATGGGTGCTCCACTGCCCATGTTGAGTCCGCTCAAAAACAGCCTCGGCTCGCTGGTGGTCCAGCGCAGCTGGTCAAGGTCAATGGTCACGTTGTGGTAGCTGTCGCTAAAGGGCTTGATGGCAAGGCCCTGATCGGGCCGAAACACTTGAAGTTCGCGGCTTTCTGGAGCGTACTTAACCTCGACCTTGGCATGGTGAAGCGAATCCTCGGTTCCCAAGCGGAGCGAGAAGGCGCTCACCTTGGCGGAGAGGCCGGTGGGCCTCACCACAAAACGCTCTGCCCTAAGGGTTGCGGCCAGAGAAGAATCCCTCATGAATTCAAAGGCAGCAGGAGTTTCAGTGCTTCCGGAGGCAAAAAAATTAGCGCCCACTAGGGAGAACCCCCCGCGGTAGGTTACGTCTTCAAAAAAGTTGGGAATGACCAAGTTGTTGGCATAGGCCTCAAAGCGAGGATACATCGCGTTCTCTGCAGTACTGCGCGTACCAAGGCGCTCCTCAAAGCGTCCGCGCAGGGGTTGATTGATGTAGTAAAGGCTCTGAAGCAGAGCGCTGTCTACGGCAAAACCGTTCTGCCTAAGGTCGAGGTTGAACCGGCCGAGCTCATTAAAGACCTCGCCATAACCATAGCCCGCTCGGTACCAATCCACCCTGCCTGATTCGGCGGTAAGTAGGGCGCTGCGCGGATCGTACCAACCACTGAGGCTGTCTATTTGCGTGGAATCGTTTTTAAAGTAGCCGCGGAGCACAGCCCCTTCGATGCGGTAGCGGGTGCTTGGCGATTCTTCGTCTAGGGTAGCGTCGCCAAATTCCAGTTCCCAACGCAGGGGACCTGCCTCAAAAAGGCGGAGTCGCGCATTGGGGGAGCCGAACCCGACCGACATTCCCGCAGCCGTGTGCAGGTATTCGGAGAGGGCGGCCCTACTGCTTTTTTGCACCAACTCTGAGGTCTCGGCCCACCACCGCCCCTGGGCTTGTTCGCTTGCGTTGGAGTACCAGCCTATGGCGAGCTTGAGGCATTCCGTCCAGGTTTGGGCGTCGACGATGCGCTTGCGCAGCATTTCGCGGGTCAAATCTTGGAAGGCCGCACGGTGCTCCCAGCTGGGGTCGTCATAGACCGGCTTAAGGCTTAAAAGGTCCTGGTCTGATTCTTTTTTAGGAATAAATTCCGCATAAAGCTTGCTGAAGTCCCGCCAAAAATCTGCTTCGGACGCGCCTAAACTGCGCTGGGTCTGTGCCGGCAAAACCGTGCAGAGCAAAAGGGCAAAAAGGGCGCTGAAGTATTTCACAGGTACCCTGCAAAGTACTCACGATTTGCAGGGCTGCAGCGCGAGCGATGCGTTTAATTCACCGACTTTTCCACAGTCAGAACCTGCCAGGATTCGCGTTCCTGCTGTTGGGTGGTTATCAGGCCAACTTCTCTTGCCGCCGCCTCAATGGCCTGCAGGTCGGCGCGGTAGAATCCGCTCAAATGCAATTTGCCCCCGGGCTTTAATGCTGAAGCATAGCGCCCCATGTCGGCGAGCAGAACGTTGCGGTGAATGTTGGCATAGATTACCTCAAATTCTTCGTCGGGCCGCAGGGCCGAGATGTCGCCTGTGCGGACCTCTAATCGGTCGCTTAGCTCATGCAGTTCAGCGAGCTCGCGGGCGTTGTCGGCCGCGTGGGGCTCTATCTCAATTCCCAAGGCCTGTTCGGCACCGTGCATCAGGGCAAGAATGGCCAAAATGGCGGTTCCACAGCCCATATCGAGCACCTTAAGGCCGCGTAGATCAGCTTCAAGAACCCGCTGTAGCATCAGGTAGGTCGTGGGGTGGTGCCCGGTTCCAAAAGCCATTTTAGGAAGCATTTGAATGCGGTAGCGGTAGTCTTCTAGCCTCAATCCCTTGTGAAAGGGAGCATAGATAATCAAATCACTGCCAATATTTAAGGCATCAAAAGAAGATTCCCAAACCTCATTCCAATTTTGGTGGGCAATGCGGCGCTCGGTCCACGAAATGGTAGCCATTGCAGCGGCCATGGGGAATTCCGCCTGACCCGTCCACAGTCCAGCGGGCAGATAAGCCAACAAATCGTCGCCGTCTTGCTGAACCGCCTCGACCTGAAGGGGCTCTAGGTCCGCATAAAGAAGCTCGATCGCTCGTGGATCGCTCGCGGTGATGCGAAGCTCAACGTAGTCCATTAGGACTGGTGAAGCAGGTCTGCTAAAGCAATAAAATCCGCAGCCACCAGCGAGGCACCGCCTATCAGACCGCCATTCACGTCGGGCTGAGCAAAGAGCTCGGCTGCGTTGCTGGGCTTGCAGGAGCCCCCGTAGACAATGGGCAGGTGGTCGGCCAGGTCGCCGTAGAGCTCGCGGAGCAAGCCGCGAAGGTGGGCGTGCATTTCTTGAGCTTGAGCGGCCGTGGCCGTCTCGCCGGTCCCGATGGCCCAAACCGGCTCGTAGGCGATCACAAGATTTTCAGCCAGGTCGCCACTAACTCCCTCAAGGGCAAGGCGCAGCTGCTCTTTTACCGCCGAAAGGTGCTTGCCCGCCTTGCGCACTTCAAGGACCTCGCCCACACAGACGATGGGACGAAGCTCCTGCTCTAGGGCCGAGAGTACCTTCTTATTAACCACAGAATCGGACTCACCAAAGAATTGGCGGCGCTCACTGTGACCAATAATCACCGCGTCAGCCCCCGCATCGGCCAATTGAGCCATACTGACCTCGCCGGTAAAGGCACCATAATCACCAGCATGGCCGTTTTGCGCTGCCACGGCGAGCTCTGGGTAGTCCACCAGCAGGTCCACCGCCTGCGTAAGCTGTATCGAGGGCGGAGCAATAACCACCACCACGTCTCCCAAACGCTCCGGACTGAGTTCCGCTTTAAGGGTTTCAATAAGGTTGTAGCCCTCTTCGAAGGAGGTGTTCATCTTCCAATTGCCGGCGAGAATTTTCATAGGATGGGTTTTTAAGAACAGCAAAGGTAGGCGCCTAGCTCGCCCTCACCCGTGGATCCACAACGCGGTAGAGCCAATCGACCAGAGCTTGAAGCAGCACAAAAACAAGGGAAAGGGCCAAAATACTTCCCATTACAACCGGAAAGTCGCGGCCTTCCAAGGCATCTACCATCAGCTTGCCCGAACCGCGCCAGCCAAATACGGTCTCCACAAAAACAGCCCCAGCCAGCAGGGAGGCAAACCAGCCAGAAATTGTGGTGATGAGTGGATTAAGTGAATTGCGAAGCACGTGCCTGCGCAAAACCTGACTGGTAGTCAAACCCTTCGCATAGGCCGTTCTAACGTAATCTAAGTTCATGATTTCTAGCGCAGAAGATCGCATCATCTGAACAATAACTCCAATAGGCCTGAGGGCCAAAGTCAGGGCCGGTAGAATCAAATGCGACCACTCCCAACTCACAGCATTGCCAAAGTCGTCGAGCTCTCGAAGGCTTCCGGTCAGGGGCAGGCCGGTGTACTCGTGAAGCAGAAAGGCGAAAACCCAGGCTACCAAAAGGGCCGAGAAAAAAGAGGGAGTTGCCATACCCACGGTGCTCAAGACCGTTATGGCACGGTCCGCAAAGGAACCCGCCCTGAGTGCCGAGTAAAGACCCAAGGGAATGCCCATTAGCACTGCAGCACCGAGCGAAACAAAGGCGAGTAGGGCTGTATTGGGAAGCGTTTGACCGATTAATTGCGCAACGGGAACCCCACGCTGCTGGTAGGAGGTCTGTAAGTCAGGCCAATGAAGCCCCCAAACTCCGTCGACTGGCCGCAGGGGCGACATGCCGCCCAAATAGCGCAGGTACTGCGTGAGCAGGGGCTGATCCAAGCCATAAGAAGCACGCAAGGCTGCCAGAGCCTGAGGATCTTCAACCTGACCCAGCATCATGCGGGCCGGGTCGCCGCCTACCGAATGAAAAAGAAAAAAGACAAGGGTCGCGACGCCCCAGAGCACGAGAAGGGCATTGCCCAAAGGCCTCATTTCGTGAGCGGAAAGTCGTTAAAATGGCTGTGGCTTACCACTACACCCTTGCGCAGGTAGGTTACCCCTGGATTGGAACGCACTATGGTTTTGAGCGCGGTTCCGTCGCCGTTGGACCACGGGAAGTTTGTTTGGGTGCGTGCCCTAAGCAATTCAATTTCTTCAACTCCGCTTGAGGTTAGGCCGACCACGGGGATACCTCGGTCGTGCATTTTTTGCATTTCCCGGCAGAGACGGTCGAGCTGCTCCATGTCTGCTCGTTCAAAATCATAGGCCACCAACCAATAGGATTCTGGGTAGGCGAGCCACTGGGCGGTCTGGTCTTCGCCCCCAGGAGCAATGGCAAAATCGTGAACCGGAGGCACGTAGCCGTCGGCAACCTTAATGGTCTGGGTGGCCTCGGCGTCCATGACCCACTCGGGCTTTTCCCACCACTTTTGCTCGACGTAGTCGGTACCGGTTACCTCCATTACCTCTTCTCCCTTGCGCAGGGTGTACAACGCATCAAACTGGGGCGGAGTCAAGCCCAACTCTTCCGCCGGCGCCATCGCTCGCGCAATGTCTGTTCCGGGCTTATAGGCCCTAAAATCCCATACCGGGAGGTGGTTCATGACCTGAGCAGTGAACCCGGCCATGGCAATAAGCGACAAGCCAAGCACTGCCGCCGCTGCCTTAAAATTCACAATCGGCCTGGCATTGGACAGGCCAAGGGCGTAGTATATTCCAATTAATACACTCAAGATAACGTCTTTACCAAAGCTCTGCCAAGGGGTCAGGGGAATGGCGTCGCCAAAGCATCCGCAGTCGGTAACCTTGTTAAAGTAGGCGCTGTAAAACGTCAAAAAGGTGAAGAAGGCCATGAGGCCTGCCATGCTAATAAAGGTGAAAAAGCGAAGATGCCCCAGGAGCATTAATAAACCGAGGACCACCTCAAAGGCGACCAAGAAGATGGCCATGGGCAGCGCAAAGGGCTGCAGAAACTCCAGATTGAGCACGTCGGCACCAAAGTATTCCTCGAGCTTGTAGCTAAAGCCCAAGGGGTCGTTCATTTTTATGACGCCCGAGAAAATAAAGAGTCCGCCCAAGACAAGGCGTATCAGGTTCTGCGCTAGACTAGAAAATTTCATGCGGTAAAGAATTAAAAAAGACTATTCAGAGCGGCGCTCGAGTTCCTTTTTCAAAAGCTGCATTTTAACAGAAAGCAAGGCATAGGTTGAGGCCAAAGTGACCAAGAAGGCGGCGCTGATGAGGATTAGGTCCATGGGAATTGATTATTTAAAGTTAAAACCTCGGGTTACAATGATTGTTCCGGATTGTTTAGGAATTGCGAATTAGGATCAGGGCAAACAAGGCGTAGTTCACCATGTCCATGTAGTTGGCGTCGACCCCCTCGGAGACCAGCGTGCTGCCCGAGTTGTCTTCGATCTGCTTGACGCGCAGCACCTTTTGCAAAATTAGGTCAGTGAGCGAGGTGATGCGCATGTCGCGCCATGCCTCCCCGTAGTCGTGGTTTTTTGCCTCCATCAAGGCCTGAATTCGAGCGGCCTGCTGGTCGTACGCGTCCAAGGCATCCTGCAGGTTCAAATCGGGCTCGCTGACTACCCCGCGGTCCATCTGAATCAGGGCCATGATGGAATAATTGACGATTCCAATGAACTCGCCCTCTTGGCTGTCGGCCACTTTTTGCTGGCCGGCGTCTTGAATAGTGCGGAGGCGGTTCGCCTTAATGAACAATTGATCGGTCAACGAAGGCAGCCGAAGAATGCGCCAGGCGGCTCCGTAGTCCTTGAGTTTGTTGCCAAAAAGAGCCCGGCAGAGCGCGATTTCGTGGGCGTATTGGGTTGCGGTGTTGGCCATACTTTTACAGGGTGAAAAGTACGGCGTTTCGTCCATTTACCCTGAACCTTCGCGGCCGACTTTTTGCTGCGGACCGCCCTTTGGTCATGGGCATACTAAACGCCACTCCGGATTCCTACTACAAACCGAGCCGCCTTGAGGGACTGGACCAGCTCGAGGAGCAGGCGGACCGGCTATTGGGCGAGGGTGCCGATTGGCTCGACCTGGGCGGTTGCTCCACCCGACCCGGCGCGGATTGGCCCAGCATCGACGAGGAATGGTCCCGAATTGAAGGTGCCTTTGGCCGGCTTCGGCAGCGCTTTGGCCCCGATTTGCCCCTGTCGGTAGACACGTTCCGGGCGGAGGTTGCTCGCCGGGCACTCCAAGATGGCGCAGACGTAGTCAACGACATTTCGGGCGGAACCCTGGACCCCCTAATTTGGTCGGTTGCGGCAGAGGCCCGCGCGCCCTATGTGCTTACCCACTACCCTACTGGCCGCGAAGGAGCCGACTTTCAAACCCTCGGCCCCGACGAGGTGAGCCCTGCAGTACTTCTCGAGTTAAGCGAGCGCCTTATTTTAGCCCGTGAGGCGGGCCTCAACGACGTGATTCTCGATCCCGGTTTTGGTTTCGGAAAATCACCCGAAGGCAACCTGAGGCTGCTTCGAGACCTTGAACTCTTGACCGTTTTTTCCCATCCAATACTGGTTGGGATTTCACGCAAATCACTCATAACCAAAACTTTGAACATTAGTCAGGATGAGGCTCTGCCCGCCACATCGGCCCTTCACGCCTGGGCCCTAGAGCGGGGAGCCCAGATTCTGCGGGTTCACGACCCTCGAGAGGCCCGGCATGTTATCGCGCTTCGGAACCTCATGGCCTAAGCCCATTTGCTGGGCTCTAAGCCCCTGCTCCATGACCTCATAAGCGCGCAGGTGCTTCTCAAGGTACTTTATTCCCCGGGACTTGAAATAGGGTTGCATGGATCGCGACCAAAGGAAGTCGTTGGCCAAGAGGTACTTGGAGCCATAGATTCGGACGCTGTCTCCGCGCACCTGAATGCAGGCTATTCCGCGCCCCATAGAAATCCAGCGCTGCTCGCGGTGCAAACGGGGTCCGCTTTGGGCCAAAACAAGCGCCGTGAAGGCAAGGGCCGCAGCCACAACCCAAGGCCTCCGGCTGCGCAGGGCTAAGAGCCCCGCCAGTGCATAAAATACCAGCAGCGCAGTTTGGTTCGGTGTCGGGAAGCGGTCCGCCCAGACCAATCGAGGGTCAGAAGCAATTCGCGCCAGACCCTCGAGCAGAGGCTCCGGATCGGGCATGGGAAGTCCGCAAAAAGCCAAGATGCTGTAGGGATAGACCATGAGCAGCGGCGGCACGAGCAAAAAGTTGCTGAGCAAAAACGTGAAGGGCATGGAGTGAAAAATGGGCAGGGCAAGCGGCGTGGTAGCCCACTGAGCCGCCAAAGAGGTTCGCAGACCAGCTAACAGCTTGCTGCTTTTGAGGCCGGACGTGGCGGGCGGAGAGGCCAATATAAGCCCGAGAACCGCGGCCGAAGACAACTGAAAACCAAGCTGATAGGCCATCTTAGGGAAGAATGCCAGCAGCCCAACCTGAGCGAGCGCAAAGGCATCGATTCCGCGCGGACGGTTGCCCCCTAGACCAATTACGCCTACCACCGTAATCATGGCTGCTGACCTAATAGCGCTGGGAGCAAAGCCCACAACCGCTACAAATGCCCAGACGACGGCCAGCGCGATAAGGGTTACCAAGCCCCGGCCAGCGCGCGGAACCAAGGGCAGCAGACTGAGCATTCCGACCCAAATCAGGCCGAGGTGGAATCCCGACACCGACAGCACGTGTATTATTCCCAGGGCCTGAAAGGCCTGCATACTGGACTCGGGAAGATCATCCATGTCTCCGATCCACAAGGCCTGGGTAAGCCCGCGCGAGGCAGGGCCCCAGGGGAGTTTCTGAATCTGGTTCCGGCCCCAGATTGCGCTTCGCCTCCACCAAGCGCTTGCCACGGGCACTCTGGTCAAACGAGCCCTGACCTTTGCCCGAGCAACGATGCCGCGGGGAGCCGCAGCCTTGGCAGCGTCAAAAGCCCATGGAACCTGGGCGCTGTCAAGCGGAATGAGGTCCAGCCGCAGTTGGTAGGCAAAACCCTCTTGAAGGGTATCGTAGCACCGAAGCTTCAAGCCCGAGGAATCCTCAATAATTCCCGATCCTTGGGTCCAGTACCAGCCTTCGCAGCGGCGGGGCACATCCAGCTGGGGCATGCCTGGAACCGTTCGGATGCTTGCTACCATTAGCATGAGGCCAAAGCCCCTAAGCCATGCGAAGTCCGCCCAAAATAACATTCTACGACGCAGAGCCCCTGCCGAGGCCAGGGAAGCGAAAACCACCAAAACAAGGCCCGCGGCAGCCCAGAGCATGCGGCTCTCGCCCGGCAAGGCAAAAAGCCCAGCCCACATTCCAAGCATTGCCCAAACAACCATGCTGCAAAATGCAGCGCAGAGCCCGAACAAGCGTTTTTTAACGAATTCCGCCGCTAAAAGTCAGGATGGCGCTAGTCAGAGCCCCGAATTCTGCAAATCACTTAGGCGAGCACCTGGATAGTAGTGCTCCAGAATCGACCTAAACCCATAGCCCAGCTGGTCCATGCGCCAAGCTCCCTCCTGAGAAAGCCCAATTCCGTGGCCGTTGCCGCGTCCGTGCAAAACCACCTCGTCGCCCTCGAGCTCCGCAGAAAACCAGGTCGACCTGAGGCCAAAGCGCTCGCGCAGAAGCCTAAAGCGAATTTTGTTGCCGTTCCACTCCAAGAACTCGCGGCGGCTGTCTTGCTCAATGCTAAAAACCGCTTGCCGCAGGCTTTCGTTGCTGGAAGATACCGACCAGGTTTGCGCAAAAAACCGAATCCAATCGGCGCTCGGAATGCGCTTTACCCAATTCGTTTGGGGACAATCTAGACTAAAGCTGTCGGGCTTATTCACCAGATGGGCGCTTTGCTTAAAGTACCAGGCTGCCGGCATCAGTTCTCCGCCCGAATTGGCGTGAAAAAGGGTCTCCACAAAGGCATTGGTGTCGGCGCGGTAGAGCAGCAAGCCCTCGGTGCTGAACGCCGCCTCAATCAGGTTAAAACGCCGCGTGGAATCGGCGGGCCATCCGTGGTAAACCTGAGAACGCACGTCGTCGCTGACTTGGTATCCCATCGCGGCGTACTTGCGCCGGTTCGCAGCCCACCAGGTGCGAGCCACGGTTGCCTGGGCTCGCCAAAGCTCGAGCCCCAGGTACTTGCCGAGCTCTGCATTGACGACTCCGGCCACATAATCCTCAAGCGGAACCCGATTGATTACCAAAAGCTCGGTCGCCCCGAGCGGAGCCAGGGTAAATCCGCCGGGATAACTGCGCCGCTGTCCCGAGGGACCCTCGGTGGCTACCGGCCCGTCGGCCTCTACCCTAATGGAGTCTGCGCTGCGCCAGGTTCCGTCGGCATTGCCCTGAACCATTGATCCGGACCGCCGTAGATTCAGGTTGCTCGACTCCACGGTGTCGGCCTGGGTTCCGCGCAAAAACCAGATGCTGCGCAGTGTGGTTCCGCCCATTTTAAACTCATAAACGTCTTTAACGGCATAAATCCGCACCCTCACCTGGGGCATCGCCAGCGCAGAAGGCATCAGAAGAAGCGAGGCTAAAAGCCCAAAAACCCACCTAATCTTCATAAGGTCAATACATAGTGAGCAATGCGGTCCATCGCGCCTGAATCGCCCAGCATCGAGCGAAATTCGGCCAAATCGTCGAGCATTTGTGCGCGCTCAGGGCCCTCCGGATTGATTTTTTGAAGCTCCCGTGCGAGGTTCTCTGGGTTGCAGGATTCCTGGAGGTGCTCGGCCACCGCCCCTCTGCCCAAAACCAAGTTGACCAGCGACACGTTCGTCACGGTTACCAAGCGTTTGGCGATGGCAAAACTGAGCGGATCAACCCGATAGGCTACGACCATAGGGATGCCAAGGATTCCGAGCTCCAGGGTGGCCGTTCCGCTGGCGACCAAGGCAAGCCTCGCCCCCTTTGCGCTGCCCATTCCCTGAACAATGGTTCCGCGCGGCTCCGCATTGAGGATGCCCCGCAGCAAGATGCGGTACTGCTTCTCGGTCCATGAACTCGGGCGAATCCAGAGCGGAATCTGCCCCAAACGCTCGGCAGTCGCCGCAAACACCGGCACGAGGCGCTCGAGTTCGGAGCGGCGCGATCCTGGGGCAAGCACCAGGCCGACGGACTGGCTTGTGCTGGAATCCGATTCGTAGCGATCCAGAGCGGGATGCCCAAAATAGGGTGCATTCACGCCCCGCTGCTGCAAAAAATCCGGTTCAAAAGGCAGCAAGGGAATCACTGCATCAAAGGCCTTGGCGAGGGTCTCTACCCTAGACTCCTTCCAGGCCCAGACGCTTGGCGCAACGAGTTGAACCACCCGGCGCTCGCTGCGCCAAGGGCGCTTCGCCATCCACTTGGCCAGGCGCAGGTTGAATCCCGGATAGTCCACCAGCAGCACAAGGTCCCAGGGTTCCTCTAGGATTGCCTTTGCCTCGCGAAGGTTGGCCAATACCTTCCGGCTGTTGCGCAGCACGTCTAGGAAGCCCATAAAGGCAAGGCTCTCCAGCCCGCGAAGCACGGGTTTACCCAAGGCCCGGCTGAGTTCGGGACCTCCCCAGGCATCAAAATAGCAATCGGGCTGAACCGCGCGAAGTGCGCACAGGAACTCCGCAGCCAAAACGTCACCCGAGGCCTCGCCTGCCAGAATAAATACGCGTTTTACAGCCATTCCCAACGCCAATAAACCGCAAGAATGAGGTACAAAGCGCTAATGAGCACAATACTGAAGGCCATGCGGTAGCGCTTCAAAACGATGGCAAGCGTCAAGTAAATCCCCTCAAGCACCACCGAAATTCCCAAAACTCGGTTGAGCAAATAGGCCCAAAGGTCAGAATCTAGCTCCGCAACGGGAGGCAGGTTCGGGTAGGTCGCCAGCAAAAAGGACCAGGCAAACCAGGGCGTTCCCGCGGCAACGGCAAGACCCATGTAGGCTTCGAGTCGTTCTCTGCGGGGACCAGGGCTCATTGCTGGTCGAGTCGGCCTTTAAGATTGGCCAAGGCGTCGTGAGCAGTTAGGTCAAAATGGGTCGGAACCACACTGACGCAGCCATTATCAAGGGCCCAGATGTCGGTATCGGTCGCTCCGTCGGGGTTAAAATAATCCCCTCGCATCCAAAAATAGGGCTTGCCATAGGGGTCGAAGCGCTCCTCAAATTCTTCCTTCCAGAAGCCTAGTGCCTGGCGGGCTACCTTGATTCCGGCATAGGGCGCCTTATCGGCATTCGGAAAATTCACATTAAGGCAGGTACCTTGAGGCAAGCCATGATCCAGTACGTTTCTAGCAATGAGCTTCAAATAGGGTTCTAGGGCACTAAAGTCTGCGTCCCAACGGGAGTCCAAAAGACTGAATCCAATACTCGGCACGGACTGCATTGCACCCTCTACTGCTGCCGACATGGTCCCGCTGTAGATGACGTTGACGCTTGCGTTGCTGCCGTGGTTGACTCCACTAACAATCAAATCGGGCTTGCGATCCTTGAGTACCTCGTGCAGAGCAAGCTTCACGCAGTCTACGGGCGTGCCGCTGCAGGAGTATTCTGTTTGGGGGCCTGCGTCGACTTGCATCGGCCTAAGACGCAGGGAGTCGTGAAGCGTAATAGCGTGACCCATACCACTTTGTGGGCTGTCTGGCGCCACAACAACAACCGTCCCCAGGCCATTCATGGCATGGATCAAGTGACGGATTCCAGGCGCTGTGATGCCGTCGTCGTTGGTAACCAAAATCAGGGGTAGATCCATGGGTGCAAATTAAGATGGGAGCGATAGCAAAATCAGGCACAAGATTTGTACTTTTCCACTCACTTATCGACCAAACTATGATTTTTATTATCCTCCTCCTTTTTATGGTTGCCGGCTTTGCGGTGCAGGCTCGCCTAAAGAACCGTTTTAAAAAGTATTCCGAGAGCTACCTCTCAAGCGGACTCTCTGGAGCCGAGGTTGCGCGGCGCATGCTGAATTTCTATGGGCTTGACAGCGTTCAGATCATTAGTGTACCTGGCCAGCTGACCGACCACTACAATCCGGCCAACAAAACCGTGAATTTGTCTCCTGAGGTCTACGAGGGCAGAAACATCTCGGCAGCTGCGGTTGCCGCCCACGAGTGCGGGCACGCGGTGCAGCACGCCACGGCCTATGCTTGGCTGACCATGCGCAGTAAAATGGTTCCGGTGGTGAGCTTTAGCGGCAAAATCATGAACATGGTGTTTTTGTTTTCTATTTTGGGAATGAGTGTCCTCGGTCTTGGTTTTGAGCAGGCCCTTGTGGTAGTAATTGCAGCACAGGCTGTCGTGGCCACATTTGCCCTAGTCACCCTGCCGGTAGAATACGACGCTTCACGCCGTGCCTTAGTTTGGCTTCAGGGAGCAGGCATCACTGATGCCAGCAACCACCACCAGGCAGAGGATGCGCTTAAGTGGGCTGCGAGAACCTACCTCGTGGCTGCCGCAGCAGCGGTAACCCAGCTGCTCTACTACATTATGCTTTACATGGGTCGCAGGGACTAAGCATGAGGCTACGCCCCTTTCGGCCTGCAGATAGTGCGCAAATTATGGCCATTTACGGCCCTATTATAGCCCATTCTTCGGCCACCTTTGAGGTTGAAGTTCCGTCTCTGCACGACTTTTCGGAACGCCTGGCGCGCATCGCCGGGCGTTTCCCGTTTTGGGTGGCTGAGGGCGCCAACGGCTCCATTCTGGGCTATGCCTATGCAACCACCCACCGCGAGCGCATCGCCTACCAGTGGGCCGTCGAAACCAGCGTGTACGTTGCACCCACCGCACACCGCCAGGGCCTGGGCCGCGCACTCTACGGCGCACTTCTTCCGTCTTTGTTGGAGCGCGGATTCGTATGGGCCTATGGAGTCATCACGCTACCCAACGACGCAAGCGTCGCTCTGCATGCCGCTTGCGGCTACGAATCATTTGCTACCTACAGCGCGGCAGGTCAAAAGTTTGGAGAATGGTACGACGTACACTGGATGCGCTACGCGCTGAATCAGGCTCGACCGGGCATGAACGAACCGACGTTCCGAGGGCTCTAGTTAAGTAAAAATCTTACCCGGATTTAAAATATTGTTGGGGTCGAGCAGAGCCTTGATTCCGCGCTGAAGGTCCAGAGCCGCGGGGGCAAAGGCCAAGTCCATAAATTCCCGCTGAACCAAGCCGATTCCGTGCTCCCCCGAGATGGTTCCGCCCATCGCGCGCACCTCAATGAAGATTTGGCGAATGCCCATTTTTAGGCGCTCGCCCTGCCAGTCGGCATCGGTCATATCGCCCTTGACGATGTTGACATGAAGGTTTCCGTCGCCCGCGTGGCCGTAGCAGACTGACTTAAAACCGTACTCGCCCCCGATGCGCTTGACGGCGCGCAGCAGGTCGGGCAGTTTGGCGCGCGGAACAACGGTGTCTTCTTCTTTATAGACGCTGTGCTTTTTCACGGCCTCCCCCACCCTTCGGCGAAGCTTCCAAAGCGCGTCGCGCTCTGCCTGGGTCTGGGCAAAAAGCACTTCAAGAGCTCCGGCCTCTTCGGCAACAAGGGCAAGCTGCTCTGCCTCGCGCATTACGGCCTCTTCGTCGGTTCCGTCGACTTCCATCAGCAGGTGGGCCTCGATGCCTGGTCCGGTTGGAATAGATACGCCGTCTACGTACTTGAGGGTCCAATCTATGGCGTCGCGCTCCATGAATTCCAGTCCGCTGGGGGTGATTCCTGCCTGAAAAATGCGACTGACCGCGGCGCATGCTACCTCAGCCGACGCAAAGGGAGCGAGTAAAGTCAAATGATGGCGCGGGTAGGGAATTAAGCGGACTACAATCTTGGTAATTACGGCAAGGGTACCCTCAGAGCCCACCATGAGTTGGGTAAGGTTGTAGCCCGTGCTGTTTTTGAGGGTATTGGCCCCAGTCCAGATGATCTCGCCCGTAGGCAAAACCACTTCGAGGTTGAGCACGTAGGCCGCAGTCACGCCATACTTCACGGCCTTGGGTCCGCCGGCGTTGTAGGCCACGTTGCCGCCCATGGTGCTGCTGCCCCAAGACGAGGGGTCGGGCGGATAAAACAGCCCCAGCTCCTTGCATGCCTCGTGAAACACTTGGTTGACGACTCCAGGCTCGACGACCGCTTGAAAGTTGGCCGGATCGATTTCAAGAATCGTTTTGAAGCGCTCCATGCTCAGGGAGATTCCGCCATGAACTGGAATTGAGCCGCCACTTAGGCCGGTGCGGGCCGCTGCGGGCGTTACGGGAATGCCTGCTTCGTTGGCCCAGCGGAGCAAGAGCGATACCTCCTCGGGAGTCGACGGCCGAACCACCACGTCGGGCAGCACCCGTATGTCTTCGGTTTCGTCGTGCGAAAAATCCGCCAGACGATCGGGGTCTACCGATACCTGGTCCGCACCCAATAAATCGATCAGAGCCTGAATGGATTTTCGCGTAACTTCGGCCATCTACTTTAAAATTAGAAACCAAATGTACCGCAGTATCCGACTAGTCTTCTTGCTTCTTGCAGGACATGCTTCTCTTTTTGCACAGCGCCCTGTCGAGCTTACCGACTTGTTTGAATCCCGTGTTTTTAACGCACGAGGCGTTCGGGGATTTCGATCGCTTGAAGACGGCCTTCACTTTAGCCGCCAAACTGCCAAAGGCATTGAGCGCTACAGTTTTGCCACGGGCGAAGCCGTCGACTTAATGGTCGCCATCGAGAACCTAAAAATCAACGGAACCCAACTCGACCTCAACAACTACGTCTTTGCGCCGGGCGAACGCTATGTGATCTTAGAGTCCGGAATTGAACCCATTTATCGGCATTCCTACACGGCTTCGGTCTATGTTTTTGACCGCGAAAGCAAAAAATTGATCCATGTCTTTGGCAAGCCAATTCAGAATCCGGTACTGTCGCCCGACGGAAGTAATCTTGCCTTTGTCTATGAGAACAACGTCTACATTCAAAACCTAAGCAGCCTCGAGCTGACTACGGTTACGCGCGACGGACTGCGCAATGCCGTTATTAACGGAGCACCCGACTGGGTCTATGAAGAGGAATTTGGCTTCCACGTGGGTATTGCTTGGAGCCCCGACAGCAAGTCCCTCGCCTACCTGCGCTTTGACGAGACCGCCGTGCCCACCTTCAGCATGGACGTTTATGGCAGCGAAACCTACCCAGAGCCCTATGTTTTTAAGTACCCCAAGGCCGGCGAAGTAAATTCCAAGGTCAGCCTTCACGTTTGGACCAATGGACGCAGCCAGACGGCGAGCGAGGGCCTGAAATACGAGTACATTCCGCGCATGGCCTGGAGCCCACAGGGCGCCTTGTTTTTTGCTACTTTAAACCGCCACCAGGACTCCATGAAGGTGATGTCCTTCACCCTGGGCAAGGCTGCCTCCTTGTTTTTGCTCGAAACCGACGCAGCCTATGTGGAGTCCGAGCGAGAATTTAGCTTTTTGACCAACGGCCGGCTTGTTTGGGCCAGCGAGCGCAGCGGGTTCACGCACTACTACTTGTATTCTGCAGACGGCAAAAAGGTGAGCCCCATCACGAGCGGATCTTTTGACGTGACACAGTGGTACGGGGTGGATGAGGTCCGCGGAGAAGCCTACTACCAGGCCGCAAGCCGGAGCGCCAGGCAGAGGGAAGTGTTTCGCGTGAAGCTCACTGGCGGCAAAGCCTCTGCCGTAGCCAAGGACGCGCCTTGGAACGGGGCTGATTTCTCGTCCTCCTTCGACTTTTATGTACTTACCACCCAAGAGGGCAACCGCCCTGCGCGCTACAGCCTGCACCAGCGCAACGGCCAGCAGGTTCGCATACTTGAAGACAATGCGGAACTTTCAAAAAGCATCGAGAATTTTGCCCTTTCTCCGAAGACATTCTATACCCTCGAGGCTGCAAACGGCCAAAAACTACCTGCCTGGGAGATTCGCCCCGTGAACTTTGACGCGAGCAAAAAATACCCCGTGCTCATGTTTGTGTACGGCGGACCCGGTTCGCAAAACGTGCTGGAGCAAATGGGAGGCCGGGACTACTTCTGGTACCAAATGCTCGCGGCCAAGGGCTATTGGATTGTCTGCGTCGACAACCGCGGAACCGGCGGAATGGGCCGTGACTTTAAGAAGACTACCTACCTGCAGCTCGGCAAGTACGAAGTTGAGGACCAAATCGCTGCCGCGCAGTCTCTGGCCAAGCACCCCAATGTGGACGCAGGGCGCATTGGCATCTGGGGCTGGTCCTATGGCGGATTCATGTCGGCGAATTGCATGCTTCAAGGCGCCGACGTCTTTAAGGCGGCCATCGCGGTGGCTCCGGTGACCAACTGGCGCTTTTATGACAACATCTACACCGAGCGCTACATGCGCACTCCAGCCGAGAACGCAACCAACTACGATGTGAATTCACCCTTGGACCACGCCGCCAAGCTCAAGGGCAACTTCTTGCTGGTGCATGGGACCGGCGACGACAACGTGCATGTTCAAAACTCCATGCGCCTTGCCGAGGAGTTAATTAAGGCCAACAAGCAGTTTGACTTTATGATTTACCCCGACAAAAACCACGGAATTTCGGGCGGCGCCACGCGCTATCAGCTGTACACGAAGATGACCAACTTCATCCTCGAGAATTTATAGTTAACCTTTTGTTAGGCCTTTGTGCAGGTTTATTCCTACCTTAAAACCCTATCTCGCTAACCCTTTAATCACTGCCTTATGGCTACGTCTCAAAAAATGGCGCATCCGCGCGGACTCTACACCCTATTTTTCACAGAAATGTGGGAACGCTTTAGCTACTATGGCATGCGGGCTCTTTTGGTTCTTTACCTCACTACAGAATACGCCCGGGGCGGATTCGGAATGGACCGGGCCTCTGCGCTAGAGATTTACGGTATTTTCACGGGATTGGTCTACCTGACTCCCATCATTGGCGGAGCCCTTGCCGACCGAATTTTGGGCCAACGCAGGGCTATTTACATCGGCGGATTTCTAATGGCCTTTGGGCAGTTTGCCCTGGCTGGTTCGCATGCCTTTGCGGCAGACGAAGCCACTCGACAGTGGTTGTTTCACCTAGGGCTTGGCCTTATCATTGCCGGCAACGGATTTTTTAAGCCCAACATCTCCACGATTGTAGGTGCTCTTTACACCGACAACGATCCGCGCAAAGACTCGGCCTTCACCATATTTTACATGGGAATCAACCTCGGCGCCTTTCTGTCGCCCATTATTTGCGGAACCCTTGGAGAGCAGGTCGGCTGGATGTACGGATTCGGCAGTGCCGGAGTCGGTATGCTGCTTGCCACCGTTTGGCTTTATATCGAAGAGCCCAAGCTCGACGGTCGAGGAATGCCCCCGGGCCGAGAAGGCCTGCGCCTAAAGCCTTCTGACTTTGGCACCATAGCCGCCTACGTCGTGGGTTCCATGGCCACGGTCCTTGGGTTTTTAGCCCTTCAGGAAGCAATTCCCGAAGAAACCATGTCGTCAGCGCTAAAAGTAGTGGCCGTTCTTGCCATTGCTGGGGTTGCCTACATCATTTACAGCGGCACCTCTGGTTCTGAGCAATGGAGTCGTGTGGGCGCCATTCTAATTTTTATGGTTGCCAACATCTTCTTTTGGAGCGGATTTGAGCAGGCCGGCGGAACCTTTAATCTCTTTGCAGCAGAAGAAATCGATCGGAACATTTTTGGTTACGAGATTGCCGCCTCCCTCTTTCAGAGTGTGAATGCCTTGGCCATCTTCATTTTTGCGCCCCTCTTTGGCTCGCTTTGGGTAACCTTAGCCATGCGCAACATGAATCCCTCTACGCCCGTTAAATTTGGCCTGGGTCTCGTCCTGCTGTCGGTGGGTTTTGTCGTGATGTCGTTCGCGAGCTTTGCAGCCAGTGGCGAGGAGCTCATCAGCCCCATGTGGCTCGTGGGCGTTTATGTACTCCACACCTTTGGCGAGCTTTGCATCTCCCCCATCGGACTTTCTATGATAACCAAACTGGCTCCGCCCAAAATTGTAAGCATTGTTATGGGCCTCTGGTTTGCCTCCATGGCCTTGGCCAACTACCTGTCTGGAATTATGGAGAGCCTGCTTCATTCCATCGCTCCCGACATGAATTTGTTTGTCTTCCTCACCATTACCTCGGCGGTTGGTGCGGCACTTTTGTTTGCCCTCACTCCCCTGCTTCGCAAGCTCATGCGCGGAATTCACTAAGGCGTCGGTTATCGATTTCACCAAAAAAGGGGCTCAAGGGCCTCTTTTTTATTATACTTACCCCATTCACAAAAGGGAATAAAAAACAAGCGCGGCTTCTTTCGAAACCGCGCTCAGTGGAGACACTCAATGAGAATGTAGTACCCACACGTCCCGTAGGACGGTTTTTGCTCGACCTTACCACCATTAGCCTGAACCTGGTGAATCGAACTTTGAAAGAACTCACTCAGGCCGTCCTCTCGACAGAGGCTACCGAACCTCTATTTCAAGATTCCGTGAGCGGTCTTTCTCTCAACTAGACCGTGCAAGCGACGGTTCGTGGCTCTTTCCACTCCGAGTCTTGAACCTAAGCTCTCCACTCAGTAATTGAGCAGCACGCAAGGAGTAAACTCTAACACCCAAGGGTGCCTCGTGCTGGCCGGGAGGCACAACCTCCCATGAACCTTTCTACGTGGTTCCAATCGTCATTGGACGCATAGGGTTCTTTGAGGTTTGTGTTGGTCAGCCAAGCAAGGCCTTCCTCTACTCGCAAGATAAAAATCTCACTTAAATTCCTCAACGCTAGCTAATTACTCTGAGAGCAGAAGCAGAAAAAAGCATCTTGTTTCCATTCGCTTTTTCCTTTCGCGCTTGACTAAAGTATCAAAAATAATTACATTCTATATGCCTGTTAATAACTTTATTTTATTCTATACCTAAAGAGCATAACCAATTGATAAATAATAATTTACAAATAAAAGTTTGAACGAGTATACGCCATAAAAAAATCCCCTTGGCCAATTCCAAGAGGATTCTTAGGGAGATTTAGTCGGGATGACAGGACTTGAACCTGCGACCTCACGCCCCCCAGACGTGCACTCTACCACCTGAGCTACATCCCGATTAGGGCGGCAAATATACGCCCTGCGCGGACCCAATTTATGGACAACTTTGCTCGCCCAATCTGCCCCGCCTCGTACCTTTGATGCATGGAACAACACAACCTCGTAATTATTGGATCTGGCCCTGCAGGCTACACTGCCGCCATTTATGCCGCACGCGCAGACCTCAAACCAATTATGTACGTCGGACTGCAGCCCGGGGGGCAGCTAACCACTACCACCGAGGTGGACAACTTCCCAGGCTACCCTCAAGGCGTAGACGGAAACCAACTCATGGAAGACTGCAAGGTCCAAGCGGAGCGCTTTGGGACTGAAGTCCGCTGGGGAATGATTACCAAGGTTGAATTCAGCGATACTCCAGGCGGATACCACAGCCTAACGGTCGACGATAACCTAGTTATTCAAGCAAGAACTGTTGTAATTGCCACTGGTGCCACCGCTAAATACCTCGGACTACCCAGTGAGGAGCGTTTCATGGGCCATGGAGTAAGCGCTTGCGCAGTCTGCGACGGCTTCTTTTACAAGGGCCAAGAGGTCGTAATCGTAGGCGGTGGTGATACCGCGGCCGAAGAGGCCTCCTACCTGTCTAAGCTTTGCCCCAAGGTGACCATGCTGGTGCGCAAGGGGGAACTTCGCGCTTCTAAGGCAATGCAGAACCGCATTATGGCAACGCCCAACATCGAGGTTCGGTGGAATACCGAGACCCTTGAGCTCCTTGGCGATAAAGGCGTAGAAGCTGTGAAGGTTCGCAACCTTATAACGGGAGAAGTAGACGAGATTGCTGCGAGCGGGTTCTTTGTAGCCATCGGCCACAAGCCCAATACTGATATTTTTAAGGGGCAGCTTGAGATGGACGAGGTCGGCTACCTGCAGATTCAAGCAGGAAGCACCAAAACCATTAAACCCGGTATTTTTGCCTCGGGAGATGTCGCCGACAAGGTCTACCGTCAAGCCATATCGGCTGCGGGAACGGGCTGCATGGCCGCCCTCGACGCAGAACGCTATCTGGCAGAGTTTCACTAAGAGTCAAAACCTACTTTAATCCATAAAAAAAGCCGGACTTTGATCCGGCTTTTTTGTTGTTTTAAGGATTGGCTTACAAGCGCTTGCGTCCGCCTGGTTTGCCGCCTCCGCCAAAGCTTGGTCGGCTTCCGCCGCCCGCACCTCCGCCAAAGCTTGGCCTGCCGCCGCCTGCACCACCAAAGCGCTTGGCTCCACCAAATCCTGGCTTACCGCCTGAACTCAAGCGTGGCTTGCCTGAAGCACCACCGAAGGAATCGCTTGCACCGCGGTTGAAGGCACTTGCGCGGTCTTCACCGCCGCCACCTTGAGCCCAATCGGGCGATTCTTGACGCTGGGTCCATGAACCTCCACGGGCACTGTCGCCCGGAGAACCGCCACGGTCTGCACCTTGATCGCGTGATCTTGCTCCTGCACCGCCTTGATAGCCGCCACGGTTGCCGCCTTGATCGCGGAATCCGCCGCCACCACTGCCGCCGCCTTGGTAGCCGCCTCGGTCACGAAAGCCGCCGCCACCGCCGCCGCCTTGATAGCCGCCACGGTCTCTGAAGCCTCCGCCACCGCCACCTTGGTAGCCGCCTCCGCCGCCACCTTGGTATCCGCCACGGTCACCGCCTCGGTCTCTGAAGCCTCCGCCGCCACCGCCTTGGTAGCCGCCTCCGCCGCCACCGCCTTGGTAGCCGCCACGACCGCCTCGGTCGCCAAACTTACCCTGGGGACGACCGCCTCCAAAGCGATCGTTACGAGGTCCTTTGTCGCGCTCAAAGCGTCCGACTTGATCTTCAACCGCGTCGAGTTTTACCTCAACGCCTTGAATCAAGGAACCTTCTAATGCTGTGCGCACGTCGGCCACACGGGACTCGGGCACGTTAAAGTAGCTGTGGGCCTCTTCGCAGTTCACTCCTTGAACGTCGTTTTCTCCCAATCGCACCGTCTCGCGCAAGAAATCCTTGAGGGAGAACCAGCTGAAGCCTTGGGCAGTACCCACGTTGATAAAGAAGCGCTGCTCCACGGGAGCGTCCATATTGCGTGCACGCTTTGGTCCGCGCTCTTCAAAATCGTCGCCTCGCTCTCTGCGCTCTTTTTGAGCGCGAACGGAAGGAACTTCTTGCTGCTCCGTTACGTAGTGCTGAACCAACTCGTGAAGCTCGGCCGCAAAGAAGCGCTCGATTAGCTCCCTTGAAGTCAAATGCTCAAACTGGGGCATGATGGCTTCAATAAGTGGCTTGATGTTCTCAGGAGCCTCTGGGTGTGCGGCAAATTCTTCTGCGAAGTAGTTGACCTGACGCGCAAGAACCTCATCACGGGTAGGAAGCGGGCTTTGCAGCATTTCGCGCTGAATCATTTTTTGGATGTAGGCGATCTTGCGGCGCTCCATCGGGTTGATTAGGGACCAACTCTGACCGGACTTTCCTGCACGGCCGGTACGGCCACTGCGGTGGGTATAGCTCTCGGTGTCGTTGGGGAATCCGAAGTGAATGACGTGAGACAGGTCTTGAACGTCAATTCCACGGGCTGCTACATCGGTACACACAAGAAGCTTAATACGCTTGTGACGGAAGGACTGCATAACCAAGTCACGCTGCTGCTGGCTCAAGTCGCCATGCAGGGCTGAGGCCGTGTATCCTTCGGCAACAAGACGCTCCGCGAGCTCCTGCGTTTCGATTTTGGTGCGGCAAAAGATCATGCCATAAAGACCAGGCGCGCTGTCGAGAAGGCGGCGCAAACCGCTGTATCGGTGCTCCTTGGGGACTACAAAAACCGTATGGGTAATCGTGGCCGTACCCGAATTGCGCTGACCGATCTGAACTCGAACGGGGTTGTTCATCAGGGTCTTGGTCATCGCATCGATAGGCTTAGGCAGGGTTGCGCTAAAGCACCAAATGTTTCGGCCCTCGGGAGCCTGCTTGAGAACCTCTTGCACGTCATCCCAGAAGCCCATGTTGAGCATCTCATCTGCTTCGTCCAACACAATGTACTGAAGATCATCAAAAAGAACCTGCCCTTGGCGGTTCAAATCGAGCAACCTTCCAGGCGTGGCCATTAATACATCTACGCCTCTCTTGAGGGCAGTAACCTGGGTGCGCATGGAGGAACCTCCATAAACCGCCAGAATACGCAGTCCGGTTTCGGCCGCGTACTTCTCCATTTCAGCCGAAATCTGCACGCAGAGTTCTCGCGTCGGGGCGAGAATTAGAGCCTTCGGACGATTCTTTGCCGACGGCTCGCCGTCTTCTAGAAGCATGTGCAGCAATGGCAAGCCAAATGCAGCCGTTTTACCGGTGCCGGTTTGAGCCAAGGCAACCATGTCGGTTTGGCCTTTGGCATTGAGAAGAATTGGAATAGTTTCGGCCTGAACTGGCGTTGCTTGTTCAAAACCAAGCGTACTAACCGCTTGAAGTAATTCGGCACGTAGGCCGAGATCTGTAAATGAAGACATCTCGTGGATGGAATTAAAAGCCCTAAAAATGGCCCCAACCCGCGGAGCCTTCGGTCGTAGAAAGCATATCGTCCTATAAGCCGGATTCTGTCCGCGCCGTGAAGCGCGTCCTTGCCATTAATCTGGGCAGTTGGTCACCCAACTGCTCAAGCTGCCTACCCGCTGGCTCAGACGAACAGTCTTCAAGCGCCAGCCTACATGGCATTTCATCCCGCGAGGTTTACCAAGCCATCGAAATTGCTTTCGACGCTGGTGGGCTCTTACCCCACCTTTTCACCCTTACCTCCGGTACTCGTACGATGCAACCGGCGGCGGTTTCCCTCTCTGTGGCACTAGCTGTCAGCCCTCGGTTACCCTCGAACTGCCTACCCGTTAGGTAGCGCGGTGCTCTGTGATGTCCGGACTTTCCTCCCTCTGGTACCGAAATACTATAAGGCGGCAAGGCGGACGATATGCGGGTGCAAAGGTACAACAAATACCAATACCCACCGGACAACCAGTCGTCTTGGGATTTAGGGCTACTTCCCTACCTACTTCTGGATTGCGATGCGACGGGTTACCACGCCTTCTTCGCTGGTGATCTGAAGTAGGTAGAGTCCTGACGCACAGCTACTCATGTCAATCGAGTGGCGCTGCACCCCATTGGCCGATTCGAGCGTTCGCAGCCTCACGACCTGGCCGGTTGCGTTGAGCACCTTGATCTCGACGCGCTGGGCAGAACCCAGCTCAAAGTCGACACGGAACACACCAGAACTCGGGTTCGGGTAGACGCTAAGGCTTCGATCAAGCGGCGTTTCGGCCACGTTGATTCCCGCAACAACCACCGGAATAACCAGGGTATCAGCCCCGCAGACTCCGCCTGCGATAAGCGTCACGCTGTAGCTGCCGTTGGCGGCGTAGCTATGGCTCGTTATTGCTCCAGTTCCGGTCGAGCCGTCGCCAAAGTTCCAGTCGTACGACGTAGCATTCGTGCTGACCGTTGCATCGAAATCCACTGTCATATTGGTCGCCGTTGCGGCCTGAGGCGTACTGGTGAAGCTTGCCGTCGGACCCGCTTGGTGGTACAGTGTGACCTCGCCGTCGGGACGCGGGCATCCTCCGCTTCCCAACTGCCAGTTGTAGAAGTAGTAGTATGACGTGGCGTTAAAGGTGGTACCCGTGATGGTCACGCTTCCGTCGGTCGACAGGTAGGGGAACACCGCCCCCGAGGAGTTGCGCTGCAGGCCGCCGGCGTTGTTGGTTGTCGTACTGCCCATGCGGTAGTTACCCGGGGGCAGCGAAATGTTGACCACCAAGCGGTTAAATCCGGGAGCCGTCGACGAAACCGTTACCGTTTGAACGGTAGCCAGGGTAGCCGCATCCTGAACCACGACGTCAATCAATCCGATGTTCGTGGCAAACACATCCACGGAGTAAATGGTCGTTGGGGAATTGACGGTGAACAGGTTGTAGTGGTTCATCGCCGTGTAGTTTGCTGTCGCACCAATCGTGTTGTCGAGCGGTCCAACTTGGCCTGAGGTCGACGTCGGGCGGAGCACAAACGTCGTGTCGGCCGCATTCATCGGACCAACGAGCAGGCTGTCCGATGTGCCGAGGGTGTCGCCCGCGGTGCTCAACCACATGTAGGAATCGGTGCTCGCCCCTCCGCTTGGGAAGTACAGCGTAGCAAACCCGCCCGCACAAAGCGTATCGGCCGACGCCGTCGGAATGCGGGGCAGCGCGTCCAAAAGGTTGCGCGACGCCGTCAAGCTGTCGTTGGAGGTCTTGCCGTCGTTCGCCAAAGCCACATAGCCTTTGAAGGTGAAGGCTCCTCCAACCACCGTATTGACCGTTCCTACTTGAACTGTATCCATGGCTAGGGATGCCAGGGTGCCGGTGTAGGTTGACGTCAGCGACGCGGTAGCGGCTCCGCTGACCAGGGCACCCAAGCCGAAGTTGGACTGCGAGGCCGTTCCAAGGTTGCGGACGACGACCGAAACGGCTGAATTGGAATCTCCGCATGAGTTATTGCCCGGAATCACCAAGGCCATCAGTTGAAGATCGTTAGCCAAAGGCGTGAACTCGTCGGCCCCCATATCGGGAGCCGTCGTCGAACGCAGGTCGCCGTCGATGTCGGTCGTCACACTGGCAATAGGCGTGCCCATATTGTTGGGCCCGTTGTTCACCACGCGCAGGTCATTGGCTGCGGCGAAAATGACCGCATTGTCCGTTGAATTCACATTGAGCAGCGGATAGGCCGTCTTCCAAGCCGCGAGGCTCGGTTGCGCCACATTGTAGTAAACAAAGGTTGCCGTGGCGGCCGAGTTGTACAGGTTGTAGTCCATGGTCACCGAATCGGGCAATCCACTCTGGTACAGCGCATACGTGCCACCTCGGAAGATGTTGTTGCGAAGATTCAGGTTCTTCGACTGCAGCGTCGCCGTACTCGACACCAGGTACAGACCGTAGGTGCTTCCCGAGAAGGTATTGTGGTACATGTTCACGTGGCGGGGATACGGCAAGTAGGCTCCGTAGCTGTTGGTTGCCGCCGACATGTTGTTGGCAATCACGCTGTTGTTCGCCGGCTTCACGTTGTTATTGAGGTAACCCATTGTGATGCCCGCCAAAGCTGAATAGGTCTCGTTGCGCTCCATGTTCACGTTGCCCACGTAGTAGAGGTAGTTGCCGTAGTTGCTCGTATTGCGCAGATTACGAACCTTGTTGTCGTTGATCGTAAGGTTACCCATGTAGTAGAAGTAGGTGCCGTAGTAGTAGGCCTTCGTGATGGTGTTTCCCGAAAGATTGATGCCGGTATTGAACGATGTGGTGCTGCTGCCGTTAAAGCGCACCCCGTAGTAACCGCCTTTAATGACGTTGTCGGTCACGGTAATGTTGTTGGCGTTTACTCCGTACCCGGTAACCGACGTCAAGCTCGAAGTTGACGCAATGCCCGCGATGGTGCTGGCGGTGGCCGTCGTATCGGCTAGAATTTCGTTTTCATCAATAACGATGTCGTGGGCTCCCCCTGTCAGAATGATGCCCGATGCGGTGGGGTGAAGAATGCGCAGCTTTCGCAGGGTCACGTAGTCCGTTCCGTTTAAAACGACTGCAGCGAACTGGTTGGCCGAACCTTGGATGGTAGAAGTACCCGTTAAAGGACCTTGGAAGGTCACGGTATTGGTCGCTGAGGCTCCGTTGAGGGTAGCGAGGCTCATGCCGCCTAAGTGCGTATAGGGCGCGAGCGTAAAGGTTACTGGACCCGTTATGCCACAGCTGCTGATTGCGGCGAGTGCACCTTGAAGTGTTGTGAAGTTGCTTGCCCCTGTTCCGTTGGAATCAATGGTATAGTTGCCACTCAACGACGAAACGCAGGGAGTAACAAAGGTCATTGGACCCACCCACTGCCCAAGGGTTGCAGCGCAGGTCGACTGCAGGTAAACCTGGTACGCTGATCCGGGCTGAAGCCCGTTGATGGTAAAGGGATTCACCGTGGCCGTGACCTGGTTTGCTCCAGAACCTCCGGAACCAATGGCGAAGCCCAAAGGACCCCAAGCCACCGTAGCCGAAGTGGTGGCCACGCCGCCCACGGTCCAGGATACAGTCGCTGAATTCGTTGTAGGAACGACCAAAACCGAGGCCGCCGGACAGGGCGTTGGTGTGGCTTTCAGTGCGACGTTGTCCAGGAATAGGTCGTAGTCGTTGGCCCCAATGTGGGTAGAACTGTTGGTCAGGCTTTCAATGTAGAAGGCGATTTTCACCAGACCCGTGTAGCTACTGAGGTTGACGGAGTAGGTTCCGCCGAAGGGACTAAGACCAGAACCGCGGTGGAACTTTACGAGCGCCTGGTTGCGGTTCCATGTGGTTCCGTTGTCGGTAGAAATGAAGACGAACAGGCTGTCGTCGTTGCCCAAAACGGCCGCCGTGTTGCCGTTGGCGATTTTAGCGCCCATGTCCCATTCAAAGTAGGTGGTGTGCGCCACGTTACCCAGGTCAATGGACGGAGTGATTGTCCAACCCTGAGTGGCTATTGACGTAACCGGCACTTGGTTGCGAACGGCACCCGTCGTTCCCACGTTCAGATATCCGTCAAGCATCCAAGCCGAGGTATTGGTTCCGATAGCTGTTGGATTCGCCGCCACGGCATTGCGCTCGGTCCAGCCTTTTGGCTTGGGAACAACCGCCAAGGGGTCGTATCCGTTGGCAAAGGTCTCGAGCCAGCCTACTTGGACAGGCGTTTGGAACGAAAACGGACCAACCCACACCGAGGTTTGGGTTCCGCAGTTGCCTTGTAGGTAGACGTCGTAGTCGGTGTAGCCCGACAGACCCGTAATGCTGTGGCTCAAGGTAGAAACAGTGGTGCCTTGACCCGTGCCCGGAACAAAGCCTTTGGGCCCCCACTGCAGGTTGGTCGAGGTAGCGTTCGAAGTATAGCTTACGGTGGCGGAATTCGCCCGGACGTTGGCCAGGGTTACGTTGAACGGTGCGGGGCAGCCAGAGGGGGTGTACTCCACGGCACCAATATCTGGGGTGGTTGATCGAGCCGTGCGGTTAATGTCAAGGGGCACAAGGGCTAATTGGTTCTCACCCGAATTGTTGTAGGCAAAAGAAATCGGAGTAAGGTCACCCGCTAGCGCATTGGTAAAGATGGGGTCGCTTGAAATACTGTTGGAGTCCCTGGCCGTTGCAGCGGTCCAAGATGCCAGCGTGGGGTAGGTAATCGATGCGCTTCGGGCCGCCACGAAGTTGCTTGCGCCGCCGGCCGTCGACGTGAACCGAATTCCGTTGCGGTTGGAGTTAATAAGGGCCGTAGTTGAAGAATTAAACAGACCGTACTTCAAACCTGTGCCCGAGGAGCCAATTTGAATAATGTTATTCTTGAAATTCACTTGAGTCATGTTGCCGCTGAAAAACGCGCCGTAAACCGTGGCCGCGCCTGTTCCGGAATTGGAATTAAAGTCAATAGTGTTGTGGAGCACGTTGATGGTGTCGGTCGTTAGCATGTACATGCCATACAGCGTACTTCCGAGGTTATTAACGTTGTATATGGTGTTGTTAGCTACCAGTACGGGACTCGCGGCGGTTCCCGACGTAGATGAGAAGTAGATGAGATACCCTATAAACGCGGCGGTTCCGTTGCTTCCGCCCAAATCGTGGATTCGGTTACCCACCAACTTCATCCCTGGGTTGCGGCCGTAGTTATAGACGCCGTAGCAAGTACTGACCGTCGAACGCGTCAAGCGGTTGATGTCGTTGTACTCAAGGACCAGGTTGTCTTGACCGTAGGCGTAAATACCATACAGGTAAAAGTTGCTGATGGAGCTATTGCGCACCGTGTTGTTCACTGGACGGCCCGTCATCGTTAAGCCGTTTCCGTTCAAGCAAAGACCGTAGTATCCACCCACAATTTGGCAGGAGTCAATGAGCAGGTTGGAGGCGGTACCCGTTTGCGTACCGGTGGCACCGGTGGGGGACTGAGTTAGGGTGAATGCCGCATAAGTAGTAAGTGTAGATGTTTCACTCGTGCGGATTACGCAGCGCTTGAAGGTATTGTTGTTGGCGTTATTGCTCATGCGCACGGCCCAGCCAGCGGCTGCTCCGACGGCCTCTATCGTGAGGTCTTCAAAACGAAGGTGGTCCGCCCCATTGAGGTGCAGCGTGTGGCGTTCGTTGGTATTCGTCGAGGCAAACGAAAGTGTGTTGTTGTTGCCCTTCACGGTAATGGTATTGGTCGCGGACATGCCCGGAATCTCGTTAATCACAATCTGCTCGTTAAAGGCTGCAGAATTCGTAAGAACCTGAAAAACAACCGGACCGGCCACGCCGCAGGCTGCGGCCGCAAAAGCCGCAGTAAACGTGGGGTAGGTTCCGCCCGAGCCGATGGTGTAGGTTCCGCCCGCCAAATTCGGAAGCGTCGTGACCTGTGCCGCATTGGAATACACTGTCGTTGCGGAGTTGCTGCAGGTTACCGCACAGCGATAGAAGGTATTGACCGTCTGAGAAACCGTGGCAGTCATGGACGTAGCCCCGGCAATGGCCGTCCAGGGACCGGTGGCCGACGAGGACGATTCCCATTGGTAGGAAATGCCCGAAGCCAGGGTGGCACCCGTCAGGCTCAAGTTGAAGTTTTGAAGCGGGCAAACCGCCGTAAGGCTGGTGTTGGTGGTGCCTGCCGAAGGCGTTCCCGCACACGGAGTTAGCGGAATAAAGCTCACCGATCCCGTGAAAAAGCGCGGGGTGTTGACGGTACCGCCGTAGCCAATGTTGGCCCCGCCTATTTGAGCATCACCCACCCGAAGGTTGATTCCGCTGTTGCTGAAGGTGTTGGGCGAAGCGGTACCAGCGCCTGTTCCGCTGTAATTCACCGTACCCGAAAGAACCAGGGAGAACCGCATGGAACTGCCGCCGGGAACTACAACGTTTATGTTGGATAGGACCGGATTCACTCCGGTGGCGGTGATGCCCGACACCGTGCCACTGGCCGCTAAGGACCAACCCGATGGGGGTGCCGTGGACACAAAATTACCGGTTATGGGGCCCGCCAACGAGGTGGTGCTGGTGTACAAATCAGCAGTGTTGCTGTTATTGGTTGCGGCCGTCCACTGGCCAATTTGGGTAATTTGAATGGGCGAGGTTGTGGTGTTCTCTACCAGAAAGGTGATGTAGCACCCCCCGGTTGCACCCGTTCCGCAGCTGTTTGAACCGGTGTAGCCGGTACTGCCGGTGGTGGTATTCAGCGTGATCTGTGCCCAAGACGAAGGGAGAATCAAGAGCGCGAGCAGTGCGTAGGCTATTTTATTCATGGTAGGTTGCTATAAAAACGGACTGTCAATATACGAAGTCATTCTTATTTAAACCCGGGAAAGGTAGATCAAAGGGGATCGATTGAATTCAAAACGCAGGACAAAATCAAACCGACCTAATTGATTACCTTTGCAGCCCTCGGGAAGTGGCGCAGGTGGTAGCGCATCTGGTTTGGGACCAGAGGGTCGCAGGTTCGAATCCTGTCTTCCCGACGTAAAAAGGCGCCTTTTGGGCGCCTTTTTTTTGTGATCCCGGCGCGATTCGAACGCGCGACCGTTTCATTAGAAGTGAAATGCTCTGTCCAGCTGAGCTACGGGACCAATTGATTGAGCGGGCAAAAGTAGTTCTTATCAGACCGCTCGCCTACTTTTGACCCACTGTGCGCTACCTCTTACTTTGCTTCATCGCAGCGGGACCTTCACTTTGGGCCCAATCCGATTCCGCTCGAACGCCACGCGTTTGGGGGCAGCCCGAAAAGTCCGCGATCGCAAGCGCTCTGATCCCGGGCGCAGGGCAAATACTCAACAAGCAGATCTGGAAGGCCCCAATCGCACTGGGAATTATGGCTGGCAGCGGCTACTACCTCTACCTCAACCAGCAGAGCTACAATCGGCTGAGCAGAGCCATTGACCTCCGGCTAGATAGCGACCCTCTGACGCTCGATGAGTTTGACGGACAGTTCTCCACTAACCAGCTTTTTTCGCTTCAGAACGACTACCGGCGCCGTCGGGATTATGCCGTACTCGGGGTTGGTGCGGGCTACCTCTTTCAGGTACTGGACGCCTACGCAGCCGGGCACTTGGTTGATTTTGACGTGTCTCCGAAATTGAGCGCTCGGTTCCGCCCTGCATTTGGCCCACAAACTACCTTTGGAGCGCAATTGACGCTGGCATGGCAATGAACATCGCAATCCTGGGATACGGAAAAATGGGGCAAGCCATCGAGGCTGAGGCCATAGCGCGCGGACACATCGTGGTTGCGCGGATTCGCAGTATGGACGCATGGGATTTTGGAAAGGCCGACGTCGTCATTGAATTCACCCAGCCTGATGCCGCCGTGGCCAACCTGCATCGGCTGGCAGGGCTCGGCACCCCAGTGGTCTGCGGAACGACCGGATGGTTCAAAGAGCTTCCCGCCGTCGAAGAATCGTTTACCAACGCTTCAAATCGCTTGGTTTATGCTTCAAACTTTAGTCTTGGCGTACAGCTGGCCCTTAAAGCCAATGAGGAATTGGCGCGCCTAATGGCAACCTACCGCGAGCAGTACCGACCGAGCATCGAAGAGGTTCACCACAAAGCCAAAAAGGACGCTCCCAGCGGCACGGCCATCAGTTTTGCCGAAGGACTCCTCCCCCACTATCCGCAGCTCAGCGGCTGGTCCTTGGACGGCCAAGAGCCTGGCGCACTGCCGGTGTTCGCCCGACGTGAGGATCCGGTCCCAGGAACCCATACCGTGCGCTACGAGTCCGACATCGACCGAATTGAGCTAGTGCATACCGCCCATAACCGTCGCGGATTCGCCCTAGGCGCCGTCCTCGCAGCGGAACGAATTCACGAACTCGGTCCGGGCGCACACCATTTCTCAAAATTGCTGTTCGCCTAGCATGTCGCTGAAGCTCCAGAAAATTACCGAAAGCAAGTGGATGGACGTTGTGGGCGTGGCCACCGTGCTGACTGCCTCCATTGCGCTAGGCTTCCACAAGACCGAAGTCGCGGGGCTACCTATCGGAATTTTGAGCACCGTGGGCGCCGCCGTCAGCATGATGGGTACCCGTTGGGCGACCAAGCGCAAGAACTGGGGCAATGCAGTGGGTGTGGTGACCAGCGTTAATTCGGCAATTGTTGATTACTTCTTGGGCAATAAGGCCGCCTTCCTCACCTACCCCGTGTCGCTGATCGGCAATGCGCTTAGCTTTTTGGCATGGAACCGTCGCGAAAACCGAATTCCGCGCAGCCTCGACCGCTACTATTTCTGGGTGGCCGCCGGGGCCTTCGCCCTCGCCTTTGGCTTGAACTACATCGGGTTTACGGGATTTTTAACCCATCCGATTGCGAGCGAAGACGTCTCTAAATTCTGGGTTACGGCCTTGATTACGGGTATCACGTTTAGCGGAACCCTCAATATGCCCCGCATGTACGCCGACACCTGGGTGTTTTGGTTGGTCTACAATGTTCTGAAGCTCTACCAAAACATTTTGTTTGGCAACGTCGCTTTTGTCGCCAAGTACATTTTTTACCTCGTCAACGCCGTGATGGCATGGCGGGTTTGGCACTTTGTGCGGAACAGGGAATCTACTCCGTCATGAAGATTCGCAGTTTGGTAGCGTTCCTGTTCGCTGCGGGATCCATAGTGGCGCAACCCATTCTCGCCTAGGCCCCGCGGCGGCGGAGTTCGGCATCGACGGCATCCACCTGGCTGCGAAGGTCGTCTTCGCTCCCGCTGTTGTCAAGAATGAAGTCAAGCGGAGTGGTGAGGCCGCGCTTTTGCGCATCGGGCCACTGACGGGCGATCCGCTGGCGCACCTCTGCTTCGGTCAGGGCGGACCGCGCTATAACGCGCGCCACGCGCAAATCAAGCGGGGCTTCAATTAAAACGACGGCATCGCAGTTTTGGTAGGTTCCGGATTCGAAGAGGATGGCCGCCTCACGCACCGCATAAGGGGCTTTTTGAACGGCAAACCAAGCCACAAAATCATCGTGGACTGCCGGGTGAACCAGGGCGTTGATGCGAAGGGTAGATTCTTCGTCGGCAAAGGTGCGCGCGGCGAGTTCCTTGCGCTGCAGCACGCCGTCGAGGTAGATTCCTGGGCCAAATTCGGCCTCGATGGCATCGCGCAGGGTCGCGGACTCCGTCATGAGCCGCTTGGCCGCATCGTCCGCGTAGTAGACGGGGATTCCGAGTTCTTCAAAGGCTTTGGCGGCGGTGGATTTACCGCTGCCTATGGATCCGGTAAGGCCGACGTGGAGCATGGTTGGGGTGGGTTAGGCTGCGAAGGTAGCGCAGGTGTGCGATTGCCTTCGGCGTTCCCGAGGGGTGGGAACCTGCTGCCACTCCTCGCATTGAGCTTGAAAACCCACCGGCTTGCGCCGGTGCCGTTTTTTTATGCCCTGAGCTTACTGAAATACATTTCGATGCGCCCAGGGCATAAAAAAACCCGCCCTTTCGGGGCGGGTTTTCAAGCTCAATGCTTGATTTTCAGCGGTGAGGGCGGGATTCGAACCCGCGGTACAGTTACCCGTACGGCAGTTTAGCAAACTACTGGTTTCAGCCTCTCACCCACCTCACCGGGATTCAAGTTAAGGGCGGTTAAGCCCTGGCTGAAGGGCTGCAAATATACACCTGGACCGGGATTAACCATAAGCGGACTGTATCTTCGCAACCCAACCTAAAAACAATGAAAAACGTAGTAATCGTATCAGCCGTTCGTACCCCAATCGGGAGCTTTATGGGCAGCCTTAGCAGCATCAGTGCCACCGAATTAGGGTCCGTTGCCATACGCGGAGCGCTTGATAAAATAAAACTTGACCCTAAGGAAGTTGACGAAGTTTTAATGGGATGCGTGCTCCAGGCGAACGTCGGACAGGCTCCGGCTCGGCAGGCCGCATTGGGTGCAGGATTGCCCAACACGGTTCCCTGTACCACCGTTAATAAGGTCTGTGCCTCAGGAATGAAGGCCGTAGCATTAGGCGCCCAAGCCATTGCGCTCGGGCATGCCGACGTGGTTGTCGCGGGCGGAATGGAGAACATGTCTCAGGTTCCGCACTACCTGCCCGGCAGCCGCCTCGGAACCAAGTTTGGCAACACCACCCTGGTGGACGGTTTAACCAAGGACGGCCTGATGAACGTCTACGACCAGCAAGTGATGGGCGTCTGCGCCGACCTCTGCGCCAAAGAGCACAATTACAGCCGCGAGCAGCAGGATGCATTTGCACTCGAGTCCTACGACCGCAGCGCGGCAGCATGGGCGGCCGGTAAATTTGATCAGGAAGTGGTTCCGGTTGAAGTCAAAGACCGCAAAGGCAACGTGGTGCAGGTCGCCCACGACGAAGAATACAGCAACGTGATGCGCGACAAGGTCGCTTCGCTTCGCCCGGCCTTCACCAAGGACGGAACCGTAACTGCTGCCAACGCCTCAACGCTAAACGACGGTGCCGCCGCACTGGTCCTGATGTCAGAAGAAAAGGCCGCCCAGCTTGGCCTCAAGCCCCTGGCCCGTATCGCAGGTTTCGCCGACGCGGCCCACGAGCCCGAGTGGTTTACGACGGCTCCGGCCAAAGCAGTGCCTCTGGCCGCAAAGCGCGCCGGAATCGCCGTCAGCGATATCGACTTTTTTGAGCTCAACGAAGCATTCAGCGTGGTCGGTCTGGTCAACATCGATTTGCTCGGAATCACTGCCGCCCAAACCAACGTGCACGGCGGAGCTGTGGCCCTGGGTCATCCGCTTGGAGCGTCCGGAGCGCGCATCCTCGTGACGCTGATTCACGTGCTTCAGGACCGTCAGGCTCGCTACGGCGCGGCCGGAATTTGCAATGGCGGAGGCGGTGCTTCAGCCATGGTGCTCGAGCGCATAGCGAGCAACTAGCAGCTAGCAACTAGTCGCTAGTCGCCAGTTACTAGTTCGGGTCTACGTCTACGACCACGCGAACGCTTCGCCCTTGGGGGTAGAAGGTCAGGCCATCAATCTCTTTGAGTAGGCGGCGTTTGGTCGCTTTTACGCTGCCCCCAACGGGCAGTTTAACCCACAAATGCTGGCGGTAAAGGCCCTGAACTCGTGCGACCGGGGGCGCGTCGGGTCCCAGTATTCCGCCACCTAATGCCCCAAGAAGTTGCTGGGCGAGGTAGTTTGCCACGTCGCGAGCCACAAACTCTCTTCGGTGCCGCAGTTCAATGCGGACCATGCGCGCAAAGGGCGGATAATGAAATTCCTTGCGGTCGCTTAGAATTAGCTCCATCATTCCTGGCACGTCGTGGTCGGCCACGCGCTGAAGCACCGGATGGCCCGGGGTAGTGGTTTGGACCAGCATTAATCCTCGTCGGTCACGACGTCCGGTGCGCCCTGCAACCTGGAGCAGGAGCTGAAAAGCCCGCTCATGGGCCCTAAAGTCGGGGCGGCTGAGCATGGGGTCTGCGTTGGTTACCACAGCCAGGGCCAAGCCGGCGAGATCCAGGCCCTTGCCGACCATTTGGGTTCCGACGACAAGGTCTATTTCGCCGGATTCCATCCACTGCAAAAAGTCGGTCATGGCGCGCTTGCTCCGTGTCGAGTCGGAATCCACGCGCAGGATTCGCGCTTCAGGAAAAAGCGCTTCCACTTCTTCTTCGATGCGCTCGGTTCCGAGTCCGCGCCAATCCCAGGCCGTTTGGCGGCATTGAGGGCAGGTTTCGGGCAGGTCTTTGTGCAGGCCGCAGTAGTGGCAGACGAGTTTGCGGTTGTTTTTGTGGTAGGTCAGCGAGACATCGCAGTCCGAGCAGGGTTCAATCCATCCGCAGTTGGTGCAGGTGAGAACCGGTGCATATCCGCGGCGGTTTTGAAAGACGAGCACCTGCTGCTTGTCGGCCAGGCTTTGCTGTACTGCGGCAAAGACCTCTTGGGTAAAGGGTCCGATTTGCTGGTTCAGGGCCTGCGCTTTTAGGGTGCTAACCGAGCGGACTTCCGGGTGAGCCACGCCCGAGTAGCGTTCCGCGAGGTCCACCCTGAGGTACTTGCCTTGGGCGGCGTTGTGCCAGGTTTCGACCGACGGGGTAGCCGAGCCCAGCACAATCGGGATTTTTTTCTGTTGGGCCAGCCATACGGCCACGTCGCGGGCGTGGTAGCGCGGAGCCGGCTCCTGCTGCTTGTAGCTGGTTTCGTGTTCTTCGTCGACCACAATTAGGCCGAGGCGATGCCAGGGCAGCAAAATTCCCGAGCGCGTGGCCACGACGACCCGAGGGGCGGAATCGGGGTCCAAGAGGTGTTCCCAGAGGGCGCGTCGCTCGCCGTCGGCGAGCTGGTGGTGCCATGGCAGCACCCGGTCGGGTCCAAGGGCCCGGCCTAGGCGCTGCAGCAGCTGCGGAACCAGCCCAATCTCCGGCACCATTAAGAGCGCGTGCTTGCCTTCTTCGAGGGCATGAGCGGCAAGATGCACATAGACTTCGGTTTTGCCAGAGCCCGTTGCGCCCCAAAGCACTTTGGGCAGGTGATCGTCTGCGGCCAATTCCTTCAGGGCTTCCGCCTGGGCGGCGCTCAGGTCAGGGAGTTTTAGGTCCTCTCCAAGATCCATACTGCGGTCAAGGGGACGCAGCTCGCGCTCAAGGATTCCGCGCTCGACCAGAGCCGAAAGGTGCGCGGGCTTGACCTCAGAGCCTTCGGCCGTTAAGGCTTCGATCGCGATCCATGGGTAGCGGTTGTCGTCGGGGTCCGTAGCCAAACTCAACTGAAAGTAGCGAAGCAGCGCGTTGGCCTGGTGTTTGGCTCGGCTAAGGCTTGCGAAGGAGCGATTGACGGCCTCGCCGTCGTGCCTGGGCAAGGCAAATCGGAGCGACCAGATGCCCTGCTCCCTAAGGGTGTAGGGTCCGTCGTCGTCGGGTTCGAGCTGCATGAACCCTGGCATTGCCGCGTTCAGCGCCTCCCCTGGATTGCACATGTAGTATTCTGAAATCCAGTACCACATTGCGAGCTGCTGGCGTTGAAAACTAGGTTTGTCGTCTATGCAGCGCAGTACCTCTTTGGCGCTGTACTCGGGCGCGTCGGCGCATACAGAAACCACCACCCCGAGCAGTACCCGGTTCCGCCCAAAGGGTACAAAGACGCGCAGCCCCGGTTCGGGTTCGCGGTCCAGCGACCAAGCGTAGGTGAAGGCCGTGCGCACCGGCACGGGCACGACGACGTCTACCCAGCGCTGCTCGGCCATTAGGAGAGGGCGTCGACGAGCTCGAGCAGGTAGGGACTGATTCCGGCGTGGTGCTTGATGGCCTGTTCGAGCGGAACGTACACTACTTCGTGGCCCTGAACCCCGACCATTTCGCAGTTGCGGCCTTCGACTAATGCGTTCACCGCTGCGTGGCCCATGCGGCTGGCAAGGATTCGGTCAAAGGCGTTGGGCTTGCCTCCGCGCTGGGTGTGGCCCAAGATGGTGACTTTGGTATCCCAGTCGGGGAACTCAGCCTGCACCCTCTTGGCGACGGCGTAGGCTCCGCCGCTGTCGTCGCCCTCGGCGACGATAACGATGCCCGAACGGCGCTTTTTTTGGTGGTCGGTGCGCAGGTAGTTGATCAGCCGGTCGATGTCAGTGGTGGTTTCGGGAATCAGCACCCCCTCTGCCCCACTGGCGATGCCAGTGCGCAGGGCAATGAATCCTGCGTCGCGGCCCATCACCTCGACAAAGAAGAGGCGGTTGTGGGACACGGCCGTGTCGCGAATCTTGTCGACGGCCTCAACCGCGGTGTCGACGGCAGTTTGGTAGCCGATGGTGTAGTCGGTTCCGAAGAGGTCGTTGTCGATGGTGCCCGGGCAGCCCATTACCCGGATTCCGTGTTCTTCGCTGAGCAATTTGGCGCCGGTGAAGGATCCGTCTCCGCCCACCACCACGAGGCCTTCAATTCCCAGGGCGCGCAGGTTGGCGGCTGCCTTGGCTCGGCCTTCAGGGCTGCGGAACTCCTCGCTCCGCGCCGTTTGAAGAAAGGTTCCGCCACGGTGAATGATGTTGCGCACGTCGTATCGAGTTAGGCTGATGAATTCGTTTTGGAGCACCCCGTCGTATCCGCGGTAAAAGCCGGTGCACTGCAGGCCCAAGCGATCGGCGGTGCGCACGACGGCCCGCACGCAGGCATTCATTCCGGGTGCGTCGCCCCCCGAGGTCAGTACGCCGATGTGCTTCATGGCTGGTCGATTTTGGTGACGTTAAGGTCAAGTTCGGCTGCGCCCGCGCTTACCGGTATGCTGAGGTAGTAAAAGCTCCCGCGCAAGGTGTCGCCTGCCGGAAGGTAGTCGACGGCCTTGTTGCTGTCGGTAACGGCACCGGCGGTAAGGATTCCGCGCACCGCGAGGCTGGTGCCGACCGTGTCGCTGGGGCTACCCCAGACTTCGTAGTTCACGGCATAGCAGCGCAGGGCGTCCACCTCAAGCGTATCCACCTTGGCTGTAAAGGCAATGGTGCCCGCTTCGGGCTCATTTTGGCAGGCCGCGAGGGCTAGAATTCCAAGGGCAATTAAGCTTTTCTTCATGTGCGCTAAAGTACGTTGCAGCGTCCGCACTCAGGGTTTGCCGGCGCGCCGATTTCGCGCATTGGCGGTCATTTCTTTTGCGGATTTTCTGCCCTGCCTACGCAACCTTAACTAGGTAGAGTCCGGCTACTGCAGCATCTGCACGGTCCCCGAATAATCCCGCCACCTCAGCCCCTCAGGCTCCCTCCCCCAGTACTGGATGCGGTAGGTATAGATTCCGCTTGGTACGACTTGGCCGTTGACCCGGCCGTCCCAAGGTTGGTTTAGGTCGCTTTGCCGGTAGAGGTGAGCGCCCCAGCGGTTAAAAACGTCGAGGGTGAATTCAAACTCTCGGCACTCCGCTTTGATTTCAAACGACTCATTTACCCCGTCACCATTGGGCGTGAAGGCACTCGGAATCCACACGTTGCACATGCATCGGCGCACCTCGATCTCGGCTTGGTCGCGAATTTGACCGCAGGGGTTGGTGATTTCGACCCAGTAGGTGTTGTTGGTCTTGGGCATTATTCTCGGAAGGGTGTCGCCCGTGCTCCATAAGTAATTGGCGGAATCCGCATAAACCTGCAGTACATAGGTCCATTCGTCGCACAGTAACGTATCGCGCAGTTGGGCTTGAGGCGGGTCAATCACCACAAGATTAAACGTATCGCGCACCGTGCCGCAGTCGTTTTGGACCTGTATCCAGTAGGTCCCGGTCTGTGACGCCACCAGCGTTGAATCGGTGCTGCCGGTGCTCCAGAGGTAGTTTGCTGCAAATCCCTGACGCGCATCGAGGGTGAGGCCCTGGCCACGGCACAAAAGCGTGTCGTTTGGCAAAGACACATGCGGCGAGGGATTTACTTCAATCGTGTCGCCCATCGTGCGGAGCAACTGCCCGCGCAGCCACAGTTCCACGGTAATGTAGTACGATCCACCACCAGGGTAGCGCACCCACGGGTGCATCACGTCGCTGTGGTTTTGAGCTCCCAAAACCGGTGCGCCGAAATCCCACCACACGCTGTCGGGCACATTCTTCAGATTAAACTGAAACTGCACTGAATCAGAGCAATTCGTGATCAACTGAAACGGACGGGGTAGCGTCTGCACCGACGACAAGCTGGGAAAAGAATGGTAGACAGTGAACGGCGGCCGTGTCGCGAAATTCAATTGCACTGAAATGAGCGAAGTGTCGGGCTCGCAGGCGTTTAATATCCTCGAGACTCTGTTGTCATTGGAAGTGGTGTAAGGCAATCCTTCGCCAATAATGAAGTACAAATGATTGTCTGGGCCTACTTGCAGGTCAATAAACTTATACACATAAAATACCGTGTCTAACTTAATCTCGCGTGCTTTCAAAACGAAATCCAGGCTATCTGCACTCAATAAATCGTAGCGAAATAAGTGCGCCGAGTTTGCGGGCAGCACAAAGTTGGCAGGGTCGCCCATCTCTCTCGCCACGCAAAAAAGATACCTACCGTCATTAGAAAGGGCGGATTTAATAACTTGAATTCTTTGATACGCTGTAGTATCGAATCGCTCAGGGAAAACCAATGGAAACGTCAATGGATCTTTTACATAGTTAGCGCCCCCGGTGTTATGCCATGAATAAAATCTCCAGAGGAGTCGAGGTAAACTAAATGAAGTCAAGCCAATGATTCTCTGCGTTAACGGCGCAAAATGAAGTCCTCTCATTATATAAAGCGAATCCAATTGCTGGTCAAAATGGACAAATGATGCCGTAGCGGCAGGCGATTTGAATCCCTGATTGGTTATTTCAAACATTTTGATGTTGTAACGGTTCCCCACCGTAAAGTGGCCCACTAAGATTTGATTTGTGAATGCCAACTCACTCACAACGGGTACTGAACAATAATCATAACCGGTATTCCCTGACGTACTCAGCATATCTAAATCTTGTATCAACCATTGGTTGCCATCAAAAAACAGCCTGTTCAGCTTGATGCTACTTAGATGCGAGTGACCGTTTACATATCCCGTTGGAGACGGGGACTGGAAGTGGTAATAATGGTAGATGGTATCGCTATTAAAAGACTTTAGAAAGCAGGAATTCTTTAGGCGATAATGCGAAGAACTTTCAAGATTACTGTAGTAGTTCGGTACCGAGCCCCCAGGTAACACCGCTCCGCTTGAGTCGTAGTATTTACCGTTCAAAAAATAGATCAGGAGCTCGCCGTTTTTAGTGTAGTATGCACTCGATGAGTTGCCATCGATTGCTCCATACGCATTTGAATTTGCGGACCACGCCGTCGTTGAAAACGAAGGCGGCACCGTCGTGAAATCCATGACTTGGCCACGGCCAAAAACCCATTTGTCAATGGAATTTTGACCGTAGCTCAAGAAATGAACTAACGTCAATAATATGAATGCGGTGCGATTCAATATCTGTAGACTTTCGCTCGATTTACTTCGTTGTTGTTGGAATCATAATACACCTCAATATAGAGCCCATGCGGCAACAAACCATACTTCGATGAGTAATCGTTGGCCGACCCTGTGGCTAGGCATTGTCCGGCAAGGTTGAAAAGTTCAAACCTTTTCCATTTTGTTGGCTCGGTTTTGTAGTTTGGATTACCGAATGCATTGGCCTGCTTGTAGAAAATCTGATCGTCACCAGCCCAGCACATGGCATATGCATTTTCGCATGACCCGGCAATCGAGAACGCATCCTTGTCGAAAAGCCCGGTAGTACTAACGTCGTTGACTTCTTTAAAAAATGGATCAATAATTCCGCCACTAAACCCTCTGCCTAGGCCATCGAAAATCGGCGCAGATACAGCATCCGAAGGCCAGATCGCATCGTGGTAATCACCCGAAAATGCAACCGCCGGACGACCACTCAACGAACCCAATGGCTGAATACTTGATACAGCTTGACCTTGTAGCCCGTGGCGAATGCTGTTGTGATCTTTGTACACCACCGAGTACGCATAACTGAGTCCGGGATTTGGTACAACACCGTCAATTCTAGGGTGAGAAATGACGCCTGGGAGCAGTAAGTTGCCACTAAAAAATCCATTCAGCGATCCGGTAGTAGACCGAAAAACATCAATGCAATCCGATAAAGCCGCTGGGTCATATCCTTGAGCAGTAAAAATTATTTCCTTAGACGAATACACTTGTACATCTGGCCGGACTCGATCTTGAATCGGATTGTTTTGGGTTCGACCTAAGGACGGAATACTGGAACTGCCGCCAAATGAACCCATTAGAGTCCCAGTGCTGTATTCAATATCATTTACTGTGTATCTCTCATAGACCACAACAGCTGTTAGATCTTCAGCACAATTAGATGGGCTATCAATATTTGGATGTCCCGCGTTATTAACTAAAACAATAGGAGGATTAAAGCCTATCGCACCAGGTGAGTAGGTAAACGTACTGTACTCCACATCACCATTGAGCTCATATACCACGACCCCATTGCTTCCATCGTTACCGATAACAATATCTGGGTCCGTGGCGCCCGCAGGCAATGCCTGCAGAAACGTGCCGTTGCCGGGTTCATAAACTGCAATACTTGGATTGTCGCCATCCCAAGTGTAGGCGTGCACTACACTTTGAGCACAAAAGCTACATTGCGAAATACCCGCGCCCGTGTTTTCCACATTGCGGTAACTTCCCCCAGGCATGATTAAATCAATGGTGGTCGCTGGATTGATAGGCTGCGCATGAGCTAAATAACCCGTGAGCATAAGTAGTGAGTAAATTTTCTTCTTCATGTTTAAGTTGTTACGAGGCAATTCTAGTATTTTTCCGCAACTAAAACATGATATAAATCTATCATCTAATCGCAATTTTGCGCTCAATTTGACAAGCGTGCTACGATCGAGCGCCCCCTACCTTTGCCGCCATGGTCAACGACCTCCTTTTTTTCGCCGGCGGACTCGTCGCAGGGGTCGTCAACACCTTGGCGGGCAACGGTTCCGCAATAACCCTTTCGCTGCTGCTCGGTTCTGGCCTGAATGGTTCGGTCGCCAACGCCACCAACCGCATCGGAGTGCTGGCCCAAACCGTTACCGCGGTACTGAGCGTGCGCCCTTCTCGGCGAAAGCTGTATTTAATGCGCGCCAGCCGCCTCCTGGCCCTGCCCACTTTTGCCGGAAGCCTGCTCGGTGGAGTCGTCGGCAGCCTTGCCACACCGGCATTTATGGAGGCCAGCATAGCCCTGGTAATGACCCTTATGCTCTTCACCCTATTCACCAAGCCCTCTCGCTGGCTGGCCTTGGGCGAACGCCGCGAAGGCGGCCTAATTAGCTGGCTAACCTTCTTTGCCATTGGTCTTTATGGCGGATTCGTTCAAATGGGCATCGGAATCATGATGCTCGCCGCCCTCGTGCTGGCGCAGCGCTGGACCCTGCGCGACGCCAATGTCATCAAACTCATCCTCGCACTGGTTCTTGCCCTGCCCGCCACACTCGTCTACCTCTTCATGGGCGACGTCGTATGGAGCGCAGCCCTGTGGCTCGCGGTGGGTTCGGCCCTCGGAGCCTGGATCGGAGCGCGCTACGTCGTGCGGATTCCAGCCGCCCAACCCGCCGTGCGTTGGGTCGTAATGGCCGCCGTGGTCTTTGGCGCAGCACGCGCCCTCTACAACCTGTTTGCAGCCTAATTCAGGCCAAACAAGCTACAGCCTCGACGGCCGTACTTTTGCGCAATGAACGAAACACTGCTGCTTCTGGGCCTGATGCTGCCCTTGCTGTTGGGTGCTTGGCTTGGGGGTCAAATGCTACCCAGCAATTGGCTTGCCGCGACCAACGCCTTCTCGGGCGCCTTTTTGTTTGCCGTTACCGTGTTTTTATGGATGCCTACCCTCGCGGAGTCTAGCCATATCGGCTCCGTGCCGAGCAGCACCTGGGGTCTCTGGATTGTCATCGGATACTTTCTGCAGTTTGCCCTTGACGGCCTATCCAAGGGATTGGAACACGGGCACGCTCAGGGACATGGAAATCCATGGCCTGCATTCGTCGGACTCTGGATTCACTCTTTTGCCGAAGCGGTTCCGCTTTTTGGCTTAAAAGAAGACTCTCAGGCAGCCCTGGTCATCTCCTTGGGCGTGCACAACCTACCTATAGCAGCACTCGTAGCCTCCTGGCTTCGGCAGCAGGGAATCAGTACTCGCCAAGCATGGCTGGCCATGGGGGCCCTTGGACTTGCTCCGATGCTCGGCGCGGCTGCCGGTTGGTTAATTCCAGAACATCCCCTAGTCGATGTAGTAGTCGGCAGCCTTGTTGTGGGAATCTTTTTGCACGTCTCCAGCACCATTTTGTTTGAGGTCCAAAAAGACCATCGCATTCCCTTGCGTACCTGGGGCATCGTGCTGGTGGGCATCGCCGCAGGCTACGTGCTGAGCGGCTACGCCGGGCACAGTCACTAGCAGCGAGCAACTAGGTACTATCTTTGGTGCTCAATCAAAAAAGCATCCCATGTCGCTATTAGTAGGTAAAAAAGCCCCAGAATTCACAGCCAAAGCCATCATTAACGGAGGCGAACTCGTCAACGACTTTGGAATTTCGCAGTACGAGGGCAGCAAGTATGTGCTTTTATTCTTTTATCCCAAAGACTTTAGCGGAGTTTGCCCTATTGAAATGCACGAGTTTCAGGCCAACCTTGCTGAGTTTGAGAAGCGCAACGTGCAGCTTGTCGCCTGCTCTACCGACACCGACTCTGCCCACCAAGCTTGGCTTAAGCTAAGCAAGGCAAACGGAGGCATTCAAGGCATTACCTACCCTATCATAGCGGACCTCAACAAAACCATTAGCCACAACTTTGACGTACTCCACGGCGATTGGACCTACGACGAAGAGGGGCAGCTGCACGCCGAAGGAGATCGCATCGCCTTGCGCGGAACCTTCCTCATCGACCGCCAAGGCATTGTGCGCTACCAGTCGGTTAACTTCTTCACCGTAATGCGCCACGTCGACGACATTCTTCGCGAGATTGACGCATGGCAGTACTTTGAAGAGCGCGGAGAGGTTTGCCCGCTGAACTACGTGCGCGGCAAGTAACTAGTAACTAGCAACTAGTAACCGGTTGCAACCCAACGGTAGGCATCAGGAAAGTGCTGGCGCCAGGCGTACTCGTCGTGATTGGCCTTTGAATCGAGCTTCCACTGGTAGTCGGTACCGAGTATAAACCCTTGGGCACGGAGCTGCTCTAGCATTCGGTCAATGCCGGGTTGAAGGGCCGCATCAAGACCAACTCCGCCGTTGTAGAAGTAGGAGCGCTTGCCCTGAGGCCAAAAGTAGTTTTTGGCCTTCCACGGACTAAGACCGTCCACGACCAGCCCACCCCCTGCTTCAATGTAGATGGCGGGCGAAAACGATAGGATTCCGTCCCAAAGATCTGGATAGCCATGCATTAAGCGAAAGCCGAGGATTCCGCCCATCGAAGAACCGGCAAAATAGCGGCGGCCGCTTAGATTGAATTGGGACTCGACCCAAGGCAGCAGCGTCTGCGTCAAATACTCCGCGTAGGCGTCGCCTACCGCTCCTGGGCCGTACTCTTTGCGACGTTGGTTGTCGGGGTCAAACGAGCACTGCAGTCCGATGGCGATGGTGGGCGGAATCTCGCCCGCGGCCTCAAGCTGGGCCAATGCCTCGTCGACCGCCCAATCCACACCAAAACTGGTCTTCGCAGGATCAAAGCAGTTTTGACCGTCGGAGAGCAGCAGCAAATCGTACTTCTGGCCTGGGCTTATAGGCGCCGAAGTCCACACCCACATCGGGCGTTGGGGGAACACTCCCTTGGGGTCAGGCGGAGTAAGGCGCTCAGTAAGAAGTCCTGTCACTTGGCCGTCGTTTAGTCGTTGGGCTGCACTGAATGCTAGGGCGTGAAAGGCGGTATCCATTCCGCGGTAGCCTGCCACGTCGCCAAAAGGGCGGCCTGCAGCCAGTCGGGCTTCTTTGGCCCAGGAACCCAGCGTGAACTTGAAGGCCATAGCGCTGTCTTTGGTTTGAAACTCCGCACGCCATTCATGGCTTGCGCTGCGCTGCATCGCGACTCCTCGGCCACTCCAGCCGCCAAGCTCCGGATTGTAGCCCGTGATCCATACCGTGTCAGAGGCATCCAGTGCCTCAGCCGTGGTGAGCATAACCCGGGTCGCCTTTGAGGCAGTCGAGGCAGTAGGTTTGACTCCGCACGAAGAAACCATGGCCGCAAAGAGCAGAACTAGGATTCGAGGGGCTGCTCCCAAAGTGCTCGGTATTTGCGGTGGTAGAGTTCGCGAATGATTCCGTCAGAGACCCCAATTTTGGGCACATAAACCCAAGTTGCATTGGTCCAGCGAAGCACCCTGCGGTAGATGCGAAGGGCCGGGACGATTACGTCTGCACGGTCCATGTTGAGGCCAAGTTGAAGCACGCGCTCGTCTGCCGTCATGGACTCGAGCTGCTTGCTAAACCGGTCGAGGTACTGCTTGCTCAGAGGCTCCTCCACCGGGCGACCGCTAATTTTGTGGGCCTTGTTGATGTTGCCGCCCGCGCCCACCAGGGCAACTGGGCCGTCGAGCTGCGACACCTCGACGTCGAGCCAGGCTCGCAGGTCTGACCATACTTTTTCTTCTTCAGACTCCCCTAAATGCCGCACGGTTCCGAGCGGAAAAGACCGTGAGGACATGGCCTTGCCATCGCAAAAAAAAGTCAGCTCCGTGGAACCGCCGCCCACATCTACAAAACATAGGTTGGGTTCCTCGGGGTGGATGCGGTCAAAGAGCTTGGCTTGAAACACCAACTTGGCTTCTTCTTCGCCGTCAATGACTTCGATATCAATGCCAGAGGCCCGGCGCACTCGACGAATCCACCGAGACGAATTTTTGGCTTCGCGCATGGCTGAGGTCGCGCAGGCACGAAAGTCCTTAGCGCCATTGACCCTCATGATGGCCGCAAAAGCCCGCATCGCATCGACGAGGCGGTAGCCGGTTTCTTTAGAAATTTCGCCCTGGGTAAAAACGTCGGCACCCAAGCGCACGGGCAAGCGGGTAATCGAAACCTTTTTATAGTAGGTGTAGGTCGGCGTGGGAATAACGTGGGTTATCAGCAACCTTATCGAATTGGAACCGATGTCAATCGCCCCCAGTGTGAGAAACTTCATGCTCACGCTCGACGCTTTTTAGCCTGCTTCTTGACGTACTCATAGAGCTCCATTTGGCTGCGAATGCGCGGTCCAGGTACACTTCGGTAGACGCTGCGACCCTGCTCGTCGTAAACCCGGGCCTTAACGTTGTCGCGAAACTGGATTTCAAGGTGGTCCATAATCTCCCGCTGTATGCGCGGATCAAGAACTGGTGCGGCGACCTCAACCCTCAGGTCTAGGTTGCGCGTCATCATGTCAAAAGACGCCAAATACATTAAGGGCTTGCCTCCGTTCGAGAAATAATATACCCTACTGTGCTCCAAAAAGCGGTCAATAATACTAACCACTTCAATGTTTTCACTAAGGCCTTTGACTCCAGGGCGCACGCAGCAGACTCCGCGCACCAAAAGGCGCACCTTAACGCCGGCTTTGCTGGCCTCATAGAGCTTCTCGCCAATATCAAAGGAGCTCAAGGAATTGAACTTCATAATTACCTCTGACTTGATACCCTTTTTGGCCTGGGCAATTTCGCGGTCAAGGCACTTAATGATGCCTGCGCGGCTGTAGTGCGGAGAAACCAACAGTTCCTTGTACTTAACGACCTTAAACGGCTCATACAAAAACTCAAAAACCTTGTCTAAATCAGCACAAATGGTCGGATTGGATGTCAAAAGATGGTAGTCCGTGTAGAAGCGAGCGCTACCCTCGTTAAAGTTACCTGTACCCACCACGGCGAAATGCTCCAGCCCTCCGTCGGGTTTTACTCGCTCAATGTGCACAATCTTGCTGTGAACCTTGAGGCCCTCCACCCCTGTTTGCACTTCAATGCCAACCTTGCGCATTTTCTCGAGGTAATGCAGGTTATTTTCTTCGTCAAATCGGGCCTGAAGCTCAATGACTACGCGCACTTTTTTGCCATTCTTCGCCGCGTTGATAAGGGCAGAAATAATGCGCGATTGGCTCGCCAAACGGTACAGCGTGATGCTAATTCGTGTTACCGACATGTCAATGGCAGCTTCGCGCAAAAAGCGCACAAGAATTAAAAAATTATGGTAGGGCAAAAACAGAAGAACGTCCTTTTGCCGCACCACATGCATCAGAGAACGCTCCATGTCAAGGTCGGGGTGCTGCAGGGGCTCGAGCCGCGGATGCTCCAGCGAGGGCTTGCCTACGTTGGGGAAGCGCATAAGGTCCTTCTTATTGTGGTAGCGCCCTCCGGCAATTACCGCGTCGTTGTTCTCCAGCCCAATTCGCCCAATGAGGTAGGCCAAAAACTCCGCAGGCATGTCTCGGTCGTAGACCATACGCACAGGATCTCCCACTTTGCGGTCTTCGAGCCCGCGCCGTACTCGATCTAAAACAGTCCGGCTCACATCATGGTGGTCCAAGTCCAAATCCGCGTCGCGAGAAATCTTAAAAGTATAGGCCTCAATACGTTGCGAAGGGAACAGAAAGTATGCGTACTGGATGTTGTGCCGCAAAACGTCGTCTAGGAACATTAAAAAATTGCTACCGTACTTGGGAAGCTCTATAAAACGGCCGTGTATTTCGGCTGGAACCTCGACCAGCGACAGCACCGGCTCCCCGCCCCGTTTGGGCCAAAGCCTGATTGCCAGGTAAATGGTAGCGTCGTTGAGCTCAGGGAAGGGTAAATGGTCCTGCAGAATCATCGCAAAAACCGTTGGGCTAACCTTCTCGATATAGAACTTGCGAATGAAGTCTTTTTGCCCTTGAGTGAGCTCCGTTTCGTCCACCAATTTGACGCCGTTTTGCTCCAGTTCAGCCATGAGCTTTGCGTAGGTCAACTCTACCCGGTCGTTCAGCACATTAACCTCATTCTGAATGGCTTGAATCAAGTCATTAGGCGCCCAGCCCCCCAGGGTTTCTTTAACTTTTTTGACGTCCTCCGAGTGCGACATGCGCTGAATGCTCGCATAGCGAACCCTAAAAAATTCGTCGAGGTTATTCGAGAAAATGCCCAGAAACCGAAGGCGTTCGATAAGCGGGTTGCGCTCATCTTCGGCCTCCTGCAGCACGCGGGCGTTGAACTGCAGCCAGCTCAGGTCTCGATTAACAAATCGAGAGCGTAAATCGCTCATTTTGCCCATGCTATAAAACTAGTTCTTTTGGTTTTTAGGAAAGTCAAAGTACCGAAGTTCCGCCTCGCTGCGCAAATCATTCCAAGACGAAATTTCAAACTGCAGTACCGCAACTCCGCCCGTTGGGAGGTTTTCGGTAAAGCCCGGCACGCAGTCGGTGATGAACTCACTCATTCCTGGATTATGCCCAAAGAGCATAATGCTGCCTGGTTCGCCCTGAATACCGCGCAGAAAGGCGGCAATATCAAGGTGCGAAGCAGAATACAGCGATTCGGCCACCCGCACCTCATCGAGGGGAATCCCTAAGGTTCGTGCAAAAATCATGGCCGTGTGAAGGGTCCGCGTTGCAGGTGAAGAATACAGCACCGGAGCAGTAGTCAGCAGGTCCTGAAGCCAACTCGCCATCAAATGTGCATCCCGAATTCCGCGACCCTTTAGGGGGCGATCCATGTCGGGCAGCTCATGGTACTCCCAAGAACTTTTGGCATGGCGGACTACGTAGAGTGTTTTCATTGAATGAACCTAAAGATTCATTGCAAAGGTGAATTGCAGCTTAAGCAAGTGTTATTTCTCTTGGCTTTTTACCTGATTCCAAAGGAGATCCCAAGATTCGATGCTTTGTTTGGCATTGCTCTCTCCGCTCGATGCGAGAATGGCTTCCATGGCTTGAAAGCGGCGGCGAAACTTGTCGTTGGCCTGAGCTAAGGCCTGTTCTGGGTCCCAACCCCGATGCCGGGCGTAGTTCACCAGAGCAAAAAACAAGTCGCCCAGCTCTTCGCGGCCCGATTCATCGTCGGGTGCTTCTTGAAGCTCGGCGAGTTCTTCGTTGACCTTGAGCCAAGCGCCGTCGGCCGAGGGCCAGTCAAAGCCCACTCCACGAACCTTTTCTTGCATGCGGTAGGCCTTGACCAAGGCGGGCAAAGCCTTTGGAACACCCTCTAAAACGGATTTTTGTTGGTCTTTTCCGGCCTTCTCTGATAGCTTAATGGCCTCCCAGTTGGCCTTAACGGCTTCAGCGTCCTCGGCTTTTACGTCGCCATAAATGTGCGGATGGCGCCGAACCAGCTTGTCGCAGACTCCGTGCAGCACCTCAGCAAGGCTAAAATGCCCCCCTTCGCTAGCGATTTTGCTGTAGAATACCAGATGCAAAAAAAGATCGCCCAGTTCATTGGCCATGCCCGACCAATCTCGAGCATCGATGGCATCTGCGAGCTCATAAGCCTCCTCTAGGGTGAGAATACGCAGTGTTTGCTCGGTTTGAACCCGGTCCCAAGGGCATTGGGCACGAAGCTCATCCATGATGCCAAGCAGGCGATCAAAAGCTTCGAGCGCATGACTTGCGTCGGGTTTACTCGCCATCTTCTGCCTTTGGGGCGGCAGGGGCCTTCTTTTTGGCTGTTTTTGCGGGGCTTTTGGGCTCTTTAGCCTCGGGAGCGTCGACAAAAAATCCAAAGCGAACCAGGGTATTGTACCACTGAAAAAACTTGCGCATGTCGCTCAAGTAAACCTTGCCCTCGTCGTAGTCGGGCACCAGCTTGGCAAACTCCGCAGTAATCACTGAACCGTCTGAATTGTGCGGCAGGGCCTCCGCTCCCTTAAGCAGAGTGCCCACGGCGGCAAGAACCTCGCGCAAGGGACGCTCACCCTCATGGGTATAAAGTGCCATCTCGTCAAGCACATGCACTTGCTGGCGAGCCGATGCACTAACACGGGCGCCTCCGCCTAAGGGTTCCGCAACAAGACCCGTGCGGGTAGATGCGATTAATTGGTAGAGTCCGGGGCGGCCTGCAATGGCGAGCACTTGCTTGAGATCATTCATTGGATTTATCTTGAATTTGCTGTAAAATAAGGGAATCGGCGTTGGATTGAGTAAGCTGCATTAGGGTATCAACTCGCCCTCGCCATGGATGCTGGGGATAGCGCTGGGTAAAGAGTTCATAGGCCTGTGCCGCACGAATTCTATCGTTCAAATTGATATCAAATGTCGTTGCCACCGCAAACAATGCGCGCGGACCCTGAGTCTCGGGGAGGCTATCAAACACCCGCATGTAGTGGCGCACCGCATACAGTGCCCGGCTGGGAATCTGGGCTTCAAGGTCTCCTGCTGCGAGCTGGTACCTTGTCCACAGAGAATCGCTTTGGGCCTCTTCTGCCGCCGCCTCAAGGCTTCGCACGATGGCATTGGCACCGGTTGAATCCTCAGCCCAGTTGGAGCGTGCGCTCATTTCTTGAACGGCTTTTTCTCCGTCTGCGCCGCTGGTGCAGCTGGCTACTGCTGCAGCCACCGAGAGGGCTAATACGAACTTTTTCATGCTACGTTAAATTTCATGCGGTAGTTTGCAGTCACCTTGCCCGAGGCAATGTCTTTGAGGCGTCCGCTAATGAGCCTCTTTTTAAGCGGACTCAGACGGTCGGTGAACAGAATACCCTCAATGTGGTCGTACTCGTGCTGGATTATTCTCGCGCAAACGCCGGTAAAGGTTTCGTGCTGCCAGTTGCCCTGCAGGTCCTGGTACTTGATAGTCAGGGCACTTTTGCGAAGCACGGACTCGTGCAGGTCGGGAATGCTCAAGCAGCCTTCTTCAAAGGCCCAATCCTCACCGGACTCGTCTAAAATTTCGGCATTGATAAAAACCTTCTTAAACGTTTTGAGAGCCTCCGCGTCGGCTTCGTTGGCCGGATCGTCGGCAAAGGGTGAGCCGTCTACCACAAAGACCCTGGTGCTGAAGCCTATTTGTGGGGCGGCCAAACCCACTCCCTTAGTGGCATACATGGTCTCAAACATAGAGTCCACGAAGGCCCCTAACTCGGCGCTAGGGCATTCCACGGTTTTGGCCTTGCGCTTGAGCATCGCTGAACCATAAGCCAGAATCGAATAAACCATGGCGCAAAGATACCCCCTACCTTTGTTCTCTTGTAATGAAACCGCACTAAAAGCATGTGGATTGGCCTTGATCCCGGACTCCGCCGCACTGGTCTCGCTGAAAGCGACGCGCAGGGCATAATGGCATTCCCCGTGGCTTCCCTGCCCACGGCAGACCTCGCCCAAGAACTCGGGCGCAGGTACGGTGACGGTTCTGGAATTCAGGGAATCGCACTGGGTAGTCCCAAGAGGCTCGACGGCGGTATTTCGCATGGCGAAGCAGCCCGCGATTCGGTGGCAAAAATCCTTACGGCAATTTGGCCAAGCGCCATCGTGCATCTCGTCGACGAGCGCTTGACCTCTAAGCTTGCCGCCCAGGGGGCAGCCCTTTTGGGCCGGTCTAAGGTGGTCAAAAAAGACAAGGGCCAACTTGATGCTGCAGCTGCCAGCCTAATACTTGAAAACTTTTTAAGCCAAAAACGATGAATCCAAACTGGAATGAACTGCGCCAAACCATAGAATATCTGTGGACCCACCGCGACGAACTGCATAGCCCTGAAGCACACCAAGCCGTGGCGCAGGTAATTGAAGCCCTAGACCGCGGAGAGTTACGGGTCGCCGAACCCCATGCTGAAGGCTGGATCGTCAACGAATGGATCAAAAAAGCAGTGGTTCTGTATTTTCCGCAGCGCACCATGGAAACCTACGAAGCCGGACCCCTTGAGTTTCACGACAAAATGCCCCTAAAGCGCAACTACGCGTCCCTGGGGGTTCGCGTGGTTCCCCATGCAATCGCGCGGCACGGAGCCTACCTCGCCCCTGGCGTTATTCTGATGCCCTCCTACGTCAACATCGGCGCGCACGTTGGCCCACGGACCATGGTTGATACCTGGGCAACCGTTGGAAGCTGTGCTCAAATCGGTGCTGACGTGCACCTTTCGGGCGGAGTCGGCATTGGCGGCGTGCTGGAACCCCTTCAGGCCGCGCCCGTTATCATCGAAGACGGTGCCTTTATCGGTTCTCGGTGCATTGTGGTAGAGGGAGTTCGAATTGGCCGCGAAGCTGTTTTAGGAGCGAACGTGGTCTTGACCGCTTCCACCAAAATTATTGACGTGACTGGCCCTGAACCCATTACCTATCGCGGACTCGTGCCAGAGCGTTGCGTGGTGATTCCCGGGACCATGCCCAAAGAATTTGCCGCGGGCACCTATCAGGTTCCCTGCGCGCTTATTATCGGCCGCCGAAAGGAGAGCACGGACCAAAAAACCTCATTGAACGAGGCCTTGCGCGAATTCCAAGTAGCCGTTTAATCGCTTATGAGCCAAAATTTTGCCGATTGGATCGACCATGACCTGTTTAAAAAAGTTGGCGAAGCGTCCGACGACCTCGGCCTACCCTGCTATGTGGTTGGAGGCTGGGTGCGCGACCAATTTTTAAACCGAGGCAGCTCCAAAGACGTTGATTTTGTGGTGGTGGGCGATGCTCTTGCCCTTGCACAGAGTGCCGCAAAACTGCTTCGCGCCGGCAAGGTGGTGGTCTACCCCAATTTTGGTACGGCGCAGTTCACTTGGAACGGATGGCAAATTGAATTTGTTCAGGCGCGTACCGAGAGCTACCGCAGCGAGTCCCGCAAGCCGACGGTGGTTCCGGGCAGCCTTAGGGACGACCAGCTGCGGCGCGATTTTACCATCAATGCCATGGCCATTGGCGTCAACCGGGAGTCTTGGGGCGAACTGCTCGACCCCTTTGATGGGCTTGCCGACCTCGACGACCGAATCCTTCGCACCCCCCTTGAACCCATTGACACCTTTAGCGACGACCCCTTGCGGATTCTTCGCGCAGTACGCTTTGCAAGCCAGCTTGACTTTGAAATAGCGCCCGAGAGCCTCGAGGGCATGAAGGCCACCGCAGAACGGCTGCGAATCCTGTCGCCGGAACGGGTTCAAAACGAGCTGCTCAAAATTTTAGAAAGCCCCATTCCTTCGGTCGGGCTGGGCCTCATGTTTCGCTGCGGCGCCATGGAAGTCTTGATTCCCGAAGTGTCGGACTTGGCCGGCGTGGACGAAGTCGAGGGACATTTGCACAAAGACAATTTCTGGCACACCCTCGAGGTGGTCGACAACTGCGCGAGGCAGTCGGAATACGTTTGGCTGCGCCTGGCCGCCCTGCTGCACGACATCGGGAAGCCTCCGACCAAGAAGTTCATGAAGGGCACCGGCTGGACCTTTCACGGCCACGAGTTCCTTGGTGGCAAAATGGCAAAAAAGCTATTTAGGCGGCTGTCGCTGCCCTTAGACCAGCGCATGGACTACGTAGTCAAGCTAATTCAAATGAGTTCGCGGCCGATTGCGGTGGTAAGCGATTCCGCCACCGACAGCGCGATACGCCGCTTGCTCTTTGACGCCGGGCCCGACATCGAAGACTTAATGACCCTTTGCTCGAGCGACATCACCACCAAGAATCCGCAGAAAAAATCCCGCTACCTCAAAAACTACGAGCATGTGAAGGCCACAATGGCAGAATTGGAAGCCCGCGACCACTTGCGCAACTGGCAACCTCCGATTGACGGAACGCAGCTCATGGAATGGTTTGACCTGCCCCCAGGCGCCCTAATCGGCCAGATGAAGACGGCCGTGCGCGAGGCTATTTTGGATGGCTTAATTCCCAATACCTTTGACGACGCCAAGGCCTTTGCGACCGCTTGGGCTGCTGAACACGGAATTGCTAGCAAATCATGAATACCAAGGTTATCCGCGCCATTTTAAACACTAAAGAAGACATCTTTAGGGATATCGCTATTTCTACCACGGCAAGCCTCGAGGAGGCACATGCCGCAATAGCACTAGCCTTTGAGCTCAAGCCGGGGCAGATGGCCTCATTCTACCGAACCGATGCAGAATGGAACCAAGGCGACGAAATTCCCCTTATGGCGATGGATCCGGCCACCGGCCCCAGCATGGCAGACCTAAGCGTAGGCGAGGTGCTTGGCGCAAGCGGCCAGAGGCTGTTAATGGTCTACGACTTTCTCGAAATGTGGAGCTTCTTGGTGGAATTTGTGCGCGACGAGAAGGCTGAGGTCCCCGAGCCATCCCTGGTGTTCAGCTACGGCAAGCGCCCGGCAACGGCCCCCGAACTGCACTATAGCGACGGCGCAGAGGGCGGATTCAGCGACGAGGACGACCTCGACGACGACGACGAATTGGGCTTTGACGAAGAAGACCTAGCCGACGGCTATTCCTCTTCGGAGGATTGGTGAAATTCTACCGCCTCCACCGCGCGAATTGGCATTTGTTCGGAATCCTTAAACACCACGGTCTGCTCGGTGCAGGCCCAAATGGTCGTGTTGAGGGCAAAACGACCCTGTTCCGCCCTGAAAAAAATCGTGACTTTGCGCTCCTCCACGTTGCCCTGAAAGGTAGCCTTGTGCAGCAGACCCCAACGCTCTTGGCGCATGGCTTCACTGCTAAGGGCATCCTCATCCGCAAAAGTGAGGTTCAGCAAGTCCGTCCGATTGATTAATCGGTAGGCAGAGGTCTGAGAGGGGCGTGATGGAAAGACCATTCTGAAATGTACGCCAATTTCACTTAGTACCTTAGCCATATGAAGGCGGTTCCCAGCATTTGGATGATTCACGGACCGACGGCCTCGGGCAAAACCTCTTTAGCCATCGAGCTCGCCAGGGCCCTTGGCTGTGAGATTCTGAGCAGCGACGCCCGCCAGGTCTACCGCGAGCTGCGTATTGGCGTTGCGCGACCCAGCGAGGCAGAGCTTGCTGAGGTAAGGCATCATGGCATAGCGAGCCACAGCATTCACGAGCCTCTGACCGCAGTGAGTTATGCCGCCTGGGCAGAGCCTATTCTGCGCGGAATTTTAGCCCAGTACGGTTCCGCAGTGGTCGTAGGAGGTTCGGGGCTCTATGCCAAGGCACTCCTCGAGGGACTCGACCCCATGCCCCCAGCCCTGCCCGAATTTCGGAGCGAGCTCGAGGCTATTTGGCTCAAAAATCCCGAGGAATTGCGGTCAAGACTGCGCAAACTCGACCCGGACTACGCCGCTGTGGCCGACCTGCAAAACCCAAGGCGGGTGCTCCGGGCACTAGAAGTTATGGAGTCTAGTGGCCGGGCCTACTCTGCCCAGCGCCGAGGCGAGGTCGGCCGCATTTGGCCAGCGGCAGTGCGCGAGGTCGTTCTCGAGTCGGATTCCCAGTGGCTCGACCCAAGAATATTGGAGCGAAGCAGGCAAATGATGGCCGAAGGCCTCCGCCACGAAGCCCTTGGCCTAGAGGCCTTTGCCTCCTTGACACCGCTTCAAACGGTGGGCTATAGGGAATTTTATGAACCCAAGTCATGCGCCTTGGACGACCAGGCAATGACCGCGCAGATTGCCCTTCGCACCCGGCAGTACTCCAAAAGACAGCGCACTTGGCTGGCTAAAATTGAGGGGAGTCTGCGCATTCCCGCAGAAGGGGCCTGGAACTACCTTCGCAAACATGCTAGCGCGTAGGATTCTTCTCCCTTTATCGTGGATTTATGCTCTTGGGGCCTGGCTGCACGCGGCCGCCTACCGCTGGCGCATCCGAAGCACCTACCAACCTGAGATTGCGAGCGTTTCCATTGGCAATTTACACCTTGGCGGCACCGGCAAAACGCCGCTCAGTCTGTGGATTATGGAGCAGCTGCACCAGCACTTTGAGCCGGTCTACTACCTAAGTCGCGGCTACGGACGGAAAACACGGGAGCTTCGCGAGGTGACCCTCGAGGATGAACCCCTCGACGTGGGAGACGAAGCGCTCATGGTGCGCCAGCACTTTGGCCACAGCAGCGGCATTCGAGTATTTGTTGCCAACCAGCGCGCCGAGGCCCTTAAAACCATGGGAAAGGTTGGCGCGGTAATTCTTGACGACGCCTTTCAGCATCGCGGAGTCAATGCCGCACTGCAAATTTTGGTCTGTCCCTTTGGGCAGTGGTACACCCAGGATCACGTGGTTCCGGCCGGACGGCTTCGGGAGCATTCTTCGGCCGCCCTGCGCGCTCATGCCGTGGTGGTAACCCGCTGCCCAGGACCCGTGGATCCGCTCACGCGGCTCGACATTCGCAAGACCCTGCAGCTGAGTCCCGATCAAGATTTGTTTTGCAGCTGGGAGCGGTACGGGGAACCCCAGCCGCAATGGGGCGCCGAACCCTGGGAATCGATAAAGCCCGACAAGGCCATCGCCCTTTGCGGAATAGGTCAGCCTCAGGTATTTCTTGCAGGCGTGCGGCGTCTGGTACCCATGGCTGATGCCTTCGTGCTCGCCGACCATGAGCCCTTCAGCAAATCGGTGGTGCAGTCTATTGCTCAAAAATGCCGCGAGCGCGGAATTTCTACCATTGTAACTACCAAAAAAGACCGAGCCCGAATGGGTACCAAGCCCAAGGCATGGTCCGAATTCCGCATTTATGTGCTCCCCCACGAAATCGTGCTAGACGAGGACGGTCCGCGCCTACTAAAGTGGCTTCAGCAGGAATGGAAGGCCCATGGGTTCCGTGTACCTTTGCAGCTATGACGCAGCAGGGCTACGAAGCAGTTATTGGTTTAGAAGTGCACGTGCAGTTGAGCACCCTCAGTAAGGCCTATGGCTCAGAAGCCTACGGCTATGGAGAGGCCGCCAATACCCAAATTAGTCCGGTTTCGCTGGGTTTGCCCGGCGCCCTACCCCAAGCAAACTGGGGCGTAGTTCGGGCTGCTACCCGTCTGGGATTGGCCCTGGGCTGCCAAATTCGCGAATACAACGAATACGCCCGCAAAAACTACTTCTACCCGGACCTGACCAAGGGCTACCAAATTACCCAGCACGAAACCCCCATTTGCAATGGAGGATCCGTGATTATTGACACGAGCAGTGGCCCTAAAACACTTGGCTTGACCCGAATTCATATGGAAGAGGATACGGGCAAGTCCATTCACGATTTGGATCCGTTCAACACCCTTCTGGACTTCAACCGAGCGGGGGTTCCCCTACTCGAAGTGGTTACCGAGCCAGACCTTCGCAACGGAGAAGAGGCCTATGCCTTTCTCAACGAAATTCGGCAGTTGGTGCGCTACCTCGATATTTCAGACGGCAACATGGAAGAGGGCTCGCTTCGATGCGACGTGAACATTTCGGTCCGGCCCATAGGGCGAGCGCAGTTTGGGACCAAGGTTGAGGTTAAAAACCTCAATTCCTTTAGGCATGTGCAAAAGGCCATTGACTTTGAGTTTAAGCGCCAGGTGGCTGCGGTCGAAGCCGGAGAAACCATTCTGCAAGAGACGCGCACCTTTGACTCCAGCAAGGGCATAACAACGGTTCTTCGTATTAAAGAAGACGCAAACGACTACCGTTATTTTACCGAACCCGATTTAGCTCCGGTTCGACTGAGCCCCTCTTGGATTGAAGGCAACCGAGCAAGCCTCCCTGAGCTGCCTAGGGCGCGCAAGGCACGCTACCGCAGTGAGCTCGGGCTTTCTGACTACGACGCAGAGCTTTTGACCGACGGCCTTGGGGTCGCGGCGTATTTTGATTCGCTTTTGGCCGCGGGAGCCGGGGCCAAAACTGCCGCCAACTGGATCAACGGACCCGTAGCGGGTTGGCTGAACGAACGTGCTCTAACCATCGATGCCTTACCCCTGCAGGCTTCGCGCCTTGCGGAACTTATTGCACTAATTGAGTCGAGCAGGGTGAGCCATAGCGCTGCCCAGCAAATTTTTCTGCGCATGGCTTCAGAGCCTGAGGCGAATCCGCTGCAGCTTGCTGAAGAGCTCGGACTCATGCAGCAAAGCGATGCGCATGCCCTGCAGGGCATAGTTGATGAAGTTTTGGCCGATTGGCCTGATAAAGTTGCCGAATACCAGTCCGGAAAGAAGGGCCTGATTGGTTTGTTTATGGGTGAGGTAATGAAGCGCAGCCGCGGTTCCGCTGATCCCAAAATTGCGACGGAACTCCTTCGCCGTCAGTTAGATTAATATAAAACCACCCAATGACTAAATTCTGGATTGGCGCCACTGCGCTCGCTTTGACTGCCTGCACGGGCAGCGACATCATCCCCTTATCTCTTGAAGTTCCAAATTCCAAAGAAGCCATCATTTTTAGGATTGATGCAAACCAACTTGTTCCTTGGGACACGATTCAAATTGCGGACGGGGTTCTTAAAACGGAACTTCCTTTGGATAGCTCCGGAAGCACCTTCTATGCTTTGAGTTTTGACCACGGCGCCAGCTTAAGGCTCGGCATCGAGCGCGGAGACAAAATCAAAGGAAGCGTTTCGCTTACCAATGGCATTACGGACTATGAACTCTCGGGTTCAGACCTCTCTGAGCGTCTCCTGGCGCATTATAAGCCACTTCGCCAGACGGCCATGCTCATGGACAGTCTTGATAAGCAGGCAGCCACGTACCAAGGCCTAGAGAACGCTGCAGAGAAGAATGCCGAACTTTTCACGGTGTATGAGGCGCGAATCACCAAGCACCGGGACGACCTAAAAAGCATGATTGAAGAGGAGCCCGCATCACTGGCCAACATTTTTGCGCTCTATCAATCTGCAGGCAGCTTTTATTTGTTTGATCCGATGAGAGACTCCACCTTGTTTCGAACCACGTCTGATGCAATGAGCGAGGCCAACCCTGAGCACCCCATACTCAAGGTCTTTATTCAAAGCTCCACTCGCTAAGCACGATTTTCATAGGGCTTAGGGCTAACCGAAACCCAGCCTGTTAATAAAGCTGCCTCCACCGGAGGCAGTTTTTTTGTGCCTGCCAAGGCCAGATGCCTAAAATAGCTGCCTCCACCGGAGGCAGTTTTTTTTGTGCCTAACACAACCGCTTTGCATAAAAAAAGCCGCCCTTGCGGGGCGGCTCTCCAAACTTTGGACGAAGTCCTATCGTTTGATTAAGATTTCGCTCTTGGCACTACCACCTTGACTGCGGGTTAGAATGTACTGACCCTTGGCCAAGCCATCCAACTGCATGGGAACAGCTTTAATGCCTGCGGTATTGTTTAGGTCAACCCGACGCACAAGACGACCGTCCATGGTGCGGAGCGTCAGTGTAACCGAACCCTCCAAAATTGGAACACGAACCATGTCAGAGGTAGGATTGGGGTAAATACCTAAGGACTCCTTGTCGGCAATCACTGCGTCATTAGACGAGCCAAGGGGACGATTCACACTCGTCGTAGTGGTTTGGAACCAACCGCGTCCGTGCGTAGCAATAAAGAAATCTCCCTCGGTAGGCGACGACACAGGGTTGTTGGGGTCGTACAAGAAGTCCGTGCGGTACTGCTCAATCTCAAAGACCGGCACACGCGCCATGCCATTGTTCTCTTCGCTGTAGGTCGGCGTGGCCGAGGTAATGTTGTCGGTCATAAAGACTCCCCACTCCGAACCAACCATCAGGCGGTTGGGATTGCCCTTGTCAAACGAAACCGAATAGCAAGGCATGGTCGGCAGATCGCCCTGCTTGTTCTGGAAGGTAGGAGCGGCAGACAAAGCATTAGTCGACACATGAATGTAGGAGGTGTTGCCATAGTTCCCTAGGCTCACCGCAACCCGGTTTGCATCGGAAGGATGCACATCAATTCCCGTAACTGAACGACCCGACCAGTTGCCAATTTGCGTAACCGTTAGTAGGTAGTTGGCCGAATCCGTAAAGGCTTGGTTGGCTTTGCGCGCCGCAAGAAGGTTGGAAATACGGTAAAGACGTCCGCTGGTGGTGGACACAAACAAATGATTGCCGTCGTTTGAAATCTTCATGTATTGGGGCGTAACTCCGTTGCCAAGATGCGCAATCTGCCACCATTCGGGGGTCTTACTAAAGTCATGCACCTCACGGGTCATGAAAATTCCTCCAATTTTGGGGAAGCTTGCCGTCGTATGCGAAGTCAAACCCACAAAAAACATCGACTGAATGGGGTCTTGTATTTTGAAGACCTGACCAGAATCCAAGCGAGTAGGAGTAGCAGCACGCACAGGCAGAGCGCCAATCGCAGACTTCAAACCGATGCTTGAACCCGCTGGCAAGTACACGTTGCAGGTCAAAATAACCTCTGCAATCGGCGGAGAAGTAAAGGTGATGTCAAAATAACCCGAGTCCGCATTGAATACCCCCGTTGCGTCGCCAGAAACGACGCCGTTGGCATTAGAAGTGGCATTCAAAGGACCGGCCTTGATGCGCAGGGTATTGGGAATAAACTTAGCGGCAAGCTGAAGGTGAGAAATCTTGCCCCTAAACGTACGCTTGACCCCGTCGCCAAAACCCATGGAACGAATTCCCGGGAGTAGTTGAAAGCGCACCGTGTCGTGCGACAGAGCGTCGTTCGTAGTCTCCCAAAGCTCAAAAGGCATCATCCAGCTCGCCAGCTGAAGCCCTTGCAGGGTGGCCAAATTCATGTATGGGCTCTCGAAGCCAGACCAACCCTCACCCTCGTCGTCAGAGCGGCTAAAGTTGCCATTCTGGGTCTCTGAGAACATTACTTTAGGATCAAGCCAAGAAATGTCGCTGTGTCCGCCGTCGCCGCCGGCAACCTTCTTCACCCCGTGCGGACTTACACTAGTGTAGTCCAAGTAGCTGGTTCCATTGTCTTGGCAACCGCCGAGCAAACGACGGTCCTTCCCTACACCAAAACCAAAGTATTGGTAGGTATTGTAGCCAAGATTGCGCTCAAACCAGGTTGCTCCGTGGTTGTTTGACTTAAACACCCCGCCATCGTTGGACGTAAAAATAACATCAGGGTTATTGGGATCTACCACTAATTCATGACTGTCGGCGTGCAGGTAGAATGGATTTTGTGCAAAATCATTAAGCGTTGAAGCCTGCTCCCAACCGGATGCGGCAGACCAAGTCCATACTGTGATGCCGCCCAACCAAATTCTGTCTTTGTCTTTGGAACTCACGGTCAAAAACAAGTCCCACTCACCCTGGCAGTATTTACCCGTACCTACACCGTTGCAAAGGGGATCAAAGTTGTTGCTTCGCTGAGCAATTCGAGCCCAGGTAGCTCCACCGTCTGTAGAGCGATATACACCAGACAATTGACTGCCACTAGTCTGAACCACATAAACGTAGTTCTCGTCTTGGGGACTAACCGTGTAGCGAATACGACCGCCTGAGCGACGAGGAAGGCTGGTGGCGCTTAGAACAGGACTTGATACCTCAGTAAACGTACTGCCGTCGGTTGACTTCATGGTACGACCCGCTTGGTTTACCCAAAGCTTACCCGAAACCGACATTGAAAAATCGGTAATCATACCACTGAGCAACTGAGTCCACGTGGTTCCGCCGTCGGTAGTCTTCATTAAACCGTTGTTGGTTGCTGCAAAAATGATATTTGCATCCGTGGGATGTGCCGCCATGCTAGCAACGACCGTCCATGCAGCACTTCCGGAGTTGTTCGCCGGAATGGTACTTGCTAGCTGAACAAAATTCACACCGTCAGTGGATTTACATACACCCCGACCTGCGAAATTGGGAGTAGAAGTTTGTCCTCCACCGCCGTAGCCCAACCAAATTTCGCCCGTACCGTAGTAAATATCACCGTTGGCGGCTTGACAGAGACTGACCACGGACTGATTCGCTCCCGGATCACTCACTGCCGTCCAGCTCGCCCCTCCGTTGGTAGAACGGTACAGTCCACCACCGACAGAGCCAGCGTAAACAATATTGGAGTTATTTCTATCGACTAATAGAGCTCTTGTGCGACCGCCGTGGTTGTCTGGCCCCCTGGTCTCCCAGTTCAAGGTATTTGTTTTTGACGACGATTGCTCCAACTGCGCCCAGGCAGCTTGCACCGCATTGGGATCAATTTCACCGGTCACCTGGTTAGCCTTGAGCATGTGCATGTAGTCGCTGTAGCCCGCATAGGCCGCGTTGATGCCTGATTCACGGGGCTGATACTGACGCTGCTGGCCACCTTGCAGGGTAGCAAAAGCCACTACTGCAGCAACAAAGGCCGCCGAAGCAGCAATTAAGGAGATTCTAAGAGTGCGTTTCATTTTCCAGAGATGGGTAAAGCAAGTGTTAAAAATAAGGTAAAAAAGTCTTAGTGCACATGCCTCTCGGCGTGGTACGATGAACGAACGAGCGGACTGCTCTCCACATGGCGAAACCCAAGGGTTTTGGCGAATTCACCGAGGCGATCGAACTCTTCGGGTTCCACAAAGCGCTGAACGGGCAAGTGATTCGGCGAAGGCTGCAAATACTGCCCCATGGTAACGACGTCCACGCCCACCGAACGGGCGTCTTCAAGGGTTTGGCGAAGCTCGCTTTCTGTTTCACCAAGACCCAGCATAATTCCTGTTTTGGTCCGGTTCACTCCCTGGGCCTTTAGGTAGCGGAGTACCTCAAGACTTCGGTCGTACTGAGCTTGCACACGCACTTGCCGGGTGAGGCGGCGAACCGTTTCTAAATTGTGGCTTACCACCTCAGGGGCAGCGCCGACAATACGGTCAATTTGGTCGGTAATTCCGCGAAAGTCCGGAATCAAGGTCTCCATAGTCGTGCCCGCAGAAAGCCTTCGAACCGCCTGAATGGTCTCTGCCCAAATGATGGAGCCACCGTCGGGCAAATCGTCGCGATCGACGCTAGTTAGCACGGCATGCTTAATCTTCATGCGCTGAATCGACCGAGCAACGCGATCGGGCTCGTCCCAATCCACGGCAAGCGGACGGCCGGTAGCCACATTGCAAAATCCGCATGAACGGGTGCAGATATTGCCTAATATCATGAAGGTGGCTGTGCCCTCTCCCCAGCATTCGCCCATGTTGGGGCATCGGCCCGACTCGCAAATAGTATGAAGCTTGTACTGGTCTACCACCGAACGCACAGCGCGGTAGTTGTCGCCTGTAGGCAATTTGACTCGCAGCCAATTGGGCTTGCGGACCGGGGTCGCTTTTGGAGTTAAAGGTTCCATTAGGAGTTGTAACGCATGCTTAGGCCAATCAGTTCACTGAATTAAACCAATCCGAAGAAATACCCATGTGGCTCTCGTGAAGGACGCGTCCGTCGGCACTGTGCCAAAGAATCTGCGGACTCTCGTGCTCCACACTCCATTGGTCGGCGAGCTCAAGACTCAGGGACCGGTTGGCTACGACATCGAGGTAGGCAATGTCGGAATCAGGATGCTCTGCGACCCATTTCTGAACCCGATTAAGGGCCATGGTAGAAATGCTGCAGCGCGTGCTGTGCTTAAAGACAAGGATTCCGCCCCGAAAAAGACCGAGGCGGCTAAGGTCGTCAAGGCTGGCGACCGGAACTAAACTCATACCCGGCCCGAGGGTTCTGCCTTGGACGCGTCTCCGACAAAGGTCGGACACAGGTCTGCAGACTTACAGGACGTAGCGCTGGATAGGGAAGCAGCAATAAAAAGTGCCGCAAGAAAGGTTTTTAAGGCTCGCATAAAAGCAAAAATACGAAGTTTGCACTGTGCTTCGCATTCCTGACCCTCCTAACGATTGGCTTTTGGCCTTGAACCGCTTTGATGGCGAAGCATTATGGCGGAATATCAAGCCCCAGATTGAGGCATCGTATGGTTCGGGAGAAGTCCTTCCGCCCGCGCATCAGCTCTGGACTGCGCTCGAGCTCTGCCCCTTTGAATCGGTGCGGATTGTGGTCTTGGGGCAGGATCCCTACCACCGCCCCGGGCAGGCCCTTGGATTGGCTTTTTCGGTCCCCATGGGGATTGCGCCTCCCCCCTCCCTACGCAGTATTTTTAAGGAACTCCGCTCTGATACTGGGCGGGAGCCGCCAAAGTCCGGCGACCTGAGCGGCTGGGCGAAGCAGGGCATTCTGCTGCTTAATACCGCACTGACGGTGCGCACGGGTGAACCAGGAAGCCATGCCGACGGACGATGGAATGGATTGGTGGATTCCATTCTTCGGACTCTAAATGCCGAAGAACGCCCCATCGTTTTTTGGCTTTGGGGCGCCCAGGCGCAAAAACGAGCGGCATTCCTAAGCAACCCGGGCCACCTTGTTTTAGCTACATCCCACCCTTCTCCGCTTGGGGCCTACCGCGGATTTTTGGGCAGCAAACCCTTTAGCAAAACCGAGGATTGGTTCAAAAGTCAGGGTCTGTCTGCGCCCGATTGGTCGGCAAGCCAACCTACCTTTGAGCGGTGATGACCACCCTGCTCCTTACCGCCGCTCTTCTCGTGCTGGCTGCTATTTTGCTGATCCAAGTCCGCAGGGGTTCTGGGTCTCTACCCCAGGCCGACGCAGGCCTAAAGGCATTGTACGAAGCATCCATTCAAAGGCAGCGCGAGCTTGAGTCCGCCTTGCTTGCATCCCAGCAGTCCCAGCGTGAAGCGGAGTTGTCATTAGCCCGCAATCAAGAGCGCCTTGCCGCAATGGATTCCGCGCGGACTGAGGTCGATGCCCAAAGAGAACAGCTTAAAAACGAATTCAAGGTAGTGGCCCAAGAGGCCCTCAGCCAGCAGTCGCAAATGCTTCAGGACCAACTTAAGCAGGGCAACCGAGCAGAACTCGACGTGCTGCTCGCCCCGTTCCGATCCAAGCTCGAGCTCTTTGGCGAGCGCGTAGAGAAGACCCACCTTCAAGGGGTTCAGGAGCGAAGCGAACTCAAGGCTGAGGTGCGCAACTTGATGGAGCAGTCAGAAAAACTCCGCAACGAAGCCAATGCATTGACCAAGGCCCTTAGAAGCGACAACAAGGCTCAGGGCAATTGGGGCGAAATGGTGCTCGAGAAGCTGCTGGAGCGCAGTGGTTTGACGCGTGATTTGGAGTACAGTGTGCAAACGTCAACCACGGATTCAGACGGCCGCCGCCTGCAGCCCGACGTGATCCTGAACCTTCCCGAGGGCAAGCACCTCATTATTGACTCCAAGGTCAGCCTGATTGCCTATGAGCGTTTTGTAAATGCTGAAACGCCCGAAGAACAGGCAATTGCCATAAAAGAACACATTGCCTCGCTGCGCAGCCACATTCGCGGACTATCCGACAAGAACTACCAAAACCTTTACGACGTTTCGCTTGACTTTGTGCTGCTCTTTGTTCCCATTGAGGGAGCATTCAGCACCGCGCTGCAGGCGGAGCCAGGGCTGTTCCAGGAGGCCTTTGACCGCAACATAGCCTTGGTTAGTACCACCACGCTTTGGACTACCCTGCGCACCGTGGGCACTCTGTGGCGCCAGGAGCGACAAAACCGCAACGTTGGGGAGATTATTCGCCAGGCGTCGGAATTGTACGACAAGTTTGTGGGCTTCTCTGACGAACTCATTAAGGTCGGGAACCAAATGAACACCGCCACCACGACCTATGAAAACGCAATGAAGCAGCTCAGTCAAGGCAAGGGCAACCTTGTGCGGCGCGCCGAGCAGCTCCGGCAGCTTGGGCTTAAAAACAGCAAAAACACGCATCCTTCGCTCTTAGACCGCGCACTTCAAGGCGAGTCAGAAGAAGACAAAACCGATAATTTATGAGCGAGCAACTAGACGACCAACTGATTTACGGGATTCGCCCGATTGAAGAAGCCCTCGAATCAGAAGTGGTACTCGACCGCGTTTTTATTTCGCAGGAGTCGCGCAACCCCGCGCTAATGGCTATTGCGGCCAAGGCCCGGAAGAAGGGAATTTTTGTAAAGTTTGTTCCAATGGAGCGCATGCAGCGCTTCACCCGTGCCAACCACCAGGGCGTGGTAAGCTGGGCGTCAAGCGTAGCCTATGCTGACCTGTCTGAGGTAATGGCAGGGTTGGCAGAACGTGGGGTTGACCCGCTGGTGATTGTGCTCGACCGTGTGACCGACGTGCGCAACGTGGGCGCCATTGCCCGGTCCTGCGAGAGTTTTGGGGCCCACACGATTGTGCTTTCTGAGGGTTCGGCCCCGATGAATGCCGACGCCGTGAAATCTTCGGCTGGAGCACTGCTGAACATGCCCATTTGCCGTGTACGATCATTGCCCATTACCCTGACTTCGCTCGAGATGAGCGGATGCAAGATTGTAGGCATTTCGGAGAAAGCTACCGGAACCCTTGCCGACTGCGACCTGCGCGGGCCCCTAGCCTTGATTATGGGTTCTGAAGAGAATGGAATTTCTCCGGCCCTTTGGAAGGCCTGCAACGAAACCGCTAAGATTCCCACCAGCGGCGAAACGGCATCGCTCAACGTTTCGGTTGCGCTTGGCATTGCGCTCTATGAGGCGTCGATGCAGCGGCGGGCATAGCCAGCTGCTCGCAGCTAGTTGCTGGCTGTAGCAGCCAATAGCTTTTGGGCATGGTGCCTCACTCCAACGGGTTCAGGCCTAAATGGCCGCTTTTAACGAATACTATTAGCATACTTAAGCGCTTAAACAGAATCACCTCTTCAGTTCAACTTCGTCGATACGCTTAAAGCAGAATTGAGACGACTTCTGCATTTTTTGGTCAATTCCACGAGAGCCGGTGGCTCCCGAAACCTTTGATTTGATGGTGTTCAGCTTTTGAACAGGTACTTTCACCGAACTGATTTGACATCGATTCAACAAACTAATTCAACGTATTGTCGTAGGTATAGATGGTAAACGCACTCGCGCCTTGTTCCTTCGCATTCACCGTTGATCCCATCAACGTTGTGGCCTTGTTGGTGTTGCCCGTGGCGTATGAGTAGTCGGTGATTGTCCCGTTGCCGTAGGTTAACTGGCTGATTTGACCAAAACCGTTGTAGCTGATGGCGCTCACGATATCTTGAGATACTCCCGCAACCACACCGTCGTGGCTCCTTGCATCGGAGGAATGCTTGTGTCAGCTTGACTCTTGAGCTTTAAAAGATTGATGCTTCGGTAGTTGCCAATGAAGTCGCTTGAATCGCCGTTAGCGCTCCAAAGACTTGCGCCATTGATACCGCCGGGGGCTTTTTGGACTTGGCCCAAGCAATGCGCAATTGGAGAGAATACAATGGCGGATAGCACTATTATCCGCTGAACATGAATGGAACACCTCATTTGATGCCTTAGTTGTGATTAAGGCGTCCAAGGTTGAACTAACTTTCAAGAATTGCGTGATAGAATTATATCATGAGTATTAAATAATTTCATTTTTAATTAGCGTCTTCACTTAAAACCCTATTAAAATGTCTAACAACCCACATGTCATCTCATTAGACGAAGCGAAAAGCATGACCCACGCTTATCAAAACGCGGCTAATTTTCAAGGGCTCACGGTAGCCAGTATGATTGACAAGGATGCTTATCAACTTGTAATAGATCAAACAGGTTGTGTCAACATCCGCACTTACTTCGCGTTGAATGAAGCAGGCACATTGACCATTGTAGTCGTTGGCGTCGATGACAATGGTGACGACATGACCCAAGGAGTTTTATTGGATATGGCTACTAATTGCCCAATTTTTTGTTCTACAAATTCGGAGTTGATGTTGTAATCGATGACCAAGATTTACCAATATCTTGAGTTCACCCTGCTCACACTTCTCTTGATAAGATTTATTGTTGCATACTTCCGGGGGTTTGAATTTGATATTAGGTTAATTGAAATACCACTGTTCTATTTTATATGGTATTCTCAATGTATAATAACCTGGATAATTCCAAACACTTTGTTTGCCTTTAATTTTGTGCATTGCACTTTTCCAATTGTGCTATCAGGAGTCATGCTGGTTAAAAAGCAAAGTTTAAACTCTTACGTTTATATTTTGCTTGTAGTGATTCTGAATATCTATTTTCACAATCGTCGTGTGATTGAAATTACATATATATTGACATATGCACTAGTGCTAATTCGTATGCATCGATTAAATTTCTTGAACAAGAAAAGCAGAGAGCTCATACCGATTTATGGAGTGATGTTAGCAGTCTTGATAATTACCCATTTAATCTACATGTTTGGATATGTGAAAATAAATTGGTCTGGGTCCCATTATGTGAACTATTTCTTTTATTTGGTAATAATAACCTATTTGACATCCTTGTCACTGATTCATGGACAGTTCCGGAGATTCCTTACTTATTGAAGTGTTTGGGGTATTTATCCCTGCCGTTTTAGTGACAATATTTGCCATCCTCTACGGCAATCAAACAAGGATCAGATACAGCAAGGTTATGAAGAGGCTATATAGATCAAGCTTCAAAGGTGTGGATACCGAGCGAAAGCGTATTGCTAGTGAGCTTCATGATCAATTAGGTGCTCATTGGGTTGTAATGACCCAACACTTTAATCGTCTCAAGTCTAATCTTAAAGGTGAAGAGCTGGCCGAAATACTCCGATTGGAGAATGACTACCATCTTTTTAAAGACAAGACCCACCAGATAGTCGAATTCATGTATCCTAAGGGACTCTCGAATCCTAACTGGGAGAGCAGCTTTAGATCATTGGCGTTGCAAATGTCCATGGGTGACGTGATTGTTTCTTATGAGTCTGACGCCGAAAAGTACCCTACAGAAAATTCTTTACATCACGCCTACTGGGCAGTTCAAGAAATTGTCACCAATGCTGTAAAACATGCACGTGTTAAAAGAGTTCAGATCACCTCCTGTGAGGAGGATGACTATTTTACTATTATCGTAGTATATCGTGCAACCCTAGAGGCGCGTAATTGGATAAAAAGCAAGACATCATCAAAAATTGGTTACGGAATTTTAATCATAGAAGACCGATTGAATATCATTGGCGCTAACCAAAAAGTGATCATCCAGGACGGCGCACTTTCTCATTTCATCAGCATACCCTATGAAAATTCTGATTCTTGACGATCACGAGGTGATCCGATGGGTTATTAAGCAAAAGGTGCTGGAGATAGTTCCAAACGCCAATTTCATTGAGTACTCAACCGTCAGTGAAGCATTAGATCATCTTGCGAAAAGCTCGCCCGTACAATATGTGGTGAGCGACCTTGAATTGACAGAAGGCTGTAATTTAAAATTAATGGAAGCGGCGCGCGGACTTGGGATTCCTGTACTCATTTTTAGCTCCCATGTCAATAAAGACTTGATCCAAAGTATAGAGCTTTTAAAGGTTCCCTGTTATGTTTCTAAAACATCGGGCGTAGATGCCTTGAAACTTGGACTACAAGCTTTGCTCCAAGGTCAGACCTACTATTGTCCTTTAGTTATACAAACAAACAACTCCTCTACACCATATAAAGAGACGAGGCCACTTAAGCTGACTGAAGGCCAGATTAAGGTTTTAAAGGAAATCCAAAAGGGATTTAACCGAAAGGAAGCAGCTCAGCAATTGAATATCAAGATAACCACCGTCGCCAACCAAATAGCAAAAGCCCGTGATATCAATAACTGTAACAGTCAAGACGAACTAATGAGGCGTTTTCGCTTCTGGGAGGTATAAGTTATATACTGCCCTGAACAGCATTGGAAGTGTATTAGCCCCCGGCTATAGTAACACCACGTTAGGGATTTTCTCCTTTAATGTCACTGCCATAAATCCCTTACTGGGAGTACTCCCAGTAAGGGATTTATGGTCTTAACCTTAAAAGAAAACCATACATAACGTTCTTTACGAAAACCGGGAAGAATATAACTACGTATGATAAAAAAGTATGACGAAAATGTTAAAATCAATTGTCAACTTTGAAATGTTAAACCAAATATTTCAAAACATTCTTATGAAAATCAAAGTTCTACTTCTTATTCCAATTGCATTTGCATGTTCGAAAATTGATGATTCGGAGAAAATTCAGTTGACCAACTCAAACACTAGCTCTGTTGTGACAAATCAGAAATTATCCCAATTTAACAGTCATATACTACGTAAGAATAAAACAGATGAACCTATAGCTCTGGATTTTTTTGACTGGGGATCTGAGGCACTAATAAACTATCAATACAGATTTTTCGAAGCGGACACGATCGCATTTGAAGTGCGAATGGACTCCTTCTTGATAGATGTTCCCGTTGTGACCTTGGACAGTATGAATTTGGAATACTACGTAGAAATACAAGAAGTTGTGAACTTTTTAACCGAAATGAACTCCAATATACTTCAAATTGCGCCCGATGGATTTACGCCTGCAATTATTGATGTTGAACGAAGAACTGTTATTGTAAATCCATCTAATGCCATATATAAGATTACGACTATCTATAAAAAACCAAAGCCAACGAGAAAGGGCTCAATAAGCCCAAACGATCCAGACTTTTTAGTTTGGAATTCAGTATGCCCTGGTGGAATGCCTGCAGATAAGGCTAGGGTATTAATCAATCAGGTAATTGATGATTTCTATTTTTGGAATTTTCCAAGTTGGAACCCTGTAAAAAATGCACCAAACGGCACTTTTTTCACAGATATTTGTTGGGGAAACATCAACGCTACAACCTCACCGACGCCATCATTTGGTAAGTGCATTGACACCTACAGCTGCTCAAATACCTTTTTTGGACACTCAAATTGCACGACAGCTCCACTTTCAAAAACCACCTGTCTATCACTTTCTCAAATCAATACGAACTTGAATAACGCAAAAATACTTGCAAATCTCAACAGGCCAACGCCTAATCATCAGGTGGCTCACTGCAATTTAATTGATGGTTGGGATAACATCAATTCCAATAATATGTACTATTTTGATAGAGTCTATTACGGCAAGCCGACGTCAATTGCGCAATTAACATTATCGGTTTTCCCGTGAGATTCAATCAAACCATGAAAAACTCATTTTTACTTTTTTTGCTTCATAGCCAGGCTGTTTTACTGGCCCAAGTAGTACCCATAGGCAACCTCGGTGTGGGAGTTACGCCTGACGGCAGCCTTTTTAGAAGTGCATCAAACCAAGCGCTACTCGAAGCTCCCTTGAGTTCTGGCCTCACGACCATCTATGAGTCCCATCTTTGGGTTGGGTACGTTAAAAACGGCGTTAAGCACGCGATAATGCCGTTGTTTACGTCGCCGGTATTGGGCAACAGCAAAACCTATGGTCCGTACTTTGACCAAGGATCCTACAACGCTCTGCAAAGCAGCGCTTTGTTTAATAAAACGTATAGTGTCCGCCGTGATACGGCACTAAACCACCGTGCAAACTACGCGACGCTAGGCTATGTGACGCCGAGCGCGATTTCCAGCTACGTGGCGGTGGGCGATACTGCTAAGGGGGTGCATCCTGAGTTGCTTCCGTTTGAAGCCATTGCTAACGACGGATTGTACCTGCCGCAGCGAGGCGACATTCCTGTTACCAGTGGCCGCAAATCACGCTACGCCCTTTATTCCGATCGCGGTGTGGCCAAACTCAATGGAAATGCGCCCACCCGCCTAAATGTCTCGGTGGAACTCTACGAGCACGACTTATCGGTACAGTCCGATGCCCACGCAAACACCGTATTTGCAAAGTTTCGCGTCACCAACACCGGCACGGAACCCATCGATTCACTCTTCGTGGGGCTGGTAGCCGACTTTGACATCGGACAGCCTGAAAACGATTATGTGGGTACGGACTCCGTGCGGAATTTTATTTATGGCTTTAACTACGCCACCCCTGAACCGGCTGATGGCTATGGTTTTGCACCACCGGCGATGGCCGTGATGCCCTTAGGTCAGCCCATTGCGCGGTCGATGAGGTATGATCCGGGAATTACGCAGCCCAATCCGCAATCGACTCCGATAAACCTCAACCAACAATTCGGCTACCTCAAAGGAATTGGGCCGAACGGGACCGTACTCCCAAAATACTATGCTGCGGGCGATCCGATAACCAAGCAAGGGGTCTTGGACGATACCCTTTCTCAGAATTTTTTGGATCGCGCCATGATTTTGGCAATGCCTACTCAAAGTTTGGCTGCGAATTCCACGGCCTGCTACGATTTTGCCTATGTATTCGCCCAAGGCCTCACGCGCATCGGCAGCTTTGAACGTCTTCGGGAGTACTGCGACGAAATTCGATTAGCCTTTGACAGCACGGGCAGCACCTGCAGCATCGCCCAGTTCTTGGGTGCGCCGAGTTCCGAATTGCCAACCATCAAGGTGATGCCCAATCCAGTTCTTGACTATGCGTCCATTGAACTTGGCACTCAAACCGCCGGCGGACGAATTCACCTCGTGAATCAGCAAGGGCAAGTGCTTATAGCCACTGAGTTTGCAGAGGGTGAAGAATTCGTGCGTTTAAACCTATCGGAGCTGTCTCAAGGAGTTTACTTCCTCGAAGTACTTACCTCGGAACATCGAGTCGTAGAGAAGATCGTGAAGTCCTAGCGCATTCGATTATTGACCATCGTTTGCGCTTCCTAGGTGCCTTGCCTCTTGATTTAACCAAGGGGCGTGGGGCCTTACTTCGCCAAAGCCGCCAGCAGTTTTTGGGCAATCTCGATTTTGACTTCGGCGTCTGCGAGCTTTTTGCGCTCGGCCTCGACGACGGCCGAAGGGGCTCCTGAAACAAACTTTTCGTTGGATAGCTTGGCTTCGATGCTGCGCTTGAATCCGCTGTAGTACTCGATTTCATTTTGGGCCTTTGCGCGCTCGGCCTCGACGTCAACGGTGTCGGCTTCAACCAGCACGCGGAGTTCGGCGGTTCCGGCGCGCAGCGGGAGTCCGCCCTCGGCACTGCCCCATAGGGTTTGGGTAAGCTTGGCAATCGCCGGCCAACCCGCAGGCTTCTGGGCCGCGTCGGCCGTCAGTGCCAACTTAAAGGCAATGTTTTTCTCGATCCTAAAGGTGCGCAGGGCCACTACGTGGGCCTCGACCGACGCAAACTCCGCGGGATCGTACGCGGTTCCGCCCGAAGTCGGATAGGCTGCGAAATCGAGGAAGTCGGACTCAGCCCGGTCTGAAAGAAGGTGCCACACCTCTTCGGTAAGGAAGGGCATGAAGGGGTGCAGGGCTGCCATGAGCTCTTCAAAGTAGGCCACGGTCGCGCGGTAGACGCCCGACGAAATCGGCTGCCCGTAAGCGGGCTTTACCAGCTCGAGGTACCAAGCGCAGAAGCTGTTCCAGGTGAGCTTGTACAAGCGCATCAGGGCCTCCGACAGGGCATAGCGGTCATAGTCGCGCTGCAGCTCGGCAAGCTCGGCGTCAAATAGGGCTCGGAACCAAAGCACCGCCCACTCGGCGGCCTCGTCGGCAGGCGCGTCGTCGGACGCGGTCCAGCCCTTGACCAAGCGAAGGGCGTTCCAAACCTTGTTGGTGAAGTTGCGGCCCTGCTCGCAGAGGGACTCGTCAAAGGGCAAGTCGTTGCCGGCCGGAGAAGTCAGCAGCATGCCCATGCGCACGCCGTCGGCGCCGTAGGTATCCATCAGCGCAATGGGGTCGGGCGAATTACCCAAGGATTTTGACATCTTGCGGCCGAGCTTATCGCGCACGATTCCCGTGAGGTAGACGCGCTCAAAGGGGCGCTTGCCCGCGTATTCGTAGCCGGCCATGGCCATGCGCGCGACCCAGAAAAACAAGATTTCGGGGGCCGTCACCAGGTCTTGGGTCGGGTAGTAGTACTGGATTTCGGGGTTTTCGGGGTTGCGAATTCCGTCAAACACGCTCAAAGGCCACAGCCAGCTCGAGAACCAAGTATCGAGGCAGTCAGGGTCTTGCTGAAGGTCGGCGGCGGTCAAGTCCTTGCGACCGCTGGCCACGTTGGCTTTAATTAATGCCTCTTCGGCGCTCAAAGCAACCACGTAGTCGTGCTCCCCTGGGCCGTAGAAGTAGGCCGGGATGCGGTGCCCCCACCAAAGCTGCCGCGATATGCACCAGTCTCTGACGTTCTCCATCCATTGGCGGTAGGTATTCTTGAACTTATCGGGAATCAGCTGAATTTCGTCGCTCATGACCGCGTCGAGGGCTGGTTTTGCCAAGCTGGGCATGCGCACCCACCACTGCAGCGACAGGCGAGGCTCCACTACGGCGCCGGTGCGCTCGCTGGTGCCCACCGTCGAGGCGTATTCTTCGGTTTTGGCAAGATGACCGCTGGCTAAGAGGTCCTCTGCTACCTTTTTGCGGGCGGCAAAGCGCTCCATGCCTTCGTACTGCAGGCCGTGGGCGCTGAGGGTTCCGTCTTCGTTGAGCACGTCGAGCACCTCGAGCCCGTGCTTTTGGCCTATGGAGTAGTCGTTCCAGTCGTGGGCCGGGGTCACCTTGAGGCAGCCGGTTCCGAAGTCGGTCGTTACGTAGTCGTCGAGGATGATGGGAACCTCGCGTCCGCCCACAGGTACGCGCACGTGCATGCCGTGCAGCGCCATGTAGCGCGCGTCTTTGGGATTAACCGCAACGGCCACGTCTCCCATGATGGTTTCTGGGCGCGAGGTGGCGACGGTCAAAAAAGTTCCAGGACGCTCCACGACCTCGTACTTCACATAGTAAAGCGTGGCCGTGATGTCTTTATGGAGAACCTCTTCGTCCGACAGGGAGGTTTTGGCCTCGGGATCCCAGTGGACCATGCGGAGTCCGCGATAAATATGGCCCTTGGCGTGCAGGTCGGCAAAAACCTGGTACACGCTGTCGCTGCGAACCTCGTCCATGGTGAAGGCCGTGCGGTCCCAGTCGCAGCTAGCGCCGAGCTCCTTGAGCTGCTCGAGAATGATTCCGCCGTGCTTGTGCGTCCATTCCCAGGCGTGCTCGAGAAAGGCCTCGCGGCTTAGGTCGGACTTTTTAATCCCCTCAGCGCGAAGTTTTTGCACCACCTTGGCTTCGGTGGCAATGGAGGCGTGGTCCGTGCCCGGAACCCAGCAGGCGTTGAATCCGCGCATGCGAGCCCGGCGAATAAGGACGTCTTGAATGGTGTTGTTGAGCATGTGGCCCATGTGCAGTACACCGGTCACGTTGGGCGGCGGAATCACTATTGCATAGGCCGGACGATGGTCGGGAATCGAGGCAAATGCCTTGTTTTGGAGCCAGGTCTGGTACCAGCGTCGCTCGACCTGGCGGGTAGCGTAATGCGAAGGAATTTCCATGAGAAGCGCAAAGGTAACCTTGTGGCATTTTTTTTGCGTAGGTTTAGTTGCATCGGTTACATTTGCCCCTGCGACAGCTAAACAAATAATATTTTTAACAATGAAGTACATTTTCACTGCGGCAGCCATTGCACTCTCCACTACGTTTGCCTTGGGTCAGAATGCCAACGCTCCCCAAATCACATTCACCCAAGAGACTATTGACTACGGTGTAATCAAGAAGGCATCCAACGGAGAGCGCGAGTTCACCTTCAAGAATACCGGCAAAGAGCCCCTAATTATTACCAACTGCGTGGGTTCATGCGGCTGTACTGTGCCCATCTGGCCCAAGACCCCCATCGCTCCTGGCGAGAAGGCGTCCATCAAGGTTAAGTACGATACCCAGCGCATCGGGAACTTCCAAAAGACCGTAACCGTTACCAGCAACGCGGCTGCTCCAACTAAAGTATTGACCATCAAGGGCAATGTGGAAGACGTCGCGGCTCAACCGACTACTCCTGTCAATACCGCGGGAGCCTCCAAGGTTAGCAAGTAATTGGCTCCACTAAAGTTTTTAACCTGCAGCCTACCGCTGCGGGTTTTTTATTGACCTTTGCCTTCATTATGCCAAAGATTTCATCCCGTGGGCTGCTTATGCCCGAGTCTCCGATTCGCAAGCTCGCCCCCTTTGCTGAGGCTGCCGCCAAGCGCGGAACCAAGATTTACTACCTGAACATTGGCCAGCCCGACATCGACAGCCCAAGCCAGGCGCTTGATGCGGTCAAAGGCAGCAACCTGAAGGTGCTTGAGTACAGTCCCTCAGCGGGTTTTGCGAGCTACCGCGAGGGTCTTGCCAACTACTACCAAGGCATCGGACTTAAGGTTGAAGCACAGGATGTGCTGGTCACCACCGGAGGTTCTGAGGCCCTGTCTTTTGCCATGGGCTGCATTCTTGATCCGGGCGACGAGGTACTCATTCCCGAGCCCTATTATGCCAACTACTTTGGCTTTGCGCAGGCTTTGGGCGCCAAGGTGGTATCGGTTCCGAGCAGCATTCAGTCGGGCTTTGCCCTGCCTCCCATTGCCGATCTTGAAGCGCGGATTACGCCGCGGACCAAGGCCGTATTGGTCTGCAATCCGGGCAATCCAACCGGCTATGTGTACCGACGCGACGAGCTCGAAGCCCTGCGCGACATGGCCTTAAAGCACGATTTGTTTGTGATAGCCGACGAGGTCTACCGCGAATTCGTGTACGACGACGCAGAAGCCATCTCGGTAATGTCCTTGGCCGGACTGGAGCAGCACGCCGTGCTCATTGACAGTGTTTCAAAGCGATACAGCATGTGCGGAGCCAGGATTGGATGCATGGTTAGTAAAAATTCCGACCTAATGGGCACGGCGCTAAAGTTTGCTCAGGCACGCCTATCCCCGCCCACCTACGAACAAATTGCAGCGGAGGCCGCCTTAGCGACTCCCGCGAGCTACTTCAAAGAGGTCAATGCCGAGTATACTGCCCGGCGCGATACGCTGGTCGGCCGACTCAATGCCATGAACGGTGTTTTTTGTCCCAAACCCCGGGGCGCTTTTTATGCGGTAGCCGAGCTTCCTGTGGACGACGCTGAAGCATTTTGCCGCTGGATGATTGAAGATTTTTCTCACCATGGCGAGACCGTAATGATGGCTCCTGCCGCGGGTTTCTATGCCGATCGGTCGCTAGGTAAACGCCAGGTGCGCCTGGCTTACGTGCTCAAGCAGTCCGCACTGGAACGGGCTATGGACGTGCTCGAGCAGGGCCTTGCCTCCTACCCGGGTCGAACTCTCTAGGGCCGTGGTAGCAGAACGGAACGCTTCACTCAAGCCCTACAACAGCTTCGGACTTGACGTTCGTGCGGAACGCCTCTACCATTTGGAGTCTGAGATGCACCTTCTGGAGTACCTCGACGACCCCGAAGGATACGGCCAGCACAGCCTTCTCTTGGGCGGAGGATCCAACATGCTGATCGCAGGCGACATTAAGGGATCCGTGGCTCGTGTGGCTTGGACCGGACGCCGCCTGATCGAAGAGGGCGATGGTTTTGTTATCGTCGAGGCTGCCGCTGGCGAAAATTGGCAGGACTTCGTGCAGTGGACGGTGGATCAGGGCTGGGGAGGCCTCCAGAACCTGTCATTGATTCCCGGACTAGTGGGAACGGCCCCCATTCAAAACATAGGGGCTTACGGCGTGGAGACCAAAGACAGCTTGCACTGCCTTCGGTGGATGCGTTGGGCGGACGGTGAAATCGAAGAATTCTCTAATGCACAGTGTGAATTCGGCTACCGCGACAGCATCTTTAAAGGACGACTCAAGGACCAGGGCGTGATTCTCTCGGTTCAGTTCATGCTCAGCAGCCGCGACCATACCCTGGTTACCCACTACGGTTCCGTGGCCGAAGAGCTGGCACTCAGGGGCGCTGAGGCCGGGCTGCGAAGCATCGCAGATGCGGTGATGTCCATTCGCCGAAGCAAGCTACCCAACCCCGCAGAACTGGGAAATTCGGGCTCCTTCTTTAAAAATCCCACTGTGGACGCCAAAAAAGCCGCAGAGTTGGCTCAAGAATACCCCAATTTAGCGCAGTACCCCCAAGCCGACGGACGCGCCAAGCTGGCTGCAGGCTGGCTTATAGAGCAAGCGGGATGGAAGGGACGTCGGCAGGGCAATGCAGGAATGCATGCCAAGCAGGCCCTGGTGCTTGTGAACTATGGCGGCGCATCGGCCGCAGAGCTCCTGGCCGTGGCGCGACAGGTTCAGGCCGACGTGCTCGCAAAGTTCCAAATTGCCCTTGAAATGGAGGTCAACCTAATTGAAGGAGTTTTTGACGGACTTTAGACTGGCTTCGGTGCGAAGTCTGACGAGCTAATGGGTATCTTTGCACCATCGCATGGCACTACTAAAACTCTCCCTCATCGCCGCAGTAATGCTCGGAATCGGAATGCTTGGCATTGCCATTAAGATTTGGGGCAAAAAAGACGGAAAATTCGCAGGAACCTGCGCTTCGCAGAGTCCCTTTCTGAATCAGAATGGCGAAAATTGCTCGTTTTGCGGCAAGGAGCCGGGCGAGCAGTGCGCCAAAGACTAAACTACTTAAGGGAATTGTAAATCTTCACGCCTCCCTTGGGGTCGCTGTAGATTAGAATCGCATCCCACTCCGGATGCCCTGCGAGCCACTGTTTAGTGCCTTGCATTCCAATAACCATTGCCATTGTGGCATAAGCATCGGCCTCGGCGCAGGTGGGCCCAATTAGGGTAGCACTGAGCATGTCGGTGGGAGCCGGCCAACCCGTTCGTGGATCTATGCTGTGTCCGTATTTAAGGCCTGTTGCGGAATCAACCTGAAACTTGCGGTAGTTCCCTGACGTAGCTAAGGCACGGTCGTCCAGCTTAACGGTGAGCTGGAGGCTACGGTCCCCAGAGGTTAGGGGCTTCTCGATACCCACCGTGAATGACTTGTCTTCGGATTTTTGTCCGAAGGCGCGGACCTCTCCCCCTATTTCTACGAATGCAGCAGTGGCGCCGCGCGCGCGAAGGGAGTCAAGCAGTAAATCCACCGAATGTCCTTGGGCGAAGGCATTGACGTTGATTGGACGAGTTAGGGTCATAGGGCCCTTGACCGGAGCGATTGGGGTCCATCTAACCCTTAGCATTAGGGAGTCTACCAGCACGGAGTCGCGCGCAGGGCCTTCGCCGCTGGGCAGCAACTGGCTCCCACCGGCCGTGAAGCCCCAAGCTTGTAAAATGGGCTCCAGAGAAGGCTCCACAATAGAGTCGGTTGCCTCGCGAAGAACTCCGGTAATGAGCAGCAAATCCGCAAGAATGGCCGAGGGGCTGACTGCCTCACCCCTATTTAAACGACTAAGCTCCGACGAGGGATCCCAGACCGAGACGGCCGAGTTGTATTCCTGAAGCCAACGGGCAACATCCTCCTCAGAAACACGGAGCGAATCACCGTAGGCCCTAACCACAAAAGTGCTGCCCTGCGCTTCGCCCTCTACTGCAAATTCTTGCGACGAGCTTGCGCACGAAGCCAATGCGCCGGCTGCGAGCAAAAGCAAAAAAGGGCGCCAAATGGCGCCCCTTGTGGCAGACCTAACCACCAAAGTCATCAAAGGCAACGTTTTCAGGAGGGACTCCGTAGTCGTCGACCATCTTCAAGACGGCCGCGTTCATCATGGGTGGTCCGCAGAAATAAAACTCAATGTCTTCAGGCGCTTCATGAACCGAGAGGTAGTTATCGATCAGTGCTTGGTGCACAAAACCTACGAATCCATCACCGCTACTTTCCATGCTCGTCTTCGCAGTCCAATGGTCGTCTGCCAAAGGCTCCGATAGCACCAAGTGAAACTTAAAGTTGGGGAACTGCTCCTCAATCTGGCGAAAGTCGTCTACGTAGAACAATTCGCGGCGCGAACGGCCTCCGTACCAAAACGAGACCTTACGACCGGTCTTCAGCGTGTGGAAGAGGTGGAACAGGTGCGAACGCATTGGGGCCATGCCTGCACCTCCGCCGATGTAAATCATCTCTGACTCGTTGTCTTTGATGTGAAACTCTCCGTATGGACCAGATACCATTACCTTATCTCCCGGCTTGAGGTTGAAAATGTAGGATGAGCAAACCCCAGGGTTGACATTCATCCATCCGTTTTTGGCGCGGTCCCAAGGGGGCGTAGCAACTCGGATGTTGAGCATCACGATGTTACCTTCCGCGGGGTGGTTGGCCATGGAGTATGCCCTGAACAGGGGTTCAGGATTCTTCATCTTAAGATCCCAAAGCTTGAACTTATCCCACTCCGATTGAAACTCGTCGGGCTTCTTGCCCAAACTCGGGTGCGACGTAATGTCAAAGTCTTTATAGTCAACCTCCACTGCGGGCACGTCAATTTGGATGTAGCCACCGGCCAAGAAGTCGAGGCTCTCCCCGTCGGGAAGCTTGACAACAAACTCCTTGATGAAGGAAGCCACATTGTAGTTAGAAACCACCTCACATTCCCACTTTTTAATGCCAAAGATCTCTTCGGGCACCTTTATCTTCATGTTGTTCTTGACTTTTACTTGGCAGCCCAAGCGCCAATCGTCTGCAATTTGCTTGCGGTTGAAGAATCCCGTCTCGGTAGGCAGAATTTCACCGCCGCCCTCAAAGACCTGGCACTTGCACATGCCGCAGGTTCCGCCACCGCCGCATGCCGAAGGCAAAAACACCTTGCGGTTGCCAAGAGTAGTTAGCAAGGTATTGCCCGACTCTACCTCAAAGATGTCGCCGTTAATGTCCAGTTTGACTGGCCCGGAAGGTGCTAATCGTGCTTTTGCCTGTAGAAGTATCGTAACCAAAAGAATGGTTACCAGGGTAAAAATGAAAATACTCCAGAGAATTGTTGATGTAAACATTGCTAAACCTTAGATTTTAATACCCATAAAACTCATAAAGGCCATTCCCATCAATCCAGTGATGATGAAGGTTATTCCTAAGCCACGAAGTGGAGCAGGAATATGGCTGTACTTAAGGCGCTCGCGAATGGCTGCTAGGGCGACAATGGCAAGAGCCCAACCCACACCAGAACCAACCGCAAATACGGTGGCTTCGGAGAGCGTCTTGTAGGCACGTTCTTGCACAAAAAGGGCAGCTCCCAAGATGCTACAGTTCACAGCGATCAGGGGCAAAAAGATACCCAAGGCATTGTAAAGGCTTGGCGAGAACCGCTCAATAATCATCTCGAGCAGCTGCACAATGGCTGCCACGACCGCAATAAAAATGATAAAGCTCAAAAAACTGAGGTCGTAGCCGGCCAAACTAGGATCCAGCCAGGCGAGCGCTCCGGGTTGAAGCAATTTGGTATCCACCAAGAAGTTTACAGGAACCGTAACGAATAAGGTGAAGGTCACTGCAATGCCCAAACCCATTGCAGTCTTCACGGTTTTAGAAACCGCGAGGTAGGAACACATTCCCAAAAAGAATGCGAAAATCATATTCTCAATGAATATGCTCCTTATGAATAAATTTACTAGTTCCATGATCGGTTTTACTAAGACTACAGATTAATTCTCAATGAGTTGGCGGAACCTGGCGCGCTGTACCCAAATGAGTACCGCAAGCACAATTAAAGCCATTGGTGGGAGGAGCATAAGCCCGTTGTTGCTGTACCAGCCTCCATTGTCGAGGTACCATGACTCTGGGATTACTTGATAGCCGTACAATTGACCAGCGCCAAGAAGTTCGCGTATAAAGGCAACAACGATTAGGACCGCCGCGTATCCAGCGCCGTTACCTATTCCGTCAAGAAAGGCCTTCCAGGGTGTATTGGCAAGAGCAAATGCTTCTATTCGCCCCATCAGGATGCAGTTGGTTATAATCAAGCCAACAAAGACCGAAAGCTGCTTGCTCACGTCGTAGACATAGGCCTTTAAAATTTGGTCTACCACGATTACCAATGCGGCCACGATTACCAGCTGAACGATAATCCGAATCCGATTAGGAATGAAATTACGGAGCATAGAAGTGATAAGGTTTGAAAAGGCGGTAACCACTAAAACACTCACACCCATAACAATCGCAGGCTCCAATTTCACGGTAATTGCCAGAGAAGAACAGATACCCAGAACCTGCACCGTCACGGGATTGGATTCATTCAAGGGATCCTTTAGAATTTTGATATTCTTCTTGGAGAATAGAGCCTCTTTGGGCTCAGACTTGGTTACTTGGCTCATAAAACAGAAATCAAAGAATCAGGATTTGCCGCAACCGGAGCTGCTAGTGCAGGATTGCGCGCTAATAGATAGCTCATGTAGGGTTGAAGGCAGTCGTTGAGCATACTCTCTACGCCAACCGACGTGATAGTTCCGCCCGAAATTCCATCAACCTGATGGTCGCCCGAGGCATCTCCCTTGCGCACCGAAATGGATTGGTATGCTCCATTGACTGCGAGCTTCTTACCCGGAAACTGATCGGTGAAAATCGGAAGTGAAATTTCTGCCCCGAGACCAGGAGTCTCGCTCTTGTGACCAAAGGTTGCTCCAGCTATGGTGTAGCCGTCGGACAGGATGGATACGTAACCCCAGATTGGGCCCCATAGTCCCTTGCCCCTGACTGGTATAATGTAGAATATCTTACCGTCTCGTTCTGCGATAAACAGAGGAACTTCACGCTCATCCATCGGTTTGGATACTGCGTCTGCCATTTTAATGTCAAAGGCAGGAATCTCCGGATTGGATTCTAGTTCACCACCCTTAAGAACCAATTGCTCGGTGATGTAGGATTCGAAGGAAGCTTCGGCCTCGTCGCGCGTGACTTCAATTCCAAGAGATCTAAGGATCTCCTGCTTCTTTTCTTTTTGAATGTTTGCGTCTTGTGCAGGCTTTAGTGATAAGGCAGCCACAGAAAGCATGACAGCCACTAAAACGACCATCACAACCGAGAAAACGTAGGTATATGAATTGCTATTTACATTCATGCTTGCTGGAGTTTTAAGCGTTTGAGGCGTTTAGAAATATTACCTTGAACTACATAATGGTCAACCAATGGGGCGAAAACATTCATAAGAAGTATTGCAAGCATTATGCCCTCAGGATAAGCCGGGTTGAACACCCGAATTAAAATTGCCATTATTCCAACTAAAAATCCATAAATCCATTTGCCCCGCTCGGTATGCGCCGCCGATACCGGATCGGTAGCCATAAATACCACGCCGAAAGCAAAACCTCCATACATGAGGTGCTGGTAGAATGGAAGCTCCATGTAGCTCCGCATGGCCCCTGCGTCAAGAAGATGTGCCGATGAGTTGAAAATCAAACCCATGCACAAACCTCCGACCACAGCAGAAAGCATGATCTTCCAACTGCCTACTCCGGTATAAATCAAAAAGGCGGCCCCCAGGAGAATGGCGAAGGTGCTGGTTTCACCTATAGAACCTGGAACAAAACCCCAAAATGCATCCATCGAAGAATACGAGGTCTGACCTGTAGAGGCAAGCTGACCGAGGGCGGTTGCACCGGAGTAGCCGTCGACTACTTGAGCCCCTGCTTCGGCGGAGGTGTTAATCCAAATTTTATCGCCCGACATGTAGGTTGGGTAGGCAAAAAAGGCGAAAACCCTGGCAGTGAGTGCGGGATTAAGCAGATTCATGCCGGTTCCGCCAAATACTTCCTTCACAAAAAGAACCGAGAATGCAGTAGAAATTGCCACCATCCAAAGGGGGATGTCAATAGGCATGATTAAGGGAATCAAAATTCCCGAAACCAAAAAGCCCTCATTGACCGCGTGCTTGTTGCGGTAGGCAAAGTAAATCTCAATGGCTAGTCCCGCGATGTAGGTCACCGCAATCATCGGAACGATGCGAATGGCTCCAAACATGAAGTTTTGAATCGTGAAAAACTGACTGAGTATACCTCCCTCCACAAGCAAGCCAAAGGCCTTGTAGTGCTGGTATCCGGCATTAAACATACCAAATAGAAGTGCGGGAACCAGTGCAAAGATGACCGTAATCATGGTCCGCTTCATGTCTACCGCGTCGCGAACGTGAGCACCACTGTGCGTATTGTGGTTCGGCACAAAGAACATCGTCTCCAGTGCGTTGTGCAGCGGGTAAAGACCCTTTAGCTTTCCTGTAGTAACTACAGGACGGGTAGAGTCAAATAAATTTTGAAAAATCTTCATTGTACGCTAATCAATTCATTTCTTTTTGAAGGAGGTCAATGGCTTTAGAAGCCATTTTTTGAAGTTCTTGTTTTGACGGACAGACCACTTCACAGAGGGCAAAGTCCTCAGGAACCACTTCGTAGGCCCCAAGTTGCTCCATTTGGTCCAGGTCTTTTGCCCACATCGCCTTAATCAAAGGCATTGGGAGCACATCCAAAGGAAAAACCTTGTCGTACAAACCCGTTACTACAAAGGCGCGGTCCTCGCCATGCTGCTTGGTGTTCAAGTCAAACTTTTTGCTCGGACTTAGCCAGCTGAAGAGGGTGCGGCTGATCGACCACTTGCTGGCGCTCGGGATAACCCAGCCAAAAAAATCGGTGCCTTCGCCTTCTGGAATCGCCGTGACTTGGCTTGAATAATAGGTCAAATAACCCTTCTTGCCCACATTGGCACCCGTTAGCACGCTCCCTGAAATAACGCGGAAGTTGCCCGGCTTGAGCTCGCTGTCCATAAATACCTCAAGGCTAGCCCCAGCGGTTGCGGTAATGCAACGCGTATTTAAAATTCCAGAACCGCAAAGGGATACCGTGCGCTCGAGCTTAAACTTACCCGTAAGGGCAAGGTGGCCGAGGACTGCAACATCTTGGTAGGCCATGGTCCAAACTACTTCTCCTTTATTTAGAGGACTAATGCGGTTAATGTGGACGCTGGTGGTTCCGGCTGGATGCGGACCGGCGAAGCGGTGCAGCTCTACCCCACTGGCATTAGAAAGCGCAGGAGATGCTTCGGAGGCGGATATCGATAGCACCAACCGGTCGCTCATCAAACTCATCACCTCTAGACCCTTAGCAAAGTCTTGCTCGCGGCCGGCTAGGGCAAGAGCGGGAGAAACCGCCAAGGGCTCCGTGGCCATAGCATTGATGAATACCGCCTTAGGCTTAGCATCTGGACTGGCAATGCGGCCATAGGGACGCGATTCTATTAGAGGCCATGCGCCAGACTCGCAAAGCCAATGAATGGCATCCTCGCGGTTGGCTGGCATGCCCGAAGGCTGGCTGCTGTATTCGGTCTCTGCGTCAGCAAGAATAACTACTGAAAGGATTTTGCGCTTGTCGCCACGCTCAATGCGCGCAACTTCACCGCTTACCGGCGAGGCAATTTTGATGCGGGCGTCTGCCTTGTCCTGAAAGAGAATGCTTCCTGCTAGAACTCGATCTCCCTCTTTAACTACCAATTTTGGAACAAGTCCGCGAAAGTCGCTAGGGAGAACGGCGTACACCGAAGACCGAAGACGGCCATCAACAATTGCTGTGGGAGCCCCTAACAGTGGGAGGTCTAGGCCTTTGCGAACAGTGTGTAAATTAGGCATATCGGCAGAAAAAAAATTTCGCCACAAAGGTACATAGCCATTAAAGTTTATTGGCACAAATTCCGCATGTTTTTATCATCTTTATCCGATGAAAATTGGCGCTTGTACGGCTATTGCCTGGTGTTTGGGCTTAGTCTGGCTCCCGGCAATGGCACAACTGCCTGAAACAAAAAAAGATAGCCTAATTCACAGCGTTCTGTGGCACCCCGTTGACCGCAGTGATGCCCCGCCGGTTGTGCGTCTTGGCCAGAAGCAAGCACTGCAGCTTCGGTTTGACGATTTTAGTCAATCGGTACTGCCCTTAAAATATACTTGGGTGCACTGCGACCGGAGCTGGAAGCCCTCGCCAATCCTCGCCTCGGAATACCTCAGCGGATTTTGGGAAGGGCAAATTCCCGAAGGCAACCTGTCGTTCAACACCTACCAGGGCTATAGCCACTATCAAATGCAGCTGCCCGAAGAGAGCAGCATGCCCAACCTGTCGGGGAACTACTACCTTGAGGTTTATGCAGACGACCACTTGCTGCTCCGGCTTCCGGTTGTCTTTGCCGAGCAAGTTAGCGACCTCCAAATTGCCGTCAGAAGGCCTGCCGCGTCACAATGGTCCGCCCGATACCACGAGGTTGATGCCTGGTTCCCTTGGGATGCGAGCCAAACCACCAACCCCTTTAGCGACCTGCGGGTTGGAATACTTCAGAACCGCGATTGGAACAGCTTTAGGCTGCTCCCACCCCGCTTTGCCCAAGGGGGAAAGCTGGATTTTGACTATAACAACGGCGAAAATGCCTTCTTGGCGGGGAATATTTATAGGTTTGCCGATACCAAGGCCCTGCCGGCGCCCTCCCTTCGCATCGAACGCTATGAGTTGGCCGATCAATGGATTGCCTTTGTGCGTCAGGACCTTCCCGGCGGACTGGGCGTGTACCTGCGCCAAGAAGATGCCCGAGGAAACTTTGTTCCGCGCAGCATGCGGGGCGACAGCCACACCCAGGCGGACTATATACTGATGGACCTTGAACTCAAAGACAGCGAGTCATGGGGCGGCCGACGCATGGCGATTGAAGGAGATTTCAACCAATACTCCCCTGGGCCGGAGCACGAGCTTCGCTACGACCAGGCTCGAGGGGCCTATGTGGCCCGGATTTTAATGAAGCAGGGCTACTTGGAGTACCGGTACCGGGACCTGAACGCGGGGAGCAAGGGAATAGACTGGTCTGAAGGCAGCCATAGCCAGTCAGGCAACCAATACACTGCGGTGGTCTATGCGCGGATTTGGGGCGAGCGCTACGACCGTGCCCTCTCCTACCGAATCGTGGATGTAACCGACGGCGCACAGCTCCGAATTGAGTTGGGGCAATAAGGGGCGCTACCTTTACCCGGATGCAAAACCTTGGCAAGGATCTAGCGAGGGCGGCCTCCGTACTCAAGGCGGGAGGGCTGGTCGCCATGCCCACCGAAACGGTATATGGCCTTGCCGCAAACGCCTTTGACCAGACTGCAGTTGCGCGGATTTTTGAAGCCAAAAACCGTCCGCACTTTGACCCTTTAATTGTGCACCTGCCCGACTGGAATGAGGTTGATCAAGTGGCCGCTTCGATACACCCAGAAGCCCATTTGCTTTGGAAGGCGCTCGGCCCTGCCCCGATTACCTACGTGCTGCCCAAGCGTCCAGAGGTGCCCGATCTTGTTACTTCGGGGCTGGACCATGTGGCGGTGCGCATACCGCAATTAAGGCTGGCCCGAGAGCTTTTGACCCTTGCAGGAGTGCCTGCTGCCGCGCCGAGCGCCAACCCCTTTGGCTTTGTTTCGCCCACTACCGCCCAGCACGTCGCAGACCAGTTGGGCGACCGCGTGGACTACATTTTAGACGGCGGACCCTGCGAAGTTGGGCTGGAATCAACCATTATCGCCTGGCCTAATGGCAAGGCAGTGGTACTGAGGCTTGGAGGCATTACCCTGGAACAGCTCAGCGGCATTTTGGGCTACCTGCCTGAGGTCAGAAACTCGTCGAGTAGTCCGTCCGCGCCGGGAATGCTGCAGGCCCATTATGCTCCGGGCAAGCCGCTTAGGCTAGTGCCGCAGGGTTTTGCTTGGGCTGGCGAGCAGGGAAAGGACATCCAATCCCTACCCTGGATGCCCGTTGAAGGCATGGCTAGGGCGCTTACCACGAGCGGAAGCTCCGTCGAGGCCGCGCAGCGGCTGTTTGCCGAACTCAGAGCCTTTGCCGCATCGGATGTCAAGGAATTATGGATTGAAATGGCCCCCGAAGAAGGCCTTGGGCGGGCTATTAACGACCGCCTTCGGCGAGCCGCCCACTTCGGCGAAGAATAAAGTTCTGGCCGAGGTAGACCCGTCGCACGACCTCGTCGGATGCAAGTTCTTCAGCGGTTCCGCTTTTTATGATGGACCCTTCAAACATCAAATAAGTACGGTCCGTGATGGCCAAGGTCTCGTGCACGTTGTGGTCGGTGATGAGAACTCCGATTCCGCGCTCGTCGGCGAGGCGGGCCACGATGGCTTGAATGTCTTCTACGGCGATGGGGTCGACGCCGGCAAAGGGCTCGTCGAGCAAAATAAACTTGGGGTCGGAGGCCAGGCATCGAGCAATCTCGGTACGCCGGCGCTCGCCGCCCGAGAGAAGGTCGCCGCGAGTGCTGCGAACCTTGGTTAGGCCAAACTCCTGCAGCAGCTCCTCGGTTCGAGCATTGACCTCTTTGCGAGAAAATCCGCGCCACTCCAGCACTGCGGCAATATTATTCTCTACGCTGAGTTTGCGAAAGATCGAGGCCTCTTGACTGAGGTAGCCCACGCCCAACTGGGCACGACGAAACATGGGCAGGCCGGTAATGTCTTTGCCGTCGAGTTCCACCCTTCCTTGGTCGGGGCGGACCAATCCAACCACGCTGTAAAACGAGGTGGTCTTGCCCGCGCCATTGGGGCCAAGAAGACCGACGATTTCGCCTTGGGCCACATAAAAGGAAGCGCCGTTAACCACGGAGCGTCCGCGGTAGGTCTTGACGAGGTTGTGTGCTTCGAGCTTCATTCTGTTGCTTAGGTAACGTTGGATTCGCGCTGGGATTGTGCAAGGCGGCTTAAACCGATGCTCAACTCATAAAGCAGGGCGATGGGAATAGAAACGATAATTTGGCTGAACACGTCGGGGGGCGTTATGACCGCGGCCACCACAAGGATTCCGACCCATGCATGCCGGCGGTAGGTACGCATCCCCTGCGGTGTGGCGAGGCCCAGCCGCGAAAGGAGGTACACCGCCACAGGCAGCTCAAAGAGCAAACCACTGGCGACCACTATGCTGCTCACCGTGGACAGGTAGGACGCCATTTCAAAAAGGTTTTGGACCTCGCCGCTCACGGTGTAGGTGGTTAAAAACTGCAGGCTAAGGGGCACAATGAGGTAGTATCCAAAGAGCGCTCCCGCAAAAAAGAGCAGGGAGGCGGAACCCACAAAAATGATGGCGTTCTGGCGTTCCTTGAGCGATAGTCCGGGTGCAATGAAGCGCCAAAGTTCAAAGAGCACCAAGGGGAAGGCGAGGATTAGCCCGGCGATGAGCGAAATCCAAACGTGAAGGCTGAATTGGCCTGCGAGTTGGGTATTGAGCAGGTCCAGCTTGAAGCCACCAAAGCAGAGTGAGGGCATTTCAAAGCGTTGTCCAATGGCGCAAAACCACTGGTAGGTAACAAAGCTCGGGCGCTGGGGGGCAAGCAAAAGCTCGTCAAAAACCCAGGATTTTGCCACAAAAGCGACCAAGGCTCCGCCCAAGATGTAGGCCGAGGCACGCATCAGGTGGGTTCGTAGGGCCGCCAAGTGGGCCAAAAAAGGCATGCTTCCTCTCTCTGACATGCGGTAAAGGTAAGTTTGGTCGTACCTTCAAGTTCAGGCGCATTTGCGCGGAATCAATTAGAATTAATGGCCTTGACCGCATCGACAAAGAGCCGGGACCTGCTCAAATCATTCTTTGGTTTTGATGACTTTAGGGGTCAGCAAAGCGATATCGTAGCGGCCGTAATGCAGGAGCAGGATGCCTTTGTAATGATGCCCACCGGGGGAGGTAAGTCGCTGTGCTACCAGCTTCCGGCCCTGGAGATGGATGGCGTGGCTATAGTGATCTCGCCCTTGATTGCTCTAATGAAGAACCAAGTGGATGCCCTGAGGAGCTTTGCGGAGTCGGATGGGATTACCCACGTGTGGAATTCTTCGCTGACCAAGCGCGAGATGGTCGTCGTTCGCCAGGATTTGAGCGAGGGCAATACCAAGCTTCTTTACATGGCGCCGGAATCCCTCAATAAGTTGGAGAATATTGAGTTTTTGCGCGAACTCAAGGTTTCGTTTTATGCCATTGATGAAGCGCACTGCATTTCGGAATGGGGGCATGATTTTAGGCCGGAGTACCGCATGCTAAGGCAGGCCATTAATGCCATTGGCCGTCGGCCGATTCTCGCCTTGACCGCTACGGCCACGCAGAAGGTAATGTCTGACATTTTAAAGACCTTAGAAATTCCCAAGGCCTCAACCTTCATGACCAGCTTTAACCGCGCCAACCTGACCTATGAGGTAGAGGCCAAGACGGCGAATGTGGAGCGCGATGTGGTCAAGCTGCTGCGGAACTATATGGGTCGCTCGGCCATCGTGTATTGCTTGAGCCGTCAAAAAGTAGAGGAGCTTGCTCAGGTGCTCCAGCTCAATGGGCTGTCGGCTCTCCCCTACCATGCCGGACTCGACGCGAATTCCCGCATTCGGCATCAGGACGCCTTTTTGAACGAAGAGGTTGACATTATTGTGGCTACGGTGGCCTTTGGTATGGGAATCGACAAACCCGACGTGCGGCTGGTCGTGCACCACGACATGCCTCGGAGCCTAGAGGGCTACTATCAGGAGACCGGACGGGCGGGGCGCGACGGTGGCGAGGGCCGATGCGTGACCTTCTATGCCGAGAAGGACCTCGATAAAATGGACAAATTCCTGGCGCGAAAACCCGTTGCGGAGCAAGAAATTGGGCGGCAATTGCTGCTCGACGCCCGTGCCTATGCCATTACCTCGAGCTGCCGTCGAAAGTTTCTGCTTCATTATTTTGGAGAAGAATATGCCCAAGCCAACTGCGGCAATTGCGACAACTGCCAGAATCCCGAGTCGGGCATTGATGCCAGCGAACATGCTCACCTCATTGTCGATACCCTTGCGCTGAGCGGAGGACAGTTCCGTGCGCTCCAGGTGGTCAATACGCTTATTGGCCTCGAAACCTCACTCCTTAAAACCCTAGGTGCCCGCAGTATGGCAACCTGGGGAAAGGGAAGCAGCATGGCTGCCGCCTTCTGGGACGATTTAATTCGTCAAATGATGCTGGCTGGGCTTCTGCAAAAAGACCTGGAACGCTACGGAATCCTGTCGGTAAGCCCTGCTGGCCAGAAATGGTCTTCGCAGCGAGGCAGCTTTACCGCCCTACCCTTTCGCGCCTTTAATGAAGACGACGACGCCGGAGCCTCAGGCGGCATTCGCCAGGGCGCGGCACTGGACTCGGCGCTCTATGGCCAGCTCAAAGACCTTAACCGCAAAATGGCCCGTACTCGGAATATTCCGCCCTATGCGCTTTTTTCGGAGGCTTCGCTGCAAGAAATGGCTACTTCATACCCCATCACGGTGGAGGAACTCAAAACCATTCCGGGGGTGGGCGAAGCCAAGGCAAAGCGGTTTGGGACGGAGCTGGCAAACCTCATCAAGCTGCACGTGGAGGAGCATGAAATCGAACGGCCGGGCGATTTTGCGATACGCAGTGCGGGGCAAAAAGGCAACCTTAAGCTCTTTATAATACAGTCCATCGACCGAAAGCTCGGCCTCGAAGAAATTGCGCGCAGCAAGCAGGTCAGTAAGGACGAAATTCTGCAGGAGATGGAACACATCGTGCGCAGCGGAACCCGACTGCGCCTGGACTACCTGATCGAGGATTTTTTGGACGACGATTCTTTGGACGAAATCACCGACTACTTCGCCCAAGACAGCGAAGACGGCGCGCTCGACCAAGCGGTGCTCCACTTTAACGCGGAGTACGGCGAACTAGAAATGCGTTTGGCCCGGCTGCGCTTTTTGTGCAGTATTGCCTGAGCAACTAGTTTAAAATGGCCACGCAAACCATGGCCGGCCAGTTTTTTGGACCATTTAGGCCAAAGCAGGCCTTGGAGTAAGCAAGCAGCTTGCGGTTCATCGAGGCTCCCGGTCCTTGGGATTCTGAAGATTTGTTTGGTTGAGTAGGTTGGGTCATAGGCAGCTTTTAAAGAGAGCTACCAGCCTAACGCCTAGCGACTCAATTTGGTATTTCGACGCGGAGCATTCGCCTCAAATTAGACAGGGCGTAGCGGTAGCGACCAAGAGCGGTATTAATACCTACTCCGGTCTCTTCGGCGATCTCTTTAAAGCTCATGCCGGCCTTAATTCGCAGCTCGAGAACGAGCCCTTGATTGGCCGGGAGCCGCTTGACCGCTTCCTGCGCATCGAGCAGCAGCTGGGTAGCCACAGCAAGCTCCTCCGCATTCAGGGAGTCGTCGGCCCGCCCCGAAGTGGCGGTCTCCATGTGCTCGCAATGGGTAACCGGAGAGCGTTGCTGCTTTCTAAAGTGGTCCATGGTAGCATTGCGGGCCACCCGGTGGATCCAGGCCGCAAACTTTCCCGACTCGGCGTAGTCTCCGCTTTTTACCGAGTTAATGAACTTAATCCAGACATCCTGGTAAATGTCGTCGCTTCGGTCGCGGTCTTTGACCTTGATATATATGGTGTGAAACACTGCGTCGCCGTGGCGATTTAGAAGGGTTTCAAAGGCACGTTCGTCACCGGAGGCGTAGCTCGAAATGAGCAGGGCATCCTCGATCTTGGAGTACAGCATAGCTAGTTGTTATTAAATCAAATGGCGTAGCTGTAGATCGATAGGCAGAATTAGTTTTTTTAAACAGATTGGTTTTGAGGTTAATTCAAAATCCGTTCCAAAAATATGCTTTTTCTCGCAAGACTCGAAGGTAAATTTGCCTCTTGCCCATGGAAGATCTAGAAGTCCGCGTTGAAGGGGCGCGAGTACACAACCTAAAGAACATACACGTTGCGTTCCCGCACGGCCATTTAGTGGTGGTAACGGGCGTTAGCGGTTCAGGTAAGTCCTCGCTGGCCTTCGACACTCTTTATGCCGAGGGACAGCGTCGCTATGTGGAGTCACTCTCGGCTTATGCGAGGCAGTTTTTGGGCAAGCTTGAAAAGCCTGAGGTCGACGACATTAAGGGTTTAGCCCCAGCAATTGCCATCGAGCAAAAAGTGAGTACGCGCAATCCGCGCTCCACGGTTGCTACGGCTACGGAGGTGCAAGACTACCTCAAACTGCTTTTTGCGCGCGTCGGACGCACCTATGCCCCAAGCGGTGCTGAAGTAAAAAGACACAGCATTTCGGACGTCCTCCAAGCCCTTGAGGGGCTACCCGAGGGGGAATTCGCCCTGGTCACGGCTCCGCTTGACATGGCAGACCGCCAACCCAAAGCCTTTTGGGACCTTTTGAGCAGCCAAGGTTATGCTCGGGTATGGACCCCACGTCAGGGGGTTCTGCGGCTCGACGAAGACCCTGATGTTTTGGGCGTCGAACTCATTGTAGACCGCGTTCCAACCGGACTTCGCGACGAAGACTGGGAGGCGCGCGCAGCGGATTCCGTTCAGACCGCGTTTTTTGAAGGACAGGGAACATGCAGGATTCGCCTTGGAGAACAGGTTCAGGACTTCTCCAACCGATTTGAGGCCGAAGGTCTGCGCTTTGAGGATCCCACGCCGGGACTGTTCTCCTTCAATACGCCCCAAGGCGCCTGCCCCACCTGCGAAGGTTTTGGTTCCGTGCTGGGAATTGAGCGCGAACTGGTTATTCCAAACCCCGGGCTCAGCGTGTTTGAGGACGCCGTGGCTCCTTGGCGGGGCGAAAAACTGGGGGAATGGAAGGAGCGCCTGCTCCGCGGCGCAGAAGCTGCAGGCTTCCCTATTCACCGGCCGGTGCAGCAGCTCAGCCCTGAGCACAGTGCAATGCTATGGAAGGGTTGCAAGCATTTTGCAGGGATTGACGCCTTCTTTAAAATGGTCGAAGAGAGCAGCTACAAAATTCAGTACCGCGTGCTCCAAGCCCGGTACCGCGGCAAGACGGTCTGCCCCGACTGCGGAGGCTCTCGACTGCGCAAAGAAGCACTGGCGGTGCGAATCGGAGGCAAAAACCTCGCTGACGTACTGGACCTCACGGTGCGCGATGCCAAATTATGGTTTGACCAACTCGAGATAAGCGCCTATGAGCTCAAGGTGGGCGAACGGCTTCTTCAGGAGCTTCGGCACCGACTCGGCATTCTTGAACGGGTAGGACTGCACTACCTCACGCTGAATCGTCCCGCCAATACCCTGAGTGGCGGCGAATCCCAGCGCATTCATTTGGCCACGAGTTTGAGTGCGGCCCTGGTGGGCTCTATGTACATCTTAGATGAGCCTTCGGTCGGACTTCATCCGCGCGACGCAATGGACTTGCTTGGCGTCCTGGAGGCATTGCGAGACTCGGGGAACACGGTGATTGTTGTGGAGCACGACGACCTCTTCATGCTCGCGGCCGACACGGTGATTGACATTGGACCAGGAGCGGGTCGACTTGGAGGAGAAGTGGTTTATGCAGGACCCGGCAGCGGATTGATCAAGGTCGATACCCTCACGGGCGACTACTTGTCGGGGCGCAAAAAAGTAGAGCGGACCCCTCTGGGCGTCGATGCGCGCTATTGGATTGAGCTTCAGGGAGCGCGTGCCCAAAACCTCAAAAACGTCAGCGTGCGTATTCCGCTGGAACGGCTGACCGTGGTCTGCGGAGTAAGCGGTTCGGGCAAAACCACCTTGATTCGCAGTATTTTGGTTCCGGCCTTGCAAAAATTATTGGGCGATTACGGCGGTCGAGCGGGAGCCCACGACGGCCTAACAGGAGATTGGCAGCGCCTCAGCAGCGTTGAAGTGGTCGATCAAAACCCATTGGGCAAGTCGTCGCGGTCTAATCCCGTGACCTACCTCAAGGCCTACGACGACATTCGCAATCTTTTTGCCGCCCAAAAGTCCGCGCAACTGCGAGGTTTTGCGGCAAAGCACTTCTCGTTCAATACCGAAGGAGGGCGCTGCCCGGTTTGCCAAGGCGACGGAACCGTGACCGTAGAAATGCAGTTTATGGCAGACGTGCATCTGACCTGCGAGCAGTGCCACGGCAAGCGATTTATGGCCTCAGTGCTCGAGGTCGAATTTCAGGGCAAGTCCATTAGCGACGTACTGGAGATGACCGTGGATGAGGCGATGGAGTTTTTTACTGCCCATGGGCAAAAGCGCATCACCGACAAACTTCGGCCTTTGGCCGACGTTGGCCTGGACTACATTCAACTCGGCCAGTCATCGAGCACGCTCTCAGGCGGAGAGGCACAGCGGGTAAAGCTCGCTTCGTTTTTGGTTCGCGGACAGCAGGGAGACCCTGTGTTTTTTGTCTTTGACGAACCGACTACCGGGCTCCACATGAACGACGTGCACAAGCTCTTGAAGTCGCTTGATGCGCTAATAGCCTTGGGGCACAGTGTTTTAGTGATTGAGCACCACAAGAGCGTAATCGCCGCCTCAGACTGGCTCATTGAATTGGGGCCCGACGGGGGTCCCGACGGAGGACACTTACTTTATCAGGGCGATCCGCGCGAAATGGGAGACCTTGCGAGCCCAACGGCCGACTCCCTGCGCTAGATTTTTTTACAATAAAATTTTTTAGATTACGTGATAGATTTATATCATGAAAATGCCAAAAATTATTTGTATCGCGTACTTTTGACGCGAGCCTAGTAAGTTAACTAGTTAACGGATGAGGTTCATTGGTTTGGTGTGAGGCCCGGTCTTTGGATCGGGCTTCCTTCATTTATATACACAGACCCTTACGACCGCTGCCTGAGGCCCTCGTAAAGCACCACTGCTGCGGCTACGCTCACGTTGAGTGAGTCGACCTTGCCCCGCATCGGAATCACTACTCGATCGATCGTACTCCAAGACGAATCGAGCCCTCGATCTTCGGAGCCCATGACCATGGCGCAGGCCTCGGTCCAGTTCACTTCGTGGTGGGGTTTGGAGCCTTCTAGATGCAGTGCATAGGGCTTTATCTGCTGCTTGGCAAGCCATTCTTGAATTTCTTGACGCGGCGCAGAGGCCAGCTGCAGCTGAAAAAGCGCCCCGGTGGAATTGCGCACCGACTGGGGACTGTAGGGGTCGCATTCCAGGCTGCTGAATAGAACAGCATCTACCCCAACGGACTCTGCCGTGCGCAAAATTGCTCCAACGTTGCCGGGCTTCTCCAGGCCGTCGAGCACCATGATCCATGGCTTTGCAGGCAGCACAAGGTTTTCGAGGGCTGCACTGGGCTGCTCCACCAAGGCTATTGCCCCTGCCCCATTCTCACGCAGAACGAGCTTCTCGTAGACCGCGGCAGCGCAGCAAAAGTGCTGGCCTTGATTCAAGGCCCAGGTCGGCAGGGTTGTACTGCCAGGCTCCCAGAAGGTTTGGCGCAGCTTCCAGCCCGCGGCCACTGCGCGCTCGATCTCGCGCACTCCCTCAACTAAGACCACTAGGTCGTTGCGGCGCAGGGAGGGCCGGTCGCGGTAGCGAACCATTTTGCGAACCTTGGGGTTCTGGGTTGAGTCAAGCTGCATCATCATCCTCCAACGCGTTTAAATTTTAAGCCTTTTTCTGTGGACCAGGCCTCAACCTTGACCCGTACGTCGCCCTGAAGGACGATGGTTCCCTGCGAGACGCTTCCGCCAACGCTGCAGCGCTTCTTGAGTTCTGCCGCCCAGGAGACCGAATCGGCATGCTCGATCTGTTCGGTAAAAACTACCGTAGTCGGCTTGCCGTTGCGGCGTTCCAAACGCAGCTCTAGGGTACCCTTAGCCCTCGGAGCCTGTTCGCTCTCGATGTCGGCGATGCCTTGAGCGGACTCTCTAAGCTCTAATCCGCTGGATGCTAATGCAGATGTCAGGGCTGAAGCAAAGGGGTTGTCGGCAGGAGCAGCCTGCGAAAAATCAATTCGCTTGCTCATTGAGTAGTTTTTGGTAGAGTTGAAGGTATAGATTTCCTATTGCGGACATTTCGAACTGCTCGGCTTTCGCGCGAGCGAGACGGCCCATTTCGAGACGCAAACCCGGGGTGGTAAGGATTTCGAGGACATCCTTGGCCATGGCGGCGGTATCACCAACCCGCTCGAGGTAGCCCGTCTTGCCATGATCAACTACTTCAGGAAGTCCGCCCACGTTAGAGGCTACAACGGGGACAAAGGAGGCCATCGCCTCAAGGGCTGCCAAACCAAAGGACTCGGTCTCTGAGGGCAGCAAGAAAACGTCAGACATTGCCAAAATATGCTCCACGTGGGTGGAATTACCGATCCACCGCACGCTGTCCTGAAGTCCGCGCGAGGCCAAATCTTCTTCGGCGCGCAGGCGCTCTGGACCGTCGCCAACCATGATGAGGCAAACGGGAATTTGCGCTCGGACTCGGGCAAAAACATCGACGACGTCCTTGACTCGTTTTACCTTCCTGAAGTTAGAAACGTGGACCAAAACTGGAGCCTCTCCCAATGCTGCCCTGTCCATGGAATGGGAAGTCCCCTGCCCAAAACGAAGCAGATCGACAAAATTGGGAATCACTTGAATTTCACGGACTGTGCCAAAGATCCGCTCGGTGTCGCGGCGTAGCGATTCCGAGACAGCCGTGACGGCGCTGGAGTGCTCGATGGAGAAGCGCACCGCGGGACTGTAGGAAGGATGCTTGCCTACTAGAGTGATGTCGGTTCCGTGCAGGGTGGTTACTACGGGCATCAGAATCCCTTGGTCTTCGAGGATCTTGCGCGCCATGTAGGCCGCGTAGGCATGGGGTATGGCATAGTGTACATGCAGCAGGTCAAGCTTCTCGCGCTGGGCGACCGAAACCATCATGCTCGACAAGGCAAGCTCGTAGGGCTGGTACTGAAACAGCGGGTAGTCCTGAATCTGAACCTCATGAAAATAGAGGTTCTCCTGAAATGCGTCCATGCGAGCCGGCATGGCGTAGCTAATTACGTGAACGCTATGGCCCTGGCGGGCAAGGTGGGCGCCGAGTTCGGTGGCAAGCACCCCCGAGCCCCCAAAAGTGGGATGGCATACGATTCCGATGCGCATCAGTCCTCGAAGTTTTTTTTGATGGCTCCATCTTCGTCGTAGTAGGTGGAGCTAACCTGCTTTCCAAATTGATACTCCAGTTCTGCCGCGACAGACCCGAGTTCGTAGTAAAAAATGGACTGCCCGTGCTTTTGGTTGTTGCGCCACTCTTCTTTAGACTGTAATTGACCGTCTTGGTAGTAGCGCCGCTCCTGACCGTGCATGCGGTCGGCCTGCCAGGTCTTCACCCAAAGGCAGCGACCGGCTTGATCAAACAACTTTTGCTCTCCTGCTTTTTCACCGTCGTAGTAGTGGGTAATAAAGTTGATTTGGCCCGAGGCATGGTACTCAAAGGTGGGTCCGTGCAGGAGCCCTTGGCGAAAGGTGGCAATGGTGCGCGGCTTGCCGTTGCCGAAGTAGTAAATTGAAACGCTGTCGGGCTTAACGGCCTCGTAGGCCTCCTGCGCCTGAGCAATGGCCGCAGGGCTGGCCGCTGCAAGCAGGCTAAAGCAAAGCGCTTTGAACCACTTGCTGAAGGCTGGTGCGAATGCCCATCTGGGCAAGTTTGTTGACGCTGGCATCGGGAAAAACACGGTTGGATAGGAAGACAAGTACAATACCGGACTCGGGGTCAGCCCAGGCAAAGGTACCGGTGAATCCGGTGTGCCCGAAGCTTGAAGAACCCACACAAAGGCAGGCAGGACCACTGCCCGACAACTGCCTCTTATCAAAGCCAAGTCCGCGTCGGTTCCCTTGGTCGCAGGCATGGCAAGCGGTGAACCGATTTATGGCCTCCTGGCTCGCGAAACGCATACCCTGAGCCTTGCCGCCGTCCAAAAACAGCTGCATCATTTGAGCCACTCCCTGGGCCGTACTAAAGATTCCCGCATGGCCCGCGACGCCTCCAAGCAATGCCGCTCCCTGGTCGTGCACGCTGCCACGAAGCTGCTGCATGCGAAACGTTTTGTCGTTTTCGGTCGGAGCGATCCGATCAGATGGCAAGGGATTGAAGCAAAGTTCGGCACCAAGAGGCTGGTACCAATCGTCCTCAAGCTGGCGTTCTAGGCTTCGGCCGTCGCGGCGCTCCAAGAAGCGCTGAAACAGGTAGTAACCGAGGTCGGAATATTCATAGGTTTTAGGACCCAGAGGAGCCCGAGCAATGCGCGCGATAATACTATCATGCATCCACTCAGCCGCCCAAATTCCCGGGGCAACGGGCAAGCGATGGACGCTGTCTCGGCTGGAACTCAAGTAGTGCGGGTTGAGGCTCGCGCCAGGCCCGATCATGCTTTTGTAAAACGGAATCCACGCGGGCAGCCCAGACTGGTGTGCCAAAACGTCCTCAACCCGAGAACGACCAATGGCTTTGCCCTTGAGCTCGGGCAGCAGTTGGTCCATGGTCTGGTCTAAGAACTCTTCGCCTTCTTGGTCGTAAACCTCGAGCAAGAGCGGTACGCTCGCCATAATCTTGGTCACCGAAGCAATGTCGTAGATGGTTTCGGTCGAAACGGGGGTCTTGCCGTCGATGGTTCCGTAGCCCTTATGCAATACCACCTCCCCGTGGCGAGCAATGAGCACCTGGCATCCGGGGTAGGCCTTGGCATCAAGGCCTCGCTGCACCACGCTTGCAACCTGGATTTCTAGGTCGGATTCAAAACCAGCCTGCTTGAGGTCGACGGCCGCCTGAAGCTGCCTGGGGGCAGGAATTCCCTGCACTGGGAGGGTGCCGGGCGCGGACGCTTGTCCGAGGGCCACACGCAGGGCGAGTTCACGCGTTTCGGCGGTGTTTTCATACCCCACCCATAGGCCTGCGAGCTGCTCCACTGCCTGACCGCGGAGCCCGTAGGGATTCCCCAGGTGCACCACGGCGACCTGACGTCCTTTGGCCTGGTGACGCTTAAGTGCTTCGATCATTTCTTCGGTCCAGGCGCCCTTCTTCCAGGCGGTGCTGGTCGAGGGTCCAAAAATTAAAACCACCCTACGGTCGCCCTCTTGAGCTGTTTTCAGCCCTTGGGGCGGAGTTCCCTCACCGTAGTATTCCACGGCCGTAGCTCCCTTGAATCCCTTGACTTCGGTAATTGCCGAGGCATAGATTTCGCGGCGAAGCAGATCCCATTCCGCTCGCTGGGCAGCGTAGTCAGCCTTTGCAAGAACTTCGGCACAATTCCATCGGACTTTCGCCTGCACAATGCGCAGGTAGCGGCGGTAGACCTCGGCCGAGTCAATGCGTCCGGACCTCAGGGCAGCCTTGAGCGCGGTGATGGCGTTTTGCGGACTTCCAACAAAAAGAAGCACGTCATTGCCTGCCTCAAAGGCGCGGACCTCGAGCTCGCCCGGGGGCAGATCCTGGGCCACGCCCTTCATGTTCAAGGCATCAGTAAAGCAGAGCCCATCAAAGCCCAAGCTGTCTCGAAGCCAGTGGCTTACTACCTTCTTGCTAAGGGATGCCGGCGTTCCGCTAGGGTCGAGCGAGGGAACGTTGACGTGGGCTACCATTACCGACCCCACTCCTTGGTCAAAGGTGGCCTTAAAGGGCGCGAGGTCGAGGCGCTTGAGCTCACTGCGGGTTCGGCCCACAGTCGGCAGTGTTTGGTGGCTGTCTTGCTCGGTATCGCCATGACCCGGGAAGTGCTTCACGCAAGCCATTACGCCTGCCTGCTCCATGCCGCGAATTTGGGCATTGGCCAAGAGGGAAACCCTTTTTGGATCGCTCCCAAGGGCTCGCTGCCCGATAATGGGGTTGCGCGGATTGGTGTTAACGTCCACTACGGGTGAAAAATTAACGTGGATGCCGAGCATGCGCGATTCCGTTGCAAGTGCGCGGCCGTAGCGGCGGGCCAAGGCGGTGTCGGATGTCGCTCCCAAGGTCAGCGGCCAGGGAAGGCGCGGCAGGCTGTCAAGACGCATGGCAGCACCCCATTCTGCGTCTTGAGCCATCATAAGAGGCAGAGGCCCTGCGGCTGACTGCAGGCGAGCAATTGCCGCACGCTGGCGCTCTGGCCCACCCTGCATCCAGATGATTCCCCCTATTTGACCGCTGCGGACTAGGGATTCAAGCCGATCGATTTCTGCGCTTCCCTTGTTGCTGTAGCCCGCCACCATGATAAGCTGACCGAGCTGGCGGTCGATGTTTTGCGCCTCTAGCCTGTTGTGCATCAGCACAGTAAACAAAAGAATTATTCCGAGAGTCCTTTTGGCATTCATGCACCCAAAGTAGGCCAAAAAACGCGGTATCTTTGGGTGGTATGGCGTTTTTTTCACTGTTTAAAAACCAGAACAAACCGCGAGGGTTTCAGCTGCAGCATCGGTACTACGACGAGCGCAAAGAGCGCCTCGCGCAGCTCGGTCAAGAAGCCCCTCAGAATCGCGAGGCACGCAAGCAACGCCTTCACGAAGCGTGGACCTCGAACCGCCGTATAAAGACCTCGAGTAGGAACCAGTTTTTACGCTCCGCGGCCATCGTTTTGGCATTGCTGGTTCTGGCATCGCTGCTTTTGCGATGAGCAGAGCCCCTATTCGCAGCCTTCCGGAATCGGTAGCCAATTTAGTGGCAGCCGGTGAGGTCGTTCAAAGGCCCTCGTCGGTCGTTAAGGAGCTCATAGAGAATTCCATTGACGCCGGAGCAAGCGAGATCGAAGTGACCCTAACTAATTCTGGACGCAGCCGAATTCAGGTGCGCGATAACGGTCAGGGCATTGACCCCGAAGACCTTCCCCTGGCACTGGTCCGCCATGCGACCTCAAAGCTGCGCGACGCCAACGACCTGTTTGCCCTTACTACCATGGGATTTCGAGGAGAAGCCCTCGCGTCAATGGCTGCCGTTGGCCAGGTTACCCTACGCTCACGAACAGCCGACCACGAGGTGGGAATTGAGCTGCGCTGCTCAGGAGGCAATCACGAAGGCAGCATACCAAGCCCGGGCCCTGTGGGTACCACCGTGGCCGTCGACCATTTATTTTTCAATGTTCCCGCCCGCAGGCAGTTTCTCAAGTCAGACGCCATAGAATTCAAGCATGCCCTTGAGGTTTTCGACTCCCTTGCGCTGGCGCACCCCGACGTTCGTATGATCCTAAAGCACAACGGCTCCGACGAGCGCGTGCTGGATCCTGGCAACCTGCGGCAGCGAACTACGGCCGTCTTGGGGCGCCGAAGCAGCGAAAAACTGGTTCCCGTAGACGAGGCCACGGACTTGGTTCACGTGCACGGCTTTGTGCTTCGTCCCGAGGCAGCACGCAAGACCCGAGGAGACCAGTACCTCTTTGTTAACCGCCGCACTGTGCGAAGCGCCTACATACACCGTGCTGTCCTCGAGGCCTTTGAGGGTCTTATTCCCGGCGACATGCACCCAGCCTACGTGCTGTTTTTGGAACTGAACCCCGAACGCATCGACGTTAATGTGCACCCCGCCAAGACCGAAATCAAGTTTGACGACGAGCGGGGCGTGTATGCCATGGTTCGCAGCGCCGTTCGCCGGGCCCTTGGAATCCACCAAATTGCGCCAACGCTCGATTTTGAAGTTCCGGTAGGCGAGCACATTGACTGGAGCCACCGAAGCAAGCCGGATGCACCCGGCGTGCTGGTCAACCCCGACTTCAATCCTTTTTTGGGGGATTTTTCGCGCGCCCGGCCTCGAGCCGGCGAAGCAGCACTAAACCTTGATTTTTTTGCCCCTCCTGCTCGGAATGACTTAGGCCTGCAGCATGACCTCGAACTTCCCAGTAAAGGCTGGAACGACGAGGCAAGCGAGTCCTCGGCCGAGCGACCCCGAGCTTTGGGAAAGGCACTTAGCGTATCCGGAAGGTTTGCCTTGGTTCCGATGGCCGATAAGCTGGTCATCGTGCACCTGGATCGGGCGCAGCGACGCATCGACCTGGAGCGCTGGATTGCCGGATCCACACGCCACAGTCAAAACTGGCTCTTTCCTCTGGAATGGACTCCGAAACCTGGATTTATGGACGCATGGGAATCCAAGCTCCAAACCTGGGGATTTGCCTGGGAGCCCGGCGATTCGGGCCTGACCTGGACTGCCGGCCCCGGATTTTGCTCGCCAGAGTCCGCAATGGACTGGCTCGAGGGCCTCACTGCCGTCGAAGTCGAGGACGATTTGGAGCTCCGCACCGCAATTAGCCATTGGCTTAACGCCCACCCAGCGCGGTCTGCCGACGTTCCCGACCTCGTTGACCGACTTTTTGCCTGCAGCGACCCATGGACCGACGATCTTGGGCGCCCCACGGCTCGACTTTTGAACGCAGACGAACTTGCACGACTATTTTAATTATGAACTACCGCCCCTCTGGCTTCAGCTTTCTCCCTCCCGTTGTTAAGAACCTTCTTATCATCAACGGACTTTCCTTCTTTGCGAGCATTGTCTTTGGCCGCATGGGCTTTGACGTCTTAGGGAAATTCGGACTCTACCTGCCGGTAAGCGAATTTTTTGAGCCCTACCAGCTGGTCACCCACCTCTTTTTGCACGACACCAGCAACCTGGGGCATATTTTGGGCAACATGTTTGCCCTTTGGATGTTTGGAACTCCGCTTGAAAACCTCTGGGGCGGGAAGCGCTTTTTTATCTACTATTTTGTAACCGGATTTGGTGCTGCCGCACTGCACTTGGGGGTGAACTATTGGGACTACGTGCAGGCCTCCAACCTTCACGAGTTCGAGGGCAGCCTCGATGCCCTGTACCGCATGCAATCCCTGGCCATGACCCCCACCGTAGGAGCTTCGGGCGCGGTCTTTGGCCTGCTTCTGGGCTATGGCATGATGTTCCCCAACCAGCAGATTTACCTCTACTTTTTGCTGCCCATCAAGGCTAAGTGGTTTGTACTGATCTACGGACTTTTTGAACTCTTCAACGGAGTCGCCAATTCAGGGTCAAGCATTGCCCACTTTGCTCACGTCGGCGGAATGATCTTCGGATTTCTCCTGATACGCCGTTGGCAGGCTAACCGAAGGGAGTTTTAGCGCTAAGTCCTGCCCATGAGTCCCAGAGAGCAAGTACGCATTTGGATCGAGCAAAGCCCGATTAACCGGCTCATTATGGGCTTGGTTCTCGTTTTTTTGGTACAAACCGCCTTTGATTTGGTGGGCTGGGCCACGGGCTGGCCTGCAGAACGCGGCATGCTTAACTTCTTTGGCCTGCACACGGGCGGACTTTTGCCGCTCTACCAACCTTGGACCCTGCTTACCTACGGAGCGCTCCACTACGGTCTCTTGCATCTAGTATTCAATGCTTTGACGCTCTACTTCACCGCCTCACTGCTTGAAACACTCTGGCCCACGCGCCGAATTCTGCGCCTTTTTGCCCTGGGAATTTTAGCAGGAGCCCTGGGCGCATGGCTTGCAGGGATTTGGCGGCCGGCTGTGGTAGTCGGCGCTTCGGCGGGAGTCTATGCAGTCTTTACCGCCGCCGCGGTGCGCATGCCCGACTTTAGGGTCCGCCTCTTTTTTGTGCTTGAACTCAAACTTTGGATTGTGCTGGCCGTACTGCTGGGCATGGACGTGGTTGGATTGTTTTCGACCGACACTACCGCGCGAGCCGCACACCTTGCTGGTGCCGCTGCAGGCTGGATTTTTGCCCTAAACCCCCATTGGCTAGACTGGTCCTTCAACCGGGGTGCCTCACGGCGCGGCAAAAAAGCCGGTAAACTCAAGGTAGTCCGACCTAGTGAACCCAGCCTGGACCAGCTGCTGGACAAAATTTCGGCAAAAGGAATAGATTCCCTAAGCGCTAACGAACGCAAAATCCTTGAGCGCAGCAGCCAAAAGAAGTAAGTGGGGCCTGCGCTGGTGGTGGATCCCGCAGCTGCTCGCCCTGCCGGTCACGGGGCTGGCTTGGCTCGGAATGGCTACGGACTACGCCCTGCTTGCCCCGCTGAGCCTGGTTCTACCCTACCTCGTGCTTTACCACGTGCTGTGGAGCATGATGGCGACCGCCCACCTTCACCCCTCTGCCCTTTTGGGCGGACTCGTTTTAGCCACCTTTTGGACCCCAATGGGCAGCTGGATGCAGGTTCGGGCGCCGAACTCGGTATCGTACGCTCAACCCAGCGTGTTGGTAGCCAGCTGGAACGTACACCATTGGCGCAACCGCACCTGGACCGAGGATTCCGCCACCGTGAGCGAAATGGCCAAGTTCGCCTCGGAACTCGGCGTCGACGTGCTCGCCCTTCAGGATGTGAGGCGCGGAACCGATGCGGAGCGTCAAATCGGCAAAGAACTACCGCACCGCGTCGAGGCCTACGACCTCGCCCTGTACAGCCGCTACCCCATTGTACAGTGGGATCAAGTGGACTACCCCGGTGATTCGGGGCGGGTCGGTTTTATTTGGGCCGACGTTTTGCTGTCCGAGGGCGACACGCTGCGCGTGGTCAACGTGCACTTAGTCAGCACCGACGTCGACCTCCGCGAAGCGCAGTCGGAGCAAGCCAAGGCGGGCTGGTGGCAAAGCGCCAAGCTGCTGCTGCGCCGAATGATTCGCCGCGCGGAACCCCGATCCGTTCAAGTAGACGCCCTGGCTGGATGGTGGGGCGAAAGCACCCGTCCCGCGCTCGTATTGGGCGACTTCAACGACGGCCCGACTTCGGCCACCCACCGACGGCTGCGCGAACTGGGCTCCGACACGTTTATTCAGTCGGGCGCCGGCTGGGGAAGCACCTACCGCGGGCTTCGGGTTGTTCCATTGCGAATCGACTGGATTTGGACCGGCGGGGACTGGACCGCCCTGGAACACCGCGTGTTCAAGCAGCGCTGGAGCGACCACAATCCGGTCGTGGCAAGAGTTACTCGTAGCTAGTTTCTGGTTGCTCGCCGCACCCTCCGTAAGTCCAAGTCGTTCATGGGGTGCGAGGGCGGGCCGACCCATGCCTTGGGCCAAGCGCGCAGGCTGACGTCGTAAAAGAGCGGAATCAATAGGGCCTCAGAGTGGATTCGAGCGTCGAGTTCCGCGGCTTTGGCTGTGCGAGCAACGGGGTCCTGTTCCGCTTTAAATGATGCGTAGCCTTCAAGACCCGGGTAGCCGCTGACGTTGGGCCCGCCCGCTTCGCCGTAGAGCATGAGGTAGTTGCCTGCGTCGGGGTAGTCCGCGATCCAGCTTGCGCGGTAGAGTCCGAGTCGGCCATTGGCCTTGTCTTCTCTAAAAGTTGCCGCCGGAAGCACCTGCACCTCGACGGGCAGTCCGAGCTGGCTCCAAGCGCTTTGCAGGAATTCGGCTACGTCGCGATAGGATGCCGTGGTGCTAATAATCAGTGGTTTAAGTCCTGGCTTGGCTACGCCATCCGTGCTGAGAAGGCCAGCCTGAGTGAGCAAAATTCTTGCGGAATCGGGCCGGTAGCTCCAGGGGTTGGTCCAGTCGGAGGCGGGTCGGTAGCCGGGCATTCCGGCGGGCAATATTCCTCCGTGCGCGGGAATTCCGAGGCCGTTTTTGAGGTAGCCAATGATGCCCTCGCGGTCGACCGCCCAGTTTAGGGCACGACGAACCCGCAGGTCGGCGAGGTAGTCGGGATTGCTGGGGCCGTAGCGCAGGACCAGGTACTCCGTGTTGAGAAAGGGCGCAGTGCGCTGGGTGAACTTGCCGCGCCATTGGGTTTTAAGCTGGCCGTCGGGCTCAAGCCACTGGTCCTTGTAGCTGGGGTCAATGCCCGTTAAAAAGTCGAGTTCGCCCTGCAAGAAGGCCATAAATGCAGACTGGCGGTCGGGCACAAAGCTGATGCTGACCGCCTCGAGGTAGGGCAGTCGTTGGCCCTCAGCGTCGTGCTCGGGGTACTTGGGATGGCGGCGAAGCACCAGTTTTTGCCCGCGCTGCCATGCCTTGAGGTAGAAGGGGCCGGAGCCTACAGGATGCTCCGAAAGGCCGGCTCCGTAGGTGGTAATGGCGGATTGGGGTATTATGGAGGTGTAGGGTACGCTTAGCTTGCTCCACAGGGCGGGGTCGGGCGCGGAGAGGCTTATTGCGATGGAGTCCGGGCTGGCGGCCCAAAGGGAATCAATTCCTTCGAGGAGCCAGGCTCCGGGCGATGCGGTGGCCGGTTGCTTGAGGCGCTGAAGGCTGGCGGCCACATCGTAGGCGTCGATTGCGTGGGCAAGGCCTTTGAAGCAGGGATCTTGATGGGCGGCGAAGTCGGTGCGGATGCGGATTCCGGCACGGATTCCGCCAGAAGAAAAGGACCAGGATTCCGCAAGGAGTCCGCGCAATTGACCCGAAGAATCCGTTTCAAATAGCGTGGTGTAGAGCTGCCGAATGACCCAGTTGTGGGCCTGATCGCGCGCAAAAGCGGGGTCAAGCGACGATACTCCGCTGGCCTCGTTGTAGCGAAACAGCAGTCCTTGGTTAGACTCCTCGTTGGGAGGGCTGCATTGCGCCAAGGCAAGTACTGCAAACAGGGCAGCAATACCTTGGAGGCAAAGGGTCTTTGCAATGTCTAAAGTCCGTGTAAAATAGGGCATTTCATGCCAAAGATAGCCGCGAATATTGCCTATTTTAGCGGGATGCTTGCTACAGAACCCCGCGCTTCGTTTCACACCCTGGGCTGCAAGCTGAATTTCGCCGAAACCAGCACTTTAGCTCGGGACCTCTGGTCCGCAGGCTACCAGCGAGCAGACTTTGGAACCGAGGCTGATGTGGCCGTTATTAACACCTGCTCGGTCACCCAAGAGGCCGACAAAGAAACCCGAGGACTGGTGCGCAAAGCGCTCAAGGCTAACCCGAACTGCTTTATTGTGATCACGGGATGCTACGCCCAGCTTCGCCCCAGCGAGGTGGCCGCCATGAAGGGCGTTGACCTGGTGCTCGGCGCCAAAGAAAAACCCTATCTACGTCAGTTTTTGAGCGACTTGAGCAAGCGGCCCGAGGCCGAGGTGCACGCCTGCGAAATCAACGACGTCGACCAGTATCATGCGGCCTACAGCATGGGCGACCGCACCCGAGCCTTTTTGAAGGTTCAGGACGGCTGCGACTATGTCTGCACCTACTGCACGATTCCCATGGCCCGCGGCGTAAGTCGTTCCGCACCGCTTGAGCAAGTGATAACGCAGGCCCGCGAACTGGCCGCCCAAGGCGTGCTCGAGGTGGTGCTCACCGGTGTCAATGTGGGCGACTACGGCAAGGGCGAGCAGGGCAGCAAGCGGCACGACCACACCTTCTTGGAGCTGGTTCAGGCGCTCGACCAAGTGGACGGGCTGGACCGCCTTCGCATTTCGAGCATCGAACCCAACCTGCTCCGCGACGAAATCATTGACTTCACGGCGCAGAGCGAGCGCTGGGTTCCGCACTTTCACATTCCGCTGCAGAGCGGCAACAATGAGGTGCTGGGCTTAATGAAGCGCCGCTACCGCCGCGAACTTTACGCCGAGCGCGTGGCACGCATCATCGACCGTATGCCCGACGCAGCCATTGGGGTTGACGTGATTGTGGGCTTTCCCGGCGAAACCGAGGAGCACTTTCTCGACACCTACCGGTTTTTGGAGGAGCTTCCCATCGCCTACCTCCACGTGTTTACGTATTCCGAGCGGCCGGGAACCGAGGCCATCCAGCTCGAAGGCTCTGTTCCTATGGCGGAGCGCAAAGCCCGAAACCACCGACTGCGTCTGCTGAGCACCATCAAGCAGCGCGCATTTTATGAGGCCCACTTGGGCAGCGTTCGCCCCGTAGTTTGGGAACATTCCGCACGAGAAGGCCGCATGCTGGGCTACACCGACAACTACATAAGGGTCGAGGCCGACTACGACGCCGATTTGGCTGGCAGCTCCGCATGGGTTGAGCTCCTTGAAACGACTCCGCGCGGAACCGTTGCCACAGGAATTTGTGCTACACCCTTAGAAAATAGGGCCGTATGAGCAGCTTATTGTTTACCCAAGCGGTTCGCGAAGTCGGTGATTGGATTCGCAGCGAGCGCCGAGAATTCAATGCTAATAAAGTTGAAACCAAGGCCCTCAACTCATTGGTAAGCTACGTAGACCAGCAGGCCGAGCTCATGCTCATCGAACGGCTTACCACTGCACTGCCAGGGAGCGGTGTTCTCGGTGAAGAGGGCGGAAGCAACTGGATCGAGGGCGGAAGCAACTGGATCATTGACCCCCTTGACGGCACGACCAACTTCATCCACGACCTGCCACCCTACGCCGTTTCGGTGGCGCTCATGCGCGGACGCGACCTGGTCTGGGCCGCTGTTTATGAATTGGGCCAGGGCCGGATGTTCAGCGCAGAGCTCGGGGGCGGAGCCTTATGCGACGGCCGAATTTTAAGCATCCGAGAGGGCGCCCCAATGAGCAGCGGACTGGTGGCCACGGGCTTCCCCTACCATGAATTCTCGCAGATGCCCCAATACCTAAATGCCTTGCAGGCCTGCTTTAGGGCCGCGAGGGGAATTCGCCGCTTTGGTTCGGCAGCTACAGACCTTGCATGGTTGGCCGACGGGCGCTTTCAAGGCTTTTTTGAGCAGGGACTCGCTCCCTGGGACGTTGCCGCTGGCATCCTCCTTGTTCGAGAGGCCGGGGGCACCGTCTCTGACTTTTATGGCTCGGACTTAGACGACTACGACCTGGTGCGCAGCCGGAGCATTACTGCCGGAAACCCCAGTACCTACCGCGACCTTGTATCCCTGACCACCGACTCATTTTTGCCAACATGACGATTCACCCAACTCCCATTACCGACCTAATTCTGCTCGAACCCCGTGTTTTTGGAGACGATCGTGGATACTTTTTTGAATCCCTTCGCAGGGATTTGCTGCCGGCGGGCATGCCCGACTTTGTGCAGCACAACGAGAGCATGAGCAAGCGCGGCGTGCTTCGTGGCCTGCACTTTCAGGCACCACCCCACGAGCAGGGAAAGCTGGTCTCGGTGGTACGCGGAGCCGTCTACGACGTCGCCGTCGACATCCGCCTGGGGTCGCCGACCTATGGGCAGCACTTTGGGCTACGCCTCGACACGGTGACCAAGCATCGCCTCTATATTCCGCCCGGATTCGCCCACGGCTTCTTAACCCTAGAAGACGACACCGTGTTTCAGTACCTCTGCAGCGACTACTACGCCCCCGAAACCGAAGGGTGCATCAACTTTTCTGACGCTGACTTAGGCATAGACTGGGCAGGAATCTGGAATTCTACCGAGGCCTTTGCCCTGAGCGGCAAGGACCAGGCAGGCCAGGCATTTGCATCCTTCAAAAGCCCCTTTGTTTATGCCCGCAGCTAAAAACAGGGCCGCGGCCCGCTACTTTAAAAATGCCTACGCCCAAACTGGCAGCTGGTTTCTGTCTGCTGCCGCCTACATCATGGGCTTACCCTCAACTGCTAGCCTAATTCTATGAAGCTTCGCATTCTGGGTGCACGCACCCACAACCTCAAAAATATTGACGTAGAGCTACCGCGCCGCAAACTCGTTGTGGTCACTGGCCTTAGCGGGAGCGGCAAGTCTTCGCTGGCCTTTGACACCATCTTCGCCGAGGGTCAGCGCCGATACATGGAGACCTTCAGCAGCTATGCCCGTCAGTTTTTGGGCACGATGGAACGGCCCGATGTAGACCGAATCGAGGGCCTGAGCCCCGTAATTGCCATTGAGCAAAAAACGACGAATCGAAACCCGCGCTCTACCGTAGGTACGGTAACCGAGGTCTATGACTTTCTGCGGCTGCTTTATGCCCGATCGGCAACGGCCTATTCCCTCGCTACGGGAGAGGTCATGGTCAGCTACTCCGACGATGCCATACTCGAGCGCGTGGTACAGGACTTCGATGGGGTACGAGTGGCCCTGCTCGCTCCGGTAGTCCGCGCCCGCAAAGGCCACTACCGCGAACTTTTTGAGGGTCTGGCCAAGCAAGGCTACCTCAAGGTACGCGTCGACGGTGAATGGCTTGATTTAGACCGCGGACTTAAGCTCGACCGCTACAAAACCCACGATATCGACGTGGTGGTAGACCGACTCAGCCCCGGCACCGAAGACGCGGAACGACTGAACCGCAGCATTGCGACGGCCATGCGCCTTGGTCAGGGCAGCATTACCGTGGTCAATTGGGACAGCCAAGAGCAAAAGCACTTCAGCCGCAACTTGATGTGCCCGACCACCGGGATTTCCTACCCTGAGCCCGAACCCAACACCTTTAGCTTCAACTCACCCAAGGGTGCCTGCCCGCATTGCGATGGTCTTGGGATCGTGCGTGAGCTTGCCATGAGTAAAGTAGTTACCAATCCGCGACTAAGTTTGGGTGACGGAGCCCTTGCCCCACTGGGTACCAAGAAGGCGACCTGGATCTTCCAACAGCTCGAGCACATCGGGTGGCGCTGTGGATTTACCCTTCAAACGCCATGGAAGGACATTAGCGAGGAGGGCCGCAACGCCATTATTTTTGGATTCACGGGGGATTTCACCCATACCCAAAAGGTGGCCGGCATCTCGCGCAAAATCAGCATTAAGTACGAGGGCCTCAAGCCCTTCATTGAGGCACAGGGCCGCGAGGGCAGCAAAAGTTTGCAGCGCTGGGCCGACGACTACCTCGAAGACGGAGTCTGCAGCCACTGCTGCGGGACAAGACTCAAGCCGGAATCCCTCATGTTCCGCATTGCAGACCGTTCGATCGCAGACCTTGCCCAGCTGCCCCTGAGTGATTTGTCAGCCTGGCTGGAGTCGGTCGAAGCCAGCCTACCTCCCAACCAAAGACGGATTGGCGGCGAGATTCTCAAGGAACTCGCGGTGCGGGTCGGATTTCTCAACGACGTAGGCCTGAGCTACCTGTCGCTGAGCCGGTCCGCACGAAGCCTAAGTGGCGGAGAAGCCCAGCGCATTCGCCTTGCAACCCAAATCGGGTCGCAGCTGGTCAACGTCCTGTACATTTTAGACGAGCCTTCCATTGGCCTGCATCCGCGCGACAACGACCGGCTCATCAAAAGCCTAGAAAAGCTGCGGGACCTGGGCAACAGTGTGGTGGTGGTGGAGCACGACGAAGAACTCATGCGGCATGCCGACCATATCATTGACATGGGTCCGCGGGCCGGAATTCACGGAGGCCGCGTGGTGGCAGAGGGCAACTTTACCGACGTGCAGCAGTCCGACAGCCTCACGGGAAAATACCTGAGAGGGGAGCTCCAAGTCTCTGCTCCGCGCGATCCTCGGCCAGGAAGCGGCAAGGTGCTCAGGCTCTTTGGTGCACGAGGACGGAATCTTAGAAACGTTAATCTCGAGCTTCCCCTGGGTACCATGATCGTGGTGACCGGCGTTTCAGGCTCGGGTAAAAGCACCTTGATTAACAAGACTTTGCATCCGGCGGTGGCCGGTCCGCTCCAAGGATTGCTCGACAAGCCCGAACCCTTTGACCGCATTGAGGGGCTCGAGCACATTGATAAAATTATAGCCGTGGACCAAAGTCCCATTGGCCGGAATCCGCGAAGCAACCCGAGCACCTACACCGGCGTTTTCAATGAAATCCGCAAGCTGTTCAGCGACCTTCCCGAGGCCAAGGTGCGCGGCTATGCGCCCGGTCGCTTCTCCTTCAACGTCAAGGGCGGACGCTGCGAAACCTGCGAAGGCGGAGGCATGCGGGTAATCGGAATGAACTTTTTGCCCGACGTGTACGTGCTATGCGAAACCTGCCAGGGACGAAGATTCAACCGCGAAACGCTTGAGGTGCGGTTCAAGGGCCACAGCATCAGCGACGTACTCAATATGAGCATCGAAGAGTCTATAGTCTTCTTTGAAGCCCTGCCCCGCATTAGCCGTGTGCTTCAAACCATGAACAGCATCGGCCTGGGCTACATCACCCTGGGGCAGTCCGCGACCACCCTTAGCGGCGGGGAGGCCCAGCGAATTAAGTTGGCTACCGAACTGAGCAAGCGCGGCACCGGCCAAACCCTTTATTTGCTCGACGAGCCCACCACCGGGCTTCATTTTGATGACGTTCGGGTACTTATGGACGGACTTCACCGCCTCGTTGACCAAGGCAACACCGTCATTGTGATTGAGCACAACCTTGATGTCATTCACCAGGCGGACCACGTCATTGACCTGGGACCAGACGGCGGTGCGGGAGGCGGGTCCATTATAGCTAAGGGGAGTCCTATGGAAGTGGCATCCGTCAAAAAAAGCATTACCGGCCAATACCTAAAGGCCTACCTTACTCGTTTAAAAAACTAACGCATCATGGCTACCCACGGATCCAGGCCCATTAAATCGGCCTTCAAGCACAAATCATGGACCGAGGTTCGCACCAACGATTCCTGGGCCATTTTTAAAATAATGGGCGAATTCGTGAATGCCTACGAACGCCTCTCCCGAATCGGGCCTTGCGTAAGCATTTTTGGCTCCGCCCGACTTGCTGAGGACCACCGATGGTACCAAATGGCCGAAGGTATTGCCGAGGGACTCGGTGCCAAAGGCTACGGAATTATCAGCGGTGGAGGTCCCGGAATCATGGAGGCCGCCAACCGAGGGGCCAAAGCCGTCGGGGCTCCCTCTGTGGGGCTCAACATCACGCTGCCCCATGAGCAGAAACCCAACGACTACATTGACCTCGATAAAAGCGTTGATTTCGACTACTTCTTTGTGCGCAAGGTCATGTTTGTAAAGTATTCCCAAGGCTTCGTGGTCATGCCGGGCGGATTCGGTACTCTGGACGAAGTCTTCGAGGCCATTACCCTAATTCAAACCAAAAAGATCGGCCGCTTCCCTGTCGTCTTGGTGGGCCGAGACTACTGGGGCGGACTGCTGGATTGGATTGAATCCACCCTCAAGCCCAACGGCCTCATCGGCCCGGAGGATACTCAGATTTTTAAGCTAGTCGATACCGCCGAAGAAGCCATTCTCGCAATCGACGACTTCTATAGCCGCTACATTCTCAAGCCTAACTTCTAAGGCCGCTTATGGCCTGAGCAGTTTTTGGGACCACCGACGACCCAAGGCATCGGAGGCTTCGAGCACGTACCAACCCGCCGTCTGCGGGTATTCAATGCTCAGGGATTCGCCTTCGGCGGTTCCGTGCGATACGTCCCGTCCGTCAATCAACCGAAGGGTCCATTCAAGACCGGACAACTCGGCAGTAAACTGCAGCAACCACGCTCGGTCCGACTGCAGAACCGACCACGGAAGGTTGTATTCCCTTGTTGACCAAGCGTAGTCCGCAACTAGGCTGTCTTTAGGGAACAGGCCGCTGCCTAAAGCAAAGGCCTTGCCGACCGACTGCGGGTTACCCGACATCGAATGCCAAACCAAGGAATCGTTAAGGGCGCCTATTTGGGCCACCACCACCTTGCCAGTGGCGTCGGGCCAAAGCGTATCGCCGGACTGATCCCAAACCAGGTAGGGAGCCAGCCCAATATTGTAGGCCGTCGTCGAGTCGTATAAAAGGGTCCCGCCGGGACCGCCCATGCGAATTTGAAGCTGTATCTCCGCGCGGCTCACCGAGGGATAGTCGGCCTCTAGGACCCACAGTCCGGTCTCCATATCGTTAACCAAAATTCGGCCGCTAGGCAAGTAGGGATAGGCACCCCAGGCGCCGTTGTAGCCCCCGCCGGCGTACTGCGGTGAAGTGTCGAAGTAGGCTGCAAGCACCGGTAAATCGGGAAATTCCGTGTCTAAAACATGGCAGCCAAACGTATAATAAGCAGTAACAACATGATTACCAATCGCATACGTATTATGCGGCACAACACCGGATCCCTGCTGAATTCGGTGCCGAAAGCGCTCGCCCACATTGCTTAGGTCGTTTACGTCAAAGGCAGCGACGTAGCCATTAGCGACTTCGTCGGTAGTGTATAGGGTGCTTCCGTCTTCCGAAAGCCAGCAGTTATGTGCAAAACTGTTTGGCGTCGCAAAGGTGCCAAAAGTTACCGGCTGGCTGGGAAGGGCCACTCCCACCACCTGAATGTCTTCCCAGAGCGCGGCACCGTAAAGGGTATCGTGGCGTACATAGCCATCGTGCAGGTAGTACTCGTTGTAGAGCCCCAGCGCCGTCGGATTCCACGGGTCGGTCGCGACATCCACCATAACGGCTCCACCAACACCAACGTTCGATCCAAAGGCAAACAGTTTTCCTTCTTCATCAATCCATAGGTTGTGCGAACGGCGCAAGGTATCCGTTACACCCCCCGGCATCGAAACCGGCAGCCGCACATACTTGTGGGTCATGCTGTCGAGGTTGATAATGAGCAGGCCGTTGGTCACCGTTGTTCCTGTGGGCACGTCGTGCATGGCATAGGCGTAGTGGCCCCAGGTCTTAATCTCGCGCCAAATGGACGGAACCCCGGGCAACCAAAGCTCATTAAAGACACTTTGGGTCGGATTGGTCACATTGGCAATCAGCACACCGTTTCGGTTGCCGATCAGCGCGTATTCCTCGTTGGTCGCAGTGTCGCGGTATCCCCAAATTCCGCTGTTCATAGGCGAAGCCCCCAATGGACCCCACTGCGTAACGGGGTACCACGCCAAGCGGCGCATATTTAGGCTATCGTTGCTAGGCTGGGCCAAAACAGCAGCGGCAGACAGCATAAATCCAAGCAATAGAAGTGTGCGCTTTATCATGCTTAGAAGTTAAGGGTTATTTGACCGTCTTCGGCAGCATCAAAATCTGAATCGGGTGCCGGATCGTCTTGGGCTGAACCTGGAACCTGCGCCGGGTTCGACCATTCCACGGTTGTTCCTGGCTCGAGGGTAGGGCTTGGAATGCCGCTGAGGGCAGGTTCTACAGCGTCTAAAGGTTCTGGGGCTATATCGGGTGAATCGACTTCGGCTGAAACGAGCCTCACGTTGAGCACGGGAGAGGCATGGAGCATGTTACCAACCGCCTTCCAACCTTTGACCGCTATAAAATTCTCGAGCACAAGGGTTTCGTCTTCGCGTTCTCGCCCCTTAATCTTCCGAAACTGAATATTCACGGTGCTTCGGTCAGCCACGGTAACAATGTGCAGCAGCGACTTCGGATGCTCGGTAATGAAGCACTCCCAACCGTCGCCCTTGGGTTCTAGCTCAAAACGCTTTACCATGAACCGCTCCTTGACCCCGTCGAAGTACACGACCGAAACCGGACGTTGCGCATCCCAACGCTCAAAGAAGAAGGGCATTTCGTTAAAATGAAGCAGAAGCTCTGGCTTAACAATGCGGTAGTTTCCCTTCGTATCGACCTCGAGAAGCTTGTCTTCACCCCTAAAGCGACCCAGAGAACGACCACGTCCCTGGTCGTTGAGCTTCATCACCGTCTCGTCAAACCAAATTTCGCGGGCAGCAAGCGTACTGACCCCTTCGCTCTTTAGCTCCACCTTTTTAATGGTAGCCTTGCTGACAATATTGCCTCTGGCGGCGCGACCGCGCACGGCGAGCGACGAGAAATCAAAGTCAAAGCGAAGTTTTTTGAGCGAAGGGACTGCGCGCAGGTGCACGGTTACCACCTCAGCCTCACCATTGGGATTCACACTGAAATAGAGCACCTCAGACCCCTTGGTTCCCTGCGAGAGGGGATACTCCTTATCGCGGGTCACGCCACTAATAGGGAAGCGCTTGGCATAAGCCGCTCCGCGAGCGCCGTCGCGGTAAATGATGTTGTAGATGGTGCGCTCGTCGCCCTTCTTGAACACCGACACGTGAACGATGTCGGTTCCGACAAACTTTTTATCGCCGACCTTGGTGACCAGCATGGTTCCGTCGCCTCGAATCACGACCACGTCGTCAATGTCGGCGCAGTCGCCCACAAACTCATCCTTGCGCAAGGCCGTGCCCACAAACCCTTCCACCCGGTTGACGTAGAGCTTGGCGTTGGCGATGGCAACCTGGGTGGCCACTACCTGCTCAAAACCTCGAAGCTCTGTTTTGCGTTCGCGTCCTTGGCCGTACTTTTTCTTCAAGTTTTTGAAGAACTCTACTGCGTAATCAATCAGATTATCCAAATGATGCCTAATCTCTGCGATTTGCCCTTCAAGGCTTAGAAGGTTGTCGTCGGCCTTGGCGGCATCAAACTTCGAAATGCGCTTGATGCGAATCTCTGTCAGGCGAACAATGTCCTCATCGGTGACCGCGCGCAGCAGGTGCTTGGTATGCGGAGCCAGTCCCACGCGAATATTTTTCATGACCGCCTCCCAGGTCTCTGCCTCTTCAATGTCGCGGTAAATGCGCTGCTCGATAAAAATCTTCTCAAGGCTCGCGAAATGCCACTGCTCCTGGAGCTCATTGAGCTTGAGCTCAAGCTCGGCCTTGAGCACCTCCACGGTACTGTCGGTCGAGCGGCGCAGCATGTCGCGCACCCCCATGAATACCGGCTTCTCATCTACAATAACACAGGCCATGGTACTTACCGAAGACTCGCAGGCCGTGAAGGCATAAAGGGCATCCACCATTTGGTCCGGCGAAACACCGGGGAGCAGTTGGATCACAATTTCTACATGCTCCGCCGTGTTGTCCTCAATTTTCTTGATTTTGATCTTGCCCTTGTCGTTGGCCTTGATCACGGATTCTATGAGCGAAGTAGTCGTTGTTCCAAAGGGTATCTCCCTTATTATCAATGTTTTTTTATCTTCAACTTCAATCTTGGCACGAACCCTAACCCGCCCGCCGCGCTCGCCGTCTAAGTAGGCGCTCACGTCGGCAATTCCGCCCGTAGGAAAGTCCGGATAAATTTGAAAGCTCCGGCCGCGAAGGTGGGCTACCGACGCATCGATAAGCTCGTTAAAGTTGTGCGGCAGAATTTTGGTACTCAAACCCACGGCGATTCCCTCCACTCCCTGAGCCAACAGCAGCGGAAACTTCACTGGCAAGAATACCGGCTCCTTGCTTCGGCCGTCGTAGCTGGCGAGGTATTGGGTTATTTTGGGCGCAAAGGCCACGTCGAGGGCAAACTTGCTCAGGCGCGCTTCAATATAGCGGGAGGCGGCCGCACTGTCGCCGGTGTAGATGTTTCCCCAGTTTCCTTGAGTGTCGATCAGCAGGTTCTTTTGCCCCAACTGCACCAGCGCATCGCCGATTGAGGCGTCTCCGTGCGGATGGTACTTCATGGTCTGGCCAATGACGTTGGCCACCTTGTGAAAGCGACCGTCCTCCATTTCATAAAGCGCGTGCATCAGGCGCCGCTGAACGGGCTTTAGGCCGTCTTCAAGGGCGGGAACCGCCCGCTCTAGAATAACGTAGCTGGCGTACTCCAAAAAATACTCGCGGTACATGCCCCGCACCCGAGACTCCACCGGCTTAATCACCTCGGCCTCGCGCGCAGCATCTTCTGGAAAATTCTCCAAAAATGACTCGTCCATTGGGTTACTATCCTGGTCAGACATTGCTCGGGTCGTCTTTATCGATTTTGAGGTGGTCTATGATGAACTCCTGGCGCTCGGGGGTATTCTTACCCATGTAAAACTCCAAAAGCTGCTCTATCTGCTCCTTGCCCAGCATCACCGGCTCGAGGCGAATGTCTGCATTAATGAACATCTTGAATTCCCCGGGGGAGATTTCGCCCAAGCCCTTAAATCGTGTAATCTCGGGCTTGGAACCCAAAGCATCCACGGCGGCCCGCTTCTCTCCCTCGTCGTAGCAGTAAATGGTCTTTTGCTTGTTGCGCACCCTAAAAAGCGGCGTCTGCAAAATATAGAGGTGCCCTTCTTGCACCAGCTCGGGGAAAAACTGCAAAAAGAAGGTAATTAGCAGAAGACGAATGTGCATACCGTCCACGTCGGCATCGGTGGCTATGACTACGTTGTTGTAGCGAAGCTCCTCCAGACCGTCTTCGATGTTGAGGGCTGCCTGCAAAAGGTTGAATTCCTCGTTTTCATAAACCACTTTTTTGGTCAAGCCATAGCAGTTCAGGGGTTTACCCTTGAGGCTAAAAACCGCTTGGGTCTGCACGTCTCGCGAGGCCGTGATGGATCCCGAAGCAGAATCGCCTTCGGTAATAAATAGCGTCGTCTCAAGCCGTCGATCGTGCTTGATGTCGTTGTAGTGCACCTTGCAGTCGCGAAGCTTTCGGTTGTGTAGGTTGGACTTCTTAGCGCGTTCTCGTGCTAGCTTTTGAATTCCCGCAAGGTCCTTTCGCTCGCGCTCGGCACGCAAAATCTTCTTCTGAATGGCGTCGGCCACGTCCTGGTTGCGGTGCAGAAAGTTATCGAGCTCTGTTTTTAAAAAATCAAGAATAAAAGCGCGCACCGAGGGACCTTCCGGGCCCATGTCTTGGCTGCCAAGCTTGGTCTTAGTCTGCGACTCAAAAACAGGTTCAATCACCTTAATGCTCACCGCCCCAATTACGCTTTGGCGAATGTCTGCCGCATCGTAGTTCTTATTGAAGTAGTTGCGCAAAACAGTCACCAAGGCCTCGCGGAAGGCGCCATGATGGGTGCCTCCCTGGGTGGTGTGCTGGCCGTTGACGAAGGAATAGTACTGCTCGCTTTGGCTTCGCTCCGCATGGGTAAGAGCCACTTCGATGTCTTCGCCGCGAAGGTGAATAATCTCGTGCATTACCTCACTGCTCAAGTTGTTGGCCAAAAGGTCCTTGAGGCCGTTCTCGGAATAATACTTCTCGCCGTTGAGGTAAATCGTGAGGCCAGGATTCAGGTAGACATAATTCCAAACCATCCGCTCGACGTACTCCATCTGAAAGCGGTAGTTGCTAAAAATGGTGGCGTCGGGAGTAAACACAACCTTGGTACCCTGCCGCGCGGAACTGGGTTCAGCCTGGCCCTCTGACCCTAAAATGCCCTGAGAGAAACTAGCCGACTTGGACTGTCCGTCGCGAAAGGCTTGGACCATAAAAGCCGACGACAGGGCGTTGACTGCCTTGGTACCCACCCCATTCAAACCGACCGACTTCTTAAAGGCCTTTGAGTCGTACTTGGCTCCGGTATTCATCTTAGAAACCACGTCAACCAACTTGCCGAGTGGAATACCACGGCCGTAGTCGCGCACCGTCACCGACCCGTTTTGTACGCCGATCTCTATGGTGCGGCCGCCGCCCATTACAAACTCGTCGACCGAGTTGTCGACAACTTCCTTAATTAAAATGTAAATTCCGTCGTCTGGACTGCTTCCGTCGCCCAATTTACCGATGTACATACCCGGCCTAAGGCGGATGTGCTCCTGCCATTCAAGGCTGCGAATGTTGTCTTCGTTGTAGAGTACGGCTTCGGTCATGCTAACGTGCGAATCTAGCAAAAAGCCTCGTGTAAAACCCGTGCTAGCAAAGGGAGTTTTCAACAGAATAATCCCCCATTGGCCGCAAAGACTTCGACCTAAACGTTAAAGCGAAAGTGCAGCACGTCGCCGTCCTTCACGCAGTAGTCGCGACCCTCCACGCGCAGCCGACCTGCTTCGCGGCAAGCGGCCTCCGTGCGAAACTTGATGTAGTCGTCGTAGCCAATCACCTCGGCGCGAATGAATCCCTTCTCAAAGTCACTGTGGATGACCCCGGCGGCCTGCGGGGCAGTGGCTCCGCGCGGAATAGTCCAAGCCCGGACCTCCTTGACTCCGGCGGTAAAGTAGGTATCTAGCTGCAAGAGATTAAAAGCTTCGCGAATCAAGCGGTTTACCCCAGGCTCCTCGAGCTCTAGGTCGTCAAGGAACATGCGGCGCTCTTCATAGGTCTCGAGTTCGGCAATGTCTGCCTCGGTAGCCGCAGCCAAATGAAGCAGCCCCGCCCCCTCTTCGGCCGCCATGACCCTGACCTTCTCGACCCAAGCATTGCCGTCTTTGGCCGAAGCCTCGTCCACATTGCAGACATACATAATGGGTTTGTCAGTAAGTAGCTGGTAGTCGGCGATCCAGGTATTTTCTTCTTCGGTACGGTCAAAGCCACGAACCGACTTGCCCTGCTCGATGTGCTTTTTGAGTCGTTCGCCCATCTCTACCTCTCGCCCACCCTCTCGGGCTCCGCTCTTGGCGGCCTTGCGGGCACGATCTATGCGCTTTTCAAGGGTTTCAAGGTCCTTGAGCTGCAGCTCAAAATCTATGGTTTCTTTGTCGCGAAGCGGATTCACGCTGCCGTCAACGTGTACAATATTGTCGTTTTCAAAGCAGCGCAGCACGTGCAATAGAGCATTGCACTCTCGGATGTTGCCCAAAAACTGATTGCCCAGACCTTCTCCCTTGCTGGCTCCCTTGACCAGGCCTGCTATGTCAACAATCTCCACCGTGGCGGGAACCACGCGCTCGGGATTCACGATCTCGGCAAGGGCAGCCGTGCGCGGGTCGGGCACGTTCACCGTGCCTACGTTGGGCTCAATAGTGCAAAATGGAAAGTTTGCAGCATGCGCCTTGGCGTTGCTCAAGCAGTTGAATAATGTCGACTTGCCGACATTGGGGAGTCCTACGATTCCGACCTTCATAACTCGTTAATTACTTATGTTTTTGGGCCGCAAAGGTAGCCGATTAATGGCCGTACTTTTACGCTAAATCCGCTCCTGATGGTCCCAATTACTGACTACCCCTCGCAAATTCGGCGCGACATACTGCGCATGGTTCACAAGCCTCAATCGGGACACCCGGGCGGCTCCATGGGCTGTACCGAGTTCTTTACTGCCCTCTACTTCGACGTAATGAGGCACAATCCAGCCGCCTTCCGCATGGACGGCAAGGGAGAAGATTTGTTCTTTTTGAGCAACGGACACATTTCGCCCGTGTTCTACAGCACGCTAGCACGGTCTGGCTACTTCCCTGTGGCGGAACTCTCCACCTTTCGGTTGATCAATTCCCGACTTCAGGGCCACCCTACAACCCACGACGGCTTGCCCGGGGTGCGCATAGCGAGCGGATCGCTAGGTCAGGGACTCAGTGTTGCTGTGGGAGCTGCCCAAGCCAAAAAGCTCCACGGAGACCCGCACCTGGTCTTCACCCTGCACGGAGACGGTGAGCTGCAGGAAGGCCAAATCTGGGAAGCCGCACTCTATGCAGGCGCCAAAAAAGTGGACAACCTCATTGCCACCGTCGACGCCAACGGCCAGCAAATCGACGGAAGCACCGACGAAGTGCTCCCCATGGGTGACCTGGGCGCCAAGTTCAGCGCCTTTGGATGGGACGTGCTGCACCTCGAGCAGGGCAACGACCTCCATGCGGTGCAGGCCGCACTGCGGCAGGCCATAACTCACACTGGCAAAGGCAAGCCCGTGGTTATAATCATGAAGACGGCCATGGGCCACGGGGTCGACTTTATGGCCGGAACCCACAAATGGCACGGCATCGCCCCCAGCGATGACGAACTGGCCCGCGCCCTGGCTCAGTGCCCAGAAACATTGGGCGACTACTAAAACCTTGAGCATGCTTCGCAGTGGACTCCTTGCACTCCTTTTAATCGCCGGAAGCCTCAGGGCCCTGGCGCAGGGAGTACTGCCTCCGCCCGAAGTAAAACCCGAGCCGCTCACGCGAATTTTATTTGTTTTTGACGCGTCCAATTCCATGTACGGACGCTGGCAAACCGGCACGCGCATGGAGGTTGCCCAACGTCTTATGCGCGAACTGCTCGACAGCCTAGGGCAGGTTGAGCGTCCGAACTTTGAATTGGCCCTAAGGGTCTACGGCCACCAGAAACCGGTTCCGCCCCAAGACTGCAACGACACCAGGCTCGAAGTGGCCTTTAGCCCCAACTCGATTCCGCGCATTCAAAAAACTTTGGCCGGACTTCGACCCATGGGAACCACCCCCATTGCCCGAAGCTTAATTAAGGCGGGCAGTGACTTCCCGGAATGCTCGGACTGCCGCAACATAATTATTTTGATCACCGACGGCGTGGAGGCCTGCGACGAAGACCCCTGTGCCGCATCGCGCATTTTGCAGCAGCGCGGAGTAATTCTCAAGCCCTTTGTCATTGGAATCGGACTAGAAAGCAACCTGGCCAAGGATTTTGGCTGCGTGGGGACCTACTACGACGCGGGAGACGAACTCACCTTCACCAAGGCACTCAAGGTCATCATGACCCAGGCCCTCAACAATACCTCAGCACAAATCAACCTTATTGATCACCTCGGAGTTCCGTCTGAAACCAACGTTCCCCTGGTGCTGTACAATGCCACTACCGGCCAAATGGAGGAAGCCTTGGTGCACACTATGAACTATGTGGGGCAACCCGACACCCTCGACCTGGATGCTCTAGTGACCTACCGCGGAACGGTATTCACGATTCCGCCGGTTGCTATTGCCGAGAGCGTCATCAACGCAGGCAAGCACAATAACATTGGCGCCAATGCCGCGCAGGGAGCACTGCGCCTGAGCATGTTCAGCGTCCCAAGCCGGCAAAGCATGCCCTTAGCGGTAGTTCGCAGGCCCGGTTCCGCCGACATCGTGCATGTTCAGCCCTTGGGCAGCGAGCAGCGCTACCTAGTGGGCAGCTACGAGCTCGACATTCTCACCCTACCCCGCTACCGAATGTCGGTTGCTATTGAAGGCGGAAAGGTGACCGAGTTGAGCATTCCCGCGCCGGGGAGCGCGAGCCTAACTCTTAAAATTGCTAGCATCGGCGCTATTTTTTTGCGCGAAAACGATCAGTTCACCTACGTGGTTCCGCTGGACGAAGGCCAGGTGCGACAGTCCTTTGCGCTGCAGCCCGGAACCTACACCGTGGTATACCGACCAAGGTCCGCCCAGCAAACGGCCTACAGCAAAAGCCAAACCTTTACCGTGACCTCTGGAGCCACGGCCCTTGTTAACCTCCAGTAACCCTACCTACCTATGCACCCCTACATTAATCAAGGAAGCCAAGATACCCGAAGCGGTTTTGGCGCCGGCCTGCTTGAACTCGGACGCCGCAACCCCAAGGTCGTTGCCCTTTGCGCCGACCTCACTGGCTCGCTTAAAATGGACGCCTTTGCCAAGGAATTCCCAGAGCGCTTCTTTCAAACAGGCATTGCCGAAGCGCACATGATGAGCATGGCGGCGGGCCTGACCATCGGGGGATGGATTCCGTTCACCGGCACCTTTGCAAACTTCTCTACCGGGCGCGTCTACGATCAGATTCGGCAGAGCATTGCCTACTCCGACAAGAACGTGAAGATTTGCGCTTCCCACGCGGGCCTTACCCTGGGCGAAGACGGCGCGACGCACCAAATTCTTGAAGACATTGGGCTGATGAAGATGCTTCCAGGTATGACCGTCATCGTTACCGCGGACTACAACCAAACGAAGGCTGCGACTATTGCCATTGCCGACCACCACGGCCCGGTTTATCTGCGCTTCGGACGCCCCAAGGTGGCCAACTTCACCCCTGCCGACAAGCCCTTTGTCATCGGCAAGGCCGACGTGCTGCTCGAAGGGAGTGACGTGACCATCGCCGCCACCGGCCACCTCGTGTGGGAGGCCCTCGAGGCCGCTAACACCCTGGCCGCCCAGGGCATCTCTGCGGAGGTCATCAACTTCGCTACGATCAAGCCCTTTGATACCGAGGCCCTGCTCAAGTCGGTCCATAAGACTGGCCGCGTGGTAACCGCCGAGGAGCACCAGCGCCACGGAGGCCTCGGCGACCTGGTTGCCCAGACCCTGGGCATGCACCGCCCCGCTCCCATCGAAATGGTGGCCGTCAACGATTCCTTTGGCGAATCCGGCACACCCGCCCAGCTCATGGACAAGTACGGACTCAACGCCGCCGCCATCGTCGAGGCGACGCTGCGGGTGCGCAATCGATAATCTTCAGTAACTAGTTACTAGCCAATAGCTAGTTGGCTAATTAAACCAAGACCGCTTTTCCGCATCTTAGATACGATGCAACCTGAAGCCCTTCGCGACTTTACCGAATTGGTGCAGCAGCACGCGGACCAATGGTACCGTGTGGCCTTGCGCATCGTCCTGGACCACGGTTCTGCACAAGATTGCGTTCAGGATGCCAGCATCAAAATGTGGTCGAACTGGTCGAGCTTTCGCGGCGATGCCCAGCGCAGCACCTGGGCCTACCGTTTTGTGGTCAATGAGGCCTTAAGCGCAAAGCGGCGCAGCCGCCCCCTGGCGACCACGGACCCAGCGGAACTCGCGGCTGTTCCCGACAGCCCCTATTTCGAGGCGGACGCCGTGCTAAACGCCCTTTATGCCGCCGTGGCGCAGCTCCCTGAACAACAGCGCTTGGTGTTTCAATTCCGCTACTTCGACGAGCTTCCGTACGCAGACATCGCGCAGATCCTCGGAACCAGCCAGGGCGGACTCAAGGCGAACTACCACCACGCGGTGGCTAAAATTAAAAAAACAATGGTCGGATTAAACCTTGACCTTCATTCGGAATCTTAAGTACAACCCAAGCCATGAACCTCAACACTGCAGCCCCCAAGCGTCGCGACGGAATCTACGTTCCGGCGAACTTTGCCTCCGAACTCGCAGAGCGCGCTACCCGCGCAGCGGTGGCGGCATCGCAACGCCGCGTGCGGATGCGCAGGCTCACGTGGACGGCCACTGCAGTTGCCGCGGTATTTGCTGGAGTTGTTCTAAACCTTAATCCTCAAATTGTTCCTGCAGTCGCCCCGGCCACGGAACTTACCGTCGACGAAGCTTGGTCTGCCCTTGAGCAGGGCGACGTCACCCTCACTGACGACGAGCTCCTCGAGCTCGCGGAACTCCACGGAATCACCACCCTTTAATCCAATTTAATCATGATCAAGACCCTCATTCTCGCCCTGGCCATTCTCGGAAGCACCGCGGTAGCCCAAACTCGACCTCAACCTGGATCTCGGCCCGGCGCCCGCCCCGGTCAAGCCAAGGAGCGCATCGAATCCGCCAAAATCGGATTCATCACCCGCGAACTTCAACTTACTCCCGACGAAGCCAAGGCCTTTTGGCCCGTCTATAACGGCATGGAGGTAGAGTTGAAAAGGGCCAACCGCGACCCATTAAGCGAAGGCCTTAAAACGGTGCGCGGTGAAGGCGGAATTGACAACCTCTCCGACGCCCAGGCCCGCGAGCTCCTCGCTGATCTCGAAAAAGTGGCCGGCGAGCGCGAAGCGATCCGCCGCAAGTACCAAAAGGAATTCCTGAAGATGCTTTCTCCCCAAAAAGTCCTTAAGCTCCATGTCGCTGAACGCAAATTCAAGCAAGAAGTCATGAAACGCCTTAGTGATGCTCGCAATGGCGAAGGCCCTGGTCCGCGGACAGGTGATCGTCCCGGTCCTCCCATGGAAGAGTGATGATTTTTTAGAATCCGGGGTTACCCGGATTTTTTGTGCAGGGCCTGTCAAATAAAAAACGGATTTTACAATGCGTCAAACCACTCCATTCGGAGGCATCCACCGGTAGAAAGTTTCACCCGCCCCGTACCTTCGCGGCATGGACCTTCGCCAGCGCTTTTTGCATTCCTTGGCCCCCACGACCTTCAGCCCCTTGGCGCTCGAGTTTGTGCGGGCTGAAGGGGTCTACCTCTACGACCTGCAGGACAAGGCCCACATGGATCTTATTTCGGGTATCGGAGTGGCCAACCTCGGCCATAGCCATCCCGAAATCGTGGCCGCGGTGCAGCAGCAGGCTGCGCAGCACATGCATTTGATGGTCTATGGCGAGTACGCACAGCTTCCCCAGGTTGCTTATGCTGAGGCCCTTCTGGCGGCCCTTCCGGATTCCATGGATCAGATTTATTGGGGGAATTCCGGGGCTGAGGCGGTCGACGGAGCCCTCAAGCTCGCCAAGCGCGCCACCGGCCGAAGCGAAATCATCTCCTTCGTCGGGTCCTACCACGGGTCTACTACGGGGCCCCTGTCGGCTATGGGCAACGAGTGCATGAAGTCGGCCTACCGCCCGCTGGTGCCGGGCCACCGCATCTTCCCCTTCAACGGAACCGAGGTCTTCGACGCCATCGGCCCGCACACCGCCGCCGTGCTGGTCGAGGCCATCCAATCGGAATCGGGCTACGTCCCCGCAGATTTTAACTGGCTCCGCGAGCTGCAGGCGCGCTGCCGCGCGGCCGGGGCCTTGCTGATCGTCGACGAAATCCAAACTGGCTTCGGCCGCAGCGGCGAGGCCTTCGCGTTCATGGCCTCTGGTATCGAACCCGACGTGGTCTGCCTCGCGAAGGCCTTGGGCGGCGGCATGCCCCTCGGGGCCTTTGCTGCCAACCGCGCCCTCATGGCTACCCTGGCTGAACGCCCCATGCTCGGCCACCTCACCACCTTTGGCGGCCACCCCGTGAGCTGCGCCGCTGGCCTGGCGGCCTGGACCATCCTGGCGCGCGAATCGCTGGCGCTCCGCGCCCCAATCCTAGAAGACCACTTCCGCCGCGGCCTCAAAGACCACCCCGCCGTGCGCGAAATCCGCGGCCGCGGCGCCCTACTCGCCGTCGTGCTCGACACCTTTGACCAAGTCTTAGCCGTCCAGCAGTCCCTCATCCAAAAAGGCTTCCTGACCGACTGGTTCCTCTTCGAAAGCCAAGCCCTACGCCTGGCTCCGCCCCTGACCCTGAGCGACGACGAAGTCCAACGCGCCGTAGAAGCCATCCGCGCCAGCCTGGACGAAACCAGCAACAAGTAACTAGCAACTAGCAACTAGCTGTGCGCCTCCTGCCCAACGACGGCAAGCCCAACCACCAGCCCGAGCTCGACGGCTTCCGCGGCCTGGCCGTGCTCTTTGTGCTCCTCGCCCACAGCAGCTTCGCCGGCTATGACCCGCTGGGCATCGACTTCAACCACTTTGGGAGCGTCGGCGTCTACCTCTTTTTTGTGCTGTCGGCCTACCTCATCAACCGCCAAATGCTCGAGGCCCTGGCGACCCAGCGCGCCACTCCAAAGTTTTGGCTGCGCTACGCCCTGCGTCGCGTGCTGCGCATCTACCCCATGTACCTGCTTGCCTTGATTGCGAGCTATGTGCTCTACGTCAACGGATTTGACGGACCCATTCACAATGTCGACGACATCCTCAAACACCTCAGCCTGACTGAAGCCAAGGGAGTGTTCTGGACCATTCCCGTAGAAGTCGCCTACTACCTCATCTCGCCGCTGCTGGTGCTCGCCCTATGGCCGCTGTACCGTGTTCGACCCTGGTTGGCCATGCTGGTGCTGCTGACGGCGACCCTCGCACTTTGGTACACTCGCTTCCTGCATCTGCCAATGCCGCTGTTTTTGCGCTTTGCGCCCGTCCTTGCCTTCGGAACCTTGCTGGCCATGGCCCAGCGCCGCCTGCGGCTTCCCGGCGGAATTGGACTCGCCCTTTTTGCCCTGATACTGACCACGGTTCCGAGTGCCGCCCGCGCCCTGTACGGAGTCAGCATCTTCCACTCCTACACCTACACCGCGGTCTACGGCCTGACCTGGGCCCTGATTTTGTACCAAGCACTCTACCATGAAGTCGCACTGTCTGCCCTCGGACGATGGAAGCCCCTGCGCTACCTCGGCACCCTCAGCTTCAGCATTTACCTGCTCCACTTGCCCGTCTTGAGCCTGTGCCAAGCCCTGCTGCCCGTGGCCTGGGTGATGCCCGCATTTGTCGCCGGAACCCTATTGGCAAGCATCTTGACCTTTACCTTCGTGGAACGCCCGATGGCACAAATAAAATTTCGATCTTGAATCCCAAAATACTCAAGGGAATAATCCTGCTGGCCGTTTCCTTCCCCTTCCTCTTTGGCGGACCCGCCTTCTTTTACTGGATTGCTGGACCAGCCCTTCAGCAAGGCAACTGGGTGCCCGCAGCCTTCATCGTTACGGGAATGTTCGTTGGTGTGGGAATCGTGGTGCGCGCCATAAGCATCCTTTTGGACGGATTTTTTAATCCGCCCCAGTAGGCAAAAGCAGGAATCCATGGAATCGCTGAGAATTCCGCAAAAAAAAAGCCACTAGCAAAAGCTAATGGCTTGATTAAAAAAAACCCTTGATTAGGCCTGACCAGTAGGACCGCCAAAGTGAATGGGCATACCCGGAAGCTCCGTCTCTGCAATCTCACCGTGGACCGCCTCAAAGCGTCCGACGTTTTCGGTTAACGCCCTCACCAATCGCTTGGCGTGCTGCGGAGTAAGAATTACCCGAGACTTAACCTTAGCCTGCGGAAGGCCGGGCATCATCTGAATAAAATCAACCACAAACTCGCTGTTCGAATGGTTAATAATGGCCAAGTTGGAGTAAACTCCATCGGCCATCTCAGGCGCCAGCTCAATTTGAAGCTGGGTAGGGTCCTGCTCCTTCACTATTCGGCTGCCTCAATGTCGACCGACTTATCGGTCATCATGCGGTCGTACTCGTCCTTGTTGCCTACTACGGAATCGTAGTACTGCTTCAAGCCGGTTCCCGCAGGGATGCGGTGGCCAACGATTACGTTCTCCTTGAGGCCCTCTAGTCCGTCGCTCTTGCCGGCAATAGCCGCCTCGTTAAGAACCTTCGTAGTCTCCTGGAACGACGCTGCGGACACCCAAGACTTGGTCTGGAGTGAGGCGCGCGTAATTCCTTGAAGGACCAACTGTGCCGTCGCCGAGTAGGCGTCGCGGGATTCCACTAGGCCTTTGTCGGTACGCTTGAGCAGCGAGTTCTCGTCGCGAAGCTGGCGTGATGTAATCATCTGACCCTCCATTAGGCTGTCGCTGTCTCCAGCGCTTACCAATACCTTCTTGTCAAAAACGCGGTCGTTCTCGGCGATAAAGTCGCTGACGTGCTCAAAGTGACCCTCGAGGAAGTGGGTATCGCCACCGTCCACGATTATTACTTTGCGCATCATCTGGCGCACAATCACCTCAAAGTGCTTGTCGTTGATCTTCACACCCTGCAGGCGGTAAACCTCCTGAATTTCGTTCACCAGGTACTCCTGCACAGCCGTCGGACCTTGAATGGCCAGAATGTCTGCCGGAGAAATGGCTCCGTCGCTAAGGGGTGAACCCGCACGCACGAAGTCGTTCTCTTGCACCAGAATCTGCTTGCTCAAGTTAATGAGGTAGCGACGCTGCTCGCCAGTACGGCTCTCGATCACGATTTCACGGTTTCCACGCTTGATTTTACCGTACGAAACCGTACCGTCAATCTCGGCTACCACTGAAGGATTCGATGGATTACGAGCCTCAAAGAGCTCGGTCACACGCGGAAGTCCGCCCGTAATGTCACCCGATTTGGCTCCACGGCGCGGAATCTTCACGAGGATTTTACCGGACTTGATCTCTTCGCCCTCGTTAACCATTAGGTGGGCACCCACCGGCAAGGTGTAGTGCTTGATCTCCTGGCCCTTCTTGGTCAAAATCTGAATCATTGGAACCAACTTCTTGGTTCTAGCGTCGCTAATAACCTTGTCTTGGAAGCCGGTCTGCTCGTCAATTTCAACCTTGTAGCTCAGACCCTGAACAATGTCCTGGTATCCAACAACTCCGGCAAATTCCGAAATGATAACGGCGTTGTAGGGGTCCCATGAACAGAGCGTAGAGCCCTTAGTCACTTTTTGACCCTTCTTAACCAAGAGGTTTGAACCGTAAGGAACGTTGCCCGTCATAACCGAAATTCCAGTCTTCTCGTCAACAATCCGAAGCTCACCGGTACGACCGATGACGATGGTAATGATGCTGCCGTCGGCGCTCTCCCCTTCTACGGTGCGGACCTCGTCGAGCTCCACAATTCCGTCGAACTTGGCGACCAGGCTGTTTACTTCAGAAATGTTACCTGCAGTACCACCCACGTGGAACGTACGAAGCGTCAGCTGGGTACCCGGCTCTCCAATGGATTGAGCCGCAATTACTCCTACCGCTTCGCCCATCTGAACGCCCTTGGCCGTAGCCAGGTTGCGTCCGTAGCACTTGGCGCAGATTCCGCGCTTGCTTTCGCAAGTCAGCGCAGAACGCACTTCAACCATTTCAACGGGCGATGCTTCGATTTTACGCGCGGCATCGTCTGAAATCATAGATCCACGAGTGACGTACACCTCCATAGTTAGTGGGTCGACAACATCCTGAAGCGAAACCCGACCAGTTATACGCTCAAAGAGGGTCTCTACTACTTCTTCGTTTTTGCGAAGGGCTGTGACCTCCAGACCGCGAAGCGTTCCGCAATCCACCTCATTGATGATGACATCCTGGGCAACGTCGTGAAGACGGCGCGTCAGGTAGCCGGCGTCAGCCGTTTTAAGTGCCGTATCCGCAAGTCCCTTACGGGCACCGTGGGTCGAAATAAAGTACTCCAAGATCGATAGGCCTTCCTTAAAGTTGGAGATAATCGGGTTTTCGATGATCTCTCCGCCTCCGGATCCCGACTTCTGGGGCTTGGCCATAAGACCACGCATTCCAGAAAGCTGGCGAATCTGTTCTTTAGAACCCCGCGCACCCGAGTCAAGCATCATGTAGATGGGATTGAATCCTTGGCGGTCATTAATGAGCTGGCTCATTGCAGCCTGAGTAAGGCGGGCGTTGGTGTTGGTCCAAACGTCAATTACTTGGTTGTAGCGCTCGTTGTTGGTAATTAAACCCAGGTTGTAGTTGGCCAAAATAGCCTCTACTTCCTCGTTCGCTTCCCTGATCAAAGACTCTTTGGCCTCCGGTACGGTGATGTCACCCAAGGAGAACGAAAGTCCGCCACGGAATGCGGTATTGTAACCCAAGTTCTTGATGTCGTCAAGGAACTTAGCCGTTGTAGGAACGTCGGTCTTGGTGAGAATGCGTGCGATGATTTCACGTAGTGCCTTCTTGGTGAGCAGTTCGTTGATAAAGCCAACCTTCTCGGGTACTGCCTTATTGAACAGAACGCGACCTACCGAAGACTCAATAACCTTGGTTACCAACTCCCCTTTGTCGTTCTCCACCTGGGCACGAACCTTTACAACCGCACCAAGGTCCACGATGCGCTCGTTGAACGCAATGGTTACCTCTTCGGCAGAATAAAAAGTCATTCCCTCTCCTTTGACGGGGTCGCCAGGAAGGTTGCGCTTGGGCTTGGTCATGTAGTACAGACCCAAGACCATGTCTTGAGAGGGTACCGTGATCGGCGAGCCGTTGGCTGGGTTGAGAATGTTGTGCGACGCAAGCATCAAAATCTGCGCTTCCAAAATTGCAGCCGGTCCAAGGGGCAGGTGAACTGCCATCTGGTCTCCGTCAAAGTCAGCGTTGAATGCGGTACAGGTCAAGGGGTGAAGCTGAATAGCCTTGCCCTCGATCATGCGGGGTTGGAATGCTTGAATACCTAGTCGGTGCAGCGTCGGAGCTCGGTTCAGAAGTACCGGGTGGCCCTTCATTACGTTCTCAAGGATGTCCCAAACAACCGCTTCGCGCTTGTCGATGATCTTTTTAGCCGACTTTACCGTCTTGACAATGCCACGCTCAATGAGCTTGCGCACGATAAACGGCTTGTAGAGCTCGGCCGCCATGTCTTTAGGAAGACCGCATTCGTGCAGCTTTAGGTCAGGTCCGATAACGATTACCGAACGCGCAGAGTAGTCAACCCGCTTACCCAGCAGGTTTTGGCGGAATCGACCCTGCTTGCCCTTAAGGCTGTCGCTCAGTGACTTAAGCGGACGATTGCTCTCGGTCTTGACGGCACTCGCCTTGCGGGTGTTGTCAAAGAGGCTGTCTACCGACTCTTGAAGCATGCGCTTCTCGTTGCGAAGAATTACTTCTGGCGCCTTGATTTCTAGTAAACGCTTCAAACGGTTGTTACGGATGATAACCCGACGGTACAAATCGTTGAGATCACTGGTCGCAAAGCGTCCGCCGTCTAGGGGAACGAGTGGACGCAACTCGGGGGGAATAACCGGAACTACCTTAACAATGAGCCATTCTGGCTTATTCTCCATGCGTTCGTTGGCCTCCTTCATGGCCTCAACAACCTGTAGGCGCTTGAGGGCCTCCTGCTTGCGCTGCTGCGAAGTCTCGCGGTCGGCTTGTGCCCTTAGCTGAAACGACAATGCCGGAAGGTCCAGACGCTGAAGCAGCATGTAGAGGGCTTCGGCACCCATTTTGGCGATGAACTTGTTGGGGTCTGCGTCTTCGAGGTACTGATTGTCTTGGGTCGGCAGGCGATCCAGGGCATCGAGGTACTCCTCCTCGGTCAGAAACTGAAGCCTGGTGAAGGGGTTGCCCTCGGCATCAGTAGCCAAACCGGTTTGAATCACAATAAAGCGCTCGTAGTAGATAATCATATCGAGCTTCTTGGTCGGAATTCCGAGCAAGTAGCCGATTTTATTGGGCAAGGAACGGAAGTACCAAATGTGGGCGACAGGAACCACCAAGCTGATGTGTCCTACGCGCTCGCGTCGGACCTTCTTCTCGGTGACCTCCACGCCGCATCGGTCGCAAACAATACCCTTGTAGCGAATGCGCTTGTACTTACCGCAGGCACATTCAAAATCCTTAACAGGACCAAAAATGCGCTCGCAGAATAGACCGTCGCGCTCTGGCTTGTGCGTCCGATAATTAATGGTCTCTGGCTTCAGGATTTCTCCGCTCGACTTCTCGAGCAGGAATTCTGGCGAGGCCAGGCTGATGGTGATTTTGTTGAAGCTACCGGTGGTTGCTTGTTCGTACTTTCTCATGTTTCTGTGAATTCCGTCTTAATACCTTGTGCTTAGTCCAGTGAAACTTTGAGGGCAAGACCCTGAAGCTCGTGAAGCAGTACATTAAACGACTCTGGAATACCCGGTTCGGGCATGCGGTCGCCTTTGACAATAGCCTCGTAGGTTTTAGCCCGACCGACCACGTCGTCTGACTTAACCGTGAGTATTTCGCGCAGGATGTTGGATGCACCGAAGGCTTCGAGTGCCCAAACTTCCATCTCACCAAATCGCTGTCCACCGAACTGCGCCTTACCACCAAGCGGCTGCTGGGTGATGAGCGAGTAGGGTCCGATGGAACGAGCGTGCATCTTGTCGTCGACCATGTGGCCGAGTTTCAGCATGTAGATAATTCCCACTGTTGCTTTTTGGTGGAAGGCTTCTCCGGTTCCGCCGTCGTAGAGCTGGGTATGCCCAAACTGAGGCAGGCCTGCTTTTTCGGTGAATTCGTCGATTTGTTCCATGCTTGCACCGTCAAAAATCGGAGTCGCGAATTTGGTTCCGAGCTTGGTGCCCGCCCAACCTAATACGGTCTCGTAAATCTGACCAATGTTCATCCGTGAAGGAACGCCCAGGGGATTCAGCACAATATCAACCGGCGTACCGTCGGCGAGGAATGGCATGTCTTCTTGACGCACAATCTTGGCGACAATTCCCTTGTTACCGTGGCGGCCGGCCATCTTATCACCCACCTTGAGCTTGCGCTTCTTGGCGATGATTACTTTGGCCATTTTCACGATGCCTGCAGGCAGTTCGTCTCCTACGCTGATGGTGAACTTCTTACGGCGGTTTACCCCCATAATGTCGCTCACTTTAATCTTGTAGTTGTGCAGCAATGCGTCAACCAAAGCATTTCGGTCGTCGTCGGTAGTCCAAGTGCCCCCCGTGAGGTGGGTGTAGTCCACCACGGCGTTGAGCGCCTTGAGGGTGAACTTAGTACCTTTCGGAATCACGTCTTCATTGAGGTCGTTGATCACGCCCTGGCTGGTTTTTCCGCTCACAAGCTTCGACAATTTGTCGATGAACACGGTGCGAATAGCCTCCAAGTGGGCCACTAATTCAAGGTCAAGCTGCTCGAGGTCTTCTTTGTCCCTCACGCGTTGGCGCTTGTCTTTCATGCTGCGGCTGAACAACTTCTTGTCAATAACCACCCCACTGATACCCGGAGGCGTCTTGAGCGAAGCATCTTTAACGTCTCCTGCCTTGTCGCCAAAGATGGCGCGAAGCAGTTTCTCTTCGGGCGATGGGTCGCTCTCGCCCTTGGGCGTGATTTTACCAATCATGATGTCTCCCGGAACAATCTCTGCTCCAACGCGGATCAAGCCGTTCTCGTCAAGGTCTTTGGTAGCTTCTTCGCTGACATTCGGAATGTCTGCCGTCAGTTCTTCCATTCCCAACTTGGTGTCGCGCACGTCCAAAGAGTACTCGTCGATGTGAATGCTCGTGAAGATGTCCTCGCGCACTACGCGCTCGTTGATCACAATAGCATCCTCAAAGTTGTATCCTTTCCAAGGCATAAATGCAACCAGCAGGTTACGGCCGAGCGCGAGCTCTCCGCCCTGAGTGGCGTAGCCTTCACACAGAACCTCTCCGCGCTCTACACGCTCCCCCTTCACCACAATCGGGCGCAGGTTGATAGCAGTAGACTGGTTGGTCTTCAGGAACTTAATTAGCGGGTAGGACTTGGTAGCCGAGTCGAAACTCACCAATTCCTCGTCTTCAGTACGGTCGTACTCGATTACAATCTCGTTGGCATCGACGTAGCGCACGGTGCCGGAGCCCTCTGCGTTAATTAGAATGCGGCTGTCGCGAGCAACCTGCTGCTCCAATCCGGTGCCCACCACGGGGGCCTCAGGACGAAGCAAAGGAACCGCTTGGCGCATCATGTTCGATCCCATCAGTGCACGGTTTGCGTCATCGTGCTCCAAGAAAGGAATCAACGAAGCCGAAATCGAAGCGATCTGGTTGGGAGCAACGTCCATGAGCTGAACTTGCTTGGGCTCGAGAACCGGGAAGTCTCCCTTGTCACGCACCTTAACACGCTGGTTTACAAAAGTTCCGTCTGCATTAATCGGAGCATTCGCCTGGGCAATTACCTTCTCTTCCTCTTCTTCTGCGCTAAAGAAAATCGGTGCACCTTCAAGCTTCACGCGTCCATTCTCTACCTGGCGGTATGGAGTTTCAATGAAGCCCATAGAGTTGATCTTAGCATAGACACAAAGGGACGAAATCAGACCGATGTTCGGCCCTTCAGGCGTTTCAATCGGGCAAAGGCGTCCGTAGTGGGTGTAGTGTACGTCACGTACCTCAAATCCGGCACGCTCACGGCTAAGACCGCCAGGCCCGAGGGCTGACAGGCGACGCTTGTGCGTGATTTCGGCCAAGGGATTCGTTTGGTCCATGAACTGGCTAAGCTGGTTGGTTCCAAAGAAGGAATTGATTACCGAACTCAGCGTCTTTGCATTGATCAAGTCAATCGGCGTGAATACTTCGTTGTCGCGCACATTCATGCGCTCCCGGATTGTTCGGGCCATTCTGGCAAGACCGACTCCAAACTGATTGGCCATTTGCTCGCCTACGGTGCGCACACGGCGGTTCGAAAGGTGGTCAATGTCGTCAATCTCCGACTTCGAATTGCTCAACTCAATGAGGTACTTTACGATGGAGATAATGTCCTTCTTCGTAAGAACCTGATTGGTCGTATTGGCCTCAATTCCCAATTTCTTATTCAAACGGTAGCGACCAACCTCTCCGAGGCTGTAGCGCTGCTCGCTAAAGAAAAGCTTGTCGATAATGCCACGCGCAGTATCCTCGTCGGGCGGTTCGGCGTTGCGAAGCTGACGGTAGATGTGCTCCACGGCTTCAATTTCCGAATTGGTCGGATCCTTTTGAAGCGTATTGTAAATGATGGAAAATTCGCCTTCGGCAATGTCTTCTTTGTGAAGCAAAATAGCCGAAATGTCGCTCTCGATGATGAGTTCAACATGCTCCTTCTCTAAAACGGTATCGCGGTCGAGGATTACCTCGTTGCGCTCGATGGATACTACCTCGCCGGTGTCTTCGTCGACGAAATCCTCCATCCAAGACTTAAGCACCCGCGCAGCCAGCTTGCGGCCGACCACTCGCTTAAGACCGGCCTTGCTGACCTTAACCTCTTCAGCGAGATCAAAAATCTCAAGAATGTCCTTGTCGCGTTCGTAGCCAATGGCGCGGAACAGCGTAGTAACAGGAAGCTTTTTCTTGCGGTCGATGTAAGCATACATCACGCCGTTAATGTCGGTGGCGAATTCAATCCAGCTGCCCTTGAACGGAATTACCCTTGCTGAGTAAAGCTTTGTGCCGTTGGCGTGAAAGCTTTGACCAAAGAATACTCCTGGAGAGCGGTGAAGCTGGCTAACAATAACCCGCTCTGCACCGTTGATGATGAAGGTTCCGCGGGGAGTCATGTAGGGAATGGTTCCGAGGTACACGTCCTGCACGATGGTCTCAAAATCCTCGTGCTCCGGGTCGGTACAGTAAAGCTTAAGGCGCGCCTTAAGGGGAACCGAAAAAGTTAGTCCGCGCTCGATGCATTCCATCTCTGAATAGCGCGGGGGATCCACAAAGTAGTCGAGAAACTCCAGTACAAACTGGTTACGGCTGTCCGTAATCGGAAAGTTCTCGTTGAATGTTTTGAAAAGGCCTTCGTCGCTTCGATTCTCCGGCTTGGTATCAATCTGGAAGAAATCGCGGAAGGACTTAATTTGAATGTCCAGAAAATCGGGGCAGTCCGCTTGAGCGAAGGTGCTCGAAAAATTGATTCGCGGTTGAGCTTGCGCCATGGGGGCTTGGACTTAAAAGGTGAGTGAAACTTGAGAAAATAGAAAAAAGGTCTAGGGTCTGAGGCCTTAAAAAGACCCCAGACACCTAAACCGTGTTGGTTAGATTAGGCTCTTACTTGAGCTCAACCTCAGCACCAGCTTCTTCAAGCTGCTTTTTGAGGGCTTCAGCCTCGTCTTTAGTAACGCCTTCCTTGATTGGGGCTGGAGCCGCGTCAACGACATCCTTCGCCTCTTTAAGACCAAGTCCGGTCAGTTCCTTGACAGCCTTAACAACGGCAAGCTTTGCAGCTCCCGCGCTCTTAAGGATTACGTCAAACGAAGTTTTCTCCTCTACTGCAGCGTCACCACCGGCAGCAGGTCCAGCAGCAACAGCAACAGCTGCAGCAGCGGGCTCAATGCCGTAGGTGTCTTTGAGGTAGTCAGCGAGTTCTTTTACCTCTTTAACGGTGAGATTCACCAGAGTGTCGCCTATTGATTTAATATCGGCCATGATTGGGATATTGATTAAAAATGAAACAAATGCACGAGTTGGAAGCTGAGTGCGTAATTTTTAGGCCTTGCGCTCTTCAAGAGTTTTGAGCAAGCCTGCTATGGTTTGACCACCGCCACCTTGGAGGGCCGAGATCACGTTCTTCATTGGGCTCTCCAGCAATAGGATGATTTCCCCGATAAGTTCGTTCTTCGACTTCAAGTTGACTAGGGTGTCAAGTTGGTTGTCACCTACAAAAATAGCCTCGTCGATATAGGCAGCCTTAAGTAGGGGTTTATTGCCTTTTTTGCGGAAGTCCTTAATCAATTTAGCAGGGGCGTTGCCGACCTCTGAAATCATGATGCTGGAGTTTCCCTTGAGGGCCTCGTAGATATCGTCAAAATTCTTTGGCGAACGCTCCATGGCTTTCTTGAGCAATGCATTTTTTACCACCGTCATCTCGATGTCAGCCTTGAAGCAGGCACGACGGAGGTCGCTGGTCTGCTCTGCATTAAGGCCCGAGGTATCGGCAATATATAAGTTGTTGGTAGCGTCGAGGATGGTCATTAGATCCTCGATTTGCTTATTTTTTTCTTCGCGCGTCATGGTAAAAAATCTGCTTACGCGTTTTTAGGTTCAATCGGAACGCCAGGACCCATAGTAGGGCTAAGCGTTACACTTCTAACGTAGGCGCCCTTGGAGGACGTCGGCTTTAAACGGGCCAAAGTCTTCAAAACCTCTTCGGCATTGTCGCGAAGGTTATCGGCAGAGAACGACACCTTACCGATGCCAGCGTGCACAATACCGTAGCGATCCACCTTAAAGTCAATCTTACCTGCCTTTACCTCACGTACTGCCTTACCTACTTCCATAGTTACGGTGCCGGTCTTGGGGTTGGGCATGAGTCCGCGTGGACCGAGAACACGTCCTAAAGGACCGAGTTTACCCATAGCAGCAGGAACCGTGATGATCACGTCAACGTCGGTCCAGCCGTTTTTGATTTTGTCAAGGTAGTCATCCATGCCAACAAAGTCTGCACCAGCCTCTTTGGCCTCTGCTTCTTTGTCGGGAGTGACAAGGGCGAGAACACGAATCGTTTTGCCGGTTCCGTGCGGAAGGCTAACGGTTCCTCTTACCATTTGGTTTGCCTTACGCGGGTCTACACCCAAGCGCACTGCCAAATCAACACTTCCATCAAACTTGGTAGTAGAGACTTCCTTCACAAGGGCCGAAGCCTCCTCGAGGTTGTAGAGCTTGCCCGGCTGAATTTTTGCCGAGGCTGCTTTCATCTTTTTCGTCGTAGTTGCCATAGTTTGTAAGAATTATGCCTGAGGCTTGGTTCCCGATACGGTTAGCCCCATGCTGCGTGCTGTGCCCGCAACCATTTCCATTGCACTGCTCATCGTGAAGCAGTTGAGGTCAATCATCTTGTCTTCGGCAATGGCCTTCACCTGCTCCCAGGTGACCTTGCCAACTTTATCGCGGTTGGGAACTCCCGAACCACTCTTAAGCTTCGCTGCTTCCAGAAGCTGAACCGCAACAGGGGGTTGCTTGATGATAAAGTCAAACGACTTATCGGTAAATACGGTAATTACTACGGGAAGTAGTTTACCGGGTTTGTCTTGCGTACGAGCGTTAAACTGCTTGCAGAACTCCATGATGTTTACGCCCTTGGCTCCAAGAGCGGGACCCACCGGGGGAGACGGGTTCGCAGCACCACCGCGAACTTGCAGCTTAACCATTGCACTGATTTCCTTTGCCATTTTATTTTTTTCTTTCTAGTCAAACATGAGTGCCTTTGCGATTGGAAGCGCCGCATTGGCTATCGGTTGCTCACACCATTAATTTTCTTTTTCTACCTGCATGAAGCCAAGCTCGAGTGGAGTCTTTCTGCCAAAAATTTTGACCATAACTTCCAGCTTTCTCTTGTCTTCATGAATCTTTTCCACTGTTCCGTTAAAGTCACGAAACGGACCATCAATAACCTTTACGCTCTCGCCGATTACGAAGGGCACCGACATGTGCTCCGCACTCTCGGCCAACTCATCCACCTTACCGAGCATTCGGTTCACTTCTGACGTACGCAGTGGCGTGGGGTCTCCGCCCTTGGTTTCACCCAAGAATCCGATGACGTTGGGAATGTTTTTAAGCACGTGAATCAACTCTCCGGTTAAAATGCCCTCGAACATGATGTAGCCTGGGAAGAAATTGCGCTCCTTAAGAACCTTTTTTCCGTTCCTAATTTGGTAGACCTTCTCAGTAGGAATCAAAACTTGACCCAACAAAGACATCATACCCATGCGCTGCATTTCTTGCTCGATGTGCGCCTTGGTCTTGTTCTCCTGGCCGCTAATTGCGCGAACCACGTACCACTTCATTCCTTCTGCCGTCATGATCTTAAGCGAAAATGCTATAGGTGAAGTCGAGAATAGTCGATAGACCCTTGTCCATTGCGAAGACAATTAATGCAAACACTAAGGAGGCAACAATCACCACCACGGTACTGCGCTGGAGGTTAGTCCAGGTCGGCCACGTCGTGCGCTGAGAAAATTCTTCCCAAGATTCGCGGAGGTACAAGCGGAGCGCTTCCATGTTAGTATTCGTTTTAAAAATTCGTTAGCTAATGTGTTTTGCACGGGTGGAGAGATTCGAACTCCCATCAATGGTTTTGGAGACCACTATTCTACCCTTGAACTACACCCGTAGATGAGAAAAAGGATGCCCCTTGACGGGGCTCCTTAAACCCATTGTAGAGACCTCTTAGTTGAGGAGTTCCGTGATCTGGCCAGCGCCTACCGTACGACCACCCTCGCGGATAGCGAAACGAAGACCCTTGCTTAGAGCAACTGGAGCAATGAGGTGAACCTCGATGGTCAAGTTGTCCCCTGGCATAACCATTTCGGTTCCTGCAGCAAGCATGATTTCACCCGTTACGTCAGTCGTACGCAGGTAGAACTGGGGACGGTACTTGTTGTGGAAGGGAGTGTGGCGACCGCCTTCTTCCTTCTTCAAGATGTACACCTCAGCCTTGAACTTAGAGTGGGGCTTCTGAGAGTTGGTCTTAGCGACAACCATTCCACGACGAATCTGAGACTTGTCTACACCACGAAGCAATAGACCAACGTTGTCTCCAGCCTCACCGCGGTCAAGAATCTTGCGGAACATCTCAACTCCTGTTACGGTAGAAGTGATTTTCTCGTCGCCGAAACCGATGATGTCTACACCGTCTCCAGTGTTTGCAATACCTGTTTCAATACGCCCGGTAGCAACCGTTCCACGACCAGTGATGGTGAATACGTCTTCAATAGGCATCAAGAAGTCCTTGTCCTTGTCGCGAACAGGCTCCTCGATCCACATGTCAACAGCAGTCATAAGCTCCATAACGGTATCAACCCATTTGGGCTCGCCGTTTAGGCCACCAAGAGCAGAACCCTTGATTACCGGAGAATTGTCGCCGTCGTATTTGTAGAAGGTCAGAAGATCCCTGATCTCCATTTCAACGAGCTCAATGAGTTCCTCGTCGTCAACCATGTCAACCTTGTTCATGAATACCACAACACGGGGAACACCAACCTGACGTGCAAGCAGGATGTGCTCGCGCGTTTGGGGCATTGGACCGTCGGTCGCAGCAACCACAAGAATTGCTCCGTCCATTTGGGCGGCACCCGTAACCATGTTCTTCACATAGTCAGCGTGGCCTGGGCAATCCACGTGAGCGTAGTGACGGTTAGCCGTCTCGTACTCTACGTGAGCCGTGTTAATAGTAATACCGCGTTCTTTCTCTTCAGGAGCCGCATCGATGGATTCGAAGCTGCGAGCCTTAGATAAGCCGGCGTTTGCCAATACCGTAGTAATAGCAGCCGTTAGGGTAGTTTTACCATGGTCTACGTGACCGATGGTACCGATGTTGAGGTGCGGTTTGTTCCGCACGAAGTTCTCTTTTGCCATTGCGTTTTGAGAGTTGAGAGAGATTAATAATACCTTGTACTGTAAACGTTGAGCCAACGGCGGGAATTGAACCCGCGACCTTTTCCTTACCAAGGAAACGCTCTACCCCTGAGCTACATCGGCGGTGGAGCGGAAGACGGGATTCGAACCCGCGACCCTCAGCTTGGAAGGCTGATGCTCTACCAACTGAGCTACTTCCGCTTTAGGCCGCTGTGGGAGTGGATGGACTCGAACCAACGATGCCGTTAGGCGACAGATTTACAGTCTGCTGCAATAGCCACTATGCGACACTCCCAGTGTTCAGTTTTTAGTACAAAAACAACGCATACTGCAGGGCAAAGAGCCAGCAGAGGGACTCGAACCCCCGACCTACTGATTACAAATCAGTAGCTCTACCAACTGAGCTATGCTGGCGAAGGAGCTTGTGCCCTGCAGTGCGCGTTAAAGAACGTTGCTACCCATGCAGCTGGCCGCTTTTTCAAACGGACTGCAAATGTAGAAAAAAAAGCGATTATTTCAATACCTACTTTGCACAGAATCGTGAAATTGTCTCCGCATTGGCCCTCAGAGGCCTTCGAAGGCTCCAAAAAAACCGTGAAATAGAAAATTTGCAAGGCCAAGCGATCCCCTAAAACCTAGGAATCACGGGTGAAGTCCGCAATCAAAAGACCCTAACTGCGCGGATGCGCCCGTCGGTACACCGATTTGAGCTGCTCCACCGAGGCATGCGTGTAAACCTGGGTAGCCGATAAATTCGCATGCCCCAAAAGTTCACGTATTACGGTGAGGTCCGCTCCCATGTCGAGAAGGTGGGTTGCAAAGGTGTGCCGCAGGGCGTGCGGACCCAAGTGATCAGCAGAACTGGCCGCCTGTAGGTAGTTTTTTACCAGGGAATACACCGCGCGAGGATCCATCGACTTGCCGTTTTTTTGGCAGAAAATTAGGGGACTCACGGACTTCCACTCTGCAGCATGGGTGGCAAAAGCTACCTGCCACTCAGGCAGAAGGGGAATCTCCCGGTCTTTGTTGCCCTTGCCCCGCACACGAAGGCTTGCCCCCTGAACTTGGCTGTAGGTAAGTCCAATCAACTCTGCCCTGCGCAAACCGGTGGTATACAGCGTCAAAAGCAAGAATTGATCCCGACGGCCAACGGGGTCGCTGTCGAACATGCTCGGATTAAAAAGGACCTCAACCTCTGGAGCAGACAGGGCGCGCACTACCCTACTCGAGGTTCGCAGCAAGGGCAGCCCTTCGGCTGGATTGACGAGGCCCGGATTGAGCGCGACCAGCCAGCGATAGTAGGTCCGCACTGCACTCAGCTTGCGGTTCACCGAGCGAGCATTGATTCCATTCTGAACAAGGTCTGATACCCAGGAACGCAGGTGGAGCCGGCTTGCGCCCAATGCATCAGGAATTCCCATTGCATGCTCCAAATACAGGAGCCATTGAGTTAGGTCTGCTTCATAGGCAGTAACCGTAGCCTCAGAACGGCGACGCTCCCAGCGCAGGTAGTTGGTGAATTCGTCTAGCATAAAAAAGCCCCGAGGGATCTCGAGGCTCAATTTAGGTCAAGGACCCTATTATTCGGCGTCTTTTAATCGAAGCCCCTGAACATAGGTTGCCTTGATGATTTCTTTGCGGCGATTAACCGAAGACTTCGTGAACTGTTGGCGGCTGCGCAGTTGGCGCATGGTACCGGTCTTGTCGAATTTGCGCTTGTAGCGTTTTACCGCGCGCTCAATTCCTTCACCTTCTTTGACATGTATTACTAGCATAATGGGACACCTCCTCTCATAAGGCGGCAAAGGTAGGTCTATTTGCCGAAATAGAAGTACTGGGGAATTCTATACTGCTGGAGCGAATCAAACGGAGCCAATTCGAAAAGTTCCTTAAAACTTCGTAGCGGCCGAATTTTACTTCTGAAGCGGTGAAAAGCCCGCACCTGGGTCGAGCGCCAGAGCGGGTGGGCATACAGAAGTTCCTCAGGCAGCACATTGAGGTCCAGCGGCGTGGGCGGACTCAACAGCCAATGGAACTCCTCTCGCTGATCGTAACGCTGCAGAAGTTGGGAATCCACCCCACCCCAGCGCTCACGGTCTCGAACAAAGCCCTCCGCCTTCCAGTCAGGCCATCCCTCTCCGCGGAGCCAGAGGTCCGATACCGTATCAGACGCGACCGTCGGTCGAACCGAAGCTTCCTTGCCCTTGGGAGCTCTTTTTTCAAAGTTTGGGTAGTGTGAATAGCGATTTTTTGAAGTGTTATATTCCCACTTAGAGGGGGCTTTGTTTTCGGGAAAATCAGCCCAAACGGGCGGCAGATCCTGACTCGTTTGCAACCCGTTAAAAACAAAAAAAGCGGAGAAAATCCCCGCCCAAAGTAAATCTATAACCCAAGGTTTGGGTCGATTCTTCATTCTATAGGATGGTCGTTTTGGGTAGCGTCAGCGTCGTCTTTAGGGGGCGTCCGAAGCACCTTAACGAAAAAGGCTACCGTAATTACCGTGACCAAAATTTCGGTGGTAAGCATCATAATCCAGGCTGCAGTAGTCATACTTATTTATTTAAGGCTATTCTTCGGCGGTAGGCCACAAAGACCATCCCTGCGATAAGGGCAAACAACACCAAAAGAATGATGCGCGCTAAATGCTTGTAAAAAATTGGATTCACAAAGGAACCTGTAGCAATTTGGTCTCCGGCCCTTACCACCTGACCGTTTTCAATGACAGGCTGCGCGTCCTCAGATTCCCATTGGTAGGTAACCTTACTACCGTCTTCTGCCAAAAGTCGAATAACTGTTGAGCCATCCATTGTTTGCACCTCAGCCATACCATTGACCTCTGACTCAAAAAAGTCGGCAAAGGCATCTCGGTTGTACTTGATGTCCACATTAGTTAGTTGACCAATAATACTGGACTTGTCAAACTCCCATTCATTTTCTATGGCATTCTTCCAGTCGTTACCCTTGGGCGCTATTAAACTCATGGTAAAAATCAGAAGAAGAATTGTTGGCGTCACGTACTTCAAAATGGGCTTGTAAATCTTCGGAATTACAATGTCAGAACCACGGGTTATTTCTTCCCATCCTCGATCAATTCCCCATATCCAGGCAAAAAGCACGGACTCTACTAAGGCAAAGAACACCAGCCCCACCGTTCCGGCCCAATAGTCGTATTGGTCAAATACCCCTTGCTGGTAAAAAAAGACGGTGGGCAGGCCAGCGGCCAGGGTGATAAGGCCAAAAGTTAAGGCAGCCTTGTTGAGGCTGAACTTGAATTCGTCCTGCACAAAGGCGACCCATGGCGAACCCATTGCCAGCGAACTGGTAATGCCCGCAAAGAAGAGAAGGCCAAACCACATTACCCCAGCAACACTGCCTAAGACTGCACCCCATTTGGTGAACAAGAAGGGCATTGTTTGAAAAGCCATGGCAAAGCCGGCATTCTCCTTAACCCAATCCAGGCCAAGGTAGCCAACCGCAATAGGTATCACGATGCTTCCGCCAAGAACGATCTCTACAAATCCGTTCATCCAGCCCGCAGACATAGAATTCAAAGCAATGTCATCTTTGGGCTTGACGTAGGCGGCATAGCAATGTATGGTGCCCATTCCCACTGAAAGGGTGAAGAATATTTGCCCCGCAGCGGCGAGCCAGACGTTGGGGTTGGAGAGGGAATCAAATTGAGGATTCCATAAGAAGTTAAAACCAAGCATCGCATCGCATTCGGTGCATCCCGCACTTGCACCGGAATCTCCCAGCATGAAGGCTTTAATCGCCAGGAAGGCACCAAAAATGATAAGAATTGGCATGCCGATTTTGGCTACTTTTTCAATTCCACCCTCTAAGCCCTTGCTGAGAATCCAGGTATTTAGGCCGAGTACTAAAATGTAGAACCAAATGGCCTCATAAGGCAGGCCCGTCGTGCTTTGCCCGATGTCTACGTAGCTCGTGAAGAAGGCGGCAACCTCACCTTGGCTCATTCCCGAGAAGGTCTGCGCAATGGAATGAAAGACGTAGGAGAAGGTCCAGGACTCGATATAGGTATAGTAAGCGGCTACCGCAATGTTGGTAAAAATACCAAAGACCCCCAGGTACTTCCAGTACTTTCGGCGACCCATGGAATTCATAATGAAGGGAGTGCTGTGGTCGCCCTTGGTTCCGCCAAAACGCCCCGATGCCCATTCAATCCATAATAGCGGAATTCCGAGAACCAAAAAACAGATTAAGTATGGAATCATGAATGCCCCACCACCATTTTGTACCGCTTGAACCGGAAAACGAAGGAAGTTGCCCAAGCCTACGGCGTTTCCTGCCATGGCAAGAATGAGGCCTATCCTGGACCCCCAGGATTGTGTGTTGCTGCTCATAGGTATTGGGAGTTATCTAATTTTCAAATATAGGTATTCGATTCAATACCTCAGCGAAGGAATGCGGACTAAATCCCAAGTCTCTTCGTGCTTTGCTGATGTCGAGTCCAGTTATGGGTGGGCGCTTTGCCGCTTGACCCAAGGATTCACTAGAAACCGCGTCAATAAGCGAGGCATCGAGTCCTGCGTGGTCGGCAACCCTGCGCACAAGGTCCAGAATGCTCATGGTGTCGGGTCCGCTGATGTTGTAAATGCCCTCGGCTCCAAGCTCCGCGATGCGAAGGCAGCCCTCGGCCAGGTCCACGCTCCAGGTTGGACTGCGGACCTGATCGTGCACTACCCGAATTCGCTCTCCGCGACCCAATGCCTGGCGTGCCCAGAGGATGATGTTGCTTCGGCTAAGACCGGGGACGTAGCCGATGACCAAAACAGTTCGCGCAATGGCATAGCGCGCTCCGCTAGCCTTAACTGCATCTTCAGCCCGCAGCTTGGACCATCCATAAACACTGAGGGGAGCCGGCTCGGCCTCCTCGCCGTATGGTCCGTTCTTACCATCAAAAATGAAGTCCGTACTCAAGAAAATTAGGTGTATATCATGGCGGGCGCAGGCCTCAGCGCATAGCTTGGTGGCCTCCACATTGAGCAGGTTGCAAGCCTCCTGTTCCTGTTCGCAGTCGTCCACCTGGGTCATGGCTGCAGAATGCACCACCACGTCGGGTTTGAATTCTGCAAAGACTCGCTCGTAATCCTCTGCCTTGGTGCTGTCGAGCTCGGCGTAGGGGAATCCGAAGTGGTTGCCGCGCGCAGGGCCTCTGCCTGTGGCAAGAAGCACATGGCGGTCTTGCCCGAGAAAGAGCAAAGACTGACCAAGCAGACCGTTGGCTCCGGTAATCAAGATGCGTTTTGAGGTCATGGCTTGCAGGGGTAGTTGGCGGTTTGTCGCGAGGCTAGGGCCGACGGGCTGCGCGAATTTCGGCGGCTAGGTCGATGGCCGCTTTGCGGGCCGCTTGCCGCCAGTCTGAACCCTTTGATGCATACAGAATGGTTCGTGATGCGTTAATGAGCAGACCCAGTCCGGGTTTGTCCCTAAAGGCACCGTGACGCATGACGTCGGCGACGCTTCCGCCCTGGGCACCAATGCCCGGAACCAGAAAAAAGGTCTCGGGCATCCGTTCGCGAAGGGCTCCTAGTGCCTCGGGGCGGGTGGCTCCCGCAACAATCATAAGGTTCTCTGGGCTTCCCCATTCGCGGTATGCGTCCACGACGGCTTCGTACAGATGCCGTCCGTCCTCGAGTCTGAGCTGCTGCAGGTCGGCGGCACCAGGATTGCTGGTTAAGCCCAGCCCTATGACCCACTTATTGGGTCTTAAAAAGGGTTCTACGCTGTCTCGGCCCATGTAGGGGGCTACGGTTATGGCGTCGTAGCCCATGACCCCGAGAATGCCTTCAGCGTAGCGCGCGGCGGTGTTCCCGATGTCTCCGCGTTTGGCGTCTGCGATCAAAAAGGGCTTTTGCGGCAGCGAGCGCAAATGCTCAGAAACGGCATCAAGGGCGTCCCATCCTGGGCGTCCTAAGGCTTCAAAAAAGGCAAAGTTCGGCTTGTAGGCTACCGCCACGTCTGCCGTAGAATCGATGATACCAAGGCAAAATTCTCGAAGGCCGCCTACCCCCTCTGGGAACTGAGCAGGGTCCGGATCAATTCCTATGCACAGACCGTGGCCCGATTGCTCAATACGCTGGCTGAGTTCCTGGTAGTTCATTCGTCGGCTCCTTGCTTTAGTCGCTCGGCATGGTCGGCCACGCGAAGACCCTCGATGAGTGCCTTGAGGTCGCCGTTCATCACGTCGGGCAAATTATACACCGTCAGGCCGATTCGGTGGTCGGTTACCCGGCTTTGCGGAAAATTATAGGTGCGGATTTTTGCGCTTCGGTCGCCCGTACTCACCAGCGTTTTACGATGCTCGGCCACTAGAGCATCCCGCTCCGCACGGGCCTTATCCCAAATTCGGGCGCGCAGCACGGTGAGGGCCCGGTCGTAATTCTGGTGCTGGGACCTGCCGTCCTGGCATTCCACCACGATTCCCGTCGGGAAGTGGGTTAAGCGAACCCCTGATTCGGTTTTGTTCACGTGCTGCCCCCCTGCCCCACTCGAGCGAAAGGTGTCTTTGCGTATGTCTACGTCGCGTATTTGCACGTCAAGCTCGTCCGCTTCGGGCAACACCGCCACTGTAGCTGCAGAGGTATGCACTCGGCCTTGGCTTTCGGTCGCGGGAACGCGCTGAACCCGATGCACTCCGCTTTCAAACTTCAGGGTCCCGTAGACTTGACTGCCCCGTACCTGAACACTGGCTTCCTTAATGCCCCCAATTGAGCCGTCGGTCATGCTCAACAACTCCATAGTCCAGCCTTTTTCGTCGCCGTAGCGCATATAGGCGCGCAGGAGTTCACTGGCAAATAAGCCGGCCTCGTCGCCCCCGGTTCCGGCCCGAACTTCGAGCACCGCATCGCGAGCATCCTCGGGGTCTTTGGGAATCAGTAACTCCTTAATCTCGGTTTCAAGCAGCCCAATACGGCTTCGCGCGGAATCAAACTCCTCTTGAGCCATGGCGCGCATTTCGGAATCCTTCTCTGTTTCGAGTAACTCCTGCGCCTCATCGCGGTTGGCTAGGGCGTCCAAATAGCGAGCGCGGGCCTGCACCAGCTCGTCGAGCTCTTTGTACTCCCGATTCAGGCGAACAAATCGGGCAGGATCAGCCGCCAATGCTGGCGTCATTAGCTGGTCGTGCACGTCCTGGTGCCGCACCCAAATTGCCTGAAGTTTGTCTACAAGATTCATGAACGACGGTAGGTATGCACTCCATCGGGAGCGTGAACTTGAACTTCGGGCTGATCGCTGGGCTCCACCCGACCCACAATTTGCGCATCAACACCAAAACTCTTGGATAGGGCAATGACCTCTTCTGCCGCTTCTAGGCTGTCAATATAGAGTTCCATGCGGTGCCCCATGTTAAACACTTCATGCATCTGGCGCCATGGCGTAGCGGACTCCTTCTGAATTAGGTCAAAAAGGGTAGGAACCGCAAAAAGGTTGTCTTTGACAACCCGAGCATTGCCCAAAAAATGAAGGACCTTGGTTTGAGCGCCTCCGCTGCAGTGCACGACTCCGCGCAAGCGAGACCCGAGCTCCTTAATTGCTGGAATCATTACCGGGGCGTAGGTTCTGGTGGGCGACAAAACGAGCTTACCAAGGTCTAGGGGGCTCTCTGCGATGCGGTCGGTAAGCATCCTCGTGCCGCTGTAGACCAAGTCTAGGTCCGTTTCGGGCGCAAAGCTCTCCGGATATCGCTTGGCCAAGAGATGGCTAAAAACATCGTGGCGCGCAGAGGTGAGTCCGTTGGAACCCATGCCACCGTTGTACTGATGCTCGTAGTTCGCCTGACCAAAGCTGGCCAGACCCACCACGTACTGCCCAGGGGCAATGCGGCCGTTGTCAATAACATCGCTTCTTCGCATGCGCGCAACCACCGTGCTGTCGACAATAACGGTACGCACGAGGTCGCCCACGTCTGCCGTCTCGCCTCCGGTGCTCTGAATGTCCATGCCGGCCTGACGCAAATCTTGAAGAACGGACTCCGTTCCCTCAATAAGTGCTTTAACCACCTCACCGGGTATTAAGTGCTTGTTTCGCCCAATGGTAGAACTGAGCAAAATCGGGCCTGTGGCGCCCACGCAAAGCAAGTCGTCGGTATTCATGACCACTGCATCCTGAGCAATTCCGCGCCAAACGCTTAGGTCGCCCGTCTCCCTCCAGTAGAGGTAGGCGAGCGAGGACTTGGTACCTGCACCGTCGGCATGCATGACCAGGCAGTGCTCTGGCGAGCCACTCAAGGCATCGGGCACAATTTTACAAAAGGCATTAGGGAACAATCCCTTGTCAAGCGAAGCTATCGCCTGGTGCACGTCCTCTTTGCCCGAAGAAACCCCTCGGTCAGCGTAGCGATTGCTCAAACTCATGACTACAAAAATAAAACATCCCTTCGACCAAAGCCGAGGGGATGCCAAAGGTTATCAACGCTACTTCGTGCGGACGTAGGTACCAACCGGGGGCTCGACCTTACTCCACTCTGGATTGAGCTCCTTAAGCTCCTTCTCCTTCATTTTTAGCGCGCTGGCCATCGACTTCCAGGTTTCGCCTAAGGCAACCTGACGGTGGCTTGCATCAAACTCGGTGTAGTCCCCCTTGGCAGTTGTTTTAAGGACCATACCCGGCACAAGGCTGACCCCGCGCAAACCGCCGTTAATGCGGCGGAGGTCCGTAATAGTAATTGCTGCGGCACGGCAAACGGTTGCAAAGGTTTCTTTCTCGCCAACCGTATAGAATTCGCCCTTGACCAACTTAGCGACCTCCTCTTTGGCGGCTTCTGCTTTCTGTTCCGCTAATTCACTGGAATCAACCGGTGGGGCGAAGTCGTCGCGAATCACCTTGAAGTCGGTACGACGGTTTAATTCATTGGCCAGCTCTTGCTGCTGGGGTTGCATTTTCTTGATGCTGGACTCCGAGAGAACGGTACCCGCTGGGAATACGGAACTTCCCTTACCCTTGTAGGCAGCCGTTATCTCAAAGGGCTGCGATTCTCCCATGCCCACAGAAACCACGCGGCTTGGGTCGATTCCCTTGCTGATTAGGTACTTCACGCAGGTGTCGGCGCGCCGTTGAGAGAGTACGACGTTTTTGTCTTCTGCGTCGCGGTAGTCGGTGTGCGAGCGCAGCTCAATTACAATGGTCGGATTTCGCACCAGGGTGGTGTATACCGTGTCCAGGGAAGAGCGCGCTGCATCGTTTAGATCCCACTTAGCCAGGGCAAAAAACAGCTCGGGCAGTACCACGGGGTACTCAATCGGAGCCATGGTGGCGGCAACTTCCATGGTGTGGCGAAAGGCATTCTCGCTCTCGCTAAAGACGAACTTATCAAGGCCTAGGTTGACCGTATTGGAGCCGGCCCCACTGTTGAGGAACTTCTTCTTTTCAAAGGAGTATTCATAGGTCACTTCGGCCGCGAGTTTGGGGTCATTCAACTCGAACTTGCCTAATTTGTCGGTTATGACCGTTGCTGAGAAGCCGTCGCTTCCGGTAATTTTTACGCTAGCATTCGACAGAGGCGATTGATCCTTGATGCTCTTAAGGGTTCCGCGCAAACCGTACCTCAAAGGGACTTCAAAGAGGCTCCAAATATCGTCGCCACCAGTACCTCCGACGCGATTAGAAACAAAGTAGCCGTCGCGGAGTCCGCCCGGACGAAGAATCAAATTGAAGTCGTCCCCTGAACTATTGATCGGAGCCTTGAGGTTTTCGGGCTCACCAGTCGGCAGACCGTCTACCCCTACTGGAACCCTAAAGAGGTCAAAACCGCCCATACCCGGGAGGCCGTCTGAGGCAAAGTAAAGAAAGCCGTCGTCGTGAATGAAGGGAAAGAGGTCGTCTCCCTTGGAATTCACCATGGCACCCAAATTCACTGGGTTGGCCCAGGTTCGGCGGCGCTTGTCGTAAGAGGCTACCCAGAGGTCCTTACCCCCGATGCTGCCTTCTAAGTCTCCGGCAAAATAAAGCAGCGTCTCGTCTTCGTTAACCGAAGGATGGCCCACCGACCTCGAGGAATCGGTGGTCAGAACCACGGGGCTTGCCTCTTGCCAGGTTTGTCCGGCGCGGCGGGTGACATAGATGGCGCAACCTAATTGGGCGCGCTTCACGTCCATGCAGCGAGTAAAGTAAAGGTTGCGGCGCTTGCCATCAAAAGAAGGCGATCCCTCTTGATCCATGGTATTGATTACCTCAGGAAGGAGTTCTGCCGGCGAAAACTTTTGCGCTTTGGCTGCAGTAGGGTCCGGCTTGCCTGAATTGCCCTTGGGCGATTTCTTGCCGCCTCGAGCCGTTCCGTCGGAATTGAGTCGCTTGCTGCTGTAGATGTCAGAAAACTGCTCGTTATTCCAGCCGTCCTTTTTTTTGCCAATGCCGCCTTCGCGAGTGGAGGTAAAGAGAAGTTCTTCGTATTCCCCTTGGCGGCCGTCGAAGGCAAGGCCGTACTCCTGCGATTTGGTGTTCAAGTCGGTTATGGGTCCGACCTGAAAACGCGTTACAGCCGAGTTCCACGCTACGGCAGCCTTTGAACTTGTAATTCCTTGCTGGGCTCGCGGATCGCTTGGATGAACCTTGGCCATGTCTTCAAAGGCAATCAGTGCGCCGTCGTAGTCCCCTTGGTATTTAAGCATTTCTGCAACGCCCAGATAAGCCTCTGGCTGCGTGAATCCAGACTTTATTGCACGACGAAACTGGGCTTCCGCAGCCTTGTACTGGGCGGTGTAGCGGTAGCTCTCCCCGAGGCGGTAGCTGATCTCTGCCTTGTCAGAGCGGGCCTTAACCTTGCTGTAGGCCTTGCGGTAGAGCAGAATGGCCTTAGTGTATTCCTTACCTTGATAGTAGTCGTCACCCTGTCGGGCTATTTTAGGCCGCTTGGGAGCATCCTCCTCTTTGGACTTCTGTGCCCATACCGAAGTGCTCGAAAGCCCAAAAATTAAGCAGAAGCAGAGGGCAAACGTAAGTCGTGTAGTCATAGTAAATTGGGCATATCAAGCGCTGAGAACACGAAAATAACGAATCACAAGGGATAAAACGAAAAAAGCCCTTTGAACTGCCGCTCAAAGGACCAAAATAGTTGAACTAAATGCACTAACGGATGTAAAGAAGTTCGCGGAATTTGGGCAAAGGCCAGGTTTCGTTGTCTACTATAAGCTCCATTTTATCAACTTCGTAGCGAATGGAGGTCAAATAGGGCTTGACGCTGTCGCAGTAGGCCAAAGCACGTTCCCTAGCCGACTCGATTTTGTTGGCTTGCTTGCGGGCTTCGGTCATCGCTGCTACGTGTCGAAGGGCCAATTCAATGCGCTCACTAAGCTCCTCGATTAATGCCATCTGCTCTTTGCATGTTTTTTTGAAGGTGGCCTCAGAAAGCAAAGCCTTTAGGCGCAAAAGATTCTCACTCATCACGCTCTGGTACTTAATCGCTGCCGGTATGATATGGTTGTTGACCAAATCGCCCAGGGTGCGGCTCTCAATTTGTAAATGCTTGAAGTACTCTTCTTGCAAAATCTCGTAGCGTGCGTGCAGCTCAACCTTGCTCAAAACTCCATGGCGATTGAAGAGCTCTTCGGCATCTTTGGTAACTAAGTATTCCAGTGCCCGTGGGGTATCTGGCGTGTTGTTCAGTCCGCGTTTTGCCGCTTCATCCCTCCAAGCGTCGCTGTAGCCATCCCCTTCAAAACGGATTTTTTTAGAGGCTTTGATGTAGTCCTTCAGCACGCTGAAGATGGCATCGTCCTTCTTAAGACCTCCCGCAATCTTGGCGTCAACGTCAATCTTAAACTGCCGAAGCTGGTCAGAGACCATGAGGTTGAGCGTCGTCATGGCATGCGAACAGTTTGCCAAGGAGCCCACGGCGCGAAGCTCAAACTTATTGCCCGTGAAGGCAAAGGGCGAGGTGCGGTTGCGGTCGGTATTATCGAGAAGAATCTCCGGAATTTTACCCACCACATTGAGCTTAAGATCCGTTTTTTTCTCGGGAGACAGCTTGCCACCGTCGAGTTTCTCTAGTTCGTCAAGCACTTCGGTCAACTGACTGCCAATAAACACAGAAATTATTGCAGGTGGGGCCTCGTTGGCTCCCAGCCGGTGGTCGTTGCTGGCCGAGGCAATTGCCGCTCGAATCAGGTCGGCCCGATCGTGCATGGCCTTTATGGTCGACACAAAAAAGCTCAAAAAGAGCAGGTTTCGCTTGGGCGTTGCCCCAGGAGCCAACAGATTGATGCCCGTGTCGGTCGCCAGCGACCAGTTGTTGTGCTTTCCGGAGCCGTTCACGCCTGCAAAGGGCTTCTCGTGCAGCAGTACCCTAAAGTTGTGGCGGGCAGCAACCTTGGCAAGCAAATCCATAAACAGAGAATTGTGGTCCACCGCTACGTTGGCCTCCTCAAAAATGGGGGCAAATTCAAACTGGCCTGGAGCCACTTCATTGTGACGGGTTTTTACCGGAATTCCAAGCAAATGGCTTTCGTATTCAATCTCTCTCATGAATTGAATCACGCGCTCCGGGATGCTGCCAAAGTAGTGATCCTCCATCTGCTGGCCCTTGGCAGGGGAATGCCCAACCAGCGTACGGCCGGTCATTACCAAGTCAGGACGAGCGTGAAAGAGGGCATCGTCAATCAAAAAGTACTCTTGCTCCCATCCTAAGGTTGCATGAACCTTGGTAATGTTCTTGTCAAAGTATTGGCAAACCGCCGTGGCCGCCTGGTCAATGGACTGAAGCGAACGCAGCAAGGGTGTCTTGTTGTCTAATGCCTCGCCCGTGTAGGCAACAAATACCGAGGGAATGCATAGGGTATCAGCCAAAACAAAGGCAGGCGACGTCGGATCCCAGGCCGTGTATCCGCGAGCTTCAAACGTATTGCGAATTCCTCCGTTCGGGAAGCTTGAGGCATCAGGCTCAGCCTGCACAAGCATTCCACCATTGAACTTTTCGATGGCGTAGCCGTCTTCCGTAGGCTCAAAAAAGGCATCGTGCTTCTCTGCCGTTGCGCCAGTTAAAGGCTGAAACCAGTGGGTATAGTGCGAAGCGCCCTTGGAAATGGACCAGGCCTTCATAGCTGTTGCTACCTGGTCTGCAGTCGTGCGGTCAATTTTATCGCCGCGGTTAATAGCCTTCATTACGGACTCAAAGGCCTCCTTGGGCATGAATTCCCTCATGACCTTTTTGTCAAAGACATTGGAACCGAAATACTCCGATACCCTCACGTAAGGCTTGGTAAACACGGCAGGTTTGTGGGCGAGTGCGGTCTCTAAACCCAGGAAGCGAGAAGTAGGCATGACATAGAGTGGATCAAACGATGGTTAAAGCCACAAAATTATTCGAAAACTTTCCTTATTTAAAAGTTTTTTATAATATTTTTTAACAAGACCCCAAAAAGAAGGGGGTATGCCTGCAAAAAACTACTTTTTTCTTGGAACTACCCCCTCTATCTCTGACTTTATGTCTTCAACAGCATCTTTTAAATCTTTGACTGCAGTCGGTTCTTCAGACAGCATTTGCTGGGTGAGGTCTGCCTGTGCATTCTTAACCGTACGAATTCCTTTAGCCAAAGACCGAACGAAACCTGGCAATCGGTCGGGACCAAAAAGCATCAGCACCGCAAAAAGCAGCATTACTACTTCTCCGGTGCTGATGAAAAGAACAGTCATTTAACGAATACGCTACTTCTTGGAGCTGTCGTAAACCAAGGGAGAAGCTATAAAGAGGGACGAATAGGTACCGACTGTGATTCCAAAAAGGATGGCAAAAATGAATCCGCGAAGTACCTCTCCACCCATAAAGAATATCACTAAAAGAACCACGATAGTGGTAAAAGAGGTATTGAACGTTCGGCTCAGTGTTGCATTGAGGGCGTCATTCAGTACTTCTGCATTTACCTTCTTCTTCTTGTCCATTCCGAGTACCTCACGCACGCGGTCAAAAACTACCACGGTATCGTTAATGGAATACCCAATAACGGTAAGAATAGCCGCAATAAATGCCTGATCCACCTCAAGAGAGAAGGGTAGGATTCCGTCAAGAAGCACAAATGCACCCAGGGTAATGATCACGTCGTGCATCAACGCAACAACGGCACCCATGGAGTACTGCCATGCGCTAAAACGAAGGAGAATATAGAGGAAGATTCCAAGAAGTGACAAAAGAATTGCCCAAACTGCCGAGTTGGCAATATCATCGGCAACCGTAGGCCCTACCTGTCGGTAGGAAACAATTCCTAAATCTGAATCACCGGGATTCATAAATGCCTCACTGGTGGGAGGGGCCTTGTAGAAACTCTTTACCCCTTCAAAAACGAGCAAGCGCAATTGCTCCTCCACCTCTGGGCCAGATTCATCAATGCGGAGGTTGGTCGTAATGACAACCTGATCGCTGCTTCCCAAGGTCTTGACAATTGGGGTGAACGATTTACCATTGCCATCTACCAGCTTTTGAGACAGCGCGGAACTAATCTGTGATACTTCTACCGGCTGATCAAAACGCACCTGGTAGGTACGACCACCTTCAAAATCTACCCCGTAGCTCAATCCCTTGGTAAAGAGAGCGACAATCGAAACCAGGACCAAAATACCTGAAATTACATAGGCCGGAATTCGAGTTCCAATAAAATTAAATTTGGTATCCACAAACCACTTCTCCGTTGCCTTAGTAGTGAACTTCATGGTTCCTCCCTTAGACAACCTCCACTCAATGTAGAGTCGAGATACGAAGATGGCCGTAAACAGTGAAGATAAAATACCGATTATCAAGGTCGTTGCAAATCCCTTAATTGGACCTGTTCCCACCAAGAATAAAATGATGGCCGTAATCAGGGTTGTTGCGTTGGCATCCAGGATTGCACCGCGCGAAGCAGCATAACCGTCTTTGACGGCAGTGCGAGTGTCTTTACCGGCGGCCAATTCTTCTCGAATCCGGTCAAATATCAGTACGTTGGCATCCACGGCCATACCAATGGTCAGCACGATTCCCGCCATACCTGGGAGAGTCAACACCGCTGAGATGGCATCGAGAATTCCAAAAATGAAGAACATGTTTACCAAAAGGGCAATGTTCGCAGCAACTCCACCCCCGGCATAGTAGAACACCATGTAGGCAAAAACCACCAAAAAGGCAAAGATGAAGGAACTGAAGCTCGCAGAAATAGCCTCCTTACCTAGGCTGGGTCCAACTACGTCGGCCTGAATCACGCGAGCAGGTACCGGAAGCTTTCCGGCTTTGAGCACGTTAGCAAGGTCAGTGGCCTCCTCAAGGGAGAATCCCCCTTCAATTTGAGTGCGACCGCCCGCAATTTCATTGATTACCCGCGGATAGCTGTACACTAAGTTATCCAGCACGACCGCAACGTGACCCTTGGGGTTCTTTGCACTTTCTTCGGCAGTTATGCGCTGCCAAACTTGTGAACCAAGGCCATTCATCGACATCGTCACAATAGGATTGTTACCTTGGTCAAACTCGCGCTTGGCGTCAACAATAACCCCACCGTCCAATTCGGGCTGCATGGAGCGGTTTCCCTGAAGAGCAATCAAAAAGGAGATTCCGGCCTTCGCATCGGGTCGGGTCCAGGCAAATCGCACGTAGCGCTTGTCTCCCGGTATAAGTGAAGCGACCACATCGGTACGCAAATAAGCATTGATGGTGGCAGTATCCTTGGGCAATGCAAAGCCAATGATCGGACCCTCCAATGGAGTAAAGGTCTGTGGGTCAACATTTAACTGAAAAATATTGAGCAAGGGATTGTGCTTAAGCGCAGAAGAATCGTTGGCAGCCACGGCGGTTGACTCCGGCTTGGTGACCTCATTTGCATCGATTGCGGTGGGCAGATCGATGGCCTTGGGAGTGCCTTGGGTCGACGTTTTGGTCGCATTAGGGTCGGGTACTACCGCGCGTAGTCGGTCGTTGGCGTCCACCATGAACTGCATCCAAGCTGCGCCATAGTCTGCTCGCCAAAACTCAAGTCTTGCAGTCGATTGTAAAAGTCGCTGAACGCGAGCGGGGTCCTTGACACCGGGGAGCTCAACCAAAATGCGTCCCGTATTTCCGAGGCGCTGAAGGTTGGGCTGAACAACGCCGAATTGGTCAATCCGCGCCTTGAGAACCGTATACACGTTTTGCACGGAGGCATCTACGTCAGCCTTAATCGCTGCCTTAAGGTCTTCGTCCGTAGCATTGAATCCAAGACGGTCTGACATATCCTTGGTTCCGAAAAGCCCTGGATCGTTCCATGAACGGCTGCCGCGTTTGGCGTCTAATGCCTTGATAAAAAGGTCTATGTAGGCTTCACCACTCTGGGCCTGTGCTTTGTCTGCGTCCGCCAAAGCCTCGACCAACAAAGGATCCTTGGCGTTGGCTGCCAAGCCAATGAGCACGTCCCGCACGGATACTTCGAGAATCACGTTCATGCCTCCACGAAGGTCGAGGCCGAGGTTCATCTCTTTTTCTTTGACCTCTTTGTAGGTGAAGTTGGCAATGCCAAGGTTATAAACTTTCTGATTCGCGAGGGAATCTAAAGCCCCGCTAAGCCGCGAGGCATCACCGCCCACGGACTCCAGAGCACGTTTCTCAACCTGCTGAGCCACGAAGGTGAACGACAATTCGTACAGTGCTGCCAGGGCAAAAGCCACGGCAAATAGGCGGACAACAACTTTATTTTGCATGCTCGGAATCAATTTAGTACGAGGCGGCAAATATAGGTGAATTACCTTTGGGATTATGCTCAAGGTTCTTAGAAATACGCTTTATACAGCCCTAATACTTGGCTCCGCCCTTGCGGCCGAAGCGCAGGTAAGCTGGCGGTTTCGACCAAGCAGCGCAGCAACCATGCAGCAGGCCTCGGGTCAAGTCCTTGCACTGGGAACTTCGGGCGGCCTCAATAATCCGCAACTCTACTCGGTCGACCTCAATGGAGATGGCGCAAAAGACATGATTGTATTTGACCGCGACGGCGACCGTTGGCTTGCACTGGAACGGATTAATGGCCAATGGATCGAGCGCCCAACCTGGACGAGCAACTTCCCGACCAACAAGCAGTGGGTCCATGTTGTGGACTACAACTGCGACGGCATTCCCGACATTTTTGCTTGGGTCGTGCACGGAGTCGGTGTTTGGCAGGGGCAGAGAACGAACGGAATTCTCTCGTTCACCTGGGCCCTGGGGGCGCTGACAGAACTGCGCTCGGTCTACACCGCAGGGAGTCCGGCCTATAACCTGCAGGTTCTGAGCGCAGACCGTCCCTACATTGGCGACATCGATCAGGACGGCGACGTTGACGTGCTCTGTTTTGACCAAGGCGGAACTAAAATCGAGTGGCACCAAAACCAACAAAACTGCGGACTGACCTTTGCTCGCGCCGACGGCTGCTGGGGCGATGTCGAAGAGTCGGGGGTACGAAATGCTCTTGTTATTGATGCCTGCATTGCCTCGCTCCCTCCCCGAGCGCCGCAGGCCGAGGACGTGAAGCATGCCGGGTCTACCCTACTCCTGCACGACATGAACGGCAATGGACTGCCGGATGCATTGATTGGCGACGTTTCCTATGAGTCCGGCGTGGTCGGTTTTAACGTGGGAACCTTGGCTCAAGCCAATATTGAGAGCCAAGACAGCACTTGGCCTGCCGCGAGCAACCCAGTGAATTTGCTGTTTCCGGGATTTTCGGCTGTCGATGCCAACCTGGATGGTGTAAGCGAAATCGTGGTGAGCCCAAACATGTATTCTGGATCGGCCGACTCCTGCGTCTGGCTTTACCAAAACTACGGCAGCGCCACAGCACCGGTTTGGCAGCGCACGCAGACCCGATTCCTTCAAGACGAAATGGTAGAATTGGGCACTTATGCAGTGCCTTATGGCGCGGACCTCAATACCGACGGGATGGTTGACCTGATTATCGGCAGCCGAAGGGGCCTGTCGTATTGGGTAAACTATGGAACGATTAGCCAGCCCGTTTGGCGGTTTACCCCAATAAATACGCCTTCCAACCTCGGTCCGGATCCCACTTGGACTGCTCCCGCTCTGGGCGACCTCAACGCAGACGGATTAGTGGACATGGCGGTCGGACGAACCAACGGTCAAGTGTACGTGGCCTACAACAGCGGCACCTTGATTAGTCCCAGCTTTAGCGGGTCCGCAGCCTTGCTAACGAGCCATGACGTGGGCCAAAACGCGAGCCCAGAACTTTTTGACCTGGACGGCGACGGCGATTTAGACCTGCTTATTGGCAACGAGAAGGGCGAGGTCGCTTTCTTGAGAAACGACGCCGGCGCCTGGAACTTGGTGAGCGAAAACTTTGGATCCATTGACGTGGATACGGCAAGGACCTTCAACGGCCGCTCTGTTCCCCGCGCCTACCTCAACGGGGGGCAAATGGAATTGTGGGTCGGAAGCCGCTACGCGGGGGTACTGGCCTATCCGAACGCCTCAAGCATTCTTGCGCTTCCGCCGAGCCTGAGTCCGCTCATTCAAACGGCCAATGCACAGCCTACGGCGACCACGCTTCAAACGCCTTTTGGCGGAAGCCGACGCACCGGGAGGCATCAATACCTCATCAAGGCCTCGGAACTCGCGGCGGCTGGAATTTCGGGACCCACTCGCATTCAAGGCTTGAAGGTGAACTGCATTACCTCGAGCGCTCCCTACTTGAGCCAGGGTTTCACGGTGAGCGTTCGCCACAGCAATGCCAATTCGTTGACCGGCATGGGGCCTGGCGGTGAAGTGGGCTTCTCCTACCTCGCGGTGCTCAGCCAGGGCTGGAATTTCATCTCGTTTCAGAACCCAATTGACTACGACGGGCAGTCCAATCTGGTGGTGGAATTTTGCTTTAGCCGAAACCTTCCCAGCAGCGATGTGCACTTGGCAGCGCACCGAACTCCTTTTGCCAGCCATGCTTTTGGCGATGTTGCCAACAACAACAGCATCCTCAGCGACGGCTGCGCCATGCCAGGGCTTGGGACCGACAGCCTTAGAATTGATCTGGAGTTTTTAATGACGCCCCGGCTGCAGCGCAGCAGCACTATGGCCCACGACGGAAGCCTGAATGCGCCCTGGTTTGGCGACTTGGACAGCGACGGACGGCCAGAATTGGTTTTGGGCATTGGGACGGGAGGAATCCGCTACATGATCTCGGACACCAACCAAATTGGAAGTGATGAAGGCATAAGACTGCCTTCGCAGTTGGACGTTTACCCCAACCCCGGGACCGACTGGCTTCAGGCTCGGGTAGAGACCCGGGTTAGGGTTCTTACCCTAGACGGCCGATTTATCGGCGAATTTGCAATTGGCCCCAACCAGGCCCTGAATACCCGAAGCTGGCCGGCGGGTGTTTACCTGCTCTGGAGTCCAGTGGGAGTTACTCGATGGATCAAGCTTCCTTAATTGTTCTCTACGACGGGCATTGTGCCCTTTGCCATCGCTCGGTTTACTGGCTCAACGCACTGGACCGCGACGGGCTGCTTTCTTATGCCCCGCTGACTCCGCAGTGGTCGGAGGCTCACCCAGGCGGCGTTGTTTTGTGGACCTCGAATGGAGTATTTTATGATGCGGACGCGGTGGTCACCGCACTGCGGCATTCCCGGCCCTGGGGGCCTTTGCTGGCGACGGTGGCTCGGTTTACGCCGGGGTATAAAAAAATATACCGGTGGGTTGCGACCCACCGATACCGAATTTTTGGCTTGACCGATACGGATCTTACAAGCTGTCCAAGACCACGTTCATGGCACGGACGGCCGCTGCGCTTTTCGCAAACTCCGCCGCTTCCTCCGCGTTGAGTCGGTAGTCCACAATGGACTCCCAACCATTGGCGCCCACTACCACGGGAACCCCCATGCAGATGTCGCTCTCACCATACTCTCCCTCGAGGTAGACCGAGCAGGGGAAAATCTTCTTTTGGTCGCGGACTATGCTCGCGGTAAGCACTGCACCCGCAGCACCTGGCGCATACCAGGCTGAGGTTCCGAGCAGGCCAGTTAGGGTTGCGCCACCCACCATGGTTGCCGACTTAACCTCCGCCAGTTTCTCAGCACTGAGGTAGTTGCTCACTGGAGTGCTTTGGTAGCTCGCCATACGGGTCAAGGGAATCATGGTGGTGTCTCCATGACCACCAATGACGGTGGCCTGCAGGTCGCTCACGGGGAGGTTCAGGGCTCCCGACAAGAAGTACTTAAAACGCGCGGAATCTAGAATTCCCCCCATGCCAATGATGCGGTTCTTGGGCAATCCGCTCTGCTTGGCCGCCAGGTAGGTCATAGTGTCCATTGGATTGGAAATCACCACAATAATGGCCTCGGGGGAATACTTCAATGCATTGTCAACCACTGACTTTACGATTCCTGCATTGGTGCCTATGAGCTCCTCGCGGGTCATGCCTGGCTTGCGCGGAATTCCACTGGTTATTACTACCACCTTGGACCCTGCCGTAGCGGCGTAGTCGTTGGTAACGCCATGAACCACGCTGCTAAAGCCGTTGAGCGTAGCCGTTTGGTTCATATCCATGGCCTTGCCCTCGGCAAAACCCTCTTTGATATCAAGAAGTACAATGACTTCAGCGAGTTCCATGCGAACCATGGCTTCTGCACAGGTTGCGCCTACGTTTCCGGCGCCTACAACGGTAATTTTCATCGGTATTCTGTATTAAAAAAAGAGCCGCAAAGCGACTCCTCAAAGGTATAATCTAAAGGTTAAGACTTAAGCGTCAATGCGCGCATAGCGGGCATTTTTCTCAATAAACTCCCTGCGTGGCGGAACATCATCACCCATAAGCATGGAGAAGATGCGGTCGGCTTCCGTAGCATTATCAATGGTCACCTGCTTGAGCGTCCGAGCCTCTGGGTTCAGCGTGGTCTCCCAAAGCTGCTCCGAGTTCATTTCACCAAGACCCTTGTAGCGCTGCACACTAACCCCAGACATGTCTTCTCCGCCGAGCTCACGACCAGCTTGATCGCGCTGGGTTTCGTTCCAAGCATATTGAGACTTTTGACCCTTTTTTACCAAGTAAAGAGGGGGCGAAGCGATATAAACGAATCCGCGCTCCACAAGATTCTTCATGTATCGGAACAGGAAGGTTAGTACTAGGGTCGCAATGTGGGAACCGTCCACGTCAGCATCCGCCATAATGATGATCTTATGGTAGCGGAGTTTCTCGGTGTTTAGGGCCTTGCTGTCTTCTGGGGTTCCTATGCTTACCCCAAGAGCGGTGAACATGTTGCGAATTTCTTCGTTCTCAAAAATCCGGTGCAGCATGGCCTTCTCGACGTTCAAAATCTTGCCGCGCAGGGGCAAAATAGCTTGAAAACGGCGATCGCGACCTTGCTTGGCGGTACCGCCCGCAGAGTCACCTTCTACCAGAAAGATCTCGCACTGCGCGGGGTCGGTCTCTGAACAGTCAGCCAACTTTCCAGGGAGTGAATGGGAACCCAAAACTGTTTTGCGCTGCACCATCTCGCGTGCCTTGCGGGCTGCGATACGAGCCTTGGCGGCCAAAACAACCTTCGAAACAATAATTCGCGCCTCGTTAGGGTGCTCTTCTAAGTAGTTGGTTAGCATCTCGCCCACAATGCGGTCTACGGCTCCAGCCACCTCGCTGTTGCCAAGCTTGGTCTTGGTTTGCCCCTCAAACTGGGGCTCCATAACCTTAACGCTAATAACAGCGGTCAATCCCTCGCGAAAATCGTCGCCAGCAACTTCAATTTTTTCCTTAGTCAAAATACCCGACTCGTCAGCGTACTTCTTGAGGGTGCGGGTTAAGGCACGGCGAAAACCAGCCAAATGGGTTCCGCCCTCGTGCGTGTTGATGTTGTTGACGTAGGAATGAATAATCTCCGCGTAGGAGGTGTTGTAGATCATGGAAACCTCCACAGGAATGCCCTCAATCTCCCCTTCCATGTACATTGGCTCGGGAATGAGCTTCTCGCGATTCTGGTCGATAAACTCGGTGAATTCCTTTAGTCCCCCTTCGCTATAAAACTCCTGGCTTCTTTGGGTTCCGTCTTCTTGAATGTCACGCTCGTCGGTCAAAAGAATGCGAATTCCGCGGTTCAGGTAGGACAGTTCGCGCAAGCGAGCGGCCAATATATCAAACTGATACACACTCTCGTAGAAGATGGATGTATCGGGCTCAAAGTATACGATGGTTCCGCGATAAGAAGACTTACCGACCTCTTTAACATCATACAAGGGCTTACCAATGTTGTACTCCTGCTGGTACTCCATGCCGTCTCGGTGCACGTTGACCTTGAGCAAGGAAGACAGTGCATTCACGCAGCTCACGCCCACACCATGAAGACCTCCAGAAACCTTGTAGGAGTCTTTGTCAAACTTTCCGCCGGCGTGAAGTACCGTCATAACCACCTCCAGGGCCGACCTTCCTTCCTTGGTGTGCATGGCTACCGGGATGCCCCGACCGTCGTCTTTTACCGTTATGCTGTTTGACTCGTGGATCGTTACCTCGATGCGCGTAGCATGCCCGGCTAAGGCCTCGTCAATGGAGTTATCAACCACCTCATAAACCAAATGGTGAAGGCCTCTCTGGCCGACATCACCGATGTACATGGCAGGACGCTTGCGAACTGCTTCTAAACCTTCTAAGACCTGTATGCTGTCTGCGCCGTAATGCTTGTTTTCGCTCATAATTCCGATAAAAGGGAGTAATACAAAGGTAACTCATTGCTCGCGGCAGGGAGTCTTATATGCTAAAAATTAGGCCCGTTTATCAACATTTTTTTCAACAAGACGCACGAACGGCGAACCGTTGACACTTGGAGCCCTAAACGACTAAAACTTGTACAGTAGGCCAAAATTTACCCTTATTCCCTGTACGGGATAGCCCATCCACCATTCTGCCCGTTGGTTGAGCAGGTTGTCGATGCGGACCACGGCATCCAGTTGGCTGTTGTAGCGGTACTGAGCACCAAGGCGGACATCAATAAAAGCGGGCAAATCGTAGGGCTGGAGCAAGCCATTGAGCGTCGTGCGAGGGCCTCGAAGCACCGCGGCGGCATCAAGACGAATTTTCTCGCCAAAATTGGCCCTAGCCTGAGCACCAAACTCATACTTCGGCAGATGGTAGACTGGTCCACCGGTGGAATCCTGAATCGCATACCGCATCAAGCCATGCAGCCGCAGGTCCCAAACCTCCTTGAACTGAAAGGTCAGTTCGCCCGTGGGCTCCAGTGAAGTGACCTTCACGTAGTCCATGCCCACCCGACCGCTATCGTCGAGAATTCCGAAATCCACGTCAGGCCGAACGACCATGGGGTAGTTGTCCCAAGTGGCGAAGCGTCCACCAAAGCGGTATCCTATAATACGGCTCCACCGTCCGGTAGCTCCAGCGTAGATGCTGCTGCTGCGCACGGCCTGATAGGTAGCCCCTTCTGACAAAAAGGGCAGGGACTCTACCCGCGCGCGCATGCCGCCGTTGTCGACTTTACCCTCCATTCCTCCATAGAGGTAGAGCACGTTACGAACAAGGGGAACCTCCACGTGAACCACCGGCGGAAAATAGGGTAGGGTTATTTGCCCGGCTCCACCCGTGAAGATCATGTTCAGACCAAAGCGAAAGCGAATTCCCTTGATGCTGTCGGCGAGCGAGGGGCTAAACTGCGCAGCCCAAGCAACTTGCGAGGTATCGATGCGCTGTGTGCCTTCCAACTGGTTAATCGAGAAGTGGAGGGGCAGATTAAGTACTAGATTTTGCACCGGCAGCGCGGACTCGAGCTGAGCGCGGGCACCGGACTCCACCTGCCGTCCGCCTTGATCAATCCATCGGTGTCCGTCCACAGAAATACTGCGAAACACTTGGGTCCTACGGTAGCGCGTAGACTGGTAGCGCGCTCCAAAAGTGTAGTGCTGTATGTTCCGACCCGGAGCTGCTGCCGCGGTATCTGGGTCATTAATGCCGGGATAGTGCCGCTGGCCATAAAACGGAATTTGGTCCCAGGCACCGCCCGCTTCAAAGCGCAAGCGACCTCGGTTAAAGATGCGCTCGTAGTTGGCGTCCACCGTGCTGTTGGCCCAGGTAGCACGGTCAAAAACGATGATTTTCGGATCAAATCCTCCGCGAGTCGACCGGTGCGCCGCCCTAACGGACCACATTTGACTCACGCTGCGCACGCTTCCAAGGGCCGCTTCGGCCTCTACGGAACCGTAGTTGCCGACAATTAAAGAAAGGTAGCGCGAAGGCAGGCGGTCCAGCTTGGTCTTTATGATTTTAATGGGCGGAATTTGCTCCATAACCGGCTCCATACCAATCACCTGGGGACGCACCAAAATGCTAATGGGCAGCTTTTGAATCGTCGTATCGCCAAGACCGGGTTGCCCCGAAATCTTGATGGCCTCCGCAACCTTTGCACGGTACTTGTCGGTCACCGATACTTCAATCTGGCCCACCTGGGCAGCGCTCGGAAGAGCCAAAGCAAGGGCTAGTGCCGCTGCTGCGAACTTTAAATTACTCAGCATCATTGGTTTGCGGGGCATTAGAGGGAAGCTGTGCGGCATTGAACTCGGCAAGTAAGGCCTGAGCCTCTTGCACAAGTTCGTCAGACGGATGCTCTGAAATCAGAAAATCTAGGGTGTAGCGAGCCTGAAAACCATCATTCAAGCTGGCATAGTTGCGCGACAGTACGAGCAGGGCCCTGTAGCGCCACTCCGTTTGACTCGGATAGTTATCGAGAAGGGCAAAAACCTCTTCGCTTGAGGCTGCAAACTGCCCTCGAATTCGAAGAATCTGTGCTTTTGCATAACGTGCCTCTGCCTGAACCGCTACAAAGCCGTCTTCAATGGCCTGGTCGGCTGCAACCAACCAGGCTCCCAAGCGGAGGCTGTCGCTGGCCAGCGCGCGGTACTTGCCCTCAAGCAAGCGCATGCGCAGAGAAAGGGCCTCGCTGCGCACTTCAGGAGTTTCGCGCTGGTCCGCCAGAATTCCCTCAGCATAGGTCAAGGCGACGTCGCTATTGCCCTCTGCATAGTGGGCCCTCATCATGGCTCGCGAGGCCTCACTTCGCAGGCTCGCGTCTTCGGCAAGAGCAATCAAGCGCTCCGCATGGCTTTTGACCTCCGTCCAGTCCTTGCGCGCCTCGGCGTCTCTGAGGAGCCATTTGTAGGCAGAAACGGTATTGGCGCCAATAGGGGCCCTGACCACGCCCTGGTAGTAGGGTAAGGATTGGGCCATTTGGCCCGTCATTCGGGCGGACTCAGCAGCCTGAAACTGTGCAATTGTCGCAAAGTAGCCGTCGGGGAAGCGCTTCAAGTAGCGCACAAAGGCATCGAATGAAACCGAATACTGGGATTGGGCAAACTTGTCGTAGGCCGACATGTAGGCCACAGAATCCAGCTCGCTCGCGCGGATTCCCGAGGAGGGCATGCCCTGCACCCACTCCAAGTAATCATCCATTCTGTTGGACTCGTCAAAGACCGACCGGGCTCCGGCTACCGCCTCGCGCGCTTCGTCGGTGCCGGGATGCTCGCGCACTACCCCTTGAAAGGCCGTTATTGCCCCCGAGAGGTTGTTGTCGTTCCTGCGGGCAAGGGCAATGTTTAGGGCCGCCCGGCGGGCCTTTTCAGCATTGGGTTTGCGGCGTATGTAGGCCGCAAAGGCTTCTTCAGCCTCGCTGTTCCTTCCCATACGAAGCAGGGTTTGAGCGCGCTCAAAAAGGGCTTCGTCGGCTCGTGCCGAACCCGTCTTCTCGATGCCTGCAAGCTGGGCAATCTTGCCCGCATTGTCTCCCAGTAGTCCGCGGCATAGAGCCTGCTGAAAACCAGCATACTCTGCGTCGGCGCTTGATCCCTTGGCGATTTTTGCATAAAAGTCACGGGCAAGGGCATGGCGTCCCAGCAGAAAGTACAGGTCGGCAATGCGAAGTTCCGCATCCTCACGGCGGCGGTCACCCGCCGACGCATCCTCTAAAAACACCCTGAAGCTCGCGGCTGCGTCTTCGAGACGATCGAGACGGTAGAGCGCGTAGGCCTTATTGTACTGAGCCGCGGGGCGCTCCGAGAGGTTAAAACTGCCCGGAACCTTCAGAAACTTGTCGGTCTGGTCAAGGGCTTCGCGGTAGTCGCCTTGTCGGTAGGCCATCTCGCCCTTCCAAAAGTGAGCGAGTGCCGTGTATCCTCGGTCGAGGGGGTAGCTCAGGGACTGGTCCATAAGCTCATTGGCCTTATCCCACTGAGAGGACTGGTAGAGCTCAACGCCCCGAAAGTAGGCAACCTTCTGGTAGGCCTCTCGCATGGCTGATGATCCCATTCCGGTCTGCACAATGGCCTCAATGGCCCGGCCGTAGTCGCGGCTGGTCAGGTACAAATTGGCCAGGTACTCATTGGCTTCTCGACGGTATTCCGTGCGGGGGAAGTCGCGAAGAAACTGATTAAAAATCGGAATGGCATCGCCAAATGGCCCCGCGCTGCGGTAGGTCAACTTGGCATACTGAAAGGCTGCCTGCTCCCGTGTTGCCTCGTCGGCCTTGCTCTGCGCAATGGAACGAAAGGCCGACTGAGCCTCCTCCCAGCGCTCAAGACGCGCGTAGCTGTCGCCAAGCATCAAGCGCGACTGCACCAACCAATCGGTAGTGTTTTCGTTGGGCAACTGGTTAAAGGCACGTATCGCGGCTTCGTAGTCCTTCGTTTGGTAGGCACAAACCCCCATTTGATAGCTGATTTCGGGCGAAACCCTCCCGCCTTGCGCATCATTAAACTCAAAATAGGGAATTGCGTCGGCATAGCGCTTTTTGCGGAACATGCTCTGGGCAACGAGCAAGGAGATCTCGGGAGCACGCTTGGCAGAGGCCTTCTTTATCAAGCCCTCACCGAGCTTAAGGAGTTCATCGTCCTTGCCCTGGCGAGCAAAAATCTGGGCCAAATAGTAAGGCACTACCGCACCAAATTCCTCGTGGTTTTGAAGGGGCTCCAAGCTTTCTAATGCAGTCTGGTCGGACTTTTCTAGGTAGGCAATGTGGCCGTAGTAGTATTGGGCCGTCTTGGCGACTGCACTTTTCGACTTTTTGGCCTCGCCCAATTCTGCCTTGGCCTGGTCAAACTCATTGAGCAAAAAGTGGGCATAACCCAACTTAAACTGCACCTCAGCGCGCAAGCCCGATGCCAGATCGACCCCGTCGAGCTGCCGGAGCCAACGCTTTGCCTCCTGATACCTCCGGCGGTTGAAGGACTGCTCCGCGGCCTCAAGGATCAGGTCAATGCGTCTGGACGAGGAAGGGTAGGTTTGTAAGAATGACTCCGCGTACTCCTCAGCATCGCGGTGCAGCAGGCGAATCGAGCACAGCGCTTGGTAGTACATGGACTGCTCCGACCAGTCGCTGGCCTCGGGGACCATGCTCCGAACTTGGCCAAAATGCTCGTAGGCTGAGCTGTACAGGGCGCGATCAAATCGGGCGCGCGCTTCAGCAAAGAGGGCCTCGGGCTGCTGGCCGGTAATGGGCTGCTGGGCAAAAAGGCTTGCGCTGTACAAAAGCGCGGTAAAAAACGTAATCCTCATGGTTTTCAAAAGTACATCCTGCTATTGGTTCCGCTCTCGTTACTTTGCATAAACTATGCCCATGGAACAGTCTCCCATAATTTCGCTCCGCAAAGCCTGCATCATGCAGGGCGACCATCGTGTTCTCAGCGACGTAGACCTCGAGGTGGGCCCAGGCGAATTCGTCTACGTCATCGGCGCCACAGGCTCTGGCAAGTCGTCTTTGCTCAAAACCCTTTATGCGGACCTTCCCCTAGAATCAGGAGCAGGCCAGGTTGTAGGCCACGACTTGCGGAACCTTCCCGAACGAGAAATTCCCTACCTCCGCCGAAAGCTCGGCGTAGTTTTTCAGGACTTTCAGCTGCTGATGGACCGCAGCGTGCGCGACAACCTGAATTTTGTGCTGCATGCCACGGGTCAAATGAACGAGGGGGAGAACAGCGACCGAATTGATGCCGTGCTTCGCCGCGTAGGCATGCCTACTAAGGGCCATAAAATGCCCCATCAACTTTCAGGCGGAGAGCAACAGCGCGTGTCCATTGCTCGCGCTCTTTTGAACGATCCGCCGCTTATTTTGGCCGACGAGCCCACAGGAAACCTTGACCCGCACATGTCTGAGGAGTTAATGCACCTGCTCGAAGAAATTCGCGCGAGCGGACGCAGCATTCTTATGGCTACGCACGACTATGCCCTTCTGCTAAAGTTCCCTCATGCCACCTACCGATGCGGCAACGGAACCCTGACCTCCACGGTACAAAAAACCCTTTAAATCTTCCCTGTGCTCAGGACTTCGCCGAACTCTTGGGCTGTAGTCTAGGGAGTCAAGCCTGCCAGGCCTGTGCGCTTCGAAGGGCTTCTTCGGCATGCGCTGCAGTCCAAGGCTCTGACTGCGCCCCTCGGATTGCCTCATAGGCCTGCGGCCAGCTGCGGTAGGTCCGCACCCTTTTGCCTAGGTTTAAACCGGCCACGGCGTCTTCGTGAGCTACGATGTGGCGGCCCTGCAGTAGGGCTTGAATCAACTTGAACTTGATTCCGAGCTGGTGCTCGGCGTGCACTACCACAACTTGCGCTCGAGCATAGAGCTCGTCGAGTTCCGTATCGCTGGGGCGGTCTAGGTAGTTTTTGGTTCCGGCGGGTGCATTGTGGCCCGCAAAAAGAAGGGGTTCAATGGCTGGCTGGGCAGCAAGAAGTCCGCGCAGGGCAGCGGCATTTTCTTCGACGCTGAATTTACCCACGACCAGGACCAAGGGTTCCGCGGCAGGGCCATGAGGAATTGCCCTAACAAAGGGATGCCTCGGAGCGACGAATGCTGCGAGGGATCGCGGGCTGCGCAGGTTCCATGCCTCGGAATCGCGGGCGGTGATGGCATGAACCGGCCCAAGCCATGAGAAAGCCAACTCCTGTTCCCAGCGGCGCAAGGCCCATGCCTCAAAGAGGTAGTAGAGCCTTTTGAATCCCCTGGACTGGTTGGCGAGGCTGCGGTAGTAGGCCGACTCTGGGTTGTGAAGGCGCAGGGTACCCGTCGGGTCGAGTGCACTGCAATGCAGACCATGGTAGGTGCGGACTCCACGCTGAACGGAAGCTTGATGCCGGGCAATGGGGCTAATGCGGCTCTGCACAATCCAAGGCTTGAGGCCCCAGGGCCAGCGAGCACGGCGTAGAACGTTGGTTTGCACCTCAACAAAGGGCTCCGAATGAGCCCAGGACGACTTGGTAAAGGCATGAAGGACTACCTGCTGCCCGGAAGCGGAAGCGGCTCGAACATGGCCTAGAACCTCCAGGGTTCCGCCGTATCGGGGCGGTTCGAGGCGATCAAAACTCCAAATGTGATGGGTATTAATGCCCTCGAGGCGGTCAATTAGCCGATGCCAAACCTGGCACTCATTGCCCCAATGATAGTGGTGCGCAGCAGCTCGGGCTGCCTTGCTTGCTGCCTCGTATCGGTCAGGCTTGATCAGGTCTTGGGCCGCGCTGGCAATGGCCGCTGCACTGAGCTCGTCAAGGACTACTCCCGCGCCGGTTTCTCGAAGCAGCCGGGATACCTCAACCAGGTCGCTAACCACCATGGGAATTCCAGCCTGCAGGTAGTCAAATACCTTATTGGGCAGGCTCCAGCGGTAATTGGAAGACTTGGGCTTGTCGAGACTAAATCCCAAGTTTGCCGCTTGGGTCAGGCGCTGGAGCTGGGCTCGCTCCACCCTACCCAAAAAGCGGACATTGGCAATTCCGCGCGAGGCGCAATGCTGCTTAAGGGAGGCCAGTACGTCACCGCTGCCCACGATCAGGAGTTCGACCTCGGGGCAGAGGGCCGCTGCATCCACGAGCTCTTCGGCTCCTCGGTCTACGTTAATTCCTGCGCCCTGCAAAATCCATATCGTTTTGTCCTGGGGAAGCTGCAGTTCCTTGCGCAGAATCTGACGCCGAGACTCCGCTCCGTCCCATTGGCCGTCCGCCGGCCAGGGCAATTCAGCCTCCAGGGGCATGTTGCGAACCAGGTCCCATGACGAACCGTACTCCTTGGCGTACTGCTCGGCGATGCTGGCATTGACCGTTACGCGAAAGTCCGTTCGCGGAATGCCATAGCGCTCCACAAGGCGCCACAGAGCCTGTACCAAGGGTCGGCTCTCCAGCTCGGGAGAACCCAAAAAATACTCGTGGGAATCGTAAACCAAGGGCTTGGCCCTGCGCATTGCCCACCATGCATTGGGCCCAAGGGTATCGAGGTCGTTGGCAAGGTATACGTCGGGCTTCAGGGTTCGAAGGGTCAGCCAAAGACGGATCTGAAATTCGAGGTAGAATAAAGGTCCGCGGTTGAAGAGGCATCGAAAGCGCAGGGTTTCGTAGGGTCGATCCAAGGGTTCCGGGTTGGGATGGCTGCGTCCGACGAGCACTACGCGGTAGCCGCGCTCGGCCCAAGTGACTGCGCTCCGGTGCACGCGCTGGTCGCTGTGCAAGTCGTTAATTACGCTTAAAACTACCGTGGAGGCCATCTGGCGAAGGTAGCGCAGCAGACTTTTGAACGAACTTTGTGCCGACCATGACGGACCCTCGCCAAATTCGCAATTCCGACTACCACTTCCCGCTGCCCGACGAGCGAATCGCCCAAGTGCCCCTGAGTCCGCGCGACGCGGCCAAACTATTGGTCTGGGATCGGGGCAAGCTTATGGACTTGGGGGTGCGGGACGCTCCCGATGCAGTGGCCCAATGGGGCGAATACCGCCTGGTAATCAACGAAGCCAAGGTAATTCCAGCACGGATTTTTATGCCGCGACCCAGCGGAATCGGTCACTTTGAGCTTTTTTACCTCGACGCAGAGGGCCTGTCAGTCGAGCAGGCTATGGCCAGCAAGGGCTCAATAAGGTCCTGGTGCAAGGTTCGTCCGCAAAAAAAATGGAAGGAGGGCCAGGTTCTCGAGCACGAGGGCGGACTGCGGGCTGAGCGAGTTAAAACCGAAAACGGAGTTTCACTGCTGCACTTTAGCTGGCCTGGATCCCAAACTTGGGCTGAAATCCTCGCCGAGGTAGGGCGGATTCCCCTCCCACTCTATATGCGTCGCGCCGACACCCATGAGGATCGCGACCGCTACCAGTCTGTTTTTGCGCGGCATGAAGGCTCAGTCGCTGCTCCGACCGCGAGTTTGCACTGGACCCCCGAGATGATGAACCGTTGGCGCGAGGTTTGCGCCGATACCCAAGCAGTGACCCTGCACGTGGGCGCGGGAACTTTTCAGCCCTTGACTGCGGAATCCATTGGCGACCATACCATGCACGCCGAAGAAGTCATGATTAGTCGTTCCACCCTCTTGGCCCTCTCTGACGGCATGCCCGTGCTCGCTATGGGCACCACCGCCGCCCGAACGATCGAGTCCCTTTACTGGTGGGCCGAGCAATGGAAGCGTCTAGGAATCATGCCGACCTACGTAGACCAGTGGGCCCCCTACACAGAGGGCCAAACCCCTGGCGATTCCTTGGCCCCGACCAACCTCGACCAGGATGCATTGGAACGCAGTGATACTAAGTCAGAGCGACTGGATCCTGAAGTATCTGCCCTGCTTCGCTGGGCTGCCTTGGAGCTTGAGGTTCTGGACCAAGAAGTGGTTTCGTTCCGAACGGCACTGATTATTGCTCCGGGTTATGCGTTTAAAGTAGTTAAAGCATTAATTACCAACTTTCACCAGCCCCAATCAACGCTTTTGCTTCTGATCGCTGCCGGCCTGGGCCCCGTGTGGCGAAGCATTTATGAGCATGCCCTTAGACACGATTACCGCTTTTTGAGCTACGGAGATGCCAATCTTTACCGCTGGTAAACGCCTGCCCCGGCTCTAGGTAGGAGCTTGCGCTGGTGAAGCGACGCAATTTCAATTTGGGATGGTTTGGTCTAGGACCCTCGGGGGGTCTTGGCCTGGCGGGCCTGCTAATTATTGGAGCCTTTTCTGGGGAGCGGCGGGAACGTGAAGGCGCGGAGCGGCGGGAGAACAATGATGCCTGTTGCGTCTCAGAGGGAGTACGAAGCGGAGCCGCGGAGCGGCGGACGAGTCCATTGGTATCGGTATTTGGAACTCGATGGGGTTCTGATTTTGGCTATACCACTGGTTATGACTTTAGCCAAAGCCTTCAGGCGAAAACCATTTTAGGATCTGGCCCAGAGGATTCCTTGCTTTTTGTTTGGTGGAACGTTCAAAACTTGTTTGACACCCTGCCGAATTCGGGCGAGCGAGACAGGGATTTTCTGCCTGAGGGCATGTACCGATGGAATTCGCTGCGCTATTATTCCAAACTGTATGCGGTGGGCCGCGGCTTGGCCGCGGCCGCGGGCGGCCGGATCCCCGACGCCATTGGAGTCTGCGAGATTGAGAACGCCGACGTACTCGACGACCTTGAGCGAAGATGGCCGCCCGCGTGGCGCCTTTGGCGCCTGCACCGCGACAGTCCCGACCAACGAGGCATAGACGTCGCGGTCTGGTACAACCCGGAACGCCTCCGAGTAGACAGTGTCGCCTGGATCCACCCCGAAGTAAACCACCCAACCCGTGAGGCACTCTGGGTTCGGTTCCGAACCCCCTCGGGCAAAACCCTCACCTGGCTCTGGGCACACCTTCCGTCGCAGCGAGCCCCGAGCCCTGAATCCCGATCCTTGGCTATTCAAAGCATCTTTAAGCAATGCAGCCAAGTGCCCGACGGAATCAACGGCGACCTCAACGAGGGCCTTGAGGGCCCCCTCGCATCCGAACTCCGCAGGCGAAACTATGAATCCCGATACCCCAGCAACTACCCAGGCACCTACGCCTACCGCGGCCGCCTCGAAGCCCTGGACGGAGTATGGATTCAAAGATCCGCCCAATGGACTGCCCGCAGCCAAGCCATACCCTTTGGCCTGCAAAAATCCACTTCGGACGGATACCAAATTAAGGGCAGCTTTCAAGGGACGCGGTACCGCGGTGGCGCATCCGACCATCTGCCTCTAAGGATAGTAGTTGCCGTAAAGTAAAAAGAATGTATTTTTACCACCATATGATTGCAAATCCCCTCCACTCTGCGAAGTACTTCGCACTTGCCAGCCTTGCTGTGCTCACCCTTGCCTCCTGCCAAGACGAAGTAGTAGACCCTCTCCCAGAGGTATACATCACTGACTCGCTGACGGTTAGCCCCAAGCAAAAAGTTTTGGTTATCGAGACCACAGGAACCTGGTGCCAGTACTGCCCCAACGGAGCTCAATCCATGATTATTGCTACCAACACGTTTAACGACAGCGTCAATCACGAGTCTTTGATCATTCCATTCGCCTCGCACACGGGCGATCCCTTGGAATCCTCGGTTCAAACCGCGCTCAACACGGCCTTCCCAACTACGGGAGTACCCAACTTCTACGTTCAAAACGTGGACGCCGGTCAAAGCATCATGGGACCCATTGCAGGTGCTCTTGCCACAACCCCCAAGGTCGGAGTCAACCACGCTTGGACCATGAATGCGACCAACGACACCATCTATGTATACCCCAAGGTTCAGTTTTTTGAGAACAGCCAAAACTCTAAATACTACGTTCAATCCTATGTGCTTGTGGGCGCAATTGATGCCAAAGAGTACAGCGGAGCAGGTGCAACGATTGATTTGAATCAAATCTCTTCGGTGCCCATTGTCACTACCGGATCAGGTGCCACTCCTTCCAAGTGGACGGGTCAGGCAGACCCCTTGACCAAAAAGAATGCAGGTGACATTTACCAGCACGAGCACATGCCCATGACTTCAGGCCTCACTCCCAATGCCTTTGGAGTGGAACTCGACTCCATCAACCCCCTAGGCGACGACTTCTTTGAGGGCGATATTTTTGGGTCCAAGTTCACGCCTATTGTCATTAAAATTCCTTTGAACAAGGACATTCAATTGCAGGTAGTGCGCCAACTTATGCCAAACGTTAAGCTTGAGGTCGCAACCCTAATTTGGGCACCCCGCACCGACGGTGAGTTGGGTGTATTGTTTGTGAACGGACACATCGACCATAAGTAGGGACTCCTCCCCAAGCCATTGCGGCTTGCGTAAATTACTAAAACCGGCTTCCACGAAGCCGGTTTTTTTTGTGGCAATCCGATTTAACGGGCGCTCCCTGCTATTTTTTTTGCAAGCTTAAGGGAGCAATAACCCAAGCAAGCGAACATGAACTGATGCGCCAGAACCTAAGCCCTAGGTGAAGGCCAGAGTCCGCAGAATATGGTGTGACCCCTATTTAGCCAAAATAGCAACCCTAGGCAGCATGGAGAGGCAGATTAGGCATGGGCAGCAGGATGGTATTCATACCTCGGCATGTGCCAAGGCATCCTGATCAGGGTACACCTTTAGGAAGATCGCAAACAAAGGAGGCCGATTCCTAAGAACCAGGGACAAAGGCAAAGCGCAATGCTACTTACCCCTTCTCGCCTTGCGGTTGCCTGCTTCCTTTTGGACTTCAAGCATTTCGGTCATCTTTTTGGCAAAGCGAGATTGGGATCCGCCCTTGGCCTTGGTCTCATCAATTTTAGCACGGATCGCGTCTTCGTTCAAGAAGAACTCCTTAATAACCCATTGCTGGCCAAAGGTTAGAACGTTTGAAATAAAGTAGTAGTAGGAAAGACCCGACGAGTAGTTATTGAACCAAACCAAAAGCATAAAGGGCATTAGGTACTGAATAATCATCATCTGCTGCTGCATCATGCTGTTGCCCGAAGTTGGCGTCATGGAATTATTGAACTTCGTGTACAAAAACGTCGAAATCGCCATTAAAAGGGTGAACAGCGACACGTGGGCTCCATAAAAAGGTATTTCAAAGGGCAAACTCAGAATGCTGTCGTAGCTCGACAGGTCGTCGGCCCATAAGAAACTCTGCTGGCGGAGTTCAATAGAAATCGGGAAGAAGCGAAACATTGCAATAAGAATCGGCAATGACAGCAGCTGTGGAATACAACCACCAAGCGGATTCACCCCGGCTTTTTGGTAAAGCGCCATCGTCTCTTGCTGCTTCTTGGCTGGCTCGGCATCCTTGAACTTCTCATTGAGCTCGTCAATTTCAGGCTTGAGCACGCGCATTTTAGCCATGCTCTTGTAGCTTTTAAAGGTCAAAGGAGACAGGGCCAACTTGATGAGGGCCGCCATCAACAGTATGATAATGCCGTAGTTAAGACCGTATCCGTCAAGCCAATTGAACATGGGCGAAACGACGTACTTCCCGATCCATCCAAAAATTCCCCAACCAAAAGGTATAACTTGATCGAATTCTAGATTGAAGTCCTTGAGCGTCTGGTATTGGTTCGGGCCGTGGTACCATATTCCCTTAGCCAAAACCTTCCCGCCGACCGAGGCCATGCGGAGTTTGGACTCAAACAGGCGGGAGTGCAGGGTATCGCCCGGCGTTCTGGTCTGCATGTCGGCCTTTACAAAGCCTGACTCAGTCTGTAAAATGCTGCTGAAGTACTGCTGGCGGTGAGCCACCCAGCCAAGGTTCTCTTGGGACTCTTCGTCGTCGCTGCCGTCGCTTAAGCTGCCCCGCTCCATGTCGGCGTTCTCTAAGTAGTAAATACTGGTGTTGGTCGCCTCATTCATTAGGCTCTTCTCGTGCCGAATTCCCGCCTGACGCCAAGTAAGGACGACGTCTTTTTTGCTGGGAGTGCTCATGCTCCATCGAAGGCCATAACCTTCTGCAGGAAGCTCATAGGTCCAAACGCTGCCAAGATTGTCGGAGAGGCTTAAGCTGCGACCCTCGTAGGATGCCGCAAACTGAACAGCGGAACTTGGGCCGTCAAGAACTTGGTTGCCGTCGACCAGCATCAGGGGCTTGCCCTGCCAGTCTTTGTATTCTTTAAGCTCGACCGATTTGATTTGCGCTCCCTTGTTGCTAATCACATAGCGCACCTGGTCGTTTTCAAGGGTGAACTCCTGGTCGGGGCTTGAACTGTCGCTTGCAGGAAGTGCGTAGTCTAATTGGGCCTCCGCCGCTGGGGCGGATGATGATTTTACCTCTTCACTGCCCGCTGTTTTTTTGGGCTGTGAGGGCTCCACCGTGCTTGCCCAAAAAGAGGTTCCTAGTAAAATTGCTCCAATGAGGGCAAAACCAATGAGCTGGTTTCTATCCATGAACGGACGTTGTTCCATGATTTAAGACTGTGACTGTTTGAGGGCAGCCTCCACAAAGGAGGTGAAAAGCGGATGAGGTGCTTCGACCGTGGATCGATACTCGGGGTGAAACTGAACCCCTATAAACCAAGGGTGAGAAGGTATGGTAACGATTTCAACAAGGTCGTTTTGGGGATTTATTCCCACTGGCTCAAGCCCAGCCTCTGCGAGCTGTTCGCGGTAGGCATTATTGAACTCGTAGCGGTGGCGATGGCGTTCCGAGACCAGAATGGTTCCGTAGAGCTTATGAAGTTTGCTGTCTGGACTAAGCAGGCAGTCGCAGGAACCAAGGCGCATGGTCCCACCCTTTTCGGTTACGTCCTTCTGCTCCTCCATAAGGGCAATGACGGGATGCGGCGTATTGGGATCGACCTCGGTTGAATTGGCGCTTTGGTGTCCCAGTACATTTCTGGCGTACTCGATAACGGCGGCCTGCATTCCAAAGCAAATACCAAAAAACGGAATTCCATGCTCCCGTGCGATGCGCACGGCTTCAATTTTGCCTTCAAATCCGCGTGCGCCAAATCCAGGTGCCACGAGCACTCCATGAAGGCCCACGAGATGGCTCGCCGCATTTTCTGGAGTGAGCTCCTCGGAGTGAATCCACTGAATGTCGACTTTGGCACTGTGCTCGGCACCAGCATGAATTAGGGCCTCGTTAATGGACTTGTATGAATCCTTGAGCTCCACGTACTTGCCAATCAGGCCAATGCGCACCTCGCGCTCGGGATGGAGTAGTTTGTGTACAAAGGACTCCCACTTGGCCAGTTCGGGCTGCCGTTCTGAGGAGAGCCCAAGCTTGCGAAGCACAACCTGATCCATGGACTGATCGCGTAAGAGCATGGGCACCTCGTAGATGGTCCTCGCGTCGAGGGATTCAAATACGGAATCAAGGGCTACGTTGCAAAAAAGGGCAAGCTTGCGCCGCACGTCTTCTCCCAGGCTGTGCTCGGCACGGCAAACCAAAATATCGGGTTGAACCCCCGCCTCCTGAAGCATTTTAACCGAGTGCTGGGTGGGTTTAGTCTTGAGCTCCCCGGTAGCACGCAGAAAGGGAACCAAGGTTAGGTGGAGGCTTACGCAGCGCGAGCCCAGCTCCCAACGCAGTTGGCGCACTGCCTCAATGTAGGGAAGGGCCTCGATGTCGCCGACGGTCCCACCAATTTCGGTGATTATTATCTCGTATCGCCCGTCCTCGCCCAGCAAAAGCATGCGCCGCTTGATTTCGTCGGTAATGTGGGGAATGATTTGTACCGTCTTGCCCAAGTAATCTCCACGGCGTTCCTTGTCGATGACGTGCTGGTAAATGCGTCCGGTGGTAACGTTGTTTGCCTGCGAGGTGGGTCGGTTCAAAAAACGCTCGTAGTGGCCTAGGTCAAGGTCGGTCTCAGCGCCGTCCTCGGTCACATAGCATTCTCCGTGCTCGTAGGGATTCAGCGTGCCCGGGTCAATATTTAGGTAGGGGTCAAACTTCTGAATGGTCACCGAATAACCCCGTGCCTGCAGGAGCTTAGCCAGTGATGAGGCCACGATTCCCTTCCCTAAAGAAGAGGTTACGCCACCGGTGACGAATATGTAATTTACCTGCTTAGCCATAGAATCCGCCGTTGGTCCAAAGTTAGGACATTAAAAGGCGTAGCTCAGCAGCAAGGCTGGCATAACCGGCAGCTGATTTACACGCTGTGCCTTAGGGGTGTCGTAGTAGAAAATATTTCTTCTGTTGTAGACGTTGGTTACCGCAAACGAAGCCTCGATACGCTGGTTTTGAGCAAGGTTCCATGCTTTTTTGGCCGTTACATCCATTCGGTGGTAGTCCGGGAGGCGTTGGCTATTAATATCTCCGTACAAAATTCCCATTTGTCCGTTCTCACGGGGGTAGTTGTAGTCGATGTTCGGGTTGCCGGCCGGGTCGGTGAAGGGTAGAAGCTCAAAATATCCTTTGATGGGTGTGAAGGGAAATCCGCTGCCGTAGTTCCATCGGATGTTGATTTCTAACTCATTGGCAAACTTGCGGGCCAAAACTAAGTTCACGTTATGGCGGCGGTCAAAGAAGGGTGCAAAGGTTTGCTCGCCATCAAAACGGCTGCTGCGACCTAGGGAATAAACCCCCCAAAAGTACCAAGACTTGTCTTCGTAAGTCAACAATGCGTCGATTCCACGAGCAAGTCCTCGCTCGACCATAAAGTCCTTGCGCAGGCGCTCAGGCTGGCTTGCGTACTGCTGGTTGTCGTCGTAGAGCTTGTAGCGGTTCACGTTGGTAATCATGTTGAAGCGCTTGACGTAGGCTTCTAACTCAAAATTCCAGTTCGGGGCTGGGTTGAATTCTACCCCGAGCACCAAGTGGTCTGCGGTTTGAAGCCTGCCAGGAATGGGGTCGTTACCGATGGTGCTGGGCAGGTCGATGCCACCTCCGCTCAAAAATCCGTAAAACAAGTTTACCACGTCGCGGTCGGAATTGGCGGCAATAAGGTTTTGGGAGTAGCGACCTCCAGAGAACTTGATGCGAATGTTCTCGGTGGCATTGTACTTGGCACCGAAACGGGGCTCAAAGCGCACAATACCCATGGTGGAGTAGTTGTGAATTCGGATTCCCGGCTGAATCAGCCAGCGGCCTTGCTGGCGCTTGTAGTCAAAGTAAATCCCGAGTTCCGAGGTATTATCCTCGGTCTGCAGGGTACGACCTACGGAGTTGGTATACTGGTAGTCGGTGAAGTATCCGATGAATTCCAGTCCGTACTTGAGCTCGTCCGACTTACGCAAGAGGTAGGTAAAGTCGAGTCCGCCATTGAAGCCGTTTATCGTCGAAAAGCGGGGGCGTCCCTCGAGCTCGGTGGAGGTTATCGTATAGGAACTCTGGGCCAAATGACCTTCTAAAATGGTATTGGATCCGACAGGAACTACCGTGAAGTCGGTGCCGAAGCCATAAGAGTCCCACGAAATGGACTTGTTGCCAGCAAAGCGGACGGCATCCCTAAAATTGAAACCAAAAACATTGAACTTGTTGCCTCCGTTGGCCTCGAGGGTGTACTTGCTGTAGAGGTCGCGAAACTGAAATGGAAGGCCTCCGTACTCCGTGGCCACGTAGGGGTAGAAAACAGGCGCCGCTCGGTCGAGAAGCGATTCCTTGTAGGATACTAAGAGCGAACTTGGCGCAAGGCCGTCTCGCTTGGGACCGATGGGAACTTCGACTAGGGCTTTAGCCAGGTAGGTGGAGGCACTGACCTTGCCCGCAATTCGGTCGCGACGTCCGCTGCGCGTTTGAATGTCCATTACCGACGAAGTTCGACCTCCGTATTCTGCGCCAAAACCTGCGGTATAAATATCAGCCGACTGAATAATGTCCGTTTCAAAAACCGAGAAGAATCCGATGCTGTGAAAGGGATTGTAGAGAATCATTCCGTCGAGCTTCACCAAATTTTGAATGGGGGCCCCACCGCGGATGTAGAGCTGGCCTCCCTGGTCTCCGGTAGTGATCACCCCGGGCATTACCTGCAGGGCGCGCACCAAATCGGGCTCGCCACCTATTGAAAAAGTGACAATGGACTTTGGATTGAGCTGCACCACTGCGGTAGAGACCTTGGTCTGCTTCTCCTGCTTGCGGGCATCGATAAAGACGTCCTCTAGCTCCACGGTAGACTCCTTAAGGACTACGCGTGTAAAGGTGTTTTTCTCTGCAATAACCTTAAGCTCGAGGGTCTGAGAAGCGAATCCGGCACGGGCAAACGAAACGCGGTAGGTACCAACTGGAATCGAATTTATTTGGTAAAATCCGTCGCTATTGGAATAGGTTTCAAAGGTCTTAGACCCAACAGCGAGCTTGACGCTGGTAAGATTAAGGGGGGACTGGTCTCCCTGATCAACCACCAAACCGCGCAAGCCACCCGTGGTCTGTGCTAAGGATGGCGTACTTAGCAGCAGAATAAGAAGAAGCGAACAAACCGCTTTAAAACAGAATTTTGAACAGGAGTTCATTGAGTATGTCGGAATCACGTAAGTTCGGCGACCCCATGCCCTTGGCCTGGCGGTCAGCGTCGCGAAGATAACCAACGATTTGCGACAGACGGGCGCTCGAATAATTTTGCGCGGACTTTGCAATATCCCGCAATGCATACTCCGACACGCCGAGTTGGGCGGCGGCAGTCCGGGGATTACTTTGTTCGCCCATTCTTTGGTAGACCAGTGCCTTAAAAAAGGTTCCGTACAAGGTGGCGATGACCAGTATTAGCGGACTGGATCGGCTGTGCTGCATCATGCTTCGCGCAATGCGGTAGCTGCGGTCTCCGTCTTGGGCAACCAGTGCTCGCAGCAGCTCAAACTGGTTGTATTCTCGACTGGTGCCGGTATACTTCTCTACGGTGGCCGCCGTGACCTCGCCGCCGTCGCCGAGCACCACAGAATACTTGCTGAGCTCCTGATCGATGGATGAGAGGTCAAGTCCCATACTCTCCACCAGCACTGACGCAGCCTTTTCGCTAATTTTTAGGCCCCGCTGCCGAGCGAGTTCTGCCACCACTCCCGAAATTTGGTACTCCGGGGTTCGGTCAAACTGCAGGTAGCTTTCACCCGGCTTGAGGGATTTATATAGGGCCTTGCGCTTGTCGAGGGCCTTGCCGCTGAGGCTAAGTACGAGCACGGTTTGCGGCTGCGGACTTTTGACGTAGGCCGCCAAATCCTCTAGGCTTCGCATTTCTTGGGCTTCGCGGACCACTACCACGGTTCGCTCCGCCATCATTGGGAAGCGCTTGGCCTCAGACATCACCGTCCGCGCGTCGGCATCGCGACCGTAGAGCAGGCTTTGATTGAAAACGCGGTCAGCCTCGGGCAGAGCCAGCTCCAAAAGGGCCTCGGTGGCAGCGTTCACGAAGTAGGGCTCTTCGCCAGCAAAGACGTAGACCGGGGCGAATTGACCGCTCTTCCAGGACTGAATTAGTTTGTTTACGACCGACTGCATGCAATGGCAAACCTACGAACTCAACCCTCGTGGTGGTAGGGCTCGTTGCGCAAAATCGCAAAGGCTCGGTAGAGCTGCTCGGCAAAGAGCAGGCGCACCAAATCGTGCGGAAAAGTCATCATGCTAAGGGCCAATTCATAGTGCGCCATGCTGCGAAAATCCGGGTCAAATCCAAAGGCGTCGCCCACGGCAAAAACCAATCTTTTGGGGCCAGAATTCATCCACTTTTGAAGCTGACTGGCAAATTCAATGGATTTTAGATGCTTGCCCCGCTCGTCCAAAAGAACCAAGAGGTCGCCGGGCTTTAAAAAAGCCTGCTGCGCGGCTCGATCCCGCACCGATTCCGTCCTAAACTTGGTATAGTGCGACAGTCTTTTTGAAAAGTCCGCCAAACCCTTTTGGGCGTAGTCAACGTGGGTGGGGCCCACAACCAAAAGAATGATCTCCACGGCTGGCGTAAGTTTGGGTTATAATCCGCCCGAGAGTGGCGCGATTGCCCTGCAAAGATGAAACTCCTGAGCCAATACCTCCACACCGAAGAACTGCAAGCCCACATTGCCCGCAGTTTAGCCGAAGACCTCGGTCAGGGCCACAGTGCCGGAGACCACTCCTCGGCAGCATGCCTTGACCCTGAAGTTCAAGGACTTGGCAAAATCATGGCCAAAGAAGACCTCATTTTTGCCGGCCGCGACGTGGCAGAATTAGTGCTAAAGGCGGTAAATCCCGGCCTTCAGGTAACCTGGATGGTGAAGGACGGCCAACGCATGGAGCCGGGCGAGGTGGCTGCCGAAGTGCGCGGTTCCCTGCCCGACTTGCTGGGTGCAGAACGTACCCTTCTGAACTACGTGCAGCGACTCAGCGCCGTGGCCACGCAAAGCCATCGATACGCCTCCCTTATTGCGGACCTAGCCTGCCAATTGCTCGACACCCGCAAAACCACTCCGGGATGGCGCATGCTCGAGAAATGGGCGGTTCAAGCTGGCGGCGCAAGCAACCATCGGATTGGCCTGCACGACATGATCATGCTCAAAGACAACCACATTGACTTGGCGGGCGGCATTACCGCGGCCGTGGAGCGCTGCGAGCGCTACCTAGCCGCTAAAGAGCTTAACCTTGCCATCGAAGTGGAGTGCCGCAGCCTAGCCGACGTCAAGGAGGCCCTTGGGTTGCCGAGCGTGAACCGCATCATGCTCGACAACTTCAACCTAGAAGACTGCCGCAGCGCCGTGCAGCTCATTGCAGGCCGCAAAGAAACCGAGGCCAGCGGCGGCATCACCCTCGGCACGCTGCGCAGCTATGCCGAAACAGGCGTAGACTTCATTTCGGTCGGAGCCCTTACCCACTCGGCTCCGTCGGTGGACCTGAACTTTAAGGCCCAACGGATTTAAATCCAGCTCCAGCCGTGAACGCTTCCCAACTGGTCCATGTACTGCGCAAAACCGCCCAAAACGTGCGGCTGCCGCTCTTTGATGGCCTAAGCGCCTACGACGTAGCCGTGTTCTTTTGGAAGGGCATCTACGAGGGCTCGGTGTCCAGTCGCGCCGCCAGCATCAGCTTCAGCTTCTTTTTGGCGCTCTTCCCCGGGGTTATTTTTTTGTTCACCCTGATTCCCTTCATCCCGGTGGCGGGATTTCAGTCTGAGCTGTTCAAACTGCTGCGCGACGTGCTTCCGCCCAACAGCTTCGACGCGGCCTACACCACCATCACCGACATTCTGACCATCAAGCGCGGCGACCTTTTGAGCGTCACGGTCCTCGCCGCCTTCTTTTTTGCCACCAACGGAACGCTTTCGCTCATCGGCAACTTCGGGCAATCCATTCACCGCCTCAACGTGCGCGGATTTTGGTCTCAATACCTGGCCGCGTTTTTGCTCACTTTGGCGCTGTCGGTGCTGCTCATCGTGAGCATTACCGTGCTAACCCTCAGCGAAGTAAACCTTGGGGAATGGGTCGGTGGCGAACTGGGACTCTGGATCGCCGCGGCCACCCGCTGGATCGTGCTGCTTGGGCTGGTGTTGCTCTCGATCTCGCTGCTTTTTTACTTCGGGCCCATGCGCTCGGCCCCTTGGCGTTTTGTTTCGCCCGGTGCCCTTTTGGCCACCCTCCTGGTCTGGCTAACCTCGTACCTCTTTGGCATTTACGTGACGGACTTTAGCCAATACAACCAACTCTACGGTTCGATCGGAACCCTCATGATCATTCAGCTTTGGCTCTACGTCAACGCCATTGGACTCATCATCGGATTTGAGCTCAACGCATCGATGGCCGAAGCAAAAAATTACTTACTTTCACGCCGAACCTAAACTTATTTATGCCATGCATAATAAACTTCAATACTTCGGAGCGGCGCTGATACTGAGTATCTCGGCCTGGGCCCAAAAAGCAGACGACCTCCTGGGCGTTTGGTGGAACGCCGAAAAAGACGGCCAAGTAGAAGTCTACAAGGTCGGATCGGAATACCGCGGACGCATCGTCTACGTCAAATTCAACACGAATCCCGACGGAACCAGTCCAAAAAAAGACAACCTCAACCCCGACACCAAGCTTCGCAGCCGCGTGCTTCAGGGTACGACGATTCTTACGGGACTTAAGTGGGACGCCGACGACAAGGAATGGGCTGGCGGCCAGATTTACGACACCAAGTCGGGCAACTCCTACGACTGCTTCGCGCGCCTCAACGAAGACGGCTCGCTTTACTTCAAGGGCTACATGCTCGGAATGCGCTTTGTCGGCCGATCCACATCGTGGACGCGGGTCAAGAAGTAGCCCGTACCTGCTCGTACACTTCCTTGAGGCGGCTCCCAACCTGGGCCGCCTCAAACTTTTTATACGGGAGCGCATCGGCAGGCACCCGAAGCGGACTGCGCCACATCGCCTCGATGGCGTCGGCCAAGGGACCGGAGCCCTGCGGCACGCGAAGACCCATTGGCGGAGCCAGCCAGGGTCGGAAAGCCGGAATGTCGGTTGCGACCACCGGGATTCCGCGGTGCAGAGCCTCATAGACCACCATACCAAAGGTCTCGTCGACCGTGGGATGCGCCAGCACGTCGACCACCAGGTCGGCCCAGGCTCCCGGAGCGCCGTTACCCAGCCACTGGGCGTCTACGCCCAGGCGCGCGGCGTAGGCCGCGAGTTCGGTTTCGCGGGGACCGCCCCCGACGTGAACGTACTGCCATTCAACCTCAGGATGGCGCTTCTGAAGGATGCCCAGCGCCTCAAGAGTCCACTCCGTTATTTTAATGTGCTTGTTGAGCGGAATCAGATGCGCCACGCTAAGAATCCTAAACTTCGAGGCGCGTGGGAGGGTCGGATTGGCTCGGTAGCGAAACCTGCTCCAATCCATAACGTTGGGAACCACCTTCATGGGCGTGCCGGGCAAAACGCTTGAAAGGTCCGTGGCCAAATGCTCCGATACCGGCAAAACCACTTTGGCCATGCCCATAGCCCTTCGGCCAAAAAATCCCCAAAACCCTGACCTGAGGCGGTCGGGAGCAAGGTTCCAGTGCTCGGTATGGACCAAGACTCGGTTCCAGCGCTTTGCGAGGTAGGCCGCAGTGAGCCCTGCCGGCAGCAGCACCTGACCGTGAATAATGTCGGGCTTGGAACCCACAAAGGTTCTAGAAAGGTACCAAGCCGTTACCCACGGATTGTGGTAGATCCACTTCCACCAACGCCAAGCAATCCTTAGGATGTGCTCTCCGTTGGGTCCCCTGCTCCACCCAATTTCGGGCACTATGGGGCCCCTGAGAATATCGATATGAAGAAGGTCCGCATCGACGCCCGCACTGCGCGCCGCAAGCCACTGGGCCCTAATGAAGGGCGATCGAAAGGGTGCCTCGGCAGAGGGATACCAGTTGGTGACCCAAAGAATTTTCACCGCAGAGAACGGATTTCGCGCCGAAACAGCATTAGAACGGCCAAGGCATTGAGGGCCAGCATGACCATAGACTGAAGCCAAACGGATTCTATGACAGACGCCGAGGCAAAGTAGGTCAAGGTACCCCAAAGCGGGAGCCCAAGCATTTTAGCCAAGCTGTAGTTCATGGGGTAACGGCTGCGGGTGAACCAGTGTACGGAGCCGACCTGCAGAAGGGCCACTGCGGCAGAGGCCCAGACGGCACCCTCGGCACCCTTGAAGGCCACTAGAAGCGCGAGAACAGGGAGGTAGAACGCCATACTCAGGGCATAAAACTTGGGGAAGAGGGATGTCTCTTTAAAATAGAACAGGGGCGCCAGGTAGGCATTGAACATGCCGCGCAGCGAGAGTGTCCAAAGCAAGGGTCCGACCCATTCGTAGGAGGATTGGTAGGCCGGGCGGGGCATAATTTCAGGAAGAAGGCCAACTACCCCAGCGTAAATGATTGGGATTGCCAAGACTACTACCGCGGTAAAACTGTGCAGGTTGCGGTTTAGCACTTCTCGACCCAGAAGAAAACCGCGCTCCTTGAATGCATGGTAGATGCGCGGAAGGACGGCGTTGAACAAGCCAACCTGCAAAAACTCCAGGACCATAGCGAGCTTAAAAGCAAAGTCAAAGAGCCCGACGGTTTCTGGTCCCAGGGCACCCTGAAGCACAAAGCGGTCGGCAAAGCGCAAACCCCATCCGAGCAAATTGTAGAGGACCATGGGGTATAGCAAGCGAAGCCACGTTTTGGACTGTGCAGAATCCCAGCGGATGCCGTATTTGCGCAACCAGAGAGCCATGACCACCATAGCGCTGAGTCCGAGTCCAAGAGTCCGGCCCCAGACCGGTGCGCGCAGTTGGTAGCCGTCGACCTGAAAGGCAAACCAGGTTCCGCCCAAGACCAAGGCAAAATTGAGCAGTGCCAAGCCGAGGTATGGCAGGGGCTTTTGCTGGCTCACCAGCACGGTGCTGTAGGTCTTGAACAGGGCGAAGAATAAGGCAGAAGCCACCGAGGCAAGCGCCAACTCGTTCCAGGGCAGCAGAAATTCCGGAGGGCCAATGGCCTCCAGCAGTGCGGCTAAAACAAGGGCAATAAGGCCCGTTTGGGTGACAAATCCGGCCAAGCCCGACATCACTTGGCGCAGTTTAGCCGGCTGGTCGTGGTTCTCTATGTAGCTAACCCCCACGATGGAGTCTATTCCAAAATTTATGAGGGTTTGCATGAGCACATAAAGGCCTGTGTAGAGGGCAAAAAGTCCAAAATCGGCGGTGCTCAGCTTGGTGTAGTAGGGCAGAAGCACAAAAGCCGAGAGGAGCGGGAGCATTCCGCCTAGGGTGAATGCCAGCGCAGAGCCCGAAGTGCGAAGTAGTCCTTGGGTGGTAATCGCCATCGGATGGCTAAGTTACTGCATTCACAAAGTCCAAAAAGCGCGAAGATTTTTGGCGTAAACTTGCGGACTATGAACGAACTCCTTCGCAACGCCAGCCGCTCATGGCTAATTCCGGTGCTCACCTTGATCGCCATCAATTTTGCCTACTTCGCCCCCGTGGTCTTTCAGGGCAAGCAAATACCGCAAGACGACATTAAACTTGGTCTCGCCAAGGGTAAAGAAATCGTGGACTATCGGGCTGAGACGGGCGAGGAGCCCTTTTGGACGAACGCGATGTTCAGCGGCATGCCAACTTTTCAGATGTCAACGCTCTACCCCAATAATGTACTGAGCACTATCGATGCGGCCATACGCAAGCCATTGGTGGAGCACAGCGGCGTATACCTGATCGGCATGCTAATGCTTGGCTTTTTCGCCCTTTTGCGGTCAGAAGGAGTTAGTCCCTGGCTGAGCGCTGCGGGCGCTCTTGCCTTTGGATTTAGTGGGTTTTTTATTATTTCGCTCGCTGCGGGGCACAACGCCAAAATCCATACTGCCGCCTACATAGCCCCCGTGATCATGGGAATTTTACTGGTCTATCGAGGAAAACTGGCTACGGGCTTTGCCGTTACCGCCCTTGCGACCGGCCTAAACATCCACGCGAACCACTTTCAAATTACCTACTACACGGCGGTACCAGCGCTTGCCATTGCCGGAGCCTATTTGGTTCAACTTGGGCGCGCGGGAGCGGTGAAGCAATGGATTCTTCGGTCTGCCCTGCTTTTGGGTGCCGCGGTCGTGGGCATTGGGCCCAACGTGGGCAACCTATGGTCCACCTATGCCTACACTAAGGCTACTATGCGGGGCGGGCATTCTGACCTCACTCCGATTGCCGACAGCGCAGCGGCCCCTGCAGCCAAGGCCGAGGGATTGGACTTTGACTACGCCATGTCGTGGTCCTACGGAATTTCGGAGTCGCTCAACCTTTTTATTCCCAACATGATGGGTGGAGGCTTGAAGCAGGACTACAAGGGAACGGAGACCTACACCACCCTTGAAGGTATTTTTAAGCAGCAAGGCATGGGCGGCGCTCGCTTGAACGAAACGGTGAACCAGTACGCCGGTTCCTTCTTGTATTGGGGCGACCAAAGCATGGTCAACGGCGCATACTACCTCGGCGCGGTGGTCGTCTTTCTTTTTGTACTCGGGATCGTCACCCTGCGCGGAGCAACCCTGCACTGGGTAGTTGCCGCGGTGGCCATAAGCCTAATTTTAGCCTGGGGCCGCAACTTTGAGTCGATCAATCGACTGCTCTTTGACCACATCCCCCTCTACAATAAGTTTAGGGTTCCGTCTATGGCGCTCATTATTAGCTTTTTAGCTATTCCTTACCTCGGATTTGTGGGTCTGCAGCAGTGGATTTCAGGTGGCATGAGCGCTGACCAAAAGCAGCGCAAGCTTCTGATGGCTGCCGGAATTTCGGGAGGGATTGCCTTGATCTTGGCCTTGATTGGGCCTGCGCTTTTCTCGCTAGAGGGGCTTAACGACGCCAAGTTGGCCGAGCAGGGTTTTGACCTCTCGGTTCTCGAAGAAGACCGCGCCAGCCTTATGCGCTCTTCGGCCTGGAGGAGCCTGCTCTTTGTTTTGGCCGCCGCTGGCTTGCTTTGGTTCTATCTCAAGGGTCGCATCAAGTCATCTGCTCTGGGATTTGCACTCATTGCGCTCGTGGCGGCTGACCAGTGGACCTTTGACCGCGACCAGCTGGGTTCCGACGACTTTGTTAGCGATAGGGAGTTTCGATCTGCCTTTGTTCCAACCCCGGCCGACGAGTTCATTTTAAAGGATTCCGACATTCACTACCGGGTTTACAATACCACCTCAGGGCTGACCAGCGACAGCTACACCTCCTACTTTCACAAAAGCGTAGGGGGATACCACGGCGCCAAACTCGCCCGCTATCAGGATTTGATCGAGCGCCAGCTTTCGCAGGGCAATATCGCTGCCTTCAGCATGCTCAACACCAAGTGGATCATCATGCAGGACCAGCAAACCGGCGTGATGCAGGCCCAACCCAACATGAGCGCCTGCGGCAACGCCTGGTTCCCGGCCGAAGTACGCCAGGTGGCCAATGCCGACGAAGCCATGGCTGCCTTGGGCCAGTTTGACCCCATGCAAACGGCCATCGTAGAGCAGGGCGAGCAGGCCGAGCGCCTAATGAATTCTGAGGTTCCGGACTCTACAGCACGCATCACGCTGACCAAGTACGACCCCAAAGTCATGACTTATGCCGTGCAGGGATTGACCAAAAATTCCACGGCGGTGTTTTCAGAAATTTTCTACGAAGTTCCAGGCCAGCGTTGGATTGCCACTGCAGACGGCGTTGAAATACCCGTTGCTCGAGTCAACTACGTTCTACGCGCCGCGGTAATTCCCGCAGGCACTAAAGAGGTTCAGTTCACCTTTGTGCCCGAAACCTATAAGGTAGGAAGCACGATCGACGGGGTCTTCTCGGTGCTTCTTCTTGCCTCGCTCGGATTCGCCCTCTGGATCGAATTCAAGCGCCGCCGTGCCTAAACGCATACTCATTGCCACCTACTACTGGCCTCCAGCCGGAGGGCCGGGTGTGCAGCGCTGGCTCAAAACCGCACAGGCCTTGCGCCAACTCGGTCACGACGTCGAGGTCTTGACCGTTGATCCTGACTTTGCCGTGTACCCCCTGCGCGACGAGAGCCTAAATTCCGAAACCAAGGGCATCACCGTGCACCGCACGAAGTCGCAGGACTGGTTTGGTGCCTACCAAAAAATTACCGGCCGCAAGGAGGTGCCCTTTAGCGGATTTGCCAACCAGGCAGGCAGGCCAGGGCCTCTTCAGCGAATTTCAAGGTGGATTCGCGGCAATTTCCTTTTGCCTGACCCCCGCCGAGGCTGGAACCGCCACGCAATTGCCGAGGCCCTTAAGCAGCATGCCCTGAACCCCTTTGACCTCGTTATTACCAGCGGGCCACCCCACTCCACTCACCTAATTGGCTTAGAACTACAGCAGCGCGGCATGGACTGGTGGGCCGACTTTAGGGATCCTTGGACCGACATCTACTACTACCGCATGTTTTACCCCAGCGCATGGGCCCGACGTGCGGACTCCGGTATGGAACGCAGGGTGCTCCAAAGAGCCCAAAGGGTCATCGTAGTTTCTGACGACTTGAAGCGCATGCTGGCGGCAAAATCCCCTGGAATCGAAGGCAAGTTTGTCGTGATTCCCAATGGCTTTGATCCGGCGGACTTTAAGGCCGATGCCCCCCAGCCCACCAATGCGGTGCGCACGCTGGCCTACACCGGCACCCTAACGCTGGACTACCCCCTTGAGGCTCTTTACATGGCCCTGCGCGCCTACTGCCAGGCCCAAGGCGCTTTGCGGCTTGTCATTGCCGGGAGGCCAGCACAAGAGGCCCTAGACTCCCTAAAGGCACTGTCGGTAGAAATTCCGCTGGAACTAGAGTTTAAGGGCTACCTGGCTCACAGCGAGAGCGTAGCGCTGCTGCAGTCCGCCGATGCGCTGCTTCTGATGATTCCCGACCTGCCCAACAACAAGGGCATTCTCACGGGCAAGCTCTTCGAATACCTCGGCAGCGGCCGTCCCGTTTGGGGATTTGGGCCCACCGAGGGCGATGCCAACCGCATCCTTCAATCCTGCCATGCGGGCGAGCTCTTTGAAGACCCGCAAGCCGCTGCACTCGCTCTGGCCCAATGGCCTTCTGAGGGCGCCGGGGCTCAGGCGCGCGGACGCTACACCCGACTGGGATTAGCCCAGGAGCTGTCGGCTTACTTTGACAAATAGTAGTTCCGCTCGCTGTAAAGCCTGCGAAACAAGGGGTCGCGAAGCGAGTCAATAAAGAAAATAGCTTCTCCCGTTGACTTCATCTGAGGCCCCAGGGTTTTATTGACGTCGGGGAACTTGTGGAAGCTAAACACCGGAGACTTGATGGCCCAGCCCTTGCGCTTCGGTTGAAAGTTGAAGTCCGTAACCTTTTTGATCCCGAGCATGACCTTGGTCGCCGCATTGACATAGGGCTCGCCATAGGCCTTACAAATGAAGGGGACAGTGCGTGAAGCGCGCGGGTTGGCCTCAATGATGTACACGATGTCGTCCTTAATGGCAAACTGAATGTTGATCAAGCCCACGGTACCCAATGCCCTCGCAATGGTGTGGGTGTGGTCAATAATTTGCTGCATGATAAGGTCTCCCAGGTTGAACGGAGGCAGCGTGGCATTGGAATCCCCAGAATGCACTCCGCAGGGCTCAATGTGCTCCATGATTCCGATGATGTAGAGGTTTTCTCCGTCGCATATGGCATCCGCCTCCGCCTCAATGGCTCCGTCGAGGTAGTTGTCGAGCATTACGCGGTTGCCCGGAAAATCCTTAAAAAGCTCCACGACATGGGTCTCTAGTTCGTCGTGGTTGATCACGATTTTCATGCCTTGTCCGCCCAAAACATAGGATGGGCGCACGAGTATGGGATAGCCGAGTTTCTCTGCTACAGCACGCGCCTCGTCGGGACGCGTTATCACGTCAAAGGGCGGATAGGGAATTCCGTGGTCGTGAAGCAGGGTCGAGAAGCGCCCGCGGTCCTCGGCGAGGTCCAGGGATTGGTAGGTGGTCCCAACGATGGGAATCCCAAACCGATCGAGCTTCTCCGCGAGCTTCAGTGCTGTTTGGCCCCCGAGCTGAACGATAACGCCCACGGGCTTCTCGTGCCTTATGATGTCGTAGATGTGCTCCCAGAAGACCGGCTCAAAGTAGAGCTTGTCGGCCGTGTCGAAATCCGTGGATACCGTCTCAGGATTGCAGTTAATCATTATGGTTTCAAAGCCTTCTTCTTTGGCCGCCAGCACCCCGTGCACGCAGCTGTAATCAAACTCGATTCCTTGGCCTATGCGGTTTGGCCCGCTGCCCAGCACGATGATCTTTTTGCGGTCGCTCGATACGCTGTCGTTTTTGGGTGCCAAAGCGCCAAGGCGCCCTGAGGCAGACTCAAAAGTCGAATAGTAGTAGGGCGTCTGGGCCTGAAACTCCGCCGCGCAGGTGTCGACCAGCTTCCAAACCCGCTCTATGCCCATTTGAATGCGCAGGTCGTGCACCTCACTCTCTAAACAGCGCAGCATGTGCGCAATTTGGCGGTCGGCAAAACCCTTCATCTTGGCCTCAAGCAGCAAATCCTTGCCCAGCGAGCCCAAATGATGCAGCTCAATGCGGCGTTGGGTCATTACCAGGTCTTCAATCTCGCGCAAGAACCATAGGTCAATCTTGGTGACCTCCTGGATTTTGCGCAGGGGAATACCCATCTGCATTGCGTCGTAGAGCACAAAAACCCGATCCCAGCTCGCATGCTCCAGCTTATGCAGAATTACGTTTTGGTCGGTCTGCCCCTTGCCGTCGGCACCGAGGCCATTGCGCTTAATCTCCAGGGACTGAGCCGCCTTGTGAAGGGCCTCCTGAAAGCTTCGGCCAATGCCCATAACTTCGCCAACCGACTTCATCTGCAGTCCGAGTCGGCGGTCTGCACCCTCAAACTTGTCAAAGTTCCATCGCGGAATTTTCACAATGACGTAGTCCAAGGTCGGTTCAAAATAGGCCGTAGTGGTCTTGGTAATTTGGTTGTTCAGTTCGTCGAGCGTGTACCCAATGGCGAGCTTTGCCGCAACCTTGGCAATGGGATACCCGGTGGCCTTAGAGGCCAGGGCCGAGGATCGCGAAACCCTTGGATTGATTTCGATGGCTACGATGTCTTCGCGCTGGTCTGGACTAACCGCAAACTGCACGTTGCAGCCGCCGGCGAAGTTGCCGATGGACCGCATCATCTTGATGGCCATGTCTCGCATGCGCTGGTAGGTCCCGTCTGACAGGGTCATCGCGGGAGCCACCGTAATGGAGTCTCCGGTATGAATGCCCATGGGATCCATGTTCTCAATGGAGCAGATAATGATGACGTTGTCGTTGGAATCGCGCAGCAACTCGAGCTCAAACTCCTTCCATCCCACCAGGGCCTTGTCGATAATAACCTCGTGAATAGGGCTGGCCTCGAGTCCGCGCTGCAGGGCGGAATCAAACTCTTCTTTGTTCCAAACAAAACTGGCGCCGCTGCCCCCAAGGGTAAAGGAGGCCCTAACGCAAAGCGGATAGCCAAACTCCTGCGCGATTTCTTTGCCCTTGAGGTAGCTCGTCGCAATTTTGGCGGGCGCGTATGGAATCTCGATTTGGTCAAGTAAGTTC